>Ga0265297_10000208_pt1 | contig 195549 bp, 227 predicted proteins | sample Munlanlwell13791_FD_192502 | JGI IMG/M metagenome (GOLD analysis project Ga0265297, IMG submission 192502) | Leachate microbial communities from a municipal landfill in Southern Ontario, Canada - Leachate well 137-91 | ecosystem: Engineered > Solid waste > Landfill > Unclassified | place... | reverse complement strand
AAAGTTCGGTTCCTACTGGGACTTCAGAGAAGCCCGCGCCTGGCGATTCAAACTTAGTGCCATCAGCTTCAAGCGGGATGAAAGCGTTCTTCCAGATATCGTCAGAAACGAAGAAAACTTCGGGAGCTGGCGTCTCTGTGGGGACGGGCGTCACTGTCGGTTCAGGAGTCAGCGTAGCCGTCGGAGCCACCGTCGGAGTCGCTGTAGAAACTGTCGGTTTGGGAGTAGGGGTCGCCGTAGGCTCTATTACGGCAGGCGGCTGCATCGGGAAGATGGAATTCCAGTTGGAAACCACTCCGATGGTAGCTGCCACCATAAGGGCGACCGCAATCCACAGGTAAATCGTCCTCCACTTCCACTTCTTCTTGGTAGGAATTAGCCTGCCAATGTCTCCTGCCTTTCCCGGGAGGGAAATAGTGCCGTTTCCGGTGACTGCCATTCGAGCCACCTCCTTTCAGTCTTATTTTTCTGGCAAAGAACTGTCGCTCCTTACCTATGGTTCACTTATAGCACAAAATAGAGGGAAAGTCAAAGGATAGTGGGTCTAAGGCTCCAGTTTGTAGATAAATATTGACGTTCCCGCTTTGGCATAAGGCTCGTAAGGGTCTGGGAGCCAATCGTATTTGTCTTCATCTTTTTGAACAAACCCTTTAGCCGGACGCGCTTTAGCCTGTTCCAAGGTATTCACGGAAAGAGCGAACCATTCTATGCCGCTGTCGGCCGGATTACCTTTAGAGGACCACCAGTATTCTACTCGGTCGTCACCCATATAATATTTCGGATTTCCTCCGCCGAAATAATCAACGGCGATTTTATCTATGCCATTCTCATTCACGAATTTGGTGAGACGTTTTAAGTCCTGCCCCCAATCATAATTTGAATCGGCGACGTATTTATACCCGCCATTCGTTCCACCGCCAATCTCATTGAAGTAGGAGATATAATTTGGCGTTGCGAGTGCCGTTCCTACGCCAAGCCACGCAAGAGAAGCGATAAGAATCGGCTTTGTCGCTTTACCGAGCCTCAACCGAATCGCTTCCACGGATAAGATGTAGACAAATGGCAGCATTGGCATTAGATGTCTTATACCGATATTTAGGGGACTTGAGATACTTAGCACGGCATATATAACGATAAACACTTCAAGCGCTATCTCGGGAAAGCGTGTGGCTACGGATTCGGGAATCATCTTGAATGTTTTCCACGGTTTTCGCAGAAAAGCATAAATACCTATTCCAAGAGCGGTTAAAGCCAAAAGGATAAACGGCAAAGGCTCTTTAAGCGCATAAACTACAGGAAAATAATATTTCCATCCTCCCCCCGAAACTTCTCCCAAAAAATACCCCGTGTTTCCGCCGGTTGCGCGCTGGCTGACCATCAAAAATCCGAGAGCATATTCGGCGTAAGGTCTCAAAATTTTATTGTGAGCCATTTTAATGGTTGTTTCGGCAAGGCATCTTGCTTTTAATTTTGAACAAGCGTCTTTATCGGGACCGCCGGCGTAAGAATTTAAAATGAATTCCGTATCCGAGACCTGTTTTTCCACCGGATAATTTATCGTAAACGCGGCATAAACCGGATAAACAAGCGCATATCCAATCGCAAAAATAACCGCCAAATTTTTAAGTTGCGTCAATATTCCTCCAAGCCAAATTTTCAATTTATTCTTGTTAGCGGATCGCAATACTTTTGCCGCTCCCCATAAAGCGGCCATAAGCGCGAAATAAGGAACCAAAAGAAACATGGAAAATTTTAAAAGTTGCGCTATGCCGAAAAATACGCCGGCCACCGCCAAATTTTTCCAAGTGTTTTTTTGGATGGCTTTAATGAAGAAATAAGTGGCGGCTATCGTTCCGAAAGCCGCTGCCACATCGGTCGTAACATAGTGCCCGTGCGCAAGAAATGTCGGCGAAAATCCGACAAAAGCCGCGGGCACCAAAGCCCATTTTTCGCCCATTACTTTTTTTCCAAAAAGCCACGTGAAGAAAATCAGAAGGAGCATCAAAAGCATCGGCGCGATTCTGGAAAGTTGGATTATCATATCGGCATTGTTGCCCGACTGGTATAAAAAAATCGTGCCCATTTCCCATTGGCCGTTCACGTCATCGCTCCAAGCCTTCACGTTCGTCGGAAAATTTAAATCCAAAAAAAGCAAAGGAATGGCGGCAAATGCCTTAAGAAGGGGAGGATGTTCCGGATTTAACCGAAAATCGCCGAGTTTCAAATAAGAATATCCGGCGGGTATGTGAGCAAGCTCATCCATTGTCGCTGACTCTCTAAGAGACGAATTGACCATTAAAGCGAAAGAACCTGCCATAATAAGCGCGAGCGCCACAACGCAAAACTTCTTTCCCAATCGCGATTGTTCCATAATTACATTATACAGTAATGAAAGAAATCCTCTGGACGAGACATTCCAAACTTAAACTTCGCGAACACGCTCTCTCCGCGAGTCGTGTCCGTCGGGTCCTGAACTCTCCCATGAGAATTGAACGAGGCATTGCCGAAGGGACAATCGCCCTGATGAGGAGAGAAAAAGCGATTAAAAAAGAATTTGAAATATGGGTTATGGTGAAAGACACGACGACTGCGCGTCATATCATCTCCGCTTGGCGATACCCGGGGATTACGAATCCGGGTGAACCTCTGCCGAAAAAGATTATTATGGAAATGGAACTGGCTGTTCCGAACGTTTCTTGAAGTCTGACGATTTGCTATATAATGCGGTTAATGAGAATACCGGAAAAAATAAGCTCGGCTTCCAAAACGCATGTTTTGGGCGTTACCGGACAGGAGGGGAGAGCCGCCTTTGATTATCTTTTGTCGGCGGATATAGACGTCTTAGGGCACGTTTCCGTTCCGGAAAGCGGATTCAGGGATACGTTTCTTTCTTTCTCCGACGCCTATGAAGAAAAAGAAGCGCGCGATATGGCGGAAAAATTTATTTCTTCGGGGAAATTGCTCTTTGGTTCGGATTACGGTAGCCGAATTAACGCGGGGGATGCGGTTATTGTTCCCCAAGCATATAGAAAACTCTCTTTGAACGCTCCGGTCATTGAAATGGACAGAGCGGGGGAGATAACCCTTATCCAAGTAATAGAGCTCGCCTTTGCCGTTACGGATTGCAAGACTGTGGGCGTTACCGGAACGGCAGGAAAATCCACCGTCACGGCGCTCATTAAAAGCGTTTTAGAATCTTCGGGGAAACCTTTCTGTTTTTCGGGGAATGACAGGGAAAACAAATGGGATTTTTTTGCTTTGGAAACGCTTTCCCAAAACGGTTTCGCTCTCTTTGAAATATCTCACAGGCATCTCATGGACTTGAAAACCAGCCCAAACGTCGCCGTTATCACAAATATTTTCCCGCACCACTTGGATGATGCCGGTTCTTACGACAATTACGTTGAAATAAAGAAAAACATACTTCGTTTCCAAAACGCGGGCGACATTGCGATTGTAAACCATACCCTTGTTGAAAACGGAGCACTGAAAGAAAACGAAGAAATAAACGGCACGCTGCTTACCTTCGGCTCTGACGGCGCAAATGCCAAAGCGCAAAGCGGATTTCTCAAAGCCTCGTTTGCCAACCATTTTGTGGAAATTCCTCTTTCCGAATTTAAACTTTTGGGAGAACATAACGTTCATAACGCGCTTGCCGCCATGCTTGCGGGTCTTGCCTGCGACCTTCCCGTTCCGGCTATTGAGGATGGAATCAAAAAATTCAAGGGATTAAAATACCGCGAGGAATTAGTAGGCGAATATAATGGGGTAATAATCATAAACGACGGCAAATCCACCGACCCGCTTGCCACGATTGAAGCAGTCAGAACGGTACCTAAGATCGGCGCGCTGATTCTCTGCGGGATAAGAGAAGGCTTCTCGGATGGAGATTTTATTCCGCTCGGCAAAGAAATTAAGGAACGAGACGTAAAAAACGTATTTATTTTTGGCTCTTCCAAGGACGACATGGCGCGCGATTTATCTCACGCGGGTATAAATCCCCAAATATGTTCAGGTATAGATGAAGCCGTTTTAATGGCTAAAGACGTAACGAAATCGGGAGAAGCAATCGTTTTTTCCCCGGGTTGTCAGAGCTTTGATGAATTTAGAGACTACCGTCACAGAGCGTCCGCGTTTAACCTTGCTGTAGAAAAAATATTCGGAGCGTAAAAAAGAGACGCTTCTGCGTCTCTTGTGTTTTGATTCGGTTCGGGGGTGCGAGCGTCTTGAAGGAACTCCTACCTTTCTGTGTGAAGATTCTGCGTTATTTTTCTTCTCCACGCTCAATGCCACAGGGGGAAAGTGACCCAACCCCCGAACCGAAATTTAACAAGGAACTTCTAGTGAATTCATATTATTTTACCGTAAAAATGTCAAGCTAGTTTGACCACGACGCTTGTTGGTGGTTAACTTTGCTCATACCCCCTGACTACAACAAAGCGGCGGGGGTTTTGCGGGCAATGGATTTCAAAATAGTCTCAAAATTTGAACCGGCGGGAGACCAGCCTAAAGCGATTGAAGCGCTCGTTTCGGGTATTAAAAAAGGATGTCGGAAGCAGACACTGCTTGGCGTTACGGGTTCCGGAAAAACCTTCACGGTCGCAAACGTCGTTGAGCGCCTAAACCGTCCCACGTTGGTTATCGCTCACAATAAAACTCTAGCCGCTCAACTTTGCAATGAATTCAGAGAAATTTTCCCGCATAACGCCGTTCATTATTTCGTTTCTTACTACGATTATTATCAGCCGGAAGCTTACATCCCCTCAAGCGATACCTACATCGGGAAAGAAGCGATGATAAACGAAGAAATTGACAAGCTTCGTCACGCGGCAACTTCTAGTCTTCTTACGAGACGGGACGTGCTTATAGTCGCTTCCGTTTCTTGCATATACGGACTTGGCGCTCCTGAAACGTATAAAGAAAACATTCTTTATCTGAAAGAAGGTGACGAATTTGATAGGGGAAAAATGATGAAGAAACTGATCGGCCTGCAGTTTTATAGGACGAACGCTGATTTAAAACGCGGCACTTTCCGCGTGCATGGGGATAACTGGGACATAATTCCTCCGAACGAGGAAACTATTTACAGTTTTCGCGTTGAAAACGGAGTTGTCGGCAAAATTTACGCCTTCTCTCCGGCGGAAGGATTCATTCCCGGGGAAACCTCATCAATCCCTGAAATTATAATTTCTCCCGCCAAACATTTTATTACGGATGAACCGGAACGAATCCGCGCCATAAAAGATATTGAAGCGGAGCTTAAAGAAAGATTGGCGTTTTTTGAAAGAGAAAAGAAGTTTCTTGAAGCGGAGCGCCTTGAGAGGCGAACCAAAGCCGATTTAGCGATGCTTAGGGAAATCGGCTATTGCAACGGAATTGAAAATTATTCGCGCCCTCTTTCGGGCCGCAATATCGGCGAGCCTCCAAGCACTTTGCTCGATTATTTCCCAGAAGATTTCTTGACGGTGATAGACGAGTCGCACGTTACGGTGCCTCAAATACGCGGAATGTATGAAGGCGATGCTTCAAGAAAAAAGACGCTCATTGAATACGGTTTTCGTCTCCCATCCGCCGCGGACAATAGACCGCTTAAATACAGCGAGTTTGAAAAACGCGTTAATGACGTGATTTATACTTCCGCGACTCCGAGCGAATACGAGATTAAGGAATCTGGACAGGTGGTGGAACAAATTATTCGTCCAACAGGGCTTGTTGACCCGCTCGTTACCGTTTTACCGGCTAAAGGTCAAGTAAACGACTTAATCGGAAAATTAAAAAAAAGAGCGGGCACAGATGAGAGGTGTCTTGTGACGACTCTAACCAAAAAAATGGCGGAGGATTTAAGCGAACATCTTGAGGGATTGGGTATCAAAGTCAATTATCTTCATAGTGACGTAAAAACGCTTGAACGCGTAAGAATTTTAACCGCCTTACGCAAAGGCGAATTTGAAGTGCTCGTGGGCGTGAATCTTTTACGCGAAGGATTGGACTTGCCCGAAGTATCTCTTGTTGCCATTTTAGACGCCGACAAGGAAGGCTTTTTGCGAAACGAAACTTCTCTCATTCAGACCATCGGCCGCGCCGCAAGAAACGTAAAAGGCGAAGTGATTCTCTATGCCGATCAAATGACCGGCTCGGTAAAACGCGCGGTCGCGGAGACGGAGAGAAGAAGAAAATTACAATTGGCTTATAACAAAAAACACGGCATCGTGCCCAAAACGATAATACGCGAAATAAAGGATATTCTTCCTGACGTGGAAGAAGTTCTAAAGATGGAACTAGGCCCTATCAATCGGTCGCGCTCCGAAATGGAGAGAATATTAAAAGGAAAAATAACAGATATGAAAACCGCCGCCGACGAATTAAACTTTGAACTCGCAGCTGTCCTGCGCGATGAAATTCAAACGCTTGAAGAAAAATTGGGTAAAAACGAGAAGAAAACCATTAGAAGCCGTGCCATAAAAAAACGAACATGAAAGACAAAATAATCATAAAAGGAGCGAGAGAACATAACCTTAAAAACATTAATTTGGAAATCCCGCGAGGAAAGATAACTGTTTTTACCGGTCTCTCCGGTTCGGGCAAATCCTCCCTTGCTTTTGATACGATCTTTGCCGAAGGACAAAGACGTTATATTGAATCCCTTTCGGCCTATGCTCGCCAATTCTTGGGGAAATTGGATAAACCGGACGTAGACGACATAGAGGGTCTCTCTCCGGCCATATCCATTGATCAAAAAGCCCATTCCTCGAATCCCCGTTCAACTGTGGCGACCATAACGGAAGTTTACGACTATCTTCGCGTTCTCTTCTCTCGCGTGGGACGTCCCTGTTGTCCTATCTGCGGACAAGAGATAAAGAAAATGAGTCTTGAAGAAATTGTTGACGCGGTGATTTCGGTTTGCGGCAAGAAATTAAAAGGAAACATCGCCGTTTACGCACCAGTGGTAAAAGGAAGAAAAGGGGAATATTACCAACTACTTTATGATTTTCTGTCAAACGGGTTTCACGAAGCCCGCATAGACGGCAAGACTCGCTCCTTGCGGGAGAAAATTCGCATGGAACGGTATAAGGAACATTCAATTGAAATACTCATAGACCGTTTACCGGCTAACATGGATTTAGAAGATAAAGACAACCGATTAAGACTTTCGGAAGCTATTGAGTCGGCTCTGAAATTCGGGAATGACTCCGTGCTTGTGACATCCGGTTCTGACGAAATGATGTTTTCGGCAAAGCTGTCCTGCGCGAGAGACGCCTTTTCTTTTCCCGAAATTGAGCCGAGACTTTTTTCTTTTAACAGCCCTCATGGAGCCTGCGAAAAATGCCACGGCATCGGCACCAAAGAATTGTGGTCCGACGAAATTTGCGACGCATGTCTTGGCAAAAGACTTCGTCCCGAAGCTCTTAGTGTCCTGGTAGACGGTAAGAACATTTCCGAGGTCTCCGCGTTTTCAATCACGGAGTCGCTTGAATTCTTTAGCTCTCTCGGTAAACGCCTTTCGGAAAAGGACAGGGAAATTGCCGAAGTGCCTCTCAGGGAAATAGAAAGTCGTCTTAAATTTATGGAAAACGTGGGATTGGAGTATCTCACGCTTGATAGAAAAGCGGGCACGCTCTCCGGCGGAGAAGCTCAACGCATTCGCCTCGCTTCGCAAATCGGTTCTCGTCTTGTGGGCACTTTATACATTCTTGACGAACCGACAATCGGTCTCCATCAACGCGACAACGGCAAACTCATTAAGACTCTTCATAATCTCCGCGACCTTGGAAACACTATCATTATCGTGGAACACGACGAAGAAACCATCCGTTCATCGGATTATCTTGTTGACTTCGGCCCGGCGGCAGGCATTCACGGCGGAAAAATCGTGGCGGAAGGCGATATTCCGGACATTTTTAACGATAAAAACCAAAACTCGCTTACCTTAGAATACCTGCGAGGAGAAAAAAAGATTGCAACTCCTGCAGAACGCCGTCCCGTAAATCGCGTGATACCGACAATCAAGATGAAAAATATTTCGGAAAACAATCTGAAGAACATTAACGTGGAAATTCCGATCGGACGATTCACTGCCGTTACGGGCGTATCTGGGTCTGGGAAAAGCACTCTCGTCTATGACGTTTTATACAAAGCGCTTGCAAATAGATTTAATCATACGAGTTTAAAAGGCGGAGCGGTAGAGTCAATTACCGGCTTGGAATATTTAAATCGGGTGATTAACGTTGACCAATCGCCGATCGGCCGCACGCCCCGCTCTAATCCGGCGACTTACGTCGGCGCGTGGACTCACGTAAGGGATCTTTTTGCTTCCACGGCCGACGCCCGCATAAGAGGCTGGAAGCCCGGACGTTTCAGTTTTAACGTTCCCGGCGGTCGCTGTGAGCACTGTGAAGGGCACGGCCACATCGCTATAGAGATGCATTTTTTACCGACCGTTTTTGTGGAATGCGACGTTTGCCACGGCAAGAAATTTGACCGTGAAACGCTGGAAGTGGAATACAAGGGAAAAAATATTTCCGACATTTTGCGCATGACCGTTCAAGAAGCGACCAAATTTTTTGACGACATTCCCTGGCTTCGCGAGAAACTCCGAATTCTTGAAGAAGTAGGATTGGGTTATTTGGAAATCGGACAATCGGCGACGACTCTTTCGGGAGGAGAAGCTCAAAGGATAAAACTGGCCGCGGAACTTGGTAAACACGACACGCGAAAAACAATTTATCTTCTGGATGAGCCGACGACGGGCCTTCATTTTGAAGACGTAAAAAAACTCTTGGAGGTGGTGCAAAAACTCGTTTCTCGGGGAAATACGGCGATTGTCATAGAGCACAATCTGGACGTCATTAAATCGGCGGATTGGGTAATTGATTTGGGACCCGAAGGCGGTGAACGCGGCGGTGAAGTAGTTGCTGTCGGCACGCCGGAAGAAATCTCCAAAAAAGCGGGAAGCATCACCGCCAAGTATCTGAAAAAAGTCCTCTAATTTTTTCTTCCATCATTCCCGAGCCGCATCTCACCTAAGTTTTGAACGTAGGCAGAAAAGCGAGAATCCGGTATTATTAATCCGTGACCCGAAAATCTTTATCTGCGAAGAAACGTAAGACCGTCGGTGTCGCTCTAGGCGGCGGCGCGTCAAAGGGCCTCGCGCATATCGGTGTTTTAAAAGCCCTGAAAGAAATAAATGTTCCGATAGATTTCATTGCCGGAACAAGCATGGGCGCTTTGGTCGGAGGATGGTACGCGCTGGATGGGGACATTTCCTCAATGGAAGATTTCGTTTCCGCCCTTGAAAGAAAAGAAAGGAAATCGCTTGCCAAAATATCTCTTACTAAAGGCCGTCCGCGCATCAAGGATGAACCGGTTACGGCAATAATTGAAAAACATTTTGGGGCGCACCGATTGGAAAATTGCAAAATTCCTTTTTGGGCGGTCGCGACAGACGTTAAAAACGGCGACGAAATAATTCTTTCCGAAGGCAAAATGACGGATGCCATTAAGGCGTCTACCGCCATTCCTATTATTTTTTCTCCCGTTGAAATCAGCGGCAAAACTTTGGCAGACGGAGGGATCGTTAATCCCGTCCCCGCGGATGTTGTCCGACAAATGGGCGCCGATATCGTTATTGCCGTTGATGTCTCAAGCCGATGGTTCGACGTGTCTTCCTTTTCCGCGAATTTTTTAAGCCTTAAAACCATTCAGACCGTTCTTTATTCGTTAATCGCCGTTTTTGGCTATCAAGTTGCGAAAGAAAAATTAAAAAAGGCTGATATCGTGCTTAATCCCCCCGTATTAAACTACGAATGGCTTGACTTCAGGGAAGCCGAGCATATAATTGCCGCGGGCTACAAAACCGCCAAAGATTCTTTCGGAAAAATATGTCGGATTTGTGAGTGCAAATTGCCTCCTAAAGGCGCTCTGGAAGAGTTTTGGGATTTCGTTTTGGGCATAGATTAATAAATGAAAGCAACGGATTATAAAAAATTGCCTGAATCTCCCGGCGTTTATTTGATGAAAAATAAAGCTGGTTCGGTTATTTATGTCGGCAAGGCCGGTAATTTGAGACGCCGCGTTTCAAGTTATTTCTTGCGCCCTCACGACGCGCGAATTATCAAGATGGTTTCGGAAACTAAGACCGTTGATTTTCTGGAAACGGAAAATGCTCTTGAAGCCTTAATACTTGAAGCAAAACTCATTAAAGAAAAATCTCCGCCGTATAACGTCAAAGAGAAAGACGATAAAAGTTTTCTGTATATTGAGATAACAAAAGGAAAATTTCCCCGCGTCCTTTTGGTTAGAGGGAAAACTCCTTCTTCGGGAGAAAGATATGGGCCGTTTACTTCGGCGGGAGCCGCGCGAGAGGCAATGAAAATTCTCCGCCGTATTTTCCCGTGGAACACGCATCCTGAAACGAAAATCGGAACATTTAAAAAACCCTGCTTTGATTATGAAATAGGGCTTTGCCCGGGAACGTGCGTGGAACTTGTATCCCATCGCGATTATATGAAAAATATCCGCGCGCTTAAAATGTTTTTGGAAGGTAAGCATAAAAGGCTTTTGTCTTCCCTTAAAAAAGAAATGGAAACAGCGGCGAAAAAACTTGATTTTGAAGAAGCCGAAAAACTAAAAAGAAAAATATTTGCACTGACTCACGTCCAAGACGCGGCGCTTTTAGGCGAAGCGGACATTATTTCGTCCCAAGGCGAGCGCATTGAAGGTTATGATATTTCAAATATCTCGGGAGATTCAGCTGTCGGCTCCATGGTCGTTTTCACGGATGGCGCGCCCAATAAGGACGAATACCGCAAATTCAAGATTTATTCTTTTTCGTCGCCAAACGACGTTGGGATGATGAAAGAACTTATTTCCCGAAGACTCAAAAATCCTTGGCCGCTGCCATCACTTATTCTCGTTGACGGAGGAATAGCGCAGATTAACGCCGCAAAGAATGCTCTTTCGGAGAACGGGCTCCTTATACCTGTCGTCGGCATGGTTAAAGGTCCAAAAAGAAACAAGACGGACTTGGTGGGGGACACTGCCGGAGCTGACTTAAAAACGCTTGAACGCATCCGAGATGAGGCTCATAGATTTGCCATCAGTTATCACAGGACTATAAGGGGAAGAAAACTGCTCGGTTATTAAAAACATCTTTACGGATGACGCCGACAGCGATGGTGATCCCGATATCGTTGTCGCAAGCAAGGTGAACGGCCGGGAAACATACTATGAGAATCTGGGCGACGAGAAATTCCGTCCCACTCCGAAGGACTACGGAGCAAACAAATAGATCCGATATAAAGCGTTCTTCAAAAAGAGCACTTTATTTATTTGTCTTTTTTGCCGGTAAAGTATAACTTTTATTGGTAATGAATCTTTCTATCGGCATCGTCGGTCTTCCGAACGTCGGCAAATCAACCCTTTTTAAACTTCTTACTAAAAAGGAAGTTCTAATCGCTAATTATCCTTTTGCGACGATTAACCCTTCAGTTGGCGTGGTAGCAGTTCCGGATAAACGCTTGGAAAGCCTTTCCAAATTGAGTTCATCAGCCAAAACAATTCCGGCAATCGTGGAGTTTTATGACATCGCAGGACTTGTTAAAGGCGCTTCTATAGGAGAAGGGCTCGGCAATCAATTCCTCTCGCATATACGGGAAACAGACGCTATCGTACAAGTAGTGCGTTGCTTCCGTGACAGTCAAATAATTCATGTCGACAAAACAGGAATTAATCCCGAACGCGATATTGATATCATCAACACCGAATTGATTTTAAAAGATATTGATACGATAAATAAAAGACTTTCGTCTCTTGAAAAAGAGATTCGCGCGGACGCTAAAAAAGCGAGAGATGCGCAACTTGTAAGAGACATTAAAGAAGGATTGGAAAAAGGAGTCCTTGCCAAGAATATTCGGGAAGGAATCGCAGACGAACCTATTATCCGAGAATTACAGCTTCTAACGGCAAAACCGCAGATATATTTGCTTAACGGCGGGGAAAGCGATGTATCGGAATCATTGAGAATCAAAATTGCCGATCTCAAATCGGATTTTGTTATTTATAATCTCGCGCTTGCCGAAAATCTGGGTGAACTCATCAAAAAAGCTTACGAAGTACTGGGGCTTATCAGTTTTTTTACGACTGGCGAGGATGAAACAAGAGCTTGGACTATTAAAAAAGGCGCTAAAGCGCCCGAGGCGGCGGGAACGATACATAGCGATTTTGAAAACAAATTTATCCGCGCGGAAGTAATCTCTACCGACGAGCTTTTAGAAGCTGGCAGCTGGAATGCCGCCAAACAGAAAGGCTGGCTCCGCCTGGAGGGCAAGGAATATTTGGTTGAGGACGGCGACGTGATGGTAATTAGGCACGGTTAGTGTCAGTGTTACGTTCTGTAGTAAAATTAAATTTATTATCACAGTTCTGAAATGTTTTTAAAACGACTGGAACTTCAGGGATTCAAATCCTTTGCCGCGAAAACTGTCATAGATTTTCCCGAAGGGATAACGGCCATAGTGGGCCCGAACGGATCAGGAAAATCAAATATAGCGGATGCCATCCGCTGGCTTTTGGGCGAAAGGGAAGCAAAAAGTCTACGAGGCGCCAAATCGGACGATCTTATTTTTGCGGGAACGGAACATCGCGCCCGTTCTGGCTTTGCTCAAGCCTCCATTTATTTTGATAATTCTTCCGGTTTTTTTCCCGTTGAATACAAGGAGGTAGTTATTACAAGGAGAATTGACAGGGACGGCGACTCCAGATTTTTCATAAATCAATCGGAAGTTCTTTTAAGAGACGTCATTGATTTCTTTGCCAGAGGAAAACTTGGCGCGAGGGGGCTAAACATCATAAGCCAAGGAGAAAGCGATTCGTTTCTTAGGGCGAGCTCGGAAGAAAGAAGAATTCTCACTGAAGAGATACTTGGCCTCAAAGAATATTTGCTTAAAAAACATTCTTCGGAAAGGGAACTTCGGAACACCAAAATAAATCTTGATAAAGCGAGAGCGATGATTGAAGAGATGAGACCCCATATTAGGGTCCTTCGTCGCCAAGTGGGACGGTATGCCGAGAGGGACAAACTCGCGGCGGAACTTGCCGAATCGGAAAATGCTTTCTACGGCAGTAAAGTTCGGGAAATTTTAAATGAACTTTCTCGCTTTGACCCCAAAATCACCACGATCCAAAAAGCAATTGCCGAAAAGAAAAAAGAACTTAGCGAACTCCAAAAAGGACTTAAGCAGGTGGAATCGTCCGAACCGGAAGCGAAGAGGCAGCTGGAAAAAATAAGATTAAAACGAAGGGAATTATTTAACGAACGTCTTGCCGTCTCCGCGCTTTCATTGCCCGCGACACCCCGTAACAAAAAAGACCCGATGACGATTATTAGCGAAATAAAAACGTTGGCGTCCTCCGCGGTGCTTGGAAAATCCGACAATCTGCGCGAAGTCCTTCAAAAAATAATCTTAATCATCGAAGAACTGGAAGAAAAATCAACGGCAATACCGTCCACGAGCGCTGAATTTGGAGAAAAGATAGAAGCGTTCAATAGAGAAAAGATAGAAGCGTTCAATAAAGCGCTAGACGAATTGGATGTCGTGGAAAAGCAGCTTACCGCCGAAATGGACAATTTTAATCAATCATTTCGTAAAGCAATTAAGGCGGTTGAGGTAAAAAAAGACGAACTTGACGTTTTAGAGGATGAAAGTGAAAAAATCTATTTTGAAAAAGAAAAAATAAAATATCAAAAAACTGAACTTGAGCACCAACTTGCCGCGGTCGGGAAATTCTTTTCCGATTTTGTGGATTCATCAGAAACTCAAGAAATAGATTTCACGTCAGTTGAACGTAAAATATACCGATTAAGAGGGGAGCTTGCCTCCATCGGAGAAGTTGACGAATCCATTATCAAAGAATCGGAAGAAGCGGAAGAAAGATTCAGCTCCACTTCGGCGCAAATCGACGAACTTGAAAAAGCTTCAGCCGATTTAAAATCCCTTATTAAGGAGCTTGACTACAAAATTCATCATGAATTTTCCGGGGCCTTGGGAAAAATAAACAAAGAACTTTCCAGCTTTGCGAAACTTATGTTTAATGGCGGGAAAATCGCTCTGAAACTGACGGAGATTATTTCTCCTTTAGAAACGACGGAAAGCTCCGAAGATAAGGAATTAAGACAGGGCATAGACATTGAAGTCTCTTTACCCAAAAAACGCGTCAAAGGCCTGGAAGTGCTCTCCGGCGGAGAAAGGAGCCTTCTTTCAACCGCCATTCTCTTTAGCCTCATATCTATCAGTCCGCCGCCTTTTATCGTTTTAGACGAGGTGGACGCGGCGCTTGACGAACGAAACGCGCGGCTTTTCGGCGAAATTCTTGACCGGTTTGAAGGTAAAACCCAATTTGTCGTTGTTACTCACAATAGGGCCACGATGGAATCAGCCAACGCTTTATACGGGGTGACGATGGGGGAAGACGGATCGTCAAAAATCGTCTCTCTAAAACTTTCCTAAATTGACAAAGAAGCCATTTTCTAATACCATTCCGAAAGACTTATGTTATCTATCAGACTTCGCCGAATCGGAAAAAAAGGCCATGCGTCTTTCAGGGTCGTGGTAGCGGAAGCGCATTCAAAAATTAAGAGTAAATTCATCGAAGATTTGGGCTGGATTGATCCCCACGCCAACAAATTTGAGTTGAAAAAAGAAAGAATCTTCCATTGGCTCGGAAACGGAGCCAAACCTTCCGAGACCGCCGCCGATTACATCAAGAAATCGGGAATAGAAGAAAAAAGGTCGTAAAAACTTTCAAAAAACCAAACCGCACGAATGGACCAATCATCTGCCGACCAGCAATTCCTGGAATTTCTCATTAAATCCATTGTTGACCATCCGGAAGACGTTGTTGTTACGAGGCAAATAGACGAAATGGGCGTTTTGCTTTCCCTTAAGGTTAATCCCCAAGATATGGGGCAAATCATTGGCCGCGAGGGAAGCACAGCGAAAGCCATCCGTTCGCTTCTCCGTATAGTAGGAGTTAAAAATAACGCTCGGGTTAACTTAAAAATTGAAGAACCCGAAGGAGAACGCGCGACAAGACCTCCTGTAGGAGGGGATTCGCCTTCATAATATTAGTTCGTTTTTTAGCTTCAGTTGATGACTGCTGCATTTAACGCGCCGCGGAGTTCTGTTGTGTTGCTCCGATTTTCAAATGAAGTTTGATATTATTACAATTTTCCCCGATATTTTGGATTCCTATCTGAAGGAATCAATCATTAAACGGGCAATTAAGCGAAAGCTGATTCAGATTAAAACGTGGAACTTACGGGATTTTTCAACCGAACGTCACAGAAAGGTTGATGATCATCCATACGGTGGCGGCCCCGGAATGGTCATTCAGGTAGAACCGGTTTATAAGGCAGTAAAAAAAATTAAAAAAAAAGAGAAAGGGAAAACGCGGGTTATCCTTTTTTCCCCTCGCGGAAAAAAACTGAACGAAAGCATGGTTAACAGTCTCTTAAAATATGACCGGATCATAATGATATGCGGCCGGTATGAGGGAGTTGACGAACGCGTAACAAAACACATTGCGGACGAATCCGTTTCCATCGGCGACTACGTTCTTGCCGGAGGCGAACTTCCGGCTATGGTTCTTACGGAAACCATAAGCCGCCACATTCCCGGCGTTTTAGGCAAATTGGAATCTCTTGAGACAATCAGGGGTTCTCATCCGGCTTATACGCGGCCCGAAATTTTTGTTCCCGAAAAAGGTAAAAAATGGCCTGTCCCAAAAGTCCTCCTCCAAGGAAGTCATGTGAAAATCAAGGAATGGCGTGAAAAAAAGAGCTTAAAGCGTTGACATTACAGCTTACAGAAGCTTATACTTTGGCGTCTAGGAATGACTACTACTCAAGAAGAAACTAAAGATTTAGCCGAGACCGAAGCCTCGGTAACTCCAGAAAAAACCAGTCTTTCGGCGGAAGAGGTTTTATTGCTTCAAGAAATGGCCGAAGCCGGCCTCTTATACGGTTTGACAAAAAGCAAGACTCATCCGGAAATGAAATCTCGCATATTTGCGACAAGGAGCGGAGTCGAGATAATTAATTTGGAAAATACCATAAAGGAACTTGAGGCGGCTGCCGAGCTTTTAAAGTCAATTTCTGCCTCTGGCAAGCAGATAATAATTGTGGGGACATCGCCGTCTGCCAAGACAGTTGCGAAAGAATTCGGAATAGAGCTTGATGAACCATACGTGGCCGAAAGATGGCTCGGAGGAACCCTCACCAATTTTCGTGCCATTGAAGGCAGGATAAAGTATTACAACAAACTCCTCTCGGATAAAGAAAGCGGCGCGCTCAATAAATACACCAAAAAGGAGAGAGTGGTGCTTGATAAAAAGATTGAAAAAATGAAATCGCTTTTTGAAGGCATGGCGAACATGACGGCTCTTCCCGGAGCGGTGTTTATCCTTGATATTCAAGCGAACAAAACAGCGGCGAGAGAAGCGCGCGCGATGAATATTCCAGTTGTTGCCATTATAAACACCGACGCCGATCCAAAGCTTGTAGATTATCCCATTTCGGCGAATAATAGATTAAGCGAAGGTAACCGATGGCTTATGAATTATCTTAAAGAATCATTTAAAAAGACACCGGTAATTGCTGCATCTGTTCCCGAAGAATCTCGTTAGAAAAATTTTACAAAATGACCGCGGAAGATATTCAAAATTTAAGGGAAAGAACCGGCGCTGGAGTGATGGACGCCAAGCGCGCTCTTGAGGAAGCCTTGGGCGACATAGATAGAGCCGTGGAAATCATTCAAGAGAAAGGACTTGTGAAAGCGGAAAAGAAAGCCGACAGAACAACCGGCGCGGGACTTATTTTTTCTTACATTCATAATGACCGCATCGGCGTTCTTTTGGACATAAGATGTGAAACGGATTTTGTTGCCCGAACGGATGATTTTAAAGAGCTCACGCGCGATATTGCGATGCAAATCGCCGCCATGGAACCGGAAAATATCCCCGCGCTTATGGCTGAACCTTTTATTAAAAACGAAAGCATTACTGTAGAGAACCTCATTAAGGGCGTTATCGCCAAAGTAGGCGAGAATATCCGGGTGGAAAAATTCTGCCGCTATGCTATATAGCTTTGTTTTGGAAACTATAATTTTTTTGGCGCTTGGCGCGCTCATTCTTCTGCTCGCGAGAGCACTACCGAGAATTGAGGATGAAACAACCGTTCATCGTCCGAGAAAGGAAAAACTGACGCAAATCGCGAAAAAAATTCCTTTGGACAAGATAGACGATTCTCTCAATTTAATTGTGCATAAAGCGCTTAGGAAAATTAAAATAGTTATTATGAAGGCGGACAATTTCGTGACGGAAAAATTAAAAAACGTCCGCGGAGACTCGAATAAAAAAAACGGAACGGGAATTCCGACATAATAAAAGACCCCTTGAATAGGGGTCTTTGTTTAGTTGCCTTAAAAGTTAGCATAGTGTACTTCGCGGCAATTATCATGATACGCCTTTTCTATTGCCGCCTCCACCGCCTGTTCAAACCGTCCAAGCGCTTCGGGTAGCTCCCTGCAAGGACCTTGCCAGAGATTCACCGTCTCAATCCATGCACAAATACCTTTTCGAACTATCCGGTGCTCATCAATGGAAACGGTATCGGCAGGACGCCAAGCGGTAACAGTTACGACAGACGCTCGTATGGAGAAAAGGGCATGTGTCTCATTCGCGGAAACGGGACTGCGACGCACGTAATATGGTCTCAATTTCTTACCACTTAGACCGCATACGATAGTGGCTTCACCGGTTTTTATTTCGCCTCCGCCCTTTTCCTCAACATCAATGCAAAAAATTGCCTTATTTGCTTCCCTGGGAATCCTATAGACGGGAACTCTATGGATGAGATAGTTCTCGGAACGTTCCTCGGGCACCAACAAATTCACGATAAGAGCATCTTTCACGGAATTAACGATAAACCCCTCCCTTAATAGTTGATTCATCAAAGCGGTGTCCGTGTCCCCTCCGGGGAATTTCAATGTGATGTTCACGGTCTCCTCCATTCGTGCCCATAGGGTGAAACTTATCCTTTCGGATACCCAACAGACTTGAAAACTTTTTAAGTTACTCTTTCAGCGAAACATATTCTAACCAATCTGTCAAGTTACTTAACAAAAAGAGCAGCTTGACTGCTCTTGTCTTTATTCGTCGTCCGATTTCGGCTCACATTCAGGAAGCTCTAGAAGACGATAGCTATCGCGAATGGACGCAATATCTTCTAACTTACCTTCGTTGTCCTGAATCCATCGCAGCTCTATATGCACTTTCTGAAGCCAGGACTCTCCTAGGTCGCCAGCGGGACGGCAAAACGAGTTAAAAACCATCTTGCATCTTGCCGGATTATCCTCGGGGCAATACTTTTTACGATAATGCGCGGCGAAGTAAAGCCTGCCGTAGTAACCTTTTGCAAGATAGCTTATGGCAATGCTTTTCTTCTCGGCCTCCACGTAAGTATCGACATAACCGCTCGAAGCCGAATGTCCAAATCTGTTACCGCAGAGGTCGATAAAGTTAGGTAATTTCCCTTCGAGCATTATCTCGGCGGAGTTCGGTTTCATCCGGTCTTCTTTGAAGGGAATCCTTCTTCCTTTTTCGTCTCGGGGAAAATCGCCCACAATAGCCACTCCGAGGAAACGATAGTCGTTGTATACTTGATAGCCCGTATTTTCCGCGATCGGCATTCGCGCGGCAATTGCTTCTTTCGGAGCGACAAGCCTCCCGCTCATCCCTCCCCAGCCTATGGGAATAGCCTCGACAATTTTCGTCCAAGTTTCTCGCTCGCAGATTTTTTCAAAGTAAAACACGTCCTTCATATGGAACGCCTCCTTTTCAAGCTTATTTAACTGTTTATACTACTGCCCGCAAAATAGCAGAATCGGGAGAGGAAATCAAAACACTTGGCTATAAGCCTTAAATCTGCTTAAATGTTATCGTTCAAAACTCGCACAGGTGGTAGAGCGGTCAATTACAACAGACTGTAAATCTGTCGCCTTCGGGCTACGGAGGTTCGAATCCTCCCCTGTGCACAAAACTGCCACCTTAGCTCAGCGGTAGAGCAACACTTTTGTAAAGTGTGGGTCCTCGGTTCAAATCCGAGAGGTGGCTCAAATTCTTGTCACGTATGCCAATTTACGGCTAAAATGACGGAACTAGCCAAAGTAGTTCAGTGGTAGAACGCCTTCTTGGTAAGAAGGAGGTCGTGGGTCCGATTCCCACCTTTGGCTCAATAATTTGCAAAATAACCGATTTGTGGCTAAATTTAACCTCGCATGGCTAAGTCTAAATATTCCGAAAATCTAATCAGACTCAAATGTTCCGAATGCGGACGGGTGAATTATTACACCCGCAAAAACAAGAAAACGGCCGAGAAGAAACTTAGTCTCTTAAAATTCTGCGCCCACTGCCGAAAACGCACGACTCATAAAGAATCGGGCAGATAAAGCGCGAGCCCATCCGTGAATAGCGGTTACGAAAATTTAATAAATAAACTCGTTCTACAAGGATATATAAAGTCGTCGGAAATAGAACGAGCTTTTCGGGAAATTGATCGCGCGGAGTTTCTACCCGAAACTCAAAAACAATTCGCCGGTGAGGATAGACCCTTGTCCATCGGATACGATCAAACCATATCCCAACCCTTTACTGTCGCTTTTATTTTGAATCTCTTGGACCCGCAGAAAGGAGACAATATTTTGGATGTCGGCACAGGTTCCGGCTGGCAAGCGGCTCTTCTTGCAACCGTGGTCGCTCCAGAAGGAAAAGTCATAACGGTTGAACGCGTTAAAGAACTCGCCGATACGGCTAAATTAAATCTTGAAAAATTTGGCTTGATTTCAAACGGCTCCGTTATCGCGGTAAACGGAAACGCTTTGAATATTAACCCCGAATGGCCGGTGTTTAATAAAATTGTTTCCGCCGCCGAATATGATATTGTTCCCGAATCGTGGAAGAATGCGCTCGCGGTCGGCGGCCGCATCGTTATGCCCGTTTCCGGACGGCTCATTGTCGCGGATAAAATTTCCAGAACTGAATTTGACGTTAAAGAATACCCGGGCTTTTCTTTTGTGCCGCTCATCGCAGATTGACAGAATCCGCTTTTTTATCTAACTTAATATCAAGCATCCGCAGAAGGATGGGTTCCCAAGTGGACTAATGCCAAACTGGCGCCCTCCGGAGGATATAATTCTCTTTTGCTGCGGTTTCCGCGGCTTTTTTAATTCCAGCGGAGCCGTAAATCAGGCGGTGCGAAAGGTCGTAAAAATAAGCGTCCTATGCTTACAAAAAATCAGAAGAAAGAAGTAATTGAAAACGAAGTCGGAGACTTGAAAAACAGCCATTCCGTTGTTTTCGTAGATTTTACCGGAGTTAAAGCCGGAGATTTGAACGCTTTCAGGAAAACTATCCGCGCCGCAGGAGGGAAGCTCAAGGTCATTAAAAAGAAGCTTTTGAGAGTCGCCTTTGGCGAAGCCGGATTGGATTTCAATCCCGAAACGTTTGATTCTCAAGTCGGAACGATTTTTTCAAACGATGAAATATTTACCATGGCAGGACCGGCATATAAATTCGCGAATGCCAAAATTCTCGGCGGATATGACATTGACGGAAAAAGATTTGTTCCGGCGGAAGAAGTCATCATGCTTGGGCAACTGCCGTCAAAAGATGTTCTTTTGGGCCAACTTGTCGGTATGATAGCGTCTCCTATAAGATCTCTAATGTTTGTGTTTAAAGAAAGGGCGTCAAAAATCGCTTAATAAAAACAAATGGAAAAATTTGAAGATATAATCTCAAAAATTGAAGCTTTATCCGTTGCGGAACTTGCTGAACTGGTGAAAGCGCTTGAAGAGAAATTCGGCGTTTCTGCGGCCGCTATGGCCGTAAGCGGAGCCGGAGCGGGCGCCGCTTCTGCCGCTGAAGAAAAAGATTCTTGGAACGTGGTGCTCTCCGCCGCCGGCGAACAAAAGATTAACGTCATTAAGATTGTTCGCGAAGTAACCGGCCTGGGACTTAAAGAGGCCAAGGATATCGTTGACGGAGTTCCGAAAGTGGTTAGAGAGGGATTAAACAAAGAAGAAGCCGAAGAACTGAAGAATAAACTCACCGAAGCTGGCGCCACAGTTGAACTCCAGTAAGTTTTATTTGAACGAATTTTTCTTCGTCACGAAATTCTGCCAGACTTCACGACCGTGAAGTCTGGCAGAATTTGTTTGTGGGCGCTACTGGAATCGAACCAGTGACCTTTCCGATGTGAACGGAACGCTCTAACCGCTGAGCTAAGTGCCCGCTTAGAAACCCAACAGACTTGAAAACTTAACGCTCTATTCAATTACACGCCAATTATTCAAGCGGGCCAAGAACCAGATAAGCGGAATGATATATCATATTCCGGCTTTACGCGAGTATTTTAATCTGCTAAAAAAAGCTATGGCAAATTTTACGAAAGATTCAATTCTTGGAGAGATTGTGGGAGGGACAGGAAACGCGGAAAAACTTGTAAAACACGGCGTTCCATGCCCAACATGCCCGATGGCGGCGATGGAAATGGATAAACTCACTCTCAATATGATAGTTGAAACATACGGTTTGGACCTGGAAGCCATTCTTGCCGATTTAAACGGATAGTATTAAAAGAATATTAAGCACGTTCCAAATTATAAAAGAGAGAGGTGAGTCCGGTGGCTAGATTCAAGTGTGAAGGATGTAGGATCGAGATAAATACGAAAAAAGCGGAGAAAGTATCGCGTCTTAAAGGGTGCATGAGCGAGGAACAGCTTTATTCATGCCCTAAATGCGGACGACTGCATTTTTATTCCGGTATAGGCGCTTATGGGGCCGGAGAGGAAGTAAATAGTCAGGAAAGACTCTATCTCGCAAAGCGTGGCAGAAAGAGGGAAGTCGTTATGTTGCCGTCAAGAAGATTGGCCACGACCGTTATTTTCTCTCTGCCAGAAGATCGTCGTTAGACGGTCTTTTTATTTGACAAGCATGCGTAAACATGTCATAAGGGACAGAGCACGTTTCCAAAATAATCTTACAGGAGGGAATAAATAAATGGCGGAGGTCAGCAACTTCTTCAAATCCAAGGCAACCAAGTTTACTTGTGCTGAGAAGGGATGTCTGGGCAGCATAGATACGGGGGACGAGATAAGAAAAACGATACTCCGAACGGGATGTGAAAGCTATGACGCCGCATACGCATGCGATGTCTGTGGAAGATTGCATTTCGGTCCCGGGAGGCTTGTGTTAAACAGACAAGACATGCCCGCCTATCTGGTAAACGGAGAGGTAAAGCACGGCTCCGAACATCGCACAAAGCCAGAAGCCGCCCATTAAAGGCGGCTTTTTATTACCTTTTAAAGAGACTAAAATACGGCCATATGGACCTCTTCGAGGAAAACGTCAAATCTGCCGCCCCGCTAGCGGACCGAATGCGTCCCGAACGGATCGAGGATTTTTTTGGACAGGGAAATATCGTGGGAGAAAAGAAAATGCTTCGGGCTGCAATCGAGCGAGACGAAATTCCTTCGATGATTTTTTGGGGGCCTCCCGGATGCGGCAAAACTACGCTTGCAAAAATCATCGCCAAGATGACAAAATCCGTTTTTGTTGAAATATCAGCAACCGGCGGGAGCGTTAAAGAAGCGCGGGCGATTATTGCCGAAGCGGATGAAAGGTTGAGGCTTCACGGTAAGAGAACAGTATTTTTTATTGACGAAATACACCGATTCAATAAATCCCAGCAAGACGCTTTTCTGCCTTTTGTTGAGAAAGGAACGATTACTTTAATCGGCGCAACAACCGAAAACCCTTCTTTTGAGGTAAATTCGGCGCTACTTTCCCGTTGCCGGGTTTTTGTGTTGTCTGCTTTGGAAATAGAAGACATCGTGAAAATCATTCGTCTAGCCTTAATCGATAAAGAAAAAGGATTAGGGAAATTAAAGATCGATATAAGCGATGAAAGCGTTAAATTCTTGGGAACAATGGCAAACGGCGACGCGCGTTCGGCTCTAAATGCTTTGGAACTTGCCGTTAAATCGGCCAGAACGGATAAAAGAAAAGTTATTAAAATAAACGCCGATTTGGTAAAAGAAGCTTTTCAAAAAAGTCATCTCTTATATGACCGTGCTGGCGAAGAACATTACAATATTATTTCTGCCCTCCATAAGTCTATGCGCGGTTCGGATGAAAATGCGAGTCTTTATTGGCTCGGACGAATGCTTGAAGCGGGAGAAGACCCCCTATACATTGCCCGTCGCATAATTCGTTTTGCCTCGGAAGACATTGGAATCGCAAATCCCGCGGCCCTGACTCAAGCCGTCTCTGCCTACGCCGCTTGCCAATATATCGGCATGCCCGAGTGTGCTCTGGCACTTGCCCAGGCGGTTGTGTATATGGCCAAGTGTCCCAAGAGCAACGCTCTCTATACCGCCTACGGCGAAGTGCAACGAGACATTAAAGAACTCCCAAACGAACCGGTGCCGCTACATTTGCGAAATGCCCCCACAAAACTTATGCAAGAACTGGGTTTTGGAAAAGATTACAAATACAATCCGAATTTTAAGGGGGAAGTGAAACAGGATTACTTGCCGGAAAAATTGAAAGGACGCAAATATTACAAAGAGCGTAAAAAATAAATTATCATTAGTTCATGGCAAAACTTGTTTTTGATATTGAAACCGTCGGCGAAGAACTCTCGCTAATGGACGAGACGACAAAGGAACTTCTCACAAAACGCGCTCGGAAAGAGGCGGGGAGCGAAGACGAACTTGATGAGTTAATGAATGATTTAGAATCGGGATTTGCCCTCTCTCCCTTAACCGGTGAGATAGTGGCAATTGGCGTTCTTGACGCTGATTCCATGAAAGGAGCTGTTTATTTTCAGGCACCCGATACGAATATTCCCGAAACGGAAGAAAACGGCATTAAACTTATTTCGATGTCTGAAGCCGACATGCTCTCTCAATTTTGGGAACTTGCGGAAAGGACGGAAGAAATAATCGGTTTTAACAGCCGCGGTTTTGACGCGCCTTTCATCATCGCTCGCTCGGCGGTTAAAGGCATCCGTCCGACAGTAGACTTGATGGCTGACCGTTACGGCCGATTCGGAACGGTGAGACACACCGATTTATACGACCAGCTTTCTTTTTACGGCGCAACCCGCTTCGCGCACGGAAGTCTCCATATGTGGTGCCGCGCATTTGGCATTGAAAGTCCGAAAAGCGGCGATGTAAAAGGGGAAGATGTCAGCAAACTTTTCAAAGAGGGTAAATTTTTAGAAATTGCCAAATACAATATGGGTGACATTGTGGCGACTAAAGAGCTCTATGACCGATGGGCGGCATATTTCCGCTTTTCTTGATAAGCTGCTCCGAAAAGCCTTAGAATGCAATCAATATGGATACTTACGTAATCGGCCACAAGAATCCCGACACCGATAGTGTTGTTTCAGCTATCGCTGCCGCGGAACTTATGGGATACAAACCCGCTGTCGCAGGAGATATTAACAAGGAAACAGCTTCTGTTTTAAATAAATTAAACGTTCCCATTCCGGAAACTCTTTCCGACATTTCCAAAAAAAAAGTGTTTCTCGTTGATCATAACGAAAGCTCTCAAATGGCAGATGGTGCGGACAAGGCGGAAATTATTGGCGTCTTAGATCACCACAAGATAAACTTTTCCTCTTCCGCGCCTATTTTCTTTCATGCGGAACCGTTGGGTTCGACCTGTTCCATTATTGCGAAAACCTATATGGACGAAATCAAAAACCACCCGCTCCTCGCGAAACTCCTCTTAGCGGGAATTCTCGCTGATACTATTGTTTTTAAATCGCCCACGACAACCGAGGAAGACAAAAAAATCGCTCACCATCTCGCTCCGATCGCGGGCATAGAAGACATTATCGCCTACGGCATCGAAATCAAATCGGCGATTCCGGCAATAACAGGCCGAGACATAAAAGAAGTAATTGTCACCGACTTTAAAGAATTTGATATGTCCGGTCACAAAATCGGTATCAGCGCTTTTGAGGGAATGGCAGAACTTTCCGAGGTGGAGAAAAGAAAGCCGGAAATAATAGCCGAGTTGGAAAGACTAAAGTCGGAGAAAGGATATGAAGCGGTTCTCTTTACCGCGACAGATATTATCAACGAAAAAAGTCTTGTATATTTTGCAGGCGACAGAGAAACAATCCAGCTTGCGTTCGGAATGCAGGCGGAAAAAGGAGACACCTTTCACTTCAACGGAATTATCTCACGTAAAAAACAGGTTGTTCCTCCGCTTGAAGAAGTGTTCAAAACGCTATGATTGAATTCAAGATTTTAAAAGAATCCGATAAAACGAACGCCCGACTGGGCGTTCTTAAAACCCCACATGGCGAAGTAGAAACTCCGTGTTTCATTCCGGTGGCAACTCAAGCGACTATTAAAGCGCTTTCTTCGGAAGAGATGATTCCCACGGGCACGCAAATGATTATCGCAAACGCTTATCATCTGCATCTCAAGCCCGGTGAGAAATTAATCAAGAATCATGGAGGAATTCATAAATTCGCGAATATAAACGTCCCCGTAATGACTGATTCCGGCGGATTTCAAGTGTTAAGTCTCGGCTTCGGCCGCGATTACGGAATTAGCAAAATAATGAGACACGAAACGGGAGAAGTGATAATTAAAGGTGCCCAACCGCGACTTCTTAAAATAACGGACGAAGGAGTTGAATTCACTTCTTATGTGGACGGTAAGAAAATTTTTATGGGGCCTAAAGAATCCATAAAAATACAGGAAAATATCGGCGCGGATATTATTTTTGCTTTTGATGAAGCTACAGTCCCGACTGCGAATTTGGAATACACTGCCGAATCGCTAAAGAAAACCCACCGATGGGCGGATGTTTGTCTTAAAACCAAAAAAACCGCCCAAGCGCTTTTTGGCATAGTTCAGGGAGGAAAGTATGAAGATTTACGAAAAGAAAGCGCAAAATTCATGGCTTCCCGTCCTTTTGACGGATTCGGCATAGGAGGAGAATATGGTTCTGACAAAAAAAAGATGGTCAAAATTATCGGTTGGGCGACAAAAGAACTTCCCAAAGAAAAACCTCGCCATCTTTTGGGCGTCGGCTTTCTTGAAGATATGGAATATATTATCTCGGCAGGAATTGACACTTTTGATTGCACGGTGCCGACTCATTATGCTCGTCACGGAAATGCTTTTACCTCACGCGGGAAAATAGACCTCACTAAAACCAAGTATCTGAAAGGAAAAGCGTCCAAAGAACCGCTTGACCCGAATTGCGATTGCTTTGTTTGCAAAGGGCATACAAAAGGATATTTGTCACATCTTATTCGCGCTCACGAAATCACGGGGCTTCGGCTTTTAACATTTCATAATGTTTATTATTTCAACGATTACGTCGCGGAAATAAGGAAAAAAATAAAAAGAGGCGCTATCTAATCTTTGCCAATTAATGCGATTGCGCTAATTGGCAGATTTTGCGTTTTCCACAGTTTTTTAGCTCGCTTAAGCCAAATACGCTATGTATTTGTGGATAAGTTCATTTTTGACCCGAAAAGCCCATAAAATCCGCCTTTGACCCATTTTGGCGAAGAGGGGTATACTTCGGGGTATAGTGGGGAAAAGTGGTGGAAAGTGTTACTTACCCGACAATAGAATATAAAGAAATGTTCATCGGTGAATTTCAACATAACATAGATGTAAAAGGCAGAATTGCGGTGCCTGCCAAGTTTAGGAATCAACTTTCAGGCGGAGCTATTGTTACGCGTGGTTTGGACAAGTGCCTCTTTCTTTTTTCAATCGCAGAATGGGAAAAACTCGCCGGAAAAATCGTTTCTCTCCCACTTACTCAAGCTAACTCAAGAGCTTTCTCTCGCTTGATGCTTGCCGGTGCCTCCGATTGCGAAATAGATGCTCAAGGGAGAATCTTAATTCCTGATTACTTACGAAAATATGCGGGACTTGAAAAAGAAGTGATTATTACGGGACTTTATAATCGAGCAGAAATTTGGGATCTTAACTGTTGGAATAAATATAAAATGGAAACCGAATCAAGGTCGGAAGAAATCGCCGAAAGAATGGGCGAGCTGGGCCTGTGAATCACGTTCCCGTAATGACGGAAGAGGTTATGAAGACCCTTTCTCCGAAAAAAGGAGATTTTGTAATAGATGGAACGCTCGGAGGAGGCGGACACGCCAAAGAAATCGTGAAACAAATTTCTCCGGGAGGAACTTTACTTGGTGTAGACAGAGATCCGGCTGTTATCGACAGAGTTGAAATTAAAGCTCCCGGCGTAAGAGTAATTCTTGTAAACGCGAATTTTACTTGTCTGCCGGAAATTTTAAGGAATAAAAATCTTCCATCTGCGGATGGTTTACTCCTAGATCTCGGTTTTTCTTCTACTCAACTCAATGAGGGGAGAGGTTTCTCTTTCCTTAAAGACGAACCGCTTTTAATGACTTATAGCGACAATGATGAACCCCTTCACAAAGTATTGCGTCGACTAAGTAGAGATGATCTTAAAAGTATTATTTCCGTTTCTGGCGAAAGATATGCTAAGGCTCTTGCCGACGCTATTTGGCAAGCGGAAAGGAAGAATCCGGTTGAAACAACAGGCGGTCTTGTAGAGATCATCCGCTCCGTATTGCCTTCGCGTTATGAACACGGGCGTATTCATCCAGCCACGAGAACTTTTTTAGCCTTCAGGATTTTTATAAATCAAGAATTAGAAAGCCTAGAAAAAGTTCTTAATGCGCTCCCCCAGATTCTTAAACTCGGCGGGAGAGTGGCCATAATCACTTTCCAATCGCTTGAGGACAGAATTGTCAAAAATACATTTAGAGAAATGGCGCGTGCGGGCAGAATTAATCTTCTTACCAAAAAGCCAATATCTCCGATGTATGCGGAAATAAAAACAAACCCAAAAGCCCGATCAGCGAAACTGCGAGCGGCCGTTATGAACTAAATAGAAATGACGATCATCAGACCGAACAACCAAAGAATTGCATCAACGTGGAGATTGATAATATCTCTCGCGGGAACGGTTCTTGTCGCTTCCGTTATTTTTTGCGGATGCGTTTATTCCAAAACAGTAGGACTTAAGCATGACATCATGTCGCTTGAGGATTCCATCAAAATAGAACAGATGAATAACGCGGAACTGAAAAACACTCTCTTTAAAATGACTGACCCACAGATGCTTGAAATTATCGCCACAGAGAAAGGTCTGGTTTTAGATAAGAATCCGCAATGGGTTTTCGCTTCATTGCCGTAGTGGCGGCTTTTAGCCTGCTCTACGGCTCGCTTGCGGTAAGATTTTTCAATCTCCAAATAAGAAAAGGGGATTTTTACGCTTCAAAAGCCGCCGCGCGAATACTTAGCGGTTCGCTTGATCCGGCTAGAGGGAACATCATGATGACTGACAAAAACGGCGCGCCTGTTCCGGTAGCCATTAAAAAAAACTACCCTTACATTTACTGCGAGCCCGAGAAAATGGCCAAAGCAGGAGTGGATTTGAGCGAAACATCGGCAAAACTTGAAGAAATTATCACTATTCCCGCAGAAGAAATTATGTTGAAGCTTAATAAGCCCGACGACCCGTTTGAAGAACTCGTGAAAATCGCTTCTGCTGAAATAGCCGAAAAAGTCAGAAGTCTTAATATTCCCGGGCTGGAAGTAGGCGAAAAGCCTAAAAGATATTATCCCTATGCCACATTAGCGGCCCATATATTAGGCTTTGTCGCGAATGACAAAGGACAATACGGCATAGAATCTTTCTATGATGAGAAACTGGCAGGTATTGCCGGAGAAGCGTCGGGAGACTCTATTATGGCACCTAAAGACGGCGAAGACGTGTATCTCACAATTGACCAGATAATCCAAGCCCGTGCCGAAAAAATTCTTACCGATGCCGTTAATAAGTTTAACGCCAAAGGGGGGCTGGTTATCGTCTCCGATCCGAAGACGGGGAAAATAAAAGCTATGGCTGGCGTCCCGTCTTTTGATCCGAATAATTATGGTTCGGCGGAGATGAAAGATTATATGAACCCGGCTGTGCAAGGTGTTTATGAACCGGGTTCGGTATTCAAATTAGTAACCATGTCGGCGGCAATCGACTCGGGAAGTGTTACGCCTGAGACGACTTACGTGGACCAAGGCTCGCTTGTTATAAACGGCAGGACCATACAAAACTGGGATCATAAAGCGCGCGGAACGCTCACGATGACGCAGGTGATTGAGCAGTCAATCAACACGGGCACGGTGTTTGCCGTTCGAAAAATGGGGAAAAACACGTTTCTGAATTACGCGGAAAAATTCGGTTTGGCTGAAAAGACCGGCATTGACTTGCCCGGCGAAGCAATCGGTTCCATAAAAACTCTCGTTAATGGAAGCGATATTAACTACGCGACCGCTTCCTACGGACAGGGAATATCGGTTTCACCCATAAGGATGCTCGCGGCCGTAAATGCTATCGCGAACAAAGGAGTTATGATGTCGCCGCGCATAACTGAAGGTGACGCGAGGGAGGAAGGAAGACCAATCTCCGAAGATACCGCGAAAAAAATCACGGATATGATGGTCTCGGCTGTCCAAAAAAACGTATTGGCGGACATTCAAGGATACAGCATCGCGGGAAAGACCGGCACGGCCATGGTTCCCGATTTAATCAACGGCGGATACAAAGACGCTTACATCAACACTTATGTCGGATTTGCGCCCGCCTGCGACCCGAAGTTTTCAATTCTTATAAGAATAGACGAACCGGAGGGAAATCCATTAGCTGGTGCTTCTGTTATTCCCGCTTTTAAAGAACTCGCCGAATTTACTCTTTCGTATTACGGCATCGCTCCGGACGAAATTAGATAGCATTTGACCCCTCCGTTGGCAAACGCCGAAAAAATAAAAAGCCTTAACATTTGTAAAGGCTTTTTATTTTGCAGCCCCAAGGGGAATCGAACCCCTATTACTAGGATGAGAACCTAGCGTCCTAACCGCTAGACGATGGGGCCTAACAGCTGAAATTTAATAATAAAATTCCCATTCTGTCCATTTTAATCTATTATTAATTCGTTCTATGGACGAGGAAAAAATTCGCTTTAAAATCAAATTGCCGCCTTATGCCATTTATGGTCTTATCTCCCTTGTCATTCTAAGCGCGGCCATTATCTTTTCACTCTTTGCCGTCCCTAAAGGCGGCATAATTGTCATTAAGGGAGTGATAGGCGATAAATTATCGCTTCTAAAGCTTTCACTTGCCGCAACAGCCGTTTGCGGCATAAATCTTCTGGCTTCGTGGGGAGTATTTAAAAAAGACCGGGTGATTTCTCACATTCTGGGGGCGCTCGCTATATTTATCTCAATCATAATTCTGCTTAAAATCACGGCGATCATTCTCGTTTACTGACGCATTTGCATAGCTCGCCGTCTTTTGTTAGTATACGGGACGCAATGTTTGCCGTCATAGAAACCGGAGGGAAACAATATGTTGTTTCTCCCGGTAAAAAAATAAAAACCGAAAAAATAGATACCGAAGAAGGAGCGGAGGTTTTATTTGATAAAGTCTTGCTTAGAGAGACCGACTCGGGTATTGAACTCGGAAAACCTTATCTTTCGGGCATCACTGTTAAAGGGAAAACGCTCCGGCAAGGAAGAGATAAGAAAAAAATAGTTTTTAGGTTTCATTCTAAGAATCGATACGATAAGAAAAAAACTCATCGTCAAGCGTTCACCGAAGTGGAAATCTCTGATATCTCTTAAATTAAAAACCCGCTTAAGCGGGTTTTTAATTTAACTTTCTACTTTCTACTTTCGAGCGCTTCAGACAACGTATCCGGATCGGCAAACTCCACCTCTCCGCCAATCGGTATGCCTCGACCAAGCCTGGTTATTTTCTTTGCCGCATCACGGAGATATTCCGCTATTATTTCCGCCGATATATCTCCCGCGGTTGTTGGACTAAAGGCAATGATTATCTCCGCGAATTTTCCTCGTTTTATAAGAGAGTCAAGTCTGGCCTTCTGGCCGTCATCTAATCTGCCCGCCTTCTTAATATCTCCAAGACATAAATAAACTCCTTGAAATTTTCCGGTAGATTCAATGGATATAAGGTCAGTTTCTTTTTCTACAACGGCGGCAACGCTCTTATTTCGGGCAGAGCTGGCACATATTCCGCACAAATCCTCTTCGCGATTATGCACGAAAAAACAATTGGGACAAATCTTGACGTCTTGAATCGTTTGAGTAGCTAAAGTAAGATCGGCCGCTGTCTTTTTTCTGTTTGCGAGATAGAAGGCAAGCCGAATTGCTTGTCGCGGACCAATGCCGGGCAATCGGGAAAACTCATCCACGAAAAGCTTAATTGAATCCGGTATCTTCATGAATTATGTCAATGCTCTCAAAACTTGCGGATTCTTTATTGAAACGCAATCGCACAACTCCTAAAGGTCCGTTTCGGTGCTTTTCAACGCGGATCTCTGTCATTCCTTCCTCGCTTGGATTATCCATTGATTGCTGATAACGCCAAACGGGATGAATGAAAAGCACCACATCGGCGTCTTGTTCTATTGAACCCGAATCGCGAAGGTCAGAAAGCTTTGGCACTTTATCTTCCCTTTGTTCAACACCTCTTGATAACTGCGAAATGGCCAGCATTGGAACGTTAAGTTCTCTCGCGATTGTCTTTAATCCCCGAGAAATCTCGGTAATTTGCTGAACCGGATTATCCGATGATTTGCGAGGCTGAATAAGCTGTAGATAATCAACGACTATGAGTCCCAAGTTTTTTTCTTCTGACTGAAGTCTCCTTGCCATTCTCCTTATTTCCAGAATATTGGGAGAGGGGGTATCGTCAACGTAAATTTTTGCTTTTGACAATCGGTCAAATGCCGCTTGAATCATTTCATAATCAAGCGCATCCAGTTGTTTGCCGGTGCGTATTTTCCAAAGGGATACCTTTGATTCCGCGGAAATCAGCCTGTCTACGATTTGTTCCCGCGACATTTCAAGCGAGAATACCCCGACTCCCGCGCCAACCTTTGTCCCAACGTGGCGAATGATATCAAGGGCGAGTGAGGTTTTTCCGAAGGACGGCCTTGCGCCGATTATCACAAGGTCGGATTTTTGAAGCCCCGAGAGAATGTTGTCCAATTCGGCAAAACCGGTTGGCACTCCGCGAGTAACGCCTCCGTGGCTTATTTTCTCAAGTCTCTCATAAGCAGCCGGCAATTCGTCTTTCACCGAAGCGAAACTTTTGACGACCGATTTATTCGTTATGGAAAAAACTTTCTGCTCCACGCTATCCAAAAGAACATCAATGTCTTCAGACTCCGAAAGAGCACTTTCGGTAATAGTGCTTGAAGCGGTAATAAGGTCTCTAAGGATTTTCTTCTCCTTTACGATGCCGGCATAATGCGCAACATGAGCCGCTGAAGGAACGGCGTTCACAAGGTCAGTTAAATAGCCTAAACCTCCGGTCTGCTCCGCAAATCCCACTTTTTTAAGCTCCACCGAAAGCGACAGAAGATCTATCGGAACTTTTTTATCCCAAAGCCGAAGCATCGTTTCGTATATAATACCGTTTTTCTTGTCGTAAAAATCATCCGGGTCAAGAACGTCAACAATGGCACCAATCGCGTCTTTGTCTATCATCACGGCCCCCAGAACCGATTGCTCGGCTTCAAGATCTTGCGGCGGGATTCTCATGTCCTTGCTGTCCGTCATTGTTTCTTTCTAAGTTTATAAGTCTTTGGCTCGTCTACGATTTCGTACCCTTTGCTCTCAATTTCGCGTCTAATTTTATCCGCGGCGGAGAAATTACCTTCTTTTCTCAATTTTTCTCTCTTCTCCGCGAGTTTGCCCAATTCTTCGGGAATTATTATCTCCATTATTGCCGGCGCTTCGGAAATATTAAGTCCCAAAACGCGATCAGAGTAACTTATAAGCGCTATTTTTTCTTTTGGTGAATAATTTTTGTCTTTAAGCGTATTCCACACAATCGCGAGCGCCTTTGGTGTGTTTAAGTCGTCGTTTAAGGCTTCAAGCACTTTCTTCTCCGCCCCTGTTTTTTCTTCGGAAGATAATCTGCTCCCGGAAACCTTTTTGCAATTGCTTTTAATAAGGGCAAAAACTTGCTTTAAGTTAAGCAAGGCCGCCGCCGCCGCGCCAAGTGCCTCCCAAGTAAAATTCATTTTGGAACGGTAGTGCGTCTGAAGGCACAAATATCGAAAGGACAAGGGATCATATCCCTTTTTTTCAATATCCCGAAGCGTATAAAAATTTCCGGTTGATTTTGCCATTTTCACATTATTAACAAGCAAATGCTCGCTGTGTAAAAAAAACCGCGAAAAAAGTTTTCCTGTTACTGCCTCCGACTGCGCTATTTCGTTTTCGTGATGGGGGAACATTAAATCCACGCCGCCCGCATGGATATCCATGGTGCTTCCTAGATATTTCATTGCCATTGCGGAACACTCTATATGCCATCCGGGTCTGCCGGGACCCCAAGGAGAATCCCAATAAGGCTCGTCCGCTTTTCTTGTTTTCCAAAGAGCGAAATCTTTTACTTCGTTTTTTTCATATTCATCCGCAAGCGTGCGCTCCGAAGATCCTTGATCTTTGAAATCCGGATGGGACAATTTCCCATACTCTTTGAATTTGGAAATCTTGAAGTAAATGGAACCGTCTTTCGTTTGATAAGCGTACCCCTTATCAAGGAGCGTCCGTATAAGCGCAATCATAGTCTTTATATGTCGAGTTGCGCGCGGAGTCTTCTCGGGACGGATAATGTTTAATTTACTCAAATCCTCAAAAAAATACTTTTCAAGAGGCAAAGCAATTTCTTCTAGCTTCTTTCCGGACTCAACAGAGGCTTTTATTATCTTGTCGTCAATGTCCGTGATATTCATGACCTGAAGCACTTTATAACCGTTGAGCCTTATTATCCTTCGCAAAACGTCTTCAAAAATGTAGGTCCTTAAATTTCCAATATGAGCAAAGTTGTAAACAGTCGGTCCGCAAGTGTATAAGCGAATGGTTTTGCCATGAACCGGCTCCAAGATTTCCTTGTTTCCGGAGAGCGAATTATAGAGACGCATTTGTCTACATTGTATCACCGCAAAAGAAAGTAAATAAACTCCATTGACAAATTCGGTATAAATTGTTTTAAGCGCTTGACAATGGACGTCTTTTATTTAGAATAACCCTTGATTTATGGCTGGAACAGAAAACGAAAAGCTCAAACGAGAACGTGACGAATACCTTGACGGATGGAAAAGAGCGAAGGCAGAGCTTATCAATTTTAAAAACGACGAACTGAAGCGTATGAACGAAATTATTCGTTTTGCCGGAGAAGATATCGTTCGTGACATGATTGGGATATTGGACAGTTTTGATCTTTGCATAGCCTCTCTTGGTGAAAAAGACCAGACTGTGGCCAAAGGCGTTCACATGATACGATCACAAATGGAAGATTCGTTAAAAAAGAAAGGTCTAGAAAGAATCATTGTTTCTGTTGGTTATCCGTTTGACCCCGCTCTCCACGAAGCCATTTCAACAATTGAATCAAATGAATCTTCGGGAACGGTCATTGAAGAGATTGAAAAAGGATATACATGGAATGGCAAACTATTGCGTCCCGCGCGCGTGATAGTTGCCAAATAATAAAGGTCAGTTGCGCGTTTGCGTGAAACGCATTCCCGCAAAAACGAAAAACTGTATAAATTAATTCATTAAATTAAAATGCCAAAAATAATAGGAATAGATTTGGGAACTACAAACTCAGCCGTGGCCTTCGTCGGCTCGGACGGTAAACCGGAAATATTGGAATCTTCCGAGGGATCAAGAACTACTCCGTCAATAGCGGCTGTCAATAAAAACGGCGAACGTCTCGTGGGAATTTTGGCTAAGCGTCAATCAATTACGAACCCCAAAAACACCATCTTTTCCGTCAAAAGGCTCATCGGTCGTAAATGGAGTGATAAGGAAGTGGAACGCGACAAACAATGGTTTCCATACGAACTAAGAAGTTCTGCGGAAGGGGGAGTTGAAATTAAACTGAGCGAAAAATGGATGACACCGGAAGAAATTTCCGCAATGATTCTTTCCAAGCTGCGCACTGATGCCGAAATGAGATTAGGCGAAAGAATTGAAGAGGCGGTTATTACTGTCCCAGCTTACTTTGATGATTCACAAAGACAGGCAACTAAAAACGCCGGAGAAATAGCCGGTTTTAAAGTTAAAAGAATTATTAACGAACCAACCGCCGCGGCGCTTGCCTACGGATTAAACAGAGGCAAAAACGAAAAATTAGTTGTTTACGATTTTGGCGGCGGCACCTTTGACGTTTCCGTTTTGGAGGTTGGAGATGACACGGTTGAGGTTAAAGCGACGGGAGGAGACACCCATTTGGGCGGCGACGATTTTGATAAAAAACTGAACGAATTTGTAGTCGCGGAATACAAGAAAAACGAAGGAATAGACATTTCTAAAGACCCTTTGGCTCTTCAACGGCTAAAAGAAGCGGTGGAGCGCGGCAAACATGAACTTTCTTCCTCTATGGAGACGGAAATAAATTTGCCCTACATTACCTCCGATGCTTCGGGACCTAAACATCTTCTTATGAAAATAACTCGTGCCAAGCTTGAGGAGCTTGTTTTGGAATACATTGAAAAAGCGGCGAAACTCACCGAAAATACGGTAAAAGAAGCGGGTTTTGCCCTTTCTGACATTGATGAAGTAATTCTCGTAGGCGGTCAAACAAGAATGCCGGCCATTCAAGCTTCCGTTAAAAACCTTTTTGGGAAAGAACCGAACAGGGGAATAAATCCGGATGAAGTTGTTGCTCTTGGCGCCGCCATCCAAGGCGGAATTTTCCAAGGGGACGTTAAAGATATTCTTCTTCTTGACGTTACGCCCTTAACCTTGAGCATTGAAACTCTGGGAGGGATAGCAACGCCTATGATTCCCAAAAACACAACTGTTCCAACGACCAAAACGCAAATATTCTCAACGGCCGCCGATAATCAAATGTCCGTTGAGATTCACGTGCTGCAAGGCGAACGTCCGATGGCGGGCGACAATAAAACTCTTGCTCGTTTTATTCTTGATGGCATTCCGCCGTCTCCAAGAGGCGTCCCTCAAATTGAGGTTTCTTTTGACATAGATGCAAACGGAATCTTAAGCGTCAAAGCTATTGATAAAGCAAGCGGGAAAAGCCAATCGATACGCGTTGAAGCGCAGACATCGCTTTCCAAAGAGGAAATTGAGCGTCTTAAAAGCGAGGCGGCAGCAAATGCGGAGAGCGACAAGAGAAAGCAGGAACTAACGGAGGCAAAAAACAAAGGCGAAGCGCTTGCTTATTCTTCTGAAAAGGCCTTGAGAGACGCTGAAGGGAAAGTTGACTCTTCTGTTAAATCGGAAATTGAGGGGAAAATATCCAATTTACGTTCCGCTCTTTCTGGCGATGACCTCGAAAAAATCGTCTCCGTGACTCAAGAACTTTCTTCTTCGCTTCAAAAGATAGGCGAGTCCATGTACAATAAAGGAAATGAAGGAACTTCCGAAGGAGGAGCAGACGAAAAAAATAACGGACCTGTTTCGTCCTAGATCTGGTCTTCGCGAAGCCTCTCAAGAAACGTCTCTTAAAAGCGCGTCTGAAGCCGATTACTCTCCTCTTAAAACTTCTGCGGTAATCATCGTGGGAGCCGGATGCGCATTTATTTTTGGATATGCTCTTTCTGTCTGGCCTATGCCGCGTTCATTCGCCGTTGGGCTGATTTTTGCCTCTCTCTTTGCTTTGATGCCACTCATGCTTAAAGCAAAAAGTTTACACTTTGCCGCCGCCTTTATTTCTTCGGTTGCTCTTGTTTTGCCCTTATACGTATTCGGGCATATTCCCCTTATTCCCATCGCTGTTCTTGTAACCCTTTCCGTATTTATTCTGACGGCGGGAGTTTTATATGGCAAAAGAGAACTTGATAATTCTTTACGGATAAGTTTTATGAAATTTTCCGGCAAAGTGCTTATGAAAACGTTCACCGTTATAGCACTCGCCGGCGCCATCGCCTACGGCTGGAATTTCAAGACAGAAGACATATTCTCGGGAAAATTCATAGATGGAGTTATTTCTCTTTCTTCGCCTATCGTGAACTATTATGCTCCGGGATTTACGCCGGAAATGAAATTCAGCGATCTTCTTGAGATTTCAGCAAGACGAATCGTTACGGGAGAAAAATCTGCGGAATTCGCTCTTATGCCGGAAGCTCTTAAAAAACAGCTCATTAGCCAAGCGATCCAAGACGCGCAGAAAACGGTGGAGAGTACCTTTGGCGTTAGAGTTAATCTGGATGCTTCGTTTAGGGAAAACGTTAGAACGGTAATTACGGAGAAGCTTAAAGGCCCTCTAGAAGTCATTCCCGACAAATATGTTGCCATTGCCGCTATGGTGATTGTTTTTGCCTTTCTGCGTGGAGCTTTATGGCTTCTAGGGTGGCTTGCCGCGGCAATATCATTCCTCGTCTATCAGCTGCTTCTTGCGGTAAAATTCGCGAAGGTTTATCTTGAACCGAAAAGTAAAGAGGTAATCCTCTTAAGATAAAACGTCAAAGCGATGAAAAAAGATTATTACGAGGTTCTTGGCGTCCAAAAAAACGCGACGGAAGAAGAAATTAAAAAAGCCTATCGACGGCTTGCTCACGAGTATCATCCTGACAAATCCGGCGGTAATGCCGATAAGTTCAAAGAGATAAGCGAGGCCTACCAAGTTCTCTCCGATAAGGAAAAAAGAAACAATTATGATCGTTTTGGCTCCGCCACGGGAGAAGGTAACCCTTTCTCCGGCATGGGAGGAATGAACGGGGTTAATTTTGATTTTAGTAACTTTGACATGGGCGACATAGGAAGCATCTTTGAAGGAATCTTCGGTGGCATGGGAGGATTTACTCCTAAAACGCGAAGAGGCGGATCAGATGTGGAGATTGCTTTGAAAATCACGCTTGAAGAAGCCGTGAGAGGCGTGAAGATGCCAATTACTTTCAAGACTTTTGTAAGTTGCGGCAAATGTAACGGCAAAGGACATGATCCCGAGAAAGGTTTTTCAAAATGCTCCAACTGCGGCGGCACGGGAAGCGTCAGGGAGACCAAACAAACAATTTTCGGCGCCTTTTCCAAAATATCCACCTGCAGAGAATGCGATGGACTTGGCGAAATACCCGTGAGTCCTTGTAGCGGATGCGGCGGCCGCGGGCGCGTGAAAGGAGAAAGAAAAACAGATATTTTAATTCATCCCGGCGTAATGGATGGACAAATTATAAAAATAAAAGGAATGGGTGAAGCGGGCGAACGCGGCGCAAACGCCGGCGACCTGTATGTCCGAATAAAAATATTGCCTCACAAGACTTTCAAAAGAATTGGTGATGATTTAATCACGGTCAAAGAAGTTAAATTTTCAGACATTTTACTTGGCGTAAAAATTAAAGTCACAACCATACTGGGTAAGGAAGTGGAAATTAAAACCGTCTCAGGCGAGAGCTTTAGAAAGGAAATAAGAATTAGAGGAGAAGGCGCTACAGAAAGAGGTGATTTAATAGTGCTTCTTGACCTTAAAATTCCCGAGAAATCAGACGCTAAAACGAAAAAAATACTTGAAGATTTAAAAGACGAATGGTAGGATTTTCCGAGGTCCCGCCCATAACTCAATGGTAGAGTAGCTGCCTTTTAAGCAGAAAGTTGGAGGTTCGAGTCCTCCTGGGCGGACAATCCTCCATGAAGAAGGATCTGCCCTCGGGACTCGAACAAGAAAAAAGACTTTCGCGTGAAAATGTTTAAGATACAATCCCGCGGATACGCGAGACGAACGATAAGGCTTCTCTTAAGACGGGCTAATAATTTCAAAAATTTAAATGAAAAATAAAACGCTTTTTATAATCACGCTTATCGCGTTGACCGTATGCGCCTCTTTTTTTATCTTACCCAAAGCCGGAACGTCCGTTGTCGGGGTGAATATTCCCGATGTTTTCTTTAATAAATTTTCACCTTGGAAGCTTGGCCTTGATCTTGTTGGCGGAACGGCTCTAGTTTATGACATAGACCTTTCGGGAATTCCAAAAGAAAACATCAACGCTGTCACCAATGGCTTGAAAGATGTCATTGAAAAGAGAATTGACCTTTACGGCGTGTCGGAGCCAAGAGTGCGTGTCGTTGAAAAGGGGGACGGAAGACAACTTCTCGTGGAGCTTGCAGGTATAAGCAACATTTCAGACGCCATAAAGGAAATCGGAGAAACTCCGTTTCTTGATTTCAGGGAGAACTGCAGTTTTACGGAAGAATCAATTATTTGCGATCTGACCGAACTTTCCGGCCGACATATTAAAGGCGCTTCCGTTGCCACGAGTTCTCACGGAATAGCCCAGCCGGTAGTAAGCTTGGAATTCAACGAAGAAGGAGCGAAACTTTTTGAAGAAATTACGGCGCGAAATATCGGAAAACCGGTGGCTATTTTCCTTGACGGGGTCCCGATAAGCGCGCCTGTAGTGCAAGAGAAAATAATCGGCGGAAAGGCCCAAATATCCGGCGAAGGAATAACCATTGAATCAGCCAAACAACTTGTTGAGCGATTCAACGCGGGCGCTCTTTCCGCGCCGATAAAGCTTATAAACCAGCGCACGGTTAACGCCACCGCCGCCGAAGACTCGCTTGGACGTATTCTTGTCGCCGGCGTGATAAGCATTCTTTTGATTATCGCTTTTATCATTGCCATTTACCGTAAACGCGGCATTATCGCCGGCGTTTCTCTCATCCTCTATGTGATTTTCTCTCTGGCTATCTTTAAACTTATGCCCGGATTTACCATGAGCCTGTCGGGCATTACCGGCTTTATCCTCTCAATTGGCGCGGCGCTTGACGCAAATATCCTTATTTTTGAAAGAGCGAAAGAAGAATTGCGGCAAGGAGCGCAAGGACTTTCCGCCATGGAATCGGGATTCCGCCGCGCGTGGTCGTCCATAAGAGACTCAAACGTCGGCACCGTTTTAACCGCGCTTATCCTCTATTTCTTAACCTCTAGCTTCGTTAAAGGATTCGCTTTGACCTTGCTTGTCGGTATTCTCATAAACATCGTAATGACCTACGTCGTCACAAGGAATTTATTAAGAGTGTTCCCGGGAAAAGCCAAATAACAAACAAAAAATGAAACTAAACATAATCGGAAATAGAAAATGGTTTCTCGCTCTTGCCTTAATTCTCATGACTTTGTCTATTGTTTCTATTGTGCTGTTTGGATTCACGCCAGGCATTGATTTTAAGAGCGGCACAATGTGGCAAATAAATATCCCGGGCGCTGATGAACGCACCATCCGCGAATTTTCGGAAAAAGAGCTCGGTCTTGAAGACCCCGTGCTTTCTTATGACGCAAGCACCGACTCGTATTCGCTTATATTCAAAGAAGTTTCAGAGGAAGAACACGCGTCGCTTAAAGATGCACTTCTCGTAAAATATCCCGATGCGCGGGAACTTGATTTTGGAACCACTTCTCCTTCCGTCTCTTCCGAATTGAGGGGCAGGGCTATGTGGATTATCGCTCTGGTCGTTCTAGGCATAGCTCTTTACGTCACTTTTACTTTCAGAAAAGTGTCATGGCCCGTCAAATCTTATAAATATGGAATCGTTACCCTTGTTTCGCTCCTCCACGATGTCCTATTACCGGCGGGATTTTTTGCCGCTCTAGGCCATTTTAAAGGCATTACCATAGACACTTATTTTATCGTCGCGCTTCTTACAATCGCCGGTTTCTCCGTCCAGGACACAATAGTCATTTTTGACCGCATTCGAGAAAAACTCATTGGACAAAAAGGAAAAGTCGATTTTGACGAAACGACGAACAGAAGCATTAATGAAGTTTTCATGAGATCCCTGATCACCGCGACAGGCGCAATGATAGCCCTTCTTGTCGTATCTATTTTTGGACCGGTTTCTATGAGATACTTCGCTCTTACGATTCTCGTCGGAATGTTTTTCGGAACATATTCCTCCATCTTTGTCGCAAGTCCGCTTCTTACCCTCTGGCACGATTTAGACGCGAAAAGACTTGCGCGCAAACAGAAATAAGCCGTCTTAATTTGACATATAATTTAAAAAGTTGTACCCTAAAAAGATGTATTTTTCCGGTTTAGACATACAGAATCTCATAAAAGAGCTACTTGAAAACGCGGACCTTGACGCGCGCAGTTTAAGCATTCTAAACAAACGTTTCGGCCTTGAATCACCCAGAACTGTCACTCTCCAAGCGCTGGGTTCTAAATACGGCATTACTCGTGAAAGAATTCGTCAACTGGAATCTCAAGCCATCCGCGAGCTTAAAAAGAGCATTAACGATTTTGAAGAAATAACAGCTCTTAGAAATTTCTCCGAAAAGCACCTTGCGGCAACCGGCGGATTAAGAAAAGACGATGTCTTTTTGAACGAACTCCATTCCATTGCAAAATCTTCGGAAGATAAAGACATATTCGGCAACAAAGCCAGATTCGTTTTTAAAATTTTAGAATTTCCTTATTTTTCCGAGGAAAACGACGTATTCCACAGTTTCTGGTACGTTAACGATGATTCTCGCAGAAAAATGGAGGTAATACATAACGAAATCACGCGCAATTTAAAAAGAGTGGAACAATTCGACGAAACTCTTAAAAAAGCAACAGAGCCGTATGATATTCCCGAAAGCATCGTTTTGGGTTTTCTTTCGGTCTCGAAGCGCCTGGAGGTGGGACCTTACGGTGACATTGGTCTTTCGGAGTGGGAAGAAATCAACCCGAAAACCGTTCGCGCTAAAGCTTTCATTCTCCTGAAGAAAGAGGGTATCCCGATGCATTTTACGACCATCGCCGAAAAAATAAGTAGTCACGCGCCCACCGTCCACAATGAACTCATAAAAGACCCTCGGTTCGTTCTGATGGGTCGCGGAACTTACGGACTTAAGCTAAAATAAGGTAATGGAATTCCTTTCGGGGATTGATAGCTACGTAGTCGATATAATTTTCGGTATTTTGACGCTCACCGCCGCTTTTTTGATTTTAAGGCTCATTATAGCTTTCTTGAAAAATTGGTGGCTGGACGAATCTCAAGCCAAATTTGCCGCAGGCATTGAATATGTCCTATTGGAAATTAAATTTCCCAAAGACAACGAAACTTTCCCGAAAGCGATGGAGCAAGTTTTCGCGAGCTTTTACCAAATATACAGTTTTGGCATAAAACCGGAGAAAAAATGGCTTGAGGGTCAGTTTGAGGAAAAAATTTCCGCCGAAATGATTTCCTCAAGGGAAGGCATTAGATTTTTCCTGCGGACAAATAAAAAAAACAGGCCTCTTGTGGAATCAGCCATATTCGCCGAATACCCGGGAGCGGAAATCGTTGAAGTTATGGAGGACTACGTTAAAAAGTTTCCACCCGATTTACCGAACGCAGAATACGACATTATGGGAGCCGACATGATTCTTGGCAAAGATAGCGCTTATCCCATAAAAACTTATCCTTATTTCTTCGGCGAAAGGAAATACGAAGAACAAGAAGTTGACCCGATTGCGCATCTCGCCGAAGTGATGTCTGGATTGAAATCCGACGAACACATGTGGATACAGGTTATTATCAGTCCTGCGGGTGACGACCTAAAAAATGCCGCAAAGAAAATCATTGCCGAAAAATCGGGTAAAAAAGAGGGGGCTAAAAAAGGTTTCGGAGGGGAACTTCTTGAATTTACGCACCAAGCCGTGCTCGCGCCGATAAAATATCCCGAATGGGGTGATGCCGTGAAACCGGAAGAAAAACCCAAATCCGTTTCTGCTCAAGACGCCGAAATAATCAGAGCTGTCGATGCTAAAGCCACCAAACTGGCCTTCAACACAATCGTAAGAATTATCTATATTGATAAAAAAGATAGCTTCTCTGGCAATAATTTTAAAGCGGCCATAAGCACTTTTCAGCAATTTAACATTCAAAATTTAAATTTTATCCGTCCAGCGGCGCTTACGATGACTATTCCGTCGCGCTTTTATATACCTCATAAGAAGCAAATCCTCTTTAAAAAAAAGAAGGAGATATATACTAATTACATTAAAAGGGATTTTACCGCTTTCACAAACGTAGAAGAGATGTATAAGAAACATTTAAATCCTTCCATCTTTAATGTTGAAGAATTGGCGACAATTTTTCATCCCCCAATCGGTCGCGTAGCCGCGACGGGACTAGGTCAACCGGCATCTAAAAAAGGCGCCCCGCCTGTAAATTTGCCAATAGGATAACGATTTAATGGAAGAGATTAATTTTTTTGGGAAAACCAGTTTCAGAAATAAGGAAGAACGTTTTGGTATAAAACTTGATGACCGCCGCCGGCACATGTATTTAATCGGCAAGACTGGCATGGGTAAAACCACCATGATGGAAAACATGGTGGCCGAGGATATTCGAAAAGGAAAAGGAGTCGGTTTAATTGACCCGCACGGCCAGTTTGCGGACAAAATGTTGGATTTTATCCCGCCGGAGCGCATCAACGACGTGATTTACTTTAATCCGGCGGATATTGACCACCCCGTCGGCTTTAATCCGCTTGAAGGGGTAGAAGGGAGTTTCAGACATCTCATCGCTTCCGGTATGATGGGCGTTTTCAAAAAAATATGGGTGGATGCCTGGTCAGCAAGGATGGAATACATCCTGAACAACACTTTGCTTGCTCTTTTGGAGTTTCCGAATTCCACCCTCCTTGACGTGATGAAAATGCTTACGGATAAACGTTTTAGAGAAAGAACCGTCGCCGCTCTTGAAGATCCGGTTGTCAAAAACTTCTGGATGAACGAATTCGGAAAATATACGGACAGATACGCTTCGGAAGCGGTTGCCGCCATTCAAAACAAAGTTGGACAGTTTATCGCGAACCCTTTGATAAGAAACATCATCGGCCAACCCAAATCCTCGGTGAATATGAGAGAAGTGATGGATGGCGGGAAAATTTTAATTGCGAATCTTTCGCACGGAAAGATCGGCGAAGACAATTCCGCGCTTTTAGGCGCCATGTTGATCACGAAACTCCAACAGGCAGCCATGAGCCGCATAGATATTCCCGAATTTGAGAGAAAAGATTTCTTCCTCTACATAGACGAATTTCAAAACTTTTCAACCGATTCCTTCGCGGTCATTCTCTCCGAAGCGCGCAAGTACAGACTTAGTCTTATTCTGGCCCACCAATACATTGAACAACTTAGCGAAACAGTGCGTCCCGCTATCTTCGGGAACGTTGGTACGCTCATCGCTTTTAGAGTCGGCGCCGAAGATGCCGAGTTTTTGGAAAAAGAATTCTCTCCCGAATTTATGGCAGCAGATCTTGTAAATGCCGGAAAGCACAGCTTCTACATCAAGCTTATGATAGACGGTATTGCCTCAAGGCCGTTTTCGGCGCATAATCTGGACTTCCTGTCTCATGAGGAAGGAGGGGAATCTCACAAAGATTTGATAATTGAAAACTGTCGGAATATATACGGCATACCGAGAGCGCAGATTGAGAAGAAGATAATGGATCGTTGGACAGAAACCGGCGAAAACATTGAAGAAAAAATAGCGCGTAAAACCGAACAACCGTTGGAAAGAATCTTGCGGCCGGTTAAACCTAAAAGAGAGGTAGTAGTTGATGAACTGCGCGCCGCTCTTGATAGAGCGATGAAATTGGAGGAGCCTCCTTCCGTCCCGAGTGAAGACAGCGCGGATAGCGAATAAAATAAGCGATTCGTCCGCCGCAGGCGGAAAAATTAATTAGAAGCAAAAATAAATGATTTCTTATACCGAACTTAAGAAAGGAGTAATTATTCTTCTTGGGAACGAACCTTATGAAGTCGTGGATACGAGCTTTGTTCGAATGCAGCAGAGAAAAGCCGTGGTGCAGAGCAAATTGAAAAGCTTACGGACCGGAAAGGTAATAGATCGGTCTTGGCAAGCTTCGGAGGAAATTAAAGAAGCCGATTTTGAGAAAAAAGAAATTTTATTTCTTTACTCGCACCGTGACGAATATTGGTTTCAAACGCCCAATGATCCCAAAAACCGGATAATGGTTAAAGAAGACACCGTAGGCGATGCCGCCAAATTTTTGAAAGGGAACACGTTGGTAACCGCTTATATTTTGGACGGCAGCGTCATTAAGGTAATCTTGCCCATTAAAATGGAATTTGAAGTGACCGAAGCTCCTCCGGCGACAAAAGGAAATACTGCTCAAGGCGGCGATAAAGTTGTTACGGTGGAAACTGGAGCGAAAATTGTAGCGCCTCTTTTTATTGAACAAGGAGATATGATAAGAGTTAATACCGAAACCGGTTCCTACGTTGAGCGTGTCTCCAAAAATAAATAAAAAAAGAAAAGTTTTTGTAGGTCTCTCCGGCGGCGTGGACTCTTCCGTTGCCGCTTTTTTATTGAAAAAAAATGGATATGACGTAACAGGTATTCACATTCGCGGTTATAACCTTGACGGCTGCGCGGACGATGACGCTATCATGGCGCGGCGCGCGGCCGAACGCCTGGGTATTCCATTCTATATTTGGAATATGGAACGGGAATATAAAGAATCAGTCGTTGATTACATGATCTCCTCGTATAAAAAAGGATTAACGCCGAATCCGGATGTGGTGTGCAATAAGAAAATTAAATTCGGCCTTTTTTTTAAAAAGGCCATTAAACTCGGTGCCGACTTTATCGCAACCGGCCATTACGCCTTTCTTGACGGAAAAATACCGGCTGTTTATGCGGCAAAAGACGGCACGAAAGACCAAACCTATTTTCTTTGGACTCTAAATAAAAACATTCTCAAAAAAACATTGTTTCCTTTGGGAAGTTTACTCAAGTCGGACGTCAGAAAAATTGCGAAACGCGCAGGACTCCCGAATGCTCTTAGAAAAGATTCTCAGGGAATTTGCTTTTTGGGAAAACTAAAAATGCCGGATTTTTTGGCCCGTTATATTAAAGAAAATCCGGGACCGATTTTGACTCCCGACGGAAAAAGAATAGGCACTCACAAAGGGTTGAATTTTTACACACTTGGCCAACGGCATTTGGGCATCAAAGGACTGGGAGGAGACGAACCGCTTTATGTGGCGCAAAAAAACAAACGTGCAAATTCGCTCGTGGTAGCCCCCGTAAATCATCCGCTTCTTTTTTCAAAAAAAGTATTTTTAGACGACGTTAATCTGATTTCGGAAAAAGCAAATAAAAAAGATGATATTTTTGTTCGTGTAAGATACAGACAGCCTCTTTCGCGGGGTAAAATGATAATGGAAGGGGAGAGGAAAGGAATTATTCTCTTTGAGAAAGCCATATTGTTTGCGACTCCGGGGCAGTCGGCTGTTTTCTACTCGGCCGAAGGAGAAATGCTCGGCGGCGGGATAATTACAGCCGCAAATTTGATATAATCAAACTTGTGAAGAAAATCGTTCTTGTTGTCGCTCCCAAGGATTATCGAGACGAAGAATATGAAGAAACAAAACAAGCTCTTGAAGAAGCAGGTGTTTCAGTTTACGTTGCAAGCACAGACGTGACGGAAGCAATGGGGTTAAAGAGCGGTCGCGCGCCGGTTGATTTTCTTCTCCGCAATGTTTCTCCAAATGATTTTCAAGGAATCGTTTTTATTGGTGGACCCGGTTCTAAAAATTACGTTGGCCACGATGTGGCCGAAAATCTTATCCGGAAATTTATGTCGCAAGGCAAAGTAATCGGAGCAATATGTTATGCTCCGGCTATTTTGGCAAAAGCAGGCCTTTTATCAGGAAAACGCGCTACTGGTTGGAAGACGGAAGATAACGAAGAAGTGCCGGATATGATAATCCGTGGGGGAGGCACGTACGTTGAAGAGCCTATAGTCGTTGAAGACAATATTGTAACGGCCTTTAATCATCAATCCGCTAAAGAATTCGGAAAAACCCTCGCCCGAATGCTCTAATTTTTGAAGATGAAGGGCAGGACAATCTTTGTCTTATCTGCCGCTTGTTTTTCTGTCGGCGCGGGACTTGGCTCCACAATTTCTTGTTCTGGAATAGTTTTTTTAATTTTGCTCGCGATTTCCGCTTTCACGGCGGTCTTTTTAAAAAAACATCGGATTTTGGCTCTCTTTTTTCTTGTCTGCGCCTGTGGATGCTTTTATCCGTTTTTTTACGAATCTTTTTCTCCCGTTTTCCAAGAAAAGGGGCACGAAACTTTTCGCGCCGAAGGGAGAATCGTTTCTTATCCCTTAAATTATGACGGGATCATAAGTCTTGATCTGAAACTCGTAAACGGTCAGAGGTTAAGCCTCTTCGTGGAAAGCCGCGAAGACATTGGCTATGGTAACGTCATTAGGACGGATTGTGCGCCAAATTCATCGGCTAGTAGAAAAAGAAACATCTTCTTCTGCCAAAACACTCAAATTTTAAAAAAAGAATGCGCAAGTATTTTATGTCCATTCTTTACTACTCGCGAGCGTATTTCGGAAAATCTAAAAAGAAATTTATCGTCTTCCTCCTCCGCTCTTGCTATGGGTATTCTCTTTGGCGATAAGTCGGGATTTACGTCCCGTTTTAAGGAAAATCTTAACGCTTCGGGCACTACGCACATCGTTGCCTTATCGGGATTTAATATCACCGTAATTGTTTCATTTCTTGCCGTCATATTTTTCTTCTTGCCGATTAGATGGCGCCCTTTTGCCGCGGCCATAGGTATTCTCGCTTTCATCTTGGTAGTCGGCCCGTCAGCCTCCGTTGTTCGCGCCGCCATAATGGGCTCACTCATTTTGCTCGCAAGAAATAGCGGAAGAATCATTGATGTAAAAGGACCAATCGCGTTTACCGCACTCGCAATGGTTATCCACAACCCATTTATCGTCGTTTATGACGCCGGGTTTCTCCTCTCTTTCTTCGCTCTATTTGGAATCGTTTTTATCGCGCCGCGTTTTAATAAAATGCTTTCCAGAGAAAAAGAACCGGGGGCTATAAAAAGAACCCTTGTGGAATGCGTTTCAGCGGAACTCGCCGCCGCGCCAATCGTATTTATTTTATTCGGCTCATTTAATTGGCTATCGTTTGTTCCGAATACTATGATTATATGGTCGGTACCCATTGCGATGGCCTTTTCTTTTGCCTCTGGCGTTTTGTCTTTTATATCTGATTATCTCGCCCTTCCGTTTTCGGTAATTGCGGAAGCTCTTCTTTCTTATGAAACAGGGATTATTAATCTTTTTGCTTGCGGTCTCTAACGTTCTTATTCTTCTTTCGGTGGTGAAAGACGACGCAGACGCGTCCATTTCTTTTTTTGATGTCGGTCAGGGAGATGGCAGCCTCATCCGTTTAGGCAAAGTGGACGTGTTAATTGATGCGGGTCCCGGTAAAAGCGTTTTATATGGGCTGGAAAATGTCATCCCCAAAACAGACAAATACATTGACCTTGTCGTAATTTCTCACCCTCACGCGGACCATTATGGGGGACTGGAAGATGTTCTATCCAACTACAGCATCGGCGCGATTGTTTGGAACGGCTCGTCGGAAGACGAAAGGTTTAACGCTATTATTGAAAAAGCAGGGGAAAGAGGAATACAGATTATAAATCTCTTTGCCGGAAGCGCGATTAGAACCGAAAGACTTGACATGAAAGTAATTTATCCGCCTCGCGAGGCGGATAAATTACTTTCGGGAAATAATAGTTCGCTTGTCATATTTACCGAAGCGGGAGAACTAACGGGACTTTTTACCGGCGATATCGAGCGTAACGCGGAATCGGCCATAAGCGCTATCCTATTTCCCGAAGTCGATTTTCTAAAAGTTCCTCATCATGGGTCTAGCGTTTCTTCTTCTTATGGCTTCCTCTCCGCCCTTAACCCCGCCGTTGCCGTAATCAGCGTAGGGCAGAACAGTTACGGTTTACCCAACAGCGCGACTTTGGAAAGATTGGCTTCGTTTAATATTCCCGTTTTCAGGACGGATAAATTAGGGAGTATTAAACTCGTTAAAAAGAACGAAAAATTATATGTTAAATCTCTTGAGTGAACCCATAAGGAAGCTTATACTAACATAATGCGGAATTTGACCTCCGAACTTACGAAAAAAGTGGGTAAAGAAGTGGAACTTAAGGGCTGGGTACATGCCCGTCGAGACCACGGAAAGCTGATATTTATCGACCTACGGGACTCCGCCGGCCTCGTACAAGTCGTTTTTGCCCCGCAGCAGGAAGAGCAGAACGCTTATTCTCTCGCTGAAACTCTCCGCTCGGAGTGGGTCATCTCGGTCAAAGGAATAGTCGCAAAACGTCCTGATGGGATGATCAACGAAAATATAGCCTCCGGTACGATTGAAGTTCAGGTATCAGAACTAAAAGTGCTTTCGGAAAGCGAAACATCGCCGTTCCCTATTGATACTGACGGACGAGACATTGGCGAGGAAATTCGGATGAAATATCGCTATCTTGACCTTCGTCGAAAGCGGATGGCGGACAATATCCGTAAACGTTACTCCGTCATAAAATACGCGCGCGAAATTCTTTCAGATAAGGGATTCGTGGAAATTGAAACGCCGATTCTCACAAAATCCACCCCCGAAGGAGCGAGAGATTATTTGGTTCCTTCTCGGCTGTATCACGGGAGGTTTTATGCTCTTCCTCAAGCGCCTCAGCAATATAAACAGCTTCTTATGGTTGCCGGATTTGAAAGATATTTTCAAATCGCTCGATGCTTCAGGGACGAAGACACTCGCGGCGATCGCCAACCGGAGTTTACTCAGCTTGATCTGGAAATGAGCTTTGTTGAAAGAGAAGACGTGATGTCTCTTACGGAAGAGCTTATGACGAAAATTGTAAAAAATATTTATCCCGAAAAGCACATCCAGCAAATTCCTTTTCCCGTGCTTTCTTACAGTGAAGCGAAAGAAAGATATGGTTCGGACAAACCGGACTTAAGAAGAGATAAAAATGACCCCAATTTGCTTGCTTTTTGCTGGGTGATAGATTTTCCTTTTTTCGAAAAAACGGATAAAGGCGAGTGGACGTTCACTCATAACCCTTTCTCGTCTCCTCGGGCGGAATTTATGGATAATTTGATGAAAAAAAAGAACATAGAAGGCATAATCGCCGATCAATACGACATTGTGTTGAATGGATATGAAATCGGCGGAGGAAGCATTAGAAACCACAAATCTGAAGCTATAAGAAAAGTCCTTGAGATAATCGGATACGGCGAAAAAGATATTCAGGAAAACTTCGGCCATATTCTTGAAGCTTTCAAATATGGCGTTCCTCCGCACGGCGGTATAGCGCCCGGGTTAGATCGCCTTATGATGATTCTCCAAGACGAACCGAACATTCGCGAAGTGATTGCTTTTCCCAAAACCGGCGACGGGCAAGATTTTATGATGAATGCCCCCTCTGAAGTTTCAAAAAAACAACTTGAAGAACTCGGTATTGAAATAAAAAAAGAAAAATGAGATACTTTCGGCACTCATGGCAGATATATCGGAAAGAATTAAAAAAGAACGATCGCTCGTTGTCATTAAGCCGGACGGCATCCAAAGAGGACTTATTGGCGAAATAATCAAACGTTACGAACAAACGGGGCTTAAGCTTGTGGGTCTTAAGATGCTTGTTCCTTCACCCGAATTTGTTGAAAAGCACTATTCAATTGACCCCGAATGGCGCGTGAAAACCGGCAATAAAACCATTAACGCCTATAAAGCGCAGGGGAAAACTCCTCCCTTCGAAGACCCGCTCAAAATTACGGAGATAGTTTTGGGAAAATTAAAAAAATATCTTTCTTCAAGCCCCGTCATCGCTTTGGTTTGGCAAGGAGCCGGCGCGGTGAACATTATCAGGAAAATCACAGGCGCGACAGAGCCCTTAAGTTCCGACGTAGGCACAATCAGAGGAGATTTTACCATCGATTCTTATGATCTCGCCGATATTGATGGGCGGGCGGTTAGAAATTTGCTACACGCTTCCGGCTCCACGGAGGAAGCGGAAAAAGAAATCGCTCTTTGGTTTAAATCGGAAGAACTTTACGACTACCGTCTCATTAATGAGGCAATGCTATACGATGTGAACCTTGACGGAATACTAGAATAGTTTTCTCCTTATTTTCCGCTCTTGTGGATAAATTGGTTCTATCTTGATTTTTGTTTGTTTTACACGGATTGCGAGGGTATCGGCAGGCGATATAATTAAATTGTCTCGCTCGCTCATTAGATTCCGGATCATGTGAGTTTTACAGGAGAATCAAATTATCGCGGTCCGTGGATTGCGGTTGAGATTCACCAATCTGGCGCAAGCCGGGGAAATCTATACGAAAGCGAGACAATCAAAAACCGCCCCTGAAAGGGGCGGTTTTTGTTAATATAAAAAAACGAAGGATACCTTAAAAAAACTCGCTTGGACTCTTTTTTACCTAAAACTTTGTCGGGCTGCCGGGAATTGAACCCGGGTCGCACCCACCCCAAGGGTGTATACTGCCGTTATACTACAGCCCGTCAGAAGCCAATATACATCAAACAAGTGACCAATTAAAGCCGTTAATAACGTAAAACAATAGCCTAAACTAAAAACCCGAGCGAACACTCGCTCGGGTTTTAATTATTTTAATAAGTTATTTTGAGACACCCGCCTTGTTTATTTCTTTAAGGCATTTGGTGCAAGCGAACACTTTTCTTCCAAGAAGCCTTGTTGGCTGAAGATTCGGCTGTTTTCTTTGCTTCGGAGTCGGATTGAAATTACCGCGAAGCTTTATTCTCTGTCCGCGCATAATTCCTCCCTTTCCGCAGATTTCACACTGACGCATGTTCCGTATACTATTAAATTGCGCAGTTAATGTAAAGCGCAGCCAGTTTGACGGGAATTACTTCAAAAATATTTCTGTATGTGGTGATCGTCCTTTCGGCCGTAATTCACGAATACTCACACGGTTTTGTGGCAAACGAACTTGGCGACCCGACGGCTAAAAACAGCGGCCGCTTAACGCTAAACCCTTTAGCCCACATTGACCTTGTAGGAACGGTTTTAGTTCCCTTGATTCTTTTATTTACTTCCGGTTCCTTTATCGGCTGGGCGAAACCCGTTCCGTATGATCCTCGGAATATTCGTGATCCGAAAGGAGAACTTAAAATCGCGCTTGGCGGACCAGCTGCGAATTTGGCAATGGCTGGAGTCGTTAGCCTCATTTTTTTCGTTGCTAGGCTTATTATCCCGTCGGTCCTGGAAAACGAGATACTCGTCTCTTTTGCGAGCCTCATAATCTACGTGAACATTTTTCTCGCCCTTTTTAACCTTATTCCTATTCCGCCTCTTGACGGCTCAAAAATCATCGGGGCATTCCTTCCGGAAAAATTTCGCGGAAAATTTCTCACGATTGGCCCTTTAGGTCTTATAATCGCGCTTCTTTTAGGCACGATTATTCTGCCGCCTCTTGCGAGTCTTCTCTTCGCCCTTATAACCGGCTTCGGCCATATTTTCGGCTGACTCTCATTTCTCCATATTCGGAAAAAGACAGTGAAGATGCCGGAACGATTGACATTAATTCTGCCTTATTGCTATATTTATTGCCGTGCCAACGATGAATCAGCTCCTCAAAAAAGGGCGCAAAATTTCATCCAAGAAATCCAAATCACCGGCCATGGGCCGTTATTTTAACGTCCTTAAAAATAAACCGGTGGAATCTGTCTCTCCTCAAAAAAGAGGCGCTTGTCTTAAAGTTTTTACGACTACGCCTAAGAAACCAAACTCGGCTTTGAGAAAAGTGGCAAGAGTGCGTCTTACGAATGGCATGGAAGTTACCGCTTACATCCCGGGCGAACAGCATAATCTTCAAGAACATTCAGTGGTTTTGATAAGAGGGGGCAGAGTCAAAGATTTGCCGGGCGTTCGTTATCACGTCGTTCGCGGTACGCTTGATGCCGCGGGCGTCGCAGGTCGCAAACAACAGAGGAGCAAATACGGCGCCAAAAAAGAAAAAGCGTCAAAATAACCAAGTGAGACGTAAAAAAAATTACAAGAGAGAGCACTCTCCCGATATAGCTTACGAAAACATCGCAATCGCGAGGTTTATTAACTATCTAATGTACGACGGCAAAAAAACCGTTGCAGAGAAAGACCTCTATAGCGCCTTCAGGGTAATTGAGAAAACCGGTCAAAAACCGTTAGAAGTTTTTGAGAAAGCCTTGGAAAACGCGAGGCCCGCGCTTGAAGTAGTTTCAAAAAGAGTCGGCGGAGCGAACTACCAAATTCCGCGCGAAGTAAGACCCGAACGGCAGTTTATGCTCGCTTCAAAATGGATTATTTCCGCCGCGCGCACAAAAAAAGGCAAACCGATTTCTGAAAAACTTGCCGAAGAACTTCTGGCTGCCGCTCAAAACGAGGGCGCGGCCATCAAAAAGAAGCAAGATATTCACAGAATGGCGGAAGGCAATCGCGCTTTCGCGCATTTTGCGGGCTAAATAATTTAATAAATGGAAAGCAAAGTTTATCCAATAGAGAAAACCAGAAATATCGGTGTCGTCGCTCATATTGACGCGGGAAAGACTACCACTTCCGAGCGCATTCTTTTTTACACCGGTGTATCGCATAAGATTGGAGAAGTTCACGAGGGCGCGGCCATTATGGACTGGATGGAACAGGAACGCGAGCGCGGGATAACCATCACCTCTGCCGCAACCACTTGTTTTTGGGTTCCTACGTACAAAAAAGGAGACAAATCTTTTGAACATCGCATCAACTTAATAGACACTCCGGGGCACATTGATTTTACAGTTGAAGTTAAGCGTTCTCTTAGGGTTTTGGACGGAGCGGTTGTCGTGTTTGACGGCGTTTCGGGCGTTGAACCCCAATCTGAAACAAACTGGCACTATGCTGATGAGTATAAAGTGCCGAGAATCTGTTTCATAAACAAGCTTGACCGAATCGGCGCCTCTTTTGACAAGAGTCTTAAATCAATTAAGGACCGCCTTACGCCGAATGCCGTCGCTCTCCAAATGCCCATCGGCGAGGAAGCCGGTTTTGAGGGAATTATAGACCTCCTTGAAATGAAGGCTTATCACTTTGAGGGTGAAAAAGGAGAGCGTGTTGTGGAAACCCCAATCCCAGACAATCTGAGAGAAGAAGCAATCACGAAAAGAGCAGCCCTTTTGGAAAAAATAGTTGAGAACGACGAAAATTTGATGAACGACTATCTTGAGGGTAAAGAAATCCCTCTGGATAATCTGAAAAATCTTCTTCGCAGATGCGTTTTGGGCCTTACCATCGTTCCGGTTCTTTGTGGAAGTGCCTACAAAAATAAAGGAGTTCAGCTTGTTCTTGACGCGGTCGTTGACTATCTTCCGTCTCCGACAGACTTGCCTCCGGTCAAGGGTCACGATCCGAAGACAGGAGGCGACATTGAAAGAGCTCCGTCTGATGACGAACCGTTTGCCGCACTCGCTTTTAAAGTCGCTGCTGACCCGTTTGTAGGCACTTTAACTTTCTTTCGCGTTTACAGCGGCGTTCTTTCCAAGGGAAGTTACATTTTAAACGCCACAAAAGATAACCAAGAACGCGCGGGACGAATTTTAAGAATGCACGCTAACTCCAGAGAAGAAGTGGATGAACTTCATGCCGGACAAATCGGTGCGCTTGTTGGACTTAAAAACACGACTACAGGCGACACGCTTTGCGCTCCCGATAAACCGATAATTCTTGAACGTATTACTTTCCCCGAACCGGTTATTTTCCAAAAAATTTCTCCAGAGTCCAAAGTAGATCAAGAAAAAATGGGCCTTGCTTTGAGACGTTTAGCGGAAGAAGATCCGACTTTTAGAGTCTCTGGAGACCCGGATACCGGCGAAACAATTATTTCCGGAATGGGAGAGCTCCACCTTGAAGTGCTGGTTGAAAGAATGAGACGCGAGTTTTCAGTTAACGCGCAAGCCGGCCGTCCGCAAGTTGCTTACAAAGAAACCGTTACCGGCTCGGCCGAATCGGAAGGGAAATATATCAAACAATCCGGCGGACGCGGACAATATGGTCACGTGAAGCTTAGAATTGAACCCCTGGAGAGAGGACAAGGCTTTGAATTTATTGATGCCATCAAGGGGGGGATTGTGCCGCGCGAATATATTCCCGCCGTTGAGAAAGGCGTTAAAGAATTTTTAGGGAAAGGCGTTATTGCCGGATTTCCCGTCGTTGATATTAAAGTTACTCTCTATGACGGGTCTTATCATGATGTTGACTCCTCGGAAGCAGCCTTCAAAATCGCCGCTTCCATGGGCATGCAGGAGGGTTGCAAAAATTCCAAGCCCGTTTTGCTTGAACCTATTATGAATGTTCAGGTTATTGTTCCTGCCGAATTTATGGGAGACATCACGGGTGATATTTCTGCGAAAAGAGGGAAAATTGAGTCCATTGAAGATCGCATAAATTCCAAAGTGATTAATTCAACGGTTCCTTTGTCTGAGATGTTTGGTTACGCAACGAAACTCAGGTCTATGACGCAAGGACGCGGGTCATTCACTATGGAATTCGGCCATTACGAAATTACCCCAAAAAACATTGAAGAAGCGATAATTGCGGGGAGGAAATAATTTGACACTTAGTCAAGTCGCCGCTAGAATTCTAAAGTCGTAAAATTTTAATTAACCAACAAAGATCAGTTTAAATGGCAGAAAAATTTGAACGCTCAAAGCCGCATGTCAATGTCGGCACCATCGGGCACGTTGACCATGGTAAGACCACTTTGACCGCCGCTTTGACTCACGCACTCTTCCTTAAAGGGCTAGCTAAGAAGGAGGAGAAAGTCGACCAGATAGATAATGCTCCTGAAGAAAAAGCTCGCGGTATCACAATCGCGCTGCATCATTCCGAATACGAATCGGAAAAGCGTCACTATGCGCACATTGATGCTCCTGGGCATGCCGACTACATCAAAAACATGATTACCGGCGCCGCGCAAATGGACGGCGCAATTCTCGTCGTATCGGCCGCTGACGGGGCAATGCCTCAAACAAGAGAACACATTCTTCTCGCGAAACAAGTTGGCGTTCCGGCAATTGTCGTATTTTTGAATAAGACCGATATGGTTGATGACCCCGAACTCATTGATTTAGTGGAAGCCGAAGTGAGAGAACTTCTTTCCAAATATCAGTATCCGGGGAACGAGGTTCCAGTCATTCGCGGATCGGCCCTTAAGGCTCTTGAAGCTGGAGGCGTGGATGATGAAGCCATCAAGCCTATCTTAGAGCTTGTAAACGCTTTGGACACTTATATTCCTGAACCGAAGCGCGACATTGATAAACCATTTCTTATGCCGATTGAAGATATCTTCACGATTGAAGGAAGGGGCACTGTCGTTACCGGTCGCATTGAGCGCGGAAAGGTTAAACTTAACGATGAAGTTGAAATTGTCGGTCTAAAGCCGACTATAAAAACCGTTGTTACCGGCATTGAAATGTTCAACAAACAGCTTGACGAAGGCCAGGCCGGAGATAACACAGGAATTCTTTTGAGGGGCGTTAAAAAAGAAGATGTTGAACGCGGTCAAGTATTGACAAAACCCGGCTCTGTTACCCCGCACACCGAATTTGACGCCGAAGTCTTGCTTCTAAGCAAAGAAGAAGGCGGCCGCCATACTCCGATATTTGGAGGATACAAACCGCAATTCTACATTCGCACAACTGACGTTACGGGTGAAGTTAAGCTTCCCGAAGGCACCGAAATGGCTATGCCTGGAGACACGGTGAAAGTGGGCGTTACCTTGATCGCGCCAGTCGCACTTGAAGAGCAACAGCGTTTCGCCATTCGTGAAGGAGGTAAGACCGTGGGCGCGGGCGTTGTTACCAAAATTAACAAGTAATTAAACTGTTTTGGATAAGCTGAGATTAAGAATCAAATCATACGATCAGCGGCTGATAGACAACTCTTGTCGTCAGATAGTTGAAGTGCTGGAACGCTCTGCCGCCGATATTATCGGACCCATTCCGTTACCTACGGAATTCAGAAAATATACTGTTAATCGGTCGTCATTTGTCTATAAAAACAGCCGGGAGCAGTTTGAGCTTCGGGTTCACAAAAGAATCATTGACATCTTAAATCCCAGCCAACGTCTCATGGAATCACTCTCCGACCTGAACCTCCCGGCGGGGGTAGACATAGAGGTGAAAATGGTTTAATATCTGAAAGCGAAAGAATAGCCGAGCTAACCGACAAAAATAACCGAGGCTATCTCGGCTATTTTTTTACGGGGTTTACCAACTAAAATGACCAGTCCCATTATTGGCCGAAAAGTTAAAATGGATCAGGTTTTCAGAGAGAGTGACATTTATCCGGTTACATGGATATTTGTTGAAAATCCTGAAAAAAACGAGCTTAAAGAGGGCGCTTTTTTAAGTAAGGTTATTGGTGTTTCCAAAGGCAAGGGTTTTCAAGGTGTCGTCAAACGACACGGATTTGCCGGCGGACCGAAAACTCACGGTCAAAAAAATCGTCACAGAGCTCCTGGCTCCTTGGGCCCTACGGGTCCGCAGCGCGTTATTCCCGGAAGAAAAATGGCTGGCCGCATGGGAGGAGACAGGAAAACTTTAAAGAATATAGAGATTGTTGAATGGTTAGCAGAAAATAAAATGCTTGCCGTTAAAGGTTCCGTCCCGGGCGCCCGCGGCAGTAAAATCAAAATTTATCTCTAAAACCATGAAAGTGGAACTTTATGACAATACAGCCAAGGCGACGGGAGAAATTGAACTTTCGGAGAAGATTTTTAACGCTCCGTGGAATCCTGATTTGGTGAGGCAAGTACTTGACGCGCAACTCGCAAATGCACGGCAGCCCTTGGCGCACACGAAAGGGCGAGGAGAAGTGCGCGGAGGAGGCAAAAAACCGTGGAGGCAAAAAGGTACCGGTCGGGCAAGACATGGTTCAATCCGTTCTCCAATTTGGAAAGGAGGCGGCGTCGCTCACGGACCGACAAAAGAGAAAATTTTTGCCGTAAAGATTAACAAAAAAATGAGACAAGCAGCGGTGTTTAGCGCTCTCTCAAAGAAGCTTAATGATGGAGAACTTAAAGTCGTGGAATCTATTGCAGTTGCCGAACCTAAAACAAAACTGGCCATAAATCTCATTCGTCCTTTTGGAGAAAGCGTTCTAATCATTCCTTCACTCGGGAATAAAAATATTTACAGAGCGTCGGCTAACATCCCGAAAATTAAAAGCTTAAGTCCCGCGTCGCTTAACGTCTATGACCTTTTATGCTATAAAAACGTGCTGCTTGAAAAAGAGGCGATTAATGCGATAGAAAATCACTACCATGCCGCATAAAGGACTCATAAAACACCCCCACGTTACCGAGAAGGCCACTCTTCTCAAAAACGAAAATAAATACGTTTTTGACGTTGTTCGAAACGCCAATAAGAGTGAAATTAAAAAGACGCTTGAAAAGACTCATAAGATAAATGTCGTTTCAGTGAGAACAGTGCGTATAGGTAAGACCAAAAAGGCGATTGTCGCTCTTAAAGCGGGACAAACCATTAATGAAAAAGTTTAATCCGACAACTCCATCAAGAAGGCATATGAGTAGTCCCGACTACGGCGTTTTGACGAACGTCAAACCTGACAGGAACCTTATGATGAAAATTAATACCAAGTCTGGGAGAAACAACCAAGGCCGCATTACCGTTCGCCATCAGGGCGGAGGCAATAAAAAAATATATCGGTTAGTTGACTTTGTCGCGCTTGATAAGATTAATATTCCCGCCAAAATTGAGACGTTGGAATATGATCCCTACAGAACGGCTTTTATAATGAAGCTTCTCTATAAAGATGGAGAAAGAAGATATGCTTTAGCTCCGAAAGAGGTAAAAGTAGGGGATAAGGTGCTTGTGGCCGAATCTGCGCCGCTTAATCCGGGAAATCGCATGAGGCTTAAAAACGTTCCCGTGGGCTATATCGTTCACAATGTGGAAATCAACCCCGGCAAAGGAGGTCAACTCGCTCGCTCTGCCGGTTCATACGTAGTAGTGCAGGGGCACGATGCTGGATTCACTCATCTCAAAATGACCTCGGGCGAAGTAAGAAAAGTTTTATGGGACGGATTTGCTTCTCTTGGCCAAGTCTCAAATCCCGATTGGCAGCTCGTAAATATCGGTAAGGCAGGCAGAGTTAGAGGTATGGGTATTAGGCCGACTGTTAGAGGCACAGCCATGAATCCTTGCGACCATCCATACGGTGGCGGTGAAGGCCGTCAGCCAAGGGGAACAAGAAAGCCGAAAACCGCTTGGGGTAAGATTACGGGGGGCCGAAAAACAAGGGATAAGAAAAAATGGTCTAACTCTCTTATAGTCAAAAGGAGAATTAAAAAGCACAGAAAATAAACACTATGTCGCGAAGCGCAAAAAAAGGACCTTACGTTGATAAAAAGCTTTTGAAAAAAGCGCTGGCTTCCGATAAAGTAACACCCATCAAAACTTGGTCTCGGTCTTCGGAAATCGCTCCGGAAATGGTCGGCTGCGCTTTTATGGTGCACACCGGGAAAAACTTCGTTGAGGTTAAAGTTACAGAGGAGATGGTGGGACACAGACTTGGCGAGTTCGCGCCCACAAAGAAGTTTGTTCGTCATGGCGGAAAACTTCAGAAAGAAGCCGAAAGAGGAGCTGCCGCCGCAACTACAGCCGCTGGAACGGCGACTAAATAACGCAAATGACGGAAATTACGGCAAAATTGAATAGACTAGACATCGCTCCGAGGAAAGTTCGAGCGGTCATCCGCGTTATTATGGGTCTTTCTGCGGGTGACGCGGAGGCGCAGCTCTTGTTTAGAAAAGAACGCGCCGCGCGTCCGATCTTAAAGCTCTTGCGCAGCGCTGTCGCCAATGCGAAAAATAAGAACATTTCCGTCGATAAGCTCTATGTTAAGTCTATTCGAGCCGATGAAGGACCGGTATTGAAGCGATGGCTCCCTCGTGCAAGAGGTATGGCAACACCTTTACTCAAAAAATTTTCTCACGTCACAATAGTGCTTGCTGAAAACGCCGATAAAAAAGGTCGGTTTGCGCTCGCGGAACCGAAACCTGTGAAGAAATCTAAAAAAGAGGGTAAACACGCCAAAGCTCCAAAAACCATTCGGGAGAAAAATGAGGTGAAGTCCGAGCAACAGGAGAAAAAAGAAAAGAAAGAAATCAAAAAAGAAAACGTTAAAGCGACAAAAACTGAAGGCTCGATTAAGAGAATGTTCAGAAGAAAAGCCGTATAAACAAAATGGGACACAAGATTAAACCAAATTCATTGCGACTAGGAATATTGAGGGGATGGAATTCTCGTTGGATCGGCAACGCCAAAAAAACCAGACGATTTCTTGAAGAGGACGTTCTCGTAAGAAACATCATTTCTAAAAAGTTATCGCAAGCAGGAATTGTCAGCATTAATATTGAACGCACAGCAAATGCTTACCGAATATTTATTAAAGCCGCTCGACCGGGTCTTATCATTGGCCGCGGCGGAAAAGGCATAGAAGATTTAAATAAAGAAGTCATAAGAGGAATTATTAAGTTAAGAAAAAAGAATAAAATTAACGAATCGGTTCCAAACATAAGTCTTAACGTCGCAGAATTACCAAGAGGAGAAATATCAGCTCAAGTTGTCGCTGAAAATATCGCCTCCGATTTGGAACGCCGTTATAAATTTAGGAGAACCATTAAAAAATATCTTGATGAAACGATGGCGACAAGAGGAGTAAAAGGTATAAAAATCAAAGTGGGCGGACGCTTGGATGGAGCGGAAATCGCAAGAACAGAATGGCTTACCGCCGGAAGTCTTCCTTTAACTACCCTTAGGGCAGATGTTGATTATGGGGAGACAACCGCCTTTACTACTTACGGAACTATTGGTATAAAAGTCTGGGTCTATAAAGGCGAGGTTTTTAAAGATAAAGACGCCACCATGGGAGCAATAAATAAGTAAAAACATGCTGATACCGAAGAAAGTAAAACATAGAAAATGGCAAAAGGGGCGCTCTCTTAAAAGAGTAGTTGAAACGCGCGGTTTGGAGCTTTCTTTTGGCTCTTACGGCCTGCAATCGCTCGGTTCGTCATGGATCACTTCTGCCCAGATTGAAGCGGCAAGAAAGGCACTTTCAAACTTCATTAAAAGGGAAGGCAAAATTTGGATCCGCATTTTCCCCGATAAGCCGATAACTCAAAAACCGCCGGAGGTCACCATGGGTGCCGGCAAAGGAGCTGTTGACCATTACGTCTGTCCGGTAAAACCAGGTCGGATTATTTTTGAGATGGATGGAGTAAGCGAAAGCATTGCAAGAGCCGCCTTTCGCATCGCCGGTCATAAGCTTCCCGTTAAAACCAAAGTAGTTGTTAAGTAACATGACTATAAATACCGATAAAAAAACAAGAAAACTCGAAGGCGTTGTGGTCTCTGATAAAATGGCGAAAACTGTTGTGGTCTCCGTTTTGCGCGTGCGAAAGGCGGAAAAGTATGGAAAGCAGTTTATTATCAATAAAAAGTTCAAAGCGCATGATGAAAAGAACGCTTACCACGTCGGGGACAGGGTTATCATAGAACAAACAAGGCCTCTCTCTAAAGAGAAGAATTGGAGAGTTACAGGAAAACTTTTATAAATCATGATTCAAGAAAGATCAGTTATTAAAATTGCCGATAATTCAGGAGCCAAAACAGTCCGCTGTTTTCGCATTCTTGGCGGTAGTCGTAAAAAATTTGCCCGATTGGGCGATACGATCATAGCTTCTGTCCAAGTAGCCGAACCGAGAAAAGCAATCAAGAAAAAAGACATCGTTAAAGCTGTTATCGTTCGCGCGCGAACAAACCTCAGGAGAAAGGGAGGTCTTTACGTTCGCTTTGACGACAACGCCGCCGTTATCATAAACGTAAAGAAGGAGCCGGTGGGAACTCGCATATTCGGGCCTATTCCTCGCGAACTTAAAGAAAAAGGTTTTGAAAAAATCGTTTCGCTCGCCGAAGACATTGTCTAAAATCATGAAGATAAGAAAAGGAGACAACGTAATGATTATGAAAGGCAAAGACCGCGGCAAAAACGGCAAGGTTGATTTGGTGTTCCCCGAAAGCGGCAGAGTTATTGTTCACGGTCTGAATCAAGTCAAAAAATCCATCCGGCCGAAAAAACAAGGAGAGAAAGGCCAAATCATCTCCGTTCCGCAACCCGTATCCGTAAATAACGTTATGATTATTTGTCCGTCGTGTCATAAGCCGTCAAGGATAGGCTTCTCCGTCACAGAAGACAAAAAACAAAGAGTTTGCAAGAAATGCAAGGGAAAATTCTAAAGCCAGCATGAAAAAAACAGAAAAAAAACTGAATAGCCTTTTCAAGATTGTCGTTTCCGTGGGAGTCGGGAAAATGCGCGGCATGAACGCTCAGTTTGAAGAAAAAATCCTTCCGGAAGTCATCTCCGAACTCTCAATGATCGTCGGCCAAAGACCGGCCGTAAGAAAAGCGAAAAAATCTGTCGCCGGATTTAAAGTCAGACAAAATGACGTCGTGGGCATCGTTGCCACGCTCCGCGGAAAAAGAAAAGAAAATTTCTTCGTTAAATTATCCGAAGCCGTTCTTCCGCGCGTCAGGGACTTTAGGGGAATATCGGAAAGTAAGGTTGATGGAGCGGGCAATTTAAGCATCGGCTTCAAAGATCAATTCGTCTTTCCGGAAGCAAACCCCGAGTCTTCAAGGGTGACTTTTGGTCTTGAAGTCACGCTTGTTACGGAGGGATTAAGCCGGAAAGAAGCCATTGATTTCTTCAAAGAAAAAGGAATACCATTAGTAACTGCTTAAATTTGCATCATGGCCAAAGAATCAGTAATAGCGAGAGCTAAGAAAAAACCCAAATTCAGCACGCGAACCGTAAATCGCTGTTTTAAATGCGGACGCAAACACGGCTATATCAGAGATTTCGGCCTTTGCCGTATTTGCTTTAGAGAACTTGCCTCAAAAGGAATGATCCCGGGCGTTAAAAAAGCCTCTTGGTAACACTTCCCATGTATATCAATATGCTCACCAGAATAAAAAATGCCGTCCTCTCCGAGAAAAGGAGGCTTAAGGTGCCTTTTGCCCGACTTGATTACGAAATAGCGGAAGCGCTCGTTAAAGAAGGATATTTGGAGTCTGCCGAAAAAAAAGGAAGAAGCGTTAAAAAGATTATTGACATCGCCATTAAATATGCTGATGAAAAGCCGAAAATTAGGGACATCCGGATAGTGAGTCATCCTTCCAAGAGAGTCTATGTCGGATACAAATCATTGCGTCCGTCAAAGCAAGGTTATGGTGATTATTTTGTGACGACCCCCGAAGGAGTAATGACGGGGACCGAAGCTAGAAAATCTAAAATTGGCGGAGAAGTCTTGCTTGAAATTTGGTAGTAATTATTCATGTCTAAAATCGGAAAGCAAATCATAAATATTCCCGAAAGCGTGCAAACAAACATCAATGCAGCGGTAATTAAATTCTCCGGAAAGAACGGAGTTCTTGAGGTGCCAATTCTTCCAGGCGTTCTCCCAAAATTAGAAGGAGATATTCTCTCTTTTGAAGTTTTAACTTCCGACAAGCAAGCTCGTTCTAATTGGGGAACTATGCGGGCGCTTGCTGCAAACGCCTTGCAAGGCGCGATGGAGGATTTTGTAAAAGAATTAAAAATTGAAGGAGTAGGTTATAGAGCAAACATCGAGGACAACGCCGTCGTTTTAAATGTTGGCTTCTCTCATCCGGTAAAGTTTAATCTTCCCGAAGGAATCAAAGCTGCGACTGAAAAGAATATCTTGAAAATTTCGGGGGCCGACAAGCGTCTTGTAGGTGAAATCGCCGCTAAAATTCGAGCCGTTAAAAAGCCGGAACCGTATAAAGGAACAGGCATTATGTATGTAAACGAGGTCATTAGACGAAAGGCCGGAAAGAAAGTTGCCGGAAGCGAAGAAGGGAAGTAATATGCGAATTGTTATTTTCCATGAATAGAGTCAAAAAAGATAATTTAAAAGCTAAAAAAAGAGCGCTTAGAACGAGAGCAAAACTTTCCGGCACAACCGAAAAACCGAGATTAACGGTTTTTAGGAGCAATCGCTACACTTACGCCCAGGCGGTTGACGATGTTTCTCATAAAACTTTGGTTTCCGCGTCCACGCGCGAATTGAAAGAAGGTAAAACGAAATCGGAAAAAGCGGCTGCTCTCGGCGCTTTAGTAGCTAAAAAAGCGAAAGATATGGGAATCGGAACGATGATTTTTGACAAGGGAGCGTATAAATATCACGGCAGAATCAAACAAGTCGCCGAAGCCCTAAGATCCGCCGGAATAAAAGTATAACCATGGCCGAAGAAATAAAAAAAACCAATACTGCAGAAAACGCTCCAACGAGAAAAAGGCGTTTTGGCGGAGATGGAAAAGAGCGAAGAGGCGCCGGCACTCGTCGCAGCTCCCGAAGAGAATCGGAAGGAGACGGCTTCGGAGAAACAGTTCTTGATTTAAGACGCGTTACTCGCGTGGTTGCAGGAGGTAAAAGGTTCAGATTCAGAGCGACAGTTGTCGTGGGAGACGGCAAAGGAACAGTTGGCGTGGGAGTTGCGAAAGGCGCGGACGTCCAACAGGCGATACAAAAAGCCAAATCTGCCGCAAAACGCGCGCTTATCACTTTCAGGCTTATAAATGGCACTATCGCTCACGAAGTCAAAGCGAAATTCTCCGCCGCCGAAGTTTTACTTCGTCCGGCAAAAGAAGGGCACGGACTTATGGCTGGCGGCGCGGTAAGAGCTATTATGTCGCTTTCAGGCGTTAAAGACGTTACCGCCAAATGCTTGGGCGGAACAAAAAATAAATTGATGAACGCTTTGGCGACTGTTGAAGCTTTAAAGAAATTGAAAACTTCCAAATAATGCAATTACACGAATTACAAGGAGCGCGTTATAATAAGGACAAGAAACGCATTGCTCGCGGAGGAAAACGCGGCAAGACAGCCGGAAGGGGACAAAAAGGCCAGAAATCCCGCTCGGGAAGACATATTCGTCCAGCCGTAAGGGATTTTGTCCAAAGAACTCCGAAGCTTAGGGGAAAACATGGCTAAATTTTTAGAGATTTTTAGACATCCGGACATCAGGAAGAAAGTTCTCATAATTATGGGACTCCTGGTTTTTTTCAGGGTTCTCGCGGCAATTCCTTTGCCGGGAGTTGATTTGGAAGCCCTTAAGGGGCTTCTTGCCGCTAATAATTTCTTCGGGATTTTAAACATCTTTTCGGGAGGCGCTATAGGCACACTATCCATTGCTCTTTTAGGCGTTGGTCCCTACATTACGGCCACCATTATCCTGCAAGTCTTAACTATGGTGTTCCCGCGTCTCAAAGAGATTTACTACGAAGAAGGCGCCGCCGGCAGGGCAAAATTCAACCGATTAAGCCGGTTTATAACTGTCCCGCTTGCCGTATTGCAAACCTACGCTTTGCTTACCTTTCTCGTCGCTCAACGAGTCTTTCCAGCTTTCAGCCTCCTTGACCTTTCTTTTTGGATTAATGCCCTAACCGCTACGGCGGCCTCAATGATACTTTTATTTGTCGGCGAAATTATTGACGAGCAAAAGCTTGGAAATGGCGTTTCTCTCATAATTTTTGCGGGTATTGTTGCCGGACTTCCTATGACGCTCGGAAATATTTATGCCCAGTTTACGGAAGGACTGATGAGATGGGACACGCTCATTGTTATTGCGGCTCTCGCGCTCATTGTCATCGCGGGAGTTGTTTTTGTGAACCAAGGAGAACACAAAATAGCCGTATCTTATCCAAAACGCATAAGAGGCAACAGGGTTTACGGAGGCGGCGAAAGTTATCTCCCGATAAGAGTCAATCAAGCGGGAGTGATTCCCATAATCTTCGCGATGGCAATGCTCTCTTTTCCGCAGATGATCGGACAGCTTATTGTAAATTTTATTCCCAAAGCCGCGGGCGTAAACGAGGCTATTATCCGGCTTATGAATAATCATGTCGCTTACGGCATAATCTATTTTTTACTTGTATTTTTATTCACATATTTTTACACGGCCGTGGTATTCAACCCGCAGGAAATTTCCAAGAATCTTCAGCAATCTGGCGGATTTATTCCAGGAATTCGGCCCGGAGAACCGACCTCCAAACGCCTCTCTTCAATCGTTAAAAAAATCACTCTATTCGGAGCTCTCTTTCTCGGAATTATTGCCGTTCTTCCGATTGTCACCCAATCTTTCGTGGGCCAGAATTTCGTAATAGGCGGCACCGCTCTTTTGATTGTCGTTTCAGTCGCGCTGGATTCATGGAATCAAATTGATTCCCAACTCAAAATGCGCGAATACGAGGTCACCGAATAAAGTAAAAAGTTCGTTATTCCGAAGGCGTGCGTTGAATTTTCTCGCCGGAGGGAAATAGTCGTTTCCAGAGATAATAAATTTTCTAAAACAAAAAAATACGAATCGGTTCTCTGCTATACTTAATTCATGCGAAAGTGCGTTATTCTTTTTTATGGCCCTCCCGGAGCGGGCAAGGGGACGCAAGCGGAACGCGTTGCTTCTAGATATGGGTTTGCCCATTTTGATTTGGGTAGGCACATTGAAAAATTAGTCAATAATCAGGCGCTCCTTAAAAAAAGCGCGAATCTTAGAAAACAAAGGGAACTTTTTATGTCCGGAAAGCTTACTGACTCTGCTTGGGCCGGCGCCAAAGTGAAAAGGCAAATAAAAAATTTTTATGCCAAAGGAAAAAGCCTTGTAATGAGCGGCAGTCCGCGAACTATGGAAGAAGCCTTTGAACTAAAAGGCGGCGGCATAGCGGATACGCTTATTAAAAATTATGGCTTAGAAAATATTTTAGCCGTCTTCTTAGACATTCCTCTTTCGGAGTCTGTTAAAAGAAATTCCAAGCGCGGCCGACAGGGACTTGACGAGCCGTTTATCATAAGAGTAAGGTTCCGCGTGTACCAAAAAGAAACTCTTCCGGTTATTCGGGAACTGAAAAAAAGGGGAGTAAAAGTAGTGGGGATTAATGGCGCCTCTTCGCGCGGAACGGTAGAACGCGTCGTTCTAAAAGAAGTAAAAAATTTTTTTGAATGTCCAAAATCAAATCCGAAAAAGACATCGCGCTCCTTGAAACATCGGGGCGTATCTTAAAAACCGTCTTAGACGAGGTCTCCGCTGCAGCCATTCCCGGTGTTAAATTGAACTTTCTCGATAGAATGGCTTTTGATTTGATTTCTTCATACGACGCCAAACCCTCTTTCTTGGGTTACCGCCCCGAAGGCGCAAAACACGCCTATCCCTCCTCCATCTGCGCATCACTTGGGAGCGTTGTCGTGCACGGCATACCAAACGATAGAGAACTTGAAGAGGAAGATGTGCTTAAACTGGACATAGGCGTTAATTATAAAGGTTATTTCACCGATTCGGCACGGACAATCGTTATGGGAGGGGCAACGGCAGCAGCGAAGAAACTTGCAAAAGCGACAGAAGAAGCCTTATATGCCGGAATTGAAGAGGTCCGTCCGGGAAATAGACTGGGAGACATCGGCGCCGCGATTTCCGAAGTCGCCGAAAAATATAAAGTTAATGTAATAAAAGGTCTCGCTGGCCACGGTGTCGGATTTGCTCCTCATGAAGACCCGTTAGTTTTTAATTTCGGCCGTAAGGGGACGGGCGTGCTTATTGAAGAGAGAATAGTTCTTGCTCTTGAACCCATGTTCTCACTGGGAAATCCCGAAATCTTTGAACTTCCTGATGGCAGTTTGAAAACCGTGGACGGGTCAATTACTGCCCAATTTGAGCATACTGTTGCGGCCTTAAAATCAGGCCCTAAAATTTTAACGTCTTAATTTCCTTCCCTGAAAGAACGTAAAGCGCGTTATCGGCGTATTTTGCCTCTGAAACGCCTTCGCATATTACTTGCGGATTGATATTCTCGCGCTCCGCATAAAGGAAATGAAGATTATCTTCGGAATGGATAAATACGTATCCGGAATTCTTATGCCAAAAAATGTCTTTGATGTCGCCTAAATCTTCAAGATTAAACCTTAAAGACTTTTTATTATCCACGTCGTATATCTCAAGAATTCTGTTATTCCAAAGAATCGCTATCTTTCTTCCGCTCGGGGAAACAGTAATCAATTTACTCTCTTTGACGCTTATTATAGGCGTCGAGCTTTTTAAGATCACATTATATCCGACAAGTGAATTGTCTTTTACAAAATAAACGGAAGAATTTTCCTGATATATTCGGTCTGCCGTTTCGTTTCCCCTCGTGATGGTCAAGGTCTTTATGTCCACCATGTAAAATGCCGCCGAAGTGCTTATGAGCAGTTTGTCACCGTCATAAGGATGTGGAGCCATCGCTTGTATCGGCACCTCGCCCGGAAGTTTTAACACTCCGGATTTTAGGCTCCAAAAGATTCCATTGATGTTTGTGGAAACTCGCGTGTTTGAGAGAGACACGAGAAAATACGTTTTGGTCTTTTCTGAAGAAATTGAAGTTACAACAGATTTCCCATCGGCTGTGAAAAACTCAAAATTCTCTCCCGCGATGATTTGATTTTTATATCGCAATTTTCCGGCAGAATCTCTTATTATCGCCTCATCTCCCTTTATGAAAAAATCTGAAACATCGCCCGTAAAATAAGAGCTGAAAGTTTCGGGAACGAGCACTAACTTATCAAATGAAGCCGCCTGGAGGGGAATTATTTCGGCAGACGCCGAAAAGGGACGATATCCCTCTTTGCTCACCCGAAGTTCATATTTACCGGATGCAAGCCCTGAAATCAGTGTCCCATTATTCAATATCCCGGCGTTGTTTGGGACAGCTTTCCCGTTAATTTGTATTTTTACATCAACAGGTATGCTTCGGACGTAAAGACCGCCGCTTTTGGTGAAGTTAAAAGTATCAAAACGGAATTTATATCCGCAAGAAAGAAGAGCAAGGGGGACTCCCACGGCAAAAAAAACGGCTAAAAACGTTAAAAAAATGGCCTTTCTGGCGCGATTAGACATGTCGGAAACAATGCTAATATAATCATACCATGCTTGTTAGGCAAATAGGGATTGATTTAGGAACCACGAACACGGTTGTATATACCCCTGGCAAAGGGTTTGTCATAAACGAACCGACAATTGTTGCTTTAAGCCTTCCGGAAAATAAAGTTTTGGCCGTCGGCCATGAAGCAAAAGAAATGATTGGCCGCACGCCAGGCGATATTTCCGCGTACCGTCCTTTAAAAGACGGCGTTATTGCCGATTATTACATCACCAAGGCAATGCTTACGTATTTCATTAAAAAAGCCTCCGGCGGTTTTAATTTCTGGAGACCTGATGTCGTTATCTCTGTTCCTGCAGGTATAACGCCGACTGAAAAAAGAGCGGTTATAAATGCCGCCTCCGAAGCAGGCGCCAAAAACGCCTACGTAGTGAGAGAACCGTTGCTTGCCGCTTTGGGAGCGGGCATACCGATTAATTCCTCGTCCGGAAACATGGTTGTAAATATCGGCGGTGGAACGAGTGAAGTTGCCGTAATTTCTTTGGGAAGCATTGTTTGTTCGTCTTCTCTTAGGGTAGCCGGCAACAAATTTGATACGGCCATAATGGAATACGTCAAAAAGAAAAATTCGCTCGTTATTGGCGAGCAAACTGCCGAAGCGGCAAAAATTGCTGCCGGTTCAGCGCTGCCTCTAAAAAGTAAACTTGAGTTTGAAATCCGCGGAAGAGATCTTGTAAGCGGTCTGCCGAAGGATATAGTGATTAGTTCAAACGAAATAGCCGAGGCTTTGAATCCGCTTCTGCTTGATGTTGCCGCGTCCATTCAAAAAGTCTTTAACGAAACTCCGCCAGAACTCGTTGCCGACATCATGGAAAAAGGACTTATTGTTTCGGGCGGGGGAGCAAACTTAAGAAACATTGACGAATTTTTCAAAAGAATATTAGGAGTGGAATCCTACATTGCGGAAGACTCACTTCTGTGCGTCGCTAAAGGCTCCGGCACAATCCTCAATCATCTTGATACTTACAAGAAAACGCTTCTTAATAAAAGTAACTAATGCTTATAGGCAGGGAATCGGAAAGAGAAATAATTGAACGGTTGAAGAAGAAAAATCTTTTAGCCGGAAGCTTCTTGTTTTTTGGAGAACCGCAAATCGGTAAGTTCGCGTTTGCGGACGAACTTACCCGTGAGTTTGAGGAAAACCCCGCTGTTCCGGAAGAGAGATTAATAATCCGCACAAGCGATAAAATTGGCATTAACGAAATAAGAGATGCTAAAAATTTCCTTCGAAAAAGGCCGATTATGTCCAAGTTCCGGGTAATCATCATCGCCGATGCGGATAAAATGACACCCGAGGCTCAAAACGCCGCTCTCAAAGTCGTTGAAGAACCGCCTTCCCATGCGCTTATTATTTTTGTGGCATCTGGCGCGGAAAATCTTTTGCCGACGCTTGTATCCCGCTTAAGAAAATTGTATTTCCCGAGGGTTAAAGAAAGTAAAATCGCTTCCTGGCTTACGGAACAAGGCGTGAGCGAAGAAAAAGCGGCAATAATCGCCAGAACCTCTTTTGGCCGACCCGGACTTGCTTTGGAAATACTTGAAGATCAAATGAAAAAAAGTTCTAAAGAAATGGAAATCCCGCAAAAATTCGCCTCCGCGGAAGATTTTGAAAAATACATGAGGACGCGCCTTGCCAGACTGTATTTTGGAAAAGAGAAAAATTATGCCATCCTTAAAGAGGCACTGTATAGAACGGCAGCATCCTTGAGGTTTAATACGAACAAAAAATTGCAATTATTGGGAATATCATGGACCCGCTAAAAGAACTATCGTCAAAGATGGATGAGATCGTTTCTTTTGTGAAAGACGAGTTCTCTAAGATTCGTTCAAACAGACCTACTACGCGATTAGTGGAGCACATAAAAGTGTCCTATATGGGAAGTGACACGCAGATTAATTATATCGCTACTCTCGGCATTCAACCGCCCCGAGACATTGTTATTTCTCCGTGGGATAAAGGCGCTATACCGGCTATTACGAAGGCGATTGAAGGAGAGAGGCTCGGATTTGGCATTTCGGCAGACAGCTCAAATGTTCGCCTCACGATGCCGGAACTTACGATTGAGAGAAAGCAAGAGCTTATAAAACTCATAAAGTCCATTGCCGAAGAAAACAGAATTAAAATGCGCGGAGTGAGGGACAAAGCCGTAAAAGAAATAAACGCCCTCCCCGAAGACCAAAAATTTAAAGGCAAAGATAATCTTCAAAAACTCGTTGATGAATTTAATGGGCGGATAGATAAATTAATGGAAGACAAAACCGCCGAGCTTGAAGCTTGAAATATGGAATTTATTTTTACGGCGCTTCTTATAATTGTCTTTTTTGCCATTTTGATTCTCGGTCATGAAATGGGGCATTTTATGGCCTCCAAACTTCTTAAGCTTAAGGTGGAAGAATTCGGTTTCGGTTTACCGCCGAAACTCATTAGTCGAAAATGGCGCGGCACAGAGTATTCGTTAAATGCCATTCCCTTCGGTGGTTTTGTAAAAGTCCCTGCTGTCGATTACTCGGCGGAAGATAATTCAAATGTCCCCGCATGGAAGAAAGCGATTGTTTTTTCTTCGGGAGTTTTAATGAACTTTATAATCGGCTGGTTTGCGTTTTCTATCATATTCATGCTCGGGACTCCGCAAGGCGTTTACGTCAGCGCTGTTATGGAGAACTCTCCTGCCGCAAGTGCCGGCTTTCAAACGGGAGACAAACTGGGCGGCTTTGATTCCATTGCTCCTCTTGCCACGCTTATAGACTCAAATATCGGAAACGCGCTTATCCTAGAAGTGGAACGAAAGAATGAAGTTTTAGATATTCAGGTTATTCCCGAAAGCGATGACGACGGCGGTCGTATTGGCGTTGAGCTTGTCGAAAGCGGCGCCCCGCGAGAAGGATTTTTCAAAAGTTTTTTATCGGGGCTCCGTGCCGCTTGGTCTTTTTCCGGACGCATCATAATAGTGTTTTTCTCCATGTTTAAGCACGGCGACTTTACCGCGAGCACCGGTCCTGTAGGCATCTTCTCTGCCGTGCAAGTTGCGAAAAATATGGGTCTTCCGTATTTTCTTCAACTTTTAGGAGTAGTCTCCTTAAACCTTATGGTCGTTAATTTCTTTCCTCTGCCTGCCCTTGACGGAGGACATATTCTGTTTCTTTTGGTTGAAAAAATAAGAAAAAAGCCACTAAGCCGAAAAGTAATTTCAAAAGTAAATGCTGTAAGTTACGCTCTTTTGTTGCTCCTAATGTTTATTGTTACAATAAGGGATATAATCAGGCTATTCTGATTTATCCTTATGAAACAAAGTGAATTATTCGTCAAGACTTCACGTGAGATTCCGAAAGATGAAGAATCGTTAAACGCCAAACTTCTTATTCGGGCGGGTTTTGTGCATAAGGTTATGGCGGGAGTCTACGCCTTTTTGCCGCTCGGATTCCGCGTCATCAAGAAAATTGAATCTCTTCTCCGCGCTGAAATGGAATCCGTTGGTGGGCAAGAAGTCTTATTGAGTGCGTTGCAACCTAAAAGTAATTGGGAAATTACCGGCCGCTTTGAAAACTTTGACGTTCTTTTCCGTTTCGTGAGTCATTATTCCAAAAACGATTATATTTTGGGTCCGACTCACGAAGAAGAACTGGTTCCCATCTTGAAACAGCATATCTTTTCCTATCGCGATCTGCCTGTTTGCGTTTTTCAGTTCCAAAACAAATTTCGGGACGAGAAAAGAGCGAAATCGGGTCTCCTCCGGGGCAGGGAATTTCTAATGAAGGACTTCTATTCCTTTCATGCCGACGAAGCCGATATGGACAAGTTTTATGAAAAAATGGCCGAATCTTACAAGCGCGTTTTTGGGGTTCTGGGAATTGGAGACAAGACGTATTACACTCTTGCTTCCGGCGGCACTTTTTCAAAATATTCCCATGAGTTTCAAATGGTCACTCCCGCGGGGGAGGATGTCATTCACGTCTGCGAAAAGTGCGGCATCGCCGTGAATGACGAGATTTTGAAAGATGTTGAAAACGCTTGTCCGGAATGCCGTTCAAAAAATTTGCGTGAAGAAAAAGCGATAGAAGTGGGCAACATCTTTAAATTGAAAGACAAGTATTCCGTTCCGTTCGGATTAAAATTTAAAGACACAGAGGGAGCCGAAAGGAATGTTTTGATGGGTTGTTACGGCATCGGTATAAGCCGTCTGTTGGGCGCGATTGTTGAAACGTCGCATGACGACTCGGGTATTATTTGGCCCGAAACGGTAGCGCCTTTCAAATACCACTTGCTGGAACAAAACCCGGGCGAAGCCACTGAACTTTATGAGCGAATGGTTAAAGACGGACATGAAGTCCTTTATGACGACCGCGGCGTAAGTTTAGGCGAAAAATTCGCTGACGCGGATTTAATGGGAATCCCCTTAAGACTGCTTGTAAGCTCCCGCACCGGAGATAAGATAGAAATCAAAAAGAGAAACGAAAAAGAGACTAAACTGATAAGTTATGAACATATTCCAAAATTTTAGCCGAAGCATAGGAGTTGATCTAGGGACCACAAACACACTTGTATACTTAAAAGGGAAGGGAATAATGGTAAACGAGCCGACCATTATTGCCGTAAACAGTAAAACCGACCAAATAATAGCGATTGGCGCTGACGCTAAGAGAATGCTTAATCGCACTCCGCAGCACATTAATATCGTAAAACCCGTTGTCGGAGGAGTTATTTCCGATTTTGAAATGGCGGAGGAAATAATGAAGTTTCATCTGAAGAACCTGGATGAAGGGATTTTTAACCGTTGCGGACTGGCCGTTTTAGGCATCCCCGCAAACCTTACTGAAGTTGAAAGGAAATCGGCTGAAGATGTTGTAATTTCAGCGGGCGCCTCGAGAGTTTATCTCGTTGAAGAACCCATTGCGGCGGCATTGGGCGCTCGACTTCCCATAGAAGACCCATCCGCCAGTATGATTATAGACATTGGCGGAGGAACTACGGAACTTGCCATAATTTCCGTCGGTGGCACGGTAGTCTCCGATAGCCTTAAAATTGCCGGTGAAAAATTCAACGAAGATATAGTCAAATTCCTTAAAGAAGAATTCCAACTGGCGATAGGGGAGCCAACTGCCGAAGAAATCAAAATTAAAATTGGTTCTGCCATTCCCATCGAAGAAAAGCTTGAAATAACGGCTCGCGGTCGAGATCTCACTACTGGCTTGCCGAAAGAAACGCTCGTAAAAAACTCGCATGTCAGACTTGCCATTGCAAAATCTCTGCGCGCCATAACGGATGCGGCTAGAGATCTCATTGAAAACGCTCCTCCGGAACTTGTTGGCGACATTCTTGATAGAGGAATTAATATTTGCGGCGGAGGAAGTCTTTTAAGGGGGCTCGATAAATACGTTGAAAAAGAAACGACCGTTAAAACCAATCTAATAGAAGACCCGCAAACATGTGTTATCAGAGGCTTGGGCATTACCGTGGAAAATTTTCCGCGATACGAGAAACTTTTAAGCAATCAATCTAAACCAAAAGAAATAAGTTTATAAGATTATGAAAAAATGGTTATTAGCGCTAATAAGCATTGTGGGCGCTTACGCCGTTTTTTCGGGTGAATTCTTGATTGAAGGAAAAGGACTCTTGTTCGCTTTTATTCGCGAAGGCCTTTCAAGCAATAACGAAACAAATTATCTTCGGGAGAAAAATCAGGAACTTGAGATAGAAGTCTTGAATTTAAAAAACGGGAATCCGTCTCTTAGCGGCGTCGCTGGAGTGCCCGCTAAAGTTTTTTCGGCTTATCCGTTTGCCGATCGTTCTGAACTGACCATAAGCGCGGGGAGCGCGATGGGAGTTGAGATTGGGAACGCCGTTATTTACGGAAACGTCCTTGTGGGAAAAATCAAGGAGATAAGTAAGAGAACAAGCGTTGTCCAAACTGTCTTTGATCCGAAATTTGAGATTCCTGTGCGTATAGGAGAAGCCGAAACAGATGCTCTTTATGTTGGTAGCATGAATCCTAAACTTAATATGATTGATACGAACAAATCTCCAAAATGCGGAGAACTCGTTATCTGTGCCGCTAAGGACTTGCCTTATGGACTTGGTGTCGGTCGCACGTTAGAAATTTCCGACGGCTTGTTCAAGGAAGCGTCCCTCGAACCTCTTCTTGAAATAAAAGAATTGAGAAATGTCTTTGTCGTTACTAATTAACACGGGGAATATCGCCCTTTTGGCTACATTGCTTGCGACATCTCTTCTGAAAAACCCGTTTCTTAAAGGCGCCATAATTCTTGTCGTATCTCTCCTTATCAAATTTCACGCGGGGTTTGACATTGATAATGTCGTTTTCTTCGCCGTTCTCATTATAGGCGCCGTACTTACGGAAAAACTTCCCTTTGCTAAAAGTCTCAACATTTTATTGTCGGTTGTCACATCACTTGGTCTTTTCAACGCATATCTATGGCTTTCATGAAAAAGAAATTCGGAAGAATCGTATTGTTTGACGAAATATCTGTTGACAACATGACGGAAAACATGGCTCATCGAGAGCGTCCTTTAAAGAGAGTTGTTTTTTTTACTTTTTCCGTCGTATTTCTCATCACGGGCGCTGTCGCTCTCTTTGGGGTAGTTTATTTAGGCGGGATAAAAAACGATTTCTACAGAGCGAGAGCTGACTCGAACGTCAATAAGGTTACTATCACCGCCGCCGAGAGGGGTTACGTTACCGACCGATATGGAGAAAAAATGGTTAATAATATCCCGAGTTTAAATTTAAGAGTTCGCCCTTCGGAGCTCATAAAATATGGAGAAGAAGATGCGGTTGACTCACTCTTAAGCAAACTTGGAATTACGGAAGACGAATTAAACGAAATTCTTTCCAAGAGCAACTTGGAAAAAAATAACGAGGTTGTCGTCAAAAAAGAAATTTCCGCTTTGGATGCCATAGTCGTTGAAACATCCGGCCTTAAATCCCTCTATGTCGCGAAAGATACCAAGCGTGTGTTCTCGGACGAATTTTCTCACGTCGTAGGTTATGTCGGTCTGCCAAATACGGATGAGATGGAAGAAAAAGACTTGTCATCAGTGGATGTTGTTGGAAAAACCAATCTTGAAGCGATTTACGATAGCACTCTTCGCGGCATAAACGGCAAGACAATTGAATACCGAAACGTAAAAGGAGAATTGCTTGGTGCTCAAACTTTTAGCGATCCGGTACCTGGCGCTGATTTAAAGACGACAATTGACGCCGGCCTCCAAAATTTTTTTTATCGGCGCTTAAATGAATCGCTTATAGGCGCCGGGCCCGGGGGGGTGGGGATAGCAATTAATCCTCTAAACGGCGAAATATTAAGTCTTGTAAGCCTCCCCGGGTTTTCATCTGCAAACATTTCCGACAAATTGAATGACCCGGCAAAACCGTTGTTTAACAGGGCGATTACCGGTCTTTACAGCCCTGGCTCAACCATCAAATTAATTGTCGCGGCTGCCGCCTTAAAAGAAAAAATTATCGGCTCTCGAGAAATGGTTCTTTCCACGGGACATCTGGATATTCCGAACAAATACGATCCGGATCACCCAACAAAATTTGTCGATTGGAAAGCCCATGGGTGGGTAGATATTTATTCCGCTCTCGCACGGTCGTCAAACATATTCTTTTACGCCGTCGGAGGAGGATTGCCTTATAATCAAGATTTATTTATGGGTGAGTCCGACATCTCAACGGGACTCGGAGTATCAAGGCTTAAAGAATATTATTCGCTCTTTAAACTTGATAAAAAAACTGGAATTACTCTAAGTGCCGAATCGGTTGGATATCTTCCTTCAGCCGAAGATAAGCGTAGAAAAACCGGCTCGGAGTGGACATTAGGAGACACTTATAATATTTCAATCGGACAAGGCGACCTGCTCGTTACCCCCATTGCTCTTATCAACGCGGTTGCCGCGGTTGTTAATGGCGGCACGCTTTATAAGCCGAATCTTATTTTAGGAAACGTTCCGGAGCGTCTTACAGATCTGACTTACCTGAAAGACGAACTCGCCAAAGTCATGGAGGGGATGAAAGACGCTGTTAGCAAGTCATATGGCACGGCAGTAACCCTCAACACCCTTTCTTTTGAAACCTGCGGCAAAACAGGTAGCGCCCAAGTCTCAAATAAAACGAAAACTAACGCTTTCTTTGTCGGCTGTGGTCCTTTACCTCTTGAATCGGACAAATATGCTCCAATTTGCATACTAGTCCTTGTTGAAAACGCCAAGGAAGGGAGTTTAAATGCCGTTCCGGTGGCCTACGACGTTTTCAAATGGTATTATGAGAACAGAGTAAATGTCTCTCGCTGAAAATTCCGAATTTAGGCAGGATGTCGTTTCCGGGGACTGGGTTCTTATCGCGCCCGGTCGGAGAAAAAAACCCGACGAATTCATAAATAAGGCAAAGAGAAAAAAAATCCCCAAAAGAAAATGTCCTTTTGAGGACCCGCAAGCTAGCGGAAATGCGGAACCGGTTATCATCCATCCCGAAGGTAGCTTTGATAAGTGGCGCATTCAAGTTATACCTAATTTGTATCCGGCTGTTTCTTCAAGTCCGAATACTGTTCCAGCCATTATAAAAGACGGGCCGTACTTTTATTTGCCGGGCGTGGGTTATCACGACATCGTCATAACTCGCGGGCACGATGATAATTTCCCGCGTCTTTCGCCGGAAGAAGCCCTGGAAGTTCTCCTGGTAATGCAGGAAAGATATAAAGAAGTTTCAAAAGACGAGCGCATTGCTTACGTTTCCGTTTTTCATAATTGGGGACTTTTAGCCGGTGCTTCAATTTACCACCCTCACTATCAAATAATATCTATTCCGGTCATCCCGCCGGACGTAAGTCATTCCTTGCGCGGTTCGGAACGTTACTTTAATGAGAACGGCTCTTGCGTTCATTGCGCCGTCATTGAAAAAGAAATAAAGGAAAAAAAAAGAATCATCTTTGAAAATGATAACGCGATTGTTTTTCTACCCTTCGTTTCTCGAGAGCCTTTTGAAATAAGAGTTTTTCCCAAAGTTCATTCGTCGTTTTTTGAAGATTACTCAAAAGAATACTTAAAAGATGTTACTGAAGCTCTTCAAAAAGCCCTTATAATGCTTGAGGAGAAGTTACGCAAGCCCGATTATAATTTTTTTATTCACACTGCTCCGGTTAAGAATAAAATTAATCATTCTTATTATCATTGGCACATCGAAATTCAGCCGAAAATCAGCATTTCAGCGGGGTTTGAATTGGGAACGGGTATAGAGATAACGGTTGTTGATCCCGATGCCGCCGCCGCTTTTCTTAGAGAATAAGAAAAGAGATGATGATTCTTTGATAAAACGGGCGGGAAATTCTCTTCCGTCGTATAATTACCCTCATGGCATTAAATCAAAAACTTGTCGTAATGAATTGGAAGTGCAATCCGAAAACCCTTCGCGAAGCAAACGCTCTTGCTACGGCATCCGATGTCAAAGATGTCGTTATTTGCCCGCCGGCAGCGTTTCTCAAGCCAATCGCGGAGAAATTAAAAAACGCCTTTCTCGGAGCGCAAAACGGATTCTGGCAAGAAGGCCCATATACGGGCGAATCTTCTTTCGGTCAGCTTAAAAGCATCGGCGTTAAATACGCGATAATCGGTCATTCGGAAAGACGCTGGCGTTTTGGTGAAACTTCCAAATCGGTTTCCCAAAAAACTTTAGCCTCTCTCCGCGCGGGTATCACCCCGATTGTTTGCGTTGGCGAAAAAGAAAGAAAAAACATTTCATCAGCCGTTAAAACTGTTATCTCGCAATTAACCGACTCGCTTATGAACGTTCCCAAAGAAAAAGCGGGGAAAATTATTCTTGCTTATGAACCGGTCTGGGCGATAAGCAGCACCGGCGGCGGACGAAACGCTACGCTTCACGAAATGGAGCCTCTTATGGCGGCAGTGGGAGAACGATTTGAAAAGCTCTTCAATAAAAAAGCGAGAGTTCTTTATGGAGGATCGGTTAATCCGGAGAATGCCCATATATACGCGGAGGCTCCGAACGTCTATGGCGTGCTTGTGGGAAACGCGAGCATAGACAAGCGCAAAGCTTCGGCGGTAATTAAAAAATTCATTTAAAAACAATGAACATAAAGAAACTTTTGGTTCAATTCGGAAAATTCGCCGTGGTAGGTCTTCTAAACACGGCGATTGACTTTGGCGTTTTGAATCTTCTCATTTTTGTGACGGGCGTCAGAGAAGGAATAACGATTTTTTTCTTGAATGGCATTTCCTTTGCGATTGCAACTGCGAATAGTTATTTGTGGAATAAGTATTGGACGTTTAGAGACAGGGAATCCGTTCGCGTTTTTCAAATCGGCCAGTTCTTGGTAATCAGCGCCATTGGAGCAGTCTTAAATTCGGGAATAGTCTATCTTATTTCAACCTTCGTAAGCCCGCTCTTTAATCTCTCCCCAGCCGTATGGGTAAATATGGCAAAAATTCTGGCGACAGGCGTTTCTTTCATTTGGAATTTTGCTGGCTATAAATTCGTCGTTTTCAAAAAGTAAAATAACCCAATATTTATAAGCAATCATTGACAAATTCGCTCTTTTATGCTAGAAATAAAACTGCGCAATTTAAATTAGAATAAGAGGAGGATCTGAAAAAATGAGTGCGAATAGCCAGGACCCCCGCAGAAAAAGAAAAAATGGGGTTGCAATGATCGTCATGTTTGCGATCATCGTGCTTCTCGTAGCAGGCATAGCCTGTCTTCTATTATGGGTCAAATTCTCGCAGCCCGAGGAACCCAAAGAACAAGCTACCGCGGAGAATGTGATGTATTCAGAATGGCCGACTGGACCGCGGGTATCCATTATCAGCTGCGAACTTGCCGAAGATAACAACCTAGATATTTATCTCGGCCTTGCTGATATACCGGCAGGAGTTTTCCCTCAAGATTTCTGGCTCGAAGTAGATGGAGTCAAAACTGAAGAAATAGAATGGTGTGGCAGCTGGGATTTGCCGAATGGCACTTATGTTATAGCACCGCAGAGCGGGGTAATAATTGTGGCCTTCGTCCGTTTGGATAATGGCCAAGTTCTTGAAAGCCGTACCGTCAAAAGCCCGTAACAACAAGTACCCACGCAAGTGGGTACTTTTTCATTCCTCAAAGTATTTATAATATGATACGACAGTCAAACCCTTATTAAGAGCGGTTTGACAAAATTATTAAATTGTGATAGCATGCCCCCTATGACTATGTTGAAGAAAATACTACCTATCGCGGCTGGTATAGCCGTTATTTTTAGCGGTTTTCACACTAATTTAACCTTTGCTGCAAGTGCGCCCACTGCGAGAGCAGGAAGCGCTACCTCCATTACATCTTCAAGCGTTGTTTTAAACGGATCTGTCGATCCGAAAGGCATCAACGCCAATTACTCCATTGAATATAAGAAAGCAAGCGATAGCTCTTGGAAAACTGCCGACTCCGGCACTTTAAGTTTTTCTTCCTCAGTGAGTAAAAAAGTTACTGGACTTTCTGCTAATACTTCCTATCAATTCAGAGTAAAAGCCCAGAATGGCTATGGATCTTTTACGACTCCGTCCGTGTTCTTTGAGACGGAGGTTGCTTCTGCGCCGAATCCTCCGGTTGATAATACTGCCAGACCCGATGCTGTGGCGACCAGCGCCTCGGCTTCGCAGAATTCAGCGACTCTTTACGGCACCGTTGATCCGAACAACCTGACGACTAATTACCGTTTTGAATATGGTATCGGTAATTTTTCTAACACCGCCGGCAGTGGTTCTTTAAGCGGAGATGGCGCCAAAAACGTCAGTGTTTATATTTCTAGTCTCCCTTCAAACACCACCTATCAATTCCGCATAGTTGCTTCTAACAGCAAAGGCGAAAATATAAGCAACACTAAACTGTTCACAACTTCCGGCTCCAGCCAGACCGGAAGTGCTCCGAGTGTTACTCTCAATTCCGCTTACGGAATTACGAGGGATGCCGCATCTTTGCAAGGATATGTTAATCCGAATAATGCTTGGACTGAATATTGGTTTGAATATGGCACTCAAAACGATAACTTATGGCAAAAGACGTCCACTTGGTCTATCGGCAGCTCTACCAGCAACACTAACGTCTCTACGTCAATCTATAATTTATCGACAAGCACCACTTATTACTACCGATTAGTAGCCTGTAACTCTTACGGCACGAATTACAGTTCTACTTGGAGCTTCACTACGAGCGGTGGGGGCACCTATTACGGCTCTCCTTACGTTCAAACCATAAACGCCACAAGCGTCTATAACTCTTCGGCTACCCTAAACGCGGAAATTACTTCAAACGGCTCTCAAACCGATGTTTGGTTTGAATATGGTTATGCCGGACAAGGTCTTAGCCGTTCATCCGGCAGCTCTACGATCAATTCAAGCGATTATTCAAGAAGCGTTTCTATTCAGGTTAGCGACCTAACTCAAAACACCCGTTATGAATTTCGCGCTGTTGCAAGAAACGCCTACGGTACAAATTACGGCGAAATTATTTCTTTTACGACTTCAGGCTCCGTCATTAGCTACGGTCAGCCGCAAGTTGTAACCGTCGGTTACTCGAATGTTACTCAAACCGCAACCGTCCTTCAGGGAAGAGTGAACCCCGAAAACTCAAACGCGACTTTATGGTTTGAATATGGGACTTCCGCCTTTGACCTCCGCCTCAAATCATCCAGCGTTTCCGTAACTTACCAAACCGGTTTCAAAGATTATTACATTACCGCTTCCGGTCTTTCCGCGAATACCCTTTATTTCTATAGAGCTGTCGCTCAAAACCCTTACGGCGCGGATTACGGTGAAATCAAATTCTTTAGAACCGCAGGTAGCGTTGTTAATCCGCCCATAATAGTGACACCGACCGGAGATCTTAACGTTTTTCTTGATCCCTCGGTAAGCAACTTGGAGCCTGAAGCAGGCGATACTCTTGATTATGTTCTTATCTATCGAAATGCCTCAAAAGGCAAAATCACCGCCGCGTCCTTGAAGGTTGCTCTTCCTTTTGACACCGAATATGTTGACTCAAACGTTAAACCTTCCTCTTGGATGGGGAATAATTTAGTCTTCTATGTTGGTGATATTCAAAAGGGAGCTCAAGGAGCTGTAACCATCAAAGTAAAAATAGACGATAAGGCTAACAAGGACTCTAATCTTATGTTTAATTCTTTCCTTGAATACACCGATGCGTCTAAAGAATTTCAAACGGTTAATTCTTACATTGCCGTGACAGTAGGAGGGAATGGAAATGCCGGTTTTCTCGCGTCCCTTAGCGTGTTCGCCAAGTCCATCACCGGCAGCTGGCTTTTCTTGCTCCTCTTCCTCTTGATGCTCGTTGCCATTATCTATCTCATTGTTACAAGGAGAAAAGACAAACACGCGCAAGAAAACGCTCAAAGTTAATAAATATTGACTTTTTGCCGATTAATTGATACAATGCGACTGCGAGTGAAATAATCTCCGGTCTGCGCGAAAGCGAAGTTTCGAGGATTATTTTACCCCATGACCTTTCCCCGCGCCTCACGGCGCGGGGTTTTGGTTTCACCCCGTAGCGAACGAAGCGAGTTTAACAAGGTTTATTTAATCTTTCACTTTGCGTTTTGCGTCTTGCATTATATAGTGATATCTATATATGAATGCGATTGTTCGCCTCAATTTAGACATTGACACAAAAGAGCTTTCATCTTCACTCCGTATAAAGCGAGCGGCAGAGTCTCTTAAAAATCTTTATCCAAAATTTGACCGCATTGTTATTCTTAGCCATCGCGGTCGTCCCGAAAAAGTAGATAAAAAATTAAGTCTCCGTCCCATCGTAAACGAACTCGCCGCGAAGTCTCATCGGAAAATTATTTTTCTTGACGGCGCTCCCGAGAGGCACCAGAGGAACGTACTCGCCAAAAAAGGTATTTTTGCGCTGGAAAATACCAGATTTCTCCCCGGAGAAAATAAAAACTCCTCTGCGCTGGCAAGAACTTTTGCTTCCTTTGGTGACGTTTTTATAAACGACGACTTCGCCACCGCTCACCGAATACAAGCTTCCAACGTCGGCATTACGGAGTTTTTAACGGCTATTGAAGGGCCGATTATGAAACTTGAACTCACAGCCTTAAAAAAAATAATGAGTCATCCGGCAAAACCTTTTACTTTGATTGTTGGGGGGAGCAAAATGTCCACCAAAATGCCCGTTATTAAAAACCTTCTTCCTAAAACGGATTATGTTTTATTGGGCGGAGGTGTGGGCAACACGGCAATTAAAGCCGCAGGATATGATGTAATGAATTCAATCTTTGAAAAAGCTCTCGTTCCCGAAACTAAAAAGCTCATCGTTAATCCGAAGGTCATTTACCCCGCCGACTTTCGAACTTCCAGAAAATCTATTTTAGACATTGGCCCGAATACGACTAAGACTTTTGAAAAGATTATTTCTTCTTCCAGAACGGTTGTTTGGGCAGGCCCCTTGGGAATGTTTGAACGCGTTAAATATGCCAAAGGGACCAAAACCGTTGCGGAAATCATCGCCAAAACAAAATGTTTTTCCGTTGCCGGAGGAGGAGAAACCACATCGGCTATTATTTCTTTCGGATTAGAAAAGAAATTTTCTTTTCTTTCAACCGGCGGCGGCGCGATGCTTGAATTTCTCGCCGGTAAAAAACTTCCAGCCCTTGAAGCGTTAAGAATCAAATACAGATGAAAAAAATTCTCGTCATTTACCACAAAAATTGCCCGGACGGTTTTGGCGCCGCTTGGGTCGCTTGGAAAAAATTCGGCGAAAAAGCCGAATATCTTCCTGCCGCATATCCTTCCTCTTTGCCTAAAAATTTAAAAGGCAGAGAGGTATACATGGTTGATTATTGCTATTCGGAGGAAAAAATGAAGTTGATTTTAAAATCCGCCGCAAAAGTAATCGCTCTTGACCACCATATAAGCCAACGCAAAGCGATTAAGCTCTCAACCGAATATGTCTTTAAGGAGCATAATTCAGGCGCCGTGATTGCGTGGAAGTACTTCTTTCCGAAGAAAAAGGTTCCAAGACTTTTGCTCCACATTGAGGATAATGACACGTGGAGATTTTCCCTTAAAAATACGAAAGAATATCTGGCCTATTTGGATACTCTGGCCTACGATTTCAAAAGCTGGGACAAGTTGGTTAAAGATTTTGAAAATAACGACAAGAGAAAAATCTTCTTTGACAAGGGGGTATCCATTGTGAATTTCATAAATAAGAACGTGGAAGCGCTTACCTCTTCGGCAGAGTGGGTAAAGTTTAACAATCGTAATTGTCTTGCAGTTAACTCTCCTATATTCGTTTCGGAAATCGGAAATGTTCTTGCAAATAAGGCGGGAGGCATCGGTATCGTTTGGTGCAAAAAGGGTAACAAGCTTAAAGTCTCGTTGCGTTCAAACGGCAGGGTAAATGTTTCGCGAATCGCTGCCCGACACGGCGGGGGAGGACACAAAGCGGCTGCAAGTTTCTTTGTTGATATTAAAGGAACGGTTCTTAAGTTTCCTTGGCGTTGATAAGCTGCATGGCTATTTGTCTTCTGTGGACGCTTTCTTGATTGTAACGTTTTTTAACGGTCTGTCGTTAACATCTTTTTCTACTTTGGCTATTTGGTCTGCCACATCCTGACCCTCAATAACTTTGCCAAAAATAGTATAGTCGTGAGACAGAAAATAATCAGCGACCATTATGAAAAATTGACTGCCGTTGGTATTCGGTCCGGCATTAGCCATGGCCACCACCCCTTTTTTATAACCTGTTTTGTATGATTCCGTTTCTGGATTAAGTTCATCCTCAAACGTATAACCCGGTCCTCCTCTGCCGGTTCCGGTCGGGTCTCCGCCCTGTATCATAAATCCGTCTATGACGCGATGAAATATCACTCCGTCATAAAATCCTTCTCTTACAAGCTTCACAAAGTTTTCCGCAGCTTTAGGAGCATCGGCATCATAAGTTTCTATTTTTATATTACCGAGAGACGTCTCAAGCGTCACAATATGTTTGGAGTTTTCCATTTGATTTATGTCTTGGTTTGAATTTGTTTGAACGTTATTGTCCTGCATTGTTTCCTCCGTAGGATAGGCAGTTTTTTTTGGTTCGTCTCTAAGGGCAAAGATAATAAAGACCGCTGCCGCAACCGCCAAAACGGCAAAGCCGATAATTATAACTCTATTTTTCATAATACTGTGCCTAATTTTACCACAACATCGTATTCTAAAATCCTTGACGCAGAAATACTTTTGTGTTATGAGTATCTTGCGGCCCGGATGGCAGCGCCTCGGCTTTCTTTTGAAAGACGGGCGAGGAAAGTCTGGACTTTCACCCAGCCATTTTATGGAAGGGTTCAAACGCAGTGGTTAAAAGCCACCGTCCTGTCTCCGGCAAGCCGGAGACGGATAGAGGTGCGAGCAGTGACGTCCTAAGGGAAACCAAAGGAGAGCCCCATCCCAACGTAGAAGGCTCAATTCCGTGATAGGGATTAAAAGCGGAAGTGAAACGGCTAAACCCTTGTGGAATGCAAGACCGCACTTGCCGGTAAAACGGCAGGGGAGTCGCTTGAGTCCGAGAGTAATCGAGGACCTAGATAAATTGCCATCGTTCCGAAACCTGCGAAACGGTTCCGGGATTACAGAATCCGGCTTATCCGGCCGCATAAAAAGCGCCTACCACGGGCGCTTTTTGTTTTAGATTAGCTATAATTATCAGGAGGCTTATGGACACAATTAAAAGATTGGCTCTCGTGATTATTTTATTTGGGGTAAGCACCGTCATCGGGTGCTTAATGATTGCGGAAACCGTATCTAAGAAAATGGAAGAAAAAAAGGATTTAACTCCAGACGAAGTGGTTTCTTCCTTTTACGCAAAGTGGAAAAATGAAAAGGACCCATTCTCCGACGGTTTCCATACGTTCAAAACCGACTTAACCGAGGAATTTAGAAATTATCTTTCTAATTTTTCTGAAAACTCTGACCCCGTTACCTGCGCGAAAATTCTTTCGTCTGCTTTCTCAATCAGTCCCGCGATAACGGAAGGGGACAAAACCTATGTCATTTTGAGCAACGAAAACGCAAAAGCCCGCGTGGAGCTTAAGTTTTTGAACAATCGCTGGCTGATTGATTCTGTTCTTTGCGAAAACTAAACTCTCTTAATTACTGGCGTTTTGATTTATCATCCAACGGCCATCCGTGAGCTTCAACTCATAAGTCACGGGATAGGTTTCTTTATATATTCCTCTCGTAAGTTCCACCTGCACGAAAGCGCTTTCTCCGCGGACGGTCGTCTTTAGAACTTTGAACCCATAAAACGGGTCGGTGGAGAGTATTTTCTCTGCCGCGCATTTCCCCCTCCATTTATCCAGGTCTCTCAAAATGTAATCGCAAAAAGTATCGCAATTGCCGGTTATCCTTGCCGCAAAAGCTCGGGAGAAATCTCTTTTGGCGAGAAAAGTCCTGTTAATGTAAATATCCGTTGTTATAAACGCCGTTACTCCGACAAGAACGAGCGCTGAAACGACAACGACGAACATAAAACCCAAAGTTTTCTTTTGTGAAGAAGGTGTAACGAATTTTTTCATTTGTCCTCTTAATTATAGCAACTTAATTTGTATGATGGCTGTTGATAACCTATTTACTTTTTCTTTTGACGAACGTAATATGTAAATCTGGTTCCTTTATTTTCAAATAAATAATCTGGAGGTGGTGTTCTTATGAGAGTGGACCAACTTGTGCGCAGCGCGGCAAAAATCTTTGCCGGCATACTGGCATCGCAGGGCCATACTTCCACGGCGTGAAGAGCGACGATCATGAACTCTTACGCGATTATCGTGGAGATGGAGGTGATCCGTATCTCATCTTTCGCCATAGCCGTCATTGAACGGCGCTTCTCTTGTCGACCGGCTGTTTAATCCGCAATCGACATAAAATACAGCATTTTAAAAGCCGCGACTCTGTTGCGGCTTTTTATTGACAAATTAGCCAAGAATCCATACAAATAGGTATCTTTTATAACCGAATAAGGAGGAATAAAATGAGATTTACAAGGAACGTAGAGTCCGGCTGGCTTAGAAAGATTATTCTCTTTCCGTCTCTCTGGTCGTTTCTCTGCACTATTTTCGTCGGAGCTGTCTTATATGGCTTTTTCTCTTCCAACGTAAGAGACATCCAAAAACAACAGGACATACTGCTCTACGTCACAGAAGACAGAGTAATGGACGAATCCAACTTTGAGGCAGCTTCTTTGGTCAAAGAATTGGTGACCAGAAAGATCAACTTTGACCAATTTATCGCCGAAACGGCAGACTGGCAAGAATCCGACGTAACGCTGGTCGTAAGGATAATTCCATCTGCGGAAAAAGTATCCCGGGATCCTTCTCTCTACGATACGCTAAAGCCAAGAAACGTTAAATGGAATGTTTTCTGGGCAAGGGCGCTAACAATAGTTGGGGCTTTTTTCATACTGTGCTTCAATATTTCATACTTGTTGCAAAGCGAAAGACGCCTCAATAAAGACTCAAATCCTGCGAATCCTGACGGTCAAAACATGGCCACTTATCCTTGGCAAAAACCATCAGGATGGGCCTTGGCAATTATCTTGTTGCCATGGCTCATTCCGAGCCAAATCATTTGGGGTATTGTCTGGTTTTTCCGCCGAAAACGGAAGAATTAAACCACCCTGAACAATTAAGCCCTTGTCGTAAGACAAGGGCTTTTGACACTATCAGGTTTTTAGTAACTTGTTGAATTTCGTGTAAGACGGAGAAAAACCGTAGATAGTTTTAAAAAGTTTGTTGAAGCCGGTCTTGTTTTTCACATTCCTCAAGTTTTTTAACAAACTAAATAATTTTTTCTTGCCAAAATTTGCCACTAATAGCTCAACGGCAAAACCAGCCTCGTTGTAAGTGTCGCGGTTAGCTTTACTATAAAACTTCAAAAATCCACCAAATTTTTCAACAGGTTTTTTGAATTTATTCTGTCCAGAAGAATAAATAGCGAGACCTTCATTCAGCCAAGCCGGAACACTAATACCAAAACCAGCCATGATTCTAGAAAAAACATGGCTTAGCTCATGCTTAAGGAGCGCCTTATACTGTTTGTTGCCATACTTTTTATGACAGCTCTCTGTAGCCATTTTCGATTGATCAAGTATAAAAATAGTTAAATTACCTTCCGCCCAAGCAACAATCCAGCTATCTGTTTTTTTCTTTTTCAATGAATCAATCATTCGTCTACTTTCTAAGACAATAACTCTGGGACGATTTTTAGTTATGTAAAATCCATAAAAATCACCAAGCTCTTTCATACATTGATTGTAATATCTTTTGAGCTTGGAATCCGAGAATGTTTTTATTTTGTATAACATCCTAGCAATGGTTTGGGCTGAACGTTCAACTGACTCATATAGAAATATTTTAAGCTGATTCTTGAGATACTATTTTTTGTGTAGCTTTTGATAAAGCATCCTTGGATAACCCATTTCCTTTCGGACATCATATTCAATCCCTAAACTGTTAATAAAATTAACACATTTTTTTCTAGTTTGAGCTACGGTACCAAAAAGTCTTTTGGCTTCTATTTCCATAAAATTACCTAAGCCCTTAATATTATCGATTGTTACCTCAAAATCGCCACAATCAAAATATTTACGCGTTTTTATAACTATAACTTTTGGAACCAAACCAATCTTTTTAAAAATTGTTTCGACGATCTCTGGCTTTACAACTAAAGTTTCGTACTCATCTGTTGAATTTAGCCATCCATTCCTTTTAAAATGCAAAAAAGAATAATTTAAATGATTCTTATCCTGTTCGTATCTTATGCGAAGGTATTCATTAGGCATCTTTTTTGCGAAAAAATTCCTCTGCGGTGTAACAAAGTATATATCTTTTTGTTGACGAGATTTAACAAATTTTCCGAATTTTAGAATTTTTTTTTCTGCATCTTTTGGATTTTTTATCTCAGCTTGGACTTCAACTTCAATGTTTTTCATATTTTTATAAATTATATGCTGTCAGGCATGGCAATCTTACAGTCTTGGAAACCCACGGTTCTCCAACGACCCTCCGGGTCTGCCTTCCTCCACGCCTACCTGCCGGCAGGCAGGGGAGACCATTTAGAACGTTCTCCCGACCCCACTCAACGTTCGAATCTATACCAAGTTTAACAAAAAATGTCCCATTTTACGATGGGACACTTGCTGTCTGTCTTGAACGAAATCCGAACTTTTTTCAAAGAAAATCCGGACGCTGAATTTTGATAATTTCCGCTCGGGCGGGAAAAATTTTACAAATTGGCTGCGTATTCTGGTTAAGTGACCAGACATTTGAATCAGTATAAGGGTTATTTGGATCTTAAAACAGGGGAGTAATTAACCCATTTAGGTCGGGTTATTTTTAAAAGAATCGGGAGTTTTGCGAGTGGATTATCGGCATTTTTGAAATAAGATTATTAGTCGAAAACATTGATAAAATATAGCTTTATTGAATCTGTTAGTTTTTTAGAGTCACTCGCAAAACTCCATAAACTCTAAACGAATTTTTACCTAGACAAAACTTGCGTTTATCTAGGTTTTGTGTTGTTGATTTATTTCCTTCTTATAAGGATATAAAATAAGGAAATGGATACTAATAAGTTGTTGGAAATAATCAACTTAATAGAGGCAGACGAGAAAGAGTATGCCTTCGGTTCTAAAATAGACGAAATCTATAATCTGGTATCACAGAATAATGAACAGGCTGGGCCGCAAATAGATGAAAAAATAGACCTGCTGGAAAAAGATATTAAATCTTCCAGAGCATATAGATTTGTAAGAACGGAGGTCTCTCTCTTGGAGAAGTTAGGATTAGATAATTTCTTCGGTACTCAACTAATAGAAAGTATACAGGATATTGTTAATGCTAAAGGATATGCAATACTCGGTAAGTTTAAACAATTTAAGTCTAATCGAACCGAAAAATATACTAATATACTGAGACTTAGAGATTCTTTGATTAGCGTTGGTGTGGTTCCGTATCAGCAGACGCAGGATGAAGTTGCTCTTACAATACCCGAAGAGATATCTGTAATGGATGAGATAGCCGATTATTTAAAAAAGATGGGAATCTTTATAGATGCAGTACAACGTTGTCTCTCTGTACAGGATAAAGAGTCAAAACATCCGAGACTTACTAGAATCAGTAATGGAAGTTTTAATTTCTTTACTATAGCTGATCCCGAGGTGGTGGAGACGATATTAGGAATACTAAGTGATTTAGCGACGATTTATTTAGTGACCAAGGAGCTGAGAAGTAAGAAAGCGGATCCTGAATTGGATGACGCAGAACAGCAGGAACTAAATAAATTTTATGAAAAGATTGCAAAAAATAGATTCGATAAATTTCTTGACGATACGGTTGAATCTGTCGGCAAGACTAATGACGGCGATCAAAAATCACGTTTGAGAACATCGTTAAAAGCATTAGTTAAATGGCTCCCTCTTGGAATTCATTTAGAAGTTGTATTTAAAAAATCAATTGATCCAGTAGACCCTCAAGGTGATGTAAATGCTTTAGATCTAATAGCAGATAAGGTTGCACAAAAATTAAAAATAGAAGAAATGTATAAGTTACCTGCAGAGCAATTAAAACTTCCCGAATCATCAGAATCTGAAAAGGCAACAGACAAAGAAGGGCGCAATACACTTAAGAAGTCTGATCCGACAAATTAAATAGAGACTAATCAGGGAGTTTATAATTTACCTCTATCCGATAATCGGCCGATTACGATCATAATTATAAATCCGGCTGCGAATCCCCATTTACTACCAGTTGCGAAATAAAGACATGAGGAAACGATAATCGTCGCGATCGTAAACTTTAGATTTTGTGACACGATTAGTTAAAGAAAGGATTCAGAACGAGATAGTTGATCTTACCACCGAGGAAATGGAAGCTTATCGCCTTCGTTATATTAGTGATATGGAACAAAAAGGAGCAGCAGCGAAGATGCATACTTCTCAAAGCACGTATCAACGGATACTTTATTCCGCTTACAAGAAAATTGCCGATGCGCTGGTAAACGGAAAAGCGATCAAAATCGTAAAATAATTTTTAGAGAATGCGTCTCGAGCGCATGAAACCGCGCTCAAGGTGGCTGTCAGGCATGGATTCGAACCATGATTCACGGCTTCAAAGGCCGCTGTCCTACCATTAGACGACCTGACAAATACATTGGAATTCTACGAGTTACTTCTTTCTTTTTCAAGAAAAAACCGCCTTATTCGGCGGCATTAACAATTCCGTGAGTTCCAAAAACAACATTGTCATTAGGTATAAGACAGATAGAGTATCTGAACCCCGGCAACACATTGTCTAGGTTTCCATACAAAACCCTGTACAAGTGGTCTCTATCTCCTTCGCCGGGTTTGAACTTCTTCCGTCCATACTTCCATTGTCCAGGAGCGTAGCGGACCTCAATATGGAAATCTAATTTCCCAATAAAATCCGCTTTCATCACGATAAGGTGAATGGTGCTTTCTTGTGTGGCCGGCCATGCAAACGTTATAAACCCGATAAGAGCCTCTCTCTAGTTTTTATACCTATCGGTCGACAACGCCTCAACAAATTGGGGACTTCCCAGAATTATGACCTGGAACATGACGCATATCTCCTTTCAAAAAACTAGAGGGAGATTAACATATGTTTCTTCATATGGCAAAATATGTTCTATGAGCATAATCGCTGAATACTGTCCCGACCTTTGCCTCCGAAACATTACTGTTTTTAAAGAGGGAAAAAGAGAAGAAAACGAATGCCTTCCAGAGTCTTTGGAAGAGGGGAAAGAGTATTTCTTTCTCAAAAAAGGGCAAAAACATTATTGGCTTATGGGCGAAATCCCGCTTCGGGAAACAAAAGGTAGCGGGATTCTATCCAAACCGAAAGCGAGCGTAATCATTCTCAATGCCACTCATTTCGTTCATGAAGGAGAAATATGGACGCGCGGCTGCTACAAAGCAATTAAAATTATTCCCGAAGGAAAAGTATATTTCGACGGATACGAAAAAATATCTGATTAATTCTTAAGACTTTCTACAATCGCCACTTCCAAAGGAATAATGGCAAAAGGGGAATATTTTATTTCTCCGTAGGCGTCAATTAAAGCTTTGAGCGCCGTAATTAATTTCTCTCGATCGCAATTTTTCGCGTAATCCGCAATTCTCTTGGCTGTCTCCGAAGTCACTTCGTCTTTAAATAAATCCGCCATTTTTGAATCATACGAAACAACGAGGACTCTTCTTAAGTAATGGATCAAATCTTTGGTAAGTTGCGAAAGATTGTAGCCCTCTTCGTTCACGCGCGCGAGCGCTTCCAAAGCGCCCGGTAAATCTTTGTTGATTATTTTTTCTGCAAGGACCTCTGTTTTCTCGGAGCCCGCTTTCCCTAGGATTCGTTCCACTTCCGCAAGCGTTATATCTTCATCTTCCATCGTCACTACTTGTTCAAAAAGAGATTCCGCGTCTCTGAAACTTCCTTCCGCGGCCGAAGCGATAACTTCAAGCGCTTCATCCGAAATTTTTATTCTCTCTGCCTTCGCAATTACTTTGAGTTTCTCCATTATTTTCCCGATGGAAGCTCTCTTAAAGGAAAAACGCTGTGTTCTTGAAACTATCGTTGTTGGAAGCTTGTCATATTCAGTTGTTGCCAAAATGAACATTACGTGTGCCGGCGGCTCTTCAAGGATCTTAAGCAAAGCGTTAAACGCTTCTTTGGTGAGCTGGTGAGCTTCGTCAATTATGAATACTTTTCTTTCGGAATAAGCGGGCGTAAGTCTCGCTCCTTCTTTCAATTCTCTAATTTCATCTATCCCTCTGTTTGAAGCGGCGTCAATTTCAATAACATCAAGTGAACGTCCCTCGTCAATCTCTCGGCACCGAACGCATTCATTGCATGGCTCTCCTTCTTCTCTAAAAATCGGGTCGGTTCTTCTCTTATCGCAATTTGCAAGTTTCGCGAGTATCCGTGCGACTGAAGTCTTACCGGAGCCCCGAGGGCCGTAAAAAAGATAAGCGTGCGACAACTTGCCCGTCCGAGCGGCGTTTTTGATTATTTCGGAAACGGAGTCCTGTCCTGCTACCTCCGATATTTTGCGCGGACGATACCGCCGATACATTGCGAAAGCCATTATTCTCTTCCATTATAAGCGAAACGAATGTAAAATAAAGGCGTTTTATGGGTAGAAGAGCCATCTTTGGCGCGTTTTTGATAAGTCTCGCGGCAGTTGCCGCCTTTTTGATTTTTGGGACGAATTTAAGGAATCCCGTAGTCCAGGTTGAAGATTTTTCAGCTAAAGCGACATCGGATCTCGCAGTATTTCCCGCGCGGGAAATCAGTAATTCAAATAATGAGATAAACGTGGCTTCGGCGGCTACGGAAAACATTAAACTTTCAAATCCACCGGAAAAAATAAACGCCGTTTATGCCACGAGTTGGTCGGCAGGATCTTCTTCCAAGATTGATTACTTACTCTCTCTTATTAAAGCGACTAAAGCGAACGCGCTGGTTATAGATATTAAAGATTTTTCCGGCCGCATAGCTTACGCGACGGGAGACGGCGAATTATCCACATACGAGGCGAATCCTTTGAGGATTAAGAATGTTGAAGCTCTCGTTAATAAACTGCATTCCGAAAACGTTTACGCGATAGCGAGAATTGTCGTTTTCCAAGACCCCGTGCTTGCTTTGGCTCGTCCCGACTTGGCAATTAAAGATTTAAAAACGGGAGAAACATGGAAGGATAACAAAGGACTCGCGTGGGTTGACCCCGCGTCCCAAGAGGTTTGGGACTACAACGCGCATTTGGCTAAAAACGCTTTTGCGAAAGGATTTGATGAAGTGAATTTTGACTACGTCCGTTTTCCTTCGGATGGTTCCTTAGATAACATGTCTTTTCCTTTTTATGACGAAAGCAAAGCCAAGCAAGAAGTGATTAAAGATTTTTTCGGTTTTCTCCGTGAATCGCTTGAAGGCGAGATAATTTCAGTGGATCTCTTCGGTCTCGTCACAAGCGCTTCTGACGACATGGGCATCGGCCAACATCTTGAGGATGCCTACGGTAATTTTGATTTTATTTGTCCTATGGTTTACCCTTCGCACTTTGCTTCCGGATTTATTGGGTTTAAAGACCCTGCCGCGCATCCTTATGAAGTGGTAAAATATTCTGGCGAAGAAGCGGTAAAAAGGCTTACAGCTCTAGCCGGAGAAAATAAAGAGCCGCTTACAAAGCTTCGTCCATGGCTCCAAGACTTTAGTCTTGGATACACCTACGGCAGTGAAGAGGTAAAATTACAGATTCAAGCCGTTGAAGAAACTTCTAATGCCGGTTGGATGCTTTGGGACCCGAGAAACAATTACACCAAAACTGGATTTTCCGAATGATTATCGCCGTTAAAAATGCTTTAAACGCGAAAATTACTTTGCGCTTAGTCGTGCCTCTGCTTTTTATTCTGGTTATTGGCTTCGCCGTTTTTGCATTTCTCTTTAGAGAAAATACCAACTATTCTCTCTTTGTCGGAGACACCTCTCTTGCGTCTCCGGAATTTGAATTTGGTCCTGCGCCGGCGCTCGGTGATTTTGATTTTTTCTCGGATGTTAAAGAGGCATTCCTAGAAAGCAAAGCTGATTTTATTGAGGCTAATCTCTCCGATATGGTTATCAGAGTTTACTTGAAAGGGGATATGAAATATGAAGCGCCTATCCTCACGAAGGGAAAAGAAGGCTCGTGGTGGGAAACCCCGGCAGGAATATACAAGATTGAAACAAGGGAGAGAAGTCATTTTTCTTCTTTCGGCCGCGTCTATCAACCGTGGAGCATGTCATTTCAAGGAAATTTCTTCATTCACGGATGGCCCTATTATCCCGACGGCCGACCGGTGGAGTCGAGTTTTTCCGGCGGTTGTATAAGACTATCGGATGAATCAGCCGAAAAGATTTTTAATCTTGCTTACGCGGAAATGCCCGTAATCGTTTTTGAAAAGGATTTTGCTTCAGATGGCTTCGTGTATCGTTCCAATCCGCCGGAACTTAACGCGGGCGCGTATCTTGTCGCCGACTTGAATAACAATTACGTTTTGCTCGATAAAAATCGTTCTGAAATTCTTCCGATAGCTTCCATCACCAAGATAATGACCGCCCTTGTTGCCGGCGAATATATCAATCTTGAAACTAACGTCGCCGTGCCAACAGAGGCCATTGTTTACACCTCCAGACCTCGTCTCAAAACCGGCGAATTCGTTTCCGCCTACGATCTCCTCTTTCCGTTGCTTCTTGAATCTTCAAACGAAGCGGCCGAAACTTTTGCAAATCACGTCGGTCGTGAAAGATTCATATCGCTCATGAACAAAAAGGCGAAAGCCATCGGTATGAACGAAACGCGATTCGTTGACCCTTCGGGAAGCGGTGAGGGGAATCAATCAACTACCGCCGATCTATTTAACTTCGCCAAGTATTTATACAATAACCGCAGTTTTGTTTTAAAAATCGCTTCAGGAAGTCTTAAAAATTCCGTCTACGGAAAGCCTTCTTTCGTTAATCTGGAAAACTTTAATTTGTTCGGCGCCGACTCTTCTTTCGTTGGCGGAAAGATTGGAAAAACTATCGCCGCCAAAGAAACCTTCTTGGGAGTTTGGAGTCTTCAAATATCCGGTGAAACGCGCCCGATTACGATTATTCTTCTGGGGTCTGAAGACGTTTATTCCGACGCCGGGAAAATCCTAACTTGGTTAAAATTCAACTACCAATGACTTATGAAGTAACCGCGGGAAGCTTTAAAGGGCCTCTCTACAAGCTTCTTGAACTGATTGAAGAAAAGAAATATGAAATTACGGAAATTAATCTTGCAAAGATTACCGGCGATTTCTTGGACCATTTAAAAGTTGTGGAAGCGAACGATCCCCGTCTTCTCGCGGATTTTATTGCCGTTGCCGCAAAACTTATTCTTATTAAATCCAAATCATTGCTTCCCGACCTTGAGTTGACTTCGGAAGAAGAAGAGGGGATTAAAGACCTGGAAAACAGACTGAAACTTTATAAAAGCCTTAAAGAAGCCGAAGAAAATTTTGCTGCGCTTTGGGCTTTAAACCGCGTGTCTTATGCGAAGGATCCGACACCTTTGGAACAAAATCCCGTTTTTATTCCGTCCTCCGAAATAAGCTGCGCTTCACTCTTGGCTGCCATTGCCGCCATGCGTTCTTCAATCGCAGCTTTAAAGACTCAATACGAAAAATATGAAGCTGTTAATTTTGAGGTCTATGTCTCGGAATTGATTTCAAGAATCGGAAGAAGCGTCTCCAAGTTTGCCTCGGTCGCCGAAAACAGAAATAAAAAAGAAGTAATTATTCTTTTTCTCGCTCTTTTGCATCTCTTGAAAGACAATAAAGTGTCGGTGAGTCAGTCTTCACCATTTTCCGAGATAACCATTTCTTCCAAAACCAATGGATAACGTCGAGCAAAAAGTTGAAGCAGCGCTTTTTACGATAGGTGATCCCGTAAGTTTAAAGAAACTTGCTGCGATTGTTACCGAAAAAGAAGAAAGCGTGGAAAAAGCAATAGCTTCTCTTAAAGAAAAATACCGTTCCCCTGAAAACGGCATTTATCTTGTTGAACACGACTCGGGCATACAGCTTGTGACAAAGCCTGAACTCTCATCAGTTATTGAAAAACTTGTTAAAGCCGAAATTCATGAGAATCTGACGCCTGCAGCTCTGGAAACGCTGTCTTTAGTCGCGTATCTTGGCCCAATTTCCAAATCTTCGCTAGAATATATAAGAGGGGTTAATTCAAGTTTTACGTTGAGAAATCTCTTGATAAGAGGACTCGTTGAACGCATTTCTCATCCGAAGAAATCGAATGCTTATCTTTACAGACCGACTGCAGACCTTTTGAGACACTTAGGATTGGCAAAAAAGGAAGAACTGCCCGATTTTATGAAATATCAAGAACTTAAAGAAATTATGGAAAAAGAAAATGAGTAATACTCTTAAAGCCATAGCCTTCGGAGTCGTATTCCTTCTTGTCGGCCTTTGCGCCAAGTTTGGCCTGGCAGCTTTTTCTTCAAACGAAAGAGATGACGCCGTTGCGACCGCGAATATAGTTAAAGCCATTACTCCGACGGAAAATCCGGCAGTCGGCGACATAACGGAAATCCCGGGTAAACATGAACCGAAAGTGCCCGATAATCTCTCGGCACAAGCGAGTATTGTCATTGACCTGTCTTCCGGAGAAGAAATCTTTTCTCTGCACAAAACGGAACGCTGGCCGCTCGCTTCTCTTTCTAAACTTATGAGCGCCGTTGTGGCTTTGGAGAACATGGAACTAGAACAAAAAGTAACTCTTTCTTCCGCGGCTATCGCGACCGAAGGCGTTGCCGGAGGATTTACAACCGGAGAGACGTACATGATTGAGGATTTGGTTTACGCAATGATGGTTGTTTCGTCAAACGACGCCGCCGTTGCCCTTTCGGAGAATATGCCCGCCGGAAGATTCGTGGAATTAATGAATCTTAAAACTTCGGAACTTGGAATGAATGATACACGTTTCGTGGAACCTACCGGACTCTCAATGTTAAATCAAGGAACCGTGAACGATTTGGCTTTACTTGTGGAATATGCCTGGAGCGCGCATCCCGATTTGTTCTCCGTATCTTCAAGAAAAATCACGATTATCAGGGAATTAAACGCCCGCAAGAATATCCGTCTGACGAATATCAACACCCTCGCCGAGAGGAGTGATTTTCTGGGAGGGAAAACCGGATATACAGAAGACGCAAATGAAAATCTTATTTCCGTCTTTTCAATTAATGGGAAACCGACAACAATCATCATTCTTGGAGCCGACAATAGAATTGAAGAAGCGAATAAAATATTATCTTTTATAAAAAATGATATTAACGCAAATAATTAAGGTTTTTGCCGTTACTATAACGGCCTTTTTCATAGCCATAATAATTACGCCCGTAATTTTGAAACTTCTTCGCCGGTTCGGAATCAAAAAACAAATTAGAGACAGTTCTTCCGCGCCGATAATGTCCGCTCTCCACGCTAAGAAAGAAGGAACGCCAACCATGGGAGGCGTGATTATTTGGGGCACTGTTTTGACAGTTGCTCTCATAATGCTCGTAGCCGGAAAAGTTTTGGGCGGTATTTATGAAAACCTTAATTTCATAAACAGAGCAGAAACTTATTTACCCCTAGTCGCTATGATTATCGCGGCTGTTGTCGGCCTCGCGGATGATTTACTTGGCGTTTTAAGAATCGGTCCGAAAGGGGGAGGTCTTACCATCCGATACAAGCTTATCCTTTACACGCTCGTAGGCGCGCTCGGCGCATGGTGGTTCTATTCGCCGAATCATCTTGATTGGCACATATTAAACATCCCATTCGTGGGCGCCATAGACATTGGCTTTTGGTATATCCCCATATTTATTTTCATAATCGTCGCAAGCGCTTTTTCCGCAAACGAAACGGATGGCCTAGACGGGCTTTTGAGTGGCGTTTCCATTTCTGCTTTTGCCGCTCTCGGCGTTATTGCTTTTGTTTTGGGCCGCTATAATCTCGCCGCTATGACGGGCGCTTTTATCGGAGCGATGATTGCTTTTCTTTGGAACAACGTGTATCCCACGAAATTCTTTATGGGCGATACCGGTTCAATGGCCATAGGCATAACCATGGGAATTATCTCTCTGCTTACGAACACCGTGTTTCTCCTTCCGTTTTTCGCCGTCGTCATGGTCATAGAATCGCTTTCTGTCATCATCCAGATGGTCCACAAAAGGCTTCTCAAGAGAAAACTCTTTCTCTCGACGCCGATACATCACCATTTTGAAGCCAAAGGAATGCCTGAATCGCAAATTACTATGCGTTTTTGGATAATTTCAGGCGTTTCCGCCGGTATTGGTCTTGTTCTCTTCTTCTTGGACAGAATTATATAATTTTTAGATGTCTCTTCTTATTAAAGGCGGGGAAGTTGTTGACGGCACCGGCATGACGCCCAAAAAAAGCGACGTATTGATTGTAGGTAATCGCATTGCGGCCATGGGAGATTTACCCTCTTACAAAGCCGATCGTGTTATTCAAGCGGCAGGAAGCTTTCTTTTACCCGGTTTTACGGATATTTCAACTGTTTCCGATACCCGATTATCACTCTTTGATGAACCGAGTCAGGCAGATTTTTTAAAAGATGGTGTTACAACCATAGTAGGCGGAACAAAAGGTTTTTCTCTCGCTCCGGCAATGTATGCGGAAGAACTTCCTCCGTCAAATATCGGTTGGCAGACAATAGGGGAATGTCTCGGGGTTTTACAATCGCTTCGTCTTGGCGTTAACTTCGTGACTTTTTCCGGATATAAAACTTTAAGGAATTCCATAACGCCAAACAAAAGAAATCTCGGAGCGAAAGAAATAAAGGTCATTTCTTTTCTTTTGGAACAATGTTTTACCGAAGGTTCGCTCGGCGTTTCTTTGGATGATGGAGGATTTGCCGAATTTGACGCCACACCGGAAGAAATTGCGACCATTCTTAAAATTCTTAAAAAACAGGGGAAAACAGCTTTCATTCCTCTTAACGCGGAGGACAAGTCTTACATGTCCTTTATTGAATCTGGCGTAAAAGCCGTTATTGGAAATTTAAACGAATCTCTTGAAACGGGAAATTCCTTTGATAAACTTTCTTCCGCAATCGAAAAAAGAATTCCTCAAGCGGAATTTGTCTTCGCATTTTCTCCTTACCCTTATTTCCAATTCAAGTCTCGGGATATTTTTCCGAAAACAGCCGGTCAAACGGGAGTTAAAGCCTTCTTTGATAATTTAAAGAAAAAAAGGGCACTAAAATTCTTTGAAAAAAAAATTAAAAAACTTAATTTGGAGAAAAGCTTCGTGTTTGATACGCCGAGAAAGGGAACAAAGTTCCTTATGGGAAAATCAATCGCTGAATTTGCGGAAAATAGGAGAATTAAAAACGATGAAGCTATTATTCAAATAATTAACATGGTCGGGCCGGATGCCAGCTTTTTGTCTAAGATGGACGATGATGCCCTTATGGAGAAATTTGTTTCTCATCCGCGAAGCGTGGTTGGAAGCTTCATCTGGAGTCCGATGCCGCCGAGTTCTTTAATACACTCCGAATTATCTCATCCGTTTTCCGAATTTCTTCGACTTTCCGACAAACTTGGTCATCGGATTGAACTCACAGTCAAGAAACTTTCCGCTCCCGCTCGGTTGTTTGGCTTTAAGAAAAGGGGGGTCGTGAAAGAAGGCTATGCCGCCGATTTGGTGATTTTAAAAAATAACCGTCCGGAATCAACTATTGTAAATGGTGAAGTCGCTTTTGAAGACGGTTTGGTTAAGAACGCCCGAAGCGGAGAGATAATTATCACCTAGGTTTATGCGCGTCATTTCTAAAAAAGCCGATATTATTATCATTGTCATAAGCGCCATCTTGGTTGTGCTTGGGATGGCAATTCTCGCGAGCGCTTCTTCCAACTTGGGAGAAACAAAATTCGGCGATGCTTATTATTTTTTAAAACACCAATTTCTTTTCGGCTTTGGAATAGGTTTCGTCGCCTTTTTCGCCGCAATGTTCATCCCGCTTAAGTTTTTCAAAAAAGCCGCATTTATTCTGCTGCTTTTAAGTATCGTTGGGCTAATTCTCGTTTTTACTCCGCTCGGCGGAAAATTCGGCACTTCCTCTCGATGGCTTGACATTGCCGGTATCCAAATTCAACCCTCTGAGCTCCTTAAATTTACTTTCATCGTTTATATTGCCGCGTGGCTCACCGTGAAAGGCAAGGATCGAAAAAAAGATTTCACTGAAGGTCTTTTGCCGTTCCTCATAATTTGCGCCGTAATAGGAAGCCTGCTTATTGCGCAGCCTTCAACGAGTATTTTAATAATCATTATGGCCGCGGCTCTTATAGTTTATTTTGTCAGCGGCACGAAACTTTCTTTTGTCGCCATTGTGGGACTTGCGGGAATTTTAGCCATTACGCTCGTCATTTCTTTTTCTGGCTACCGGACGGAAAGAATTATGTCCTTTCTTAATCCCAATGCCGATGTTCGTGACACAGGTTATCACTTAAATCAATCTCTCACGACTATTGGTGCGGGCGGCCTTTGGGGCGTCGGCTATGGCAAATCTACTCTTAAAGTATCCTCTCTGCCCGAACCCATTGGAGACTCTATTTTTGCCGTTATCGCCGAAGAGTTTGGATTCATAGGCGCGAGCGTTTTTATTGTCCTTTATTTTCTCTTAGTTTATGCCGGTCTTGCGGGAAGTGTTAAGGCTCACTCTGATTTCGGAAAGTTGATAGTTATCGGGTTTTCTTCCATAATCGGGCTTCAGGCTTTTATCCATATAGCCTCCGTATCGGGCCTTATTCCCGTGACCGGAGTGCCTCTCCCGTTCGTCAGTTATGGTGGCACGGCTCTTATCACTTCTATGGCTATGGTTGGGCTTATGGTAAATGCCTTAAGGCATGGCTAACCAGAAGGAAATCAAAATAATGCTAACGGCCGGTGGCACAGCCGGCCATATAAATCCACTTCTCGCGGTATATTCAGCGGCTATGGCTATTAAAGAAGCCGAGGGATTAAAACTCCGTTTTACCTACATAGGGGACCCCGACGCTTACGCAAATAAATTTAAAGAGCTCGGAATTCCCGTTAAAAGAATTATCTCAAGTAAACTTCGCAGATATATTTCCGTCAGCAATTTATTTGAAGTGCCCAGATTTGTTTTAAGTTGGTTTGAATCCCTCTGGCACATGTGTCGGGAGATGCCGGATATTTTAATTTCTAAAGGCGGTCCCAGCAGTCTCGCGCCGATTATTGCCGCTCGTTTTTTGATGATTCCCGTTGTTATTCATGAGTCGGATGCCATACCAAGCGTTACAACGAAAATTTCCGGTCGGTTCGCCAAAAAAATATTTCTGGCATTTGAAGATGCGCGTGACGGATTGCGTAAAAAAGATCAAAAAAAATGCGAGGTGGTTGGAAATCCATTGCGCCCTTCTCTTTTTGAAAATCCGCTGGATAAACGTGATGCGAAAATCGCCTTAGGGTTCAACTCCGATAAACCCTTAATGCTCGTGCTTGGCGGTTCGCAAGGTTCGCAAAGAATTAACAATCTCATTACTGAATCTCTTCCGAAAATACTTGAACTGGGATTTCAGGTATTCCATCAAACCGGCGCCAAACTTTTTTCCGAAGTAAGCGGATCGCTGGGTCATTATTTTGATTCTCTTGAAGAAATGGACGCGGCGGGTTATAAAATTACCGATTTTTTTAACCGTAACATCAAAGAAGTATTGGCTGCCGCCGATTTGGTTATCTCCCGCGCCGGTTCGTCTCTTTTTGAATTTGCGGCGTTTGGTATCCCTTCCATCTTGATCCCTTTGCCGGAAGCGGCGCAAAATCATCAATTAAAAAACGCTTTAAGCTATAAAAAATCCGGCGCTTGTATTGTTATGGAAGAAGACGAAATGAGTGTCCAATCATTCATAAGAACTTTAGAAATTTTAGTTTCCGAAAAGAGCCGCTTAAAAATGATGTCCGAAGCGGCTAAAAGGTTCGCTAAACCGGATGCGGCTTCAAAAATAGCCGAAAAATTGATAAAATTGGCCAGTGATAAGAACTAGATTTGCTCCTAGTCCGACGGGAGAGTTGCACATTGGCGGCGCAAGGTCTGCGCTTTTTGTTTACCTTTTTGCGAAAAGTCAAGGAGGCGAATTTTTGCTCCGCATAGACGACACAGACATGGAAAGGTTCGTGGAAGGCTCTCCAGAAAGAATAATTGAATCTCTAAAATGGCTCGATATTCTTCCGGATAACATTAACAACGTTATTTTTCAATCAAAAAGAGTCCCAATTTATAAAAGTTGCGCTCTTGAGTTAGTCAAGCAAGGTCATGCTTATATTTGCACCTGCAGTGAAGAAGAACTCAAACGCGAAAGAGAAGAGCAGATTGCGAAGCATCTCCCGCCTATGTATGGCGGCCATTGCCGCGATTTGAATATCAAACCAGAAGATGTAGGGGAGAGCAGGTATGTTATCCGAATGAAAATGCCGAAAAGCGGAATAATTAAATTCCATGACCTTATAAGAGGAGATATTGAGTTTGACGCTTCTCTTGTGGACGACCAAGTGCTTATTAAATCCGACGGTTACCCAACATATCATCTGGCGACCGTCGTTGACGACCACGAAATGGATATTACGCACGTTTTACGAGCCGAAGAATGGCTCCCATCCACCCCGAAGCATTTGACGCTCTTTAAAATGTTCGGCTGGAAGGAACCGGAATTTGCCCACTTACCGCAAGTTTTAGCCCCCGATCGAACAAAACTTTCCAAACGTCACGGCGCTACAAGCGTTATTGAATACAAAAATTTAGGCTATCTTCCTGAAGCCGTTTTAAACTTTCTCGTCTTGCTCGGTTGGCATCCGAAGGACGACCGAGAAATATTTTCAAAAGATGATTTAATTAAAGAATTTGATCTTTTCCGCGTTCAAAAAAGTGGCGCCGTTTTTGATTCCAATAAATTGAATTGGTTAAACAAAAAATATATTTCAGAAATTTTACCAACCGAAGAAATTATGAACAGGGGACAGAAATTTATGCCCGGAAACTGGCGTCTTACCGCAGGCATTATGAATGCGGTCAAAACCCGATTGGAAAAATTATCAGATTTGGAAAATGCCGCCCGTCTATTTTTCATCACGCCGGAATATCCTGCTGACATGCTCTACTGGAAAGGGGAGAGGAGAGGCATCAGGGAAAATTTGGAAAATATCTTAACGGTTATTTCAACAAGCGTTGGTGAATTTAATAAGGAGAATTTGGAAGCGGCTATTTTTGTTATTATTCCGAGTAATGGAAAAGGAGAGTACCTATGGCCTTTAAGAGTGGCTTTATCGGGTCAAAAAGAATCTCCGGGGCCATTTGAGATAATGGAAGGTTTGGGAAAAGAAGAAAGCATGAAGCGCATCAAAAACGCAATAGGAAAACTTTAATCGTATTATCCCCGCGAAGAGGTCTGTCTGCTGGCAAGCGGGAAAATCCAGTCATGAGCCGCAATCATCAATTATTGGTCTTAACATTCTGCGCAATTGTCTTGTCCTTTTTTGTATCCGTTCCAGTCGTCTTTGCCGAAAATGAAACAGACTTAAGGAATAAAATTGAAGCTAAAAGCAAAGAGCTTGAAACCCTTCAAAGTCAGATTAACGAAACGCAAGGCAAACTGGACGTTATAAGCTCACAAAGTAAATCGCTCTCGCGAGAAATTCAAAGCACCGAATACACCATTAAAAATCTTGAGCTTAATATTCGCGGAAGCGAAGTAAACATTGATAAGCTTTCCCTTGAACTCCAAAATCTGGGCATTCAGCTATCCGATACGGAAAAGATGATCGGAGAGAAAAAATCAAGTATTGCCGTAACCATCAGAGAGATAAATCAAAAAGAAAAGGTAGGCATTTTGGAAACTTTTCTTGCAAGCCAAAGCCTTACCGATAGCGTGACGGAGTTGTCAGATTTGGACAAACTTCAGGCATCTTTAAGCGATGATATTGTTTCTCTTAGAAATCTTTCTTCCTTACTCGGAGAAAACATCAAAGAAACCGATTCTAAAAAAAATAACTTGGAAAATGAACAACTTAACCTTAAAAGTCGCAAAGCGATAGTGGAAGACCAGAAGTCTTATAAAGAAACTATCCTCAAAGAAACCAAGAACCAGGAATCGGCCTATCAAAAACAACTCTCCGATTTAGAGAAAAAACAGGAAAGCATTAACGAAGAAATTGAATCGTTGGAAGCGGCTTTAAGAAAAAACTTTAACGCCGCCCTCGCACCGGGCAGGGGATACCTTAAAATCCCTTTTTGGGGAACACATCCTTTAACCCAGCAATACGGTGCGACAGATTTTGCGAGAACGGCCTATAAAACGGGTTTCCACAACGGAATTGATTACGGTATGACTATCGGCACCCCCATTCTTGCGGCGGCGGACGGGAAAGTGTTTGTCATTGGAGACAATGGCCGTTATCAATACGGGAAATTCATCGTCATTAAACATGATAATAATTTCTTTACTCTCTACGCTCATCTTTCGCGACAAGCGGTCTCCGTGGGCCAATCAGTAACGCAAGGGGAGATAATCGGCTATTCCGGTAATACCGGTTACGCAACAGGTCCCCATCTTCATTTTGGCGTTTATCAGACGATGGAGCTTAAAGGTTTCGCAGGTGCAGGAAATGTTCCTGTCGGCGTTACAATGAATCCAAGTGATTACTTTTAATAGTAAAATGTTTTTACACCTGTTTTCACTGTTTTTACATTTGAGCTATTATTAAAGCATGGATTCAGCCGGTGGTTTTCAAAAAGTCCTGGAGGCTTTAAAAGATGCGGGACAATACATTATGCCAGCCGTGAAAGCGCTGCTAAATGTTTTAGTTCTTCTCTTTGACGCTCTCGCAAATCTTATCAGGCAAGGACTAGGAAAGATGTAGGGGATGGCTATTTCGCTCGCCGTCGTCCAGCGGATGATATGTCGCATAATGCACCTTTTGCGACACATGTATTATTCGGCGCTTCTTCCCTCTTTGAATTTTCAATTTTTAACCTAGCTTGTTATATTCGTTTGGATTCGCCATTCCCGTTTCTCTGTCATTCTCGCTAAGGCGGGAATCAATATGCTCCTATTTATATGTCTAAATCCGTAAAACCTAAAGCCCGGCCAGCCGTAAGTCTCCCCTACCGGACTAGTAAAAAGGTAGTCCATTTTATCGGCATAGGGGGCATCGGCATGAGTTCCTTGGCTCGTTGGTTTTTGGCTCAAAATTGGCTTGTAACGGGTTCTGATGCAGTAAAGAGCCAGATTACCGATGAATTGGTAAAGGACGGCATAAAGGTTAAAATTGGGCATAAAAAGACGAACTTACCCCAAAACGCTGATTTGGTGGTCTATACTGCCGCAATACCTTTGGATAACTCCGAATTTCAAGCGGCAGTGAAACTAGGCGTTAAACGACAGACGTATTCCGAGGCTTTAGGAGACCTTACGAAAAAATATAAAACCATTGCCATAGCCGGCAGCCACGGTAAGAGTTCCACAACTGCTATGGTCGCCGCGATTCTAATTAAAGCCCGAATGGATCCGACGGTCATAATCGGAACGAAATTAAACGGTTGGAATTTCCGCGCCGGTAAAAGTGACTGGCTCGTAATTGAAGCCGATGAATACAAAGGCTCCTTTTGGCATTACAAACCATATTCCGCAATCGTCACAAACGTTGACTTGGAGCATGTTGATTTTTATAAAAATTTAGCAGCCGTTAGAGACTCATTTCTAAAGTTTCTAAAATCCGTCTCAAAGGAGGGCTGTATAATCCTAAACGGCAATAATGAAAATTCAGTCTCTCTAATCCCCCGCTTAAAAGAACGGGGGAATGTAATTACCTTTTCCGAAAGAGATAAAGCCGTCATTCAAAAAATAAAACATGTTATTAAGGTTCCGGGAGACCACAACGTAATGAATGCTCTCGCCTCTTATAAATTAGCAAAGGCGCTCGGCATAAATGAAAAAATAATCTTAAAAGCTATATCGGAATATAAAGGTGTCTGGCGCCGCATTGAATACAAAGGCGTTACAGCTAAAGGCGTTAAAGTGTTTGATGATTACGCTCATCATCCGACAGAAATTAAAGCGACTCTTCAAGCGTTGCGGGAAAAATTTCCGGACAAGAAAATCGCCGTCTGCTTTCAGCCCCATCAGCAACGAAGACTTACGGCTTTATACGAAGATTTTATTACCGCTTGGAGCGATGCCGATTATTTACTTTTGCTTGACGTTTATAATCCGAAAGGAAGAGACGAAACATCCGAAACAAAAAATTCCAAGACTCTTACAAACGATGTAAATAAATTATCCCCTGCTACCCGTCTCGCCGACAGCTCGCCGAAGCAGAAAGCTTTCTACATCGGCGCCGAGAAAAGCATCAAAAAAGCAGTAGAGACTCTACCGCTCAAAAAGAGCGATATTCTCGTTCTTATGGGCGCAGGTGATATCGCCGATATGACATTATCCCTCCTCTACAAATCTAACCCGGGGTCGGTTCCTATTTCGTAGAAACAGTCATTCCCGGTATAACTGGTGCAGGCGCTGCGGCTTCCGCCGTCTGTTTTCATCTTGTCTCTATGCTTCACGGATTCCAATCGGCCCACAAGCTTAAAAGTTTTATACGTAGTATCGCAGGCATAACCGTAAAAATAGGTAGCGGAGTCCGTTGGATCATTGGGAAGAAATGGAATGGGCGAACCGCCCGGAATATCGGAAAAATCCACGTCTACCCAACCTGTACCCGTCACATTATTTGTAGATGCATTGAAAGTGCAAGTGGTCGTCAAAAAGGGACCACTGCCAGCACCCGGGTCATAAGTACAACGACCCCCTCCCGGGCATGACCCCAGAGCTATCGGATTAACCTGCGCGACATAAATAGAAAGCGCGCTCTTGATCGCGTCTAAATCGTTCAGTCTTTGCGAATCTCTTGCTTGAGCCAAGAGTTCGCCCGGATTTAGAACAACCACTACCGCCGCTGAAAGAACCGCGAGAATGGCAATAACGATCAAAAGCTCCACAAGCGTAAAGCCTCTAAGAGAACTGCCGTTTCTAGAATAACTAAATGGCAACATTTTTTATTTCTGTTTTCCCTAATTATAGCTGAAATAATATATATACATACCCTATAACAAATGAGTTATCCACATTCTCGTTTCTAGTTTATAATAATCGCTGCCGTATGGAGTACAAAAACTTGGAAAACTTTAAAGCTTTGGCCGGTTATGTGATAAATGAAATTTGGTATCCCCGTGTTACAAGCATCGTAAACATAAAGGCGAAACCCGCCCTATATCGTTACTACGCTTCCTTACCAAGTTATGAAGCAGGAGAGGCAATAAAGCAAAAATCGGCTGATGAAGGAACGGCAATCCATGAAATTATTCAGGCGATTATGGCTGGAGACATGCTTCGCGACAAAGATGGCTCCCCTATTCTTTCGGACGAAGTTCGTCCAGCGGCGGAAGCATTCATGAAATTAAACGATGAATTGAAAATTTCCGCCTCTCGCGAGTATATTGAAAAAAGAATCATTAATTTTGACGAAAGATATTCCGGCACGGCCGATGCGGTGGTTACGATAGACGGCAAAGTCGGCGTCTTGGATATCAAAACATCGCAGGCCATATATCGCGACTATTGTTTGCAGACCTCGGCATATATGGAACCCCTTAGATACGAAATTCCGGAAATCACGACTAGATGGATTCTCCGTGTGGACCAAAACCAATCCTGTCGGAAATGCGGCGCGACAAAACGCGTAAAGGGCGGGAACGAAAAAATTAAACTTCCTTGGCGAAACGGATTTGCTAAAAACTGCGAGCACGAATGGGGTCCCGTCAAGGGAGAAATAGAACTGCAAGAATTTCCCGATTTTAGCGAAGATTATGAAGCTTTCTTGGGAGCCAAAAAATTGTGGGAATGGGAACATCTCGGTTGGTTAAAGCAAATAGGCTACAAATAAAGCGGGGTTATTAAACCCCGCCTTTGTTTTATTCGTTAAGTCCTTCCGGATCTTTCCACGAGTCTTCTCCGAAATATCCGTAGAAATACCGAAGTTTTCCTCCCTCTTCGTCGGTCCTCTCTATCCACATGAAGAAAGGTTTGTCTATGCGGACGATTTTCGCATAAGCGGTAATTTGCATGCCTATTGTGACGGCGCTTGTAACCCTTACGCCCGTCTCATCCATTTTCACTCTAGTTTGCTGCAGAGCCTGTGCGATATAGAATTCCGTCCGCTTCACCCGCAGACCTTGTAGCCACGAGATGTCTGAATTTATCTTTGCATCAATCATCGGAAAAATAAGGCTGTCAATCCCCTTTTCCGAACGCTTAAGAATATTTTCCGCAATGGAATCGATCCTGTTGGCTAAGGCGAAACCCTCATAAGCCTTGTCGGCGATTGTCATATAGACTGTATCTCCACATTTCGTCTGCATCGCCGCGACGTCGTTTCGTCCGTATTTTATAATCTCAAACCCGCTGTCCGGTCCGCCCGTCATTTTTACCGCGGAATATTTTTTTCCTCCGTATTTCACATAGGATTTTAAACCTTCTTTCCGCCAATTAAGCAGCACATTGAAAATGGCGACCGCTCCAAAGCCCCTATCGCCCAAGCTTTCCAGCTGCATGTCCCCGAAACCATTGTTCGCGAGTGTCTTGTTTAAGGTATCGGCGGAAGCGCCTGCGTAGCTCTTAAGCTCGTCGGTTGAAAAGCACGCGAGCGGATTTCTGCCTCTCGGAGCATAATAATCATGAAAGAACACGCGCTGTAGTTCGTTCGCTCTTATCTGATCCCACGAGTCCGGGCCGTCTTTCAGACCTAACACGTAAAGGATTTTCTTCATTGCCGCAACTATCGGCGACGGTATAAACACGGAAGTCTTTCCGTCCATCACACAACAACTCCTCTTTATTTCGGGTTTAACCCGTTATTAAGCGTCTACCTGAAAACTATAAATTTTATAACGGCTTGTCAATTAAACCCGCTCTGCGTTCATAGAGAGTCGGGACACTGTTCTATGATTATCGGCGCCCGGTCATTTTTTGCGGATGTTACCACCCCTAACCCGAAAGCGAGAGTCACGGTTAAAATCAATATGACAACGGCGGCTACTTTTTGTTTAATAGGGATATTATGCCACAAAAAAACAAGAGAAAACTCGGGATTTTCATTTGACATAATTACCCGTTTATAATAGCATTCCTCTTGCTGAATCCTAGTAAAATTCGAAGAATTACCTACAAAAAATAACCACTTATGGCTCATACAAAGGCCCTAGGCTCTACAAAAAACGGACGCGATTCTCGCTCTAAAAGACTCGGTCTCAAAAAGAATGACGGGCAGTTCGTTAACGCCGGCGAGATTATTTTACGTCAGCGGGGAACCAAATATGTCCCCGGTGATAATGTCGGACGAGGAAAAGACGACACCCTCTTTGCCGTCAAGTCCGGTGTCGTTAACTTCAAAAGCATTAGAAAAACTTGCTACAACTCTAAGATAAGGAATGCTAAAAAAGTGAGTATCGCGCAAGCAGCCGTCTAAGAGACGTTTATCCTTATCCTCCCTGTTACCCCTTTCCCGATATTTATTTCCACTTCGTGTTCCCCGATTTCTCTTATCGGTTTTTCTAAGCGTATCAGAACCTGACCAAATCCCTTTTTTTTCAATTCTTCGGTTATATCTTCTTTTGTTACTGAACTATATACTTCTCCCTTTTCTCCGGTATTCAAGTGGAAGGCTAATGGCGTATTTCTAACTGCTTCCAATTTCTCTTTAAGCTCGGCGATTTTCTTTTCAACCGCAATATTTTTTTGGTTATTTTCTCTGACTGTTCTTTCTGTCGCCAGCTCGGCGATTTTTTGAGGCAACAGAAAATTCTTGGCATATCCATCTGCCACTTCTTTTATATCCCCCGTTCTACCGACATTTTTAATGTCTTTTAGAAAAATAATTTTCATCAACGAAGCATCTCTAAAGCTTTGTTAAGCTGCGTGTCTATCTCGGTATCTTCCACGGGTTCTATGTTCACGTCAGGCACAAGCCCGCTCTCCTCTATTATATGTCCTCCGGGCGTTACCCAATTCGCCACGGTTATCTTCATCATTGATCCGTCTTTCAATTCCTCAAGCGTCTGCACCGTTCCTTTTCCAAAAGTTCTTTCCCCCACAAGTCTCGTTCCGTTGAGGTCTCTCATTGCGCCGGCCATAATCTCGGCGGCTGATGCCGTTCCGCTATTCACAAGCACAACAGTCGGTAAATTTTTGAGCGCAGAATTGCCGTAGGAACGGAATACCGTTTCCTCCCCCGAAGCATATCTTTCTTTAACTACCACTTCTCCCCTATTTACGAACCAGCCGGCGAGATTTACTGCGACTTCAAGATATCCTCCCGGATTATTGCGTAAATCTAAAACCATTCCTCTTGGATTTTCCGCCGCTATTTCCCGAAGAGCATTATAAAAAGCGAGCGGGGCGGTCTGACTAAAATTTGCAACCCTTACGTAGGCGACGTTCTCATCTTTCCATTCCCACTCAACAACAGGCAAAGTGATAACCTCCCTCGTGATCTCAATGTCTATTGCTCCCGTTACCCCCTCACGTGACACCACAAGTTTGATTTTAGTGCCGGGATCGCCACGGATGATTTTCACGGCGTCCTGCACCGTCTTACCGAAGAGATCCGTATCCCCCGCCTTAATGATTATGTCTCGCGGCTTTAACCCCGCTTTCTCCGCAGGCGTGCCTTTTAAAGGCGCGACCACAACTACTTGTCCGTCCCTTTCTTCAAGTTCAGCGCCAATTCCGCCAAATTCTCCGTTAATATCTTCTTCAAATTTCTTGGCGTCGTCGGGCGAGAAGAATGTCGTGTATGGGTCGCCGATATTTTCCGTAAGTCCTTTTATCGCTCCGTAAAGCATCTGCTGTTCTGAAAGATCACCCGCGCGCAGATAACTTTCCTTTATCTTCGCCCATGCCTGCCAGAACACGCCAAAGTCGGCTTTAACGTCGCTCCCAGGATTAATGTCGGCGACTCCTTCAATCTTTATGTTTTTGGTTTGGCTGTAACCGGCCTGGTATCCCCCGTAAAAAATTGCTCCCGCAGCAAAAACCCCGATTAACGCGAACGAACCAACACGAATAATTTTTTTCTTATCCACCATTAATGGCATTTTACACCTGCCTCCCCCTTTTTGTCATCAAAATTTTATGCGCAGTCAATTAATTGACATTCGCTTTAAATTATGGCGTAATTAGGAGGTGGAAAATAAGCCGCAATTTAACGCTTACCTTGATAAAATACGCGAGCGGGCGAAAAAATCTCGCATTCATTCGCGGCACCAAATGATCGGCCTGATGGTTGCGGACGCTTTAGGCGACAACAATCATAAATCTCTTTATATTAAAATGGCGCGTGAAGAAAACGGCGAAAAGATGCTATATATGGCAAAGTCCATCGCCGAAAATCCTCGCGTTAAAAATAAAGGAGCTTACTTTATGAGAATCTGGCGCCTTTCTTTTAAGACAAATGGAAATCGTCACGATAAAAAGCAAAAATCGAAAAATCCTAAAGCGTAAAACGCCCAATTTTGATTTCAAAAAACACGGCGCCGACGAAATCAAGACAATTATCGCTGAAATGAGAAAAACAATGAAGTCAAACGACGGCGTTGGTCTTTCGTCAAATCAAGTGGGTTTAAATTGGCGGCTTTTTGTCGCTGAATACGACAAAAAGTTTTACGTTATTTTCAATCCGCGAATTACAAAATCTTCGGAGAAAATATCAGTGATGGAAGAAGGATGCTTAAGCGTCCCTGATGTGATTGTTGAAGTCCCCCGCTCTGAGACAATTACCCTTGAAGCCGAAGATAAAAACGGCAAAAAATTGAAAATCAAGGCTTTCGGCGTCCTCGCAAGAATTTTTCAGCACGAAACCGACCATCTGAACGGAAAATTAATAACGGATTATCTTTAAAAGCCATAGACACGAATCCAAATCTATTGTCAAAATTGACACCTCGGTTAGGGTGCATTAGTTTTTAGGCATCGGTCGTTAAATTTTGAATATTTGGAAAGGGTGATAATCAATGGACAATGCGCTTGTCAGGAGAAAGGAGAAAAAAATTATCTCCGGATACAACAAACTCGCTGAAATGATCAGCGCCCACAAGGTGCTCGGAAAGAAAATCATCTTTTTGAGCGGAACGTTCGATATGTTCCATATCGGACATTGCCGTTATTTCCTTTCTGCCATCGAGGCCGTAGCCGAAAAGACGAGCAAAGGCAGAGAAGATATCGTTCTCGTTGTCGGAGTGGACAGCGACGATGAAGTCAGAATGCGAAAAGGCCCATATCGTCCGGTAGTTTCCCAAGACGAGAGGGCTGAAGTGGTTGCCTACGACGAAGACGTGGATTACGTCATCATCAAAGAAGAGAAAGAGTTCAATTGGAATCTGGCCCAGACTATCAGAGCCGACTTTATCATTCTCTCGGAATCAACCAACGTCATATATGAGGGAGGCCGGGAGAAAATGATCGAAGACATCAAAGAATGGGCTGAAGATGTTTTTGTTCTTCCCCCTCAAGCGGAAACCTCGACGACCGGAAGAATACACAAATTGATCACCGAGAAGCTGGCCGATGCAAGAGTGAGAATAAACTCTATTTTCGACGAGCTGCTTGGAGGCAAACAATGACGAACACGATCGTCGCGTATGTCCCGGTTATTCATCGCGGATATCTGGAGTTCTTCAGAGAACACGGCAAAGATGGCCTATTGCTTATTCCCGACAAATCCATTACCGACAGAATCGAGTATATCTGGCGCGATATGCGCGCGTTATCTTCCGAAGAGATAATCCCCGCTCTTGATTCGTTTGGCATCTTCTCAGAAATAAGACTGGCAAACATGGAAACAATTATAGTCAAGTCTTATGAGAAACCTCTTATCATGCCGATGGAAGATATTTCTCTTGAAATCGCCAAATTTATTCCGGAGAAGAACATTTCCTTCCATCGCCTTTTCCTGCGTTGGAACAACTTCAACGTGCTCAGGCAGGAAGAGGTTTTCTGGGATCGAGAGATGGATAAGACGGAATTCTTGTCCATAATAGTTGAAAAGGCAAGGTATGAGAGCGAGCGTTCTTCAGACTGGTGGCGCCAGATTGGAGCGGTCGCGTTCCGTGACGGAGAAATCTTAATCTTCGCTCACAACTGTCATCTGCCCACCGAACTCGAGCCTTATTATTCGGGCGACCCGAGAACCGTATTTCATGCAGGAGAACACATCGAATTTTCCACCTCCATTCACGCCGAAGCGGCTCTCGTCGCAAAAGCGGCAAAAACCGGTATAAGTTTGAAAGGAGCAGAAATATTCGTTGACGCTTTCCCTTGTCCTCCTTGCGCCAATCTTCTCTCGCGACTGGACATCAAAACGCTCTATGTTGCTGGAGGATATTCAAGACTAGATGCAAAACGCATTTTCGCGGAGAAAGGCATCGAAATAGTGAAATTAAAAGAAACCCCCATCTAACTGATGGGGGTTATTTTTTTACCTTTCCGGTCAATCCAAAAAAAGAGAGCCTCCTCTTTATCCGGATCAGGCACCAGAAAGTGCACGTGAACGTGCTCCACACTCGCGCCATTTAGGAGAGAATCTCCAAACCTCATGCACATCGCGCCGCTTTTCACGTTATACATTCCCTCGAGCATGTGGGCAATGCATATTAACTCGTCTCCGGCGCCTATTGGCAAATCGGCAAAGCAGGTGGCGTGTGTCTTGGAGATTATGAGAATGTGCTCCTTGGAAGCCGGGTAAGCCCATTGGTTTTCCGTTACTTTCCAATGCTCGCCCACGTAGATGATCGGCTTCTTGTGCTCTTCTCCGAGATCGTCCAAACAAAAGCTACACCTGCCCTTGGCATTGATCCTCCCCATCGCCTCGCGTTGGCTTTCCTCTCTGGCATTTTCCAGGATACAAGGATTACTCTTCACGTCTGAAGATTTTGAAGTCATACGGATATTCATCCCCTTCTTCCTGATAGTTAGTCAAAGCAGATAGTTCGTCTATCTGCCACTCTTCCCTGTTCCATTCAGGAAATGAAGCGTCTCCATCTTCAATGATAACGTCCACTTCCGTAAGGTAGAGTTCGGTGGCAAATTCAAACGCCGCCTCGTAGACTTCTCCGCCGCCAATGGCAAATAACATTGAGATGCCTTTATCAGCGCAAAGAATAAATGCCTCCCTGAAGGAATAGACGACATAGCAGCCTTCGGCTGCGCGATAATCCGGTTGACGCGTGAGAACAATGTTTGTCCTTCCATGCAGCTTTCTCCCAATAGACTCGTGAGTTTTTCGCCCCATAAGCACCGCGTTGTTCCCCTCGCCTTTCGTTATTTGAGAAAACCGTTTCATGTCGCTCGACAGTTTCCATGGAATGCCACCGCCCTTTCCTATTATCAGGTTTTTAGCGACAGCCACGATTATAGCAACACTAATATGAAACATGTTTCTTCTCCTTCCAAAATTAAGTCGGCGTTGGCATATTGATAGCCGGCCTTTCGAGATAGTTCTCCAGTTCGAAATCCGTGTTGCGGAAAGCGAAAATGTCCGTAATGCCGGTGTTTTTAAGAACCAGCTGCGGAAATTCTTTTTCCTCGAGCTTGAGATACTCCTTTACGGGTTCGACCTGTCGCTCATACATATGAGGGTCGAGTATGATGTGGTAGTAGAAAGCGGGCCTATATCCGGTAACATGCGCTGCCATCAAAAGCGAAGCGCAATACTGGACTATGTTTCCAGCCACGCCAACCGGCACATCACCGGAACGCTGCACATGGTAAAGCGACAATTCATTCGTTTGCAGATTTGGAACGAAATCTATAACCGTACCATGGCATGGAGCTACTGCTACTTGCCTCTTCTTTCCCTTTCCTCTTCCGACATACTGTGGAATCCACGTAGTCATAAGATGTGTGCGAAGATATGGAAGTTCCTTTATCTGCTCCACTACGTGTCTTACCTGGTTGAAAGGTATCCCTTCGGCTGTTGGAAAATCGTGAAGAGCCGCTCCGTATGATCCGGGCCCTAATTCTCCGGGCTTGAGATCAAGTCCGCAATGTTCCAAGTACTCTTTCGAAGTCCACCTCCGCCACCAGTTGCAGCCAAACTTTTTGAGTTCTTCGTGAGTTGTCACGCCATTGAAAAAGGCGATTATCTCACCGATGGCGGAGAAAACATTCTTGTAAAAATCCCTCTTTGGTATAGGCAAAACAATCCTGTCAGCCTCGTTGCCTTCGCACCTCAAGTCGTATGCCAAAGTGACAGGAGGAAGCCGCCATGCGGATTCTCCCTGCGGACTCGGCACCTCTATTCCCTTCGTAAGCAGTCTAGCGAGCGTCCAATCGTACTGGTTGCCCTTTAGAGCAGAAAAGTCTATCCCTTCGGCTATTTTGTTCATCCGATGAATCCTCCTTATTAATTTCTTAAATATCAGCCTGCCACTAAATTACCTATTTTCGGAAAGATAGTCAATTAGTGGCTTTCAAAAATCCCTATCATCGGAGTATTCTTTATAAGTGATGAAATTCGTTTTCTTCGGCACCCCGCGCTTTGCAGCTATCGTCTTAGGAAGACTTATTGAAAAAGGTTTTCCGCCAATTGCTATCGTGGCAAACCCCGATCGGCCGAAAGGGAGAAAAAAGATCGTAACTCCACCCCCCGCGAAAGTAACTTGTCAGAAGTTAAATCCTCATATTCCCGTTCTTCAGCCTGAAAAAATAGATGATGAATTTCTTTCTAAACTTCGTGAATTAAACGCTGATTTTTTTCTTGTCGCCGCTTATGGGAAAATCCTTCCGAAAAATTTGATTGACATACCTCGTTACGGGACAATCGGCATCCATCCATCCCTTCTCCCGAAACTTCGCGGAACAACACCTATTCAATCCGCCATTCTAAACGGTCTAAAAGAAACCGGCGTAACATTGTATGTCATTGATGAAAAAATGGATCATGGACCGATTATTTCAACACGTTCTTTGGAAATTCATTCCCACGATAATACCGAATCTCTTTCCGACAGACTCGCAATTTTAGGGAGCGATATGGTCGCGGAAATAATCCCGTCAATTTCATCTTCGCTTAAATTGGAAAGTCAGAAAGAAACCGAAGCGACTTTCACTAAAAAATTCACTACCGACGACGCCTATGTTTCACCTAAAGAACTAGAACGCGCCGAAAACGGCACAGGTGATTTGGCAAAAATCATTGAACGAAAAATTAGGGCTTATACTCCCGAACCCGGTGTTTGGACAATAAAAGACGGCAAAAGGGTGAAACTCTTGGATGCGGAAATTGTGGACGGGAAGCTGATACTTAAATCCATTCAAGCCGAAGGTAAGAAACCCATAATCATCCGATGAATATTTTGGAATCCATTGTTTTGGGCGCTGTCCAGGGATTAACCGAATTTTTACCGATTTCAAGCTCCGGACATTTGGTTCTTCTTCAAAAAATATTCGGCATTAACGAGAACGCGCTTGCTTTTGATATCGTCTTGCATGTGGCGACTCTCGCGGCCGTTATTGCAATTTTCTGGCGGGAAATTTGGCACATGATTCGAAAACCGTTTAGCAAACTTACCGTTCTTGTGGCCATTGCTACCGTTCCCGCTGTTATCATTGGCGTCGTTTTTCACGATTTTTTTGAATACGCTTTCTCTTCCGGTAAATTTCTCGGCCCTTGTTTCATCCTCACAGGCATTGTGCTTTTTCTGGCAGACAGAAATAAAGAACAAATTCACTACGGAAAAGACTTGGACAGTATGTCTTATATGGACGCTCTCTTTGTCGGTTTAGCCCAAAGCGCGGCAATCATCCCTGCCCTCTCTCGTTCTGGATCTACTATCTCCGTCGGTCTTTTCAGAGGATTTAAAAAAGATTTTGCCATAAAGTTTTCCTTTCTTATGTCTGTCCCGGCAATTATCGGTTCGACGCTGTTTGACGCGAAAAATTTAACCGCAACGATGTTTCAGAGTATCGGCATTTGGCCTTTGATTTTAGGAATACTTGTCGCTGGTATCACGAGTTATTTTGCCATTCGTTTTATGCTCGATTTCTTTTCTCACGCGAGCATGAAAGTTTTCTCGTTCTACGTATTCCTCCTCGGTTCTTTAATCCTCGCGGACCAGTTATTCTTTAATATAGTTTTCTAATATCCCGTCTATCTTTTCCCAATTCAAATTTTTGAAAAAAGCTTCAATGTATCCTTTTCGGTTTGTTCCATAATCCATAAAATAGGCGTGTTCATAAACATCGAGCGTTATTAAAGGAATGGTTCCGGCGACAATCCCAACATTGTGCGCGTCAGCGTTGTAATTATGGAGCGTTTTGTCCTCAAGGTCGTATGAGGTAATTACCCATCCCCTTGCTGAAAGTCCCGCGGCTGACATATCAGCAATCCAATTATCTATTGAGCCAAAGTCCCTCTTTATCATTTCCGCCATTCTAGTCTCGGCTTTAGACGGGCCGAGAATTCCAAAATATATTTCGTGCAACTTAACCCCGTCCATTGCAAAAGATTCTTGTCTTTTCAACTCCCCTATTTCGCTGTAGGTAGCATTCGCAAGAGATTTATCGGCTGTTTCAAGCTTTGTCCTTATCTCGTTAATTTTTTTAACATATCCCTCATAGAGCTTAAAATGCTCCGTAATAGCCTTGAGGCTAATGCCATCCAAATCGGCCGTAATTTCAAGAGGTTTTGAAATAATTTCTTTTGCCATTTTAGTGCTTTAATTATATTATATCGGGGTTCAAATAAGGTATTTGCCGGATCGTCTAATGGTAGGACACATGCCTCTGGAGCATGGTATCTTGGTTCGAATCCAGGTCCGGCAGCAAGTCTGCAGAAGTAGTTATTTTCGGTCTATTTGCGATGATGTCATACACCTCTTTGTATTGATACGAAGCGATTTTTTGATCTTTCACCGAAAAGTTCCAAAGTAAATTTTTTACGATTTCACGCTTATCATCAGGATCAGCATTAAAATATTCATCTGCCGCTTTATTAGCGCATAGAAAGATATCTTTAACCTGTTCCAAAGTTACTTGCCCCTCATTCTCGGAGTCCGTTTTGCCTATCTGAACCTTTAGATGAGCTACCTCCTCGCCTAATTCGGCCATTTTGGCAGCATAAAGGCTTTCTGGGACCGATCCTGTCAAATAGGAGTCTAGGAGCTTAGATTGCTGCTCCTCCAGGCTTTTTAGCCTAACCAAAAGGGACTCTTTAGAGTCTTTCTTGTAAGTTTGGGCCGTATCAGCTTTCTCTTTGGCCGCTTCATAAGTTATTTCGATTAACTCAGGGTCAATCCTTAGGCCTCCTAAGATTTCTGAAACCATCTCATCCAACTTCTCGGAGCGGATATATGTTTTATGTTCCTCGCAAATTCCTTTGCCGTTCGTGCAATAGTAATAATCATATCCTTTCTTTTTGGTAGCCGTCAGAGCGCAACCGCACGATTCACATTTCAAAAACCCTCTTAAATGGAAAAAGTGTTTTTGTTTCTTACTATGAATCTTTCCGCTTAAAACATCGTTAGCCTGATCGTATAACGTTTTGCTTATTATTGGTTCGTGATTGCCAGGATAATAATTACCGTTCTTAAGCATCACTCCGTAATAAAACGGATCTTTGATTATTTTATGGATATGGCTTCGTCTCACTTTTCCGCCATTCCGAGTTCTCAAACCATCTTTATAAATGATCTCCATTACATCTTTTAAGCTTGATCCGCCGAGCGCATACAGCTCGAATATACGACGGATATACTTGGCCGCATTCTTGTCTAAAACAATCGTTTTGTCGGCTTTGTTATTCAGATAGCCAAACGGAGCAGGGCCAGGCCAGCCGCCTCGCTCAAGCTTCGCTCTATTGCCACGCTTAACATTAGCACTCAGATCATCGACATACTTTTTTGCTATGCCGAAATCCAAGCTCATCATAAACTTATCGTCCGAGAGATTATGAAAAGTCTTTTCAGGGGTAATTATTTCCGAAACCAGTCCCCGATCCATAAACCAAGATATTTTGCCACCATCAAGAGCATTTCTCGCCAGGCGATCCAATTTCCAAACTAAAAGAGTTGATCCCTTAGACTTTTCTATATCCCGAAGCATTTTGTCGAATATGGGCCTACCTGGTGCCTTGGCCGACATGGATTCCTTATAGGTTTTAGATACGGTTAAATTATTCCTTTCCGCCAGTCTTAAAAGCTCCGTCTCCTGTGAGTCTATAGATAATACTTGTCTATCCTCCGCTTCCGATGATTTTCGGCAATAGATGATGTATTTCATGGCATTCTATTTCTCATTATCTCTCCTATAGAAGAGAACCCTTCTTTATATTTCTTTATAATTTCTTTACCGCTCGGATTTATATTTACCAGACTCGCTTTATTAGCCCTCTTTGTAATCAAATTAGTTCCATTTCGCAACTGTTTTGATAACTTTTTGGTTCTTAAATCAATTATTTCATTGTCCCCTAAATTCGAGTTTTTTGGCACTTTCCACTCCCAAAATGCCGTGTTAATAGAGATTAACCCCTCATCCCAGCTAACCTTAACAACCCCAAAAGCTTCGAGCCTTTGGAGTTCCTTTTTGATAGCCCCCTTATACAAGCCGCAAATCTGAAAATCGGAGATTTTAAAACTCATTGTCCGAGTATGGCAACCATCGGTCATTCTAGTAATGAAAAGGATTATCCTCAACTGCCGTGCCGTAAATCGCCGCGCATAGATAGTATCCAGAATATCGTTTGGAAATTTTGTGAATCTGTCTAATGCCATTTCACCCCTTTTCTTTTTGGTTTCTCTTTGATTCGGTAGTAGCTGAGATAAAGATCAGCCAGAGAGTCCAAATACCGCTCAGCTTTTTCGCCTGTTAAGCGGATTCCATAATATTTCCAGAAATATTTGATTAGTTTAGCCTTTAGGCCCTCTGAGAATTGATCCATCGGAGCTATGGGCCTGAAATAAAAAGCAGACCACGATAGTAGCCTGCCAAAAAGCATGTGAATCACATGAGACTCACGTGATTCATAACAAAAGACTAGTTAAAATCGTCATTTAACCAAACAGTATTATTTTGCCATTCAAGCAATTTATTTATACCTAAATCCCGTTTAGCTTTCTTATTTACAGCCAGTAAAGCGTCGTAGACACTTCTTTTGCCGTCTTTTCGCCAGTCTAATATATCCAAAATGTCTATCTCGTCTATGCGGCGATCACGATGTTCAAACACTTCGCGACATAGAAAGTGCTGATTCGTTTTAATAGGTATCTGGCACTTTTTCCCAGCAAGGGAAATAATCGCGCTGTTTTCATTAAACCCTACTCTCCCTTTTACTTTATTGTCTTTTGTTACGGCACGGAATCCCGCTATAGAGATAGGAACGATAAAACTAATAACCGCAATTAAGGCAAATTGGCCCGCTAAATTATTTGTAAAAGGGATAGTCGTCTCCCCAAAAAGAGAAAGAGCGCCAATCCTAAGAACTGATGCCAAATACCAGCCAGTAATCCCTATAAAAACAACTACCCCCCAACGAAGCGGTTTTAATTTCAAAAATTCCCTTAAAAAATCCTTATAGAAAGAGAACAGATCCAACGCTATGCTTTTGAGCGTAAGTGGGGACTTCAAGATAAAATTGGGTGGTTTTAGAGCGCTCTCTGCGGTGCGCTCGGCGGACCGCCCAATTTTATCGACGTCTAATCTAAAATGCAATATCATTGCAGTAAAACAAACTCCTCTTATTGATGAAAGAACAATACGCGAAAAGAAAAACAAAGGGATTAAGAAATGATATTGATAAAATCAAGAAAAACCATTTTCGATTTGTTGAAAATCTGAATAATGATCCTGAAGCATTATTTTATGCAACTAAAATGGAAAAGACTCTATTAATAAGATCTTTGATTGTAGAAACTCATCTTGCCATTGAAGACTTCATTAATTCACTGCTTCAAATTTCCTTATTAAAAAGACACCCAAGAATTAAAAAAGAAAAAGGCGGCATTACAGCCAAGAATTATTTTAATAATGCCTTCGAAGATGCCAGTAGTATATTTTATGGAAACAACTCAATGGGATTTAAGAAAAAAATCATTTTATTGCGAATTATGGGCGTTATAAATAAACGTCTTTATGAAGACTTAGATATTCTCAACACGCTAAGGAATAAGTGCAGCCACAACTGGGAAATAGAATCCGTAATAAGGCGAAAAATAAAAAGAGACAAATCTAAAAAATATGTTTTAATTTTTAAAGGCAAAAGCCTCTTTGATCCAAAGATAATGATTAATTTTCTAGACAAATATAATGATGTCTTATTAAAGATAGCCAAAAAATATTAGTCTAGGACCCTATTTTCTTACTAATGAAATAAATTCAACTAAAAGTTATCCCCTGTTGATTTCTAGTTAGAAAGTGTATTATATAAATAAGCTCATTTACCATGTGTAAAAGGAGTTCGAAATCCGCCCTTCACCGGGCGGGTTTTGTTTTCTCGTCATATTCCTGATATTCGTTCTTGAGCCGTTTTTTATTATGAGGATAATCGATATAAATCGCTGTTACCAGATAAAAGTTCTTTCGTTCAACTAAAACAACCAAGAAATCTTCTTTTTCTAAGAATAAGTTGTAACGTATTTCTCTCTCATGTTGCTTCGGCCATTCCCATACTTCGGGATCATTAGCATGATCAATAATTGGACGTATCCACGCAATCCGTTCACAACGTCTAAGATTTGGCACTCGTTCGCCTGTTTGCTTATCCTTTTCTGAAGTTACATGCCAAAAACATTCAGGTTTACCATTGAGTATTCTCTGATCGCCCAGAAACACTGGCTTATTGTGAAACATCGGCTGCGAATCCATAAAATCCTTTTTAAAAATCGTAAATAAGTGATTATTGTATGCATTCCAATCTCCTAAAAATTCATCAAGCTTTATAATCGGCGTAAGCCATATGGGCGATTTTGAATTACACATTAGATTAAATCATGATTGCCCCAATAGAAAATATTCATTTTCTTTTCAAGAAGTAATGTTGATTTTTTAAGATCATACCCCGACCTCTCTTGAATTCTCTCCACTAAATGTCTCTTAGCATCGCTTTTAAGACCATTCCTATTCACATACTGCATAGCACCTATTAGGATGTCTCCTATTTGAAGAATGCCTATTTCATTGGATCTCACTTGTTGGATATTTTTGACAATATCACGACGAAAGTCATACATACTGTTTGAAAGGATCTCCCAAAGCCTTGCTACTTTCTTTCTGCCTTGCGTATCCTTAATATCAAGATAAATGTAGTATTTATTTGCTGGCTCTAACAACTTACTTAAGAGATCAAAATACATTTTGTAATAAAAGTCATCGTGCGTTTGCTGATATTTCTTGTGACACAGGTGACTCTTATTAATTAAAATAGCGCGAAAATGAATATCGTCGTCATCAAAAAAATAATCTACAAGATCCTTATAAAACTCAATCTTTGCTGGAGAGATCTTTGCCCACTTTGCCTCAAATTTAGGCGATAGACCATGCTTTGCCTTTATTTCACGGATTCGTGTGTTTATTTTTTTAACCTTTTCTACGGGCACAAAAACAGCGCCCAAAACCATATTAGGAACTTTATCGTGCTCTAAGTGATTACTTTCGTCACAGTAGATGTTAAACTCCATCTCACTATTATGCTCGTTTTTACTCGTTTTTCAACAAGCAGACGACTGCCTTAATGACCTAATGAAACATATTGTATTTTAGTTCCAACTTCGTCCCAAATGGCCAGCACGGGTAGGCGCAGTTTCAAAAGACCGAAACACATTAAAATGCTAAAATAAAATTATGAATTGGATCAAAAAGATATTAGGTGGAAGAACTGACAAAGAAACGTTGACTTGCTCATTGGAGCAAATCTACGATAATTTGAAAAAAAATAATCCTAATAAGGATGAACACTGGCTTTTAGCAAACACATGGATGGCGAGATATGGAGATTTGGAAGCGTCAAAACAGAAAGGACTAAAATTGACGAAATATATTGCATATAAAGATACTTTCCAGTTTTCAATCCTTGATACCCCAAAATCTATTAGAGCACTGGTGCTCTTCTTGATATATAAAGAACTAGGGGAAAAAGCAGCTGAGTCTGACGCTGAAGAATTTGCTCAAATAATGAAGCCCCTACAAAAATTTCAAGGAGGAGGTAAATTAATAGAAGAATACAAACACAAAAATCCATTTACATGGAACGAGATACAGACGGAAGGAGACGAATCAATTTACGGTTTATACGGATTTTTAAATGCGACAGATTATCTAGACAAGAATCCCGAAGAAATGGAGAGAGTAATGAAAGAAGTTGAGAACCTATAAAAATAAAGCTCTCAAGACGCGTCGAAATAATAAGATAAAACTATTTCTATTTGAGATCGCCTTATAGGGCTTAATACACCATGGTTCTAGCTCGAGTCGGCCAGCCAACACGTGCGCACGAGTTTGTCAAGGGTATCGTGCGCTCAAAACGCATAAAACTTATGAAACTATATTTATCTTCACATCGAATACCCAACATAGAATCTTTTTCCGATTTTGTAGGTAAATCTCCGCACGAAATAAAGATGGGTCTTGTATTAAACGCAAAAGATGACAGATCCTCTGAATATCGGGCGGAGAAAAGAGATGAATTATTCAAATATTTCTCCGACTTCGGTTTCAAAATAGAAGAAATAGATTTACGCGACTACGCCGATAATCCAAAAGACTTATCTGATAAACTCAAAAACTTTGATGTAGTTTGGTTTAACGGAGGTAATATCTATTCCCTTAAAGAAGCTATAGATAAGAGTAAAAGCAAGGATATTATTCGAGACGTTTTTAATATTGATGTTATATATGCCGGAGACAGCGCTGGTTCAATAATTGTTGGCCCAACATTAAAACACTTTGATAAGGTAGATACCCCAAATAATCCTAGTCAAGGAGTGGCATACGAGGGATTACATTTCATAGATTTCGTTATTATTCCTCACTGGAATTCAGAAAAATTCGGCGAGATCAGTAAAACAATCAAAAAAGAACTGGAAGAGGAGGGATACAAAACAATTGAATTAAAGGATGATGAATTTCTATTAGTCGATAATGGGAAAGTAATTAAAAACGGTTAATATACACCCGTCTCGGGCGCTCAGGTTCGTTCAATCCGTAATTAGCCAGAATATTTTAAAATGAAGATCAATTCGACTGAAAAACAGCTATTAGATTATCTACATACATTCAATTGTGAATTTAAAGTCGGTGATAATATTTCTTATAAACTAGACGTAATTTTTAGTCTCGTGGATAATCATAATATAGAAGAAGGTCGTAATTATAGAAAACATACTAAGCTAAAAACTTTTGATGTAAAAGAGAGTAAGGACGGGCATTGGTTTACGTTCAATGAAGTTCGAGAGAAATTAGATGATAAAGATAGATTTGACGAAATTGCTGAAAGAATTTTCAGCACTTTAAATATTTAACAACATGATTGTAATATTAAATTTTGGAAGCCAATTTGCACATTTGATAGCTCGACGCGTAAGAGACCTCGGTGTAAGAGCCGAGATTTTGCCTTTTAACACGCCTGCTCCAAAGATAAAAGAACTTAATCCTTCCGGTATTGTCTTTTCTGGTGGCCCTGCTTCTGTGCTTGAAAAAAGTAGTTATCGGCCTGACAAAAAGATATTTGATTTAAATATTCCTGTACTGGGCATCTGCTATGGCCATCAAGTCATAGCTCACATGCTTGGTGGCAAAGTCTCAAAAGGTCAACACCGGGAATTTGGTAAAGAAATCTTGAGCCTAAAACAACGTTCAGCTATTTTTAAAAATCTTTCGCCGAAAGAATTGGTTTGGTTTTCTCATGGCGACCAAGTATCTAAATTGCCAACCGGATTCATAACCACGGCATCAACCCCGAGTTGTTCGTTTGCTGCATATCGTCACAAAAATAAAGATTTTTATGCAATTCAATTTCATCCGGAGGTAACTCACACAAAGAACGGCTTGAAGATTCTCTCAAATTTTGTATTTGATATCTGCAAAGCTCCTAAAGATTGGAAGATTGATTCGGTAGCCAAAAACCTTATTTCTGAATTCAAAGGAAAGATAGGTAAGGATCATATTATTGTTGGTATTTCTGGTGGTGTGGACTCATTAGTGGCTGGTACGCTACTTCATAAGGCTGTTGGGAAGCAGCTCCATGCGGTTTTTGTCGATACCGGTTTGCTTCGGAAGAATGAGGTAAGGGATGTTGCAGCAGTTCTACGAAAAAGGGGCTTTGATCTACACGTGATAGATGCTGCAAAGCTTTTTCTTAATAAACTCAAGGAAGTAACTGATCCTGAACAAAAGAGAAAAATCATTGGACATACTTTTATTGAAGTTTTTGAAGATACGATAAAGAATAAACTCAGGAAATATCCTATTAAATATTTTGCTCAAGGCACTATTTATCCGGACCGGATCGAATCTGCCGAAGCATCTAAACACGCTTCAAAAATTAAAAGTCATCACAACCTTACTCTCCCAGATAAATTCGGTTTTAACATTGTAGAGCCAATCAGAGATTTGTATAAAGATGAGGTTAGAAGACTTGGAGAAGTTATCTCGCTACCCAAAGATCTACTTTGGCGACACCCATTTCCAGGACCAGGGTTGGCAGTTCGGATTGTTGGAGATATTACGCCGGATAGATTACATATTCTCCGCGAAGCAGACGCGATCTTTATTGAAGAATTAAAAAAGGCCAAGGAATACGAGAAAATTTGGCAAGCATTTGCAGTTCTACTTCCTTTAAAAACCGTCGGTGTCATGGGAGATGCTCGAACCTATGAGTACATGCTTGCGCTTAGAGCAGTTGATTCTATTGATGGAATGAGTGCTGATTGGCACAAGATACCGACTGAACTACTTGAGACAATCTCTAGCTCCATTGTGGGTAAGGTAAGAGGAGTAAACAGGGTGCTCTTTGACATAACACAGAAGCCACCAGCTACGATTGAATACGAATAAAATGCAACTACCCGAAGAAGCGGTAACAGAATTCCAGCAACTCCATAAGGCCCGGTACGACCAGGACATTTCTGTCGTCCAGCATACAGATTTATTAAAACTCTTCAAGCAGTCTCGTTTTTATAGTCTCATACCGGATAGATCAGTATATAGCAAGACCTTGTCCGAATTTAGAATTGGGAAGTTTATCATTTTAAGATCGTCAGGAGCTTGGGTAGAAATTAATTATTTCTATAGGCGAGCATTGAAAACGGCCCCCTAAGTAAGGGGGCCGTTTTCAAAATTTGATTGGATCTCTACTTCTCTGACTTAGAGAAGAGAGTGGCCGTTAAGTAAACAGCGCATATTCCGACAACAACATAAACTACCCTAGACAACAAAGACATATCACCGAATATGGTTGCAACAAGATCAAATTTAAACAAACCGACTAATCCCCAATTAAGCCCGCCTACGACAAGTAAAGCTAATGCTACCTTCTTTAATATTTTCATTTTTGTATATATTTATATACCTCGACCTTTAATGAATAATTATATCAACTTAAATCGGTGAAAGCGTCTTTTTTAGTTTTAAGCTATCTAGTCTTCCTAGCTTTTTTTGCCGCAAGCATTGCTCGCTTTATCGCCAGCCTTTTTTTAGTTTTATGGGAATGAGTTTTTCTCGGTTTTCCCAATCCGGTTCTTCTTTTTGCCATTGTTTTCTAATTATAACAAAAAATATTCAAAAGAAGGCACGGGCGAATAATTCAGAAAGCCGCTGCAACGCAGCGGCTTGTAATATGCAGACACTTTTATATTAAAATTTTGTTGATGATAGATATTCATCGACTGTATTAACAAACAATTTCGGTTTAGCTAAATGAACGTCATGGATAGCATCAACCTTAACCACTTTTATATTTTTAACAGCCGAACTGATTTTTTCGGCATCGTTATCATCTAGCGCACCAAGCAATCCCCAAGTTCTATGTCTTGACCAACGCGCCTGAATCAATAAGACCGGACGTTTAATTTTTTCTAAAGTTTCTTCTGGGCTAAATCCATCGGTCAGCCTGCCATCAATTGTTGCCTTAGAAAAATCAACATCATATTCATTTAAAAATTTAAAACCGACTCGCCCGCTAAACGGCGCCAATGGAATATCATATTGCCTGGCAGGCCTGATTTTTTTATTAAGCTCATAGAGCCCAACAATAAACTTAGCTATCCATTTGGGAATAAGGAATAAATTTTCATAACCTTCTTTTGGAATACCTTGACTCATAAAATAGCCGAGAATATCTCTTTCTGATTTTCCGAGATACTTCACCGCAATCTCAAAAAGACGATACATATATTTCTCCTCTATTATCCTTGGCCACATTGAAGAAAATAATGGCGGGTCTTCAGATATAGCTACGGATACACATTCCGAAGCATTAGCCGCCAACCAAAGCGAAAGAACCGCGCCGGAAGAAAGTCCCGACACAATTGCCGGCTTTTCAACGATGTTCTGCAAAAATGATTTAAGATCTTCACCGATTATGTTATAGGAATATTCACCAGGAGTTTTGGTTGATTTCCCATGTCCCCGAATATCAATGACAAATACATGATATTTTTTCGCAAAATGAGGCATTACCAGTTTGTATCCCTGCCAGAACTCCATCTGACCAGGAATAAATAGCAGAGGAGGGCCGTTATCTGGCCCTTCAACATAATTCAAGGTAATCTTGCCTGTGTTGAATTTCTTTTCAATAAATCCCTTAGGGATACTCTCAACTCGCGGGATAAACGGGTTAAATATCACGAAAATCAGAAGCGTTAACATGCCGCCAATAATCCAGATGGCCGGTATTTTAAAGAAAATTATGGCCAAAACTGCCACTATTCCGATGATATTATATAGAATTACCTTACCCATTATTTATGTTAATGATACCATTTAAGCATCCATGGTGCTCATAATCGGTTCGAATCCTAAACCCTATGTTCATATAAGCAAAACTTATCCAAGACAGACCGAATTTGTCCTTACGGAATTATTCCCGCAATTATCGGCCTCATCGTAGAAATATCGGTAATCGCCGGAAAAAGAAACCGTTAACGCAATGTGTTGCGTTTAAAACGAACATGGAACAAACTATCTCATACATATGAATAAGAAAATTATATTAATACCGCTGATTGTCTTTTTGATCATTACGTTTGGAATTGGTGTTTATTTTTGGTATCAATCAAGCGACAGAGTAAATCAGCAAGCTGACGAAACGGCCGTAAAGTCCGTTGTTACGAATTTCGGCCAGGCATTAAAAAACGTGTCTCTGCTTTCACCGACGGCGCCGCAGGACATTGAAACTAATTATAAGGATTACCTTGACCCGAAATTGATCGCCCAATGGAAGACCGATCCGTCAAAAGCGATAGGCAGGTTAACTTCCAGCCCTTGGCCAGAAAGCATTGAAATAGGAAGTATCAGCAGGTTTGGCTCTGGAGCTTATGACGTAAGCGGGAAAATCATTGATATGACAAGTTCGGGTATGTCGGGATCGCGGGCGGTTCAGATCGGAGTTGTTAAATTCGGCAGCCGCTGGCTCATAACCGGAATTTCGGTAATCCCTTCGGAAGAAAATGAGCTCTGGAAAGAATATAGCGGTGAAGGCGTTTCGTTTAAGTATCCGGAAAAGTTAACCACTCAATATATTTCCGCTCAAGAGTGGCCGCCGACCGTTAAAGTTGAATCGGGTAACTTTTCTTGTATAGAAACTCCTCAAGAGATAAGCAGCTTATCTGACATAACTACCCAGAGATTGGTTGATAATAGAATCTATTGTCTCAACGTCAAAAATGAAGGAGCTGCGGGCAGCGTTTATTCGTCATACGTTTATACCACTCCCAAAAATGGTAAAATTGTTAAAGTAAGTTTCGTTCTTCGCTACATTGGCTGCGGCAACTACGATAAAGAACAAAATCAGGCCTGCACGAGCGAGCGCGAAGCTTTTGACCTTGATGCGACCGTTGACCGCATCGTGCAGACTATTAAATGGGACTGGTCCAAATACGATAGTCTTGCGGGCCAGATCGCAAGATGTATGGTAATGAGCGACACGGCGAGCAAAGAAGAGTGCGACGAATTAATAAGTCAAATAACGGATTTCAACTCCTGCGTCATGGCTGGGTTTCCCATAATGAAATCAAACCCGCCTCAATGCCAAACTCCGGATGGACGTAATTTTACGCAAATTGACTAATAACAAAAACCTGAAAAAAGTGAAACAAAAATACATGAAAATCATCTATTGGTTACCAAAAATTCTAAGTATAGGGTTTGTTATTTTTCTATCCCTGTTTTCGTTTGACGTTTTTTCCGAATACAGCGGGTGGAACGTTGTCTTACCCCTGTTAATACATCTTATTCCCTCGTTTATCGTACTGGCGGTTGCTCTTATCTCCTGGAAATACGATTTAGTCGGCGCTATAGCCTTTATGGGATTTGCCGCATTTTATATTTTCGTAGCCGGCCTTGACCGTCCCTTAAGCTGGTATTTGGGAATTTCACTTCCCGCCGCTATTATCAGTTTTCTTTTTCTTTTGAGCTGGTTACAAAAACGGAAACGAAAAGAATCTTAGTTTTTAAAATTTTTACCCTTTCAGTATTTTAATCGCTTTTCCGTTTATTAATGCGTCGGCAATTTTTTCATACGCGGAATAAAGAATGCGCTGGTAAGTGCTCTGCGAGGTACACATTTTTTTGGCTGCTTTTTTTTGTTCCAAATTATTTATATGGCGAAGCCTGTATGCCTCCATTTCTTCGGCGGTAAGCTCGATAATCTCAAGCTCCCTCATGGGTATCCCTTGAGGTTTAAAATAGGTTACGTTCGGATTAAATTCCACTTTTCTGCAAAGTCTTGGTCTTGGCATACGTTAATTATACAAATGATATTCCATACCCCCTTGTAAAGGAAGGCTCAACCAGCCTCTTTATCTTTAATAAAAAGAGGCTGGCCCTATCGCCTTCCCTTTTTAATTCTGGTCCTCTAGGGCGGCCTTTTCTTCTCTGACAATTTTGAGCTCTTCTTCAAGAGCCTTTTCTTCTGCTTCCAGAGTCGATAGGTTATTTTTCGGAGAAAAGAATCTCCTGAATCCATACCCCCAACATCTTCGGCCTTGCCTCAAACTGCGATCACAAGGTCCCATTCCTCTTCCAGTCATAGGACCTTGTCCCACAGGACCAGTTCCATCAAATCCCGGCATAATATTTAATTATTTTTGTATATCCGACCTTTATTCTTCTCATTTGTTATGAATATATACCCATAATACATTTTTGTCAACTAACTTGCTTTTTACAATTAATTCATCCGAAACAGTGGATAATATTCCAAAAATTAATCTATAATTACCTCATGAAAAAACCGATTCTCAAGAAGGCCCTGCTAAACGCCTTAGCAACTATTCTATACATCGTCCTGATATCTTCTCTTCTTTTCTATGGGCCAAATTTTTTCGGGTCAATCGCCAATGACACAGTGGTCCTCCCCATAATTATGCTTTGTCTATTGGTCTTTTCGGCCGCAGTAACGGGAACGCTTATATTCGGTCAGCCGATAATTTGGTACTTAGACGGCCGGAAGAAAGAAGCTTTTTCTTTACTCGCTTATACTCTTGGGATTTTCTTGGCTGTTATTGCGCTCACGTTTATCGCCCTGTTTATCGTGCAATTAAGAGGCTAGATTGATTTTTTCCTCTTATAAGGCTTTTATATTACCTGTGACCAAAACCAGTGAGGCCTTTACTGACCTTGTCAATAACTATCTAAGGCCGGTTTATAATTTCGCCTACCGCCTTACCGGCAGTAAAGAAGACGCCGCCGATATCGCTCAAGACACCTTCCTAAAGGCTTGGAAGAACGCGAAAGAAATAAATTCTGAACGAAACGTCAAAGCGTGGTTGTTCACGATTGCCAAAAACTGCGCGGTAGATTTAGCGAGGAAAAATAAAACCGTTCCCTTCTCCGACATAGTAAACGAAAACGAGGAGTTGATAGAAAATATCCTTATTGGAAACGGCCCCACCCCGGAAGAGTCTCTCATCCAAAAATACGAAGCGGAACCCCTTCTAAAAGCCGTATCCGCTCTATCCCCCATTTACCGAGAAATACTAACCTTAAGATACGACGAAGACTTGAGTTTTGAGGAGATTGCCGGCATTTTGGGTATTTCACCCAATACTGTGAGAAGTCGTCATAGAAGGGCCATTTTAGCCCTTAAACCTGCCCTTGCACCGAAATAGATGGGCTCAATCGTATAGATTATCGTGGAGCATCTTGCTCTTTTACCTCCGGTTAAACTTCCTTCCGGGTTAAGAGAAAAAATATTAAAAGAGATAGCCAAGAAGGAAAAAGGGGCGGCTGTCTTCAAAACCGTTGCTTTCGGTATTTTTAGCTTGGTCTTTACCGCATCGTCCGTGTCGGCTTTCATTTGGATGGTAAATACCGTTCGCCAAAGCGGCCTCGGTTCATATTTCTCCCTTATTTTTTCAGATAGTCGGATTATTTTATCCGCTTGGTCTGAATTCTTTGCCGCCCTCTTGGAAACTGTTCCAATAACCGAGCTCATCGTTACTCTCGTTTTGACGCTTGCCTCCCTATGGTCAGTTTCAATGGTCGCTAAAAACATTTATCTCATCAGACCGGCAATAGTCATAAGAAAATAAAAAACAATGAACATAAAAGAATTTTTCGAGTCTAAGACTTTTAAAAAAATAATGATTGGCGTAGGCATATTTATCGGAATTTTGATAGTGCTCCAGCTTGGAATTAGAATTGGCTACCGCAAAGCATCCACATCTTATCGCGCTGGAGACAACTTTCGTATGATTTTCGGCGGACAAATGTCGGGCCGAGCATTTATGGCGCCTCCGGCTCCCGACTCGTTTTTTTCCGCCCACGGAGCAACCGGCACGATAATTGGCATCAACCTTCCGCGCATCGCCATTGAAACGCCGGAAAATGTCGAACGCTCGGTCCTCATAACAGACAAGACCGAGATTAAAAAATTAAGGGATTCCATAAAGCCGGAAGAGCTACGGATGGAAGATAAAATTGTCGTTATAGGTTCACCCAACAGTCCGGGAGAAATAGAAGCGCGGCTCATCCGCTATCTCCCCTTTGAACAAGAACCGAAAATAAAATAAAAATATGAAAGAAAAAATAAAACTCGTTATAAAAGCTGCCCACAAGTTTATGAAGATTCACAAAGTTTTTTCCGCCGCTATTGTCTTCGCGGCCGTCGTTGCCGTTATAGTTTCGGTCAAATTCATCTCCAGAGGAAGAGATGAAACCAAATACGTTCTAGCCGCCGCTTTAAAAGATTCCATTTCCGTAAGCGTCTCCGGTAGCGGAACGGTTACCGCCGAAAGCCAGGTGGACATCAAGCCCAAAGTCTCGGGCGATGTGGTTTATGTGGGCGTGAAAGTCGGCGACAAAGTAAAAAGGGGTCAACTTATTGCCCAAATAGACGATGAAAATGCGGCGAAAGCTGTTCGAGACGCAGAACTTAGTCTTGAAAACGCAAAATTAAGCTATGAGAAAGCGACAAAGCCTGCCGACGCTCTTGATCTGGTGCAGGCCGAAAATGCGGTCTTTAAAGCGGAAGATACCCTTGAGAGAGAAATCACGAACGGTTACAACGCCGTCTCAAACGCGATGTCCGTTCTACCTGGCCTGCTATCGGACATTCACAGCCTAGTATATGACTGGGATAACGGGTTTGGAATAAGTAATTTTACTTATTACAAGAATTTCGTCTTGAATGACATAAAGAATGCCGAAACTACGCTTATCTCAACTGATACTAATTACAAAAAAGCCGATAATCTATACAAGGAGGTTTCCTCGAAGCTAATTATTCCTATCAAGAATGATCAAGACGAGCTCTTGGATTACTTAGATTCCGCTTATGCCGCCGTAAAAGCCGCATCCAACGCCGCTCAAAACGCGAGAAGTTTCTTAATAGTTGCCCAAAATGATTTCAACAACCGCGATACGGACATTCCCCTCTCTATAACAGCAGACTTAAGAACCATCGACGGTTATATCGCCTCGCTTAACACCGAACTTGTGAGTCTTGCGACCAGAAAAACCGCGCTCCGAGACGCTATTATCGCAATAGCTGAAAAAGAAGACGCGCTCAAAGATTTAAAAGACGGTCCCGACGCTCTCGCGCTCTCAAGCGCTCGCCTTTCTCTCTCTCAAAAAGAAAACGCCTTAGAAGACGCCAAGGAAAAATTGGCGAATTATTACATTCGCGCTCCTTTTGATGGAACCGTTGCCAAAATGAACATCAAAAATGCTGATTCGGTCTCTTCCGATTCCGTTTCTTCCGGTTCTTCCATTGCAACAATCGTAACCGATAAAAGCATCGCCGAAATTTCCTTGAACGAAGTGGATATCGCGAAAGTCAAAACTGGCGAGAAGGCCATCTTAGATTTTGACGCAATTGACGATATGACTATTACCGGTATTGTTACCGAAGTCGACGCCGTCGGCTCTTCCACTCAAGGAGTTGTCTCCTACGGCGCAAAAATCGCCTTTGATGTGGAAAACGCACAAATCAGGTCGGGTATGAACGCAAACGCCACCATCATTACCGAAACCAAAACGAACGCCATCTTGGTGCCCGCAAATGCCGTTAAAAAGCAGGGTGACACAAGCTACGTTTCGGTTGTTAAGAACCCTCCCTCCGAGCTCGCTTCGATAGCCATCGCGCTTACGACTAATCCGGAAAATATTCCGGTCACAATCGGTCTTCAAAACGACGATTACGTTGAGATACTTTCAGGTTTAAGTGAAGGAGACGTTATTATCGAAAGAACCGTTACGAGTAGTTCTTCTTCCGCGGGCCGCACTAACAGAACCACGTCGGGAGGCAACCAAAATATGATGATGTTCGGCAGCAATGGCGGAAGCGCGCCAAGAATGAGATGATAGAAATCCAAAACGTTAAAAAAACATACCTGACCGGAGACGTTTCAACCGAAGTTTTAAAAGGAGTAAGCTTCAGAATCGATGACGGAGAATTCGTCGCCATTATGGGGCCCTCGGGCTCCGGTAAATCAACTATCATGCACATTCTCGGATGCCTTGATAGCCCAACTGAAGGCAAATATTTTTTAGACAGCGCGGACGTTTCGGAATTGCCCGACGATAAATTGGCCGAAATCAGAAGAGAAAGAATCGGTTTCGTCTTCCAATCTTTCAATCTTCTTCCCCGCACTTCAACCGTCCAAAATGTTTCTCTTCCTCTGATCTATACCGACGAAAAAAAAGAAAGGCGAATGGAACGCGCTAAAAAGTGTTTGGAAGCCGTGGGGATTAGTGAAGAACACTTTACTCATTCCTCAAATCAACTTTCCGGCGGACAGATGCAACGTGTCGCTATCGCCCGCGCTTTGGTGAACAACCCGAGCATCATTCTCGCCGATGAGCCGACCGGAAACCTCGATTCCGTCTCCGGCAAAACTGTGATGAATATCTTCCGTCGCCTGAATACCGAAGAAAAAAGAACTATCGTCGTTATCACTCACGAAATGGAAGTAGCTGCTTGCGCCAATCGCGTTATTCACATCAAAGACGGTCTCGTAAGCGACGCTCCAATTATTGGAAAAAATAAAAATGAAACTATCTGACATTTTAGAAGAAACGAGTATCGCCTTAAGACGCAACAAATCCCGCTCGGGACTTACTATTTTGGGTATCGTCATCGGTATCAGTTCCGTGATTACCATGGTTGCCATCGGCAATGGCGCGGAAAGTTCCATCACTTCGCAAATTGAATCAATCGGCTCAAACCTCATTACCGTTATGCCCGGCGCGCTCACGACATCTGGCTCGCGTGTTTCTTCCGGTATGGGCTCGGCTAATTCGTTGAAGATGAGCGATCTTGAAACGTTGCAAAACGAGCTTAAAGACGTCCTGGGCATAACGGGTGTAGTTACGAGTCGATACCAGGTTACGGCCGGAGGCAATAACACCAACACTTCGGTCGTCGGAACCGGCGCAGAATACGCGATTATCAGAAATGTGGAGTTGCAATACGGAGATTTTCTCTCGGAACAAAACATAGCCAATTATTCTAAAGTCGCCGTGCTTGGGTCTACAACCGCTGAAGATTTATTCGGCGAGGACGTTAATCCCGTGGGCGAAACCGTCAAAATAAGAGGAACCAAGTTTAAAGTTATCGGCGTCACGGAAAGCAAAGGGTCAAGTGGGATGCTTAATCAGGACGACATTATCTACGTTCCCCTCTCGGCCGCTCAGCGAATTCTTATCGGCAATGAAAGCCTTTCGACTATCGGTATTGCTGCCGCTTCGGCAAACGTTATACCTGCCATTCAAGAAGAAGTTACGAAAATATTGCTCGATGAACACAATATCAAAGACCCCGATTCCGCCGATTTCACAGTCATGAATCAGGCGGAGCTGATGGATATGGTTTCGGATGTTATGGACACCTTAACCCTTCTTTTAGCCGCCATCGCGGGCATTTCGCTCCTCGTCGGCGGCATCGGAATAATGAATATGATGCTCACGACTGTTACCGAGAGAACTAAAGAAATCGGTCTTCGGAAAGCGCTGGGAGCAAAGAGAGGCGATATCAATAAGCAATTTCTCTTTGAATCCATCGTGCTCACTCTTATGGGCGGAGCAATCGGCATCGCTCTCGGTTGTATCGTTTCTCTGATTATCGGTTCTTCGGGCATTGTTCCCGTAAAAGTATCCCTCTCTTCCATTCTCCTCTCCTTCGGCGTCTCGGCGACTATTGGTATTACGTTCGGTTACTATCCGGCGCGTCGGGCCGGAGCACTGAATCCGATAGAAGCGTTGAGATACGAATAAAAGATCGCAAAAAAAAATATCAATTAAAACGAATCAAAATGAATAAAAAACTCATAATTCCAATCGCGTTAATTCTAACTATCTTAGTTTCGGGAGGAGCAGGATTTTTTGCTGGTAAGACTTATGGCGTCAATCACTTGTCCCGCACAGCTCTCGGTAAAATAGGAGCCGCGCGAGATATGGGACAAAACGGGGCACCCGAAGGAGGTTTTGGTAATAGACAACTCGGCAATCAACAAGAAGGAATGGTCGCCGGCGAGATTTTGTCCATTAGCGACGGGAATATCACCGTCAAAACGGCAAACGGCGATTCAAAAATAATCCTTATCGGCGAAGACACCAAGGTAACCAAGGAGACGGAAGCGGACAAAAACGAACTAATCGTCGGCAAAACAGTAATTATTTCCGGAACGAACGGTTCCGACAATACCCTAACCGCGAACATAATACAGGTAAAGTAATTATTAAAAACTCGCCACTATGGCGAGTTTTTGGATTCGGAATTAGTAATCCTTTTTCTTTATTCTCTTCCGCTTCGCGGAAATAACGGTCCTTTCAATAAGAGGGAACCACAGTCCGAGAATCTCTACAAAAGATAGAGGTATCTGGGCTAATTTCGTGAGAAGCGAGCGTTTAAAATCAACCCCTACCACCTCGAGACGTGCGTGACTGCCTTTCAGAAATTTTCTCGCGAAAACTCGGACTTTAAACTTTCTGGTTGAATCGCAGATAATGACCGCTTTGTTCACCGACCATTCCTTCGCGATCTTAATCGAATTCCTGATATTTTCCACCGTCGTTATGGAGTTCTCTTCTTTCTCTATTCTGAAGAGAACTCCTCTTCCCACGAGTTCCACTTTCATCATTGTTGCCTCGGAAAGTTTAGGAAATCTCTTTGGCTGGGTGTATCCTCCCGCAACAATGACGAGAGTTGACTCACAGGCAAGTCTGCTCATTCTGTAATAAAGCCAACTAGAAATGAAGTTCAGATACCCGTGGATATTCGCATCGCACGGATCGCATCCATATCCAAGTATGATGACCGCGTCCAATACTTTCGCCTCCTTTTAAAAATTTAAAAGATGCGGGAGTTATACAATAAATTAAGCAATTTGTCAAAAAACCGCAGATATATCCTGCGGTTTTAAAATAGGTTCAGGGGCAATATTTTAGATTGTAATAGATATTACTCCCGCTCTTAGAAGTAATCTCTTCGGCTTCGTCATGGCTTATAAGCTTAAGCTCTTCGGCGAGCCATACCGCAAGTGCTTCATCAGCAAGCTCTGGAAGTCCCGAAAAGCCTATGCCGTATTCTCCAGCAAAAATGCCTCCGCCCCATTTTTCATTATCAGGATCTCTGGTTTCAAACGAAGGCATTACTGTCCGGAAAGCTCTTTCCGCTTTTTCTTGTGAGAAGCTTCTGTTTTTTTCCTCTTTCTCTTCCAGAAAACTTCCCACAGACGTCTTAAAAGCCAGCCCTTTCTTGTCCACGAACGCCAGATAGCCACCCTTTCTGAATTCGTCCTCAATCAGGGTGCAAATCTTCCCGAGTATCCCTAGAACAATAGATATGATTTTCATCTCATTTAAGGGAAAATCGCTTCTTACCAAATGTGCCATGAAAATTACCTCCCTAGATATTCTGTTATTACCTATCTTGTCTGTATCTTTCTAATCGCGTAAAGGGATTCTCCAGTTTCTTTTTTCTTTCTTCATCTCCCGCCTGCAGGTCCACCCTCGCTTTCTTGTTTGGGCAAAGAATGTCGTTGTAACGGCAGTCGTAAAAATGGATTGCAAGCCTGTCCTTCCTTTCCCCTTCGCTTTCGAGTGCCATAGAAACTCCCTCCGCCTCTTATTTATTTTTTTAGTGCTTCCAAGAAAGTAACATATTTTTATAATTCCGTCAAATTCATTGCTTCTTTCTGAACACAAAACAGGCAAATTTTATTCGCCTGTTTTTCTCACTCTCCTTATTGTCTACAACCTGTCTATGAGATCTGATTCGTCTTCAATCTGCCCAAAATCTAATCCTTCAAGCGATTCGCCTATATCCGAGCTATCATTGTTTTTATTTTCTTCTTCGAGAAAATTCAAAGAAACGTCTTCTTCTGGAGGTGTTGCGACTTCCTCCTCTGCTGGCAAATTCGGCGCGGATGGACTATTTACCCGCTTTACGTATATGAGCCACAAAACGCCCGCAAGCGCAAGCGCCGTAAAAGCTATTAAAACTATTTTCCACGCAAGTTTCATCCTAAAAAATTAATAAACGTTAAAGGTTTTTTCGTATATCGTTTCTGGCACGTCGAGAAAAGCGGAAAATCTCATCCAAAACGGTTTGAATTTCATGAACGCCGATGGCTCTTTAGCCACGTGCAATCGCTGAGTAATATCCTCCGTAATTATGAATTCTTTTGCTGCCCGTGCGTCTTCCCCCTCCAATATTTTTAAGTCCCCATCCAATTGAACAGTTATCATTTTCTCCGCATCGCCAAATACGACTGAAACATGTGGATTCTTCTTAATGTTTTTTATTTTTCTCGAATTGGCATTCGTTGACATAAAGAGCGCAAACTCTTCATTTGGGTAAGCGTAAACCATCGCCGCCTCAACTTTTCCTTCTCCGTCAGAAGTGGCAATAACGCACGGAGGAGTCGCTTTCATAAACTCAAGCGCCCTTTTTTCGTTATCGTTCATAGCCCGATTATATCATAAAAGAGTGTTAAGCTGTATTATAATGTTCGTATGTTAAAGATTAAATGGCTTTGGATTTTAGTCGCAGTTATAGCTGTTGTTGGCGCCGTATTTGCGCTCTTTTTTACTTCCGGCTTCAAAACCCTCCCTGTCGCCGATTTTGAAGAATGCGTCGCGAGAGGATATGAAGTTTTGGATGTTATCCCACGCCAGTGTAAAACGCCGGACGGCCAATTGTTCGGTGAGAATGTCGGGAATGCCGCAGAAAAAGCTAATTTGATTATTCTTAGTTCCCTAAATCCCAACGAAACTATAACTTCTTCTTTCATTATTCTTACGGGACAAGCCAGAGGTTCCTGGTTTTTTGAAGCGTCTTTTCCTATTGAGATCGTGGACGCGAATGGGATGAGTTTAACCTCCGGTATAGCAAAAGCCGAAGGCGAATGGATGACAGACGAATTCGTTCCTTTTACCGCCAAGCTTGAACTGATAAGTGATTATAAAGGTCCCGCAAATATTATTCTTCATAAGGATAACCCCTCCGATATTCCCGAATTTGATGACGCCCTTATTATTCCTGTAAAAATTGACATCCCTGCCGAACAAATAACAATAAATGTTTATTTCGGGAAAAAGACTTCCTCTTCGGCGACCGACCCCTGCGATTTCGTTTACCCCGTGTCCCGTTCTGTCCCCAAAACAAGCGCTGTTGCTAAATCCGCCCTTATGGAATTATTGAAAGGCGTTACGGAGAGTGAAAATACCGAAGGATATTTCACCAGTCTTCCGAATGACGTGGGACTTAAGCGCATTACCATTATTGACGGAGTCGCTTTCGCGGATTTTTCAGATGACTTGGAATTTCAAGTCGGCGGCTCCTGTCGTGTAACGGCCATTCGCGCGCAAATAACGGAAACTTTAAATCAATTTCCCACCGTAAAAGATGTTGTCATTTCCATTAACGGCCGCACCGAAGACATCCTCCAACCCTAATGCCGATAAAAAATAATTTTTACGCGTATTTCTTACCGGACGGCAAAAATGGAACAGTTGATTCCTGGGAAAAATGCAAAAAATTGGTCTCCGGAGTTAAAGACGCGCGATATAAAGGATTTAAAAATCTGACTGACGCAAAAAAATGGCTTTCTCTCGGCGCAAAATATGAAGTCCGCATTAAACAAAAAATGCCAAAAGGCGTTTATTTTGACGCCGGCACCGGACGGGGGGAGGGGGTAGAAATCAGCGTAACGGACAAGAACGGAAGAGACTTGCTGGAAAAAGTTCTCCATCCAGAGCTTATCAACAAGCACGGTAAGCATCTTTTGCCGAAAGAAAAAACCAATAATTACGGCGAACTTCTTGCTTGTCGATATGCTCTTGAAATAGCAAATCTGCTAAAAGAAAAATATGTCTTCGGCGATAGTCGCTTGGTCATTAATTACTGGTCAAAATGGCTCGTCAAAAAAGAGGTCAACGCAGAGACGAAGAAACTTGCGCGTGAAGTTGCCGGTATGCGTAAAGATTTTGAAAATCTAGGTGGGAAAATTAAATTAATTTCCGGAAACGACAACCCCGCCGATTTAGGTTTTCACAAATAGCGAAGCTGTTTGTGTCTCGCCGTAAGCGGACTACGTCAACTCTTCCTCTATTTCTAAAAGCCGGTTGTATTTCGCCGTTCTTTCCCCTCTTGCCGGCGCTCCGGATTTTATCTCATCCGCTCCAACGGCTACGGCAAGGTCAGCAATGAAAGAATCTTCCGTGTCGCCGCTCCGATGCGATATGACAACCGATTGCCCGCTTTTCTTCGTGAGCGCTATAGCCTGGAACGTCTCGGATAAAGTTCCTATTTGATTCGGCTTAATAAGCACCGCGTTTGTGGCGCTTATATTTGCCCCTTTTTCTATTCTATAAGCATTAGTCGCGTATAAGTCGTCCCCCACTATTTGCACCTTATTGCCCAAGTTCGTGGTAATGGCGGCGAAATTTTCCCACTCATCCTCCGCAAACGGGTCTTCTATACTCACGACACCGTCTTCCTCAACGATCCGCTCATAAAATCGGGCGAGCTCTCCGGCGGACAGCTCTATCTTTTCCCGTCCGAAAATATATTTCCCGCCTCTATAAAACTCCGTAGCGGCGGCGTCTATTCCAAAATTTATATCCCTCCCTAAAACAAGACCTGTTTGCGTAACCGCCTCTGCCATTAATTTAAGCGGTTCGCGATTATCAAGCTCTCGCGGCGCGAACCCTCCCTCGTCTCCGACATTGGTGGAAAGATTATTGCTTTTCAATATTTTTCGGAGAGCTGCATAAATTTCCGCGCAGGCTCGCAATGATTCGCGAAAACTCGTAAAACCGACGGGTATTACCATATATTCCTGAATATCTGTCACCCAGTTAGCGTGCGCTCCTCCGTTCATTATGTTCATCAAAGGAATCGGCATTTTCATCCCTCCTCCTGTTATCCTATTAAGATACCTATAAAGAGGTATCCCATCGGAAATGGCCGCCGCTCTTGCCGCGGCGCAGGAGACGGCAAGAATGGCATTCGCTCCAAGTCTGGATTTATTTTCCGTGCCATCAAGTCTTACAAGTATCTCATCAATCAAAAGTTGATCCCCCACCTCCATCCCAACTATCGTTTGCGCTATTTCGCCATTGACGTCATTCACGGCATCAAGCACTCCTTTGCCGCCGAATCTCTTATTGTTGTCTCTCAATTCAACCGCTTCGTGAGTCCCCGTTGAAATTCCGGAAGGAATAGCCGCTACGCCTTCCATTCCGTTTTCTAAAATAACACGCGCCTTAACGGTTGGATTTCCACGACTGTCTAAAATCTCAATCGCTCTGACCGATTTTATTCTCATCAAATATAAGTATATTTGCGGAGCAACAAAAAAGCCACCGTATCAGTGCGGTGGCGTTAATCTCGGTATCACTCCGGTTTCCTTTCTTTGCATTCCGTTATTAGGCGAATTATTTCCCCTGAAACATAGTAAATCAAACAATCGCTGGACTGGTTATCCGGAGCTACTAATTGTCTTTCCATCTTGTCAGGTCCGCACCACTTTGGGTCCGAATAAATAATTGATACGTCTCCTTCGGTGGTGACTTTCACTCTTATAATCTGCTTCTGTTCATCTGTTCCTCCCTGCCCTTCAGAAACAATCAGCTCTCCTCCTTTAGAATATGAATAGTCACGGAACATGGGCATCTGTTGCATAAAAAATCTCTTTTCCAGCCATACAGGCGAGCCTCTTTGTTCTCCAAAATGGTGAGCAACATATTCCGCAATTGAGAAGAGAAACAAATAAACACTTTTTCCTTCCGCTCTTCGCTTGCGGCGAGCTAATCGTTCAATTGTGAAAAGTAAGGCAGTCAATACGAGAGTAAGGACGAAGACTGTCACGAGCCTGTAGTTTTCGGCTAGGATGGAAATCACTACGGCAACCGCCGCACCAATAATAACCAATAAGTCCTTGAGTTTCATTTCACAGACCTCCTAATTTTCAAAGATGCTGTCGTTATAACACTTTAATAAAGTTATGTCAAAATTAAAAACTGCCGTATACGGCAGTTTATATCTTCAATGATGAACAAAGTGAGGACGCAATCCTGACCGCCAATGTCCGGCAAGACGAAAGATATATCTAAGAAGATCTCGCTCCCTGCTCCAGCCATAGGATACAGGCGGATTAGAAAAGTAGTTGGTCTGGACGGTAAAGCCTTCATCGCTCACGGTGATTTTCACTATGGCTGTCTTAACATCGCTCAACTCTTTCATATAAACAATTAGCTCGTTCCCGTTGTTATTGAAATAAAGCTCGTAATCATCTTTATCAAAGAGGTTCAATCCCCTTGTCAATACTGACACTAGTCGAGATACTACGCTTTTGAAATCGTGTCTCATTTCGACGCCTCCAAATATTTATTTTTTAACTGTCTTCAGTACAGCATTTAAAATGTAATTGTCAAGGTTAAGGAATAAAAATCATTGCAAATGATTCCTGTTGCCATCTGTAATGGGCGGCTTCTTGATTAAAGAAATCTAAAGTAATTCCCTGAAATATGCAGGTTCCGAGGCCACAAGCTCTACTTTCCGTTCTCCCGTCGCCGCCATGAAAGTGATTCTTGAAGAATGCAAAGCAACCGCTCTGTCCGGTAAAATGGCCGGAGAGCCGTATTTTGCATCCCCGAATACCGGGTGTCCTATGGCTGCAAATTGCGCTCGTATTTGATGGAATCTTCCCGTCCCAAGCCTGATTTCCACAAGACTATTAAAGTCTCCCTCCTTCACTACCCTGTATTCCAACTCGGCCTCTTTACCTCTTGGATCCGCAGTCGCCCGAAAATAGTTTCCTCCTTCTTTTGTAATGCGCGACTTCAATATGCCCTTTTTTCTTTTTAACTTGCCCACCAATACCGCTCTGTATATTTTTTCAAGTTCTCTTTCTCTAAACTGCTCGGAAAGTCTTGAAGCCCCTTTGCTTGTTTTGCCAAAAAGAACCACCCCCGAGACTGGCTGGTCAAGCCGATGCACGATTCCCAAAAAAACGTTTCCCTTCTTTTTGTATTTCTTCTTTAAATAATCCTTAACTTGTTTTGCAAGAGAAACATCGCCTTTCCCCTTCATAACCGGAATCCCTGCCGGTTTTAAAACGGCGATTATGTGATTATCTTCGTAAAGAACATTAACCATACCTCGCGAATATACCCGAAGGCAGAATAAGCCCTCTCGCCGTTTCTCTTATTCCGACTTCCCCTTGTTCCACTTTACCTTTCGTAAATGGTAGCGCTTCTTCCAAAATATTCGTGTAACCCGTGGGAGAATATCCGGCCGCGTAGCCGTTTAAAAGGACAAAAGACGGCTTCTCGGACAGTATGTCTTTGCAAAGCAAGAGCAACTTAAGCAAGTCGTCTTCTATCTGCCACGTCTCTCCTTTTGGTCCATGCCCGTAAGAGGGCGGGTCCATTATTATTCCGTCATATTTATTTCCCCGTCTCGCTTCTCTTTTAACAAAGGCTAAAGCGTCGTCCAATATCCATCTGATTGGTTTCTGCTCCAGTCCGGAAATCTTTGCGTTTTCCCTTGCCCATGAGATCGCGACTTTAGATCCGTCTAAATGGGTAACCTTCGCGCCCGCTTTCGCGGCGGCAAGAGTTGCTCCTCCCGTGTATCCGAAAAGGTTCAAGACGGATATTTGTTTTTTATCTATTCGCTCTTCAACCCACTTCCAGTTTGATTTTTGTTCGGGGAAAACTCCCGTATGCTTGAAAGCCGAAAGGCGGATGTTAAAACTTAAGCCTCCAAAATCAATAAGCCAAGAAGTTGGCAGTTTGGCTTTCTTGTTCCAGCGGCCTTTTTGAGAACCTTCAAACACGGCAAGCGCTTTTCTCCATTTCTCGGAATTCGCTTTCGGCCATATCGCTTGCGGGTCGGGACGAGAAAGAATGATGTTTCCGTATCTTTCAAGTTTTTCTCCTCCGCCGCTGTCTATAAGCTCATAATCTTTTTCTTGTTCAGAAATAAGCATCATCTGGTCTTAATTATACCAGGTCTCTTAATTTGCAGTATGGACAATTCTTATCGCCGCATCGTCTGTCCCAAAACGTAAGCCCGCGTATTTCATTCGCAATTTTTACGATTTCGGTTTTTAGTTCTTCCGCTTCTTCCGATGTCACTACGAAACTCACGCGTTTGCATTTTCCCTTATCGTCCGGCTCCACAAAGTCAACTTGGGCAGATGCCATTTTATATTTCCCCTTTTTGTAACCGTCAAGCAGAAGTTTGTAAAAAACAAGCTGCCTCTTAATGTTTCCTTGCGAGTTTTTCGTTTCTCCAGCGATTTCTCTCTCCGACTTCGCTCTGCCTGTTTTAAAATCGGTCACAACGACATCGTTTGAAAATCCGACAGTCTCCATCCGATCAATTCTTCCTTTAATTGTCGTCTCGGGCGCAAGTTCCACTCCTGCTATATAGAACTCTGTGAGAGAATCTTTCTCCCATTCGTCTTTTCGCTCGGCAAAATAAGCAGATAAAGCGGTTTCTCCTTTTTTGAGAAGTTCCTCGTAGTCCGTCTCCTTAAGCGGCTCCTTTGAAAGATGATATTTAAACCTGGTAAGGAGATATTCCTTTCGGGCTCCTTGTTCTTTAAGCGAATCAAAAAAATCTTTAAGAGCCGCGTGCACGGCCGTTCCGTAAATTAAGTGATTTTCCTGCTTTTCGGGAATCCTAAAAAGCCCTGTGTAAAAATATCTCCAAGGGCACTCCAGATAATTGTTAATATCTGTCGCCGAAAGACCTCTCTCTTTAAGCGTCTCTTTCACCATTTTTTTAATTTTTTCTGCGGAATTTTCTTTCGGAACAGCAGAGAACATAACGTTCATATGCGCGATCGTCTTTTTATCCCATTTTTCCGTATCGGGACGCTCCACCATATCTTCTCGTATCTCTCCGATAAACTCCGTCGGCAATTGCTCTTTTCCTTCTTTCCCCTCTTTACTCCATGTTATCGTGAGCCTTTTTTTGGCTCTCGTGAGCGCCACGTAAAATAATCTTCTTTCATCATCCATTTTTTCGCTGTCTTCCAAATCTCTGCCGGAAAGTGAATATACGCCATAAGGGAGACGAAGTTTCTCCGGTCGTCTTTTGTTCCCCCAAAGCCCATCTATGGCTCTTACGATATAGACTGAATCAAACTCCTGTCCCTTGGAGCGGTGCGCCGTCATCAAACGAACCTTCCCTTCGGGAAAAGCCATTTTTTTGCCGGAAATCGGTATACCGTATTCCTCCATTACTAGAAGATGAGAGATAAAGTCCCCTAAAGTCGCTCCCTTTTTCTTCTCCGCAAAATCTCGAATATGACCGTAAAACTCGGTGATTTTTTCCATCTCTTCTAGCGCGTCGGAGCGCGTCATTATTTCCTTCATAATGCCCGAATCGGTGATTATGGCATCTGCCACTTCTATCAATCCGTCGTTTTTAGACATTACTTTCCACGCTGAAATTTTCTCGCCGAATTCCTTAATTTGTAGCCGATTACTTTCTCCAATTAATTTCAAGATATGAACCTTTTTTCTTCGCGCCTCATCTAAGATCTGATAAATATCCAGAGGATCTATTCCGAAAAAAGATATATGCATCGCTTCGGCAAGCGCAAATTCATCTTTCGTATCCGCGACTGCTTTTATTATTTTCACCAATTTCAAAATGCTATAATCGGCCAGAATATTGTTGTCCGATTCAATAACAAAAGGTATGCCGTATTTTGTAAATGTTTGGGCAATGGAAACACCATCCTTGTTTTCTCTGAACAGAACGGCTATATCTTCCGCTCTTTCTCCGTTTTCTATTTTATTTTTTATGTCATCGGCTAAAAAATATTCCTCCGCAAGTTCATTCGCAAATCCATAAACTTTCATTTTATCGCCTTTACCGGACGTTGATTTCAATTCCTCATCTTGCGGAATAAGGCTATAGGCCCCAGCTAAAATTTCCTCCGTCGAGCGGTAATTTTCTTCAAGCGTTATGAGTTTTGCCGCCGGATAGAGATTTTTAAAATAATAAAAGTTATCAAGCGAGGCGCCTTGAAAACGAAATATCGCTTGTTTCCCATCTCCGACGATAAAAATGTTCGGATTGTCGTGAAAACTCGCCAAAAGCTCCAATATCTTGTTTTGCGCTTTGTTGCTGTCTTGATGCTCATCGGCCAAGATGTATTGATATTTTTCTTGAAGCGAGAGTAATAAACTCTCATCCGATCGAAGAGCTTTTAGAGTCTCCATTATCATATCCTCGTAATCGTAGAGCTTCTTTTCCGCGAGCGTTTTTTCGTAAGTTTCATATATCAAAACCAAGTCTTCATTTTTAACGATGTTTTTTTCTTCATCAGCATATTTGCCCTTCATCTTCCCTTCGTATTTTCCAGATTCATAATAAAGATCTCCTATCAAAGAAAACTTCTTCCTCCGCTCCGTAACGATTTCTTCGTAGTCCTTTACGTCTACCCCCTCTCTCTTCAAATCGCTTATCGCCCCTATGACGTTTTTGAGATAATGGAATTTGTCTCCGATTGGACGGAGCTTTTTAAGCGGAAGATTTTCCAATATTTCTTCAAGTATTCTTACTTTGTCGGACTCCGTAATCGGTTCCGAGCCGATAATGCGAGGAAAACACTCTGGATAAGTTTTAATGACGTTGTTTGAAAATCCGTGAAAAGTATTGATATTCACGGCATAGGCGTCGGATCCCATTATTCCCGATAAGGCTTTCCTCATTGAAATAACACTTGCCTCCGTGAAAGTCAGGGCAAGAATGTTTTCGGGTTCCGTGTCCGTTCGTTGAACGATGTTCGCGATTCTCATCGTAAGCGTCTTGGTCTTTCCCGTTCCGGGACCCGCTATGACCATAACGGGGCCTTCAAGCGTATCTACCGCCTTTTTTTGGGCAGAATTAAGCTCTTTATAGCGTTCTTGAAATTCGGTTTCATTCACAGGTTCAGTATAGTGAAGCCGTTCATTCTTGTCATTTTTAGATATTAAAAAACCGATTTGCTATTGAGCTAAATCGGCTATCGGTTTGATGTCTTTCTCCCACTCTTCTCCCCTCAAATGCGCGTCTGTTTCCATAAGAGCATCTTTTAAAGAAATATCCGAGCATGTCGGGCATTTCTTTATTTTGAAATGCACCACCGGATATCCTAGCTGCGCTGCGGCCTCAAGAACCTGTGAGTCTGGGAACATTTTTGCAAATCTTCTTACCCTCACAATTCTTCTCCGTCCGCAGTTACAATCCGCTATCGCTTTTGCTGCCATGTATTCCTACCTCCTTTTAATGTGCCTCTTGAAAAAATCCTGTTTAGGGTTCAACTTAACATATTTTTAAAAATACGTCAAGCTAAAATAGGATAAAAAATCGTGGAAATTTCCACGATTTTTTGAGAACTATGCGCAGACAGGAATAGGGTATCCCATTCTCTCCGCGATTTTCTTCCCCTCCGGACGAGTCGCCAGTTCAGGATTCAACGAGACAGCAAGAGCGATGAAAGCCGCGGGAAGAAACATGTATCCCTCGGGCTTTTTGGATGGAGTAAGGAGAACAACCTTTTCTCCCTCGCCTCCTGCCGCTTCCTTGGGTAACGGGTTTTCCCGCTCGTTCGTCACGAAGTCAAATGGCACTGCTCTCCGGCCGTCGGAGACAAAACCGAGAGCGCCCCGCCAGTCGAGCATCGTGCTGCCGGCATAAATGCCAATTTCTTTGCCGAGAACCTTCGAAACCCCTCTCTGAAGTTCCCTTGCCGCCTCGATGGGTGGACAATAAGGATCCCAACTCGGGACCTGATTGTTCATGAGCCATACGAGTAAGCTTGTCAGGCTCTGCTCGCCTTTCCTGCCCATCCATTCGTTTGGCGGGATCGGTCTGAATTGGCTGAACGCCAACACTAATCTTTTGTTCCTGTCCTGTTCCCCTGTCATGCCTTAACCTCCTTATATTTTTTTAATTAATTCCAGTTTTCATTGTATCATACTAAACTCATTTTGTCAATAAAAATCGCTCAATTGCTATATTTTAAGCCACAAAACCTTGACAATCAAAGCTGATTTTATTACCCTAAATGAAGATATTTAAAAGGAGGAGCGATATATGCCTGATTGTTTGCATAAGCATTCAACCCATCTCTGCATAGTGGCAGATCCGGAAGACAAACGAGTCAAATACACGGTGGAAAAGTGCAAAAATTGCAACTCAATCATTGTCTCTCCACTAAACGATATATTTAGACTCACGCCCCACGATCAAAGAGTGAGGATCTTAGGTGAAATCGCAGATCAAGGTTTCGGCCTTGAAGCCCTGTTTTGTTTTTACAAGTCCGAAACAGTTTTTTAGTAGAGGAGGAGATTTAAAAATGGCTGCAACCGTAATGGAAAAGCCGAAATGTTCCCACAAACCCGGGGTGGTGCTCATTGGCCATCGCAATTACGATTGCGTTGAAGGCGGAAAAATACGCTTCTGTGTCCATCTTTGTCGCAAAGGATGCGGAATGGCTTATGCAATTCCGGACGACGATTGGCAACTGACTTGGACTCAAAGAGAGCAGATAGCAGATGAAGTAAGAGAAATGGGGTATGAATTTGACCCCAGCCCGAATCCCGAATTTGACTAATGAACTTTCGCCCCGTACCGCAAGGTAACGGGGTTTTTATTTCCAAAACCAAGAAGATTATTGTATTGCTCTCTGCGCTTTCTTCCTGTCGTTCTCCGTAAGATGCAGTTTTCTTATCCGCACCGATTTCGGCGTTATTTCAAGCAATTCGTTTTCCGAAATATAATCAATGGCATCCTCAAGCGTCAGCTTCCTCGGAACTTCAAGTTGTTCCTGAAGTCCGTCGTTTTTCGCCCTGAAATTTGTAAGCTCTTTTGTCTTGCAGACATTTACGTAGACATCGCCTTCTTTGGCGTTTGCCCCAATAACCATTCCTTCATATACTGGCACGCCCGCGCCCATGAACAATTCCCCTCTCCCTTGCGCAGCCACAAGCCCGTAATTATTTGTCTCGCCTGTCGCCGTTGAGACTATGGAACCATGTTCTCTAGTTCTCACTTCTCCCTTGAGTTCTTGATATCCGGCAAACAACGTATTCATTATACCCATGCCTCTAGTAGCTGTTAAAAACAGATTGCGAAGTCCGATAAGACCGCGAGTCGGCGTCGCGAATTCTAATTTGGAAATCCCCCTGTCAACCGACATATCTTTCATCACCCCAAGCCTCTTCCCCATTATTTCAATAATCGTTCCGGAAAAGTTTTCGGGCGCTTCTATGGAGACGATCTCGATCGGTTCAAGAGTTCTCCCTTCTTCTTCTCTTAATATTACCTGTGGCTTGGAAATCTCAAACTCATATCCCTCCCTTCTTATTTTTTCGACAAGTATGGATAAATGGAGCTCTCCTCTGCCGGATACAATCCATTTATCGGTTGTAGCCGTTGGTGCCACTTTGAGCGCGACATCCGCCTCGAGCTCTTTAAGAAGCCTCTCCTTAATGTTCCTTGAAGTCGTATATTGACCTTCCTTCCCCGAAAAAGGCGAGGTATTCACTCCAAACATCATCTTGATGGTCGGCTCGTCTATATGTATTGGCGGAAGCGCTGCGGGATTTATCGCGTCGGCAAGCGTTTCCCCTATAGTGATGTCTGTTACTCCGGATATGGCGACAATGTCACCCGCCGAGGCAGAATCCGAATCTATGCGCGAAAGTCCCGAAAAAAGAGATACGGCAGATACATTCGCTTTGCGTATTGCTCCGTTTTTCCCGATAACCGCTATTTGGGAACCTTTCTTGACGACACCCGCGTAAATTCTCGCTATGGCCATTCTGCCCTTATAATTGTCGTATTGTATGTTTGCCACAAGCGCCTGAAAAGGCTCGTTCATTTTTGCCTCCGGAGCCGGAATATAATTGATTATCGCCTTAAATACCGGCTCAATGTCATTCATTAAGGATAAATCTTTGATATCGCTCGCTTTGCCCTGCATACCCGAGGCGTATATCAACGGAAATTCAATTTGATCTTCGGTTGCTCCTAAGTCTATGAACAAGTCATAAATAGCATTTAAGACCCATTCCGGACGAGCATCGGGCTTGTCTATCTTGTTAATAACAACGATAATTTTTAATCCTGCCTCAATTGCTTTCCGAAGCACGAATTTCGTTTGAGGCATTGGCCCTTCTTTGGCATCAACGAGTAGGATCGCTCCGTCCACCATTCTCATTATGCGTTCCACTTCTCCGCCAAAATCGGCATGTCCGGGAGTATCAACAATGTTTATCTTTACACCCTTATAATTAACGGCGGCATTTTTGGAAAAAATGGTTATTCCTCTCTCCTTTTCGAGCTCATTGGAATCCATTATGAGTTCTTGGCTCTCTCCTGTCTTTATTTTAAAATTTTCGGACTGCTTCAATAAGGCGTCCACAAGAGTCGTCTTTCCATGGTCTACATGCGCTATGATGGCTACGTTTCTGATATTCATCGTGCGAAAACTGCTGAAGATACCACACATCTAGCTTTCACTCAAGCTGCCATATAGCACGATTATTTAAAAACTCACAACAAAACGTTTTTATTTACTGAAAAAAGACGCTCTTATAGACGTCTTTTTTTTATTATCCCTTAAGATACCTCTTTACCACCACGAAGCTCGAAACTACCCCGATTGTTACGGCAAAAAGCAAATTGTATCCGAGAATGGTGAATATATGGCTCAAGAAATAATTCCATAAACTCATTTCGGGAATTAGGACAGCCACATAAGGCGACACTAAATAAGCGAAAGGTGCGGCGATTATCACTCCGACGATAGCCGAAAGTATTCCGTATATCGCGCCAACCACAATGTAAGGACCTCTCACAAACGCATTTGATGCCCCCACAAGTCTCATGATCCCAATTTCGTCCTTACTTGAATGAATGGCAAGAAGAATCGTGTTGAATGAAACTATGCTTGCAACAATCGCAAGAATCACTGTAAGCATAAATCCCGCTTGTTTTCCCACGTCCATTATTTTCACAAGTCTGTCTATTACGAATTGATTCTGGTTGTAACTTATCGTCTCAATAATCGTGGATAGAGTTTCGTTATTTAAATAAGACGCAATGGCCGAATAATCTTTCGGGTCAAAAGCTTTAATGTTCAAAGATGCCCGCAAGGGATTATCCCCGATTTCTTCAAGCGCTCTCGCAATATCCGAATCCGACGGATGTCTTTCTTTGAATCTCGCCAGGGCTTCGTCTCGGGAAACGTATTCCACTTCCTTCACTTCGGAAAGACTTTCAAGAGAACTTTTCAGATTTAACATTTCATCTTCACCCACGTTTTCCCTGAAATCCACGCTAATGTCTATTTTGTCCTGTACTAGAGATATCGCCTTTTGGCCAACCACGCCAAAGAGTATAAGACTCTCAAAGACAATCACGGCGAGAAGCAAAACTAAAATGGTCGCGACCGACACCAAATAGTTTCGGGCAAAATTTTGAAAACCGTATTTTAGGATTCTGGAGAATGTTGTAATCATTTTTAAACGAGAATGTATTTCCCTTTTTCTTCGTCCCTTATTATTTTACCGTCTTCCATGCTTATTACCCTTTTCTCCAGCTGGTTCACAATTTCTTTGTTGTGAGTCGCGAGAATAACGGTAGTGCCAAGTTCGTTAATCTTAGTGAGCAAATTTATGATCCCCCACGTATTTATCGGGTCTAAGTTTCCTGTCGGCTCATCGGCGATTATAACATCCGGATGATTCACCATCGCTCGAGCGATAGCCACTCTCTGCTTTTCGCCGCCGGAAAGTTCGTGAATGAAATTCCGCGCTTTATTACCGAGCCCCACGAGGTCCAACACCTGCGGCGTTACTTCCTCTATTTCCCTTTGCGGTCGAGCGGCGACCTCCATCGCAAACACGACATTTTCATAAGCTGTTTTCTTGGATAATAAACGAAAGTCTTGGAATATCACTCCCATGTGCCGTCTTAAAGCCGGCAATTCTTTGTTACTTAATCTATTCACTTCATATTGACCGAAAACTATCCTTCCTTTTGAAGGTTTCTCTTCGCCGATAAGCATTTTGATAAGCGTAGATTTTCCGGCGCCGGATTTTCCCACAAACGAAACAAACTCTCCGGGATTTATTTTAAAGCTTACTTCCCGGACAACTTCGTTATCTCCATATTTTTTGGAAACGTTATTGAAAGTAATCACTCCTATAATTTTAACTCCGCCTCTATGAAACCGTCCAGATTGCCGTTTAACACGTCTTGAATCTTCGTTGTTTCATACTCGGTGCGATGGTCTTTTACCAGTTTATATGGATGCATTACATACGATCGTATCTGATGCCCCCACTCGGGATTTACGCGCGTCTTAAGACTTTCTATTTCCGTTTCCTGTCTTTCTTCCATCAATTTCACGAGTTTCGCTTTTAGTATCGCAAGCGCTCGTTCTCTATTTTGCGTTTGGCTTCGTTCGGCTTGCGACGAAGCGGAGAGCCCCGTTGGAACGTGAACAACTCTTACCGCTGTTTCTACTTTGTTTACGTTTTGTCCTCCGGGTCCGGACGATCTTGCAAAGTCAACCTTGATGTCCCTGTCTGGAACTTCGATTTTTTCCGCGTCAAACTTCGGAAGAACGGGTAAGACTTCGACCAAAGCGAAAGACGTATGTCTTAATTTTTTAGCGTCGTATGGAGAGATGCGAACCAATCGGTGAACGCCGTATTCTTTTCGTAAAATGTTATAAGCGTCTTCCCCTTTTATTTCAATCGTATCGTCATCCACTTGAGCGATTTTCCACCCGCGTCTCGCCGCGTAATTCTTATACATTGTAAGAAGCATATTCGCCCAATCGGCCGCATCTTCTCCTCCGGCGCCTGCTAAAACCGATATTACCGCCGGCAGATTCTCGTATTTATTTTTCGTCATAAATCTTTCTTCAAACTTTCTTGCCTCCTCCGGAGTTTTTATGGCGTCAAATTCCTCTAGTTCTGATTTCAAAAGACCGTATTCCTTCGTTTTCGCGCCTGCCTCGGTTTTATCGCTTTTCCAAATATCGGGGTCGGATACGACAAACTCAAGCTCTTTAAGTCTTATTCTTTTCCCTTCTATCCCGAACTTTTCCGCGATTATTTTCTTTAGATTATCTGTTCCCAAATCCATTTAGATATTTGTTTTTCTGTAAGCTATTATCAATTCTCTCCACGCTTGATAAAGTTCCATTAGCTCTTCCCTCATCTCTGGAAACAGCGCTAAGTCCCGCCAATCCCTCTCCAATTTCGCAAGCGGGTCATACGGGTCTCCCTCCTTTTCTCTCCGAGCAATATTTAAGTATATCCCTTGCGTTAAATGGCTCGCCGAGTCCGAATAAGCAATTATTTTCGCTTCAAGCGTCTCGGGCATTACATCTTTGCACCGATGGGCCCTTACGCAATGTAATACTTTTTCTGCTTTCCCTTTGTCATACCCTTCCGCCACGAGCCACTCTCTCGCGGCCGCTTCTCCTATTACGGCGTGGTCTTCCCCGTTGTCATATGCCATACACTCCGCGTCATGGAGCCACATGGCAAGCAAAACCGTTTCCCTGTCAGCCTCCGGGAATTTTAAGAGCATCACTTCCGCTATCTTTTCAAACTCTTTCAAATGTTCCTTTAGATGATCGGCTAGCCGAAAAACTGATATTTTCTCGTTAAAACGATTTTTTGCTTTTTCTATTATCGTCATATTTTGAGCCGAAGGTGGGAATCGAACCCACGACCTGCTGTTTACGAAACAGCCGTTCTGCCACTGAACTACTTCGGCATTACTATTTTGTTCTTGATAAATAGTCTACCTTCTTTCGCTCTTTTGCTCAAAGAACGATTACCTCTTCCTTTTTCTCCTGTTAAAACCTGCATATTGAAATTTTACTTGAGCGGGATACGGGAATTGAACCCGCGTCTTAACCTTGGGAAGGTTACATACTGCCACTGTACTAATCCCGCTTTTCTGGCGCTATAATTATCGTTCTTTCTTCGGGAAGCCGGTAATTAAAGCGCGATTTTATCTCTTTAATGAGGTTCTCGGGCTTTCCGAGATATTCTATCTTCTCTCTCAATTCTTTGTTTTCCGCCGATAAGTTCTCCGCTTCGCTTCTCGTAGCCGACACTTCGGCCGAAAGATTTCTATAATCCCTTACTATGCCGTATATCTGAAACCCCACAAACCCGATTGCCGCGATTAGCATTATAAGGATAAAATAACGTCCCATCCCCTTAATTCTAGGGGGTAGAGCCTTATTTTTTCAACAACTCCTTAAAGACCTCGGGCGCTATGGTTACTTTTCCCCTTTCTTTGAGTCTCTTCTTGCCTTTCTTTTGTTTCTCCCAAAGTTTTACTTTTCTTGTCCTGTCTCCGCCATAAAGATATCCCGTAACGTCTTTTTTAAGCGCTGGAATGTCTTCCCTCGCAAGAATCCTGCTTGAATCTTTGACTTGAATAGCTTGAACAAAGAGAGAGCGCGGCAAGAGGTTTTTCAAATCTTCCGCGAGTCTTCGCGCAATTCTCGGCGCGTCTTTTTTGTAAACTATCCTCGTAAGACCCGGCACTTCTTCGTTTGCAAGAATAACCTCAAGCTTCGTGAGTATTGCCGGAGCATATCCAAAAAATTCATAACTGAACGATGCGTATCCCAACGACACGGATTTCAGTTTATCGTCAAAATCGGAAACAAGTTCCGTTAGCGGCATTTTAGCCGTAATGATTATTCTGTCCTCAAACGAATCAGTTTCTTCCTCGGACATTCTGAAAAAATCCCTTAAAGACATCACGCGTCCTAAATATTCTTTGGGCGTCATGATTTTTAAAATGACTATGGGCTCCTCCACCCTTATATATTCCTCGGGAAAATCTTTCGGACTCTCCACTATTCGTTCGCCATTTCTCGTTATTACCTTATAAGCAACCGACGGAAAACTCGTAACCACTTTGAGTCCGAATTCTCTTTCCAATCTTGCCGTTACTATTTCAAAGTGGAGCCGCCCCAAAAACCCTGCCTTGAATCCTCTTCCGAGCACTTCGCTGTGATCCGGCGCGAGCGTAATAGAGGAATCCATGAGTCGTAATTTATTAAGTGCTGATTTTAAATCGTCATACTCGCTTCCTTCGTTCGGATAGATGGAAACGAAAACAACCGGATTTGGCGGCGTGTATCCGGGCAGAGGACTGTCCCCTATGGTATCCCCTATGCGCAGCACACCCGGATCTTTTATGCCGGTTGCAATATAGCCGATTTCTCCTTCTGTAAGCTTTTCCGCCGCTCGAGATTCAGGAGTAAATATCCCGACTTCTTTCGCTACGAATACTCTATCCGCGCCAATAAGTCGCAAAGTCTCTTTCGGTTTAAAGCCTCCCGAAAATATCCGAACATAGGCGATAATGCCCTTATGATCATCGTAGATAGAATCAAATATCAAAGCTTGTTTTCCATTTCCTTGTTTGGGCGGTGGAGTCAACCGAACTATGCCCTCCATCAGCTCTTTCACTCCTTCACCCGTTTTCGCGGAAATTCGGTAGACATCCTCCGGCCTTTGACCCGTGAGTCGAGCGAGCTCTTTTACGATTTCCTGAAGAGACGGAGGATTTAGGTCAATCTTATTAACGCAGCCGATAATTTCTAACCCCGCCTTTTTTGCCGCTTCAAAATTGGCAATCGTTTGCGCCTGCAATCCTTGAGTCGCGTCAACTAATAAGACCGCCCCCTCAACTGCTTTAAGGGCCCGCGAAACTTCGTAGCCAAAATCGCTGTGCCCGGGCGTGTCTATTAAGTTGAGTTCGTATTTATTCCCGCTGGAGCTGTATGCCATTCTGACCGGCGTCATTTTGATGGTTATACCTCTTTCCCTCTCAAGCTCCATCTGGTCCAAATACTGCGGCTTCATCTGCCGAGCGGAGACTGTTTCGGTTATCTCAAGCATCCGGTCGGCAAGAGTGGACTTGCCATGATCTATATGGGCAATTATTACGAAGTTACGAATTGATTCCATTGACCTACAATCTACTAAGAGTAAGGTCAATAATCAATCTCGTCGGTAAATTAGCGCTCTCGTATTCATACGTTGAGGTTCCGGTTTCTTTAAACACGTATCCCGGAGGTGCCTGAATGGAGTAAGAAAACATTGAATCCACTCCCGATTGTTTTTCATATACAAACCTGAATCTGTTGGAAAGCGTACCAATATGTTCATATTCCATCGTAAGCTCTTTGTCGCTCCCCGCAGAAACGGTAAGCCATCTGCCAAATACGGCTTTGCCCGATTCCACGCCGGATTCATATAATGCCACGTCTTTATCGGTTTCATATCCCTTGCTCGCATAATTTACTGCTGGACGAATTGTCTTTGCCGTTTCACCCGCTGTCTTTGTAAGCTTTGCTCCTTGCGGCGTAAGCACTTTAATGTATGCTTGGTTCCTCGCTTTATAAAAAGCCTCGCTCGCTTTGTCTCCTTCGTGGATCCTCGTTACGGAAAGAGTGTCCGATACGGTTCCCGAAATACTTATTACGCTTTTCAGGCTTACTTTCTGCCTTATGTATGCATCCGTTTTTTCGCCGCCGATATTTGAAACCGATACCGCGAGATAATCTCCATATTCCGAATCGGCCGGCTGATATACCTCCCCTGCCCACAAAGATTTAGAAACAAAATTTTGGAGTCTCTTATCAACAAAATAGGCTTGCACGTCTTTGTTATTTAGTCTGCCCTCTAAAACCCGCGCCAATTCCTCTTTGTCCGATGAAGAAAGTTTCTGAACCCTTGAAATAAGTTCCGGCAAAAGTGATTTTAATATGTTCTTTCTCTCTCCGCCTCGTATGGTCGAATCTCTTGAAACCTCCTTCTGAACTTCCTCTAAAAAATTGCTATTATCTAAAACAATTCCGTAATCCGGTAATTCTATGGGCCCCGTAATCTTCAAAATATCCGTCACCAACTTGTGGTTTATGGCTACAGCTCCGTCAAACTTCGTTCCTCCGTCGGCATAAACCGGTGATTTTTCCAAAAACCCGAGAACTTTAGAAACGGATGTCGGGAAATCCAAGAACCAGTTGGCGTCTCTCGCTTCCCAATCTGTAGTTATGCCCATAAGCGGCGTTGGCGGAATTACCTTCTCTTCAAGAAATTTATCCGGATAGTAAATATCATTTACTGCAATGTCTTTTACTTCTCCGCCCGAAAGTTTAACCGTCGCGTAACTTCCGATAAATCCGCCAGTCGCTCTCATTTCCGAATCGTTCATAAAGAACATGACCAAGTTGCTTTCACCCTTCAAGAGATTTATCGCCCCATCAAGGATATCCGCTGTTTCTGTCATTTTGGAATAAAGGGTGAGGTAGTCCGTGGACATGTCTGTCGCAAGGCCGAATGAGGCCATTCCGTTCCGCACCTTTGCAAGAGAATCAGTCATTGTTCTCACCCGAGCTCTTATTTCCTCAAGTTCCGAGATTAATTTACCGCCATCATTCCACATAAGCGAAATCCCTTCTTTTTTAAGAGTGTCCGTTGTCTTCGTCACGAAAAAAGCCGTTTTACTGAATTCTTGAAGAGCGCCAACGAACGTCGGCATTTCTTTAAACGCCGGAATTATTCCCAAAATCCGCGCATATATATTCATACTCTTAAGACTCGCGTCTGCCTTTTTCAAGCTTCTCCCCATTGCGTCGGTGTCGTATTGTTTTGCTGACTCGGCAGCGGAGATAAAGCTTCTGTAAGCCGTAAGCACTGTTCCAACCGCGTTATCTTTAACTTCCCACGCGGTTATACTGCCCAGACTAAGCAAAAACACGCCTATAATAACCGCAAAACGTCTCGCGCTCGTTCTTGGTTCCCTTACCGCGGAAATATTATGTGTTTTCAATCTCTTTTTTTTCGTTGGACGCCTAACGTCCGTCAAAAGATAGGAAATGTTATTCTTCTGCACGTGCAAATTATAACAGTCCCATGCCTATTCGGAAACTAAAGTTCTCCCCATCTCGTTTGTTACAGCCCTTGTTTGTTACAGTCCTTGTTTGCCATAGTTCTTGTTCGTCACAGTTTTTAGTAAAGACGATATTTTCATTTCCGCCAAACTTGACGATCGTCAAGTTTGGCGAATTTTATATTCCGGTTGGATCGGATAAAAATATGCAGACAGTTTTTAAAATTATTCTCAAATCACCCCAAAATGTAATTTTTTGAACGTATTTGGCGTCAAATTCCAATTCTTTTTTCCAATTAAGAGACGAAGCTCCCGATATCTGGGATATTCCCGTAACTCCCGCCCGATATTTCGCAAGATGTTTATACTCTTCTGGATATTTTTCCACTTCTTCCGGCTCGTGCGGACGAGGTCCTACTATTGCCATTTCTCCTTTTAAAACGTTTACCACCTGCGGCACCTCATCTATACGGCATGCTCTCAAAAATTTTCCGATTCTTGTTACACGCGGGTCATTTTTTATTTTAAAGAAAGGCCCGTCTTTTCGGTCATTCAGGTATTCCAGTTCTTCTTTCATTTTTTCCGCTCCCAAAACCATGGAACGAAATTTATATGCTCTTATCTTCCCTCCTCGAGATATTCTTTCACACTTCACAAAAACCGGCCCGCGAGAATCAATTTTTATCGCAGCGGCTATGATTGGCATAAACGGCAAAAAAACCGCTAGAGCGGCAAGAGATACGATCACATCCATAGCTCTTTTCCAAAAGGGATATTTTTGGTTCATCTTCTGTATTAGATTTTATTATAAATAACGGTTTCAAGGCTAATAAATTGTAACTTTTAGTTTTGCGTTTTGAATTTTGAGTTTATGATACTAACATGCGCATCGCCATCACGCATGACTATTTAAACCAATTCGGAGGAGCTGAAAGAGTTCTTGAGGTTTTTACAGAGATGTATCCCGAAGCTCCAATTTATACCCTTTTTTACGATAAGGAAGCCCTTGCCGGTCGGTTTGGAACAAAAATCAGAAAAACCAGTTTTCTTGATAATTCTTTTATAAGACAACACCACCGTTTATCCATTCCTTTGATGCCCTTCGCCGCTCATTTAGTGAACCTTGGCAAAGATTATGACGTTGTTATTTCAAATTCTGTCGGATTTGGCAAAGCATTTCGCCATAAAAGCGCAAAGCATATTTTTTACTGTAACGCCTTATTACGTTACGCTTGGGACCCAAAAACTCACCTTAGAGAATTTCTCCCTTCAGGAGTTTACGCACTCGCTCGTCCGGCAGCTTGGGCAATGAAACATTGGGATCGTATAACCGCTCGTCGGGCAGATATAATAGTCGCAAATTCAGAATACACGCGTGAAAGAATAAAAAAATTTTATGGCCGCGATTCGGAAGTAATTTATCCGCCCGTTAATACCGATTTTTTCAAACCCCCAGAAGACAAAAAACAAAGAGACTATTATCTTGCTGTTGGCCGTTTTCTCCCATATAAAAAATTTGACATTGTTGTTAACGCTTTTAATAAGCTGGGGCTCCCTTTAAAAATCGTAGGAGATGGTCGTGAATACGAAAAATTAAAATTGCTCGCGAAGTCTCCGAATACCGAATTTATCGGATTTGTTCACGATCCCGTAAAGCTTCGCGAGTTGTATCAAAGAGCGAAAGCCTTTCTCTTTCCGCAAATTGAAGATTTCGGTCTCGTAGCCGCCGAAGCTTTGGCCTGCGGCACGCCGGTTTTGGGTTATGATGCCGCGGGCGCCAAAGAAATGGTAATTCCTGAAAATAACGGCCTTCTTTTTAAAAAGCAATCTGCGGACGCGCTCGCTGATGCCGTAGAAATATTTGAGAATATGCAATTTGATAGCTTAAAAGTCGCCGAAACTACCCGGAAATTCAGCCGGGAAGAGTTTATCCGCCGCTTTAGAATTATTGTCGGAGAATGATTATCTCATCCACTCCGTTTTTTCTCCCTTCCTCTTTTTCTCCGTCATCAAAAGCTTTCCGTCTTTCATCCCTCTCTTACCCAGGTAAATCTGTTAATAATCTTACCGTCTTTTTCCACATCTCCAAAAAACATTTCTTTGGGCCTGGCCCAAATCAAAGCAGTATTAACAATATCTTGATAAACCACGAGTTCTTCAAGTGTCTCACTGTGCTTCGCAATGCCTATAAACCTATATTCATGCCCCTTGTAATGTCTGTATATTCCGGGCTTTATATCCATTATCTTTTGAAGATTTTTATCGTTTTTGCGACCTCTTCCGGCACGCCGTCTATGCATTCGTAATTCTTTACCTCATCCTCATTCACCCATGCATAGTCAGTAAACCCGCCTACTTCCGGAACTATATTCCCGCCTTTATATTTGGCAGCAAGTTTTATAAGCACCACTGGCGTTTCGTCCGGACGAACGAAGACGTTACTGTTTACGTATCTGAAATCATCCCCTATTTCTATCCCCGCTTCTTCTCTCGCTTCGCGTCGTAACAAATTCTCCACCGCATCCTGAAAATCAATCACGTCGCCGTTTAGTCTAGTGGGGTGTTCAATATCAATGTCCTTCCACTCTAACTTTCCTCCGGGCGTTCCCCATCTTCCCGGATGCACTTTCTCCCGCATGTCGCGCTTTAAAATGAGGCATCGCTCATCATTTTCGCGAAATACTAAAACGTTGGCGACAAAGTAAAAAAGCTTGTCTTTTTTCGCATTATCAAGGCTTATCTTACCGGCCGGCATAATTGCATTATATCTCCGTCCGCGCAAGAAAAAAGCCCTCACTTATCGCAAGGGCTTGTTTATACAGAGCTACGGCATGAGGTAATTAAGAAGAGCGTCTTCAAACACAAAAGATTCAGCCCGCATTTCCTCATTCTTTCCGTCTAGAGTCTCGAAAAAAGCCCTGACAACCGCCCTGATAATCAGTCCTTCCCTATCGTCACAGCAAAGAATCCCTCTGGCATCCAATCGGTCTATGACGTTCTGCACGATTCCCGCAACGACCTTCTCTTCGCCTATATCCGTAATCTTGACCGCCCTTTCCCCGTTCTTGTTTTTATCGACAACTTCAGCCGTCTTTGTGATCACTTCATCTTCGGCCACGTCCATTTTCATGCCTCCTTTTTTAAAAGTGTTACTACTTTCAGGAAAGTCTCAAATTGAGATTTTGTCAAATTAAAATCATTTTTTGATTTTTGCAATGTCCGGAATAGTAATCCATGAAGCCATCGCTCCAACCCCTTTTTTATTGATTTCAAAAGGCTTAATCTTCCGTGAATCCTTCAGAAATATCAGTATGCAATATCTCTTTTCTTTGAATCTTTGAAAGAATTCGGGAATTTTTTCTTTTTCTATACCGTCATCGGTACCGTATTTGTCTAAAATTTCCCTCACTTTAACCGGCGTTAAATTAGAAAACTGAAGCACTTTGCTTATTTTCGCTTTTATTCTTACTGGATCGCCGGAATCTTTAAAATAAATCGTTTCTCCTTCTTTAACAGAGTCCCACGGTTTGTATTTTACCGAATACCAACGCGATTCTATTTTCTTTCGTCCGTCCAAAATCTTACCGGTAAGCCCCCATGATTTTTTCATTATCGCTAAGTGCTCCATAGTTCTACCGAAATATTACAATATTTATATCGGATTTTTTAAATAGGGCCATTCACAATATGCTGTGAATGGCCCTGAGATTTTATGCGCAGATTCAAGAATTTGAAACCACAAGTTATAACTACTGCGATAGGAAGCCGGACACCGAACCGAAGCCGTCGTGCGGGTCGTCAACGAAGAGCGTGTCGAACCTGACCTTGCCGCCGCCGAAGCAGAAGCAGGGAGACTCGGAAAAGTCGCCATCGGCCCCCGGAGAGAACTCGTCGCCGGAACAATCCATGTCCAGTTCCTCCCAACGGACGAGCCGTTCGGGATGAGTCAGAACGATGGAACCGACCGCGAGGCTTCCGAGACCGAACTCGTTGGCCACGAAGACCTCACGAGCCCGACGGACGGACTTGCCACGGTGACGCATGCCGAGCTGGGCCGCGACGATCAGGATGTCGCCCTTCTGCGTTTCGGAGATCAGATCGAGCGCATGCGCCGTGCGAGCGTGAACCCGCAGTTGCGCCGGCGTGATCTGACCCTCACGGTAGTTGTAGAACGACCGGGAGTCGGCGATCTTGGTGTGAACGAGCTGGACCGCCTGGCAGTACTTCTGGATCGGATCGGTCACTTCGGGGAAGTGCTTCGCCGCCAGTGCGTCCACCGAGGGAATTGCGAACCATCCTTCGGCACCGTTCGGGAGTTCCGGCAGGGTCTTGGCGAATTCGAGCGCGTGGCTCGGATCGAGACCGAAGATCTTGGCAATCACCTTGACCTGGTCGTTGATCGGCTTCGGCCCTTTATACTCCTTCGGGTACGCGTAGTTGGAACGAACTTCCTCGTTGGCGAACTGGTTGGACACCGAGAGCTCCTTGACGCCGGTGATGATGCGAGCTTGGAACTCGTCACCGTTCTCGATGAGCTTCTGGATGCCGTCCTTGTCGAGGAGACCCTCGGCGATTGCGCGATCCACGGCGTCTTCCGCGAATCGCTTGACCTGTTTCTTCTGTCCGTCTGTGACGGTGGTGATCAATGCTTCCATTGTCATCCTCCTTTTTTAAAAAACTTGGCGGTCAGTATGACATATATTCCGTATTTTGTCAATTAATTTGACTAAACCTTCTTGGTTTTATCTCTTCTAGTATTCCTATATTTCTTTTTACTTCCACACCAACAGGATTATTATGCATTTTTTAGATTTTCGTGTATTTGTTGTCCATAAACGATCTTCCGACATATTCATCCCTGCTAAACGAGACAATTCCATCCTGATGAGAAAGAATAAATTCCGAGATGCCCGTGTCATGCATCATTTTTGCGCATATAGTGCAATATAGTTGAATCTCGCCACCCAAAAATCTTTGCCGACCATCGGGATGAAAACGAGAAAAATACAGTTTTGATCCTTTTATTTTATCGGGATGGCACCGCAAAGCATCCATGATCGCGCGCTGTTCAGCGTGCACACAACATGTTTTATCCGTAATCTTCTGATTAAATTCATCCTTTTCGATTTCGCATCTCCGTTCCCTTTCGTCATTACCCGGAGGGGAATTAAATCCAATACCGATAATCTCATTGCCTCCAACTATCACGGCTCCGCATTTAGCGCGATGACATGTTGCTTTTTGAGCCATTACCTTCGCTTCTGCAATAAACTTTTCGGCTATGGTTTTTTCATTCTTTTCAGTAATAAATCTCATGTTAGCCAATTTTCATTCATTATCTCTACACACCATAACACTTCTTAGACTCATCTCTGTGTTCGCAGAAATTTTATGATTCTTCCAAAATAATCCTCTTCTCAAATGACCCGCGTTCTTCAACTTTTTTTCTTCTTACAATCTCAATACTTTCCTTTTCAAAATTCTTGTAATCACACATTGCATTAATCACCTCTTGGATGTCTGCCATTTCTTCCATGACCTCGTTTTCGGAAAATTCTTTTATCTCTTCCAGTAATTTTTCTTTAAGTTTTTCCCAATACTCCTTATCATCAGCAATATGGGTTATCGGAGTTCCTCCTTTACCCCTTATATATTCTGGGATTTTATCTCTGACAAGTTTATTGTATTTCATAAGTTTTTTAAAATTATAATTTTTCTCACTCCCCATGGCACTTCTTATATTTCTTGCCCATTCTCAAGAAAAGTTACTTTCTTTTCTAAATTTGGCAATATTGCCGACAATCTTCTTTTCATTGTAGCGGTTAATAATTGATATGCTTCTGATATATCAACAAATTTTGCTAAGCCAATCTCACTTGAAGGAACAATCTCTTTTGATTCTTGTTCAGATAATTCTTTACCTTGAAAAATAAATATGATTTCACTATCTCCTCCCTTGTCATTTCGGTATTCAACTCCAACCAGTTTAAAATTTTCGGGAAAAGGGCTTAGCGACATTTCTTCTTTAATTTCTCTGAGTAGCCCTTGCATAGGTGTTTCTGTCATCTCAACACCTCCACCAGGAAGTCCGAAATAATCAGAATCCTTATCTTTCAGAACCAATAATTGACCTTTATTATTCTGAAATATTGCTCTTGAAGTTAAATGAATCATATTATTATTTTCCATGACACTTTTTGATCTTATTTCTGCGTCCGCAGGAATTATTTGAATCTTTGCCATTCGGCTCTCTTGCCTTTTTGCCTATTTTCAACCATTACCAATTCATCATATATTCCGTCAAGAAGTTGATAATTTTTAGTTTCTTCCAAACTAACCCATGCGAATTGATCATTTTCTTCTACTTGAAGTTTGATCTCACCAGAAATGTAATCCGCCACACAAGAAATTACCAATGACGGACTGCCATCCGAATGAACTGTTGCCAAGCTTGTTATATATTCAATGTTGTCTATATCAATTCCGACTTCTTCTTTTATTTCTCTTCGCAACGTTCTTTCAAGAACGTTATACCAGTAGAATTCTGTATCTTTCGGCAATTTCAGGTAATCGCTCGTTTCCATTTTTCCTCCTGGCACCGTCCACATTCCCGGAAAGCGTTTTTTATCCGGCGATCGCCGCGTAATCAAATACTTTCCGTCTTTTACAATAATGGCAGTGATTGCGACTTCGTGAAGATATTGATTATTAGTTTCCATAATTATATTTTTTACTTCCCATGACACCTTTTATACTTTTTCCCGCTTCCGCAGGGACAGAGGTCATTGCGACCTACTTTCGCTAGCTCCTCCGGCCGCATATTTAATTCCGCCGCTACTTGTTCTTGCGGTTTTCTTTGAGAAATCATTTCTTCTCTTGGAACGATTCTGATTTTAGAGAGATTTTCGTATACCCAACTGTCAAACGCATCAAGCATTCGCCTATAAAGAATATGACTCTCTCTTCTATATTCCACGAGCGGGTCATGCTGTCCGTAAGCTCTTATTCTGACGGATTCTCTAAGCGACTCTAAATCTTCCAAGTGATTCATCCAGAGAGTGTCCAAAACGGCAAGAAGCGGCCGTTTAAATACTTCTGGATTTTCAATCTTTCCGAGCATTTCTTTTATCTTCTCCTTTTCTGCTTCTTCCGTTCCCTGCTTCGTCTCTATTATCTGAATGATAGTTTCCTTAATCTCTTCTGCCGATGATTCCAAGAGATGCTGCCTCCTATGATATACGGATATTCTCTGTTTATTCAGCACGTCATCGTAATCAAGCAAATGTTTACGGGCATCAAAGTTAAGTCCTTCCACTTTTTTTTGCGCCGAGACAAGTGCTTTCGTAACAAGACCCGATTCAATCGGCTGGTCTTCGGGAATGTTTAGGGCCTGCATCATTCCACGTATTCTTTCTCCTCCGAAAATACGCATCAGATCGTCTTCCAAAGAAATAAAGAATTGCGAAGAGCCCGGGTCTCCTTGTCGTCCCGAACGACCGCGAAGCTGGTTGTCTATTCTTCTTGCTTCGTGCCTCTCGGTGCCCATCACATGAAGCCCCCCCAACTTTTTGACCTCCTTCGCCTTCTCTTCATTATAAGGACTGCCTCCTAAAATAATATCCACTCCGCGCCCAGCCATGTTTGTCGCAAGAGTTACGGCGCTTTTCCTTCCGGCTTGCGCTATCACCAGACCTTCTTTCTCGTGATTCTTGGCATTCAGCACTTCATACTTCACTCCCGCGCGACTTAAATATCCCGCAAGTAATTCGTTTTTTTCGATTGAAACCGTTCCGATAAGAACGGGCTGACCAGCCTCGGAGCGTTCTTTTGCTTCTTTTGCGACCGCTTTAAATTTCGCTTCGGCTGTCTTGTATATAAGGTCGGGCAAATCCTTCCTTATAATCGGTCTATTAGTCGGTATTGTCACCGTCTCCACTCCATAAACTTTGTGGAACTCTTCGGCGGAAGTTTGAGCGGTTCCCGTCATTCCCGATATTTTTGCGTAAAGCCTAAAGTAATTTTGAATGGTTATTTGAGCGAAAGTTTTTGATTCGTCCTGCACCTTAACGCCTTCCTTAGCTTCTATCGCTTGGTGCAATCCTCCCGAATATCTTCTTCCGTGCATAAGTCTGCCCGTAAATTGATCAACGATTATTATTTCATCGTCTTTCACGACATAATCCCTGTCTTTAAAAAACAAAGCTTTGGCTTTAAGACATTCTTCCAAATAATGGGCAAGCCTGATATTCTCCGTGCTGTAAAGGTCGCCAATTCCGGCGGATTTTTCCACTTTATCTATTCCCGAAGGCAGAATAGTAACCGATTTTAACTTTTCATCCACCGTATAATCGTCATCTTTCTTTAGTCCCGAAACGGCTTTCCACATCACTTTATAATATTCGCTTGAAGCGGCATCCGGCGCGGAAACGATAAGAGGTGTTCTTGCCTCGTCTATCAAAATGGAATCCACCTCGTCTATCACGGCAAAGTTATGCCCTTTTTGCACCTGCATTTCCTTCTGCGGCGATAAATTATCTCTCAAATAATCAAATCCGAATTCGTGATTTGTGCCGTAAGTGATATCCGCCAAATACGCCATATTTCGCGGAATCGGACGCAAAAATTTTCGTTCAATCAAAAATGATCCCGTTTCGTCCCTTTTCTTATCTGCCTCCTTTTCTTCTTTAGTCACCGATGGAGACGAATTAAAATCCGGATCATATATAAAAGCGTCTTCGTGGGTCAAACAAGCCGTGCTTATCCCTAAAAAATAGTAAATTTGTCCCATCCAAACGGCATCTCTCGTCGCCAAGTAATCGTTTACCGTTATAATATGCACGCCCTTACCGGGTAGCGCATTCAAATATGCCGGCGCCGTAACAGCAAGCGTTTTCCCCTCTCCCGTCATCATCTCAACAATCGTTCCTCCATGAAGATTGATACCTCCTAAAATTTGCGTATCAAAATGTCTCTGTCCCAATGTCCTCTTCGCCGCTTCTCTTACAAGAGCGAAAGCTTCAGGCAATAACTCTTCAAGCGACTCGCCTGAAGCAACCCGTTCTCTAAGTTCTAAGCTTTTCGCTTTCATTGCTTCGTCACTCAATCCTCCGATCTGGCCTTCCAAATCGTTAACCTTTTGAAGCAGAATTTTGTCTTTTACGCCTTTTTGACGCGAAAAGAGATTAAATAGCATGTAGCGATTATCCTCTTTAGGAGGTTAAATTACAAGTTTTTACGCTTATTTTCTTCTTTCTTTGTATTCTTTTATTTCTTGCGCGAGAATCTCCTTTACCGCGTCTATTGCGGCATGCAAGTCCTCGCTTTCTTTGCGCGCTCTTATCATCCTGCCAGGGACCTTCAAATTTGCCTCGGCGTAATAAACCTGGCCCTTATTGTGATGATTCGTGGTTCTTCCGGCGTCAAAATCCAGTTCTACTCCTCCCGTGCCCGCCCATTCTTCTACGAATTTATCCAAATAATCCATTTTATCATCTATGTAGTCCTTTATGGCTGGAGTTAATTCAAAATTCTTCGTGGTTATGTTGATCTTCATAGGTTTATTATAGCCTTTATCAAAAACATAAAACAAAACCGCTCTAAACAGAGCGGTTTTGCGAAAGATTTACTTTCTTCTCTTGGAAGATCTCTTCTTGCTGGTCTTCTTTGCAGTCTTCCTTTTAGAGGCAGTCTTTCTCTTAGCGGTTTTCTTTGCCGCTTTCCTCTTCTTTGCAGCCATTTTTTTATTTTTTATTTTAAGTTAATGAAAAATATTCGACCAAACACTTTCATTAACCTCTGACTTAATTTTAGAACAAAAAGATTTTTATTTATATGTGGATAACTCAAAAATGTTTTTTGAAACATTTTTATTCCGATTTTTTAATTTAATTTTTAATCTACAATTTGTATTTCTTCTTCCAAATCAATCCCAAATTTTTCTTTTACTGTTTCTTTCGCGATTGCAATGAGATTTTTAACATCCTCTGCTGTTGCTCCCCCTGTATTAACAAAAAAATTAGGATGCTTTTCAGAAATTTGCGCTCCGCCGACAGTTCTTCTAACCAGCCCCGCTTCCGAAATCAAAACTGCCGCGGGAATAACGGGCATTGGATCGGTTTTTACTTTATCTTTCCACTTTTTTTTCTGTTCCTCGCTGATGTTTAACGCGGGAATGTTTTTAAACGTACTGCCGGCGCTTGGCAATTCCACTGGTTGCTTTTCTTTTCGGTAACTTAAGTTCTTACTCATCTTCTCCCAAATATCATCTGTTTTACCGGAAGTTAATTTAATCTCCCCCGACAAAATAATTTCGTCCCGCGCCTTTGATTTAAAAACGCTCGTCCGATATCCGAACATATTTTCTTTGTTTCCCCGTTCAATTACTTTATTCGGCTCCTGTATAGCCACGCTTCTTACGGAAATTATTACATCCTTCATCTCTCCGCCAAAAGCGCCGGCGTTTCCTCTTATTGCTCCACCAAAACTTCCCGGTATTCCCGCTGCCCATTCCATTCCCGACAAATTATTTTCCGCGACAAAGTTAACTGCGTCTTCTAAATTCGTTCCCGCGCCAATTTCAACAATCCCTTCATCCGCCAGTTTAATTTCGGACATTGATATTTTAAGTACAAGGCCGTCATACCCCTCGTCAGAAAAAAGCACATTCGCCCCGCCTCCTAAAATAAAAATTTTTTTGTTTGGAAAATGGGTTTTATATTCCCCTAGAATCTCAACTATATCCGACTCATTCCTCGCTTCGGCTAAATACTTTGCCGGCCCGCCGATTTTATAAGTCGTATATTCCGAGAGAGGAACGTTTTTCAAAATTTCCGCCATATTCTAAATCTTATCACTTTATTTAAACCGCTTGTCGTCTTTTTAAATAGGAACAGTGCTGCTTAACCAGACACCAAAAGAGCGGCAGTGGTGACCCCGATTAGACCTTTGTGTTTAGCGAGTGCGCATCTGCCGCTCGCAAATATCATATCATTTTGCCGCTTTATAGAGAAAGTCCGGTGAATTGAACTCCGCTATCGCGAGCTCTTTGTTTTTCGGTACGTGGCACCCTTTTCCCTTAAACGCCGCTGCCGCGCCCTCCACTATTTCCCTCAACTGAAACTGGCTTGGAGCGGAAAAAAACATCTGGATGGTCGCTTCCCTCCCGGGAATAAATATCATTCGCACCGCCGCGCCTTCTCCAATCTCATTCACCTTTGACATATCAATGCCCCTAAAACTCGTCTGAAGCGCTTCCTCTTTATTCATTTCGCAAGCAAGAGCTTCCGTAAACCCTCCGTGATGAAACACCAGATAGTCCTCTTCCCTTATCTCGTATTTTTGAGAAATGTTCTTTTCGGCAAGTTTCTGAAAGCGGGAGAAATACCTTTTCTCCGTCGTGACGTAAATATCTGAAGTCTTTCCAATATGCTCTATTACCAAATCAATCGCGATGGGGAAATTTGCCGTGTTGACAATTGCCTTAACTCCTTTCTCTGCTTCTTCCGAATAAGGCATTTTTATCATTCCCGATTTCACGTAAGACAAGCTGATTCTTTTTTTTATTCCCTTAACCGCGAAAATAAGAGTCACAACAAAAAGCAATGCCACTATTGACAAAATGAATGGAACGAAAAGATTATTCATAATAAAATAAGAGCGTATGAAAAAAGGTAAAACAATCCTACTCCTGCTTTCCGTCATTATTATAGCTTCTTTCTTCAGGCTCTACAATTTAAAGAGCGTTCCTCCGGGGCTTTATCCTGACGAGGCAATGAACGGCAATAATGCCATTGAAGCCATTGAAATTAAAAATTGGAAAGTATTTTATCCGGAAAATAATGGTCGAGAAGGATTGTTCATCAACATCCAATCGTTTTTTCTTGAAACGTTCGGCGTAAATGAACCGTGGGTTTTGAGATTAACAAGCGCGCTTTTTGGCATTTTAGGCATTGTTGGCATCTTCTTTCTTGCAAGCGAACTATTCAAAAAAGATAAAAACCGTTTGGGACTCGCTCTTCTCTCATCTTTCCTTATGGCCGGTTCTTTCTGGCACATAAACTTCTCACGTATCGGCTTTCGCGCCATTATGGCGCCAACAATTCTTGTTTGGGCTTCATATTTTCTACTTATCGCTTTTCAGGAAAAGGACAAATTGTGGAAAAATATGCTCTTTGCGCTTTTGAGCGGCCTTGTCTATGGGTTGGGATTTCATTCCTATATTTCATACCGAGCAACACCTATTGTCATTGCCGTTCCCCTCGTCTTTTTTCTTATCAAGTTTATAAAAGAGCGTAAGTTTAAAAAATTCGCCGCCATTGCCGGAATCTTTTTTGCCGGCGCGATTATTGCCGCCTATCCGCTTATTTCTTACTTCATTCAAAATCCCGCCGATTTTTTCGGCCGCACTTCTCAAATTTCCGTTTTTGCTTCCGTCTCGCCGATTAAAGATCTCGCCGTCAATACGCTCAAAACCGCTTTGATGTTTAATTTTGCGGGAGATATGAACTGGAGACATAATTTTTCCGGTTCCCCCGAACTTTCCATTTCAGTTGGAATTTTCTTTCTCGTCGGCATATGCCTCTTAGGAAAAAAGATTCTCACGCGCTCTCGAGAGTTAATGCCCGAGTGGTTCCTTTTCGTTTGGATAGTCGTCTCCCTCCTGCCTGTTATCATATCCAACGAAGGCATACCGCACGCCCTCCGGGCAATAATTACCATTCCGGCCATAATGATGACATCGGCTATCGGCATGTATTATTTGGGCGAAAAACTCCGAGCATGGTTCTACGCCGCGCGGCAAGGCAAGATTCTCTTTAAAATCTGCGTCGGAATTATATTCTCTTTCCTCATAATGGAACCTTTCATTGCATACTTCGTTCTTTGGGCTAAAAACCCGAATGTTACTCAAGCTTTTAACGCAGATTACGTGGAAATTGCAAATACCATAAAAGTTCTGCCGAAAGAGGCTGAAAAATATATCGTCGTTCTCGCAAATGGAGTAGACGTGAGAGGTATCCCCATGCCCGCGCAAACTGTGCAATTTTTAACTAATAGTTTCACCGAAAAAGATATGGAAAAAAACCATATTCGTTATTTCCGTTCTTTTTCCGACTTGCCCGAAAACCGTAATAATGCGGAAATCTTTGTTATCAAATAATTTGCAGGAAGGCTACGAAAAAGCAGCTAGCGCTTTTCGCGCCGCTTCTATTTCCGCTTCTTGCTTTGATGGCCCCTCTCCAATAGCAACAAGTTTCTTGCCAAAATAAACTCCTGTCCTAAAAATCTTCTGGCTCTCCGGACCGGATTCCTCAAGCACTTTATACGTTGGAGTTATTTTTTTTAAGCCATGTGCCTTTTCCTGTAAAACGCTTTTTGGATCCCTATAACCCTGTTTCTTTATCTCGTCTACGCGAGAAATAATTTTGTTTTTCACAAATTTCTCGGCTGCTTCGTAACCCTGGTCAAGGTATATGGCTCCGACAAGCGCCTCAAAAGCGTCCGCGAGAACTGTCATTATTGCTCTTTTCGTTTGTTCCTTCTCCCCCGTAGGTGACAACAGATTTGAAAGCAATAGGTGCTCTTCAAGATGTATACTCTCGGCGACTTTTGTAAGCATCTTCGCGTTTACAAGCGCTGCCCGCATCATCGTAAGCTCCCCTTCTTCCGTTTTAGGAAAAGCGCCAAATAGATACTTCGTCACCGCAAGTTCAAGCACTGCGTCCCCCAAGAACTCTAGCCGTTCGTTATGCTCGTAAGGCCAATCTTTATGCTCATTTAGATACGAACGGTGGGTTAAAGCTTCCTTTAGAATCCTGTCATCTTTGAAAAGAACGCCAATTTCCTCCTGAAATTTATTCGTATTCATGACGCGCTTCTTTCATCTTCCTCTTCCGTAAGACTGTTCTCATCAAAAGGCAAATTCGTGTCCTCCGCTTTGAACCCTTCGTCAATCACGGGATAGGTAAAAACTTTATTTCCCCCGGAAGAAGTTTCGCCATTTTCTTTCTCTTCTTTTTCTTTTTTCGTCTTGTCGTCCTTATCCGGCTCGCCGATCTCTCGATAAACCGTCCCCAACACGCCGTTCACAAATCGGCTGGAATTTAGTCCGCCATAAGCCTTGGCAAGTTCAATGGCTTCGTTTATCGCAACCCTCGGAGGAACTTCGTCTCTGTTCGCAAACAAAAGCTCATAAAGGCCAATCCTCAAAATATTTCGGTCTATCATCGCGATTTGTTCAAGAGGCCATTCCGGCGCCGCTTTTTTTATTATCTCGTCTATTTCCGCGATTTTTGAAACCACCCCCGCGCCAAGCGTTCTTACAAAATCGGCCTCGTCAAGTTCCGGAGCAAATTCTCCAAGGTCTCTGTTCAAAAACTCGGAAAGGTCTGTTTTCCTCCCATGAAAGTCCCATTCGTATAGGGATTGAAGAACTATAGAGCGACCTACTTGCCTGGCGGACATATTTTAAAAGATTAGTGTTTTTGAAAAACTAAGCACGGCTTCTACTCACCGTAAGAACCACATTCGGGACAAATTCTATGACCCAAAGTTGGCCGGCCGCATTTTTTACAAGCAACGAGGTTGACTTTTTTTCTGGCCTGGTGGGATCTCCTTCTCCCCACCTTTGATTTTGAATGATGTTTGACTGGAGGCGGCATTTTTACTTTCCAAATGATAAATTAAACCGGTTTAGACGTCAAATTAACGACAATTTTTTAGGAAGGTCTGCCGATGAAATCCCGTTATAATTCCGCGCGTTTTGATAGCCTCGATGTGTTCCCTTGTTCCATAGCCCTTGTGGTTCACGAAACCAAATTCCGGATATCTTAAATCCATTCGCCGCATGTAAGCGTCTCTAGTAACCTTCGCAAATATTGCGGCGAGTTTTACTTCCGCAAATTTTTTATCCGCCTTGGGAATAGTCTTTACAGCCATCATTTGAGGCAAAAACATCCCATTTTCCTGAAAAACTCGACTTCTTAAGAACAGACTGCCGTCAAGGATAACTTTCGCGGGTTCGTTTTGCATGTTAAAAAGCTTTTTAAAAGCCCTCCATGCCGCCAAATTTGCGGCTCTTGCAATGTTTATCTTATCAATGGTTACAGGCATAACGCTTGAAACAACGGCAAAGATCCTTTTAGCTTTCCTCTCTTCTCTCATCCATTCATACCACTCTTCCCTCTGTAAACGAGTCATTAACTTTGAATCTCTCAATTCAGAAAGACAAATAGGTTTTTTAAAACTCCGCGAGATGGAAACTGCGGAAACCGTTACGGGCCCCGCAAGACATCCTCTCCCGACTTCATCTATGCCGATTCTTATCCTCACTCTCTAATTTTACCGTTATTGACTGCTAGAATAAACAAAATTTTTATTCAGGATTTCTTAACGCCCTTTGATACAGATATAACTAATTGTCAAATCTAGCTGGTTTAGCTATGTCAGTTTCTTTATAATTAGACCGTGAAATTCGTTCACCTCCACGTCCACTCCCATTATTCCCTGCTTGATGGACTCTCAAAAATTGACGATTTGCTGGAACGCGCAAAAGAGCTGGGAATGGATGCAATTGCTCTTACGGACCACGGAAACATTTATGGAGCCGTTGAATTCTTCAAAAAAGCCCAAAAGATAGGAATAAAACCCATTATTGGCTGCGAACTTTACGTTGCGCGCGAATCAAGATTTTCTAAAAATCCCAAAGTAGACAGTCTCCGTTATCACCTAACCGTTCTCGCGAAAAACGAAGTTGGTTATAAGAATCTCACAAAACTGATATCTTACGCTCATCTTGAAGGCTTTTATTACAAACCGCGGGTGGACAGGGAACTTCTGGAACGTTATCACGAAGGATTAGTTTGCCTTTCCGGCTGCTTTAAAGGCGAGATTCCTTATCTGATCCAAATGGGACGGACAAATGACGCTTTGGAAACCGCGAGGTATTTCAAGAATCTATTCGCTGACGATTATTACCTTGAGATACAAGAACACGACAAGGAAATTTCACCCCGTCTCAAAGGAATTTCTGAGAAACTAGGCATCCCGATTGTGGCTACTCACGACTCTCATTACTTACGGCGCGAAGATCAGGCGGCCCACGAAGTGCTTCTTGCCATTCAAACTTCAAATCCCGATGGCAAAGGATTAAGCATGAAAAAATATGATTTGTCGCTTAAGCCTCCCGAAGAGATGGCGGAAATTTTTGCCGATATGCCGGATGCCTTGGAAAATACGGTTCGCATCGCCGACAAGTGTAATTTTCAGTTTGAACTCGGGAAAATCCATCTTCCTTCTTTCGCCATTCCGGCGGAGTATTCCAATCTGGATTATCTGGGTTATTTAAAGCACTTGATTCAAGAGAAACTTTCCGGGCGTTACAAAGAAATCACTTCCGAAATAAAAGAACGACTTGACTACGAATTATCCGTTGTTGAAAAAACCGGCTATGCAAGTTACTTCCTTATCGTTCAAGATTTTATCCGATTCGCTAAGTCGCACGGCATAGCTGTGGGACCCGGCAGAGGTTCGGGCGCGTCTTCCATCGTTTCTTACATTTTAGGCATTACAGAAATAGACCCCCTGAAATATGATTTGCTTTTTGAAAGATTTTTAAATCCTTTCCGCATTCAAATGCCCGATGTTGATACCGATTTCGCGGACGACCGGCGCGAAGAGGTTGTCGCTTACGTTAAAGAAAAATACGGCGAAGATCACGTATCGCAAATCATCACCTTCGGAACTTTAGCCGCAAAAGCTGCTGTTCGCGACGTTGGCCGCGCCCTGGGCTATCCTTACGCTTTCGTAGACGGAATTGCGAAACTCCTGCCCACTATTCCAAACGAAGAAAAATCGACCTCCCGACTTAAAGAATTCTTGGAAACCATTCCAGAATTTAAGGCTCGCTATGACAGTGAAGAAGATGTTAAACGCATCATTGATTTCGCCATGAAATTGGAGGGAGTCGCGCGTCACGCTTCGGTGCATGCCGCCGCTGTTGTCATTTCTGAAAATCCGTTAATGGAATATACCGCCGTCCAGCGTTCTCCCCAAGACGAGAACGCCATCATCAGCCAATTTGAAATGCATGCCATTGAGGACATTGGCCTTCTTAAAATGGACTTTTTGGGACTTAAAAATCTTACGATTATCAGTAACACTTTAAGGCTCATAAAAGAAAGATCTGATAAGAACATTGACATAAGCGCCATCCCTTTGGATGACGAAGAAACCTTTTCTTTAATTCGACGTGGAGAAAACATCGGCGTGTTTCAATTCGAAGGAGCCGGCATGACAAGGTGGCTTACCGCCATGCAGGTTAACCGCTTTGATGACCTTATCGCCATGGTTGCTCTTTTCAGACCCGGACCGATGGAACTTATCCCGAACTACGTTGCAAGAAAACACGGAAAAGAAAAGATAACCTATCTCCACCCGATACTTGAACCAATCCTCCGGGATACCTACGGGATTATGGTATATCAAGAGCAACTCTTAAGAATCGCCCAAAATGTCGCCGGTTTTACCATCGGCGAGGCGGACATTTTAAGAAAAGCTGTCGGCAAGAAAATTAAGTCTCTCCTTGATGAACAAGCGGAAAAATTTATGAGTGGAGTAGAAAAAACGCTGAAAGATCGCAAGCTTGGTGAAAACATATGGAAACTTGTGGAACCTTTTGCGCGCTATGGTTTTAATAAAGCCCATTCCGTCTGCTACGCTCTTATCGGTTACGAAACGGCATATCTTAAAGCGCATTACTCCTTGGAATTCATGACATCACTTTTGAACAATGACGCGAGAGATGTGGAACGTATTTCCGTTCTCATAAACGATTGCAAAAGACAAAGCATAGAGGTTCTTCCTCCTGATGTTAATGCAAGTTTCACTGATTTTGCGCCAGAAGTAAAAAATATTCGGTTCGGGCTCCTCGCGATTAAAAACATCGGCGGAGGCATAGCGCAAGCGATAGTAGACGAAAGAATGAAAGGGGGACCCTTTAAAAATTTCGAGGAATTTATTTCTCGCGTAAGTCATAAAGACCTCAACAAAAAATCCATTGAGAATCTGGCGAAAAGCGGCGCTCTTGATTCGCTCGGCACTGAAAGGAGAAAAATTCTCACGAACATTGAAGATATCGTCAAAACCGTGAGCACCTATCGCAAAAACTTAACTTCCGCTCAATCTTCTCTTTTTGGTGACACCGCAAACGTTATCTTAAAACTTAAAGATTCTTCTCCGGCAAGCAAATCGGAACGTCTCACCTGGGAAAAAGAGCTCTTGGGCTTATACGTCAGCGACCACCCTCTTCACGGCTTTAAACATAACGGAAGTGGCGTTATTTCCATGCGATCGCTTGATAAAGCTCGTGACGGACAGACCGTTAAAGTTGCTGGTCTTATCACGAAAATTACGAAAATCACGACTAAAAACGGCCAGCCTATGCTGTTTGCGAGACTGGAAGATATGAGTGATAATACTGAAATATTGGTTTTTCAAGACACACTCATCAAAAATCCGCTTATGTGGGTTGAAGGCTTAATCATTGAAGTGAAAGGCCGCCTATCAAAGAAAAACGACGAGCCGAAAATAATATGCTACGAAGCAAGAACGATTTAGAAAAAGTTAGACACTCCTTATCCCACATCCTTGCCGCCGCGGTAAAAGAGAAGTTTCCGAAAGCAAAACTGGGAATTGGCCCCACTGTCGCGAACGGTTTTTATTATGATTTTGAAGTCAAAAATCTTTCGGAAGATAATCTGGCGGCTCTTGAATCCCGTATGAAAGAAATGATTACTGCGGGGTTAAAGTTCGAGAAAAAAGAAACCACTCCCGCAGAAGCTAAAAAACTTTTTAATGATGAGCCGTATAAATTAGAGCTCATAAACGAATTTAAAAAAGCCAAATCGGCCATCGTCATATACAAAACCTATCTGAAAGGAGAGAAAAATCCTTTTTTTACTGACCTTTGTGCCGGTCCTCATGTTAAGTCATCTTTAGAAATCAATCCGGATGCTTTTGAGCTTGTTAAGTTGGCAGGCGCTTATTGGAAAGGTGACGAAAAGAACAAAATGCTTACTCGTGTTTACGGCTATGCTTTTGAGACCAAAAAAGATCTTGAGGAATATGTTCGTCTTCAGGAAGAAGCCGAAAAAAGAGATCATAGAAAAATCGGCGCGGAGCAAAAGCTGTTTCATATTGAGCCGAATATCGTAGGTTTAGGACTCGTTATGTGGCAGCCGAAAGGCGCCATGCTTTGGCGAGTAATGGAAGATTTTTGGTATAAAGCTCACCTGAAAGGCGGTTACGAGCTTGTTCGAACCCCGCATATCGGGAGTAAAAAACTTTGGGAAATTTCCGGACACTGGGGTTTTTATTCGGATAGTATGTATCCCCCACTTGAAATCGGCACAAGTCTTACTGAAATAAAGCTCGGTAAAAAACCAAAAGTTAAAGACGAGTATCTCCTAAAGCCGATGAACTGCCCGTTTCACGTGACCTTGTTCAAATCGGCCATTAGAAGTTATCGCGAACTTCCGATTCGCTGGGCGGAATGCGGAACCGTCTATCGCTACGAAAAAAGTGGAGAACTCTCCGGTCTTACTCGCGTTCGCGGATTTACTCAAGACGATGCTCATATTATCTGTCAGAAAACTCAAGTCAAGGACGAACTTAAACGCGTTGTTGGCTTTATAAAAATGATTTTCAGCACCTTCGGGTTTCATGACTATAAAGTTTACCTCTCAATGAGAGATCCGAAGAACAAAAAAAAGTATGCCGGCAATGATGATGGATGGAGATTCACGGAAAAAATTTTGGAAGAGGTGGCAAAAGAAGAGGGGTTGGATTATACGAAAGAAAAAGGCGAAGCCGCTTTCTATGGTCCCAAGCTTGATTTTAAAATTAAGGATGTCTTAGGCCGTGAATGGCAATGTTCCACTCTCCAATTTGACTTCAATATTCCAGAGCGATTTGATCTCACATTCGTAAACGATAAGGGAAAAGAGGAGCGACCGTATATGTTGCATCGCGCTCTTTTCGGTTCATTTGAGCGCTTCATAGGATTGCTCATCGAGCATTACGCCGGCGCTTTTCCCGTTTGGCTCTCCCCTATTCAAACGATCATCATCCCCGTAAGCGATAAAGTGATCAATTACGCGAAAGACATCGCCTCCATCTTATCCGACAAGGACATTCGCGTTGAAATATCAGATGAGAATGAGACACTCGGCAAACGGATTCGTGCGGCTGAAATGGCCAAAATCCCCTATATCCTCGTAGTTGGCGAAAAAGAAGCATCAGAAAAAGCCGTTTCCGTTAGAAAGCGCGGCATAGGCGATCTCGGGGCTAAAAAATTACCCGTCTTTTTAGAAGAGATAGAAAAAGAAATTAAAAATCGCGAAAATTCGTAGGATTTTGACCCATTTCCCCGTTTCTTATATAATCCTCATAAATCCTGTTTCTTAATAAAAAGACATTCTAGTATGCGGACGCAAAAAGCAAAGGGGAAGATTGACCTCCTGTTCCACTTCTCCTCTGTGCTCTTGGCCTAGCTGCCGCCGCCCAGCAAAGCTAAGCGTCCCGCGTATAACGCCCTTTCTGGATAATCAGAAAGGGCGTTTGTTTTTTATGACTTGACAAATAGATCTTTGGTCAGTACATTATATCTATTCCTGTTCCTTTATTTTTTATAGGTTCTCTTTTTCCCGGTTTCGCCATAGGCCGGGAGACACCCTAAAACGCCCTTGCCGAGTTCTTCGGAAGGGCGTTTTTTTACCTTGACTTTAGAAAGATGTTTTTACTTTGTTATTTATTTATACCCGTCTTCATTTCCGCCAAACTTGACGATCGTCAAGTTTGGCGAACTTTAATTTCTATTGAATTTCAGGCCTTTAACTAATATCATTCTCCCGTGAAATCTCTTTCCAAAATTTTAGTCGTTTTAGGCCCTAATGCTTCCGGCAAATCTAATTTGGCGGTCAAACTCGCGAAAGAAAGAAACGGCGAAGTGGTTTCGGCGGATTCCCGCCAAGTTTATAAGGGTTTGGATATAGGCGCTGGTAAAATTACTAAGGAAGAAATGCAAGGCGTCCCTCATCATCTTTTAGACGTTGTTTCTCCAAACAAGGTCTTTACCGCCTCCGATTATTCCCGTCTTGCTCGCAAAGCAATTGATGACATTTTAAAGCGCGGGAAATTACCCATAATCTGCGGCGGAACGGGTTTTTACATAGATGCAGCTTTATACAATGATTCTTTCGCTTCCGTTCCCCCGAATATCGCAATCCGAAAAAAACTTGCAAAATTTAAGACTGAAGAACTAGCCGAAAAGTTATCGCAATTGGACCCTGCCCGATTCGCTTCAATAGACACGAAAAACCGCGTTCGTTTAATCCGTGCTTTAGAAATTGCGCTCACGACTGGTAAATCGGTGCCGCTAATTAAAAGCAAGCCTCTTTACAAGGCTGAAAAAATCGGCATTTTGTGGCCGCTTAAAGAGCTTGATAGGCGAATTGAACTTCGATTAGATAAAAGACTATCGTCCGGAATGATTGACGAAATTACAAATCTTAACAAGAAAGGTTTAAGCTGGAAAAGATTATACGAACTAGGGCTTGAATATCGCTATATCTCCCTTTACCTCAAAGGCGAACTTGATTACGAAACAATGCGCAAAAAACTGCTTACGGCCATTAAACAATATGCTCGCCGCCAAATGACTTGGTTCAAGCGAGACAAAAAAATTAAATGGGATCCTCCGAGGTCTATTTAAAAGTCTCCTCAAGCGACTTTTTAATCGCCTCCGGATTTCCTTGCCCTTCAAGCTTAATCATCACCTTTCCGAACAGAAATTGTAAAGCATTCCCTTTTCCTTTTTTATAATCCTCCACCGCCTTTAAATTTTCGGCTAGCACTTCTTTGATTGCTTTGGCAATCGTTCTTTCGTCCGTTACTTGAGTAATCCCTTTCTCGTTGATGATGTTCCTCGGGTCTAAGCCTTTTTCATACATCTCGGTGAGAATGTCTTTAGCCATTCGACTTGAAAGATTGCCCTTAGTGATGAGTATTACCAAGTCAGCCATATTTTCAGGGCTTACTTTGGTCCTAAACGCGGATATGTCCACTCCGGCTTTATTCATCGCGCCTTTAACGTCCGCGAGCATGTAGTTAGCGGCGAGTCGCAAAGCTCCTTTCTTTTCTTCCGGAGTAACGTTCTCCGCCATAATTTCCGAAGCGGTTTCTTCATAATATTCGGCGAATAATCTGTTTTCTATAAACATCTCGGCGTTTTTTTTCGTAATACCGAATTCTTTAACGAACCTTTCTCTCTTCTCCCACGGCAATTCAGGAATACTCGCGCGCAGTTCTTCCAAATTCACAAACGATTCATCCGTTAAATCATACGGCGGCAAGTCAGGTTCCGGTAAATACCGATAATCATGCGCTTCCTCCTTGCTTCGCTGACTGTAGGTCCTGTTATTCGCGCTGTCCCATCCTCTTGTCTCCTGTATTATTTTTTCTCCTCTCTCTAATGCCTCTTCTTGTCTTTTAATCTCGTAATCAATCGCCTTTGCCATAAAAGCAAAAGAATTTAAATTTTTTACTTCCACTTTTGTTCCAAGTCTATCGGTATCCTCCGAATGAACGGATATATTCGCTTCAAGCCTCATTTCTCCACGTTCCATATCAGCGGATGATATTTCCAAATACCGCAATATAAGTTGTAATTCTTTGGTAAACCGTACCGCTTGCTCGCCGCTTTTAATATCCGGCTCCGTTACGAGCTCCATAAGAGGTATCCCCGCGCGATTAAAGTCGCACAAAGTCTCGGCGCCCGAAGACCCGCTTCGCCCGGAGCTTACTGAAGCGGAATGCAGTAACTTTCCTGCATCTTCCTCCAAATGAATGCGGCGGAGTTTCACTCCTGCGAGCTCTCCTCCCTGCACAAACGGGTATTCGTATTGTGATATTTGATAGCCCTTTGGAAGGTCCGGATAAAAATAGCTTTTTCGGTCAAAACGGCTCATTGCTGGTATCTTCCCGCCTAAAGCCATTCCGAGTTTCAATATGGCCCTTATAGCCTCTTTGTTGGCAATGGGCAACGTTCCCGGGTGTCCCAAGCATATTGGACAAACATTCTCGTTCGGCGCTTTTTCGTCGCTATTATTCGGGCAACGGCAAAACATTTTAGTTGCCGTTTTTAGTTCCATGTGCACTTCCAGTCCTATGGTCGGAATGTATTTCACAACCCTGATTTTAGCAGTTCCCCCGCAGATGACAAAATCCCCGCTTTCACGGGGACTCTGATAAATTTATGTTTTGCGCTTTATTTTGACGTTATTCTATAACGATACCCATGCTTCTCGCCGTGCCGGCGATAATTTTTTCAGCTGCTTCAATGTTGTTTGCATTTAGATCTTCCATCTTCCTCTCCGCTATCGCTCGCAAGTCATCATTTGAAATTTTACCCACTTTGTTTTTATGCGGAAGACCGGAACCTTTTGGCACTCCGGCTGCTTTCCGAAGCAGATCGGAAACCGGAGGAGTCTTTAACTTAAAAACAAAACTTCTGTCTTCATATATGGTGATCTCCGCAGGCACAATGTCATCTCCCATGCTTTGGGTCGCGTCGTTAAATTGCTTGCAAAACTCCTGAATATTTATTCCGTGCTGCCCTAAAGCCGGCCCCACTGGAGGAGCGGGATTGGCTTTCCCTGCTTGTATCTGTAATTTTAGTGAAGCTTTTATCGCCTTGGCCATGTTTTTGAGTATCCTAAACTAAACTTTCTGTATCTGCAACGCGTCTATTTCAACGGCCGTATCTCTTCCGAATATCGGTACAAGCACTTTGACTCGGCCCTTCGCTTCATCTATTTCCGCGATTTTTCCATCCGAATCCTTAAACGGTCCGTCCACTATGCGAACAAGTTCTCCTATTTGAAAATCCACTTTAAAGCCGGTATCTTCGCCTTTCATCTTCATCATCAGGGCATCCACCTCTTCTTTGGATAAAGGCGAGGGAGTTGTGCCATCCGTTCCCACAAAACCGGTAACCCTCGGCGTATTCCGAACGATATACCACGTGTCCGGACTCATTGTCATTTCCACGAGAACGTAACCCGGGTAGATTTTCTCTTCCACTTCCATCCTTTTGCCGTTTTTTATTTTGACTTTTTTCTCCTTGGGAACTATGACGTTGAATATTCTATCGTTTACGCCTAAAGATTCAATTCTTTGTTTTAGGTATCTCAAAACCGCATCTTCGTAACCAGAATACGTATGCACGGCAAACCACTGCCTTGTTTCCTCTTCCGGCTTCATTGAGGTTTTCATTCCCTTATTGTTTTTATCGTCCATTATGAACTAAACCTTAAGTATGAATCTTTGTAATATTTGACTGAAAACATAGTCAGCCAATCCCAAAAAAAGCGCCATTCCGATCGAAAAAACGATAACCACGGTTACGAGTCTTATCGTCTCTTTCCGATCCGGCCAAGTTATTTGTTTAAACTCCGTAAGAACCTCGGAAAAGAACGAATTTAAGGGCTTCATTGCGTTAGAAGAGTATAATTTAAAGGCTTATATGTCAAGATTTTTGACCGAAGAAGCATGAATCTGAATGAACCTTTTCCTCGGTTCAACCTCGCTCCCCATCAGTATGTCAAACATCCTATCCGCCTCCTTACCATCCTCTATGGTCACTTGTCGCATGGTGCGCGCCGCGGGATCCATAGTTGTTTCCCATAATTGATCCGGATTCATTTCGCCCAAACCTTTATATCTCTGAATCGACGGATTTCCGCCAATTTTTTCCAGAATTTCATCCCTCTCCGCGTCAGAAAAAGCGTATTTTATTGATTTACCCGACTGAATTTTATAGAGCGGAGGCTCGGCGATGTAGATGTGCCCCTCCTCAATTAGCTTTAGGAAATGTCTGTAAAACAAAGTGAGAAGCAAAATTCTGATGTGCGATCCGTCTACGTCCGCGTCAGTCATAATAACCACTTTTCCGTAGCGAAGCTTTGTGATGTCAAATTCTTCAGCTATGGCGGTACCGAGCGCTACAATTAGAGATTTTACTTCGTTATTCGCGAGCATTTTATGTACCTGCGCTTTTTCTACGTTCAGTATTTTTCCGCGAAGCGGCAATATCGCTTGAAAGCTCCTGTCCCTCCCTTGTTTTGCCGAACCTCCTGCCGAGTCTCCCTCAACAATAAAAAGTTCTGCCTCCTCCGCTTTTTTTGTCTGACAATCCGCAAGTTTTCCGGGAAGAGTTAATCCTTCAAGAGCGCCTTTTCTAAGCACGGTCTCTTTGGCCGCTTTTGCCGCCTTTCTTGCTTTTGCGGCTAATAGACATTTCTCTACTATTTTCCTTCCGTCAGCCGAATGTTTTTCCAAAAATTCCTTAAACGCTTCGCCAACGGATATTTCAACCGCGCTTCTTATTTCCGGATTGCCAAGTCTCGCTTTTGTCTGGCCCTCAAACTGCGGATCGGAAAGTTTTACTGAAACAACGGCGATAAGACCTTCCCTCACGTCGTCTCCCGTTAAATTGTCCTCGCTCTCTTTAAGATATCCGTTCTGTCGGCTGTAATCATTTAAAGTTCTCGTTATCGCCGAACGAAGTCCCGTAATATGGCTTCCGCCATCCGGTGTGAAAATGTTATTCGCAAAACCCATTTCCTGAATCTCAATGTCTTCAGTATAGGCTATCGCCGCTTCAACTTCTCCGCTCCCAGTCTCTTTATGCAAATAAAATATCTCGTCTTGTATCAATTTTTCTCCCCCTTCGTTCAAATATTCAACGTATGTTTTAATACCGCCCGAAAAATTAAACCCGTAATAAAACGGTTCTTCTCTATAATCGGCGAATATAAGCTTAATACCTTTCGTAAGATAGGCCTGCTGTCTCATTCTCTCCAATATCTTTTTGCGGTCAAAAACTATTTCATTGAAAATCGTCGGATCCGGCGAAAAAGTAGTTGAAGTTCCGCTGCCTTCCGCTTTACCGATTTTTTTAACCGGCCCTTTTGGTTTTCCAATAGCGTATTCCTGCACGTAAAGACTGCCGTCTCGTTTAACTTCGGCCCTCACGTAAGACGACAGAGCATTTACCACGGACGCCCCTACGCCGTGCAACCCGCCGGATACTTTGTATCCGCCTCCGCCGAACTTACCTCCGGCATGGAGCACTGTCATAATTGTTTCAAGCGTTGACTTCTTCGTCTGCGGGTGAACGTCCACCGGCACGCCTCTTCCGTCATCAATCACCCTCACTGTTTTCTCATCCAGAATTTCTACGGAGATATTCTTAGCATATCCTGCCATTGCCTCGTCTATGGAGTTATCCAAAATCTCCCACACCAGATGGTGAAGACCTTCTACGCCCGTGGAACCAATATACATTCCCGGGCGTTTTCTTACCGGCTCAAGCCCTTCAAGAACGAATATATCCTTAGCCGAGTAACTTGATTCTTTTTGCGCCTTTTTCTTAGCCATTTTCCGCTTCCTCTCGGTTCAAAAAACCGTAACTTTTACGGGGTTTTACGCCCCTAATTGTATCACAAAAACTACCTGATTTCCACTCCTTTTTTGGCTCCTAAAATGGCCTTGATTTGTTCCATCCGAACGTTAATTTCAGCGTCCGTTAAAGTCTTTTTAGGCGACTGAAACACGAGCCTCAAAGTAACCCCCGAACGGCCATCTTCTCCGGCAGGATAATAGTCAGCCAGATCAACGTCGTTTAAGTCAGCGATGTTTAAGCTGTCAACGGCCTCAAACAGTTCACCGACAGACACAGATTCGGCTATCCATAGTGAAATGTCTCTCATCGCCGAAGGGTATGGTGAAACGAATTCATATTCAAACTCCCCCTCCGAATTTTTCATTAACTTTTCCGCGTCTGCTTCAAAAAACGCCTTTTCTCCATCCCGAGAAACAAACATCTCACCCACTCGCTCGTCAGCTATTTTAAAAATCAACGTTTGCCCTTCCGGAATCAGTTCTGCGTCTCCGATGCCAATTCTTCTAAGCGCTTCCTCTACCGCTCCACGGAGAATTCTTTGCGGATATTCTTGTCTTCTCGTTTTCACGGCCGCCGCGACCGACCAGTGTTCCTTGCCTACACCGTCAAATACTTTTCCGAATTCAAATATTCTAATTTCAGAAAAAGCTTTTTTATTTTTTTCTATCGCCTCATCAAGTCCTCTTATAAGGCCTGTTCTCATAAACGCCTTGTCTTGGCTTATGGGATTTGCGATTTCGGGCGCGTTGGGACCGTAATCTCCGAAACTATAACTTACGATTTCATCGTATCCGATTCCGGCAAATGCCCGCTGAACTTTCTCTCTAAACCCAAATATCGAGTCATTGTGCGCGGGCACAATCGATATTACGGGCGCGACAGCTTTTATTTCATTAAGTCCGTATATCCTTATCACTTCCTCCGTCAAATCTTCAAAGAGTGAAACGTCTATGCGTTCCGCAGGCACTTCGGCTATATCCCCTTTCATCTTGAATCCAAGCTTCTTTAAAATTATCGCCGCTTGATTTTTGCTCACTGCGACCCCCGTAATTTTCTCAAATCTCTCCGGATTGAATTTGATAAACCTTCTCGGCTCTTTTACCTTGTATTCGTCGGCCGCGGCAATAGGTTTTACGAAACAAATTTCCGTAAGAAGTCTCAAGGCGCGCTCCATTCCTCTCTTTGCTTTCTCGGAGCTCATTCCATGCCCGTATCTTCGTGAAGCGTCAGTCTCAAGTCTTATTCTTTTACTGGTCCTGTAAACCGAAACTGAATCGAAGTTTGCCGATTCAATGATTATTCTTTTGGTGTTCCGACTAATCTCCGCCGCTTTTCCTCCCTTTATGCCCGCGATGGCAAGCGTCTTTTTCTCGTCGGCTATAACCGTATCGGCAGGTGTTAATTCATACTCCCCGCCGTCAATCGTTTTTATCTTTTCACCCTTGTTGGCCTTCCGAACGATGATGTCGCCTTCCACCTTGTCCGCATCAAAGGCGTGCATCGGTTGGCCGATTTCAACCATTACGTAGTTTAAAACGTCCACTACCGGATTAATGGACTTTATCCCGCAAACTGAAAGATATTTTTTCATCCATGATGGCGTCGTTCCTCTTTTTTGAAGTTCGGCTAAAAGCCCGATATAACGGTAACAATCAGAGCCGTTAATAACTTTTAAACCGAGTCTTCCTCGCGCGTTTTTCAGCCCGGTCATCTTCACGGGAATTAAACGCGAACCGAATATCGCCGCCGCTTCCCTCGCTATGCCTTCGTGCGAGGAAGCGTCGCACCACCGATTGGCCGTAATTTTAATATCCATCATATCGCCTGAAATTCCATCCACCTCAAAAGATTTCAAGGCAAGTTCTTCGGCCAGTTTCTTTATGGAAGGAAGATTTGGCACCATCTCCCTTATAAGTGAATAGCTGAACTTCATTTCAGAATTTTTTTATAAATTTCAAATCTTGCGACTCAAAAAACCTTATGTCCGGAATTTTATGTTTCACTATGGCAAGCCTTTCAACGCCGAAACCAAAAGCAAAGCCCTGCCATTCAAGCGGGTCATATTTGACGGCTTTTAGCACTTTGGGATGAACCATTCCTGCCCCGCCCATTTCAAGCCACTTGGAATCGTCTAAACGGACGTCCACTTCCACTCCGGGCTCAACGAAAGGAAAGTAACTCGACCTAAACCGCACCTCAACCGTTTTTTGCGAAAAAAACTGCCTGAATAATTCCGTTATCACAAACTTGAAATTGGCGAGCGAAACATCGTGTCCTATCATCAACCCTTCCAATTGATAAAAGTTGGTCTCATGAGTCGCATCCGTCGCCTCATATCTGAAAGTTTTTCCGAGAGATATTATTTGGAAAGGCGGTTCGTGTTTCTCCATATACCGGATCTGAACGGGGCTCGTGTGCGTGCGCAAGAGATATTTTTTGTCCTGTTTTGTCGTGGAGTTGGACTTACTCTTAATCCAGAAAGTATCCCACATTTCTCTTGCCGGATGATCGGGAGGGATGTTTAAGGCGTCAAAATTGTAATACTCTTCTTCCATCTCTGGCCCGTCAATCACCGAAAAATTCATGGAGTTAAAAATTCTTCGGAGTTCGTCTCCTGTTTGGGTTATCAAACTCAAGTGGCCTGATTCGGTTCTTTCCCCCGGTAAAGTTATGTCTAGTCCTCCTTTTTCGCCCTCCTTAATCTCCTCTTCTTTAAAACCTATCGCCGCTTCTATTTCCTCTTTTAATTTTTGAATCAAAGGGCCCTTTTCTCTTTTCTCTATTTCGGTCAGATCTTTGAGTGAGCGCAATAATAAGGTTATCTCTCCCTGTTTTCTGCCAAGATATTTGACTCTCACCGCGGTAATTTCTTCCGCCGTTGCGGTTTTTTCTACATCTTCTGCCGCCCTTTCTCTTATCTCTTCAAGCTCCATTATTTACTGATTTTAGCAAAGATTGGACGTTTCGCACAACAAAAACCAGCGACACTATCGCTGGTTTGGAGCTTTTCTGCCTATCACCTGTGTCCCGCAATTCGGATTTTGACACTCTCTATGAAATAGTCTGTCCCGGTCTATCGTCTTGGGCCCAAGTTTTGCTCCGCAGTTAGGGCAGTAGTTGGTATCTCCCTTCAGTAGAATAAAAAAACCTATCAGAGATACCACGTCGAGCGCTGCTAAGACTGCAAGCATTTGCCATTTTCCGGTCGCTGCGAGTATTATCGCCACGACAAAAGCCACAACAGCAACCAGTATATAGATCACAACCATATTCTCACCTCCTTTTTAAAATCCTGTGCCGACAGCAAGAATCGAACTTGCGACCCAGCGCTTATGAAACGCTTGCTCTACCACTGAGCTATGCCGGCTATATGTGTTGCGGGAGCGGGAATCGAACCCGCTTCTGGAGCTTATGAGGCTCCCGAGGTAACCAGTCCTCCATCCCGCGATTTCGCTTAAAGAAGACGAAAATAATACTACTACGGACAAAGTTGAAGTTCAAATGGAAGATTAGTATAATCAGCCTTGTTTTGACGCTTTCGCGCATGCAGCGGTAGCTCAATTGGTTAGAGCGCTGCCCTGTCACGGCAGAGGTCGCGGGTTCGAGTCCCGTCCGCTGCGCACAAGCCCCGCTTGTCGGGGCTGTTTTTATATGGTGTGGGACGAGAACGCCGGACTGAAGGATTTTCAGCAGAAAAACCGAAGGAGGCGCGGGCGTGAAGCAATCGTGAGCGACGGCGAGCGATTGACTGAAGGCGAGTCCCGTCCGCTGCGCACAAGCCCCGCTTGTCGGGGCTGTTTTTATATGGTGTGGGACGAGAACGCCGGACTGAAGGATTGCCCCCTTGACATTCTTCTCTCCTTACGCTACCATCGTGCCTCAATTGTTCCTTTACTAAAAACGTGCCGTGGTAGCTCAGGTTGGGAGAGCACTTCCATGATATGGAAGAGGTCGGGGGTTCGAGTCCCCTCCACTGGCGCCAAGCATACCAGCTTTGCTGGCATGCTCAGGCGTGTGTCACGGAAGGTTTACGGGCCGATGTCCTTAACAAGACGAGAAAAAGACGGAAAGGATTTTCGCCACATTCTGGGCCCTGTTTACCTGAACATTTATGCAGAATGCCGCGACACACGCAGAAGGCCGCCTTAATGCCAAGGGCGGCCTTTCTCTTTTTACGACCAAATCTCCCGCTAGACAGTCTCGTAAAATCTTCCCAGTTTAAACAAATCCGAGTCGTGCCAATGTTTCCCGATAAGTTGTAATCCCACAGGCAATTCCCCTTCTCTTCCCTTTACTGGTATGGATATGGCAGGTAGTCCCGCCAGGTTTACCGGCAACGTAAATACGTCCGATAGATACATTTTCATTGGATCGTTTGTTTTTTCTCCCAGTTTAAACGGCACTGTAGGCGACACGGGAGACAATATTACATCCACATCGGCAAACGATTTCACAAAATCTTCTCTTATAAGCTGTCTCACTTTTTGCGCTTTGGCATAATAGGCGTCGTAATATCCGGCCGATAATACAAAAGTCCCGAGCAAAATTCTTCTCTTAACTTCATCTCCAAATCCCTCTCCTCTCGTTTTCATATAAATTTCAAGAAGAGTATCGTCTCTGTCCCCTCCGCGCGAATATCTAATTCCGTCAAATCGGGCAAGGTTCGTGGACGCTTCGGCGTATACGATTATGTAATAAGTGGAAAGAGCGTATTTAACGTGCGGCAGGCTAATTTCCTTTATTTTCATTCCTGATGAACGGAACGCTTGAATAGTTTCATCTATCGCTTTTGATGTCTCTTTATCCAATCCTCCTTCCAAAAAGAATTCCTTTGGAAGTCCGATTGTTATGGACGAAGGGTCGCCTATGTTTATTTGGCTTTCGGCCGCGTCTCTTGACGTCGCATCTCGCTCGTCCTTTCCTTTAATTACCGAATAAATTTCTTCCGCATCGGCAACGGTTTTTCCAAACGGCCCGATTTGATCAAGAGACGAAGCCATCGCCATCAACCCGAAACGCGATACTCGGCCGTAAGTCGGCTTCATTCCCACAACGCCGCAGAAACAAGCCGGAAGTCTTATGGAACCCCCCGTGTCAGAACCCAAAGCCCCAAGAGCCATATCAGCCGCAACGGCCGCTGCCGAGCCGCCAGATGAGCCACCCGGGACTCTTTCCAAATCAATCGGATTTTTAACTATTCCGAAAGCCGAATTCTCCGTAGACGAACCCATCGCGAATTCGTCCATGTTTGTTTTGCCGATAATCACCGCGCCGGCGTTTCTTAATTTTTTAATTACGGTCGCGTCGTAAGCGGAAACATAATCTTTTAAAAGTTGTGAACCTGATGTGCAGGTTTCCCCCTCAATCAATATGTTGTCTTTGATCGCGAGAGGAACGCCGCAAAGAGGGCCAGCTTCTTTCCCCGACTTTATTTCTTCATCAATTTTTTTCGCTTCTTGAACGGCCTTCTCTTTACGAATCGAAATAAACGCGTTTAATTCCGGATTTTTTTCTTCCGCTTTATTTAAATATACCCCTATCAATTCTCCAGCCGTTAATTCATGTGAAGCAATCCCTTTTACGGCGTCTTTTATGGTTAAAGTCTCTTTATTCATTTCTCTCCGTGTTCGCCATTACCCCGGGAACCTTTAAACATCCCTTTTCCGTTTCAGGAAAAGACTCTATTCCTTTCTGAATGAGCTCCTTGTTAACTTCGTCTTCGTCCGTAACGTTTACAATTTCCGTCGCTCCCGTCATAGGCGAAATATTTTCCGTATCAACCTGCTTTAATTCTTCAAAATACCCCAAAATGGCTTCGGCATCTTTTAAGAGTTTTTTCTCTTTTCCTTGTATGCTAATCCTCGCAAGTTTCGCGAGACGTTCAATATTTCCTTCGTCTAATCCTGTCATTACCAATGTATAATACCCGAGCTTATAACGCCCACGCAACCGCAAAAAAGCTGCCGCTATAAAGCGACAGCCTCTTGGTGGACGTCAGAAAGCGACTGCCTCCCCAAATTGTTGCGCAAGCCGCCGAGGCTCATTTTCGTCCGGTGGAAGGATACCCAAGAATTCCCACGTATGGGAAGTCTTTCCTGCCGTTACCGTAAACGGCTCAACGGCATTCCCCGCTTCTTCAGTCCGCTTCGCTCTCATCATCGCTTGGAAAACAGGCGAATCCACAGTGACATACAGCACCCTGCCGGTTTTACGAGGAAGTGTCAGGAGCTTGTCTTTGCCTGTCGGGAGTCTATTTACGACTACGAGACACAATTCTTCCGATTTGTCTCTTAGCGCTCTGACCACCCGAATCAGTTGCAAGTCTTCTGTCGCCCGCCTCCGCCTCGATATTCCCTCGAATGCCTGCCTTAACCAAGCCTCTTCTGATCTTTGGATCTCATCGCCAATGTCCGCCATAGTCCAATGGTCTCCTTCCTGTTCTTTATTTTTTTATGTTAAAGGGCTTGTTGAACCCTGTTCGGACATCATTATAACCACGTTTATTTAAAAAGTCAATGAATAAGCCCCAGAAACTCGCTCTCCGACAGTGTTTTCACCTCCAATTTTGCCGCTTCATCCGCTTTTGAACCCGGATTATCGCCTACAACAACGTAATCCGTTCTTTTACTGACTGATTCCGAAATATCTCCTCCTAATTTTCTTACCAATTCCTTCGCTCTTTCTCTGCCCATTTGGCTTAGAGTTCCCGTAAAAACAAAAATTTTCCCGGCAAGTTTCCCTCCTCCGGCTAGCAAACTGGGAGCCACTGCCTTTACCCCTGCTTCTGAAAGCTTTGAAACAAGCGTTTCATTTTTCTTATCGCCAAACCATTCCCTTATTGCCTCGGCTACCTTCGGTCCCACATCCGGCATCTTCTGCAATTCTTCTAAATCAAGCGATTTAAGTTTTTGAAAAATTTCCGAAGGAGTAATCTTAGCTTGCCCTTTTAGCGCTCTCGCGAGCGTTCGCGCGGTTTCTTCCCCCACGTGTTTTATGCCAAAAGAATATACAAGCCTTTCCGCCGGAATTTCTTTTTTTTGAGCGATTTCTGAAACAATGTTCTCTGCCGATTTTTCTCCGAATCTCGGCAAAGATTCTATGTCTCCCTTTTCAAGCTCAAAAATGTCCGCCGCATTCGATATAAGCCCTTCGTCCATAAACTTCTCTAAAATCTTGGGTCCTAGCCCTTCAATGTTAAAAGCTCCTCGGGAAACAAAATGTCTAAGCAACTCTTTGTGCTTTGCTCCGCAATCCGGATTGGAACATTTGTAAAATGCTCCTTCCCGAATGACTTTTCCGCCGTCTATCGGACATTTTTCAGGAATTGAAATGGTTTTTTCCTTTCCCGTTCTAAAGTCCGGAAGCACTTGGGTGATTTGCGGGATAACGTCTCCCGCTCGGCTTATGATTACCGTGTCTCCTATTTTTAGACCCAGCTTTTTTATTTGGTCCATGTTGTGAAGCGTCGCGTGCGTTATGGTAATCCCCCCGACAAGCACCGGTTCCATTACGGCGACAGGCGTTAAGACTCCCGACCTTCCGACCTGGAATCGCACGTCTTTAACAACGGTTGTTGCTTCCTTTGGCGCAAATTTGTAAGCAATCGCTCCACGAGGCGCTTTTCCCACAACCCCCGCTTCTTCGGATACGGAATTATCATCAAGTATTACCACTATTCCATCTATCTCGTAATCCAGCTTTTTACGGTTTTTATCTTCGTTCCAAAACTCGCGAAATTCAAAGACTCCGCCAAGCGAATGGACCAGTTTGTTGTTTTTATTCGTTTTAAATCCCCATTCCGCAAGCGCTTCGTGTTCCTCGTGGTGGTTTTTAAACTCCATACCTAAAGCGATGCCGTATTCAAATGAATCAAGTTTCCTGCTTGCGGTTACGCTCGGATCAAGTTGGCGTAAAGAACCTGCCGCAATATTACGAGGATTCGCAAAAATTTTTTCTCCTTTTTTCTCCTGTTCCTTATTTATCCTTTCAAACTCTTTTTTGGTAATAAAAACCTCTCCTCTTATAACAATCTTTTCGGGAAGCGGATATTTGTCCGTGCCCGTGATTTTGAGCGGAATTGCTTCCACCGTTTTAACATTCTGCGTAATGTCTTCCCCGATTTTCCCGTCTCCGCGGGTTGAAGCATTTGTGAGTATTCCGTTTTCGTATGTGAGTTCTATGGCAAGTCCGTCAATTTTTAACTCGCAGTAAAAACCAGTCTTAATTTTGCGACCTAGATAGTTCTCTATCCGCGCGAGCCAATCCTCTATATCAGGTTCCGAAAAAGCGTCATTAAAGGAAAGCATCGGTATTTCGTGCGATACTTTCTTGAACTTTTTAAGCGGCTCTCCTCCCACTCTTTGAGTCGGCGAATCGGGTGTGATAAATTCGGGGAATTTGTTTTCTAAATCAAAAAGCTCCTTTTTAAGAGAGTCTAAAGCCTCATCGGATATGAGCGACTTATCCAAAACGTGATAGGCGTGCCGGTATTTTTCAACTTCCTTTTTGAGCTTCTCTATGCGCTCTTCTGCCTCCTCCCGCATCATAATACAAGGGAATTATACTAGAATTCGTTCCTTTTAAGATAGCTTACAAGCGCATCTCTTAATGCCCAAATAATAAACGGCTTTCTGCCGCGAATCATTTCCGCCACATACCGCGTTACTGAATCGGGACCAAATTTAAAGTATTCCCTAACATAATCGCACAAGTCTTTCCCTTCATGGAGTTTCTCCTGATAAAAATTCGGCATTACAAAACCCTGCGATCGGCGGGAAACGACAACTCCATCTCTGTCCGTAATCGTCGTCCAACAAAAAATTTCATATTTCCCGCCTTCAAGCTTTTGGTAGCCTATTTCAATTCCTATGCCACAATCCGCTTGACTAATCGCCTCCAAAGCTGCTTTCGCACGATTTATAGACCCTGCTTTCGTTTCTTCCGAAGTCATTGGCTGCTCGGCAACGCCGCTTTCAGCTTTGTGCGCAAAGATTTCGGCGCTCACGCCAATTTCGGCCAATATTTCTTTCAAATAACCTAGTTTCTGCTCTGAAACACTCCCAAGCGCTAGTTTTAGTTTTGTCATAATTTTTCTAATAACACTTTTGTCTTATCAATAAAACTTTTCCTTATACTGTCATCCTTGATACTCGTGATGCGATTAATCGCCCAATAAATCATGTATAAGTTTATCAATCTGTCTCTTTCTTTTTCCTTTCTGTCGTCTTTTACAATGGTAGAATAAACAGAATATAGATGATTAAACACGCTGTCTCCGTAGTCTTTATTTATCTCTTTAAACTTGAAATAGGCCATATCCATTAACGGGTCGCCTATTAAGGCGTCGCCAAAGTCTATCGTTCCGGCGTATTCGCCATTATTTATCCATATATGGTCCATGCAAAAATCTCCATGTAAGAGATTCCCTTGTCCCAAAAAGGCCACACCAATGTTCTTTCTCCAATAATCGGATAATCCAAACAATATATTTTTGCCAGTTTCTTGCAAAGATTCCTGCCAACTATCAAATTCCCCGTAGAAAATACCGTTTTCGTACTTTTTAATTTTTCCGAACCCAACGCACTTTATATTTTTTAGAAGCGATAAATCTTTAGAAACGCTTTTCCATAAACGAGCGTCGTCATAGAGATAGTCTTCGCCCTTTAAAGAAGCTCCCTCCAAAAACGATATAACCAGTCCTTCTTCTCCGACAGAAACAAATTTTGGAGCCAAAACACCAATCTTTTCGAGCTCTTTATAAACATCTCCCTCTAGCCACAATTTATTAATGTTTTTGTCGCTCCTGGATTTTAATATAATTTTTCTACTGTCCAACAATCCGGAGTAGACTTCTCCTTCCGGCCCTGCATTTATACGTTTTAAATTACTTATCACTTTTCCATTATAATCAAAAACCCGCCTTCAGGCAGGTTTTCTTCTGTTATATTCCCAAGGCTTTAAGTCCCTCTCTCAAGTTTCCTATGAATTTCATGAATCCGCTCCTGTAAGCGGGAATCTCCTTCAGGTCCGGAGTATAGACTTTCACGGTGTATTCGCTTGAAGCCTGGTTCTCTCCTTCGCAGTCTTCTCCCGATGAGTTAACGC
>Ga0265297_10000207_pt1 | contig 195671 bp, 162 predicted proteins | sample Munlanlwell13791_FD_192502 | JGI IMG/M metagenome (GOLD analysis project Ga0265297, IMG submission 192502) | Leachate microbial communities from a municipal landfill in Southern Ontario, Canada - Leachate well 137-91 | ecosystem: Engineered > Solid waste > Landfill > Unclassified | place... | reverse complement strand
AGGCTAAAGGCTAAAGGCTAAAGGCTAAAGGCTAAAGGCTAAAGGCTAAAGGCTAAAGGCTAAAGGCTAAAGGCTAAAGGCTAAAGGCTAAAGGCTAAAGGCTAAAGGCTAAAGGCTAAAGGCTAAAGGCTAAAAATTGAAATACCCCTTAAACTTAAATGCAAGCTTTTTTTGCCCTTCGCCCTTCGTCTTTCGCCTTCCCACCACTCAAATCCGAGTCGTCTGTGCGCGATTTTACAAACTACACACTTGTTTCTTTGTTAATCAAAAAATAAACCGCCGGAATCACCAGCAACGAAAACAAAGTCGACGCAAAAATACCGAAGATAAAACTCCATGCCAGCCCGGAAAAGATCGGATCGAAGATAATCACAAACGCACCGAACATGGCCGCTCCGGCGGTCAAAAATATCGGACGCAAGCGTATCGCACCGGCTTCAATCAGGGCTTCCGCCAGCGTCACATCGGCACGGGCGCGAATACGTTCGATAAAATCGATCAGGATAATCGAATTGCGCACCACGATCCCCGCCAACGCAATCATGCCGATCATCGCGGTGGCGGTAAAATAAATCGGGTTCGGGTAACCGGCAACAGGCGCAGCAAATAGGTTAAGCAGCCAGAAACCGGGCATGATGCCGATCACGGTCAGCGGAATGGCGATCATCATCACCAGCGGTACGCTCAGCGATCCGGTTTGCCCGACCAGCAGCACATAGATCATCACCAACGCGGCCGCAAAAGCCAAACCAAGATCGCGAAACACATCGACGGTGATTTTCCATTCGCCCTCGCCCGCCAATTCGGCGGTATAGCCTTCCGGCAACGGGCGTTCGTCGAGCACGTCATTCAAATCGAAAACCGCTTCCACGGGGCTGCGTCCGGCCATTCCGGCAATCACGTAATTCACCCGTTGCAGGTTCTTGTGGAAAATAACCGGGTCTTCGTGTTCGATACTGGCGCTGCCTATTTCGCTTAACGGTATCAAAGCGCCCTGTCCGGTTTTAACGCGCAACGCCAATAAATCGGCGACAGACGAGCGTAGTGCGCGGGGCAGTTGCAGGGTGATTTCCAGCGGTTGGCGTTCGCTGTCCAAATGAACGATGCCGACGTTCCGGCCTGCGGCGGCGATGCGCAAGGTTTGGGCAACTTGCTCGACGCTGATGCCGGATAGCGCGGCTTTTTCACGGTCCAGGTGAAAATGCACCTTGTCGTGCTGCGCTTCGGAAAAATCATCGACATCGACCACGCCTTCGGTTTTTTCCATATCGGCCCTGACCCGTTTGGAGACCGCGATCAAGCTGTCAATACTGGCTTCAGGCGGGCCGTAGACTTCGGCGACCAGATCGGAAAGCACCGGCGGCCCCGGTGGAATTTCTGTAATCTTGAGGTTTGCGCCGTATTGTTTACCGATCCGCTCTATTTCGGGCCGTATGCGCAACGCGATTTCGTGCGACTGCTGTTCGCGCCGGTCTTTAGCCAACAAATTGATCCTGACCTCGCCGACGTAACCGCCGCTACGCAAATAATAGTGGCGAACCATGCCGTTAAAGTCCATCGGCGCGGCAAGACCGGTGTAGGTTTGATAATCGGTGACTTCGTTGACGGTCGCAAGATAACTGCCCAGGGCGCGCGCGACTTCATCGGTCTGCTCCAGCGTCGAGCCGCGCGGCATGTCGATCATGATTTGCAGCTCGTTTTTATTGTCGAACGGCAATAACTTGAGCGGAACGGCTCGGGTAACCGCCAGCAGGGTCGAAGCCACAAAAGCCACCAGCACAATCAGCAAAAATAATTTGGCACGCCCCGAGGTTTCAAGCAAAGGCCCGAGTGCGGCGCGGTAAGTCCGGTAGATGAAAGTCTGTTTAAGCTCCAACGGCGCTTCGTCGCTGTGACTGTGATATTCGCTTTGCAGCAGCTTGAAACTCGCCCACGGCGTCACGGTAAAGGCGACGATCAACGAAACGATCATCGCTATCGGCACGTTGAAAGCCATCGGCGCCATGTACGGCCCCATCATGCCGGTGATGAAAAACATCGGCAGGAACGACACGATCACCGTGAAAGTCGCCAGAATGGTCGGCGGCCTGACTTCGTCGACCGCCGTCAACAACGCTTGCAGCGGCGATTCCTTCCGCAGTTTATAGTGCCTGTGGATGTTTTCGACATCGACTATCGGGTCGTCCACCAGCAGGCCCAGCGACAGGATCAACGCAAACAAGGTGACGCGGTTGATTGTGTAACCGGAGAGATAGTCCAGCAACAAAGTCAGCGCCAGGGTCATCGGTACGGCGATGGACACGATGAACGACTCTTTAAGCCCCAGCGAAAAAGCCAGCAGCACCACGATAATCACGATCGCGAAACTCAAATGCTTAACCAGTTCGTTGACTTTATGGTTGGCGGTTTCGCCGTAATCGCGGCTGATGCTCATCAAGACATCTTCGGGGATCAGCGTACCGTGCAGCTTTTCCGCCGTGGCGATAACGGCTTCGGCGACATCGACGGCATTGCTGCCTTTACGCTTGGCGACGGCAATGGTGACCATCTGCCGCTCTTGCCCGGCTTGCGGCTTGTTGCCGGTAGCCTTGCCAACCGTGGGCAAAGCATCGACGGCAGGGCCAAAGCCGATGCGGGTGTAATGATCGACATCGGCCGGGCCGTCTTCAATGCGCGCCACATCGCGCAGGTAAACAGGGCGTCCTGCAACGCTCTTGATGACGGTCGCGCCCACTTCGTCCGATGACTCAAAATGCGGCCCGGCTTCCAGCAGAATTTCACGGTTGCCGCGTTCGATGCTGCCGACTTGCAGATTCACGTTGGCATCGGCCAGGGCTTGGGTTATTTCAAGCAATGTCACATCATGCGCGGCCAGTGCGGCGGGATTGGCGTAAATCGATACCCGCCGCTGTTCGCCGCCGACAACCCAGCTTTTACCGACATCGCCGACGCTCCTAAGGGAAGTAATCAGCTCGTCGGCGATACGCCGCAAGGCCATCGAATCGTAATTATTGTTCTGCGCGGAAAGCGTCAGCAACACGATAGGCACGTTATCGATTTCGACCGGCGACACTTTCCAGTGCGTTACACCCGGAGGAATCAGGTTCTGGTTGGACATCAGCCTGTCCCAGGTCTTGACCAAGCTGTCTTCAAAAGATTGGCCGACGAAATAACGCACGGTAACGACCGCCGCACCGGGCCTGGAAATGGAATAGACATATTCCACGCCTTCAAGCTGTTTGAGCAGAACCTCCAGCGGCGTGGACACCAGCTTTTCAACTTCCTCGCTGGACGCGCCCGGATATTCGACCAGCACATCCATAACCGGCACGACAATCTGCGGGTCTTCTTCGCGTGGCGTCAGGATTAGCGCCGCCGCTCCGGCCAACAAAGAAATAATCAGGAACAGTATCGACAGCTGGGAGGTGGTAAAGATTTCGACAATCTTGGTCGTCAATCCACGCTTGGGATTTTGGTTTTGCAGCTCGTCCATTATTGCGCCTGCTGCGGATCAGTTAGGACGGTCTCGCCGGTATGCAAACCGGAAATGACTTCAATTTGATCGTCGAAGGCTTTGCCGGTTCTGATGTGGCGCATCTGTTGTCGACCTTCCGATAAGACTTTGACGACTTCCAGCTGGCCGATGTGTTGCACTGCACCGGCAGGGATCAATAAGGCTTCATGTTGACCGCAGGCTTGTTCCAGCCAGCCGAAATATCCCGGTTGCAGGCCTTCGATGGCAGGCAGCGCAATTTTGATCAGCTGGGTGCGGGTTTGCGGGTCGACTTCGGGACTGATCTCGTCAATTTGCGCACTTGTTGTTAAATCCAGGGTATCGATACGCACGTTGACGTTCATGCCGATGCTGTAACGTCCGGCGCAAGTGCTGGGCACGCCGGCTTCAAGCCTTAATTCTTCCGGTATCTGCAAAGTGACTACGGGTACGCCGGGCAGCCCCATGTCGCCGGGTTCTTTAAGGCGCTTAACGATAACGCCGTCAAAAGGAGCGACTAACAGCGTATCGGCCAGATGGCTCCTGATTTCCGTTACAGCACTTGATGCCTGATTTGCACCGGCTTGCGCCTCTTTTGCCCTGGCGACTACCGCATCAAAGTTTTCTCGGGTTGCCGCCTCTTTGCTGTATAGGCTGCGGGTGCGTTGTTCGTCTGCTTGGGCGCGGTTGGCCTGGGCGTTGGCTCCGGCCAGCGCGGCCAGAGCTGCATTTTCCTGTGCCTTAACGTCACGTTCGTCAAGACGGGCGATAACATCGCCTTTTTTGACTTTGTCGCCCGCATGGACCTTAATCTCGATAATCCGGGCCGTCATTTTAGGGGCGATATTGGCAACGGTTCTCGACTTTACCGTGCCGGGCCAGGCAAGAATATCGTCAACCTGCTTCTTTTCGACTACAGCCGTGCTTATTTGGGCGTTTGAATCGCCGGGCAACGGACTTGATCCGGGCGACACTTTACCGACAAAACTGCCTTGCATATAAAGCAACAATAGGATCAAAGCAAAAACGGCGGCGGAAATAGTGACGATTTTATTGGTATTTTTGAATTCGATGTGTGACATGAGATTTCCTTTATTTCCAGTCGCCGACAGCTTTTTTCAATGCAGCCTCAGCACTCAAAGCATCGTAATGCGCTGCAATCGTATTGGCGTGAGCTTTATTCCTGGCAACTTCAGCTTCGATATAGCGGGTGACGGTGACTGTTTCTGCCCGCCTTTCCTCATTAACGAGCCTTAAGGCTTCGTTAGCAGCCAGCACGGATGCTTCGGTGACGCGCAAACGCGCCAAGGCTTCTTCAAGTTTTAAATGAGCTATCTTCACTTCCTGTTCAACAGCCAGCTTGGTTTTTCGCTCGGTTTCACGGGCTTCTGCGGCTTTACGTTCCGCAGCGCTGACGCGGTTTTTGGTTTCCAACCCGGAAAACAAAGCCATTTCAACGCTGACTCCGGCGGTGACATTGTCTTTGTCGCTGGAAAAACCGGGATTTTGGCTATCCTGGCCGTAACTCACATAAGCATCGGCTTTAGGCAGATAAGCGCCCTGCTCGCTTTTTAACTTGGCCTGAGCTATTTCTACCTGATTGGCGGCCGCTTTAACTTCCGGGCGTTGGGTCATTGCGAGTCCAAGCAGGTCGTTAAACGATGTTGTCAGTTTCGGTTCCGGTAATTTTGAAGATGCGGGCGCAACCGTAAACGCTTGATCCGTTGGCAGACCGAGCAAGGTGGCGATGCCGGTTTTGGACAGCTCGATGCCGTTGGCTGCCCTGATCTCGGCGCTCTGCGCCTCAGCCAGCTGCACTTCCAGCGATAAAACATCGGATTTAAGTACGGTTCCCGCCTCGTACCTCAATTTTGTCTGCTTTAGCTCACTGGCGATTGCCAAAATGGAATCCTGGGCGACTTTATGCGCTTCCTGCGCGGCCAAGTAGGCGTAATATGAAGCGCTTACGGCTTCAATCAACGCATTGCGCACGGTTGAGCGCTCGAATTCAGCAGCGTCTATGCCCAGCTCCGCCGCTTTACTGTTCTGATAATCCTGCCCGCCGCGAAACAGCGACAATTTTCCTATGATTTCTGGGCGGAAATTTTGCCGGTATCCGGGATTGTTGATGTTTTGATCGGCGCTGTATTGCCTTTGCGCCACAATCATCGAAAAGACTTGTGCGGGATTATTGGAATGCTCATAGCCGACTTTGGCGATAACTTGCGGATAAAACGCCGACAGGGCTACGCCTAATTGGGCTTCTGCTTGGCCGATGCGTTCCGTGGCGATTTGCAGGTCAGGGTTGTTGGATAAGGCGTAATCAATAGCCTGATCCAGCGTAAAGGATTGGGCGACTGATTTTTCCTGCGCTACTTTATCGGCAGTTTTTTGAGACGACAGCTCCGCCAGGGCTGAACCGTTCGATAGCATGATTATCGGTAATAGAGTTAATGCCAGTTTGTTTTTAATGTCTTTAAGCATAATCTTCACTTACCTGTGCCAGGTTTAACACAATACCCATTAAGGTTTTTTATTCACCACGAAGAGCACGAACGACTTGCATGGATGCAGGAGGTAGAGCAATGCATGGAGCAATTGCCGAGAGCACGAAGGATTATGTTTTTCGCTTCCTATTTAAGGATGGACAAAAGTGGGGCCTAACCTGATGTCCCTCTATAAATTGGTAACCTGTTTTTCTTCGTGCCTTCGTGGTGAAAATAAACTATCCGCAATCAGAATGCACTGCCCGGCTTAACACCCAATTTTTTAAGTATGATTGCCATCGGGCAAAATCCCGTAAATGCCGATTGCAACAGGTTAGCGCCGACAAAAGCGGTGAACCATAACCATAATTCCGAATGATAATGCGCCAGCAGTAAACTGATCAAAATAAAACTGCCGGCAACGGCGAAAACCACGCGTTCAATAGTCATCTTACTTTCCTTTTAGCCGGACTACGCCTATTAATTTGAGCATTGCTCTTTCATAAAAAGGCTCACTGATGCCTTTGCGTATCTTACGCATGAAATATTTCTCGAAAATGATTTTAGCCAGATGCACCCATTTACCTTCGGCCGACCAGGTGACGTTACGCGGTGGGATTTGCGGCTTGGCTAGAAACGCCACCCCGGAATCGCCAAAATCGGCCAGACATAAAGCGTTCAGCGTTGCTTTGTGTGTCGGCTCTTTGCCGGCCAATTCATCGGCAATATTATGCGCGGTGGCGGTCACCATCGATTCGATCATATAGCCGGTTTTCGGCGCGCCAACCGGTACCGGCGTCGGTTCAATAGGCGGTATCGCAATGCAAACGCCGACGGAATAGATATTTTTAAAGGTACGATTGCGCTGGTGCTCATCGACTAAAACAAAACCGCGCGGATTGACCAAGCCTTCAACGCCGACATTGCGCACCGCATCGACGCCGGTAAAAGCCGGCAACATCATTGAATGTTTAAACGGCAGCTCATGTTTTTTCTTGTCTTTTCCGTCATCATCGACTTCAGTAACAAACATCATGCCGGGCTCGATTTTGTCGACCTTGGCGTTGATTATCCATTTGATGGTCTTGTCACGCAAGGCGCTTTCCAGCATACCTTTGGTATCCCCGACACCGCCCAGGCCCAAATGGCCTATATAAGGTTCTGCGGTAACAAAAGTCATCGGCACTTGGTCGCGAATATTCTTTTTGCGTAATTCCGCTTCGAGAATCATTAAATATTCATACGCGGGGCCGTAGCAGGATGCGCCCTGAACCGCGCCGATCACAATCGGGCCGGGATTTTCCATGAACTTTTCCCAGTCTCCGACCGCAACCGCCGCATGATCGACATGACAAACCGATGAGGTATAACCGTCCGGCCCTAAACCGGGAACTTCGTCGAAGGCCAGACGCGGCCCTGTCGCAATGACCAGGAAATCGTAAGGAACAGCTGAGCCATCTTCCAGCTGCACCTGATTATTCACCGGATCGACTTTCGACGCCGCTTTTTGGATGAATTCTATGCCTTTCTTTTTCATCACCGGAGCCAACTCAATCTTTAAGTCCTCCGGTTTACGCCATTTGGGCGGAACCCAGGGATTTGACGGAACAAAATGGAAGGTCGGCGTATCGGAAATCACGATCACATCATGATTTTTTCCTACCGTTTCCTTCATTTCGTAGGCCATTGGTACGCCGCCAATGCCTGCACCTAAAATTACAATACGCGCCATGATACTCTCCTCATTCGATGTTATTACTGCATGCCTTGTGTTTTGCAATTGCCTTGGAGTGCTCTGCAACCTTTAACCGGTACAAACTGAGCAGCAAAAATAAACCGTAACCGATCAGGCAAAAGTACCGAAAAACTTAAAAAATAACTTTGTATATTAGGAAACATTAATAGACAATAACACAACCCAATCTTAGCACACAAGATTAATTGTTAGGGTAAAAACAAACTTAAAGTTTGTATTGTTTCTCCAAGTGTAATTTGTTCTAATCCAAGTTGCATTGGTTTACTTTGTTTTCAACGCCATTCATCTCAAGTTCTGATCTACAGAACTGCAACCCATAGGGGAAATTTATGATTTCAGAAGCCGTGGTTGATTTATCCCGCTGGCAGTTTGCAGCAACTTCTCTATACCATTTTCTGTTTGTTCCGTTGACATTAGGCTTGTCGTTTCTACTGGCGATTATGGAATCGACCTATGTGATGACCGGCAAAGAAATTTACAAGGATATGACCCAGTTCTGGGGGAAACTGTTCGGCATCAATTTCGCGCTGGGCGTCACCACCGGCTTGACCATGGAATTTCAATTCGGCATGAACTGGTCGTATTTCTCGCATTATGTCGGCGATATTTTCGGCGCGCCGCTTGCGATCGAAGGCTTGATGGCGTTTTTCCTGGAATCCACCTTTGTCGGCCTGTTTTTCTTTGGCTGGGACAAGCTAGGCAAAGGACAACATTTGCTGGTGACCTGGCTGGTTGCATTGGGAACCAACTTATCCGCCTTGTGGATTCTGGTCGCCAACGGTTGGATGCAAAACCCGGTCGGCGCGGAGTTTAACTATGAAACCATGCGCATGGAAATTTCCAGCTTTGCCGATCTGTTATTTAACCCGGCCGCTCAGGTTAAATTCGTCCATACCGTTGCCGCAGGCTACACCACGGCTTCCGTTTTCGTTCTGGGCATCAGCGCTTATTACATGCTCAAGGGCCGCGATGCGGCTTTTGCGCAACGCTCTTATACCATCGCCGCCGGTTTTGGCCTGGCTGCGATCCTGTCGGTCATCGTGTTGGGCGATGAAAGCGGCTATACCGACGGCGAAGTGCAAAAAGCCAAACTGGCGGCTATTGAAGCCGAATGGCACACTGTAGAACCGCCCGCCGCATTTACCGTCATCGGCATACCCGACCAGGAAACGATGGAAACCCATTACGCAATAAAGATTCCCTGGGTATTGGGCTTGATCGGAACCCGTTCCATCGATGAGCCGATTACCGGTTTGTCGGAAATACTGGAAAAAAACCGCCAGCGCATTCGTGACGGCATCAAGGCCTACTCATTGCTGCAACAATTAAGACAGGGTAGCAAAGACCCGATTGTCCGTGCCGAGTTCGACCACTACAAGCAGGACCTGGGTTACGGCCTGTTGCTCAAGCGCTATACCGAAAACGTGGTCGATGCGACCGATCAGCAAATAGAACAAGCGGTGCAATATTCGATACCCCGAGTCGTGCCTCTATTTTGGACCTTCCGAATCATGGTGGCTTGCGGCTTCATCATGCTGGCGATATTTATTTTTGCGGTCATAGCCAGCTCGATTCGTAAATGCAGGCAGAACTGGCTGTTGCGTTCCAGCCTTTATATTATGCCCTTACCCTGGATTGCCTCTGAAATGGGTTGGTTCGTAGCCGAATTCGGTCGTCAACCCTGGACTATTGCGGAAATCTTACCGACCTTCTTGAGCACATCATCCCTAACCGAACTGGACATATACCTGAGCCTGGCAGGCTACATCGGCTTATATACGGTATTTTTGATCATCGAAATGTTCCTGATGCTCAAGTTTATCAAGTTAGGCCCCAGCAGCCTGCATAAAGGCCGTTACCATTTTGAAATCGCCACTGGAGCATCACTATGATTTTCGATTATGAAACCCTGCGCCTGATCTGGTGGGCTTTGTTAGGCGCGTTACTGATCGGCTTTGCCATTACCGACGGCTTTGACCTGGGCGTGGCGGTCCTGTTGCCCTTTTTAGGCAAAAACGACACCGAACGCCGCGTGATTATCAATTCCATCGGAGCGACCTGGGAAGGCAACCAGATTTGGCTGGTAACCGGCGGCGGCGCGTTGTTTGCAGCTTGGCCTCTCGCCTATTCCGTGGCGTTTTCGGGATTTTATTTCGCCTTGCTGCTGACCTTGTTCGCGTTATTCTTAAGACCGATAGGCTTTGATTACCGCAGCAAACTGCCCAGCCCAAAATGGCGCAGCAACTGGGATATTGCGTTGTTTGTCGGCGGATTCGTACCGGCGCTGATTTTCGGCGTGGCGTTCGGCAACTTGTTGCAAGGCGTGCCGTTCCACTTCGATAACGATATGCGCATCTTTTATACCGGTTCGTTCTGGGCCTTATTAAACCCTTTCGCGTTGGCTGCTGGATTGGTGAGCTTATCGATGCTGGTTATGCACGGTGCGGTCTATTTGCAGCTAAAAACCGAGGGCGACATTAACCGGCGCAGTAAAAAAGTAGTCACTGTTTCTGCAATCACAACGCTGGCCGTTTTTGCTGTGGCGGGCATCTGGGTTGCCAATATCGACGGCTACCATATCACCACTGAAATCCTCCCTAACGCGCCGTCCAACCCGCTGACAAAAATGGTTTCTAAAGAACCGGGATTATGGCTGGATAACTATGCTCATTGCCCTATGTTGTGGGTTATTCCTGCACTGGCTTTTATCGCCGGAGCGGCAACCATCGTGCTGTCAAAAGCCGACCGCACGGGTCTGGCGTTTATAAGCAGCTCATTAACCTTGGCTTCGGTTATTTTAACGGCGGGCGTATCGATGTTTCCGTTCCTGATTCCGTCAAGCTCTGCTTTGAACAGTTCCTTAACCGTGTGGGACGCCAGTTCCAGCCTCACCACCTTAAAAATCATGTTCGGAGTGACGGTAATTTTCTTACCCATCGTTGTTGCTTACACCACTTGGGTATTCCGTGTATTGCGCGGCAAAATCACGCTGGAACACATTCAACAAAACGATCATACGGCTTATTAGGAGATTGCTATGTGGTATTTCACCTGGATACTTGGATTATTGCTGGCCTGCTCGTTGGGCATTATCAACGTACTGCGGCTGGAGGCTCAAGAAACATGGGATAGAGAACATATCCCCTTAGACCCGTTAACCCAGTTAATGACCAAGGACATGATGCTGGGACGGTTAAAGGAAAAAGTCGAGAACTCCAAACGCAACGGTTTTCCTTTTTCCATTCTCTTTATCAGCTTAAAGGATTTTAAAGCTAAAAATAATTTACCCGCTTTTGAAATGGACGCCATCTTACGCAACGTGGCCGACTGTTTTCAAGGAGACATCAGGGCGGGCGTCGATATTGCGGCAAGAATGGATGAACAGGATTTTCTTATTGCGATGCCGGGTTCTCCATTGAAAAAAGCCGAGGAAATCGCGGCGCAGATTAAAAATGAGATTTCAAAATGTATTAAAGCACCCGGCCTGGCTGTTGAAATAGCTACAGGAGTTGCGGAATATTCCGCACCCTCTGAAGAATCGGCAGCAACAACGGACGAAGTGGATGAATTGATCAGAATTGCAACGGCAAAAAGCGGCTCATAAATTAAATTCCAGCCTTTTAACAATGCGGCGGCAGAAGCACGCATCGCGGACGGGTTCACAACAACCCGTCCGTTTTAAGGTAACCTCATTGGACGATTATTCATGCGTAATAAAACCATTCTGATTCATAAATTCGGCGACATACTGGTCGACAGTTTTCACTATCTCGCATTATTCGGCATCGGCGCCACAATAGTCTGGTCAGCTGTTCATGATTATTTGGACATGATGCGGGCGGGGCACGCTCGTTTGGAAGAGATACTGCTGTTATTCATTTATCTTGAATTAGGCGCGATGGTCGGTACTTATTTTAAAACGCGTCGGCTGCCGGTACAGTTTCTGATTTATATCGCCATCACTGCATTATCACGCCATTTAGTCATTGATGTGCAAAAAGTAGCGGATATTTTCCATCTTTATTTATTGCTTAGCATAACCGTCTCGATTGCCATACTCAGCGGTTCTATCTTGATATTGTCTTACACTGCCAAACATTACGGTTGCCCCGAAGACAGTGAAATTAAAGACGAAAAGTAGAAACCTGTTTCGATTTATTTGTACGATTCATACAAAACGCCCCGTTCCATACTATAAACCACATCGACCACCCAATCCGGCCTCTCGGTGAGTCACCATGATCACGGTTTTATCCCTGGCAAAATCCGCAACGCTGTAAATACATCCCGCTCCGTATCACCATCCAAGCCTTCGGTCGGTTCATCCAGGATTAATACCGGCGCATTTTTAAGATAAAGCCGCGCCAAGGCGATACGCCGCGCCACCCCTCCCGACACTTAACCGATAAAGCTCTCCAACCCTGCGGCCTTAACGGCAGCATTCAGTTAATGTAGGCGGGCGACAGCTTTCGTTGCCCGACATTTTAACGCCAGAAGATGGAACGGCGGCGGTTAAGCCCAAAATTCGTCATCTTATTGAAGCTTGAGAGCGTCGGGCATAAACAGCATGCCCGTATCTACGGAACTAATAAATCGAAGTATGATTGTGATGGTTCGTAACGAGTAAGAATATGCCTGCCATATAAATAAAATACATATGATTTTCTTATATCTTCAACAGGATAATTGATTAATAATTCATGTAATCCTTTTGCTTTATTATTTCCTTCGACGTCAATAATTGCATGATTCGAAACAGTAAAATTATTAAGATCAAATGGAATATGATCAATATCTGATTGAACATCTTCTGTTTTCTTGAACTCCAAAATTGTTTCTATTATTTCAAAATTAATAGTTTGATGAAGCGTTGTCATATTTTATTTTCTGCAAGTTACAAGTTCAATTGAACCAGAAATCTTGATGCCTGGAAATAAAGGGGCAGGTCTTGCCTTGTGCATTTTTGTTTTTTGAGGAGATAAACCCCATACTTCGTATTATCAAATCATACCAGCTCATGTTTGATACACCTCATCATGACTACCCACATTAACCAAAATAATTTCCTGTTCGGTGATGATCATTTCCAGGGTTATCCGATAGCTGATATTGATCGATACCGAGTGCAAAGCCGCCAACTTGCCTTTTAGAGGATGCAGTCGCAGTGACGGATGGTAAGGATTTTGGGCCAGCAACAGCAAGGTTTTGCGGTATTGCTCTTTCAATTCGGGGTGTTGCCGTGCAAAGCGTTTGGCGCGTTTTTTATAGCTGTCGGTAAAGATTAAGGTGTAGCTCATTCGGCGAATAGTTCGGCTACATGTTGATCCACGCTGTCTTTGCTGAACCGGCCCGCTGCAACATCCTGTTGCGCTTCATATAGCGCTGCTTCCAGTTCCATTTCGCGCAGATAATGGTAATGTTCGATTTTCATCACCACGAAACTTTCTTTGCCGCGCACGGTTATAACGGCTTCCGGCTGATTCGCAAGGCTCTCTTCTAAACAGGCGATGCCTTTGGTTTTTAAGTCGTTTGCTGTAATCATTTTAATCACTCGATAAATAGTGCGATTGACTATATTCTTGAGAGTATTGTTTGTCAAATACCCCCTAAAGTTACAACTCCCGCAAAACGCCCTGCTCCATGCCATAGACCACATCGACTAAGCCTAAGCCGGCCTCACGGTGAGTCACCATGATCACTGTCTTGTCCCTGGCAAAATCCGCCAACGCTGTGAATACATCCCGTTCCGTATCGGCGTCCAAGCCTTCGGTCGGTTCATCCAAGACCAATACCGGCGCATTCTTAAGATAAAGCCGCGCCAAGGCGATACGCCGCGCTTCCCCTCCCGACACTTTCACGCCGCTTTCGCCTACCCAGGTATCAAGACCTTCCGGTAGATAATCGATAAAGTTTTCCAGTCCGGCGGCTTTAATCGCAGCATTCAATTCTGTTGCCGAGGCGTCCGGTTTGGCAATCAACAGGTTTTCTTTAATAGTCGCGGCAAACAATTGGCTGCGCTGGGACAACACGCCGAAACAGCGCATTAACTCATCGGAATCGAATTGCTTGATATTTTGTCCGCCTAATAACACACTGCCCTGCTCTGGATCGTAGTAACGCATTATCAGCTGCAACAAGGTGGTCTTGCCCGAGCCGCTAGGGCCGACGATGGCGATTTTACCGCCCTGCGGAATAGTCAGGTTGATGTTTTTCAGCACCCGGTCCTGCTGATCCGAATAGCGAAAGCTCACATCGTTTAACTGCAAACCATAACTGTCCGGCAATGCTATTGCCTGAGTTGGTGGGATAATTGTCGGCGGCATTTCTGTAATCTGCCTGATACGCCGCGCGGCTTTTTGGGTTTTCGCCAGCATTTGCATGGCTTGCGGCAACGGCGTCACCAGCTCGAAAGCCGCTATCACGCAAAAGACAACCAACGCGGAATCCGCTCCCGATAACAGGCCGTCTTGAAATGCAATCGCCGCAAGCACCAGCGCCATCAATAATGTCACCTGCGACAGCAATAAGGTGAATGCCGATGAAACCGCCGACAAACGGTTGTTCCGGCGCTGGATGTCGATCATCAAATCGGAAAACTGCCCGAGCTTATCGCTAAATCGCCCGTAAGCCCGGTTGGCGATCAAATCCGCCAAGCCTTGGATCATATCGAGCTGCCGAATCCTGAAGTTTGCGGCCAATACGACGATTTCTTCCGCTCCTGCACGTCCCAGACGGTTAAAAACCCACGGCGTCCACACCGAAGCAATCACCAGCATCAAGCCGGTAGCCAAACTGATGACCGGCGCATAAAAAGCCAAAAAGACGGTAACGGCGGTTACGCCGATTGCCGCAACAATGGCTGGGGCCAACAATCGCAAATAAAGCGCGTCCAAAGCGTCAATATCCGCCGTCATCCGTGACAGCAAATCGCCGCTACGCATAGCCGACAAACGACCCGGAACCAGCGGAATAAGCTGCCGGAAAAACCAGCAGCGTATGCCCGCCAACACTCGGAAAGTCGCTTCATGGGTGACTACCCGCTCGCCGTAACGACCCAAGGTGCGGGTGATCGCCAGAGCGCGTATTTGTGCGGCGGGCAGCATAAAATTGAAAGCCAGCGTATTGCCGTCAACAGCGACCAATCCGGCAATCGCCGAAGCGCTGATAAACCAGCCTGACAGTGTCAGTAACGCGACAGAAGCGAATGCGGTCAGCAATGACAGGATAATCCCGCCTGATAACCAGCCGCTATGCGGTTTGAACAATTTCAGGAAAAACCATAAATCTTTCATGACACCAGCCGCCCTTGCTGCAATGCTATCCGCCTGTTCATTCGCTGAATCACGTCCGGGTCATGGCTGGCGATGATCAGAGTTTTATCGGCAAACAATCGGTCGATCACATCCAACAGCAGCGTTTTGTTGGCGGCATCGAGATTGGCGGTCGGTTCATCCAGCAGGATAATGTCGGCATTCTTTAAAAACGCCCTGGCCAGCGCGATTCGTTGCACCTGCCCGCCTGACAGGCCATAGCCGCGCTCGCCGATCGGGGTCAGCAAGCCTTCCGGCAATTGCGCGCTGAATTCGGTCACTCCGGCCGCCTGCGCAGCATCAATAACGCGTTGTTCTGATGCATCCGGGTCGGTCAGCGCGATATTGTCTTTGATCGTGCCGTGGAAGATATAGGCGTTTTGCCCCACCCAGGCAATGGCTTTTGCGGCACACTCACGGTTAACGGGTAAGCCGTTAAGCAATACCCGGCCTTCTGTTGCCGCCTCAAAACCCAATAACAGATTTAAAAGCGTCGTTTTTCCGGCGCCCGATTCGCCGACCAACGCAATTTTTTCACCGGCTGCAATGCGCAGATTGATGCCGGTTAAGACCTGCCGCTTGCCGTAAGATTTACTGACATTGTTAAATTTTATTAGACAGGTGTCGGCTAGTTCCCAAGCTCCAGCTTGGGAACTAGGTGAGGGAAGCTCTAGCTTCCCGTCTCGCGAAGCTTGAGCTTCGCCCTCTGGATTCCCAAGCTGGAGCTTGGGAATCAGCGTACCCGCCTCGGCGTCTTGTTCCAGTATCGCCAGGATTGCATCAGCCGCGCCCAAAGCCGCGGCCCGGTCATGATAATTGATCGCCAATTGCCTAAGCGGCATAAAGAACTCGGGGGCCAGCAGCAGCACGAACAGCGCTTCACCTAAGCTAATCTGCTCGGCCGGGCCGAAATGAACCAGTCCCAACAAGCCCAGCCCGACATATACGGCCACCAGCGCAACCGCTACCGCACTGAAAAACTCAAGAATCGCCGACGACAAAAACGCGATTCGCAATACCGCCATCGTTTTTTCCCGAAAACTGTCGGCGATCTTGTTGATGTTGGCTAACTCTTGCGTAGCTTGGCCGAACAGCTTAAGTGTTTCCAACCCTTGCAAGCGGTCGAGAAAATAACCGCTCATTCTCGCCATCGCCAAAAACTGGCTGCGATTTGCGGAGGCGGCACCCATGCCGACTAAGGCCATGAAAACCGGCACCAGCGGCCCGGTCACTAAAAAGATCAACCCGACCACCCAGTTGACCGGCATGACCACGCCAATCATGATCAGCGGCAATACCCCGACTATCATTTGCTGCGGCAAATAACGCGAAAAATAATTTTCCAGCGCATCGACCTGTTCCAAGGTAACGGCCGCCAGCTCGCCGCTTTGCCGTTGCTTGATCGCGGCAGGCCCCAGCGTTAAAAACCGGTCGAACAATCGTTGTCTTACCGACGCCCTGACTTGCGCCCCTGCCTCAAATCCCCAGGTTTGATGCAAATACACGCACACGCTACGCAGGATGAAAACCGCGGCCAACACCATGAACGGCGTCATTAAAGACGTCCACGGTAGTTTGTCGATAATGACGGCTTGCAGGATAAAGGCAAGCGCCGCCGATTGACCAATTACGCCCAAGCCGTTGGCAATGCCCGCAGCAGCGGCCAATAAAACAGGCTTGCGGACGGCTTTGCCTTGCTGTTTTAACCAGGCGGCGCAGGCTTTCTCCCTGGTCTTGTGTTTATCGAAATAGGCTTGATTTTCTGTTTCTGTCAGCTGCACTGGTTTTGCCACTTGTTTTGTTGAAAGACAAGCATAGCACAGCGGCTTTGCATCTAGCGTCACTGCCACTCAGTTAGACTTGTTCCGTTCGCCCTGAGCCCTTCGACTACGCTCAGGAGAGCCTTGTCGAAGCCTGTCATGAGCTTGTCGAATGAGGTGGGCGGAACACAAGTCGTTAAGCCATTCATGGTTCGACCGGGCTCACCACGAACGGCTTAACTTAATGCCAATGACGCTCTCCGACGACATAATTTGTTAAGGGCGTTATATAATGCCGATAGGATTTCTAAAACCAAGACCGCTTAAACCGACTCCATAATACCTATACAATTTCATCATGACAGTAAACCGCCCCGTTGTGCTTTCATTTTCCGGCCATGACCCCAGCGGAGGCGCGGGCGTTCAGGCCGACATTGAAACCCTGGCCAGCCATCGCTGCCATGCCGCCAGCGTGATCACCGCCTTAACCGAACAGGACACCCGGAATGTCAAAAAACTGCTTCCGCAAAGCCCGGAAGCCATTATCAGCCAAGCCAACACCCTATTGGACGACCTCCCGGTCAAGGCGTTTAAAATCGGCTTGATCGGCCATCATGAAACCGCCGCCGCGATTCATGCCGTATTAAAACAGCACCCGGATATTCCTGTGGTTTTGGACCCGGTGCTGGCGGCGGGCGGCGGCGCCGAGCTGTCTAACGACCGGCTCATAGCAACCGTGATTGATTTACTGCTGCCCTGCACTACCGTGTTGACGCCGAACAGCGAAGAAGCACGCAAACTGGCCGGATTAACCGGCCTTAACGACTGCGGCCTGGCATTGCTGAAAAAAGGCTGCGACTATGTGCTGATTACCGGCAGCCATGAAGACACGCCTTCGGTCGGCAATCAGTTGTTCCATGACCGCCGCAGATGGGAAACCTACACCTGGGACAGGTTGCCGTTCAGCTATCACGGCTCCGGCTGCACGCTGGCCGCCAGCATTGCGGCATTGATCGCGCACGGCCTGGAGCCGTTGCAAGCGGTCATCGAGGCCCAGGAATACACCTGGAATTCATTGAATACGGCTTACCTGCCGGGCCAAGGCCAACACATTCCCAATCGATTTTTCTGGATGGATGACGAGTGATTAAATTTCCTATGCGCGGACTTTACGCGATCACCCAAACCGAAAACAAATCCGGCGACGCCGTCATTAACGACGTTGCCGCGGCAATTAGAGGCGGTGCGGCCATCGTGCAATACCGGGACAAAAACCCGATCGACGCGCCCTTTCTTGCCCGTGAACTGGTTAAACTCTGCCACCGGCATAACGTGCCGTTGCTGATCAATGACGACATCGAACTTGCGGTGCTGGTAGGCGCTGACGGCGTCCATCTCGGCAGAGAAGACGGCGCGGCGGCCCAGGCAAGAAAGCGCTTGGGCAACGACGCGATTATCGGCGTTTCCTGCTACAACTTTGTCGAACTGGCTATCGCCGCCCAGACGCAGGGCGCCACCTATGCGGCTTTCGGGCGGTTTTTCCCGTCTTCGTCAAAACCGCTGGCAGCGCCTGCCGATATTGAAACACTGCGGCAAGCAAAACTTACGCTGACTATCCCGATTGTTGCGATAGGCGGCATTCTGCCGGAAAACGCCCCCCAGTTACTGGCGGCAGGAGCCGATTTGCTGGCGGTCATCGGCGGGCTATTCGACCGCGAGCCGGAACAATCTGCCAGGGCTTATCAGGCCTTATTTCATCATTAACGCTTTAAATCACGCCGGGACCAGCCATTCATGACCGACAACCGCAGGGCATTCATCAAGAAGTCTGTCGCTTTGGGCGGTTACTCGCTTATCGCCACAGGCGGACTGCTTGGCTCGTCCGACGCCAACGCAGAATGGCTGCCCGATACCTCGATACTGCAACAGACCTTAAAGCGCCTGTTCAAAGCCCAGGACATCATCGCATCCGACAAAATCGCCATCCAGATTCCGAAAACTGCGGAAAATGGCGCAGCCGTACCGATCACGGTCACCAGCAGCCTGAACAATGTTGAAAGCATCGCCATACTGGTCGAAAAAAACCCGATACCTTTGGCCGCCAAATTCGAGCTATCGCCAGACCTGGAGCCTTTTGTCTCGACGCGTTTGAAATTAGCCGAATCCTCGGTCGTCATGGTCATCGTAGAAACCGGTGAAGGCTTTTACAGCGCCGGCGAGAAAGTCATCGTCACCGTTGGCGGCTGCGAGATTTAATATGTCGAGCATTAAAATCCGCAGCAAACGCATGGACGGCAAGACGCAAATCAGGATGCTGATAGCCCACCCGATGGAACACGGACGCAATCGGGACGCCAAAACCGACTCATTAATCCCCGCGCATTTCATTCAGAAACTAACGGTAAAACATAATAAAAACGTGATTATTAGCGGCAACATCGGCGCCAATGTTTCCAAAGACCCCTACTTTGCTTTCATGCTAAAAGGCGGCAACATCGGCGATAAAATCACCATCAGCTGGGTCGATAACCTGGGCAACAAAGATACCCAGGATCATATTGTGAAATAAATGTGAAGTCCTGTAGGCCGGAAACATCCGTCCATCGCTACGCCTTTGCGCCGGCTACCGGCTCATAGTGCAACACCGTAGGAAATGGGTCGTAAAAATGATGAAGCAGCTCTTTCCACTGTTGATATTGCGACGACTGGCGAAACCCCACTTCATGGTCTTTGAGGGTTTGCCAGCGCACCAAAAGGATGTATTCGCCATCCCGCTCAACGCAACGCTGTAGTTCATGCGAGACGTAACCCGGCATTGAAGAAATGATGGCTTGCGCCTTGTCAAAGGCTGACTCGAATTCGGCATATTGACCGGGGCGGACTTGCAACAGAGCGACTTCCAGGATCATAGATCAGACTCAAAAACATAAATCGAATAGCCGTATTCCAGTGTTTTTTAAGAATGCCTTAAATATAAACAGAGAAACCAGTGCGGCCATGTTATCGCCTACAAGCCGGCGCGTTCCACTTGGCCTTATTGTTGGGCCTTGCTCAATTGAGTGCATATCTTTGGTGCTGTTTCGTACAAGCATGAATAATGAGATAGACCGTCCAATACTTCGACATGTGAGCAACTCGGAATCGCCGATTCTAAATATTCAGCCATAAATTTTGGCGACCAATTGTCCTCTGCTCCGTGCCAGATATGCGTATTGACGGAAATCTCAGGGAGCGTGGTTTTCCATGGATGCACATAAGCCTTAATATCTCTTGTGTAGCCTTGGACGCGACCAATAAAGCACGACCTCAATGTTTTAATGATGCTCACTTGAAACTCACGGTTGACGACCAATGCTTTATCCTCACCAGCGGTATTTGCAAACAACAAGCGAAATAACGCATTGGGAAAAAGCAAAGCGAGCCCCCCTTGCCAATAAGATAAAAGAACGAATAAGACGGGAAATGCTTTTGCTAATTGAAAAACGTGCTTCCCTGCCATTGCGCTAAGAAAATCGCCCGCTTCTAGCGGCGCAGCAGCAGAGACTAAATGCAGATTTTGAACTTCATTGGCCATATAGCGGCATGTCTGTAGTGCAATGAAAGCGCCAATTGAAAATCCAATGACATCCACTTTTTCCCCAGCGGCTTTCTTTAAAATCTCTTTTGCCAAAAACTGGTAATACGCCTCACCGTCTATTGAAGCATCTACAGAAAACCGATCAAAACAAATAAACGTTAAGCTATTTTCTTTTCCATAAATATCAAAAATGGCGCATTCTTCTAGTGCGCCGGGCGCACCATGAAAATAGATAATTAGCCGCCCATTATCGGAACCGAACTGGCTAAATTTCAACGGTTGTCCCATCTGATGCCTAACGTCAACTTGCCCCCTGCTTATGTGATTTTTTCTGCTTCAACTTCAATCATTACCATAGCCACATGCGCTTTACCGTCTGCTGCTAGCGGCACTTTATCGAGATATTTCGAACAAACCTCTTCGATAAATACTTCCCTCTGTTCTGTTGGAATGCGTAGCGTATAAGGCAACCATGTTGTTCGAATCCATCCTTCCAGCCCTGATTTTCCATCATGCGTCATATCTTTTGGCATGAGTTCAACACGCTTTATAGAAAATCCGGCTTCTTTCAATAGCACTTGATAGTCATCGACACCCAGAAAAGTAAAGGGGAATTCAAAGCCGGTAAAATACTGCGCCCATTTATTTGCCGCTCTAACCTCGTTCATAACCGAAAGTATCCCTTCGGCATCGCCTTTTCCGCCCATTCGCAGCAGAATCTTTCCGCCAACCCTGAGGCTGTTATATAAGCCTTCAACGACAGGTTGATGATTCTTGACCCAATGCAGCACCGCATTTGAGAAAACCAGGTCAAAACAGCCTTCAAACGATAAATCGCTCGCATCCATGACTTGGAACGAAAGATTAGCATGCTGGTTTTGCGAATATTTTTCCTTTGCCAAGTCTATCATCTGCCTTGAGTTATCAACGCCGACCACCGAGCCGTCAGCCACTAAGCCAGCGATTTCCGCCGTTACTTTGCCATCGCCGCAACCCAAATCAAGAATGTCTTCTGCGCCGGTTAAATTCAGATTGGCAATAAGCTCCCTTGCCCATTTTTGTTGGGCTTGTGAGTTTCTCTGATAATCCTTGGCATTCCAACTATAGGTATTCATATTTTCCTTATCGCATAACATAAAGCTAACCGGGTGCGGCTTATTTTTTATAAAACTTTTTGGTGTAGCAGGCCATAAGCAGCCCCTTGACCGTTGCAATATCACTTTGTTGATAGATCTTGCTGTCCTTATCGCTCATGGTCGGCATCAGGCTTTTTGTTTCATCGGAAATATCCCTGTTGCTAAACACCGCATCAGCCGCGCAATCACAGTAAGATTTGGCCTGTTCCGCAGGGCGTGTGGAACTTTCCTGCTTTATGCAGTTATTAATGTAAGCCGATTTAACCAGGTTTCCCTTATCCTTTTCACCACTGCATGCCGATAAGCCAAGGCATAAAGCCGCGATAATCACTAAAATTTTCTTATTCATTTTGTTCCTTATTATCGATTATTGTTATGGGGTTACGTCGGACAAAACCTATTTGGATAGCGAAAAGATGCAAGCCAAGCCTCACTGCTGAAAATAAGCGGTTACACGGATTTCCTTACCCTCTGGTGAAGCTCCAAATCCACAGAAGATTAATAACAAAGCCGATTTCTGCCGCCGGCTTTTGCTTGAAACAGATTACTATCGGCTACTGCCAGCATCTGTTCAAAACCGTCAAAACTAAGATCGCCATTCAGGCCTATGCTCATGGTAACCTGAAGCTCAGGATGTATCGCTGACCAAGGGAAATTTTCAATCTTTTTACGCAGTCTTTCGCATTGTTCCACTGCTTGCATCAACGGCGTTTCAGGAAAAATAACGACAAATTCTTCACCGCCATAACGGGCGACAACATCGCTTGCGCGTATGCCGTCATTCAATATACCGGCAACTGCTTTCAGCACTTCATCACCGATAGCGTGAGAAAACTTGTCGTTTACCTGCTTAAAATGATCAATATCGCCAATCATAAAACTCAATGGATGCTTATACCGTTTCATCTGGTTGAAAAGCTTATTCGCCTGTTCATTAAAGTAGCGGCGATTATAGAGTTGAGTCAATTCATCGCGAATGCTCAGCTCCTTTAAAAGCAAGGCCTGCTCGCTAATGGTGCAGTTGGACTCCTTCAGTTTCTCATAAGCATGGGCAAGATCGGCACTCATACGATTAAATGCTTCAGCAAGGATAGCTGCCTCATCATTGCCATGCACTGTCACCGTTTGGCGGAGCTCCCCTTGGCTCATGGCTCTGATAGCCGTTGTCAGTTCATGAAGCGACTTGCTTAAGCGTTTACTGAACAGAAAACCGAGAAAAATCGCCAGTGCTCCGGCAATAACAAATGCATAGATCAGAGCTTCCCTGATTATCGCCAGATAATTCCGGTCTATCGCAGATAAATTGGGCTTGCCCTGTGGAATCGCCAATGCCAGCACCTGATTTTCCAGCATAATGGGAGTCACTCCCAAACGGGCCGACACCGGCACAAATTCTCCATCTTCATATTTTCCGCCACCCAGTAACACCTTACCCTGCGGATCGAGCAATATGAACAGGAACGGCGGAGCCCACTCAGGCTCATCAGGCATCGGCGGCTTTAATCGCCGCCCGGCAGGCTCTATCCGGTCTTCTGGCCCGGAAAAGAACGGCTCAGCAGGAAGCGCGCCTGTTAACGCGCGCTTGCGTCTGACAAACTGGCCAAACCGTTCGACCTGTCGCGCCTCGTTCCAAGACCCGTAAGAGGCAATATAGGCCGTAACATCCGCTTGAAAATTTTCAAAAGCGCGTTCCATCGCCATCTGATCGAATCGTGTCGACACCCGCCACTGGGCAATAATACCGACAACGATGACAGCGCTCATGCTGGTGATGATAAGCGCTAATGAAAATTTAAACCGGAGTGAATGCATTATTGATCGATAGGGTATGCAATTTGATTTTATTCATGATTATAACTGATGTTATGCAGTCTTTATTGTGGCAGCTCAGAATAAGCCATCTGATCTGCTTTAATTGGCAGCTTTGCCCGTGAGGCATTACAACTTGAATACGGCATAAATTGCCATAAATGGGTTGTTTTGTGTCGTGCCGGTTGGGGATTTTGCCAGTCCTGCATTGGCTTTCAGCCCTATAGGGGGCGCATCGCACCCCTTTTCGGAATCCCAACATACAAGGAATCTTAATGCTTGAAATGGATACCCGTTAGAATATTTTAAAAAGCCCGGCCATTTTAATATTCGTAAATGGTGCGCGATGCGCACCCCTACCTGGCTTTCTTATTCATTTTGTTCCTTATTATCGATTATTGTTATGGAGTCACATTGGGCAAACTGTTTATGCCCGATATTCATATACGCCAAAATATTGGGCAACAAAAAGATGTTGCTCGACACGTCTGGAACCCCAACGGGGTTTAAGCCGTTAGCCGGGGGTTGAGCGTAGCGACACCCCCGGATGGCATGGACAAAGAACCTCGACCCCGGCGGGGTCGCAGTAATCCGGGCTACAAATAATCCGGGTTATAATCGACACCGGATTTTTCCAGCATTTCAACCAACTCATCCCGGAACGATTTCATTTTATGGTGTTGTTCCTGATTGGCGATATATTTCGCCACAGCGTCCAGCCCGGACGCGCTAACGGTGAAAGCCGCATAACCTTCTTGCCATGCAAATTGCTTTTCTCCTAATGTATCATGAACCCACACGGAAGATGATTTCTTCAACTCCCGCATCAGATCGGCAAGATTGTGCGTGGATTTTAAAGACACCAGCAAATGCACATGGTCATCGATTCCACCAATTCGTTTTGAAAACCCGCACAGTCTATGGACAATTCCACCGAGATAATCATAAAGCCGAGGACGCCATTTTGCATCTATGACGGGAGCACGGTTTTTGGTTCCAAATACGATGTGGTAATGCAGGCTAAGATAGGTGGATGACATGGTGTATTTCGCTTAGATGTTGTGTTTCTGCGACCCCGCTGGGGTCGGGAGGTTTGAGGTTTGTTTCATGCCATCCGGGGGTGTCGCTACGCTCAACCCCCGGCTAACGGCTTGAACCCCGTTGGGGTTCCTGACGCGTTGGGTTTCAGCTTCGCCTAAAGCGCCTGCTGTCGGTATCGTTAACCCAATATTTTCGTGCGAATGTGTTGGGTTGCGGAAAGATGCAACTCAACCTACGACGCTAGCGCGAATCTGCCTTACTGCTTTCATCCTTAGGCGTAGGCCGGAATAAGGCCATCCAAGCGCGTAGCGCGAGGTGGCGTTTCCGGCGAATTTGGATGGATGTTTGCCGGAAACACCAGTTCTCGCTGCCTACAAGCCGGACGGGGCATGTTGCCCCGTCCGAAACGTTTTGTGTTGATTAAGCTCAACCACTTTCTAGGCATTGTGGAAACGTTAGGAGCGGGGTTGCAAACCCCGCCCCGCTTGAGGAAGCGCCTACTGTTGGTATCGTTAAACCAATATTTTTGTGCGAATGGGTTGGGTGGTTCGGGTTACGCTACGCTGCTATCCGGCTGTATTTGCCATCATTTTTGTAAGCTCCTCAATTGTAAATGGCGGGTCTTTTTTATGTAGCATAGCGTGGCAGTTCGGACAAACTGGAACCATATCCAACTCTGGATTTACGATATATTCTTCGGCGATATTCGAAAGCGGAATTTTATGGTGAATATGAATATAGCCTTTCCCAATAGAACCATATTTTTGTGCAAAATCGATTTTGCATGCCGCACATGTATATCCAAGTTTTTTTATACAAATTTCTCTAGCAATAATGCTTCTCTCGTATCGGTTAGATATAGCTGCTTTTTTTGATCCTTCTGTTATTGTAGCTTCAGAAGTTGATGCATAGAGTTCATTTGTATGCTTAAGAATTACTTGTTGTGCCACCTGCACCCCTTGATTTGTTAGTGTCCATACGCCTTTACTTGCTGGCATCATGTATCTAATATATACAGAGTTTTTTGCTCTTTGCACTAAGGTTCTCCAATAAATCGCGTTTCTTCCATTTTTGTATATATCATCATACGTTCGCGTCCTTTCTATTTCAGTTAAATTGAAATAATCTGCTAGCGGTTCATAAGTGTCTTTAGCTTTGACAGCATGAACATCTCCACCATTTTCGTATATAAAGACAAGCAAAGGTTCTACAATTGCAAAAAAGTAAGGATAAGAAATTATTATTTCCCCAATATCTGATATTTTTCCTGATTTAATATCAATTGTTTCTTGTTGCTCCATCTTGGTTATTTCCTGAATTTTTTGATTATGTGGGAACTTAGCAGAGGATTGGCCTAATATAATATATACGACATCAATTGCCGTATATAAAAATTGTGCTTTCGTATATTCTTCATAAAGCCATCTAATTATTTGTTTTAATTAAGCCAACATACAGCAACAGGTCTGATGTGCAAACAAATAAGCACAGGCTCAGGTCTTGCAATCACTCATCCGATCTAACCTTAGCCCAGCCGGGCATACTGTTTATACCTGCCATCAAAAAAACGCCTTCAATACCAGCGATATAACGCCGGCCAATAATGCGCCGAGCATCCATCTGTTTAACTTTAATTCGCCGTCAATACGCTCAAAACGAGAATCCAGGCGTAATTCCGTTTCTTTTAAGCGGTGGTCTAATGTCAGATTAGAAACTAAGGTATCTTGCGCCTCGGAAATTACCCGCACAACAGCCTCTGCTTGTGCCTGCGGGAAACCGGCAGATTTTAGCTTGGCTACCAGTTCAAGGGTATCAAAGGTAACGGTGGTCATGGTATTGACTCCTGCTTTTAGTTTAACGCTCAGTCTACCACGACCTGACAGACGCCGGAAACTTCAGCCGACATGGTTAACCCCGGCGTCGACCAATGCGGCCATTGCCGCCGCCTCGCTTTGCCCGCCGGCATTCAGCCCTTGAACAACGCTACGCCGGTTTTGCGGCGGTTGATTTTGACTGACTTTCCACTTGCCGATTAACCGGGTGATAACCATTTCAATACCGACCACAGCCTCAATCAGCTTTCCGGTAAAATCCTCCGGCGCATCCGACACCGCCCACGGCTCGGGGAAAGCCGCTTCCTGTTGCTGCGTTAACGCTTCAAGCTGGGCGCGAACCCAAACAGCATCATCGATAATCCGCAAAGTACCGTAAGCATGAACTACCGCGTAGTTCCAGGTCGGAACCACCTTCCCTGCTTCCTGTTTGGTCGCATACCACGACGGGCTGATATAAGCGTCCGGGCCGTGGAATATGGCCAGCATTTCAACATCCGATGCAAGGTCATGCCAGAGCGGATTGGCCCGCGCTATATGGCCGCGTAACACGCCAAACGGTTCGGGTGCCGGTTCAAGATGCAAGGGAATGTGATTGGCGTTAATGCCGTTTGCGCCGAGCGTTACCAATGTCGCAAGCGGCCGGTTGCGGATCAGCTCGTGCATGACTTCAATATCGGGCTGTTCAAACTGTGACGGTATGTACATGGGTCTACTGAGAAATAAGAACTTCGCTGATTTGAATAACCGGCTCTATGTCCGTGTAATTGGGCATGTCGCCTTGCAGCATTGCGGCAGTCGAGGCGAACAGGGCCGCGTGGGCTTTTTGGCAAGTCCGGCAATGGCAATGAGCGACAGGCATATCGATGCTGTCGATTTCGTACTCAACGGCTCCGCATAAACAGCTACCTTTCATGTTAGTCCCCCCGTTACTTATCAACTGTATGACTATGAACGCACTACAGCTTCCAGAAAAGCCGTAACCAACGGATGCGGTCCTTCAGGCGCAGAGCGGGCTTGCGGCACGAACAACGTACCGATAAAAAACGGATGATCGGGGTGCTCAATGACGCGGATTTCACCCTCGGCATCGGCGCCCGAGACATTCAACGGCCCTTGCTTCAGCTCGTCAATGCAATCGGGGTTGACCCCGAAGTTGCAGTAGTAATGCTCTTTCGCTGACAGGCTTCCGTAGATTGTAGCTACCTGGGAGTCCGGTGCAAAATTAAGCTGCATCTCGCGGCCTGCCAGCGAACAAGCCAGTTGCGAAATAAACAGGCTTGAGGCGTAGGGATCGTACTCGGCATGTTGCGCGTCCTTAAAGCCTAAGACGTTCCGGGCATACTCGATCACCATATGCTGAAACCCGCCGCAGGTGCCGAAACAGGGGATTTTGTTTTCCCTGGCATAGCGAATCGCCCACAGTGTAAGCTCCATGCTTTTGTAAGGGCTGCCGGGCGCAACCCATATGCCAGAATACTGTTCAAACAGCGTGGGGCTTATGTCTTCAGTTGAAACCCAATCAACAGCCACCTCCACATTGAGCAGATTCCGGGCATGCCGGATGGCCGCATCGGTGGAAATATGCGGCGGGAATGTCGGCGTGTATTCGCCGAGCAAAGCGATAGCTTTAATCATGTCGTTTATTTTCCTATGGCGTGACAATCAGTTTTGATGTCCGCACCTTTTATGCTCAGGCCGGTCGGATGCGAACAGCAATGCGAGCCCCAAACAAATTGATGCACAAACCTGCAATAACCAGAGCGGCGGCGTTTATCTTCCAATCGAACAGAGGCTCCCTCAAGGCTAATGTTGAAGCCGCAAACCCGAATATCGGCACCAGCAAGGTAAACGGCGCCACTGTCGCAGCCGGATAGCGGCTCAACAACCAGCTCCATGCGGCAAATCCAAGCAGGGTCACCGGATACACCATATAGCCAATCGCGCCGACAGTCAGCCAGGAAATATGCGAAATGATTTCAGAATTCCAGCTGTTTTGTTCCAGAAAAAACGACAGAACCAACAGCGGCGGCCAAGCGACGAGGCTTGCCCAAACGACCAGCGCAAACATATCGACTTTGCCGAGTTTCTTGGAAATCAGGCTGCCTACCCCCCATGTGGCCGCTGCGGCGATAATCAGCATCAGGCCGTAAACCGAAATTTCACCGCCACTATTTGAAGCGACCAGCCCGATTCCCGAAAATGAAACCAAGGCGCCGGCGATTTGCCAAATGGAAGGTTTTTCGGCCAGGAATAAGACGGCCAGCAAGACCGTGAAGAACACCTGCATCTGTAGTACCAACGACGCCAGCCCCGCTGTCGTCCCGGCGTACATGCCGGAAAACAGCAACGCGAACTGAAGCGCAAACATCACCAAGCCGAAGCCGACAACCATGCGCAATGGCGCGGCGGGGCGCTTGATAAAAAAGATAGCCGGAAACGTACAGAGGAAGAACCTGAGTGCGCAAAGCAGAATGGGCGGAATTTCTTTAAGGCCGACTTTGATCACGACAAAATTGACTCCCCAAATAGCGACGACCAATATCGCCAACGCCATGTGATGTAAACGCATAGTTCTCCAGTGGGTCTGTTATAGATAACCTCGCATTTCGACAAGCTTAATACGGACGGCTCTAGGTTCTGTTGACGTTTCATCTCAGCCATAAAAGTACCGAAGAAAACGACAACATCCCCATGTAATTAACAGCTTTTTTCTCATATCGAGTGGCAATTCTGCGGTAGTGCTTGAGCTTGCCAATCGACTACATGCCGCTCTTTATAATAGCACTCAATTGTTTCTTTCCGATTCGATTTTGGCGGGATGACGGCTTTTATTCCCCGGCATTCCAACCGCTCTCAACTCGTTTGTGTCGTAAGCCTTGTCCGCTAAAACGGCAGAGGCTTTAACGTTTTCAAGCAAGGGTATCGCTTGCTTGCATTCAGCTTCCTGGCCGCCTGTCGGGATATACTTAATCGGCATGCCTAAAGCATCGCAGAGCGCGTGGATCTTACCGCTAAAACCACCTTTGGAACGGCCCAATGCCTCATTGTCGGCAGAGCTGTTTGCCGCCCCAGCCGCGCTGGCATGCGACCTAACCACCGATCCGTCCATAGAAACATCCTGTAAATCCGAGGCTTCAGAATAATGGCCGAAGAGTTTCTCCCAGACGCCATTGGCACGCCAGCGTGAAAAACGCTTGAATATGCTATTCCACTTACCTGCGTTGGCGGCAAAACCCGCCACTGCGATCCCTAACGTAATATCCACAAGCACGCACTAATAAATTGTCTGCACGTGTCTGGCTGACCGACATGAATGCCTGTTAATTTCTTTAAGTTTGCCAATATTCGCAGCCATTCTTCATCGCTTAAATTTATCCGGTTCATTCCACTCAAAATGATCGATTCTACCGGATTAGTGGAACGTCAACAGAACCTAGCGTTGCGGTCTTCAAAACGCAACGTTGCAACTTGCGTCTAGTTATCCAGTTGTTCAGTAAATTATTCATGGTGTACGAAACATAACGTAAAAGCAAACTCGATATAAATCAATGACTAGGTTAACCGATGTCACGCACGGATAATTTTTGTCCTGTTTGTCGTGCTGCATTCCCACGTAGCGTTAGGAAGGGTTCTGGAAAAAATAAAGTTTAAAATATGCGTCACATACAGGTCATACGCTTGATAAAGTCCTGCAGGCTTTGACCTTCGATGTCTATAAATGTCGCATTTTCCGATTGGATGCTCTGAATTCTATCCAGCCGGAAATTGCGAAAATCGTCTCGTAATTCACACCAACCGACCAAGGTCCAGACGTTTCCCCAAAAATAGAGCCCCAATGGGCGGATGCGGCGCAGGCTTTGCTCGCCGTCGGCACGGCAATAGCCCATCTGTAACAAGCGTTTGTCGTCTATGGCTTTACGGCAAATATCCAGGTTAACATCCAAATCTTGGCGCTGAGAGAAGCGTAAGGAAAACAGTTTGCTGTCTTCAATCTTGGTCCTTAGTTCGGCGGGAATGACGGCGGTAATTTTGTCCAGCGCCGATTGCGCCGAGTAACCCAGTTCGGTTCCCGCCCAAGTCTTTACCATCCTCGCACCGACGACCAATGCCTCGATTTCGTCCGACGTAAACATGATCGGCGGAATGTCGATGGAGTGCCGCAGCATATAGCCGACGCCGGCTTCGCCCTCAACCGGAACGCCGGACAGACTGAGATCCTGAATGTCCCGATAAATGGTGCGCTCGGATACCTCCAGGCGTTCGGCAAGCGTCTTGGCGGTGACTAGGCGCTTGTTGCGCAGGATTTGTACGATTTGAAATAAACGGTCGGCGCGTCGCATGTTTTTGGGTAGGAGGCGGCCGATGCTCCGGCCGCCTGTTGATCAATTATGATTAGGACGCTGAATACAAACCAAGCCGGTTGCCTTCGCTATCCAAAAACATCGCGAAGTAGCCGCAGTCGCCGTCATGAATCGGCGTTTTGGGCATGAGCACACTGCCGCCGTGTTGAACGACCCTATCCAGAGGAACGCTTAAATCCTCGCCGCCGTTGAAATAAATCACTGCGCCGGTTTGGCTGGGTTGGTAATGTTCTCCCTGCATTAGCATACCGCTGACGGCGCCTTCTTCGGCGTCGAAAATCGCCAATTGATAACCGCCCATTTCCTCGTCTTTAAAAGTGGCTTGCAGAACATTTTGGTAAAAGTCTTTAGCGCGTTGCATGTCGGTGACCGGAATTTCAAACCAAGTTGCTACATTGTTCATTTTTATCTCCGTATTTTAAGTGTTAACGAGCGGCTATGGTATGACAGCCTTCCTGACAGCGTGGTGTCAGTAGTGTTTACATGTTTGACAATTTCTTAAGCGATCCCGGATCGAACCCTATGCGGCCCAGAATTGCCATCATACTTGTTCGCTCAGGCTGTCCCAATGCCCGGCATGGCGATATAACCGGGTAAGTTTTCCACCCTTTTTAGCCATGCCCGAACCGACGGATAGGCGTCCAGAGCGATTCCGCCTTCCGGCGCCAGCGCTACATAGGGATAGCAGGCAATGTCGGCAATTGTCGCCCGTTCGCCGGCCAGCCAGAGATGGCCGGATAAGCGCTGCTCTAATACCCTCAACCCTTGTTTGCCCAGTGCTTGGGATTGCTCGATGTCCCAGGGTCTGTTGAATTTTTTCGCTGCCCGAGCCCTAGCGAGTCCGTAGAGAATTTCGTTTTGCGACAGACTCAGCCACTGCATGACTTCGGCCATGGCTATGGCGTCAAGCGGAAGCCAGCATTCCCCGCCATAGCGGCGCGCCAGATACAGCAAAATAGCCGACGAGTCCCAGATAACCGTGCCTCCGTCATCCAATACCGGCAGCTGGCCGCGCGGATTCAGTTGTAAGAACGCGGCGGTTTTATTCTCGCCTTGCCCTAAATCGACCGGCGCCGATTCGTAAGCCAATTCGAGCAAGGCGCACAACAATCTGACTTTGTAGCAGTTGCCGGACAGTTCCATATCGTAAAGTTTCATCGTTTGTCCTTGATCATGGTGGATCGATAGTCGTTATTTCACGTCCAGTTGCCGAGGCGTTAACGGCGTAGATCGCTGAATAGTAACTGGGCGCTTTTCTTGTATAAACTAATCGCGCATCCGCGTCAAAAACAATACCGCTGGCATGTCAATTGCTACGGAGTTATCCGTGAATAACCGCATTTGAGGCGTCCCCGATGGAAATCAAGCCCTATACAGCCCTTACAATTATCTCTAGTTCGCCACAACAGCGGCAAGTTTCCGCCGGTGCTACGGAAACATCTGCCGCTTTTACGGCCAGCCTTGCCGACAAGGCCACTATTTCCCAAGCCGCACGAGACCGATTAGCAGAAGAAGCCAAGGGTGAGCGCACCTACGATTTCACCAATATAGCGCCGAACGATATGTTGAACGCCATCAACAGTCTGATAAAAAATGGCGAGATGTCGCTGGATGAATCCAGCTCACTCTTGGCTTTTGCACCGCTGACCGAATTGAATGCTGCGATGGGCAAACCCGGCAGCACAAATCAGCCAATAAATTTATTCTCCGGTTTGGAAAAAATGATTGCCTTTAATAAGTCTATTCATAACGACGCAGGCGCCATTTATGCCCAGAAAGCACTTTCTGCGCTTAAGCGCCTTGACGGTGAGTATTGATAGGTCGATTGCCTTGTGTATGGGGAGGGAATGCTGATTTTCATTGTTGCCTGAATTAACTGGAAAAGTCTTCACGATAGCTTGACCAAAGCAATCATAAGTAAACGAAGTCCCTTGAAACACCAATAATGACGCGCTACAAAATTTCTTGGCGCCATTTTGTAATCAAAATCAGGAGTCTGATATGTCAAATTTAAATGTAAGCAACGCAGCTACTGCTTCAACTGTAACATCGGCAAGTAACACAGCAATGAATGGCCAACAAAAAGTGACTACTGATTTTCAGTCAACCTTGGAAAAAGCAATGCAAGCCGAAAATACAGCAAAGACGTCCTCTGATCTCAAAATGAGAATGAAGGATGGCAAAGTCGTTGAACTTAAGAATTATCGGCGTTTAAATTTTGAGCCCGTGACTGTTGAGTCGGTACAAAAAAAGCTAGGCCTTAGCCAAGAAGAGGCGGAAGCGGAATTTGCAAGAATGGCGGCTGAGCATAAAAAATTGTGGGCCGAGCATGACAAACTTGAAAAAGAACATGCGAAAGCAGCGGAGGAAGCAAGTTCACCTGAAGGACAGAAGAAATACCTGATGTCCAAAGAAGTAGAAGCGGTGGCGCGCGATGCTACAGGCAATATAGTTGCAAAGCTCTACAAAGACGGTAGTTTTTTTTGCAGTAACCGGTTAGCTGGGGTTGTAAGTGAATTTTTGGACGGCCGTTCGCATGCGCAAGCCATGCAGAAAATAGCAAAACAACCGAACGTGGTTGTCACTCATTACAAAAGCAAGGTAACGGACTTCGATCTTTTGCCGGAGCAAATTGCTAACGACAGAAAACAATATCTGCTTTATCCAGAGTTCTATCGTGAACATAGGGCTTCAATAGAAGAGGTTATGGCGTTGAGAGAGCGTATTTTGGCCCTTTAAAAACTGATCGTCTGAAAAGGAACTTACAATATTTTCCATTCTCGGCAGCTGTTTTTCCAGTTAAGGGGCGGTCAGTGAGCATTCTAAAAACAGTCGTGCAAAGATTGCATGCCGTCCAACAATCAATACGATATGAGTGTCTGTTTGGCGATTTTTTACATTAAATAATGAAACTTGAACAGTCTGTTTCAGGGGAAATACCCGTCAATATTGACGGACAGCGTTGCACTCTTGCGCGGCCTGCCGAGTTCACGCCGTGCCTCTAAACCTAAACCAAAGGATAATTCATTCATGCTGGAACTCTACATTGCTAACAAGAACTACTCATCCTGGTCATTAAGGCCGTGGGTGCTGATGCGCGAACTCGAAATCCCGTTCGTTGAACATTTAGTGCCTTTCAGCGACAACCAGAGATCAAACGCGTTTCGCACTTTTTCGCCCAGCGGAAAAGTGCCGTGCCTAATTGACGGCGCTACCGTCGTCTGGGATTCATTGGCTATCGCTGAATACTTGGCAGAGAGGACGCCGCAAGTCTGGCCGGCCGATACGACGGCACGGGCTTGGGCGCGCAGTGCGACTGCGGAGATGCACTCGGGGTTTCAGGCCTTGCGTAGTTTCTGCACGATGAATTGCGGCCTAAGAGTACGCATCGACTCGAACTCCCCAGCTTTGAACAAGGATCTGGCTCGGCTCGACGAACTATGGCGCGAGGGTCTTTCCCGTTTTGGCGGTCCGTATCTAGCGGGACAATCATTCACCGCCGTGGATGCGTTTTTCGCGCCTGTCGCATTCCGCGTACAGACTTATGGGCTGTCCATGATTGATGGCTCCCTGCTATACGCCAAGCGCCTGCTGGAATTGCCTTCCATGCAGGATTGGTATGCCGCAGCCCTGAGTGAAACGTGGAGGGACGATGCGCAGGAGGAGACGGCGCGAAATGCCGGAATTTGGTTGAACGATTACCGTGCAATTGATGCGTAGTGTACGATAAATAGGTTAGGCGTCCGGCCGGGTTTGTTGCATCGAATAAAGACACGATTGGGTGTCTCGAAAACTTGTTCCGTCCATGCTCTCCAAATTAACAATTTAAAATCAAAGGGCATATATTTAAAGTCCTTCGACCGCGCTCAGGAGAGCCTTGTCGAACCATGAGCGAAATCAATTTATTCGGCGCTTCCCTAACGAGCCAACACTCTTCATTTTAGAGCCGGTCGCGGCATGAAGTACAGCGCAGTGCTCAGGCATCAGCGCATGTTGAAACGGACTTATGGGCTACAGGACTGGAAAGCCGCGCCGAACGGGTTTACTATTGGCTTGAAGACAGGATGCAGGGGCGTTAATTTAAGCCTCGTTTACACCAAACTCAGGACAGCAGCCGATGAACAACAGGATTATGTACCGGAGCGCCAAGCAATACACAGCCTGTGCAAGCCGATGGTAAACCCTAAAAAACACAGGCTTAGACTTCCGGTATTTTCTACCGGCGGGAAAGTTGTTTTTATTATCTCCCTGTTCGTACTGATTTCGGTATTGCTGGGCGGCATGATTTTTTGGTACGGCAATATTTTCGACGGCGTGCGCTCCTACGTCAGGGGCGAAGGCTTGTGGGCCAAAGCGCAAAAGGATGCCGTATTCTATCTGGACAGTTATTCCTATAATCACGCGGAAACCGATTACAACGCTTATCAAGAAGCCCTAGAGGTCATCAAGGGCGATAAAAACGCCCGATTGGCGTTACTGGAATCTCCCCCAAACTACGAAGAAGCCAGAAAAGGCTTTCTGCTGGGACAAAACCACCCGGACGATATCGATTCAATGATCGGGTTCTTTTTAACATTCCAGCGCATTTCCTACATGCGCGACGCTATCGCTACCTGGCAATCCGCCGATCAAACCATCGACGAATTGAAGCGGCTAAGCGAGCAAATTCGAACTGAAATCAACGCACCAAACCGCAATACAGGGAAAATATCCGAATTGAGGCAACGCTTGCAGCATCTCAACGACCGGCTTCATCAGCTGGAAAACCGCTTTTCGCTGATTCTGGGTGAAGGGGCAAGATGGGTCAAACAAACGACATGGCGCATTACCGTGCTGGCACTGCTTATCTTTACCGGTATCGGACTATGGGTCAGCCGTCAGATCATCAAGGGAATCACCAAAGCGGAGCAGCAGCTGACTATCAGCGAATTGCGGTTCCGCAGACTCAAGGAATCGAATACGATCGGCATTATTTCCTGGAGAATGGACGGCAGTATCGAGGAAGCGAACGATCTGTTTTTAACTATGCTCGGCTATGACCGATCGGATATTTCGGCCGCCGCCATCAACTGGCGGGAGATTACGCCGGTTGAGTTTCAGCGCCGGGATCAACAAGCCGTCAATGAGCTGTTAACACAGGGGCGATGCGAGCCTTTCGAGAAAGCCTTGATCCATAAACAGGGACATTGGGTGCCGGTATGTATTGGCGCGGCGATGCTCGACAACAATCAGGAGCAAGGCGTCGCCTATGTGATGGATCTGAGCGAACATAAAAAAGCGAAGCAGCAGTTACAATTGGCGGCAACGGTTTTTGCCAGCAGCAGCGAGGGGATTTTGATTACCGATTCATCGGCCCACATCGTTTCGGCCAACCAAGCGCTTTGCGCGATGACCGGATACGACGAAAGCGAATTATTGGGCCAGCCTCCGTCGATCCTGCAATCGGGTTATACCGCCGACGAAGACTATAACCGAATGTGGGAATCGCTGAATCAAACCGGCCAATGGCAGGGCGATATTATCGACCGGATGAAAAACGGCGACTTAATACCGATGAGAGTCAGCATTAATCAGGTAAAAAACACCGATAACCAAATCACGCATTATGTCGCCATCATGTCGGATATTTCCGAACACAAGGCAAAAGAAGAGCATTTGCGCCATATCGCTTATCATGACCCTTTGACCGGATTGGCCAACCGGGTGCTGTTCGACGACCGGCTTGAGCATGCCATTAAAGTGGCGGCGCGCAACAACACCCAATTTGCCGTGTTGTTTCTGGACTTGGATAAATTCAAGCCGGTTAACGATCTATTCGGACATAAGGTCGGGGACCGGCTATTGCAAAAAGTGGCCGACCGACTCACCCGCAGCGTCCGCGAAACCGATACGGTCACCCGCTTGGGCGGCGACGAATTCGTCATACTGCTCGAGAATGTTAGCAACCGGGAAATGGTGGAAAAACTGCTTAACCAGATTATCGACACAATAAGCAACGCTTACCGTATTGATGATTACGATATAGAAATTGGCGTGAGCGCCGGAATCGGCCTTTATCCGGGCGATGGAACCGACGCTAAAACGCTGCTGCATCATGCGGATACAGCAATGTACGAAAGAAAAGGGGCAAAAGGATCGTGCGCTTAAACATCCCTGCCAATTATAAAATGCCGGTATCGCCTAACCATTGAGCAAGCCCTTCAAAATCGAATTGATTGACCCGCTCCGACAACACATCGGCTAACGGCGCATCCAGTGCTTTAACTTGTTCGATTACCGCCAAGCTGTGCTCTATATCCAGGCACATGACCGCTTGCCGCAATTCGGACAGCAGCTCTTCGGGCAACTGCTTCAAGCACTGGCTATACTGCCGAGTAAACAATTGCTCGGCAGCGTTTTTCTCATTAACCGGCTCATCGTAAATAAAACGCACGCCTAAACACGTTGCCATGGCATCGAAAATCTCGGCATCGCGATAGGGTTTACCGACAATGCCGTTGACGCCCGCATTTAAAAACTCCTGCCGTTGTTCCGCAAAAATCGATGCGGTGACTGCAACAATTTTCACGTTACCGCCATCCGGCAAAGCGCGGATTTTTTGCGTGGCAGTGATGCCGTCCATAATGGGCATGCGTCTATCCATCCAAATAAAATCCGGCTTCCAGCGCTTAAATTGTTCTACGCCTTGCTGACCGTTCACCGCTTCCCGCACTTGAAAACCGACCGCTTCCATCAACTTTTTCAGCAACAGCCGATTTTCCAATTGATCCTCGACAACCAGAACGCGGTAAACGGGCTGTCCCGCCGCTAATCCCAGCACTCGCTTACCATCGAAAACGGATTTGTTGATAATCTCCGATTCGCCGACCTTGGCGACGGGCAAGGTCAAGATAAAAGACGAGCCCTTGTCCAATTCACTGGTCACGGTAACTTGGCCGCCCATTAATTCAGCATATTGCTTGGTAATCCGCAAACCTAGGCCGCTGCCTTGCTGATCGGATTCCCTGCCGACCTGGACAAAGGTATCGAAAACAAACGGCAAATCCTGTTCGGCAATGCCGATACCGGTGTCTTTAACCTCGCAGATGAGTATGCATTGCTCAGTATCGGGCGAGTTTTCAGCCGTTAGGCGCACAATCACGCGGCCTTTTAGTGTGTATTTAATCGCATTACCGACCAGATTCAGTAAAATTTGCCGGAATTTTGCCTCATCGCTATTCACAAAACGCGGAAAACTGGACGATTGGTCCAACAACAATTCCAGGCCTTTGGCTTCGGCGCGTTCGTGCATCATGTCAATGGTGTCGCGAACTAACGCGCCCAGGTCAAAATTACCGTTTTCAATAATCACACGCCCCGCTTCAATTTTCGCCATATCCAGCACATCGTTAATCAGCCCCAGTAAATGCTTACCGCTGTTGTTAATGATGTTCAGCGTCTCGCGTTGCGTTGGGCTGAGGTCGCTGTCTCTTTGCATCAGCTGAGAAAAGCCCAACACGGCGTTCATCGGCGTGCGTAATTCATGGCTCATGTTAGCCAGGAATACACTTTTGGCCCGGTTCGCCGCCTCCGCTTCATTTTTTGCCGCGACTAAATTCCGCTCGGTTTGCTTGCGAATGAGGATTTCTTGCTGCAATAGATTGTTGACGTGTTGCAGACGGGTGTATCCGAGAATCTCGTTTTTCAATACCAGCGCGGCGTAATTAAAAAACAGCGGCAATTGGCTGTACAAATCGCGCATAGCGATATGCAGGCTTTCTATTTTAAACACGCCGATCACTACCGAACCGACTTTGAGCGGATAAATCCATGTATACGCATGGGTGAAAGCCGGCGTCAGCATTTGGGTATCGTTAAAATCATGCTGATATTCGCTGGCGTCGCCGGTGGCGAAAGCGCTGATAACACGCTCGTCATCCGGTTGTTGCAACTGTTTTTTCACGCCATAAACATCGGCATAAAAAATATCGGCATCGATTTTGTAATACAGGACCAAGTTGGCTCCGCCGATGACATCGACAATCGAACGCAACATATTGTCGATGACATTTTCCAAGCCCGAGGCTTCACTCATTTTGCTCATCAACTGCATGACCAGTTGTTGATTGGATTTGTCCAAAGCGAGTTTGGTCGCGCGTTGTTTAAGTTTATTCCACTCGGCAGCGGGGATGGTGATCAGTTCATTGGGCATGCAGGCTATCCAATTTACGGCTGATGGCCGCTTGCAAGACGTTTTCGAGATGATCCAAGCTTACATCGCGCCATTGCAAAGGCAAGTCCAGCATGGCGCTGATGTGCAGGGCTTTTTGGCTAAAATCGCCGGATTGCGGCGTGCGCAGGCACAACAGGTAACGGTGCTGGTCATGAAAAATATCGCGGATTACATCGATATTCGAGCCGAAGGTTTTGGCAATAACGGCATCCCAATTGCGCGCCCAGTCATCCAATAAAAAGTACGCGCCTTGAGTCAGTTCCCGATTGAATTCTTCCGCCCCCAGCAGCATTTCGATGCAGTTTTGTCCCGCTGTTCGCAGAGTGCGCGCCTCATTCAGCATAGTATCCATTCCCGGATGGCAGGCCCCGTAAAAGACAATGGTTTGTTCATCCGCATGCCTGGCTAAGCCTGTGTGTAAAGCGCCGGCCAAGCGTTTGAAGTCAATGTGCAGCGAAGCGGGCAGAAAATCCGTTGCCAACGGCCAGTTATTTTTTGCAATTAAATAACCGACTTCTTTTTGCAAAATGCCGCAGCCGACCAGGCTCAGTGTTGATGTTGACATATACAATTTCAGCCGCAGATCGACGGATAAGGCGAAAGGCACAGGGCTAAAGGCGAAAAAATCCGAGCGTCAACACGCCCGCCCTTAGTCTTTCGTCTTTCGCCTTTCGCCTCACTCTTGATAATGTCCATCCGCGTAATCCGTGGACGAACAATTAACATTGCCCAAACTCATAAACAGTATCCAACATTGCCCGAATATTGCGTTCAGGAATTTTGTACGGCATCAGGATCGTGCCGAAAAGGAATTTACCGCCCGCCATGCCCGCCTCCAACATGCGTTTCACCTCTTGCCTGATTTGCTCCTCCGACCAATCAATCAGCTTAATGTCATTGATAACGCCGCAGGTCAGGCCGCGGCCGTTGATGATTTGTTTTCCTGCCGCAATATCATCCAAAGGGCTTAAATAATAAGTCTCGATGCCGATTTGCGAAATAATGGCTTCTATGACCTGATTAAAACGCGCCCCGCCGCAGTAATAGACGATGCCTTGCGTGCCTGCGCTTAAATCCTGTTTCATCCACGGTATGCCCGTTTTGATGATGTATGGCAGCGGCACAAAATCGGTGGAACCGAACGGGTTGGCGTAAACGATCACATCGACGCCCAATTCCCTCAATGCGGCGATATGACGCTGACAAAATAAGGAACATTTGGCCAATAGCTCATCGCGCACTTCCGGCGGTCCCATGAACAATAACTCAAACCATTTATCCATGCCCATTAATAAGGCGGGCAATGCCATAGCGGCGGTCACATAACCGCAAATCGGATAACGCCCGCCCACTTCCCGCTTCAGGATTTGCAGGCATTTCAGTTCCTCGGCAAAAACGGGGTGATGAATAATATCGTCAGGAATTTCCAGCCGGTGAATATCGTCATAAGACTGAATGACAAAATGCTCAACATTCGGCGGGCCGTCGGGCGAAAACAAAATCTTTCGACAGCCCAATAATTCCGCCTCCTTGCCGACATAAAACAAGCTCCATACGTTATCGTAACCGTATTTCTCGCGCATTTTCAGTTGCCCTTCGGCAACGTATTCACCGCTTTGATAATAATCGTACAAAGAAACCAAGCCCAGTTCTTTAGCGCCTTGATCCAATAAATTGCAAAACACGGGAATCCGATCCGCCTTTTCGCCCTTTATTGCCGCAACCAATCTATCCATTCCAGTCATCATTTGTGCATCCCCTCGATTAAATCTTTAATGACTTTTCCTGCTGAAATACCGTCGCTTGCCCAAGCGTCCGCCCGGACAACTTTATAAAGTTCCGTATCCCATGTGTAAGGCGCGCCGCCGACAATGATTTTAATGCGATCTTCTAATCCGCGTTCTTTGAGCAATTGCCGTACTGCAAGACAGCCCTGTTCACTGCGGGCTGTATGCACCATCATCGAAGAAATGGCGATAATGCCGGCGTCATGTTCCAGCGCAGCATCGACAAAGCGCTCGGCGCTGACATTAACGCCCAAATCAATCACATCAATCATCAACGAACGCAAACAGCCGCTGACAATGCGTTTACCCAGCGTGTGCAGATCGGCATACGATGTGCCGATGACGACACGGCCAATGGTTTCCGGGCTTGTTTGAAACCGCGCGACCATTTCGTCGGTGACTTGTGAGGCGATTTGCGAAGCCATGAAATGCTGGGCGAGATTGGCGTCAAAATCTTCGCTGATGGCTTTAATCATCATTTCCATCGAAGGAATCACCACTTTAAAAACAATCTCCTCGGGCGTAACGCCTTGGGCGATTGCGTCGTGAATGACCTCGAATGCTTTATCTCGATCCGTATCGAAAACGGCTTCGCTATAAGCTGCGATAACTTTTTCCAGCATCATAAAACTCTCGGTTAAGCTAACAGCATCGGCTGCAAATAAAGATTATCGACAAAAACATCTTCATACCCGTCAACTTGCGACAAATTAACTATTTCAACGCAACGCTTCAATTCATTTAACTGCTCATCCCGATTAGAACTTGAAAGCAATTGCTCGCATCCCATTAACGCCGTATTGCCGCACAATTCGACTCTTTCAGGCGCGCAATCGGGCAATAAACCTATGGCCTGAGCCTGTGGAATATTTAAAAACCGCCCAAAAGACCCCGCAATGCACAACCGGGTTAAATCCGCCGATGTCGCACCTGCGATGCCAATCAGTTTACTGATACCGGCTCCTGTGGCCGCTTTGGCGCGCTGAAAAATATCAATATCCTGTTTTTTAACAGTAACACGATAATTCAGATTGACTAACTCGATTTCCAATTCCGAATCCGCCTGAACAAAGCGGCCGTTTTTTTTCAGTTGTCCCGATGCCAGCAGGCACGCCATCACATCGCATAAGCCCGAACCGCATAATCCTTTAATCTCGCTGGTATCGTTTACTGTACCGATTAATTCACCGCGAAACTCGCCTGTCGCGGCGTCATAATTAACATGACTAATCGCGCCCTGCTCGGCGGCAACGCCGCAGCTAATGCCGCAACCTTCAAACGCGGGGCCGCCGGGAACTGACGTGATCCATAATTTGTTCCGATGCCATAAGGCCATCTCGGTGTTGGTGCCAAAATCAACAAACAACGCACTCCCCTCACTCTGCGCTAAACCCACAGCCAATAAGCCAACCAACAGATCGGAACCGACAAAACCCGCTACGGGCTGAACGACGGAAATAGGAATTTGCGTTTGCCCCAATGTCGAAAAATCTAAGAAGCAATCGATGGCTTGCGTCCAGTACGCCGGCTGTAATAATTGCTCAACATGCTTGTTCGCCAACAACGCCAACATCGCGGTATTGCCGACCAGCAAGATTTCGGTAATGTTCAATTGATTAGTGTCCACCCACTCCGTGAGCACACTCTCCACCGTGTCCTGTATCAGCTCGCTCATCGCCGTCCCTACGGCCTTATCCGTCGCAGCGGCGTTCAAGCGGTTGAGTATGTCCGTGCCGTAATAAGCTTGCGGATTAAATCCGCAATAGCCTGCAATACGGCGTCGATGGACGCTATCCCATAGACTGATTCGCAACTGCGTTGACCCCAAATCGACTGCCGCAGCATACCGGGCATTAGCCGCCAGTGGCGAATGCACGGTCAAGTTATCCAACGCATCGATAGCCAGCGGATTAATCAGGGTAACGCTTGCGTGGTCAAACAACCTGATTTGACAGGCCAGACGGATGCCTTGAGCGATCTGGCCGGCGCTAAGCCGCCGATGTTCATACTGCGTCAGCTCGCCGGTCCGGCCCTGGTCGATACGCACCAGACACAGGCCGCATGTACCCTTGCCCTGACACGCTGACCGTACCCGTGTATGTTCAGACATCGCCAACAATTTGAATACGTTGGCAGAGGATGTAAAGGGAATATCGGCGATGTGTTGATGGTTTAAGGCAACGGATAGTATGGGCATTTTGCTCGGCTATTCAGCTGTCGTATATTTGTTTCGGATAGCGATAAAGTCATCCAAATGGTCAAAAAACAGCGTAACCATATCAGGGTCAAAATGCCTGCCGCGTTCTTGTTGAAAAATCTCTAAAATCTCTTCCAAACTCTTCGATGGCTTATAACAGCGCATCGCTCCCAGTGCGTCGAACACATCGGCGACCGCGGTAATGCGCCCCGCCACGCTGATTTCTTCGCCTTTAATGCCATAGGGATAGCCGGTACCGTCCCATTTTTCATGATGTTCCAGCGTAATCGTCGCGGCCAGTTTAAATAGGGGGCGTTGCGACACACTGAGCATCTGATAACCCAAATGGCTGTGCGTTTTCATGGTCGCCCATTCTTCGTCGGTCAACGCTCCCGGCTTATTCAAAATGCTGTCGGGAATAGCAACTTTACCGATGTCGTGCATGGAAGCCGCCTGTTTCATCAGGTCTAACTGTTCAAAACCGTATAATTTTGCCAATAAATACGAATATTCGGCGACACGTTTTACATGCTGCCCCGTTTCGTGCGAACGGGTTTCGCAAACCTGCCCCATCGTAAAAATAAGTTCTTGCTGGGTATCGATGATTTCCTGATTCAAGCCCTCGATTTCACGGATGCCCAGCACTATTTGCGCTTCCATGTCGTCTTCATAGGCTTTTAAACGCAAATGGGTGGCGACCCGGGCTTTTACTTCTTCAAATTGAAAAGGTTTATTAATGTAATCGAGAGCGCCCACATTAAAGGCCTGGATTTTATCGGCAACATCATTTAAGGCGCTGATAAATAGCACAGGAATATTCTTGGTTTCAGGATTGTTTTTTAACGCCGCGCAGACCTCATAACCGCTCATTTCAGGCATTTTAATATCCAGCAGGATCAAGTCCGGCTTTTTTGCCTCAACCGCTTGCAGGGCCATAGCGCCGTTGCTGGCGGGGCGTACTTTATAGCCTTCTTCTTTCAAAAGCGTCGATAATAGCTGCAAATTCGCCAATGTATCATCGACAATTAAAATATCCGCTGCGTATTCCAAAGGTAAACCTTTAACCATAGTCTTAGTAAGCCTAAAAATTTTTTATGAAAAATAACACGTAGCGCGGAAACAATAAACCAACTTGATGAATCAATATTTTTCCAAAAGCAAAAAACCTTCATTTTCGTGAGCGATTGACAACCTCACGTCAAATTGTCTGACAAGAATGGCGCGTTAAAGCCCCCATACTCTAAATAAATACCGATAATAATATCGGCAACAAACCGGCCGCCTGAATTGATTACGATAACGGGATGACTAAACCGGCATTAAATCGGTAAAATAGCGGTTTTTCATTGTCCAGCTCCTTAAAACATAATGCGCACTACTCAATTCCCGCTCAATACCGTTAAAGAAACGCCTGCTGATGCCGAAATAGCCAGCCACCAACTGATGATCCGCGCCGGCCTGATCCGCAAACTGGCCGCCGGTCTTTACACTTGGTTGCCCTTGGGACTGAGGGTCATGCGCAAGGTCGAAAAAATCACCCGCGAAGAAATGGAAAAAACCGGCGCGCTGGAAGTGTTGATGCCCGGCCTGCAACCGGCCGAACTGTGGCAGGAAACCGGACGCTGGGAACAATACGGCCCGGAACTGGCGCGGTTAAAAGACCGTCATGACCGCGATTTTTGCCTCGGCCCCACTCACGAAGAAATCATTACCGATCTGGCGCGCAACGAGATCAAAAGCTATAAGCAGCTGCCGATCACTTATTATCAAATCCAATCCAAATTCCGCGACGAAATCCGTCCGCGTTTCGGTGTGATGCGTTCGCGCGAGTTTATCATGAAAGACGCCTATTCCTTTCATTTGGATCATGAATCGTTGCAACTCACTTACGATGCGATGCATCAGGCTTATACCAACATCTTTAATCACTTAGGTCTAAAGTTTCGCGCGGTAGTCGCCGATTCCGGCTCTATCGGCGGTGCGGTATCGCATGAATTCCATGTATTGGCCGATTCCGGCGAAGATGCGATTGCGTTCTCAACTGGCAGCGGCTATGCGGCCAATGTTGAAAAAGCGGAAGCGGTGATGCCCGCAGGTTCTCGCGGCGCAGCTACCGAAGCGTTGACGCTGGTTGACACGGCCAACCAGCACAGCATCGAAGAAGTCTGCGGTTTTTTAAACATCCCCTCCACGCAATGCCTTAAGACTCTGATCGTTAAGGGCGAAGAAGACACGTTGGTTGCGCTGCTGTTAAGAGGCGACCATAACCTTAATGAGATTAAAGCGATAAAAATCGACGGCATCGCCTCTCCGCTCGAATTCGCCGGCGACGAGCAAGTCCTCAGCGCCTGCAACTGCAAACCCGGCTCTATCGGCCCAATAGGCTTGAACATCAAGATCATCGCCGACCGTAGCGTGACCTTGATGTCCGATTTCGTTTGCGGCGCGAATCAGGACGGCAAGCATTATAAAGGCGTTAACTGGGAACGCGATTTGCCTGTACCGGACCACATTGCCGATCTTCGCATGGTGGTCGAAGGCGACCCCAGCCCCGACGGCAAAGGCCAAATCACGCTGGCTCGCGGTATCGAAGTCGGCCACATCTTCCAGCTGGGCACCAAATACAGCGAGGCGATGAAAGCCGGCGTCATCAACGAAGGCGGCAAAAACCAGATTATGACTATGGGCTGTTACGGCATCGGCATTTCCCGCGTGGTCGCAGCCGCGATCGAGCAGAACCATGACGATAAAGGCATCGTCTGGCCGGCCAATCTTGCGCCTTTCCAGGTGGCGCTCTGCCCGATGAACATGCACAAGTCCGAGCGCCTGAAAGAAGCCTCGGAGAAGTTGTACCAAGACTTGCTGGCTGCCGGAATCGATGTATTGTTCGATGACCGAAAAGTCCGCGCCGGTTTTATGTTTTCCGACATGGAACTGATCGGCATCCCGCACTGCATCGTGGTAGGCGATCGCGGCCTCGATTCCGGCACGGTTGAATACAAGGCCAGAACGGCCGAGACAAACGAGGAAATCCCGTTTGCGGAGGTTATTGATTTCTTAAAGGCTAAGCTGGCTTAAAAACTGGCAATTGTTCACCACGAACGACCGCACGGATGCGGGAGGTAGAGCAATGCAGGAGCAATTGCCGAGACACAAAGTTTTTATCTTAAGCTTTTCTTCGTGAACTTCGTGTCTTCGTGGTTGATCATTCAAATTTAATTATTGCCGCTGAATCAAATTCAGCGTCCTTTCCGGCAGATTTTCCGTAGTCTCACCTTCCAGATGCAAGCGCGCATCTTCATGGACGGTCGTCATAAACCGGATTAGCTGCATCTCGTGCTGCATTTTCTGTTCAAAATCCTCCGCTTCCCACATTTTATTCAGCAAATATTTCGCATGATGATGAATGGTGAAGGCGACCGCCTCAGGCAGATGGGTATAGCTGGCCTGAATTGAAGATTTGAGCTGATCCAGCGCCGCCAGGTACTGTTTATAATCCTTAACATCCTGCTTGCACTTGGTCCTGAACATCGACAGTTCGGCGTCATGTTTGGTCTTCAGCAAACTTATATCGTGCTCCAGCTGTACGCTTTTCTTTTTTAATTCGGCTTCCAGGGCTTTTTCGGCCAGGACGCGGGCATGCTTGAGCTTGGTCTGGTCGCCCTGATTAGCCAGCCGCCATTTCAGGTTTTTATCTTTAACCGAATGAAGCAGACTAACCGCATTTAAAACCCAGTTTTTTACAAGAGTCATAGGCTAAACAAGGTCGGATATTTGTTGCTGCAATTTTAACAATGCCTCGATGTCCTGCCGGTTGCGATGGCGGACATTGTCTTGTTGCAGTTGCCGGTAAGTCGTTTCCGGCAATTTGGTTTTATTCGACAACAGATCCTTGTCGATGGCTTTGGACAACAACCGGATGTGCTTGCGGTTGTTAAGCTTTAACAGGCGTTTTCTGCTGAGTTCATTAAAATACTTTATTTGTTTTGTTTTGAAATAAAACAAGCGCTTAACCTGATCTTGTCTGGCCTGCCTAAACCATAGCCGACGCTGTACCCGCTGTTTGGCCGAAAAATAATCCACAACAGAGAGGACGGTTATTTTAACAACACCTAATAACCCGGCGATTATCAACACCGTAAACGCGCTTAACAGCATCGCAGCTCCCAGCATGGTTAATGCACCCGGCAAGCCGGACACGGCCAACCACGACAACAGCTCTACCAATAAAAACACCGGTAATGAAGCCAGAACCAACAACAGGGAAATTCTAATAATCAAAATAAACGCCGGAAACTAAGAAATCTGCCTTTGTAGAGGTACTGAGTATTGTACTTAACTTTTATCCCGACCGGAAAAATCAGCAACACGGCGCATCTTCAGTCATCGAAACGAGGTCCCCGCTATCCCTGACTGACCACCGCAGCCAATTGTTCATCATAAAGCGCGGCGATTAAATTGGCCTGATAAACCATGCCTACCAAGCGATTTTCACCGTTGACTATCGGAATCTGCCGATAGCCTTGGGTAGACATCAATGAAACAAGGTCGGCGATATGGGTGCATTCAGGCAGCACGACAACCGACCTGCTCATCATGTGACCGACCGACTCCGGTTTATCGGTCGATATATCCGGGGTACGCCGTATAAATGCCCGGAATTTATCCTGAAACCTGTCATAAGGTCTCAGGTCAATAAACTTAAAGAAATCATTCCAGGTGATAATGCCAATCACCCGCCTGGCCCTGTCAATAACCGGCATCGCCTTGAGTTTTTGCTTATGCATGATATTCCAGGCTTCCTCGACTTCCGTCCCGTATTCGACGGCCGGCACATCCCTGAGCATAATGTCCGCACAGGTAATGCAGCCCTTAAAGCGCTTAAAGCTTCGCGCCTCTGCGTCGGCAAGCAGTTTGCGCAGATCTCCCGACGAAACATCCATGAACATGTCCATGCTTTCCAGCGCCAGCGTCAAATCCTGGTCCGAAATACCGGTTTGCTGGGTAGATTTATCAATAGCATCCGCACCGGGAACTGTTGGATATTGATGCCGCAACACCCAGCGATTAATGACTATCGCCATCGCCAACAGGATCAGCGCATTCAAGCCCACCGGCATTAGGACAAAACCGTAACCCAAAGAAGTATCGAACAGAATCGGTGCAATCGCGGTCGCAGCACCGGGAGGATGCAGGCAACGCAGCAACAGCATCGCAAAAATGCTGCCGCCAACGGCACATGCCGAGGCTATTGCCGTATCGGCAATCCACTGGGCGCATGCGACGCCGATAATAGCGGAAACCAATTGCCCGCCAAAAAACGGCCAAGGTTGCGCCAACGGACTGTGCGGCATAATAAACAGAATAATCGCAGAAGCGCCCATCGAGGCAACGATAACGGGCTGAGCCAAACCCATGCTTAATTTCTGCGTAAGCAAAGCCATAATCAAAATGGCGCTGAAACCGGAAGCAACAGCAAGGAGCTTGCCTTTAAAACTTAAGTTTACCGGATCAACAATAAGAAAACGAAGGAACCGACTGATATTCACCATTAAACTAGACTACCTCGTGCATTGAAAACGTTCTCGGCCTGGACCTGGAACCAAGTATGCGCCCTTTGGCAAGTGACCGTATTTTATTAATGGAAGATTTTACCGACAGGCCAAAGCGGGCGGTGAATTATTCGAATAAAGACCGCAACGGCAGAAGAGCCGATTTTGTGGGATGCTGGATTTTATGGCCGGAAAAGAAAAACTAATGGATTGCGAAATCGATTCTTTATTACCTTATTAAGGCGAAAGGCGCAAAGCGAAAAAACAAACTCCCGCTCTTCTTTGCCTTTCGCCTTATACCGTTCGCGGTTTTTACCTACGCTTTTTTGATTTTCTAAAGTTATCTACTTTGGTGGCGGCCTCTTCAAACGACTTGGCGGTATCGTCAAACGATTGGGCGACGCTGCTAAATGACTGTGAGACTTGCTCAAACCGCTTAGTCTCCGGGTCCAGACGCAGAGCAAAACCCGGCTCGTTACTTGAGACTGCATCGCCAGACGCTTTTTTCCCCGAAGCTTCGCCTTTGTCGCCGCCCAACTCGTCTTCAAAACCGTCTACATCCGAATACGCCTCAGCCTTTCCGTCCGTCGCCAGGTTATTACGCCATTGCAAGAAGGATTCGCGCGTAAATACATAAGGGTCTAACGCGGCTTCATCGATGAATTTCAATGCGCCTTCCGCACTGGCTCGCGCATTCAACATAGAGACCAATTGCACCGGCAAACCCACATAACTGGAAGGATTTGCCGCCGTATCAAATACCGCCCCCGGGATACCGCGAGACGTTGACGGGCCTAAAAAAGGCAGCACCAAATAAGAGCCTTGAGGCACACCCCATACCGCTAAAGTCTGATCAAAATCCTCTTCATTTTGTTCCAGTCCCACATGTTTAGCCACATCAAACAGGCCACCCAAACCTACTGTGGTGTTGATCGCAAGCCGCCCGGTATCTTCAGCGCTTTGCGAAAATTTAGCCTGTAAGACATCATTGATTACCACATTGACATTCTTCAGGTTATTAAAGAAGTTGAACACACCCGTTTGCATAAATTGCGGAGTTATCCATTTATAGGCATTTGAAATAGGCTCAGCTACATAATTATCAACGTGATCATTAAAAACAAACATTTTCCTGTTGAAGTTCTCATAAGGATCAGTCTTGTTCGCTACGGTTGGCTGGTCAACGACTTCTGTTGTCGCACAGCCGCCCAACGCGATGCTGGCCCCAATCAGTATGCTTGAAAATGTGTGCCGCATTTTAATGCTGCGTTTGCCATTGCATGGTCTGTTCATTGGCATAAAACCTACTGTTTTGAATAATTATCAATTTTTTCGTTAATCTTGGCCATTAAAGCATCAAAACCTTCGCGCTGTAAGATGGTGGTGTATTCCGATCTTTTCAACGCCAAATCGCTCACACCATTGGCGATAATATTGATAATCCGCCAGCTGCTGCCCTTTTCCTTTAACATGTAATCGAATTTAACCGGCTTGTCGCCAGGAATAACCAGATGAGAATGCAAAACAACGCCGCCTCTTGTCGTTTCTTCTTCCGAATCGAATACAAATGATTCACCCGAATAATCTTTAAAGTTGTGCGCATAAGAAGCGATACTTAATCGGCTGAATACGTCGACCAGCTTTTGTTGTTGCTCCTCGGATAATTTCTCCCATTCCTTACCGACAACAATGCGGGCGATTTTATTCAGTTCGTGACTGTTGGAAATAGGATCTTTTAGTTTTTCATACCTTCCGGCATAACCTAATTTTTTGCCTTCCTTCATCACATTGATCAGGTCGGCCTGAAATTTCTCTACTACTTGCTTTGCGGTTGCCGCACCTTCGTCCATAGCAAAAGCGCTCGTTGTCCCAAATAAAAAGAACGCAAATGCAATAGCTAACCTCACACTTTTGAAAACCATAATCAAAAAACCTCGAAACACCAATATGTATTTGAATCAGGCAAAAGGTGAAAAACCGGCTCCCTTTAGCCTTTAGCCTTTAGCCTTTAGCCTAAGTAAATTTTAATCGACAATCTCTACTCTGACAGGAATGCCTGCGATAGTTGACGACAATTTTTCTTTTGCATACTCAGGCGTAGCCTCAGGCACCATCTCACCCTCGGTTTTTGGTCCTCTAAGAGATGTGAGCAATGCCTTCACCGGATGCGCCAACATATCTTCAACAGCTGTCGCCTCATAACCGCAATGCGCCATGCAACTCGCGCATTTTGGATTATTGACCGTGCCGTATTTGTCCCAAGGCGTGGTATCCAGAAGCTCCTGAAAACTCGACACATAACCTTCATCAGCTAATAAATAGCAAGGTTTTTGCCAGCCGAACACGTTACGGGTTGGATTTCCCCAAGGCGTACAATCGTAATTTTGATTACCGGCCAGAAAATCCAAATATAGCGTCGAATGGTTTAATTTCCATTTGCGGTTTTTACCGATTTTAAAAATGCCGCGGAATAAGTCCTTGACGTCGCTACCTTTAATAAATACATCCTGCTGGGGAGCATGTTCATAACTGAAGCCGGGGGCAATGGTGATGCCCTCTACGCCCAGCTCCATCGCATAATCCAGGAAATCGGCAACTTCTTGGGAGCTTTCGCCTTGAAACAGGGTGCAATTTACGGTGACCCTAAAGCCTTTGTCCAGAGCCAGTTTTATGGCTTCAACGGCGCGCTCAAAAACGCCTTCCTGACAAACGGATGTATCATGCCGCTCTTGCATCCCATCCAAATGGATTGAAAATGTCAAATAAGGAGACGGCTTATAATCGTCAATTCTCTTTTTCAACAAGAGTGCATTGGTACACAGGTAAACGAATTTCTTCCGCGCAATAATACCCTCAACGATTTGCGGCATTTCTTTATGGATAAGCGGCTCCCCGCCCGGAATAGACACCATCGGCGCATCGCACTCGTCTACAGCCTGCATGCATTCTTCAAATGAAAGACGCTTATCGAGAATATCATCAGGGTAATCGATTTTACCACAGCCCGCACAGGCCAAATTGCAACGAAACAACGGCTCAAGCATCAGTACCAAAGGATATTTTTTAACCCCTTTCAACTTTTGCTTAATCAAATAACTGCCTACAGTTAACTGCTGACGTAAAGGAACTCCCACGAGCAAACCCTCCAAAAAACTTCGATAAACTTAATGGCGCACATATAAATATAAACGCCCTGAAACCACACACTGCGAAACGACAAACCTGTACCAATAAAGCAACAAGCCGACAATATTCACCAAAATACAACTACCTACTACTTTTGAACGGCAGAAATCAAGGCATATTGACAAGCCTGTTATATAATACAATCGCTTATCTATTGTTGACTAGAATACTATCTTTTAACTGACGACTCCAGTTTTATAGTGTGCATGTGCAAATATCGACGTAGAGCGCCACTTATTGCCATCAACATAAATATGACAAAAAATCATATAACGAATTGTTTTTAATTATAAAAAACAATTTTCAACGACTACAGGGTTATCATATTTGCAACAAAACAACATTGCTTTGCAAAATACCAACAAACAGTCTATTATTGCCTGCAATTACCCTAAATTAAACTTGTAGGCCGGCATTAAAAATATCATGAGTGAAACTCAAATATCTCTGGATAACCCAAAATCGCTCAGCCAATGTTCTGACGATGAATTTCAAGCTCTCTTACTTGAGGGTGTCTCCAGAACATTTGCGCTGACCATTCCCCAATTGCCGGAAAAGTTATACGGTGCAGTCGCCAACGCTTATTTGTTATGCCGTATTGTCGACACCATAGAAGACGAAGTCTCCCTGTCCCCCGAACAAAAAAAATATTTTTGCTCCGAGTTTATTCAGATCGTAAAAACCGGCATCAATTCAGAGCCGTTTGCCGTGGAACTTGCACCATTGCTGTCCGCTCAGACGATTCCCGCGGAGCACACCTTAATTCATGTATTGCCGCGAGTTATCCAAATCACCCACAAATTTGATCCCGATCAAATCGAGGCGCTGGCCACCTGTGTAGAAACCATGGCTGAAGGCATGCCGATCTTCCAAGCCCAGGATCTGCATGGCGGCCTTGAAACACTCGCCGACATGGACAGGTATTGCTATTACGTTGCCGGTTGCGTCGGTGAAATGCTGGCCAAGCTTTTTTGCCATTACTCACCGGAAATTGCACAACACAAAGAGGAATTGCTTACCCTTTCGGTGTCCTTCGGCCAAGGTCTGCAAATGACCAACATATTAAAGGATATTTGGGACGATGCCGGACGCGGCGTTTGCTGGTTACCTCAGGATATTTTCACCGAAACGGGGTTTGACCTTAAAAAGCTGACACCGGAAACTAATGACGAAAGCTTCAGAAAGGGCTTGGAACACTTAATCAGCATTGCTCACGGCCATTTGCATAACGCGCTGAAATACACGCTGTTGCTGCCCAGCCATGAGACCGGTCTCCGCAACTTCTGTCTTTGGGCATTGGGCATGGCTGTTTTAACCTTGAAGAAAATCAAGCAAAACCTGGATTTTACCGATTCCGATCAAGTCAAAATCACCCGCAACAGCGTTAAAGCGACTATTTTAGCGACCCGATTAACAGGACGTAGCAACACCATGTTGACCTTACTTTTCAACCTGACAAGTCGTGAACTCAAAACGCCCGACTGGACATATTCAACACCATCCTCAAAAGCCAAGATAAAACTTTAAGGACGTAACTTATGTTTAATGAAACCAATTCAGAAATAAATACCGGCAGCCACATTTCGAGTTCATCGAACACTGTTAATAATTATTCATTGGATCTCAATCGAGCCATTAACAAAGCGCAGGATAAATTATTAAGCCTGCAGGACAAAGACGGTTATTGGGTATTCGAACTGGAAGCCGACTGCACGATTCCATCCGAATACATCATGATGATGCACTATCTGGGTGAAATTGATGAGTCGCTGCAGGCCAAAATAGCCAACTACTTAAGATCACGCCAATCCGAAGACGGCAGCTACCCGCTGTTTACCGGCGGCCCCGGCGACATCAGTTGCAGCGTTAAAGTTTATTATGCGTTAAAAATGGCCGGCGATGCTATCGACGCGCCGCATATGGTCCGTTTAAGAAGCTATATCCTCAGCCAGGGCGGAGCGGCAAAAGCCAACGTCTTTACCCGTATTGCGCTGGCGACCTTCGAGCAATTGCCTTGGCGCGGTGTTCCGTATATTCCTGTCGAAATCATGCTGTTCCCCAGCTGGTTTCCGTTCCATCTGGACAAAGTAGCTTACTGGTCAAGAACCGTTATGGTGCCGCTGTTTATTCTTTGCACTTTAAAAGCGACGGCAAAGAACCCCAACAACATCAATGTGCTGGAGCTTTTCGTCACTCACCCCGATGAAGAAAAACACTATTTCCCTGAAAGAACTCTGTTAAATAAACTTTTCCTGGGCCTGGACAAACTGGGCCGGGTAACGCGTCCGTTAATCCCGAAAAAAGCGCATGAATTGGCGATTCAAAAGGCCAAAGACTGGTTTATTGAACGCCTGAACGGCGAAGACGGCCTGGGCGGAATTTTTCCGGCGATGGTCAACGCTTATGAAGCCATGCTGTTGCTGGGCATGCCTAAAGATCATGAACATGTCGTCACCGCGCGTAAAGCCATAGACAAATTACTGGTCGTCAATGAGCATGACGCCTACTGCCAACCTTGCTTGTCCCCGGTTTGGGATACGGCGCTGGCCGCACTGGCCTTACAGGAAGCCGACAAGGCGGGCAACAGCCAAAACCTGACTCGCGCTTACGACTGGCTTAAAAGCAAACAGCTATCTGACGAGCCCGGCGACTGGCGTATTTCCAAGCCAGATTTGGCAGGCGGCGGCTGGGCGTTTCAATTTGAAAATCCGCATTATCCCGATGTCGACGACACTGCAGTCGTGGCTTTCGCGATGGCGGAATCGAACGTGCCCAACCTGGACGAATCGATACACCGGGCAACCCGCTGGATAGTCGGCATGCAATCCAAAAATGGCGGTTACGGCGCGTTCGATGTCGATAATACTTACTATTATTTGAATGAAATTCCTTTTGCGGATCACGGGGCGTTATTAGACCCCCCTACAATCGATGTCAGCGCGCGTTGCGCGATGCTGATGGCCAGAGTGGCTCAGGATCACGCCGAATATTTGCCGGCGTTAGAGCGCACTATCGAATACATCCGTAGCGAACAGGAAGCTGACGGTTCATGGTTTGGCCGCTGGGGTACTAACTATATCTACGGCACTTGGTCGGCACTGCTTGGCCTTGAGCAAACCAGCCTGCCTAAAACCGACCCAATGTACACCAAGGCCACAGCATGGCTGAAAAGCGTACAACGCGGCGATGGCGGCTGGGGCGAAGACAACTACAGCTACCACGATGTAAGCCATAGCGGAAAATATCATTTCAGCACCGCATTCCAAACAGCCTGGGCCGTTTTAGCATTGATGGCGGCCGGTGAAGCTCACAGTCCCGAAGTGAAAGCGGGTATCGATTTCATCCTGCGCAACCAGAAAGCGGATGGCGTATGGAACGATGAATGCTTTACCGCTCCTGGCTTCCCCAAGGTTTTCTACCTCAAATACCACGGTTACGACAAGTTCTTCCCGCTATGGGCGCTGGCTCGCTACCGTAACGAGCTCCTCAGAAAGTGATCACCGGCATTGTTGTAGCTTTGCCGGAAGAACTCAGCACCCTGACCTCAAAAAAAATTGATAAAGGGTGCTGTGTTTTTATTACCGACGCAATCGTCCTCGTCTATGCCGGCGCTGGCCCGGACAATGCCCGCGCGGCATCTGAGTTATTGATTGCACAAGGCGTCACCAAACTGATCAGCTGGGGTTGCGCGGCCGCCCTCTGCGAAACACTAAAACCTGGCGATCTGGTCCTGACCGATACGCTGATAGATATCGAGTTGCTTGAGATCAGCATTCACGCTGAATGGCACAGCCATACCCATAACTTGCTGTCATCCCATCTACCGGTCCACACCGGCAGTTTAGCCGAAAGCAAAGGCATCGTAGCAACCGGCAGGCAAAAAAAGCACCTATACGCACATACCGGGGCAATCGCATTGGACATGGAGAGCATCGCCATAGCCAAAGTCGCCCGGAAAAACAACCTGCCTTTTTTAGCGATCCGCGCCATCGCCGATCCGGCTCACATGGATTTGCCCAAAGCCATCAATCATTCGCTTAATGATCACGGCGACATTGTTTTGCGTAAATTGTTATTGTTTATCGTGCTCAACCCTTCCGAATTACCGGGACTTATAAAACTGGGCCGACATTTTAATGCCGCCAAAAACACGTTAAAATTGATTGCCAAACAGCTCCATCATTTGACCGCATTAGCCAGCCACGAGCAATAAACAGCATGTCATCCTTTTTCAACACCCTTATTGGCTGGTGCGAACGGCAAATCATGCGCTGCCCTTGGACGCTGTTATTGTTGTCGCTATTGCTCTGCGGCGCCACGTTCGTTTACACCCTTAAAAACCTGGAAATTAACACCAACACCGCTGAAATGCTGTCCCCCGACTTGCCTTTCCAGCAGAACCAGGCGCATTTGAATCAGGCATTCCCCGAGGATGCCAATACCATTATTTTTGTGGTTCAGGCCGAAACGCCGGAAGAAACGGCTCAAGCCGCCGCCAAGCTCGCCGAGCAATTAAATAAAGCAAACGATCGCTTTGATTCCGCCTACATCCCCACGGACAATGCTTTTTTCAGGCAACAAGCCCTGCTCTATCTCAATCAAAACGATCTGGATAAACTGGCTAAAAAACTCACCGACGCCCAGCCTTTCATCGGCCACCTTGCTCAGAATTATCACCTTGAAGGCCTGTTCGGCATTATCGGTCAAGCGCTTAACCGGCATGACAACGCCTTGCCTATGGACTTGAATCCGATACTCGTCGCTATCGACGATATTCTGAAAAACCAGTTAAACGGCACGTCGCACTATGTGTCCTGGCAAAACATACTGGCTGAAAACAAGCCGAATACCGACGATTACAAGGATGCAGGCGCGCAAACAAAATTTAACCGGAGCATCGTCATCGCCAAGCCTAAAATGCATTTTAATGAAATGCTGCCCGCCGATGTCGCGCTCTCGGCAGCGCGTGAAATCAGTCACGGCATCATGGCCGAAAATCCATCGCTCAGCATCCGCATAACCGGCGAAACCGCCCTGGAACACGAAGAACTTGAAAGCGTGACCAAAGGCGCGGCTTTCTCCGGCATGTTGTCGCTGATTTTAGTCTGCGCAGTCCAATGGATAGGTTTGCGTTCAATAAGATTACTGGTTACGACCTATGTCGTTCTGGTCATGGGCTTGATATTCACCGCCGGATTCGCCGCCGTCACCGTCGGGCATTTAAATGTCATTTCCATCACCTTCGCCAGTTTATATATCGGACTGGGGGTCGATTACGCGATCCATATCTGCCTTCATTACCGAGAAGGCAAGGCGGACGGTCTGTCAAACAGCGAAGCCATCCTGATCAGCATCCGCGATGTCGGCTCTTCCTTGTTTTTATGCGCCCTGGCCACTGCGATCGGTTTTTTTGCGTTCATCCCGACCGATTATGCCGGCGTATCCGAGTTAGGCGTTATTTCAGGCGGCGGGATCTTTATCGGCCTGATTATTTCGCTGACCGTGTTACCGGCCATATTCTGCGTTTTTCCGGTCAATAATGTAAAACCGATACGTTCGCCGTTAACCCCGGCCTTTATCATCACGTTTCCGTTCCGCTTTTCGACCGGTATCAAAATCGTATCCATATTGCTGGGCATCGGCGCCTGTTTCGTATTGGCCGATTTCACCTTTGATTACGACCCTATCAACCTGAGAGATCCAAACAGCGAATCGGTCGTGACCATTAAAGAACTGCTGAAATCAAAAACCGAATCCCCCTTCGCGCTGACCGCGCTGGCAAACAACCTTGAAGACGCCGGCAAAATCACCGCCCGACTGGAACAGCAGCCGTCGGTACATGAAGCTATCACCTTGGCGAGTTTTGTCGCCAAAGACCAGGACGATAAGCTGACAACTATTGAAGATTTGAATCTGATGCTGGGCGGTCAAATTAAAAACTTCGACAGCACTCTCAATACCGCGAACCACAACCAGCAAGCCGCATTGATTAAATTCAATGAAGCGCTGAAAAAAGCCATTGTTGAAAAGTCCCCTCATGCGCCGCAACAAACCTTGCAGCAATTGCAGCAGCGCGTTGACGCATTCGTGAATCAGGCAGACAGCACGCCTATTCCTGCCGACAGTTATGTACAGTTGGAAAAAAACATTCTAGGCCTGCTGCCGTTCACCATCGAACGCCTCCGAACCAGCTTGACCCCAGTACCGTTTGGAATGGACGACCTGCCGCGGGAGATAACATCGCACTGGGTCAGCTCCACCGGCCTTTACAGAATCCTGATCACGCCTGAAAAAGATCAAAACGTACCGGAGAATCTAAAAGAATTTGTCAGCCAAGTGCAGGCTATTGATAACACCGTTTCCGGCCTGCCGATTTTTAATCAGGCCGGGGGCGTTATCGTGGTTAATGCTTTTGTTAAAGCATTTAGCGGCGCTTTCATTGCCATTGTGATGTTATTATTGCTGATGTACAGAAACGTCAGAAAGACCCTGCTGGTTATCATGCCGTTATTGCTTGCCGCTTTACTGACCAGCGCAAGTAATGTGCTGCTGGATAATCCTTTCAATTTCGCCAATATTATCGCCCTGCCCTTGCTGTTGGGCATGGGCATCGACAGCAGCATCCTTATCATGCACAGGCACCATTCCAGTGAATGTGAAGATGAAAATTTGCTGCAAAGCAGCACCACCCGAGGCATTATTTTCAGCTCCATAACGACCTTATGCAGCTTTTCCAGCTTGGCCTTCACCGCTCACCGGGGAATGGCCAGCATGGGCTTAGTATTAGCCATAGGCCTTACTTTCACAGTGATGTGTTCTTTAATAGTCCTGCCAGCTTTCAGCGGCAAAAGAATTTAATTTTTTGAGGTATCTAATGTCATTCAGTATCGCCGAACTTTTTGCGCAACATAGCACTGATAAATTTGATCTGCACGAACAGCATCTCAATAATCAAATGGTCAGAATGCTAAAAACCATCGGCTATGACCGCCATTACAAAAGAGCTGTCGGTCAATATCTCTATGACCAGGAAGGCACGGAGTATCTGGACTTGCTAAGCGGCTTCGGCGTGTTTGCGATCGGCCGGAATCATCCGACCGTCATCAGCGCGTTAACAGAAACCTTGACGCTGGAACTGCCCAATCTGGTGCAAATGGATGTCTCCATACTCAGCGGCCTACTGGCTAAGGAAATTCTAAAAACTACGCCGGATAATCTGGACAAGATGTTTTTCTGCAATTCCGGCACCGAATCCGTAGAAGCGGCGATCAAATTTGCCCGCTACACCACCAAGCGTGAAAAAATCGTGTTTTGCGAGCACGGCTATCACGGCTTGACGATGGGAGCTTTGTCATTAAACGGCGAAGAGATTTTCCGTGAAGGTTTCGGCCCCCTGCTGCCCGCTTGCAGCGCAGTTCCTTTCAACGATCTTGAGGCATTGGAAAAAGCATTGAGCAACAAAGACGTTGCCGCTTTTGTGGTCGAGCCGATTCAAGGTAAAGGCGTCAACCTGCCGGATGACAATTACTTACCGGAAGTCGAGCGCTTATGTAAAAAATACGGCACTTTGTTTGTGGCCGATGAAGTTCAGACTGGTTTGGGCCGCACTGGCGCATTCTGGGCGATCGACCACTGGAACGTTAAACCGGATATGATCTGCATGGCCAAAGCCCTGTCCGGCGGCTTTGTCCCCGTCGGCGCAGTCGCGATGACGCATAAAATCATGGATAGCGTTTTTAACCGCATGGACCGGGCTATTGTTCACGGTTCCACCTTTTCCAAAAACAATATGGCGATGGCGGCAGGACTTGCCACGTTGCGTGTGATGGAAGACGAGAAGCTGGTGGAAAACAGCATGAAAGTCGGCACGGACATCATCGACAGCCTGAACGCGATGACCGGGAAATATGAGTTCCTCAAAGAAGCGCGCGGCAAGGGCATGATGATTGCGATTGAATTCCAGTCACCCAAAAGCCTGAAACTGAAGGCGGCCTGGGCGATGTTGGAAGCGGCCAACAAAGGCTTGTTCTGTCAAATGGTCACCATTCCTTTATTTAAGGAGCACCACATATTGACGCAGGTTGCAGGACACGGCATGAACGTGGTCAAGCTGTTGCCGCCGTTAAACTTAACGCAAAAAGACCGTGACACTATTGTTACTTCATTTGATAAAGCCATTGCCGACACGCATCAAATCCCAGGCTCGATCTGGGATTTAGGTAAAAATCTGGCCGGTCATGCCCTGAAAGGCAAAAAAGGCAACTAAGTAGGAAAGAGTCATGAAAAAAATCATTTCGCTGTGTTTATTATCGTTAACATTGGGCCAATCTCACGGGATCTTCGCCCACGCGGTTATCACGGATTATTCATTAAAAATCACGCCCATTCACGCCAACCGGCCGGACAAAGTGGAGCTTAGTTTTAACTCCAAGATCGAGTTGGGACTGTCTCAGGTTTTTCTGGTCAGTAAAGGCGATAAGCACGAATTACTGCAAGTATCCAACGGCAGCAAACAAGGCCAAATTATTATTCATATTCCGGCGTTGGGATCCGGTGATTATGCGCTCAGGTTCAAAGTCTTTGCTGCCGATGGTCATTTAACTGAAGACGTCATCCATTTTTCCGTTTCACAATAGGTTTTTTTTACAATGGCCGGCATAGCTGATTTTCTTGATTCTCTTATAGGCGGATTTGACCTGATTTGCTTCGCACTGGCAATCGGCAGCCTGTTTTGGGGACTTTTTGTTTTACGTCCATGGAATAATGGCGATGGATATAACGCGGTATTGCTGCAAAGAACCATTACCCTATTGTACAAAGGCGGTTTTTGGCTGGCTGCGGCTCAAATTTTCAAGATCATTCTTAAAATATGGTTAATGGCCGCGGTACTTGAACGATGGCCGTTTCCTGAGTTCGCCAGCACTACGCAATTCATAGGCGGCCTAGTTCGCGCAGTACTGACGGTGTTTTTGGCGGGTTACTGTTATCAATACCTCAGCAAAAATCCTTTTTCCAAACGGCACTGGATAACCGCCAGCATCGTAGCCTTGCCGATGATTATTTCCGGCGCTTGGCTGGTGCATGGCGCCGGGCGTTTTGAAAACCAGTTCATCTTGATGTCGCTGACGGTCGTCCATCAACTGGCCGCAGCAGCCTGGATCGGCGGCGTTTTTCAGTTGGTCAATATTTGGCTGTTACGCAGCAGTAAACAGGTTCCGGCCGAATTATGGCCTGTATTGCTTAAGCGTTTCTCCACTTTCGGCATAGCCTCGGTTGCGATGATCCTGATCTCGGGTCTGCCTATTGCATTACAATACATCGACACCTGGAACGGCCTGATCGGTACCGGCTACGGCAATTTATTGATGGTAAAAATCACTTTAATGGCTATCGCTTTGGGATTTGCCTGGTTAAATCGGTCCGCCATCTTGGCATTCGGCTTTTCCGGCGACCATCACGCATTAAACAACCGCGTGCCTTATTATATTGAAGCGGAAACCTTTGTTTTGGTCACCTTGTTGTTTACCGCCGCCAGTCTGGCTTCCCAGCCTCCGGCTATCGACATTCCGACGTTGACGGCAAGCTGGCAGGAAGTCCTGAATACTTTTAACCCGCAAATCCCGCAAACAAGCTCGCCAACGCATACCGATTTGATTGCAGGTGAAGCCGGGCGCGTTGCGATTGTCGGCCAAGTGCCTTCCCTGGCCGCAACCGAATGGTCTAACTACAACCATAACATTTCCGGCATTTTCCTGACCGTGATGAGCTTCTTTGCGATGCTGTCTTACGTCAACAAATCCGGATTTGAGCGGTTAAAATACTGGCCGTTGGGCTTTGTCGGACTGGGCATCTTCCTGTTTTTCCGTAGCGATGCGGAAACTTGGCCCTTAGGTCCGATAGGCTTCTGGGAAAGCACTTTTAATAACGGCGAAGTGTTGCAGCACCGGATTGCGACCTTGCTGGTGTTTGTACTCGGCATTATGGAGCTGAGCGCCCGGATAACCAAGACCCCGGACAGCAAACTACCTTTCGTATTTCCGTTGCTGGCGGCTTTTGGCGGCTTAATGCTGCTGACCCACTCGCATGTCGGCTTTCAACCTAAAAGTGCTTTCCTTATCCAGGTCGGCCATACCATGATGGGAATTTTTTCCTTAATCTTGGCAACCGGCCGTTGGCTGGAGTTAAAATTGGACAGACCGGGCAAGGAAATTGCCGGTTTTATTTCTGTTGCCGCCATGTTCCAGATTGGCCTCATCCTGATGTTCTATCGCGAACCTCTTTATTAATATGAATACATTACATAACTACCCATTGCTCAAAGACATCAACACCCCAGCCGATCTGCGCAAGCTGTCGAAAAGCCAGCTTAAGCCTTTGGCAAAAGAACTGCGCGAGTATTTAACCCATACCGTGAGCATTTCCGGCGGCCACTTTTCCGCCGGCTTGGGTACGGTTGAATTAACGATAGCCCTGCATTACGTGTTCGATACGCCGTCCGATCAGCTGGTTTGGGACGTCGGCCATCAGGCTTACCCGCACAAGATCCTGACCGGACGCAAAGACCGGATGACCACCATTCGTACCAAGGACGGGGTATCTGCATTCCCTAATCGGGCGGAGAGCGAATACGATGCATTCGGCGTCGGCCACTCCAGCACCTCGATCAGCGCGGCCTTGGGCATGGCGATTGCGTCCGAGTTAAAAGGCGAAGACAAGAAAATGGTCGCGATCATCGGCGACGGCAGCATCACCGGCGGCATGGCGTTTGAGGCGATGAACCACGCCGGCGCCCTGGACGCCAACCTGCTGGTGATCCTGAACGATAATGATATGTCGATCTCGCCGCCGGTCGGCGCGATGAACAATTACCTGACCAAAATCTTGTCCAGCAAGTTTTATTCTTCAATGCGCGAAGGCAGCAAAAAAGCCCTGAGCAGCATGCCCAGCGTCTGGGAACTGGCGCGGCGCACCGAAGAACACATGAAGGGCATGGTCGTTCCGGGTACCCTGTTTGAGGAGCTGGGCTTTAACTATATCGGCCCGATCGACGGACATGACATCGACATGCTGGTGTCCACCCTGGAAAACCTGAAGCATATTACCGGACCGCGCTTTTTGCATATCGTGACCCAAAAAGGCAAGGGTTATGCGCCTGCCGAAAAGGATCCGCTAGCTTATCACGGCGTACCGGCTTTCGATCCCAGCAAAGATTGCCTGCCCAAATCAGCGCCTTCCCCGCACCCGACTTACACCGAAGTATTCGGCGAATGGCTCTGCGATATGGCGGCAAAAGACGAGCGCTTATTGGGCATTACTCCGGCCATGCGCGAAGGTTCCGGGCTGGTCAAGTTTTCAGAATGCTACCCAAAACGTTATTTCGATGTCGCGATTGCCGAACAACACGCTGTAACGCTGGCCGCAGGACAAGCTTGCCAGGGCGCTAAACCCGTCGTGGCGATTTATTCGACGTTCCTGCAACGGGCTTACGACCAGATGATTCACGATGTCGCGATCCAGAACCTGGACGTATTGTTCGCCCTGGATCGAGCAGGCCTAGTCGGCCCCGACGGCCCGACCCATGCCGGCAGTTTCGATTACACCTACATGCGCTGCATTCCCAATATGCTGGTCATGGCGCCTGCCGATGAGAACGAATGCCGGCAAATGCTCTACACCGGTTTTATGCATGAAGGCCCCGCCTCCGTCCGTTATCCGCGCGGCAAAGGCCCCGGCGTTGCGGTCGACAAAACCATGACCGCATTGCCGATAGGCAAAGCCGAAGTTCGTCATCAAGGCAGCCGCATTGCCTTCCTGGCCTGGGGCAGCATGGTAACCCCGGCTATGGAAGCGGGCAAACAGATGGGAGCCACCGTCGTCAACATGCGCTTCGTCAAACCTATCGATGAGCAACTGGTGCTTGAATTAGCCAAAAGCCACGATGTGCTGATCACCGTCGAAGAAAACGTACTCGCCGGCGGCGCAGGCAGCGCCGTCAATGACTTCCTGCAAGCCCAACAAATCCTGATGCCGGTGCTGAATATCGGCCTGCCGGACAGCTTTGTCGAGCAAGGAACCCGAGAGGAATTACTGGCGCTATGCGGCCTGGATATACAGGGAATTCTTGATAAAGCTAAGAAATTTTGTGCTTAAGGGTGCTGTCCCGCCAAAGTCATAAAAATGTTGGGCAACGAAAAGCAGTTGCCCAACCTGTCCGGCTCGAGATTGAAAATCTCCGAGCAGCATAGATGATGGCGGGTTTTCTGACTTTTATCCTGAAAGCAAATTATCGTTTGACATATAGACTCTTGCAGCGTAATTTTTTGGACAATTCCACTTGATTACAATCTCTGGCGGCCAAAATATGAATTTTACAAAATTAATCTTGTCGGCAGCGGTCTATACCGCAAGCTCAATGACTTCGGCAATAGCGGTTGCAGAGACTGATCCTGCGACATTTCAAGCGGATAAAGAACGCCATATAGCAAGCATTCTGGAAAGAATCAGAATTGATCAAAAAGATCTAAGCTGCGTGCAAGCCGCCGAAGACCATGCGGCTTTACAGGCCTGTGTTGAGACCGTTAAACAAGATAACTCCGCTTCAGAGCCGAAAGCAGAAGCTCCGCAAAACGCCGATAAAAAAGCACCTAAGGCCGTGAAAAACAACAAACAGAAGTAACTTCAGTTTCTTGGAAACAATCCATACATTCGAGAGACGGCGATCGGCGTATCCCTCTTGAATGCCTTAGTCAGTGTACATTGGCTTACCGTCATTCAGCCGCAACCAGCCTTTCACTATACGGTAAATAACCCAAATACCGTTAGCGACAAGCACAAACCACCCGACAATGAACACCATCGTGATTGTCCCCAGCACACCCCACAGCACCCCGAACCAGAAGGTTCTGATTTGCCACCGAAAATGGCTATCCAGGAATGTTCCTGCCACGTCGTCCTTCTTGACATAATTCATCACGATTGCAACGATGGCTGTGACACCGACAAAGTAAGACGCCGCGTACAGCGCGTAAATGACTGTGGTAAGCGTTTTTGCCGATTCTTCGTTCTCAGGGGATTCTATGTTGTTCATTGTCGTTTTCGCTTCTTTTAATAATTTGCATCCAGCCCTTTATCCCCGAGCCGCGGCCAGGCGGTCAGCACCGCCTTGACCACGGTCGCTAACGGAATAGCTAAAAATACCCCCCAAAAACCCCACAAACCGCCAAAAAACAAAATGGCGATAATAATTGCAACAGCGTGTAAATTAACCGCCTCGGAAAACAATATCGGCACCAGCACAACGCCGTCGAGCATCTGGATAATCGAGTAGGCAATGACAACGTACATAAATTCATCGCCGCCAAATCCCCACTGAAAATAAGCGACGCCCAAAACAGGGAACGTAACCAGCGTTGCGCCAATGTAAGGAATAATGACCTGCAAGCCCATAAAAACAGCCAGCAGCATCGCGTAATTCAGGCCCATCGTCGCGTAAGTCGCATAACTGACAGCCCAGAGAATAAAAACCTCGCCGAATTTGCCGCGCACATAATTGCCGATCTGGACATCGATCTCTTCCCAAACGCGCACCGTCAAATGCCTGTCCCTAGGCATAAACTGCAAAAACCAGGCTACCAACATCTGCTTATCTTTTAAAAAGAAAAAGACCATCATCGGCACCAGGAACAGATAAATCATGACGCTGACCAAACCCACAACCGATGCCGCTGAATGTGACAATATATTTTGCCCGTAAGTTAGCAACTCCCGCTGTACGGCAAACATCATTTGTTGAACTTTGCTTTCTGAAATCAATTTCGGATACATTTCCGGCAAGCGCATGATTCCGGTTTGCGCCCTGTTCAGGATCTCCGGGACCTGCTGAACAAGCTCGACGGCCTGTTGCGAAACGATCGGTATCAAATAAAACAATAAAAAAACCAAACCGGCCATAAACACTGAAAATACCAGATACACCGCCGGCAGGCGCGCTATCTTCATGCTTTCAGCCTTGCTCACCACGCCTTCCAACAGATAGGCCAGCACGATCGATACAAAAACAGGCATTAATAAGCCTGACAGCGAATAAATCAGCACAAAACTGACAATCAGGATGATTGCCAGCGCAACGGCTTGGGAGTTTGGTAAGAAACGTTTAAAGAAGTCCCTAAAAAAAAGCAGATTTGCAGATAGTTCTTGAGTTGCCATTGGTAACCGGAGTTTTTATTTTTATTTGCGCCATTTTACATTCAACACGGCTGTTAAACGAAACTATAGCGTCATTCCTACATAGCGGTAACGAGCTGCGCGCAAGGCAATACCCGTCTAAACGGCCGCAAGCATATCGAAGTCCGTTAAGACTGGTTTTTTGACAACGGCGCCGAGGCGTAATTCAGGCAAGTGTAAAGAAAGAACTGGGCGCCGAAAATGAGGTTCGCCATCAACAGGTGTATCGGCTGAGCGACCGGCGGCATGCCCAGTCTATCCAGGCTGATGCCTGCAATAATGGCCGCAACCACTAAAACAGACAAAGACAGGCCGATTCGCCGCAACAGGCTTTTCTTGTCGAAAGACCGGACAATCTTCCAGGCCAGCCAAAGGTTGGTGAATAAAATAATCGAGGAGAACGATCGGTGTATATAAAAGATGACCGGGAAATCGTCACGCCAGTATTGCCGCTCGATATAAGCATGATTATGAGAGATAAAATCGACCGCTTCCCTGACCTGAGTCCCCATAGCCACTTGCACCAAAGTCATAATCATTGCCGCGATCAACACGGTTTTAAATTTGTCCGGCAGCGCCCGAATATCAATTTGGGCGATCACGTCCCGTTGCGAACGGGCAATCGTATAAATAAGCAATGCGACTATAAACAAAGCCAGCAGCATATGTAAGGTGATCATCAACGGCTTGAGATTGCTCGCCACCACCGACGAGCCAAGCCAGCCTTGAAAACCGACCAGAAAAAACACGCTGACCGCCAAATAAAAAATGGTCTTGTCCGTTTTGAGATAGATGCGCGACGACCAGGCGGTCAAAAAAATCAGGAATCCAATCGTCACTCCAACCAGGCGATTGGTGTATTCGGTCCAGGTTTTGACCGGGTTGAACTCGGTGTTCTGATAACCGCGCCCGGCATAAATTTCATGATAATTGGCAGGTAATTGCGACTCATCGGTAGGCGGCACCCATTGTCCGAAGCAGGTCGGCCAGTCGGGGCAGCCCATGCCCGCGCCGGAAGCCCTTACGATCCCTCCGACAAGAATCACAAAATAGACGGCAAAAATGGTTATGGTGCCCAATCGGCGAAAACGTGCTGCGGCTTCAGTATTCATCATAGTTTTAAATATTCTTAGGAAAACAGGCTTCGGGCAATTTCCATCTCATCTAAAATAACTTCAATTTCCAGTATTTCAGTGTCGGCGGAAAAGCCGGGCTTGGCAAATGAAAGATTCGCATCAAGTTTGGCTTGAACATGATCGAGGAAGTCCTGGGCGGAAGTAAATTGCATTGTTATTACCTTGTCGAATAATACCAATTAAATCATGCCCTTAATAAAATTATTTCATCCCGACGAGGATTTTCCAACCTGAGATTATAAGTATGGGTCTCGGAAACTTGCAGAACAATCAGCATTTTGCAGCCGTTCGGCCCATTCTGGGCATACAGCACCTTACCTATGCTTTGTCCGCTGTCGTCGATGATTGTTGAATTAGGCTCAGGAACTGCCGAGCCATCGCATTCGGCCAGGAACATTTCCCTTTTTGTCTTGCCCAAATAATGAGTCCGGGCAACAATTTCCTGGCCGGTATAACAGCCTTTATTGAAACTAATGCCGCCCAGTTTATCCAGGTTAAGCATCTGCGGAATAAACTCTTCCGATGTTTCCGCAGTAAGCCACGGAACCCCTGAGATAATATCGAGATAGCGCCATTGCGCCGAACTCTCAGGCTGGAAACCTTGATTAAGCTGTTCCGCCCAAAGAACTTGGGCGTTATCGGCCTCGGCGATAACCAGACATCGATCCTGAAAATCAACCACGATATTTTCCTGCCGAGTTGTCGCGAAGCGGTGTTCGGGCGCATCGCCAGATTGCAGGCTCAAGCCGATTAAACACAAATCATCCGAGCTGTCCGTTAAAACCACATCCGACCGCAGCACATACATCTGTAGTCTTTTTTTGACCGCCGCCAATAATTCTTTAGGCAAAATCATCAAAAAAGCATCGGCGTTTTTAACCAGTAAAAAAGTGGTAATCGCCCTGCCCTTGGGATTGCACATTGCCCCCAGGCTGCTTTGCGTGTCCGTAATGTCGTTAATATTGCAGGTGATCTGCCCCTGCAAGAATTTTGCCGCATCTTTTCCTGCAATCGTCAAAACACCCAGATACGAAACCGGATAAATACGTTTATCACCTTCATGCCCGGACGATGGAAAAACGATGTCGGTATCGTTGTCAAATATTGCATGTTCAGCAAGCAGAAAGTTTTTCCAATTAGGATTCATCAATATACAAAACAATAGATTTTAAAGTGCGTTGATTATATCGCTGTTTGAACAAAGACAAAAAATCGGTGTAATCTTGCTTTGCATTGAAATACGCCTATTATCAAGCGGCAATAACACAGGAGCGGCCGAACTTGCCAAAGAAAACCGAACCCACACTGCGGGTGGAACTTAAACCATCCGTGCGGTTAAAACAGCTGCTGGTCGTGATGCATGTGCTGGCATTGGCCTCAAGCATCGCCAATGCGTTACCGATTGCCGTCAAATTGGCCCTGTTGACCGGCATTTGCGTACATCTTCGGTTTATTTTCAAACGCGTAAAAAACCAACGGTACAAAATCAAGCAGTCCGAGGCATTCGGCTGGGAACTCTCCGTCGGCAACGACTTTGAACAGATTCAAATTCTGGATTCAACCGTCATCACCACCTTCGCTATATTTCTGCATTTTAACCGCGATGCAAAAAAGCGGTCCGTGCTGATAATGAACGATGCGTTAAGCGAGGATGATTACCGGCGCCTAATCGTCAGGTTGAAAACGTCCGATAAAAAATAAGTCCCAATAAACCGCAAATCACTCGGACTCCAAGCCGTCAACCCGCTGAAAGCCTCTGGGCAACGCCAATCCCCGTTTGGCGCGACCGCCGGAATAATGCTCAATATCCGCGCCTTTAAGCGTTAACTGCCGTTTACCGGCCATGATTTTCAACTGGCCGTTTTCAGGCAGCGCCACCGCAGCGACCACGTAATCTTTTCCGCCGGTCAGATCGGCGCTCGGAATTTGAATCAGCTTATTGCCTTTGCCTTTCGCCAGCGCAGGCAGCTCGGCCACCGGAAAAATCAGCAGGCGGCCTTGCAAGGTCACCACCGCGAGCGAATCGGATTCGTTATGTATCGGCGCGGGTTTTAACACCTTGGCGCCATCCGGCAGCGTGATCAGCAATTTACCGGCCTTGTTCTTGCTCAACAATTCTTTCAACTGAACCCTGAAGCCGTAACCGAAATGGCTGGCAAGCACATACCAATCGTCAGGCTGACCTGCCAGCAGATGCAAAAATAACGAACCCGGCGGCGGATTCAGTCGTCCCGTCAACGGTTCGCCCTGAGTCCTGGCCGACGGCAGATCGTGCGTGGCAGTGCTGTAAGCCCGGCCGGTGGAGTCGAGGATATAAACCGGTTGCGTGGTCCGGCACTTGACCGCATCCAGGAAGCCGTCGCCGGAGCGGTAGCTCAGGCTGGCGACATCGATGTCATGGCCCTTTGCGGCCCTGATCCAACCCTTTTCCGACAGGATGACGGTTAGCGGCTCGTTGCTTATCAACGCCGTTGTTTCCAGCGCCTGCGCCGCATCCCTGGCGACAATCGGCGAGCGGCGGTCGTCGCCGTATTTTTCCGCATCGCGCTCCAATTCTTTCCTGATCAGGCGATTCAGCAGGCGCGGCGAACCCAACGTTTTTTCCAATGCGGCGCGCTCCAATTCCAGTTCGTCCTGCTCGCCGCGAATCTTCATTTCTTCGAGCTTGGCCAGATGCCGTAATTTTAATTCCAGTATCGCTTCGGCCTGAATATCGGTGATACCGAAGCGCTCCATCAGTACCGGTTTGGGATGGTCTTCATTGCGGATAATCGCGATGACTTCGTCGATATTCAGGTAGGCGATCAGCAAGCCGTCCAGGATATGCAGCCGCGCCAGCACCTTATCCAGCCTGTATTGCAGGCGTCTGCGCACCGTCTCGGTACGGAACGCCAGCCATTCGACCAGGATGTCACGGAGCCCTTTAACCTTGGGCCTCCCGTCCAGGCCGATCATGTTCATGTTGACGCGATAGCTTTTTTCCAGGTCGGTCGTCGCGAACAGATGCGACATCACCTCGTCCGCATCGACCCGTTTCGAGCGTGGAATCACCAGCAGGCGGGTCGGATTCTCGTGATCCGATTCGTCCCGCAAGTCTTCGATCATCGGCAGTTTTTTCGCCAGCATTTGCGCGGCTATCTGTTCCAGCAATTTAGCCCCGGAAACCTGGTGCGGCAGCGCGGTGATCACGATATTGCCGTCTTCCTGCTCGTATTTGGCGCGCATTTTTATCGAGCCGCCGCCGCTGATATACATTTTCTGTATCTCGTCGGCCGGGGTGATGATTTCCGCATCGGTCGGGTAATCCGGGCCTTTGATATGGGTGAACAGCGATTCCAGCGTACTGTCCGGGTCGTCCAACAACTGGATGCAGGCATTGGCGACTTCGCGCAAATTATGCGGCGGTATATCGGTCGCCATGCCGACCGCGATGCCCATCGTGCCGTTCAACAATATATTCGGCAGCCGCGCAGGCAACAGCACCGGTTCTTTTAAGGTGGCGTCGAAATTGTCCGCCCATTCGACCGTGCCCTGCCCCAATTCACTCAACAAGGTTTGCGCATAGGCGGTCAGGCGCGATTCGGTATAACGCATCGCGGCAAATGATTTGGGATCGTCCGGCGAGCCCCAGTTGCCCTGCCCGTCAACCAGCGGATAGCGGTAGGAAAAATCCTGCGCCATCAGCACCATCGCTTCATAGCAGGCGGAATCGCCGTGCGGGTGATATTTACCCAGCACGTCGCCGACGGTTCTGGCCGATTTCTTAAACTTGGCCGCCGAGGTCAAGCCCAGTTCGGACATCGCATAAACGATACGCCGCTGCACCGGTTTTAAGCCGTCGGCAATATTCGGCAAAGCCCGGTCCAAAATCACATACATGGAATAATCCAGATAGGCTTTTTCGGTAAAATCCTTTAGAGGCAGTTGTTCAAAATTTCCCTGCATGATCATAAATTCAAGCCGTCCTTGGATAAATCCACGCGCAAGGCGCGAGTCCTCTCCAGGCTTTCCTGGCGCATTCGTTTACGCAGTTGAGCCGATTCATAACATCTTTTTCCACATCGTTATCCAATTGTCATATCAAAACTTCAATATTTAAGTCTTTTCAAGGTCGGCTATTTCAACAATCGCTTCACCCGATACCAGTAATTCCAGTGCCCGAGGAAACACCTGAGTCAAAAGATTTTGCAAGCGACGGTTGGTCACATTGCCGCAAGTCACCCAAAGCAGTTGCGGAGGCGTACCCAAACGCAACACCATCTCGACGAAATCACTGTCTTTTCTGATGAGCACGATACCTTGCTGACGCGCTTTTTGAAAAATCCGTTCATCTTCGGCATCGCGTAACTGCAAGTCACGTAAAGCATAGGCTTCTACCTTAAACGTCTGGCTAAGCCAGCTAGCCAATTGCGGCGGCAGTTGTGCATCAATCCAAAAAATCACGCTGCCAACCGTTCCAAATTCACCCGACGCGCAGCATACAGCAGGCAAGCCTGAATGTCTTGCAGCTCTAAATCGGGAAAATCTTGCAAAATCTCCTCGGTACTGACGCCTTCACCCAACATTTGCAAAATATCGCTAACCCGAATTCTCATATTACGAACACAAGGTTTGCCCCCGCATTGAAGCGGATTATAGGTAATTCTTGCCTCTAGGTTCATACTCATGACACCTCTTAATTAACTTGTTTACAACTCATCGCTCAAAACCGCTTCACGACTTGGTACCTTAGCCAACAAACCTTGAAAAGCCTGCTTATCGGCCCGTTGCGCGCGTTGCCGTAAATAATCTTCCGTTGCAAGAGCCGAGACCTTTTCAGCAACCGCACTGGCAATAAGCCGATTGAGGCCGGTAATTATAAATCTTAAAAATTTATCTTTATTCATATAATTTAAATTTTAAACAACCCACGCCAAGGAACGGGGCAAAAAACATCGCTAACGCTGACTGACCTGTAGTCTTTTGATGGCATCAAGAAGTAGTTGCGGTAAATCCACGATGCGGCTAGCATGCTGGATACCAGCCTCAAAGATCTGGTGGTATTTCATTTTTCTTTCAATCAGTTACCGGGAGATTATCATGCCAAACCAAGACGAACATCCCAACCAACCCTTGTCCTCAACTGATTCAGACGATATTGCAGAAAATGTTGCAGGCAACATTAAAACGCTATTGTTATTTATCGGCGGCCTGGCGTTGGTTTTATCCATTCTTGTATTATTGCCGATGTTTCTTACCTATCTATCTGAAGGCGATTATCGTGCTCCGTCAGAGACTCACCCAACAGACACCGCTGCCAAAAGCAGTCAAAATACCTATACACCTGATAAATAAGAAATGGACAAGGGTGGGCAAAAAAGCCCGCCCACCCTACCTGCTCTGTTTAATCGCCCAGGCCACATCGGCCGCCTGCCGGTTTTCCTTGACATCATGCACCCGAAACATCTGTACGCCCGCCATCACGCCTAAAGCCGTGGTCACGGCGGTGGCGGTAACCAGTTCAGAGGGCTCGGTCACATCGCAAATCGTCCCCATAAAGCGCTTGCGGCTGGTACCCAGCAACACCGGGAAACCCGTTGCCACGAACCTGTCAAGATGCGCCAGCAGATCGAGATTATCCTGCTTGCGTTTGCCGAAACCTATGCCCGGATCGATCGCAATCGCTTGTTGTTTAACGCCTGCTTTTAATGCCGCATCGATGCTTTCATTCAGCACATCGAGCACTTCCTGAACCACATTTTGATAATGCGGATTGTCCTGCATGGTTTTTGGGTCTCCCTTGCTGTGCATCAAAATAATCGGCGCACCGGTTTGGGCTGCCAGCGTCAGGATTGCTGCATCCTCCCTGCCCCCGGCAACATCGTTGATTATATCGGCTCCGGCATCCAGCGCCGCTTTGGCGACCTCGCTTAATGTCGTATCGATGCTGATCAGAACATCGTAGGCTTGTTGCCTGATCGCTTTAATCACCGGAACGACCCGCGAAATCTGTTCAGCAGCCGCAACCCTTTCAGCGCCGGGGCGGGTTGACTCTCCACCAATATCGATAATATCCACGCCTTCGGCCAGCATCAGCTCAACCTGCCGCATCGCGGCATCGAGTCCCGAGTATTTGCCGCCATCGGAAAAACTGTCCGGGGTTATATTTAAAATCCCCATAATTAATGGCTTGTTGATATTACTGAACATTCCCTAAAAGCTCCTGTGCGCAAGATCGATGTTTTGATTCATGTATAATAACCAAATGTTTTCGACCCTGATTGAATTTAATGCCTAAATCACGATTAGCCTGGGCCATTACCGGCTCCGGCCATTACATAGAAGAATGCCTGGACTTCCTGCTGACGCTGGATGAAGTTGATCTGTATCTGAGTCAGGCCGGTGAAGAGGTGTTAAAAATGTATGGCGTCAATCTCGATGACGTTCGAAAAAAAATGCCGGTGTACCGCGATAAAGCCGCCTCAGCGCCGCCGGTCGGGCATTTTTACAAGGGCCATTACCATACCTTTGTGATGGCGCCGACCACGTCGAACACGGTAGCAAAATGCGTGCTGGGCATTGCCGACTCCTTGGTGACCAATCTTTACTCCCAAGCCGGAAAATGCAAGGTTCCGAGCATTGTCTACCCCTGCGATATAGCGCCGGAAATGGAAACCACCGCGCCGGGCGGCAAAGTCATGGTTTATCCGCGTAAAATCGATCTGGAAGGCACGGCCAAATTGCGCACCTTTGAATACACGAGCGTCGTTGAAAGCGTCGATGAATTGATCGTCAAAGTCAAAGAACGGCTACAATCGTTAACATGAGCGAACATATCCTCTTTCTTACCGGCAAACTGGCGGAAAAGCAGCTGCGTAGCATCCTCGAAAAAATGCAGCCGAAATTCACCTATACCGTGCATCAGCTGGGGCTTAAAGTCGCGGCGTTGATGACCGCAGACATGATAGGCCGCCGCTTGACCGACACTTTCGGCGCCGACCGCATACTGGTGCCCGGACGCTGCCGCGGCGATCTGGAAGCCTTGTCCAAAGACTTAGGCATGCCGATTGAGCGCGGCCCGGACGAACTGAAAGACTTGCCGATGTTTTTCGGCCACGCCGCACACAAGATTGATTTAAACAACTACAACGTCAAAATCTTCGCCGAAATCGTCGATGCGCCCAATGTCAGCGTCGAAGAGGTGGTCAAACGCGCCTATTACTACAAGCACAATGGCGCTGACGTGATCGACATAGGCTGTCTGCCGAGCACCGATTTTCCGCACATGGAAGACATCATCCGCACCTTGAAACAGGAAGGCTTTACCGTCAGCATCGATTCGTTGGAGTCGGACGACTTGCTCAGGGGCGGCAAGGCGGGCGCGGACTACATGCTCAGCTTGCACGAAAGCACGTTATGGGTTGCCGACGAAGTCGCGGCGACGCCGATTTTAATCCCGGAAAAACATGAAGACTTGGCTTCGCTGGACCGGGCTATAAAAATCATGCAGGCAAAAAACCGGGACTTTATCGTCGACCCGATTTTAGACCCGCTGCACTTCGGCTTCACGCAATCCATCGTGCGCTATCACGAGGTCAGGAAGAAGCATCCCGATATTGAAATGATGCTCGGCGTCGGCAATATCACCGAACTGACCCATGCCGATACCGTAGGCATGAATGCGTTGCTGCTGGGCATCTGCTCGGAACTCAACATCAACAGCATTCTGGCGACCGAAGTCAGCAAGCATGCCTGCCGGGCGGTCAAGGAAGCCGATCTGGCCCGCCGCATCATGTTTGCGGCGAAAGAGCATAACATGCTGCCCAAACATATCGATCCGGGTTTAATGGCCTTGCATGAAACCTCGCCCTTCCCTTACAGTCTGGATGAAATCAAGGAACTGGCCGGGCAAATCAAAGACCCCAGTTACCGCGTACAAATCAGCACCGAAGGCGTACATATTTTTAACCGAGACGGATTGCACAGCGCCACCGATCCATTCGACCTGTTTCCAAAACTGCATGTCGAAAACGACGGCGGCCACGCTTTTTACCTGGGCGTTGAACTGGCCCGCGCCGAAATAGCCTGGCAGTTAGGCAAACGCTACACCCAGGATCAAGCACTGCAATGGGGCTGCGCAACCGACACCTCAGAATCCACCGTCGACCTGCACACCTTTAAACCGGCCGGAACCACTTTCGCCGCGCCCGCTCCCGGCGGGCCTGCGGCATACACACCATCCCTGGCGATAAAAAAGCACTAATGATTCAAGAAACCATAGTCACCACCCAAAACAGTTCAGGCGTGGCGCATATTGCGCCTATGGGCATACATTTATCCGCTGAAGCGCAAGACGAATTCATCATCCTGCCGTTCCGCCCTTCAACCACGCTCAATAACCTGCTGGACAGCAAAACCGCAGTTATCAATTATTGCGACGACGTGCGGGTATTTGCCGGCTGCCTGACCGGGCGGCGCGACTGGCAGTTAAAACCGGCGAAGAAAATCAACGGTCAAGTGCTGGCCTGCGCATTGGCCCATACCGAAGTCGAACTGGTTCGCGTCGAAGACGACGAGACCCGGCCCAAATTATTCTGTAAAGCCGTGCATACCGTTAATCATGCGCCCTTTAAAGGCTTTAACCGCGCCCAGTATTCGGTGCTGGAAGCGGCGATTTTAATCAGCCGGCTAAACATGCTTCCGCTGGAAAAAATACAAGCTGAAATCGACTATCTGCGCATTGGCCTGGAAAAAACAGCGGGGGACCGGGAGCTGGAAGCTTGGGGTTGGTTGATGTCTGTCATTGAAAACCATACAGTAAACCAAGCGAAAACGGCTGAGGCAAAAACCGGAGTTAAGCCATGACCGGAATGCTCGCCAGCGTCAACAGCGTAGAAGAAGCCTTGCAGGCGCTAAGCGCGAACGTCGATATTATCGACCTGAAGCAACCGGCTTTAGGCGCTTTGGGCGCGCTGGAAACAGACCTGGTCAAAACCATTGTTGATGAAATCGATGGCCGTTGTCCCGTCAGCGCAACCGTTGGCGACCTGCCGATGCAGCCGGAGATCGTTTACCAGGCGGTCAAAGCGATGGCCGAAACCGGCGTCGATTATGTCAAAATCGGTTTTTTCCCCGGCGGCGACTGGCAGGGAACGATTGAAAAACTCGCTACGTTGCCGCAAACGCTGAACTTAATCGCCGTATTATTCGCCGATACCCAACCGGATTTAGCCGTGGTAGACTCGCTCGCCGATGCCGGTTTCAAAGGCGTCATGCTCGACACCATGAACAAGGGCAACGGTTCTTTAACCCAGGTCATGGCGAAAACCGGCATAGCCCGATTTGCCGGTCTGGCAAAAGACCGGCAACTGCTCTGCGGACTGGCCGGTTCGCTCAGACTGGACGATATAGCCGCACTGATGCCCCACCAGCCTGATTACCTGGGTTTCAGGGGCGCATTATGTCAGGAACACAACAGGACAGCGCAATTAAGCAGGTCGTCAATCATGCAGATAAAACAAGCTATAGATACTCAGAACCTGCTCCAGGCAGAAAACCGCATTTTAATTGCCGATGACAGTGAAATAAACCGGCTGATACTGGGCAACATGCTTGAACTGAGCGGCTACACCGTAGACGCCGCCGCCGACGGTGCCGAAGCGTTGCAATTCATCAGCGAAAACCGCTATCAAATGGCGCTTATCGATCTCAGCATGCCGGTCATGTCGGGACTGGAGATGATAAAAATCCTCAGAAGCCGACATAACCCGCTAAAAGTCGCCGCCATCAGCACGTTTGCCGACAGCAACCAAAAGACCGAAGCGCTGGCCGCCGGGTTCGATTACTGCTTAACCAGACCCATCGATGAAGAACAATTGGTTGCGCTGATAAATCTACGCTAGGAGTCTGTCGGATAGGTATTGTTCCGATCTCTCGGGTGGATATTATTAGAGTGTATTGATTTCGAAATATTTATCAAAATGGTTTTTTAACGTCATCAAACGGCCTTTTCCTATAACCAGCGGGATAACATTCATATCAATTCGCTAAATTAGACAGACTCCCAGGCGTTTTTTTGCAACGCATGATCAACAGGATCAATGCAGTTGGTGAAGCTCCAACCGGCGCAGTTTCGGCGCCAGTTTTGCCGTCGCGGCAACTACAGTCAAGGTCATCACTCCGCCGAACACTACCGACGGCGCCAGCCCCATCAGGCGCGCAGCAATACCCGATTCAAAAGCCCCCAGCTCGTTGGATGAGCCGATAAAGATGCCGTTGATAGCGGAAACCCTGCCACGCATGGCATCGGGCGTCGCCAGTTGCATAATGGTCGTGCGCATAACCACGGAGACTCCGTCGCAAACACCGGAAAGTATCAACGCCAGCCCGGCAACCCAGAAGTTTGTTGATATGGCAAAGAAAATCATGCAGAAGCCGAACCCTGCCACAGCTGTCAGCAGCCAACGCCCGGCGTGCAGGTTGATCGGATGGCGGGCTAGCACTAGCCCGGTTACCACGGCGCCGACGGCCGGCGCGGCGCGAAGAATCCCAAGCCCCTCGGGACCGTAATGAAAGATGTCGTGAATGAACGCAGGCAGCATGGAAACCGCGCCGCCGAACAGCACGGCGAACATGTCCAGCGACTGCGCGCCCAGGATGATCTGATTGCTGAACACAAAGCGCAGTCCCTCGGCGATGCTGGTGAAAATAGGTGCGCTGGCCGCTGCGGGAGGTTCCTCGACACGCAGTGACAGCAACGCCACTGCGGCAACCAGACACAGGCCGGCTGCAACGCCGTAAGCGGCAGTCTTGCCTGCCCATCCGACCAGGATGCCGCCTATCGCAGGCCCGACCACGAGTCCAAACTGGAACACGGCACTGCCGATTCCCGAGGCCCTGGCATAGTGTTCACGCTGTAAAACCAAGGCGAACATCGCGCTATACGACGGACCGATAAACGCGCGCGCCACTCCGGTAAAGGCGATAGAGCCGTAGATCCACAACGCAGGATTGCCGCCTATCCAACCTGCCGCCACTGCTGTCAGTGTCAACGCGGTCAGAAACAGCATCAGGCAGGCGAACACACCGAACATGCGCCGAGAATGGTGATCTACCGCATAACCGGCAAACAACGCGCAACAGAAGTAGGGAACGACCTCAGCCAATCCGACCAGACCCAGGGCCAGTGTGTCATGCGTCAGCTCGTAAATATGCCAACCCACCACGATCGCCATTATTTGGTAGGCGAGAACGATTATGACGCGAAAAGATAACAGCTTGAGAAAAGGATTGGGTTTAACAAAAAATTGCATGAATGTCTGATGATTAATAGCGGCTTGCCTGCCCAAGCAAAGCAACGGAGTCAAAATAAGTTCTGAGTGTACTATTTCTAGGAGAGAGCGATTTGGCACACCCGCGAACCCTTAGGAACGTGTATGAAATAACTTGAGCAAGTTTTATTTTTCATTTTTTAACCATGAAGGACATGAAGCGGCATGAAATTAAGTCTTCATGTCCTTCATGCTCTTCATGGTAATTGCCTAAATTAATTTAGGCACGATCCTTAGTTTAACGGTATCTCCCCCCAAATGGTTTTTTATGTTTTGTTTTGAATAAAATCGTTTTACCAAAGATAAGCACTCGCCATTTTTCCCATTATTTCAAACTCGAATACTCTTTTTGCCGCAGTGCCGGCGACGCCATAGCAAACGTGTAAGGGCAGTAAGTGCTCTGCTCTTGGATGGCAGAATCTTGCGGCCGGGGCGCTATCCCAGTTTTTCAACCGGTGTTCCCGCTCCGCTTCAGTCAACTGACTGTTAGTGCAGGTATCAATCAGCCATTGCTCGAAGGACTCATTCATAGATCGGGCTTCTTTTGTCGATGGCGCAAAAAATTCCTTGAGATTATGGAATGAAAACCCGGAACCAATAACAAGAACGTTCTCTTGTCTCAAATCAGCCAAGGCCTTGCCAATCTGGATATGCTCTTCGGGCTGCAAGCTATCGACCAGAGACAATTGGACACAGGGGATATTTGCATTGGGATACATAAGCTTTAATGGCACAAATAAACCATGATCAAAACCTCGCCGGTTGTCTAACTTTGCGTCAATACCGGCTTTTTCCAACAGATTAAAAATCTTATTCGCCAGCTCAGGCGAGCCCGGTGCAGAATACTCGATTTCATAGGATTCTTTGGGAAACCCATAATAATCGTATATCAATGCAGGAGATGCCCCGCTGGTAATGGTTGGCTTTCCCTCTTCCCAATGCGCGCTAATGACTAAAATAGCGCTGGGCTTTGCAAGCGTTCGAGTAATCTCCCTAATAATATTGATCATGTTCCGGTGGCCTTTATCTCCAAGCAAGGGTAAAGGTCCTCCTCCATGAGAAAGGTACACAACAGAACTGGGTAAACTATTTGATTCGCTGTTCATGATTGCTTGGCCAATGTGCGTATTACTGTGATCGCCCCGGTTACCAAATGATACTTGTGTAACCTGTATGCAAGTAAGCGCTTCAAATCCACGATGAGGGCGGTCTGGAAAGTCGGCGACGAATCGTTACAACGCGCGAGCAGGCGCGTCGTACTCCTTAATAACGATAACAGTAACCTGTTACCGTTGTTTATTTATATTCTGATATGGGGCTTTAACCAAAGGTTTATTCCTTGACGGCTTCAACGGCAATGGTAAGGGTAACTTCGACAGGCTCAGGACGAACGGTAACATATTGATTCCGTTCGTGGTGAGCTTGTCGAACCATGAACGGAAGCATTTTGTTCAGCACTTCCTTAGATAACGGCTAGCCAATTCTGGGTTCAAGACAAAACCAGCGGTCCGCTGCCTGGGGGCTGATGTTCGTTCTGTAACCGCGTTGTTACGCACCGCCTCGATAAATTCCGAATAGGGAATCTCGTTTTGCTGATTGTATGCAAAAGAAGTGGCATTAAACGCCGCAAACATCGTAATGCCCATCACAACCGGTATGAACAACGGCGGGATTAATAACTTTTTCATGGGCGTCGCCTCCTAAGGCAAAGGGCAAAAATGCGCTGATTCGATGTTTGATTTTTTTCGCCTTTCAAGACGGAGGTTAGCCTCGTATTCGTCGCCACCGACCGTGGTATAAAAAAGACCCGCATCACCGATTCGCCACTTGGCGAACGAATCTACAATCACGTTATTTCGGAGGTAAGAAACGCTCGGACTTGGTGTCCAAGGTCAGCACACGCGCATCAAATGCACTGACTTTATTGATGATGAGAGTCTTAAAAAAATGGAGTCCCGGTGTAAAGTCGCAGGCAACCATTTCCCCGAGACAATAAAGGATGGCTTTACGGCCATCCTTTATTTAGAGCGATTAGTGGTTAGCCGCGTAGAGCTGTTTGATTTCTTTATACCGGTTTAAAGCATCAGCCAAAGACTCTTTCGCCGCTTGTGGCTCATTGTTCGACAAAGCCGTGCGCGCTTGCTTCAACACATTGCTGGCTTGATTGCGTTTTAAATCAAGCACGTTATTGGCAATATCTTTTTGCAATTGGCGGGCATCGGTGACCATATCGATAACCGCTTCGTTGCTAGCTCCAGTGTCCAGAGCGGCTTTAGCCTCTTCCACTTTCGCCAGCGTATTGTCGATAGCCGCCCTAACGTCTTCATACGATGGATTCGCTACCGCAAAAGCGGTTGATGTCATTGCAGTCATAACAATAGTAGCCAGGATTTTTTTCAATGTGTTCATGGGGTAAACCTCATAGTTGATAAACAGAATATTGATACTTAACGATTCATGAACTTTGCTGTAAGAAAGATTCAAGTCCTTCGCTAGGTATGGTTATAGTCTAGCAGATTTAGTTCTGATTAGAACTATTATTTGTCCTAATCAGGACTAATTTTTTATGGACCTGTTTTTCCAGTCGGCAACCCCACTCGCACTTGTCGATATAACTGTTATTTATCAAAGTATTATATTCGCACGCCTACAAAATTAAGCAGTCCCTGACTACGCTTGCCTGAAGCTGCATCGTCGGCAAGTCTTGCCGAAAACACCAAAAATAACCCGGTGCATAGGCAATAAATAAGATAAATGTTTTGACGGTAGAGCGGATGTGATGAGCTTACCGACTTGCTGCATAATCTTTAAAAATCTTGAGGTTAAATTTAGTTAGGGTTACTATTTCGTACTAGCTAAAACAATAAACTGTAAAAATATGACTTCTACCTCAACATTCCCAACCGTGCTGCGTGAACTATTAAGGACGCATCAAGCGTTTTTAGCCTATGCAGCAACCCATGTTCACACGCTGGATCTGACGCTGCCGCAATACGACATCATCATCACCTTAGGCGACACGCCCGGTATGACTTTCAAAAAACTGGGCGAGAAAACATTAATTACCAAAGGGACGTTAACAGGCGTAATCAGCCGCCTGGAAGACAAAGGACTGGTGCAACGGGTGGCTTCGGAAACGGACGGCCGCAGTCAGATTGTGCGATTGACTGCGACGGGTGAGGCTTTATACGAACGCACTTTTCCCGAGCATCTGGTATTCATTAACCGGATATTTAATGACTACTCCCCGGAGGACGTAGAGAACCTTGAATCCGCTCTGTTGCGGTTACACGAAACTGTAACCACATTGCGCAGCAACGGGAGCGGAAAGCTTGCCGATGAAACCGATGAGTAGACCATTATTTGTAAAGCGCTGAACTTGATCTGCCAGTTTCAAAACATTTGTTGTAACTATTCAGCACGAAGCACAACATCCCTCTCCTGCTGGAGAGGGTAGGGTGAGGAGAATCAAAAAAAGCTTTTTGCTATTTAAATTCTCCTCACCCCGGCCCTCTCCATCAGGAGAGGGAGCAAGTTCTCCGCGATTTTCGATTTGCTGAGTAGTTACCATTTGTTTAGATTGAACCTGACACTGACGGTCTCAGTTGGGCCATAAACTGCCTGTAGTGACTGGCGGCTTTATGACGATGAATAATGGCAGAATGAAGTACGGTAAAGCTTGGGCGAAAGTCTGGAAGCCTATATATGATAAAAAGCATTACCCTCTGCACATCACAAAAATCAAACCTTATAAACAGGTTCAATATAATTACGTTATCAAATCCAATATTTCAAACCATTGGTATTTGATATTGCCAGGAGACATTTTCTGAAACAATCCTTTTATGACCTAAATTATTCCGATTTAGAAACAATTATAAATCAGAATAATTTAAACCCCTCAGCAGCGACAGTTCTTTTTAATTGGCATTATAAGAAAAAAGAAGGCACTCAATGCCATGATAAAATTTCCAAATGTGCATCGGCCTTTTTTCAAAATAATTTCGACTTTTCTCTACCCGAAATCGATACGGTTCATGAGTCAAAAAAAGATCGAACGGTAAAATTTCTTTTTAAGCTTAAAGACAATCATAAAATTGAAACCGTCCTTATTCCGTTTCATAATAAATATTCTATTTGCCTTTCATCGCAGGTTGGCTGTGCAATGAATTGTTCTTTTTGTTTTACCGGAAAACAAGGACTTAAAAGAAATTTGACTACAAGTGAAATTGTTGGTCAGTTTCTACAGGCCTGGCGTTGGTTAGCGGAAAACAGGCCTGGAGAAGAGAGAATTTTAAATATTGTTTTTATGGGACAAGGCGAACCATTACATAATTTTGATGCCGTTAAAAAAGCGTGCGAAATATTTTTATCAAAACACGGAACTTCAATCGGTGTTCAAAAAATTACTATTTCAACGGCTGGTTATATTCCTGGACTTAAAAGATGGAGCCAGGAAATTCCTGGAGTAAACCTTGCGTTATCTCTTCATTCACCCTTTGAAGAAAAAAGGAATGAACTTATTCCCATTAATATAAAATATCCGTTAGATGAAGTGCTGACATATATTGACAAGATACCTTTAAATAAAAAGCAATTTATTACTTATGAATATATTCTGATAAAAGATTTTAATGATTCTCCAGATGATGCTAAAAAATTGGGAACGATATTGGCTGGTAAAAGCGCTTATATAAACTTAATTCCTTTTAACTCATTCCCAGGATCACATTACAATCGTCCGGATTTGGATAAAATTGAAAAATTTAAAGAAGTTTTAGATACTTTTAAAATCCCGACTTTAATAAGAAGCGCTAAAGGCGATGACGTATTAGCAGCATGCGGACAACTCAATTCTAAAAATTAAATAGCCCGTAGCCTGTAGGGTGGGCAAACAGCTTTATCGTTTGCCCACCGTTTAGCGAATAAAAGCGGTGGGCAGAAATACGTTGCCCACCCTACGAGACTACGCGATTTATATAGGAATGGTGGATTGAATTTGAGAATAGAAAGTATTGTACGAAGTCTTTTTATAGGAGTATTGTTATTTCGGCAGTCTGATTTTGAATTTCACATAACAAAAAACGTTAGACATATCACCTAAAGAACAGTGTAGAATAATCCAAAATTTATCCGATTGAAAAATTTAGCCGGAATGTAAATCTATCAAAAATAAAAGTAAAGGACAGTACTGCTTACCCCTGTCCTCGCGAAGCGAATCGTTCTTAATTGAATGAATAACCTAATTAAATAAGGAGTGAGGTAATTGGCTTGGGCAGAGCTGGAACATTCAAAAAAAGCCGTAAGAAGGGCTGGTGATTGTCTTATCCGAGGACCTGGAGCTACGGATATTTTCGAATATTTTGAAGCTTATGATGTTTTGTCAAATTGGCGTTCATCTCACGCATATCCAATTCAGTCAATGTTGGGCTATTTTCGTAAGAAAGCATTTGAGGTTGACGGAAATTCAATTATTGTACAACGACTAAAAAGAACCCCCTCGATACTGGCTAAGCTTCTTAGGGAAGCTGACATGAAGCTTGATCGAATGGAGGATATCGCCGGTTGTAGAATTGTTGTAGCTAATCAAGCAAATGTATATGAAGTTCGGAAAAGAATTACTCAAGGCAGCACTCGAAATAGTCTGCATAGAGAAAGAGATTATATTAAACACCCTAAGCCATCTGGTTATCGTGGAATACATCTGATCTATCGATATAACGGCAAGAAAAAAGAATATGCCGGACACTCGGTTGAATTACAAATTCGCAGCAAGGTGCAGCATTCATGGGCAACAGCAGTAGAAGTTGTTGGAACTTTTACCGGTCAATCTCTTAAAGCTAGTCAAGGACACGAAGCTTGGTTGAGTTTTTTTAAATTGGCAAGTATTGCTTTTGAAGATATCGAGAATAAAAAAGTTAAAAAAAATGCCAGTTCGACAGATCGCGCCGAATTGATTAAGTACATTGATCAAATTGGGGTGCTCCCAAGATTGAAAGCATTTGCCGTATCAACTAAACATCTTGGTAATGACAAAAAGGGAGATTATTTTCTATTGGTATTAGAAATAGATAAGTCAAATATTCAACTCCGTAGATTCTCAGCAGAAAAAATAGATCAAGCAACGGAGCAATATGCAAATCTAGAAAAAGAGTTTAAAGATAATGCTAATAAAGATGTTGTTTTGGTCTCTGCGGAGTCAGTGCGTGGTTTGAAAATGGCGTATCCAAACTATTTTGCTGACACAACAGAATTTGCAAAAAATATAGAACGACTAATAGAAGCTAACAAAATATTTAATTCCGTAAAATAACATTATCAGTTAAGAAAAAACTCCGCATAATGCAAGTTATGCAAAAAGCCCCGGTATCATTCATTTTACATAGGGCGTGAGTACAAGGCCGGAGTGCCAGTAATAGGTTGATAGTGATACTTTGTCAGTGACCGCTGTAGGAAGCTTTAAATCCATATCCGAATGTCTCAAAGGAGTCGAACTGAGACAGTCAATGTCTAATGCAGTTGAGGCTAATTTTGGCAATTGTCAGACAAGTCCAGCGTTTTACAATCATTCAACTCCCCTACCCCATTGCCCCGCATAAAAGCGTTCATTCAGTGCGGCCCTGGAACGAGCGGCTAATTCAGTTTCCTTGAAATCGTCATCAAGCACATCCGCATCGACTTGATAGCCGACGGTCATCATTGCCATCGGCCTGTAATCGCCCGGAAGATTAAAAACGGCTCACCAATGACCCTTTCCGGTTGAAAGCGACGGTCTCACTATATCACTGGCTATGCAACTTTTCCTGCAACCATACTTTTATAAGTGACTGGTAGGGTACATCCCGCGAATTAGCGGCGGCTTTGATCGAATCAAGAAGGTGCTGAGGAAGTCTCAGTGAAATCGTTTTTGTCGTTGGCTTTAAGTTAGGGAGCACTACCCGCTGGGCTTTCGTCCAATCCATATAGTCTGTGGAATCATGCGTTTCCCAAAACGCCTGCTCTTCGGCTTCATTGGCGAATTTTGGAATTGTTTTAAGTTGTTTGCTCATAAATTTTGCGCTCCTTTCTGTGCATGTCTCTGGCTGATATAACACGTATACTCTCGCCAGCATTACGCAGGGTGAATGTGATATGCAACATCCGAACTTCGTTTGTCTTACCTAGTGCGTGAAAGCGGCACTCGCCTTGACTGTGTTTAGTATCGTCAATTACAAGTAGTGGTTCATTGAAGAAAACCTGCTCTGCTTCAGCCATTGAAACGCCGTGCTTGTCGTTCTTGCGAGCGTTTCCTTCATCCCAATCGAATTCTGTAATTTTAGTAAAATCAATCATAAACGTATATTATGAAGGTATACAATGAAAATCAAGTCTATCTGTTTTAATGCTCATTAATTCTACTTTTTCAGATTCAATGGACGCACATTTTAGGATCGTCATTCCGGCAGGGATTGCCGGAATCCAGGCTCCATGGATGGATTTTAGCTTACCATCCCTGGCACTGGATCCCCGCTCCCGGCGGGGATGACGAGCTTGCGCATAATATGACAAAGTAGAATTAAACATCTCCAACTTGCTACATGGGAGTTATGTACGTGCCAAATTGGTTCGCTGTAATCGACTGGCCATTGGGTATGCTGTCATTCGGGAGTCTGGAGTGCGTGGCTGCTCAGGGTCGAACTGAGATAGTCAATGCCTGATGCGGTTGAGGCTAATTTTGGCAATTGTCAGATCAAGTCCAGAGTTTTACAAATCATTCAACTCCCCTGCCCCATTGCCCCACATAAAATCTTTCATTCAGCGCGGCCCTGGAACGAGCGGCTAATTCGGTTTCCTTAAAATCGTCATCAAGCACATCCGCATCGGCTTGATAGCCGACGGCCATCATTGCCATCGGCCTGCAATCGCCCGGAAGATTAAAAACCTCTCGGGCTTTTTCAGCATCGAAACCGCCCATTTGATGTACACACATTCCCATCGCAGTAGCCTGCAAGCACAAGCTGACGCTGGCCGCTCCGGTGTCATACATCGCCCAGCGGTTAGGTTGGCCGTTATGATTGAAATTTTCCATTGCCACAGCAAGTATCAACACCGGGGCGTTCTTCGCCCATCGCCGGTTCTTTTCAGCCAGGATTGAAAACGCATGTTGCCAGCCGGTTTCATCGGTGACTTTATCGCACACCACAAACCGCCAAGGCTGGTCGTTAAAACAAGACGGCGCCCAATGCGCGGCTTCCAGCAGCGCCAGCAAATCGTCATGACTTACCGGTTTGTCAGCATCAAAAGCCCTGGGACTCCAGCGGGCCTGGATAATATCGTGGATTTTTACACGGGTTGTTGCCGATTTTTGCTGCATGTTTGTCTCCTTAGTCTGGTTAGATAAAAGCTCCCTCTCCTGCTGGAGAGGGTTGGGGGTGAGGAGAATAAAAATAAGGAAAAAACCTTATTTGATCCCCTCATCCTAACCTTCTCCCTGAGGGAGAAGGGACTGTCCATCCTTAAATTTAATGGCAGTGACGCAGCCCGTGGGAACGCAGCCTGAACCGCTCTGGGGCGGCGTCCCTGACTGGATTTCCACGCGGAGCGTGCAAAACCTAAGCTGAAGTTATTTTGGCGAAATCCTACTGCGTCAACACGCCGTCACGATAATCGCGAAACGCCTGTTCGATTTCTTCGTTGCTGTTCATCACAAACGGGCCTGCTTGCACCACCGGCTCGTTTAACGGTAACGCAGCTAACACCAGAAATTGCGCCGATTGATCTTGTGTTGCCAGCTGTAGGTTATCGCCGTTTTGTAACTGCCCGAGTTGTCCGGCTTTTAAGACCTTGTCCGAGGCGCCGACAGACAGCTCGCCTTTGTAAACATAGACCAAGACGGTGTGTTCCGCGCCTATCGGTATATCCAGCTGCTGCTTGGGGCTTAACGACACATCGAAATACAACGGCTGTGTCGATACGCCTGTTACCGGGCCGGATATTTTTTGTGTTTCGCTCACATAGTTACCGGCGATAACCTTGAGGTAACCGCCGTCCGCCAATGTAACGCTAGGGATATTCGCGGCGGCAAACTCCTGGTAATGCGGCGGCTTCATTTTTTCTTTGGCAGGCAGATTAATCCATAGCTGAAAGCCGTGTAACAAGCCGTTTTCCTGTTCCGGCATTTCCGAATGGATAATGCCGTGCGCGGCCGTCATCCATTGCACGTCGCCTGCCCGCAGATGCCCTTCATGCCCCAGATGATCGCGGTGCAACATCGCGCCTGCCAGCATATAGGTCACGGTTTCAAAGCCGCGATGCGGATGATCGGGGAAGCCGCCGACATAGTCCGTCGCCTCATCGGAGCCGAACTCGTCCAACAAAATAAAAGGATCGAAAGCGTTTTTTTGCTGCTGACTGACGATGCGTTTCAACTTAACACCGGCACCATCCGAGGTGTTTTGCCCGCTTATTACAGCCGCGAGTTGTCGTGTTTGCTTATTCATCTTTCGCCTCCAGTTTTATCTCGATCAGAGCATCCAGCGAGTACTGTCCGCCACCGATAAATATCAGCGCCGTGCTTGCCGATAATAAAGCCAACGCATATTCAATACCATGCGTATCCAGAAAAAAGCCGTGCCCCCAATGCACCCAAAACAGTGCAACCAGCATCGTCAGCGCATTAATGATCGCCGCAGGACGCGTCAACAGACCCAGAATTAACGCGACGCCGCCAAAAAATTCGGCGCTGCCCGCCAATAACGCCATCGCAAACCCTGGAGCCAACCCCACCGACGCCATCCATTGCCCGGTTCCGTCCAATCCGTAACCGCCGAACCACGCGAATAATTTTTGGCTGCCATGCGCAGCCAGAATCAAGCCGATAGGAACACGTAATATCACAGCTTCCAAACCCGCGTTAGAATCCAATGTTTTATTGATTAAATTTTTCATGATACCCTCTTAAATGTTAAAGAATTTGAAATGTCGAGATCATTATAGAATTGGCCGGAATAATAAAAAGCGATCAATTTTGCTTAATAGATTCAGAATATTTGAACAATAAAAACGGGCAAACAGCATGAAATACCCTATCACCCTCGATGCGCTGGAAGTACTGGATGCGATAGCCCGGAAAGGCAGCTTTGCCGCAGCGGCTAACGAATTGTTTCGGGTGCCTTCGGCAATATCTTATACCGTGCAGAAACTGGAACAAGATCTGGATGTGGTGTTGTTTCGCAAGGAAGGCAGAAAAGCCGTATTGACCGAGACCGGAAAAGTGTTGCTTGAACAAGGCCGGGAAATCCTGGACGCAACCGAACGCCTGGCGATAGCCGCCAAGAAAACCCATAGCGGCTGGGAACCTGTTTTCAATATCGCGATAGATTCTATTTTAAGCTTTGACTTCATCTACCCGTTAATAGCCAGGTTTTATGAGGTACTGCCGGATATCGAAATCAATATTTACGAGGAAGTGCTGGGCGGCGCGCAAGAAGCGATAACCAGCAACCGGGCCGATCTGGTCATCGGCACAGGCGCTGAAGCAACACCGAGTCAAGGCATTAAATACCAAAAGATCCGGCAGATCGAATGGGTTTTCGCCGTTGCGCCGGGCCATCAGCTGGCCCAAGCACCACTGCCGCTTTCCCGGCAGCTGATTGAACAACACCGCTTTATCGTGGTCAGGGATTCATCAAGGAATCAGGCTCCGCAAAGCCATCGGGTATTCAGCAAGCGTCCGGTATTGAGCGTACCGTCGGTGGAAGAAAAAATACACGCCTTATGCTCAGGCTTGGGAGTCGGCTTTTTACCGGCTCACCGGATTCAGGATAGGCTGGAACAAGGCCTGCTGATCGCGCTGCCTGTAGAAGACACGATACCTGTAGACACGCTTAACATGGCCTGGAAAACAACCAATAAAGGTAAAGTCCTGCACTGGTTTATCGAGCAGTTATCGGGGCATGATTTCATTTAAGATTTTTTACTCACCACGAACGACTGCATGGACGCAGGAGGTAGAGCAATGCAGGAGCAATTGCCGAGGCACGAAGGACACGAAGAAAACATAAAACTTCGTGTCCTTCGTGCCTTCGTGGTGAATTAATTAACTACCTACACCGGCTTTTTTGCCTGCCTATTGCCGTCAATAATCTTCTGAATCAATACTTCGACGCCATCCAGCTGATGATCGTAAACTTCGGTTTTATAGGCCGTAGCGGGCGTCGTGGTTAAAGGCTCCAGCACCGAGCGGCCAGGATGCGAGGTATCGATCCGCACCACCGCCGATAGCCGCGGACGCAACGGATTGGCCTTTAGTTCCTCGGCACGCAAGCCGATCCGTACCGGCACCCGCTCGACGATATGGATATAGTTGCCGGTGGCGTTATCCGGCGGCAACAGGCCGAACACGCTGCCGGTACCTGCGCCCAAGCCCTGCACTTCGCCGTGATAAACCATGCCGGAACCGTACAGGTCGACAGTGATTTCCACCGGCTGACCGGGCTGCACATCGGCCAGTTCGTTTTCCAGGAAATTGGCCTCCACCCATAAATAATCCAGCGGCACGATAGCCAACAACGGCGTCTCCGGTCGCACCTGCTCACCGGGCTGGATCGTGCGCTTGGCGACGAAACCCGAGACCGGCGCGACAATCTGCTGCCGGGCATTGTCCAGATAAGCCTGTTTCAGCGCGGCGACCGCCTGCAACACCTTCGGGTTATCGGCCGGACTGGTGTTTTGAATCAACGCCTCGGCTCCGCCCAATTCGGCGCGAATCTGACGAACATCGGCTTCCAGCTCGCGGACCTGAAACTCGCTGTCCTCAATCTGCTGCGCCGATACCGCCCCGTCGCCCGCCACGCTGCGATACCGGGCCAGGTCTTTCAGGCTGCGATTCAGGATCGCCTCTTTCGAGGCCAGTTTCTGGCGCAGCATGTCGGCTTGGCTGAACGCCGTTTCGATCTGCCGCACGCTATCGGCCAGATTGGCTTCGGCCCGTTCCAGAGCGACCTTCGCTTGTAATCCGTCGAGACGCACTAGCACGTCGCCCTGCTGTACATGCTGGGTGTTATCGACCCGCACATCCACCACCGTGCCGCTGGTTTGCGCCTTCAGCGGGGCCAGGTTGCCGGTGATATAGGCGTCGTTGGTGACCACGAACCGACCGGCAAAATTCCACCAATAAATCAGGTAAATCAGTCCGGCCAGCAACGCGACCGCAGTCACCAGCAACAGCCGATAGCCTCGGTGTTGTCGGCGCTGGTGAAAACCGAAGTGACGCTGGGGTTTGGTTTGGGTATTAGTCATCTTTGTCTACATTAATTGGGCATTTTCATGGTTGTATAGCTCTCGTTCCCACGCGGTGCGTGGGAATGCGATATGGGACGCGCTGCGTCCTACGTTGAAATGCCCCGCATTTCGACGCATTAACCACGACTCGCGGCGCAGCGCGCTCGTCGTTATACACATCTCGAAGTAGGCCGGAATAAGTCGGTTCGAGCGACAGCGAGAACTAGCGTTTCCGGCAAACACCTCCCGGACTGCATTCCCACGCAGCGCGTGGGAACGAGCCCCTTCGCTGCTGTTGACGCTGATGAAAGCCGAAGTAGCACTGGGATTTGGTTGGAATATTAGTCATGATTGCCCACCTTGCTGACATGAATCATATTTGTGTTTTCGTAGCCGCCGCCCAGCGCTTCGATCAATCCGATTGCAGCCAGCAGATGAGCATTGTGCATCTCGCTGGCGGTCAGCCGCTGCCGGATCAGCGCCGCGACGGCCTCGATAATGCCGTCGCGGCTGCTCAGACCGGCCCGGTAACGCTTTCCGGCCAGCTCGGCTTCAGCTTCGGCCGCTTCCAGCGCACGTTGCTGGGCCGCATCGTGTTCCAGCGTTTGCCGCCATTCGGCCAGACTGTCGGCAACCTGCTGCACGGCTGCCAGCAATGTCTCGTTGTAGCTTTCGGCGGCGGCGTCGTATGCGGCCTGCTGGTTCTTCAATTCGGCTTCCAGCCGCCCGCCTTCAAAAATCGGCAGGGTAATCGTCGGCCCCATTCCATAAGCCACGCTCGCACCGTTGGACAAAAACAAATCCTTCAGATTAAGGCTGCGCAAACCGGCGAAACCGACCAGATTGACGTCCGGGTAAAAATTGGTTTTCGCCACTTTGGTCAACTGGGCGGCGGCCTCCACGCGCCACATCGCCGCCGCCACATCGGGGCGGTGAGCTAGCAGTCCCAGAGCTATCGCTTCCGGCTTCGGCAAGAGTCCGGCGACCTTATTTTCCGCCACATGAATGGTTTTGCCCCAATCCGGCCCCTGCCCGGCCAGCGCCGCCAGCCGGTTGCGCAATCGCTGCGCCTGGTTGCGCACGCTGGTTTCGCGCTGCCGCGCCGCTTCCAGTTGCTGTTTGCCCGCATGAACCAGATCCCGGCTGGTCAATCCGCGCTGCCAGCGCAGCTCGGCCAGTTGCATTTTTTCCCCGGCTTGCTCAGTCAGCCCTTGGGCCAACTCAATGTCTTCCTCGGACGAGCACAGGCGGATATAGCCGCGTGCAATGGCTGTACTCAGCATCAGCCGCGCCATCGCCAATTCCGAAGCCTGTGCCTTCTCCTTTCCCAACGCCGACTCCAGAGCGGCTTTATCCTTGCCCCACAGATCGAGATGATAGCGAAATACCGCCGGATCGATGTACGCGCCGGTAAAAGTCTTGCCCCCGTTGGGGCCGTAAAAATCGGTTTCGGAAAAACGGCGCTGATGAAATTCGACGCCGGCGTTGATGCTGGGCAGCATCTCGGCGGCCTGAAAATCGGCTACCGCTTCCGCCTGAGTCAAGCGCGCCGCCGCCGCGTGCAGGCTTGGGCTGTCTTTCAGCGCGGTTTCGATCAGCCGGTTCAGTTCGGTGTTATGAAAATCCCGCCACCACTGCGCCCTCGGCCATTCCCGGACGATCTTCTTGGCTTGGGTGTCGCCGTTCAGGGTTTGGCTTAACTTAGGCGTATCCAGCAATTTGGCACGCGTTCCGTCTTCCGGCAGTAATGCGCAGCCGTGCAACAGCGACAAACCGGCCGCCAACACGGTTGTTTTGTTAAACCGGATCATGGCTACGGCTCCTCGATCAGATCTTCCAAAGCCGCCAGCCGCCTGTCGTCTTTAGGCCGCGCCTCGGGTTTCGGCCCGACCGGGCGAGCAAGCCAGGCTGCTGCGGCCAAGCCGGTAAACAGCCAAGCCGCCAACCGGAAGGTATCGTCCAAACCGAGAATCGCAGCATGCCGACCCGCCACTGCGGCCAGCTTGGCTGTGGCCAACTGATCGTGCAGACCGGCTGCCTGCAAGCGGGCGATAGTCTCCAGGGACTGAGCGTCGTGCAATGAAAAACTTTCGCTTAACCGGCTTTGGTGGAAGGCGGTGCGCCGCTCCCAAAATACGCCCAATAACGGCGAGGCGATGCTGCCGCCCAGTACGCGCAGCATGCCGGCCAGTTCCACCGCCTGGATTTGACGTCTCGGCGTCAAGCCGGCAAGAAACAGCGTGGTCAGCGGCACGAACAAACCGCCCAAGCAAAATCCTTCCAACACCTGAGCCCACAACGGCTGAGTAAACCAGCCGCCGCGCCCGAAAAAGTCGTAACGACTGATCAATCCGCAATACAGCGCAAACAGCAGCATGTTTAAACTGACCAGCAGGCGGGCATCGAAACGATGCACGATCCGGTGCATCATACTGGCCACCGGCTTGGACAGAAACACCAGCGGCAACAGCACACTGCCGGCCAGAAACGAGGTATAGCCGGCCACGACCTGCAAACGCACCAACAGCACCGACAACAAACCGTACATCAACATAAAACTCAGGCTGAGCATGATGCTGCCGATCGCGAAATTGCGCCGCGCGAACAGCCGTAAATCGAGTAGCGGCGAGCGTTCCGCCAGCTCCCAAACGATGAAGTAAGCCAACATCAGCAATCCGGCCAGCGTCATGACGACCAACTGAATCGAATTGTACCAATCCGAATCCTGGCCCTGATTCAGCACGGTCTGCAAACAAACCAGCACTGCGGCCAATAAGATAAAACCCAGAGTATCGAACGGCGTTTTCCGCTGAGGAGAGTGCCTGTCGAACAGCAAGGCCCAAACCAGCGCCGCCGCCAGCAGCGGCAACGGCACATTCAGGTAGAACAACCAGCGCCAGCCCAAGTGGTCGGCGATCCAGCCGCCGGCGGCAGGACCCAACGTGAACGGACTCAGCGCGGCAATGCTCCACAACGACACAGCGAAGGATTTGGACGATTCCGGGTATTCGCGCATCAGCAGGGTTTGCGACAGCGGGATGGTCAAGCCGCCGAAAAAACCCTGCAAGGCCCTGCCCGACAAAAACCAGAACAGGTCACCGGTAAAGGCGCACAGCAGCGAAGCCAATGTCATCGCAACCATTGCGGTCAAATACAGCCGGACTTCGCCGACGGCGGCCGCCAACCAGGAACTGACCGGCAGCGCCAAGGCCAGGCAGATAAAATAATAGGTCTGCATCCATCCGGCGTGACTGGGACTGACCCCCAAATCGCCGGTGGCGTGCAGGCTGACGGAGGCGAACGCGCCGGTATTGAACAACACCAGAATGTTGCCCAGCAGCAAGCCGAAATTGAGCAGGAAAAACTGTACGCCGGTCAGCGTTCGCTTGCCGATCCGGGCATTAAGGCTGTCGTGGGTTAATGTCGCCCAGGCGGCGCGGGCATTTTTATCGGTTGAGGTCATGGCTTTGGAGTCTCCTTGGACTCGCAACAACGGAATGTTAACCGTATCAGTGCAAGTGCCGTGCCGGAGCCGATAAAAGCCGGTCACATCTATTTAAACCATCGACTTAATGAATTAAACAATAAAGAGCCAAACGCTATGCAAACATAAAGTCACTAAATATCGTGAATTTCACGTAATATCGTAATCAACTACAGTCAATGGTTCCGCGTAGCCGCCGGTCAGCAAGTTTGCTGTGGCGTCCCTTTATCTTGAGTTTTGGTCAACCAAGGCTGTTTGAACGTTGTTTCGGGCAGCCGGAATCGGCCGGCAGGGTGATATTGAGTTGGCGCTTACTATTGCCGGACAAGATACAGCATAAGATCGACAACGTCACGGGAGGTAAAAATATAACTCCAGACAGTCAAAAACAGTAGAAAAGCGATTAAGGGGAGCCGATTACCGTTAAGGTTATGGACAAGCTCTTCGACCAGCGCAAAAGCAAACCAGGCAACGGTAAGCCCCAAAACATTAAAGAAAACAAAAGAAAAGTCCATTATATAGCCCGTTCCGGTAATCATATAAGAAACCATATACAACAGCGGAAGGACAAACAAACAGGCCATCCAAACCCCGCCCCAGACGATAATCGGCGAAAAAAGGACCCGGCCTTTTAAGGAAGGTTTGCTAAAAGACAGCCAGCCAAACAAAACCCAAGACCACAAAATTGATAACGCCATTAATCGAACCAGCGGTTCCTTGCCGATCACAATCTCGGGTTGTTCGCCTAACGAGAAACTCTCGACTTGAGCTTCATCCCACCATGAAGGCGTTACGTTCTTTATTTCTCCACAGCCGGCGAGCAAAAGGCCGAATAAACAAGCAACAACGCATAAGGTTTTAGCTCTCATCGACTGACGCCCCAAGTAGTTGCTGCGGCAGCGTCGGCCTGTAAAAGTTCAAATAGTCAGCTGTTTTTTTTGCCGGCTTCATAAGCTTTACTGGGTTATTAATTCAATCCGAAAATAGGGGACATTTAGACGGGAACAAGCTGAAAATTTGATTTTCCTTGCAATTTAAAACTTCACCGGCGCGATGAATCAACCTCGGCCTTCCGCGAATAGGGCGTCACATCAAGCCCAACCAATACCACGCATCCGCTTATTCAAAACCAAAGCCTGCCTTACGCCAAGCCTTTGCTCCTCCTTCAAGATTGAGCAAGTTAGGATAACCTAATTCATGCAGAGACCTTGCCGCGGCATTGCCCATCGGGCCGCCCTCGCAATACAGATAAATAGCGGTATTTTTGTCTTTGGGAAGTTTGTCTTTGTATTTCTCGATTTCGTTGTAGGGAATAAAAAGATCGGTACCTTTGATATGTTGTTGCTCAGGCGTGTGAACATCAACCAGGAATATATCCTCATTTTGCATGCTCCGGTTTAACTCAGTCGCGGTTATCATTTTCAGGTAGTCCGGTTTTTGAAACCCGCAGCCGGTAACGATGAGAATAAAAGCGATGAGGAGAAATATAGTTTTAGAGTTCATAAGAACACCCGTTGGTAAACAGATAAAAGTCTGCGTTAGTTCTACTTTGTCAGACACTACGCAAACTCGTCATCCTCGCCGGGAGCGGGGATCCAGCGCCATGAACGGTAAGCTAAAATCCATCCCTGCCGGAATGACGATTCTGGATTGTGCGTGCATTGAATCTGACAAAGTAGAATGAGAAAACCCAGAGATAAACGGTTATATCGTGCTGGAACGAGGCTGCTGTTTTTCAGGCGGGGCCGCTTTTTCCAGCTGACGGCGGAATTCGTCCAATTGCCGTATCAACTCATCACTGAAGGATTTGATTTGTTTCTCAAACAAAGGAATCTGTTGTTCCAGTTCCTTGTTAATGGTTTCACCTATCGCCCGCAAGCTTTTAAAAATGTCTCCGAACGGCAAGTTTGAAAGATTATTGAGCGTTCGCTGATAATCGACTTTCCATAGATCGTTTTCTTTTAATAAGACGGTATCAAAAGACAACTCCTTTCTGTTCTCAGGTTTTTTTAAGGTCATGACCGTTGCGACCGTTGCATTGGAGCCGTCGATTAAAATCGCCCCGGTCTTTACTGTCGCTTCTTCCAGGTTTTGCTGTTTAGTCACCAGATGCCGAGTTTCTTGAGTAGCATATTCTCTGGCCGAGTCGAGATTGCCTTCCGCCATCGCCACCCAAAATGCCGTGGCAACCTGCTCTGGAGTTAATGCGGCCTGACAGCCGCTTAACAAGAGCAATAGCGTTAAAAGTCCCGTCAATCCAACCGGGCTTTTCTTGGTGTGACAACAAGGGAGGTTCTTTGATAAAACGTTAGTTGTCGCCATCGAAACCTCCGGGAATTTGCAGCAAATTCAAGACAAATTTTCAAACACAAAGATGGGAACAGCCCCATTGATTCTTGCTTTAATCCAACAAAAACAACAAATTAACTAATCCCCAGGCAACCCCGCCCGCTGCCGGAATCGTCAAAACCCATGCCCAAACAATCCGTTCGATGACCGACAGTTTAAGCGCGTGAGGATTCTTCGCAAAGCCTACGCCCATAATCGCTGTTGAAATGCTGTGCGTGGTGGAAACCGGCATGCCGAAATGGGCGGCGGTCAGCAGAATGGTCGCTGAGCTGGTTTCGGCCGCGAAACCGTGTATCGGGTGCAACTTGACCATTTTATGGCCGAGAGTCTTGATGATACGCCACCCGCCTACCCCGGTACCCAGCGCCATGACCAAAGCACAAGTGCAGGCAATCCAGGTATCGATGTCTTTTTCTCCGCCATCCGGCTTTAAAAATTCGGCCCACTGCGGCAACTGATCGAGCGTACCGGCGCTGTTGGCGGTAAAAATGGCTAACGCGATGATGCCCATGGTTTTTTGCGCATCGTTGCTGCCGTGCGCAAAGCCCATATAGCCGGCCGACAAAAGCTGGGCTTTGCCGAATAATGCATTAACCCATTTTGGGCGGGCCAATCGCTCCATAACGCCACCGGCCGAATTCATGCCGCTGATGATAGCCATCAAGCCGCCCATGATAACGATACCCAAGGTAAAACCGACAACCGGCGAACTGATCATCGGAAGCACGACTTTCCAAAGCAGTCCTTTATTTTCGGTCCAGACTGCGGCGGTTTTCGACCAGATCAACACATCGAAATTATTGTGGCCGGCAGCAAGCGCAGCGCCGCATAAGCCGCCGATCAAGGCATGGCTGGAAGAGGACGGCAGCCCCAACGCCCAGGTAATCAGGTTCCAGATAATTGCGCCGATCAGCGCACAGATCAGGACTTCGGAGGTGATATTCACCAGGCCGGTATCCACCAATCCCGATGAAATGGTTTTAGCCACTGCGGTACCCGATAACGCGCCGACCAGATTGGTCACTGCGGCGAGCATGACCGCCTGGGTTGGGGTTAATACTTTGGTGGCGACAACCGTGGCAATGGAGTTCGCAGTATCGTGGAATCCGTTGATGAACTCGAATACCAGCGCTACAAAAATGACAAGCAAGAGCAAGGTCAGCATGGCAACCCTTTTATGAATTTTTTAAGGCAATGTGGTAGACGACATTGCCCGCATCTCGGCAGCGGTCAATCGCTTTTTCGAGGATTTCAAACAAATCCATTTTTACCAGGTAACGGATCGGGTCGGTCTCATTGGCGTAGGCATCCCGATACAACTCAAGTATTTCATGGTCCGCTTCGGCTTCAATGGTTTGCAGCCGGTCGTTTAGTTTTTTGATTTCATCCAAATCCATCCCTTTACGCAACAGTCTGACCATTTGTTCCAGTACTTCGCAGGCCTGTTCCAGCATCTCGGCACGGCCGGCGAAATCCACATCGCCAATACGGCCCAAGGCTACGGTATACCGCTCCGCAAATTTTTCCACGACTTTAGGGATTTTGTAGAGGGCGCTGCTAAGATCTTCAATATCTTCACGGTCGAGCACGGTAACAAAAGTATTAACTAAGGCCTCGCTGATTTGCGCGAACAAATCCTTTTCCCGGCGACGCGCCTGTTTAAACTTTTCCAATGATTGTTGCGTCGCCGGCGTGCTTAAAAGCTCGATCAATGCGCTGGTAGACGAACGCGCGGATTCGGCGCTGGCTTCAAGCAAGCCATAAAATTTATCGCCTTTACCGAAGATGGTTTGTAATGAGAACATGGTGTTTCCTTATTTAAGCCATAAGGCATTTATTAATTTTATCGGCCTATTATCGCATAACAACGTTCTTAATCATCAAAAGTTCTGAGTTGAAACAGCTAAATGTGGGTTTAATAAAGCGCTCAAACGGCCGGTTTACTGACGAGCGGGATCTGGGGTTGCGGCCTAACCGACTATACGGCAAAGCAAAAATTGTTACACAATCGGTATCGTATCGTTCTCCAGCATAGTCATTGCGAGCACATTGATAACGACAGTGAATTGTTGGGCTTCGTTCCATTCAGTCCAACTTACGGCCTATAATCCTGTCGAGCATGGCTATGTCAAACGGCCGATTGATTGGCTGTTTTCGACATGACATCCGTATGTGCAAACGGAGCATTAGGCAAGCGATCTTGCAGTTGAGGATATTACCGGCGGCGAGCAGTGAAGCGTTGGGCTTTATTGCATTCAACCTACGGCCTAACTCGATATTGATTTTCCGTAATTTTGATCGTTCAAAGCATAGCTTTACATCCAACCGAGGAGATAGTTTATGGTCGACAGAAGACACTTTATCAAGAAAACCGCAGGCAGCCTGGCAGCGGCCGGCGGTTTAGCTTTGTTGCAACGGTCCGGCTTGGCGGCTGCGGGTGCCGAGGAACCGACGGTCCCGGATGCTCTTCCCGGCAAAGAGGCGCTGATCAAAAAAACTTACCGTCCTCCCAATTACGAAACGCCGATCAATTATTTCGATGCACCGTTTACGCCCAACAATCGCTTTTTCGTGCGTTACCATAACGCCGTCATTCCCGAGATAAAAACCAGCGAATGGCGGCTGCGCATAGGCGGCGATGCGGTTCGCGCTCCGTTGGAACTCACCATTGAGCAATTGCGCAGGGATTTCGAACAAGTCGAAATCGCCGCTCTTTGTTTATGCTCCGGTAATCGACGGGGAGCATTTCAACCGCCCGTCCCCGGATTACAGTGGGGTTCCGGTGCAATGGGCAATGCGCTCTGGCGCGGCGTTCGCCTGAAAGACGTGCTTGCGGGGGCCGGGATCGACAAATCCGCGCTGGAAGTGAGTCTGGCCGGCGCAGATTCCGGCGTGCTGCCGACAACGCCGGATTTTGTCAAAAGCCTGCCGTTGGCTAAAGCGCTGGATGAGAACACTCTGATCGCCTTCGAGATGAACGGCGAACCTTTGCCCCACTGGAACGGCTTCCCCGCCCGACTGATCATTCCCGGCTGGACCGCCACCTATTGGATCAAGCATCTGACTGCGGTGAACGTCATCTCCAAACCCTTCGACGGCTTTTGGATGAAGACCGCTTACCGCATCCCCAAGGACCGGTTCCCCAGCGGACAATTCAGCTCGCAGGAAACCGAGACGGCTATGCCGATCACGGAAATACTGGTCAATTCATTGATCACCAACCTGGAAGACGGCCAGACCTTGCCTAACGCCAAGCCGATCGAAATCAAGGGTGTCGCCTGGGATGGCGGCAACGGCATCGCGCGCGTGGAAGTCTCCACGGATGGCGGCGTCCGTTGGCATCAGGCCGCACTGAAACAGGATTACGGACGCTTTTCCTGGCGCCAGTGGCACTGGGTCTTTGATCCTAAACATCCCGGAACCTACCGGATTATGGCCCGCGCCACCAGCCATTCCGGCGACAGCCAACCACCGGAGCCGATCCCGAATCCTTCCGGTTACCACCATAACGCCGTGCAAAAAATCACTATCCAGCTGGCTTGAGGAGAACATGATGCGAACGCTGATTTTGTTGTTATCGTTTTTAGCCGCCACCGCAACAGCCGGGGAAAGCCGGATATTTCTGAAGGACAGACCCGGCAAAAACCAAGTCGTTGCGCAGTGCGCAATGTGTCACAGCCTGGACTATATCACCCAACACGCCGCGGTTCTGGACCGGACAGGCTGGGAAAAAACAGTCGGCAAGATGATCAATGTTATGGGTGCGCCGATCAATGACGCCGACAAACGGATCATCATCGATTATCTGGCGCAGAATTACGGGAAATAAGAAAACCAATCTGGAAACCACAGTGCGTAGCCCGTATGTAGCGTAGCGGAATACGGGATAATCGTAGCTCCGAAGCCCCGGATTCCGCTACGCTTCATCCAGGCTACTTGCTCCTGAATCAATTTAATCTGACCCCACTGATTAAAAAAATGTAGGGTATGTTGCGCGTACCCAGAATAGACGGGATTGATTCGGCAAAGCAGCTGCTTGAGAACATAATATATACGTTAGTGGGTAGCGTACCCTTCCGGGCTTTTATGTCAAATCTAAGGCCTGCCCCCGTCTTCCGGCTTAATCAAGCAGTTTTTTCAACGTCAACAGCGTTTCCCGACCTATCATCGATTTTGGATGCTTTCTTAGCGGCGTACATTTCTTCATCGGCTTGCCGGATCAGGGCATCAGGCTCGCCGTATTTATCCGGGCCGGTTTGCACGATACCGACGCTCAGTGTTACATTTTTCAAGCACCGGCTGATTTCAATATTGAGACGATTGATGTATATCTCCCGAGCCGGTTCTTCTTCGCAGTTAGGCAGTATTAAACAAAATTCATCGCCACCATAACGAAAACAGCAATCTTCTTCACGGGAAATTTTCTTGATCGCTGCACCAACCGCGCGCAGGATATGGTCGCCGTGCGGATGGCCTTGAGTGTCATTAATGGCCTTAAATTCGTTTATATCCATATAAACAATAGATACCGGCTCGTGGCGACGTTGAGCGGTCCGCAGTGTTCTGGTCAGCGTTTCGTTCAAGTAACGCACGCTTAGCAAACCTGTCAGTGAATCGATGCGGGTTAACTCTTCGAGCTGCTGAGTGCGTTCCTTGACCTTTTCTTCCAGTACGCAGGCATAACGCTCGGACTTTGCCTTGGAAATTTCGATTTCCGAAACCAGGCTGCGAATATAGGTTTCAAACACCAACGTTATGTCGAACAACAGCAATTTGTCGAGCGCTGCAAGCATGGCCTGACGCTCTGTCTTTTCGGGGAGCGTTTCGAAAATGATTTCCAGCAGTAGGCTCTTGAGGACATTTATCGCAGCGAGATACAACTTCGGCTCGACACCAATACGTTTGTGTACCAAGCCAATCCTGAGCCGGTTGTTCACATACTCGAGGTCGTATATTCCGCTAAATAAATCAAGCACATATCTGCGCTGCGCATTCTTCAGGCGATCCAGCGTATCCGCGTCGCCTATCAACAGCGCGATTTCGGCTACGCTGGTCTGCATTTGATAAAAAGTATCCACCAAGGCATCGACTCTACTCTCAATGATTGGACGATAGTCTTTCAGGAGGTTGACATCCTCATTGGACAGGGCAAGTAGCGCTTTACGATTATCGATATCGAACTCAGTAATTCGCATCTGCTCGAGTAAAGTTTGATCGGTTTGTTTCAATTCCATCTCCAATATCTAATTTTCAAATTTAACCATCACTGCTCTGAAAAAGAAAGGGGGTCCTGGTGAGATAGAAGTGTCGGCATTTTATCAAGCCATTAAAGGGGCAACCTGATAATTAAGAATAGCGTAAGAGTCATCAAACATAAAGCAAGCTAGTTGAATCCAGCCGAATAGACGCATTATGCTTTTTCGTTGCCACAGGCGGTACGCTCGGGGATTCCTTTTTATCCATCCTCAGCGTGCCTAGTAGGCGTGTATCGCCTTCCGGCAGAGTCGATATCGCATGAAGAAGATAGCCGGGCAAAACAATTGCATCAATCCGAAACAGCCAGGGCTATAAGATGGGACAAACAAAGTACAGTTCCCTATCCACCGCCTCCATACAGCAGCCACAAGCAAAAATTGACCATTATCGGCGCGGCCCAACACACCATTACCCCGCCCTGGAAATCCCCAACTTCAGCATCCTGGATCGCAAGGTATTCGGATTCATGCCTAGTACCGCTGCCGCGCCCTTGGCGCCGGAAATCTGCCAGCCGGTTGCTTCGAGGGTGCGCCTTATGTGCTCGCGCTCCACGGCTTCCAAGGTCCGCAATTTTACCGTAGCGGCTTCGGCATGGGCGCGAGTGGGCTGCAACGGCGCTATTTCCAATAGCGAGCCTTGGGACAGTATCACCGCCCGCTCGATGACATTCTGCAATTCGCGGACGTTGCCGGGCCACGCATACTGACGCAAATAGTCCAGACCGGCGGGATCGATGTCGTCAAAGCGCTTGCCGAATTTTTTCGCGTATTTGATCAGGAAAAACCGCGCCAACAATGGAATATCCGTCACCCGCTGCCGCAACGCCGGCACCTCAATCGGAAACACGTTCAGCCGGTAATACAGATCGGAACGGAAGCGCCCCAGACTGACCTCCTCCGCCAGATTGCGGTTGGTCGCCGCGATCACCCGCACATCGACCCGGACGGTTTCGCTGCCCCCTACCCGCTCGAATTCCTGCTCCTGCAACACCCGGAGCAACTTGGCCTGCGCCGACAGGGACAGTTCGCCGAGTTCGTCAAGAAACAGGCTGCCGCCGTCGGCCAGCTCGAAGCGGCCTTTGCGCTGCTGGGTCGCGCCGGTGAACGCGCCTTTCTCATGGCCGAACAATTCGCTCTCGATCAATTCGGCGGGCAGCGCCGCGCAATTGACTTTGACCAGAATCGCGGCGCTGCGGTCGCTGAACTCGTGTATCGCGCGGGCCAGCAATTCCTTGCCGGTGCCGGTTTCGCCGAGCAGCAAGACCGGCGTATCGGTACGCGCCACCATCCGCACCTGTTCCATGACCGTCCGCATCAGCTTGGAGCCGCTGACAAAATCGCCGGGATTGTGGTCGTCGTTGAGCACTTCCTGCAAGTAGCCTTTTTCCTGTTGCAACCGGTCCAGTTTCTGTTCGGCGAGGCGGCGGTCGTTCACGTCCCGCAGGATAATGGTATAGAGTTTTTGATCGTGGGCTTCCAGCGGCGAAAAGGTGGCTTCGATCGGAAATTCCTCGCCGTCGGCGCGCCGGGCGCTGAGGCCTTCCGGCGCCCAGGCCTGGGTTTTGGCGCTAACGTTATCGAACGCGATAAATTGCATGAACAGTTTGCTGCAATGCGGCGCGATGAAGCGCTCGACCGGCTGGCCGATCGCAAAGTCCGCCGCGCAACGGAAGATTCTGGCCGCCGCGGCATTGAACAGCGTGATCCGGTGTTGCTGGTCGATGGTAACGATGGCGTCCATCGCCGAACCGAGGATCGAGAAAATCCGCTGTTCGCTTTCGGCCAACGCCTGCATCGTCAGTCTTTGTTCGGTCCGGTCGCGCTGGGTTTCGACGATCGCGACCACCTCGCCTTGCTCATTGCTGATGGTTCCGGCATCAATGACCAGATAAAGCCTGCGGCCGTCCGGCATCAAGCACCAGTTTTCGGTATGGCAAATGTCGCTGTAAGACGTAAAGTCGCTGGCTTGCTCATAGAGACTGGACACTTCGCCCAAGGTGCGATCCAGCAGCAAGTCCGCCAGGCACGGGCGTTTTTCGGTGTAAAAGCCGCGCCAATGCTGATCGGTGCCGATCATCTCCGCAGCTTTCAGGCCGGTCAATTGCTCGCAAGCCTTGTTCCAGATCACCACCTGATGCCTGGCATTCAATACGAACGTCGGCACAGGCATATGTTGCAACAAATGTTCGGCGGATAAATTTGGGGTCAACGGCTTTGTTCTCATATCGGATTCACACATAAAATCTACTCGCCTAAGGAAGCGCTGCATCGGTCCTTCGACAAACTAAGGAACGTGCATGAAATAATTTGAGCACGTCTTATTTTTCATTTTTTAACCATGAAGGACATGAAGCGGCATGAAAGGTTTAAGTCTTCATGTCCTTCATGCGCTTCATGGTAATTGCCTAAATTAATTTATGCACGATCCTAAGAGGCTGTTTAAAAATCAAAACGGTCGGTTAAACTACAGTAATTTTGGCTTAGGAGGGCTGGCGGTCGTATTTGACGAATTTAACCGATGAGCAATGGCAGTTATTCCAAACGGCTTTTCAAGGATTATGAGCGCTTAACCGATACGGCCGAGGTATTTATCAAAATTACCGAGACACACCGTCTTTTACGAGGAATTTGTTAGGTTTTTAAACAGCTTCTAACACTTCATCTCGCTTGGCATTACGTTAGTTTTCGGCCTGACAATCGTTCAAGAATTTGCAGTGGCGATCTTGACGGATCCAACATCGAAGTAACGGGCAAGTAAAAGGTTTGTTCCAAGAGGTACTGCCCCGACATGACGGCGTGTGACACTTGGTCGGCAAATGCGATCCATGTACTGCCCGGAGGGAACTCAAAATCGATTTGATCCCCGCTCGACTGGTAAGCCAGATCCGCTTTCATACGGTCATGTAATTGCAGCATAAAATGGTCGTAGACGCTACGCCGACTCTTGGTGATCCCGCACCATTGAAGCAGTCGGCTGCTGCCCCAAACAGGGCCGGGCATGGAAGGCAGAAAACGCTTAGCGATGTACTCAAATGATTCGCCAAGCCGCCAGTGGCGACACTTTCCATCGGGATTTACATTGCTGAAAACACGCAGGATTCTCTTGCCCTGGACAGGCGCCGAAGGAAAACTGTCGACGTGCAATCGCGTATCGTCTTTTCGCCACGAAGTCTGCCGTCCGGCAACCTCTACTTATAACGGAGTGTGTACACGCCAATAAGATTACCACTTTCTTAAAAATGCATAGCCTAACAGCAGGCTATTCTTCCGAAGAGCTTACCGTTTTGCGAATCGCCGTTAATGTAACCGGTGCGGCTACCTAATGATTGGAGCGTGACCCGTTGCGGACAACGATACCGGCGAAGGTAATCTTTGATAAAGCGCCACCGGATTTCCGTCCAAGGCTGTAAGGGCTTTATTTAACGCCGCCCGGTCAAATTCAGGCGGGTTCTGCGCCGGGGCGCTTGCGGTCATGGCGGCTTTTTGAATAAGCTTTAACGCCGTATCGACTTTTTGAGCCAACGTTGTTTCCTCGCCTTCCAAATCGGGATGCGCTTCGATGTAAAGCGTATTGTCCAGCCATCCGACCTTGATCGGTTGCTTAACGATATAAACAGGCGTTCCGACCGGAACCGAATTGTATAAGGCCTCAATATCTTCAGGGTACATCCGCACGCAGCCGTGCGTTATCTGCATGCCGATACCGTAAATTTTGTCGATATCGGTGCCGTGTATCAGGTAGCCGCCGGGAACGGCCAGATGCATCTTGTAGGCGCCCAGAGGATTATGGGGACCCGGTGGAACCACCGCAGGCAGCGGATCGCCATTTGCCGCATGTTCGCGCCTGATCGATTCCGGCGGATGCCATGCCGGATCTTTGACTTTTTGCACAATACTGGTTTTACCCATAGGCGTTTTCCAGTCTTGTCTGCCTACGCCGTGAGCATAGGACATTACCTGTGGCGCGGCCCCTTTCTGAACCGGCGGATAATAATACATGCGGTATTCGGCAATATTTAAGGTAATCCCTTCGTGCGGCGTATCCGGTAAAATACGTTTATTGGGTAAACGAACAATCTCGTCCTTTTTGATATGCCAGCGGTCGACGTCGGGGTTTAACCTCACTATTTCCGCTTGCCCCAGTAGAAAGCGCCTGGCCACATCCAGCAAGGTCTCGTCTTGTTCAGCACGTGTTAACGGCACATCGTCATGGAACTGGGTGATGACGCTGTCATTACTGTTTTCCGGCAATGCGTAGGTCGTGGCATGAGCAACACCGTTACCGGCGGACAGTAAAATCAAAACAGCAAATAGCGAACGAATTTTCATCATAATAATGTTCTCGGGTTCATTAAGGATCGTGCATGAAATAACTTGAGCAAATTTTATTTTTAAACCATGAAGCACATGAAGGATTTAAGTCTTCATGTGCTTCATGGTGATTGCTTAAATTAATTTATGTATGTTCCTAAGTAAGTGTTTAAAACGCTGGATAAATCAGGAAAACGCCCCAGGCCAGAAAAGCGACGCCGACCGCTTTGCAAATAAACTTTGATTGCAGCGGCATGGATTTCTCCGATATAACCAGCAAGGTTAGTAAAGCCATCCCCAACAGGTTCATCACGCCGACGGCAAACATGATCAGCATTTGCGCCCAGCAGCAGCCCAAACAGTACGCACCATGCTTCAGTCCCATCTTAAATGCGCCTGCCGCCCCCTCCTGCCATTCGGTTAATAAAAATCCCACCGGGGTTTTGCAGTATGTCAGGCAGGCATTCTTGATCGGCGTAAACTGGTAAAAGCCGGCCAAAAATAAAATACCGGCGGCTAATGCCGGGTTTTGGTTATCCATCATCGGCGACAACCAGGCCAGTCCATGCATTTGCCATTGCAGCAACGTTAACGCGCAACTGAATAATAACCATATTACCAGATAAGCCAAAATGAACAGGCCGGTCAATTGATAGGAAGGTTTATTTTGTTGCCTGCAAACCCGGCCAAAGGCCAGAATCATCGGGATCGCGGAGGGCAGCATCATGGCCGCCATCATGACGGCCCACATAAAATAAACTAAAGCGAAGTCTAGCAAATTCCACGCCGACAGCGTAGCGGGAGGCATCCACATACCCGACATCGGCTGGGACGCCATTTGCTCATGCTGGTAAAACAGATAGCCCCAGGCGGCAAAAATCACCGCCAATACATTAGCAACAATAAAACGCCCCATTACGGCTGATAAACAAAAGCGGAAAAATAACCGTTACGCTCGGAAAATTCCCAGTTTTTATCGTAATCTTGGTATTGATATTTTTTCGATTTGGCGACAATTGAAGGATGACTTGTCACCACGCACAACGGCGGATTATTAATGGTTGCCGGCCCGCCGGTTATGCCTTGAATGCTTTCAATCTCGGCCTGGGCTATATTGGGAATAGTCACACACCGGGCGCCGCCCTGCCGCTGGTAATCGATTTTCACTTTTTTCACGCCTAAAACTTCACCGACAAAGCTCATTAAAATAGCTGGGTGTCCGCCTTGCCGGCCGCTAAAAATTTGCACCAGCGCATCAAATTGACTGTCATCGGCCCGCTCGTCGACATATAACGCCGCTTGCCAGTTGCCGTCTTTCATATTCCCCGGCGAATAGCACGCCATCGCAACATTCAAACCATCCAGCGATTCTCCATCCAGCTGCCCCTGGTCGATATGCCATGCCGCCAACAGCTTACAATCGCCTGTTGTAGGCGGTTGCAGCCATACGCAAGGACAGGCTGTTTCACAGTTGCAGGTTTCAAAATAACTGCCCTGCAACATCCAGTTTTTGGTTTCCGACATAGTATTTCCTAAAACGGTTCTTTAAACGGTCTCAAATCCAGTTCATGAGTCCATGCGCTGGGGTGTTGTTTGTGCATGGCCCAATAGGTTTCGGCGATGGCGTCCAATTGCAGCAAGCCGTCCTTGCCTTTGGCTTTAACATAGTCCGGAAACTGGTTTTCCGCCCGTTCGCCGTCAATCACGCCGTCAATGACCGCATGAACCACATGAACGCCCTGCGGCGAAAACTCTCTGGCCATGCCTTGCGCCAACGCCCGTAAACCCGCTTTCGCGGCCGCAAATGCGGTAAACGGCGGTTTTGCTCTGAGCGACGCCGTGGCGCCGGTAAAGAACAGCGTTCCTTTTTGCCCGTCCTTCATTGCCTTAACCGCTTCCTTGCCGAAGAAAAAAGCGCCCAGACAATTTTGCTGCCAAAGCGCGGTAAAGGTTTCCGCATCCGTTTCCAATAACGGCGACGGGATATTACTGTCCACATTATAAGCGGCAATATCGATACGGTAAGCATCCAGTCGGGCTATTTTGAATAAATGCGCGACGTCGGATTCAACGGTTGCATCGGCCAGCACGGTGGTGGCTGAGCCGCCTCTTTGCCTGATTCTTTCCGCGACCTGTTGAAGCTTGTCTTCACTGCGTCCGGCTATATAAACGTGTAAACCTTTTGCTGCAAAATATTTGGCGAGTGTAGCGCCCAAGCCACGTTCCGGGCCTACCCCGATAATAACGGCTGAACATTTTTGCTCCATGGTTAGTTTCCTATATTGCACATCATTGAGAAAGAGCTAAAGGCTAAAGGCTAAAGGCTAAAGGCTAAAGGCTAAAGGCTAAAGGCTAAAGGCTAAAGGCTAAAGGCTAAAGGCTAAAGGCTAAAGGCTAAAGGCTAAAAATTGAAATGACCCTTAAACTTAAATGCAAGCTTTTTTCGCCCTTCGCCCTTCGCCCTTCGCCCTTCGCCCTTCGCCCTTCGCCCTTCGCCTTTTTAATCCGTGTTCTATTACTTTCTACCGAATATCAGCGAGAAATTATTGGCAGGCATATTAATCTGCTCTTTTAATTCCAGGCCATGATTTTCCGCAGCTTTTTTCAGGTCGGCCACATCTTTCAAGCCCCATTCCGATACACCCGCCGAACTCAATGTCTGATGAAACTCTTTATTGGAATCGGTGGTAAAGGTACCTTCTACTTGGAACGGGCCGTAAATCAGCAGAAAACCATCGTCATCCAGCAAGTTTGAGGCGCATTGCATCATGCCGTCGGCAATTGAAATAGGCGCTACCTGGAAAATATTGATGCAGAAAATCGCCGCAAATGAACGGGGCGCTCCGGCATTAAACCAGGTTTCAGGATTGGTTAAATCCAGATGAACGGGATCGGCAATATTATCGTTCTTGTGATCGATTGACAGTTTCTTGATGTTATCGAACACCTCTTGATCCTTGTCGGAAGGATGGAAATGCAAATGCTCGAAATGCGGCGCAAAGTAATTGATGTGCATGCCGCTGCCGCTGGCCAGTTCCAGCACGTTTCCGGGATCTTGGGGCAATTTTTCTTTTAAAACGCCGAGCAACGGCTCACGGTTGCGGTTTCCGGCCCAGGCCACATACTCGCTTAATGGATGCGGATCTAAAGGTGGTTTGTCTTGACTCATTTTCAACTCCTCGTTGTTATTAGTTGCAATTCAGATGAGAGCAAGTGTTGTGCCAGTAATATTCGCTGATATTTTCACTAAACTACAATAACTTGAGTTTTGTCTTTACCGAATACAAGAAGCTGTGCTTCAATCATGGAAAATCAACTTCACAAAACATCATGAACAACAGCACTCTTTCAGATTTAACACCGGTTTTTTTCCTGCAAACCTTCATCCTTGAGCTGATGCATGCCAGCGAACAGCAGGGCCAAAAGCACTGCGAGCAATTGATCGAACACATCGCCAAAACCGCCGGGTGCTTTTTTGAAGAAACCTACCGGGAGGAGACCCATAACAGCGAACTGCTAGACAAAGACAGTTATACCGAACTGATCCTCGGCCTTAAAAACAATATCGGCGGCAAATTCTCGCTCGCTTCCAGCGACCGAGACTGCATTACCGTGACCAACAGCTGTTGTCCTTTTGGCGACCGGGTTACCAATTTTCCTGAATTGTGCAGAATGACGTCCAGCGTCTTTGGCGGCATCGCCGCCAGAAACTTCGGCTACGCCAAGGTTGAAATCAAACAAAGCATCGCCCGCCACGACGGCAAATGCGAAGTTTGCGTATACACCAACCCGGATGCGGCAAAAGACAGGCCTGGGACGGAATACACCGACACGACGCCAGTCAAGGAAATCCAGGATATTAATGAGCTGCACTCGCGCATTGAACAAAGCATGCAGCAGATTTGGCGGCAACAAAGCAAACAGCCGGAAAAAAAACGCCAGCCTCCGGCGATTATCGCCAAATCGCCGGCCATGCAAAAAATCCTGCAATCGATAGAAGTGATTGCTCCGACACCGGCAACGGTGCTGATTCAGGGACAAACCGGCGTCGGCAAGGAATTGATTGCACGCGCGATACATGCGATGAGCGACCGCTGCAACAACCCGTTTATCCCGATCAACTGCGGCGCAATTCCTGAAAGCCTGATCGAAAGCGCGCTGTTCGGACATGAAAAAGGCGCGTTCACCGGGGCCATCGAAGTGCATCAAGGCTATTTTGAACGAGCCGAGGGCGGAACCTTGTTTCTGGACGAGGTCGATACATTGTCCCCTGCCGCGCAAACCCGGCTGCTGCGCGTGCTGCAGGAAGGCGAACTGGAACGGGTTGGCGGCAAGCAAACCTTGTCGGTCGACCTGAGAATCATCTCCGCGACCAACAACAACCTGGAAGAACTGGTTAAACAAAACCTGTTCCGCAACGACCTGTATTACCGCCTCAATGTGGTTCGATTAAGCATCCCGCCGCTGGCCGAACGCCCGGAAGACCTGCCTTATCTTGTACAATTGATAGTGCAGCGCCTCAGCAAGAAGTATAACAAAGCGGTTGAATCGGTCAGCCGTGAAGTCATGCAAAAGATTCGCGCTTATCCCTGGCCGGGCAATGTCCGCGAACTGGAAAACATCCTTGAACGCAGCATTTTATTCGCCTCCGGCAAGGAAATGACCCAACTGGATTTGGAACTTCCAACTGACTCGAACAACGCCGAACTATGGAAAGACATCAAGGAATACGCGATTGCCAAAGCCGAGCGATCATTTCTTGAAAGCTCTTTAAAACAACATCAGGGCGACATCAAGAAAACGGCGGAAGACATGGAAATGACGGCCCGCGCCGTCTACACCAAGCTGAAAAAGCATGAAATTAATTTGGCGGACTATCGCAGAGTGCGCCGCTAATACTTTCGGAAGATCATCTAGGCGCAGTATAGAGACGGCTTATTCAATCCAGCTTTGGACATTAATAATGCGCGTCGTAAAAGCGGCTTGCGCGACAAAATCGCAAAAGGCTTTGTCGACTATCTGTTGTTCGGCGAGTTGTTGCAGACTAAGGCCGGCATCGATAGCGGCTGACTTTATCAGGACAAGCTCGGTTGCCGACAGCGCCCCAGCCAACCACGCCGCCAGGCTGTCCGAGGTTATATCCCAGCTTGGCTGTATGCCCGCATTATCGAGCTCAATAATATCCGGCGACCAAATGACGGTTTTTTGCCGGTTTAACGGATTTTGAATCGCGGCGACTGTAGGCGCGATAGCAAAACCGGATTTAAGCCCTTTAAACAATAAAGCCATTTGCTGCATGGCTAACAGGGCCATGTGGTGCGCGGTGGTATCGTCGAATTGCCAGTGCTGCTGCGCGAGCCTGACTTGATCGGCAAACGCGCCGCCGCCGGGAACAATGACCGCCGCCCTGTCCTGGTAGTTTTTCTCCACCGCATTCAGGCAATCGGCAAGGGCATCCAAGCGGGACAGGCTGCCGCCCAGCTTGATAACAATCATGTTATGTCAGCCCGGTTAAATCGCGCATTACCTGACCGTAAAACGCTGCAATAAATCGAGCATGGCCGCCGCCTTGTCAAAACTTTCCTGGTATTCCTCTTCGACTACGGAATCGTTGACGATACCGCCGCCCGCCCAGAAGCGGATGGTGTTTTCCGAATGCACCAATGTCCTGATTGCAATATTGGTGTCCATGTTGCCGTTGAAACCGATGTAACCGATAGCGCCGCAATAAACGCCGCGCCGGTTGGGCTCGAGTTCCTCGATGATTTCCATGGCCCTGATCTTGGGTGCGCCGGTAATCGACCCGCCCGGAAAGCAGCTTTTTAATAAATCCAGCGCGTGCCGGTTATCCGCCAGCAGGCCTGTTACGGTGCTGACCAGATGGTGTACGGTGGCATAGCTTTCGACATCGAATAACTTCGGCACTTTGACCGAACCGCTCTTGCAGGTTTTACTGATGTCATTGCGCAGCAAGTCGACGATCATCAGGTTTTCCGCCCGGTCTTTGTTGCTGGCTTCCAGGTTTTTTATCTGCTGCTGGTCTTCCGCATAATCGGATTTTCTCGGCCGTGTTCCTTTAATGGGTTTGGTCTCGACCACGCCATCGGTCAGTTTCAAAAAACGCTCCGGGGATGAGCTTAAAATCTGCACTTCGGGCAGATTAAGATAGCAACTGAACGGGGCGGCGTTTAATTTCCGTAAGGTTTGATAGGCCGTCCACGGATCGCCCTCGCAACCTGCGACAAACCGTTGCGTCAGATTCACCTGATAACAGTCGCCTTCCTTAAGGTAATGCTTGATCCGGTTAAAGGCGCGAACATAGGCGTCCTTGTCCATATTGGACTTAATCTCGCCGACAACCTTAAACTCATGATCATCCTGTCTTGCCGGTAATTGGCTGAATTGCTTGATTAAGGACTGCCGCTTTTGCGGATCGCATTGGCCGACCCAGTAACTTTTCTGCCGATGATGATCGACGATAACCGCCCACTCGTAGATTCCCACCGCCATTTCGGCAATATACTCTTCATCTTGGGCAGTTGTCGGCAAGACTTCCAGCCGGCGGGCTAAATCATAGGAAAAATAGCCGATGGCGCCGCCGTTGAAGGGTAAATCATCCAGGCCTGTTTCCAGCTTAACGTTTGAAAATGAACGAAGCTGCTGTTTAACCAAATCGAACGGGTTCTCAGTTGATTTTAGAGTTATGCCATTGCAGGTAATCTCGGTCATCTCGCCGTGTGTAACCAGGGTGCATACCGGATCAGCCGCAATAATATCGTATCGCCCCTGATTGCTATGAGGAAAACCGCTATCCAAAAAAACAGCCCAAGCCTTGTCTGCACAAATGGAAAACAGCTCTGCACTGTCGGAAAAATAAGGAAGAGAGACGATAAGTTGATTCGGTGACGGCATTTAAAGGGCTAATCTGATTGAGGAGTGATTGTAATGCTTGTTGTATCGGGACTGTTTAAAGGCCGGTAGAAGACGAGACTTTTTGAGCCCCATCTTCTACAGCAATCATTTGCTTATAAACTGCCCAAATGCACGACTGCCTTCGCCGGTTGTAATGGTATCAATCACTTTCAAGGTTCTGGCGTCGATCACCGAAACATTGCCGTCAAACCAGTTAGCGACGTAGACATGCCGGTCATCGGGATGGGTACTGACGCCTTCGGGCTTTTCGCCCACCTTAATCAGGGCGATTTCCTTTAAGGTTTCCGTATCGATAACGGAAACCGAACCGTCATCCTGATTGGTCACCAACAGTCGGCTGTCATTAAGCGCCAGCGCCGTTGCGTAAGGCAGCATGTTGACTTTTACGGTGGCAATAGGCTTCATCCTGGCTGTTTCCACAACCGTCACATCATCGCTTTGTACATTGGCGACATAAATGCGTTCGCCTCTGGCATCGATGGTGAGTCCAAACGGATGCGTCCCAACCTGCGCGGTTCTTTTAACGTCCAAGGTCTTCAAATCGATCTGGGAAACCGAATTACTGATCCGGTTGGCGACATAGAGCCAGCGGTTATCGGGACTGACAACCAATCCTGACGGCGATTCGCCGACTGCTATCGTACTCAGTATTTGCAGACTGTTCGCATCGATAACCGAAACGGTGTTTTTATACCAGTCAGCCACATAAATCCGCTTGCTATCGGGTCCGACAGCAATACCCAAGGTGCCGTCGTTGACCGCAACAGTGGCGATGACTTCGCGTTTTGTTGCGTCGACAACGGCAAAGCCTTTGGCTTCCGGCGTACTGACATAACAATGCTTGCCGTCAGGAGCAACCGCAATTCCTGCCGGCTTGCCGGGAACGGCAATCGTATCGACCACTCGGGCCGTTGCCGTATCGATAACAGATACGCTGTCGGCCAATTGGTTGCTGATGTAGGCAAAAGGCTGGGCTGCCAGCGGCGTAGATAAAAAGGCTGTAGCGATGTAAATCGCTACAGCCTTATTGCCAAGGATGGTGTGTATGCCACTAGCCAGCCGGGAGCTGGCGTGGCGATAGTTCACAGGGAACACTCGCTAAACCTTACTTTTCAGCCAATTTTTTCAAGTTAATCAATCCTGTTTCCAACATAGCTTTCACTGCTGTGTTAGCGGCTTCTTCGTTCATTTCTTCCGGCGGGTTGTTGTTCATGTAGGCACGGTAGTAACCGGCTTTCCAGATAACCTCGGTGCTGCCGCCTTTATCGGCCAATTCGATGCTCGCTGCGTAATCATTTACCGGTAACGCTGGAACTTTTTCTTCAGCACCGGCATGAGTGATCGATTTAGATGAACTCATTTCAGTGATTTTGTATGCATAAGACATTTTCGCGTCGTCATGCTTTTTTAATTCTTCGGTAATCGTGCCGCCGTCTTTTAAGGTCAAAACACGAATCGCGCCTTTTGTATTGTCGCCCTTAACGGTTGTGTTAAAAACTTCAGGATGCCAGGACATATCGCCATAATTTTTAATAATAGCCCAGACTTTTTCAGCGGGTGCATTGATGGTGATTTTCTCTTCGGCTTTTTGACGCACAGGGCCATGAGCGCTGACCATTGAGCTAAAAAAGAACAGCAAAACTGAAACAAATAAAGTGATTTTCTTCATATTAACTTACCTTATGGGAACATTAAAAACTAAAACTCGCATTATATGACAACCAAGCGCCGCAAGCATCAGCTTAGCGTGTTAAAAACGCAATATTAAGGAAACAGTCCTGACAAAACTCAGTCTCGCTTTTTATTACCGCGCTGTTGCTGTGTGCTGTTATTAACGACTAGAGCCAAAGGTGACTATTCAATAGAACAAGGGGATAAAAGCTGAACTTTATAAATAAAGTGTACTCCCCTGCAGTCATTGCGAGACTACAGGGGAGCTGTGATGGTGATTATTTCAAATTAGAACAATCGGCATAAGTAGGATGCACGGTAACCATGGATACTGTCCGATGACTCTGGTCGCGTACATTGTCAGGCCCATGAGCTTCACCTAACATTTTTATATTCAATTGTTCCAACTTGGCGCCATGCTTGATCAGCTGATCCCTGACATAGGCGGCTCTTCTTTCCGATAGATGTTGATTACTTGCAGCACTACCAACCGTATCAGTATAAGCGTTTACTTCGGCGGTAACTTCGGGATGCGTTTCCAGATATGATCCTAAGATAGCAATTTCATGCTCATCAGATTTATAAGGTACCGCACTGCCATCTGCGAAAAATACGGCGGAATATTGGGCTGAAACCGATCCATCCTTAAGATGATTTTGACTATGAACCTGCGTTAACCACTGGCACATCTCTTTTTCCGACGCGAGCCGGTGTTCCGCAGCTTCACGAGCCGCATCCAGGGCTTTTTGCCGGTCATTGATATTCCAGTAATGATCTTTTTTCCAGTGAGCTAAAGCTTCGTCGGCCTCTTCGAGTTTTTCCTCGGCTATCTCCTCATGCATGATAGCTTGGCGGTAATGACCGGCATTAGCGGCATCAATTCCCGCAGTTAGCGCCGGAATATCTTTCTGTGCTGGCGCACTGCAAGCGGCAAGAGCTGCGACTAATACGGCGAACGGCACGTAAATACATTGTTTGTTCATAACTTTATCCTTTTTCAATCCTAATCACACGTCACCTTCTCGCGAATCGACGCACGATTATATTTAATGGGTCAATGGTTATTCGCCGTCATCTAACGGTCCGTAGGTAGTCCAGTATCCCGGCACATGAAGACCAAAATAACGGCTATCTTCACTAAACCGGTTCCATACATAAGGCGGAGTAATAAAATCATCTGAAGGGATAGGTGCCGTAATCAATTCCACTACACCCACAGTCGTCCGGTTGACAGTCTCTATGACGCCACGCAACAACCCCCATGTTATTCCGACGAAAACATTTTGATCGTGACTGATATTGATAATGTTTTTCGGTATCTCGACAACACCAGTCGTTGTATTAGCTAGTCCCTGACCTATTTTAGAGCCCACGCCGGATAGATAACTCTCATCCGCATAAGCCGCTCCTGTTGACAATAATGCGCTGCAAAGTACACAGGCAGTGAAGAGGTTTTTCTTATTCATTATTGATTCCTCATGAAATGTTTAGTCCACAGGGTTTTTATAACCTTAACCGATCCGGTCATAAATCTACCCCAAAAAGGCTGGCAAGGGGATCAAAACTTAAAATTCCCTTAAGGCAACGGTATCCCAACAGTTTTGTAATGTCAAATATCCACACAGAATATGTGGACCAGTAATTAAAACCAATTGGATAGGAATTAACCTATGCCAAAGATTTGCCTTCAATAATAGCCAGCCTGTCAGACTCTATCCCTAATAACAACTCGCCTTTTAACAAACCTACCAATTCCCTACCGGCCATTTTGAAGCGCCAGCCGTGCAAAAGCGGACATTCATCATCGTCATTGAACAGCAACACTTCCAGGTCTTTGCGCGTTGCAAGAATAACCGGATTTAACGAATTTTCTTCGGCGCGTATTCTGACCAGCGCCGTTAAAATATCCAATATCGCTTCTTGTTGCTGAGTTTTTTTAGCAGGCCGGCCTTTTTCATTTAGGGGTATAGGGGGGCGATTCTTGGCCGCAGTGATGAGTTGACACAGTTCTGTACCATAACGGTTGACCACGCGTTCATTGATGCCCCGAACATTGGCCAAGTCGCCAACGGCTTCCGGTTGCAGCTTGGCCATATCGAACAGCAACTCATCGCGCAACAGCCAGCTCTTGGGACGATCTTCAGACTGCGCGGTTTTTTCCCGCCATTCGGCCAACGCTTGAACTATTGATAATTGCCTGCCGGTCAGTTTATTTTTGCCTTTAATTTTCAACCAGGCTTTCTCGGGCTTTACCTCATACAAATTCGGATTTTCCAGCTCAGCAAAGTCCCGCTCCAACCAATCAGTACGTCCCAGTTCGGCTAATTTCTGCAACATCATTTGATAAATCTTGCATAAATAAATCACATCATCCGCAGCGTATTGAATTTCCGCAGCTATCAGCGGCCGTTTGGTCCAATCGGCTCGGGTATGCGCCTTGTTTAAATTCACGTTCAACAGGCTCGAGACCAGCATCGCGTAGCCTGGATTCTCCTGAAAACCCAGCAACGGTGCAGCTATTTGGGTGTCGAATAGCGGCGCAGGTATCCTCCCGGTCAATTGATAAAATATCTCCAAATCCTGTCGGCAGGAATGAAATACTTTTACGATGGAGGGGCTGTATATGACTTCAAAAAGGATGTCCAACGACGGTAATGCTATAGGGTCAACGCACGCCACCCATTCCGGTGTCGCTATTTGCAGCAGGCAAAATTTCGGATAATAGGTTTTTTCGCGCAAAAACTCTGTATCAAGAGCCAACCAGGGCTCTTTTTTAATCTGTTCACACAGCTTAACCAGCTGATCAGGGGTATTGATATATTGTATGTTTGTCATAGTGTTAAACGAGCAGTCAGTAACGCACCGTGAAAATCATGCATTTCACGGTTAATGGTGGTTTTTCATTTTAGTGATAAGATTTGTTTTTTTGTCTTCACTTACCTATGCGATTTTGTATTATTCCGGTTACCGCTTATCAGCAGAACTGTTCCTTGCTGATTTGCGAACAGTCTCATAAAGCGGCCATCGTTGATCCCGGCGGTGATATTGAGATGATTCTAAAAATCATTAACAGGGAAAATGTATTGCCCGAATCGATCTTAATCACTCACGGCCACCTTGATCATATCGGTGCCACTGCTGAACTGGCGGCTTTGCTTTCCATCCCCGTCATAGGGCCTCATCAAGACGACCAATTCTGGATTGACGCCATTCCCGAACAATGCCGGACTTTTCGCTTCCCGGCCTGTGATTCATTTACACCGTCCCGCTGGTTAAGTCAGGGTGATATTGTCAAGGTTGGCGAAGAGATACTGGACGTTTTTCACTGCCCTGGACATACACCGGGACATGTGGTTTTTGTTCACCGCAACACAAAACTGGCTATAGTCGGCGATGTGTTATTTAAAGGCTCAATCGGTCGAACCGATTTACCGAAAGGAGATTTCAATACCTTGATTAATTCAATCAAAAATAATCTATGGCCCTTGGGTAAAGAGTTTTCTTTTATTCCCGGTCACGGCCCGATGTCTACTTTTGGGGAAGAAATGCGCAGCAACCCTTTCGTCGGCAACGCCTCCCGCATCGACTGAAGCGCCTTGCCTCTGTCTCCTTCGTAGCCGGCGGAATTTAACGCTATCTCTAGTCGATCAGATTAACGCCAATTTATTCAGCTCCGCCATTATCAGCTTGGGGAGTACGCGGTTTCCCCCTCCGCCCCCGGTAGTTGCCGCGTTTTTTATGACGTGCTTTTATCCGTTTTATATCCAGCTTATGCTGATTGATTTCCACTGCTTTTAAATGCTGGAATATATCCGGCGGCATTTCATCAGGCAACTCAACCAGCGTGTAATCACCTTGAATATTAATATTGTTGATATTGTTTTTGTCGACCCCGGACTCCTCAATCAACACCTTCTTAAGCTCTTCCGGGGTAATCTGATGTTTACATCCGACATCCAAACGATAGCGCACCATTTTAATGCCCGGTTGGGTTGCGGCAGCATTTATTAGCCCCTTATCCGCATCATCCTTTTTATTTTTGCCGTTCATCCCAATTCCGATCTTGAAGCGCTAACCGCACAACACTGTTTCAAAGCCTGTCTTGATAGATTTCCACAAAAGCCTCATCGCGCAATCTGCGCACCCAAAGCTCTGTTTCTTCCTCAATTTTCCGTTTGCGGATAGCATCTCTGACCAGGTTCTTTTTGAACTCATCACTATCATCCTTATTTTCCCGGCCTAAAACCTGAATCATGTGCCAACCGAACTGCGTTTGTACAGGATCGCTAACCTCGTTAATGCCGAGTTTTGCCATCGCGTCTTCAAACGGCTTAACCAAATCCCCCGGCCCCACCCAATCCAATGAACCGCCTTTTAATGCAGAACCTTTATCGTCTGAATGCGCCCGTGCCAAAGCCGCAAAATCATCGCCATCGGCAATACGGGTTTTTAATGCCAGCAAACGTTTTCTTGCTTCGGCATCGTCAACCAATTCATTGGTTTTAATTAAAATATGTCGAACCTTGGTTTTGATGATCATATGATTGTCCGTGCCCTTTAGCTCTAGTACTTTAATGATATGAAAACCGCTCGGACTGCGTATCGGTTCGGACACATCGCCCTGCTTCATCTGACTGACCTCATTAACAAACAGGGTTGGTATTTCACTCTCGGTACGCCAACCCAAATCGCCCCCCTTCAGGGCATTAGCGTCATCGGACTCACTGATCGCTGTTTGACTAAAGTCTTGTCCTCCCCGCAAGCTCCCGACAATATCTTCGGCCCTCCTCATCGCTCGCTGTATCTCTGCCGATGACGCACCTTCCTTAACCGCAATCAATATATGTCCCAGATGGTATTGGGTGGCCGCTTCGCCTATTTTATCCTGGGTTTCCATATAATGTTCGACCTCACGGTCGGTAACCTTAATACGTCCGCCTATCTCTCTACTACGCAATTGATTAATGACGATTTCATTGCGGATACTATCCAGAAAGCTTTGATAGCTCATGCCCTGGCTTTCCAGCTCTGTCCTGAATTGATCCAGCTCCATGTTGTTTCTTCGGGCTATATCGGCCGCCGAGCTGTTGAGCATTTCTTCGCTGACAGTAATCCCCGCTTTTTCCGCTAATTGCCGCTGGAGTTTATCGATAATCATTTTTTCCAGCACTTGTTTGCGCAGCACATACGCGGGCGGGAGCGTGGCGTTACCTTGCTGCATTCTTTGTTCAATGACGGCCACTTCCTTTTGTAACTCTCCTTCAAGAATAACGTCATCTTCAACCACAGCGATAATGGTATCAAGAACTTCGGCATGCACTGGAAAACTGCCGAACAGTAGGTTGCATAACAGCGCCGCTATAATGGCTATTTTGATATTTTCTTGTTTAATCATTTTTCGGTGCCTGATAACCATAAATTTGCTGCTGAAAAAACTCCTCCAGTTTTGTCCCGATACCGGTCAATCCTTTTAGTTCAATCTGAAAAAACACACCCGTCTGGGGTATGCCCGTCACATTGAGGGCAATTGGCGCGTTCGGATTATTTGGGTCTGAATTAATACCGATACCACTAATCCAGCGCCGTCCAATAACACGGAAACGCCAACAACAATTTTCTTTTTCCGCGCCAATAAAACTTTCCTGAGTGTTATTGTTCAGCAATGAATAACTCCAACGTCCAACAGCAGACCAATCGTTATAAATCGGCCAGTGGAAGGAAACGTCACTATTAACAATGTCATAAGGCCTTAATCCTGAAGCATCTGGATAAGTTGTATTTTTCCTGTAACGATAACCGAGATTAATAATCTCACCAGGCTCATTCTGGTAATGTATCCCGAGGTTCTGCCTGACAACCCGATTCAGATGAGGATTCCATTGCGCCCCTGAGCTAACCGATAAATGATCTGTCAATTCAAAGTTGAGATCAGTCACCAGATTCGAGAACCTATCGGTATCCGGGAAATAGCCTGGCAAAGATTCCTGATAGCCCGGCAAATTAACCTTCCTATCCTGAAAATAAGCAATCTGACCCACACTGAGCTTTAACTTTTCTCGACCGGATTTAGTATCGACCAGACGCGTTGTTAAGGCCGCCGTTAGCTGGTTAGCATCCTGCACCCTATCCCCGCCGCTAAAGCGGTTTTCCAAAAACATGCTGTTAAATGAAAAATCAGTTAACCCGGTATCGAAAACGGGGATACCACTCTGATCAGTCCTGGGGATATACAAATAAAACAATCTGGGTTCAAGCGTATGCAGATAAGATCTATTAGAAAAGTTCACGTCCTTTTCTAAATACAGGCCGCTATCTGTAGAAAAAATCGGCATAGTTCTTGACATGCTGCTCGGAGCTAATGCAGCACTGTCTTTTGGGTTACTTAACGAATATTGGGTATGCTGCAAGGAGAGCTTGGGTATTAAAAACGCACTGGCAGTTTGCAACGGAAAACTGACTGACGGCCTAACACCGGCCCGCTGACCGTTCAGCAATGTGCTATGTTGAAAATATACATATTCCGTATCCATCGCCGTATTTAACGGCATAAAATCGAATGCATGATTCAAATTCAAATTAACTCGCGGCAGCGTCCGATACGGTAATCCCGCATCGTTTATCGCTTGGTCAATCGATTCATAACTGGTCGCAGTGCCTCTTAATGAAACGCCTGTGTTTGCATAATTCAGACTACCTTGACTTACAAGATAGCTGTTGTAAGTGGACATACTCAACGCATTGCCCAAATCGATAAAATAATTTTTATCCGACACCTTGTTTAAATTCAGGTTTGAACTGATATGAGGTGTAAATTGGCTGGCATCCTTAAATCCTACCAAATAACGGGATGTATTGAGTAGACTGTCACGGGGCATATATTCCAGATCCACATTCCCTTTTGACATTTCCGTCAGATAGCGGAATTCCCCACCCAATAAAGCGCCCCTATTTGAAAGATACCGAGGCCGTATAGTTGCATCATAATTAGGCGCTATATTCCAGTAATAAGGCATTTCCAGCCTCAAACCGCCTCGTTGCGTATTGCCGAATGAAGGCGCAAGAAAACCGGAAAGCCGTCTGTCATCAATCGGAAACGACATATAAGGCGAATAAAACACAGGCGTGCCTTTAAACTCAACCCAGGTATTTTTAGCGGCGCCTTGCCCGGTCACTTTATTCATCTTCAACTCACTCGCATGCACGACCCAGTCCTGATTGCCGGGGCGGCAGCTGGTATAAGCAACGCTTTTATATCTCGTCAGACTCTTGCTTTCCCGATAAATCGTTTTCGCCCGCCCCCTGAGCGGGGTAGCCGGAGAAATAAACAAGGCCTCCCTCAATTTGGCTTGATCGGCAGCCATGTCAAGGGATGCAGACTGGCTATGCAGAGCCAGTTCATCGTCGCTGTAATAGACATTACCCTCTAAATCCAATGCCTGAGAAACCGTGTCATAACTCGCTTTATGAGAAACCGAACTCTGATCCGCACGGGTCATTTCAACATTACCGACATAGCTGTAGATTTCGTTATCGAATATTTCCGCATAATCGGAATTAATATCCAGCGGCGATACGTCCCTCAAATCCTTTCCAGGCACAAAACTGGGCTTGGCGCCCGCGGGCGCCGCGCAGCTCTGCCAGGGATCATACTTCAATTGCGATTTAATGTTTTTAAACGTCTGCTCTTCGCCGTGGTCAAACGCCGGAGTCAGCAAACTGATGGCGGGCTCTGGTATTTCAACAACCCGCGCCTGCCCCTTGGGATCTTCGCCGACCAACTTACAATCCCAGTTTTTATCCCCCGACTTGGCATCGCAGGTCCAGCCTGGACGATTGGTTTCAGTTTGAAGTGATCTTTTTGTGGTGTCGGCTGGCGACAAAGCGGCTTGCTTAGGTTCTACATTGACTTGCCGCGTGTCTTTATCAGTCTTAGTGCTAACCGGGGCCTTGGAAGCCGCCGGCTCCAACTCGGCATTCTTAACAGGGACGGGCTGTTGATTGGCGATTTCAGGCTCTGCCGCAACAGCCGAAGGAATATTTTCAACAGTCTCTGAAGGTAGCGGCTGCTTCTCTTTAACAGGCGTCTCCTTAGCAGTCTCTACGGACTTGACATCCGTAGGCGCCGTTGCCCGCGCAGGTTCGGGTACGGAGCTTGCGGTTGGAGCGCTTGGCTTTACCGCGTCGGTTTTATCCACAGGCTTTTTTTCACCGACACAAACCCACTCATTGCTATCCTTGTTTTGCACACAATTCCAGAGTGCTTCACTAGCGATGCTGAAAGGCGCATAAATGGAAGGTAAAAAAAACAGTATTAAGCGGCGGCGCATAGATGGTATAAGTTCAGTAGCGTAATGGATCAAAAATCGAATAAAATGCCGGGCGCTAATTTTACCTTACTACCCCACCATTATACTAATCTATCCTAAACATCATGATGCCTGAAGACTTAAGAACAATGTTAATGTTCGACTGGCTTGAAAACGATTTGTTGCTCACCATCACCGCATGTGCGCCCGCTTCCAGCGATGCCAGTTTTCGACGTTACTTTAGAGTCCGGGTTTCAAATGACGGCATGGATGCAGGAGCCGTTAACAAACAGCAGTTTATCGTCATGGACGCTCCCCCAACCAAAGAAAACATTGAACCCTTCATTAGAATCGCCAAGCTGCTGGCGCAATCCCGGATCAACGTCCCGAACATTTTCCATCAAAACCTGACTGACGGATTTTTACTGCTGGAAGATTTTGGCAGCCAGTGTTTTCTGGACCGGCTTGATGCGGCCACTGCCGCCGACTTATATCAAACCGCTTTCGACAGCTTATTCAAACTGCAAACCCTGACACCGGTACAAAACGCAGGGCTGCCGCATTACGACGAGCCTCTGCTGCGCAGAGAACTGGCTATTTTTGACGAATGGTTTTTAGGCCAATTATTGGATATTCAAATCCCCGCAGCGGTTTGGGAACCGGTCCGCGCCGTTCTTACAGCATCGGCTCTGGAGCAGCCCGGCACCTGCGTACACCGGGATTACCATTCCCGCAACCTGATGGTTTTAGACAGCGATTCGCCCGGCGTGATCGACTTTCAGGACGCAGTAATCGGCCCGATCACCTACGACTTGGTGTCATTATTGCGCGATTGTTACATAGCCTGGCCTGAAGCCCAGGTTGAACAATGGCGGAATGACTATTTTGAGCGGCTACGGCAAGCCGGGCTCGTTCACTGCGGCCCCGCCCAATTTAAACGCTGGTTTGACCTGATGGGGCTACAGCGCCACCTTAAAGCTATCGGCATTTTCTCCCGCCTGCATTTGAGAGACGGCAAGTCCAACTATCTTAACGACATACCGCGCACCCTGAACTATGTCACCGCCGTTTGCGCGGCATACCCCGAGCTTGCCGAATTCAACGACTTCCTGCACGATCATGCGCTGCCTGCGCACGGCAAATGCTCAGCACCCGTACTGAGCAAGGCCGAAGCACCTGTACTGAGCAAAGTCGAAGTATGAAAGCGATGATATTAGCGGCGGGGCGCGGCGAAAGAATGCGTCCGTTAACCGACCACACGCCCAAACCCTTGCTTCAAGCCGCCGGAAAACCGCTGATCGAACATACAATCACTCAACTGGTAGCCAACGGTTTTAACGATATAGTCATCAATCATGCCCATCTGGGACTGCAAATAGAAGACCGGCTGGGTAACGGCCATCAGTTTGGCGCAAACATAAGCTATTCACCGGAAGGCGAACATGCATTGGAAACGGCCGGCGGCATTATTAATGCGCTGCACTTATTAGGTGACGAGGCGTTTCTGGTGGTCAACGGCGATATAGCGACAGACTTTCCTTTTGCCGAACTCAAAAACCTGGCTGTCGATTTGGCCCACTTGGTTCTGGTCGATAATCCGGCGCATAATGCACAAGGCGACTTCGGCCTGGACAAGGACGGACTGCTCGTTTCCAGCAGCGCTGAACGATTCACCTTTAGCGGCATCGGACTGTATCGCCCGGAACTGTTCCACAACATACCTAAAGGCCCCAGCAAGCTTGGGCCGTTATTACGCCGGGCCATGACAAGCGGCCGGGTTTCAGGACAGAAAACGGACGGCTTCTGGATGGACATAGGCACACCGGAGCGTTTGCAAGAACTGGACTTTTATTACACCCAACAAAGGTAAAGATCATGACTGACCACGTTTACAAAAAAATAGAACTGACCGGCTCTTCAACCATCGGCATGCAGCAAGCTATCGAAAACGCCATCGGCAAGGCGTCAAAAACCATCCACGACATGCGCTGGTTTGAAGTCGTCGAAACCCGCGGCCACATAGAAAACGGCAAAGTCGCACACTGGCAGGTCACCGTTAAAATCGGCTTTGCGCTGACTGAATAAACTCAATCGCCGATGAACAAGCAACCGGACAAAAGCCCCAATACCGTATGGCACCGCGCCACCGTCACCCGGCAACGCCGCGAACAAAAAAACGCGCATAAATCGGCAGTGCTCTGGTTTACCGGCCTGTCCGGTTCCGGCAAATCGACGCTGGCCCATGCGGTAGAGGAACACTTGCATCAATACGGCTTAAACACGTTTGTTTTGGATGGCGACAATGTACGTCACGGCTTGTGCAGCGACCTCGGCTTTAGCGATAAAGACCGCAAGGAAAACATCCGCCGCATCAGCGAAACCGCCAAACTGCTGCTTGAAGCGGGCGTAATAACGCTGACCGCGTTCATTTCTCCGTTTAAAACGGAACGCGCCATAGCAAGAAGCCTGATGCCGGATGGCGATTTTATTGAAATCCACTGTTTTTGCCCGTTACCGGTTTGCGAACAACGCGATGTCAAAGGCCTGTATAAAAAAGCCCGGCTAGGTGAAATCAAGGAGTTCACCGGCATATCCTCGCCTTACGAAGAACCGGAAAATCCTGATTTAAGAATCGACACCAACCTGCTTACGCTCGAAGAAAGCGTACAGCAGGTCATATCACTGCTACGCGTTCGAAATATCTTGCCCGCAAAGGAATGAACCATGAACTTCGATGTTTTTAATGGCGATGCCGACGGCATTTGCGCCCTGATTCAACTACGCCTCGATCAACCGCTGTCAGCGAAGCTCGTCACCGGCATCAAGCGCGACATACAGTTACTGGATAAATTTAGCGTCACTTCCGGCGATTCCATCACGGTACTGGATATTTCCCTGCAAAAAAACAGCGCGCGGGTTAACGAGTTTTTAAATCAGGGCGCGCATATTTTTTATGTCGATCACCACCAACCCGGCGATATTCCGAAACATCCCCATTTAAAAGCGTTGATTAACACCGACAGCGCGGTCTGCACCAGCCTGTTGGTTAATCAGCACCTGAACGGCAAATACCCGTTGTGGGCCATAACCGCAGCTTTTGGCGACAATTTAAACCGCAGCGCCGAACAGCTGGCCGCAACCCTGAATCTCAACCCAACAGAACTCGAAACCCTGAAAGACCTGGGCATCTACATCAACTATAACGGTTACGGCAGCTGCATAGCCGACCTGCATTTCGCCCCGGACGCACTGTATCGGGAAATGGCGGAGTTCCAATCCCCTTTTGACTTCATCAGCGGCAACCCTAACATCTTTACGCAACTGAAACAGGGCTACCAGAAAGACATGGCGAATGCCGAACTCATCACCCCGGAATACCAAAGCAACGCCGTCGCCGTCTTCATCCTGCCGGACACCATCTGGGCAAGACGCGTTAACGGCGTTTTCGGGAATTCCCTGTCCAACCTTCACCCGGCCAGAGCCCATGCGGTCATCACCCATAACAGCGACAACAGCTATCAGGTCGGCGTCAGAGCGCCGCTATGCAACAAAACCGGCGCCGACGAGCTATGTTCAGCCTTTCCGAGCGGCGGCGGGCGCAAAGCCGCGGCGGGCATCAATCATTTGCCCGGCGACCAGCTGAGTATTTTCATCAAAAAGTTTGAGGATTTTTATTCCTGAGTAGCTGTTACAATGCGGGTAAAAGGCTTACTTTTTAAATTGAACACAACGGAACGCCGATAACGCGGATGAATAATTTTTAGCCTTGCTTAAACCGTTATCGCCGTTCTATTTTTGGCCACTGAATAATAACTACAATCTTAAAGACCGCCGGAATCGACACGCATGAACTCACTGACCGCCCCCTCCCAGCCTGCCCCATCCATCTCTGACCGACTGGAACAATTACAACATATCAACCTGCAACTTGCCGCGCTGGGCCAGCCGACTTGCGAAGTCGAAAACGACCCGCAATACCTCAAGATTGCCGGCGGTTTGTTAAAAAATTATTTCCAGCAACGCCGCCTGCTGGCGCTGGCCAAATACCGTTGCCCGGCCGACCAACGCATACAGGATTTTCTTAACAGTTACCTGGTTGAAAACGGCATAGCCGAAGCCGTCAACTTGCCGGGCGAAACCTTTGTACTGGAACAAAAAGGCCTGGCAAGGGAACTGTCCCTGCCCTTCCAGCATAACGAATTTCATTCGGCTTATATCGACTCTTACCGGATACAGCAAGGCGTGCTGCATAACCCGAAAAATGACCGCCGCACCACCAAAGGCGTGTTCCATATCGCCGCAGGCGGTCTTCCTGTTCCGGCCGATAAAAACGAAGTACCGGTGACGGCTTACGCGGCGCTGCTCCGCACTGCGCTGACGCCTCCTTCCGATCTTTTAAGCCTGCCGTTTACCGGCGGCCAAGCCAACGCCGCAAAACTCTGGGTATCGTCGCTGCTCAGACCTATCGTGAGCCCGGAAGTTTCCGCCGCCATGCCGGTCAAAACCATGGAAGTGCGGTTTTTTGCGCCCGGCGGACTGGTCGCCAACCTGGATTTTGTCGAATCGATTTTCGGCAACGCGGGCGACCCGTTCCTGCCCGAAAACGATGCCGCGCTGGACATTGAACACTGGACCGGACACACCGGCTGCATTATTCTTGCGCCGCACCTCGTTCATTGCCGGAAAAAGGAACTCGGCCTGCCGCATGTTGATGACGCGACCGAGCGCCAGCGCAAAGACGGCATGTGCTGGCAAAACGCGGACGAGCTGTACAATAACGGCCAGCCCTTTAAACTGGTGTGCCGCAACATGCAGGGGGTTATCGTCACCGTCATCGCCGACAACTATTTCGGCTACAGCAAAAAGGAAATCAAGTCCCATATCAGCTACTCGGCCAACCTGTACGGCGGCGCGGAAGAGGAGCATTCGGGCGGCGCGCTGGCCTTCCCTAGGGTCATTCTGGGCGAGATATTTTTGCCGCATACCTCCTATATCGGCGAGCATTATTCTTTCGATAAAGTCTGCCGGCAACTGTCGTCGGTCATAGAGCCTCAAGACGAAGGCTATGCTGTCGACAAAAACTATCCCGACATCCTTTATATCCCTAATTCGGCAAAGTTCGATATTCAACAGCAGCAAATCAGCTGGACGCATCACCGTAAACCGCAAACGCTTAAACTGCTGTTCGGCCAAACTTACGTTTATCCCAACGGCTTTAAAATTCACATGGAACGCCACCCTAATGCGCCCAGCTGGCGCTTGATCGGCACCCATCAGGAAGGCACTTTCTGCCACAAACCGAGCACGGTATCCGGGGGCGGCAAATCGGAGATTTCCAAGTCGATTGCCGGAGCGATCATTTCCGGCCCTGTTTTTGTCGACGATTTCGATAAAGACATGGACATAGTCACCGCTATATTCAATCGCGATTATTCCACCCGCTTCCGCGATCCGGCCCTGCACGGCGTCGACCACCGACCCCTGCTCAGCAATGAACGCACCCTGGGCTCGGTGATCAAACTTTTGACGCCGTCCGAAACCCAATTTTCGGACGCCCACAACCAGTGGTTGGCAACCATACCCCAGCATATCCTGGCCGTGGCGTTGATGATCAAACGTTTTTACAAACAGGAATGGGGGCCAGACTGGAGGAAACATTTTTCCGTCGATATGGTCAACAGCTATCCCGGCAACGAACTGAAGTTTCAAGGCCGCAAACTGATCGCCAGTTACCTGCGCGTGGGCTTCGACGAAAAAGGCGCGTGGCGGGTATTCAAACTGCGGCAGGATTTTATCGCCTCGGCCAAGGTCCAGCTGGAAGACGATATTTCCGCGTCCACCGTGGTGCCGACGCGTTACCTAAGCGGGCTTAATCCCGATTATAAAAACCCCAGCGTCAAACTGGTCGAAAACTGCGAGCAAAGTTTTTTTCAGCGTCCAGACGATGCGATACACCGGGGCACCGATTTACAGACCGAACTGGATTTTTCGCGCACCGACAATTTTATCTCCAACTTCCAGCCGCTGACCGCCGAAGACGCGCGCGAGTTCCTCGAAGACGTGATCCACTTCGACGAATTCAGCGAGCCGATGCAAAACGTCATCCGTCAGGCGGTCAACGGCAAGGACGGCGAATACTTCGTCTCGTCGGCGCATCCCCGGCTGGTGGACGGAAAACCCAGCCAGAACGTCCGTTACCTGCAACTTCGCCCCGATATAGCCAACCCTAAAATGCGCTATATCGCGGAACTGTCCACCCGCCTGGCGCGGGGTCTTGACGCCGGCCAGACCGTTTATTTCCCGGTTAACGAAGTATTGACCGGACGACGCAACAACCCTGCCGACCTTGAGTCGGGCATCCGGCCGCTAGCGATCTATAACCCGATCCACTACCAGGAACTGCCTGAGCTGTTTATGGATTTCATTTGCAGCCTGACCGGAAAATCGCCGTCTACAACCGGCGCGGGTTCCGAAGGCGCGCTGACCAAAGGCCCGTTTAACGCCGTATCGGCCACCGCCGACCTGAACACCGCACTGGTTTCATTCATCCTGTGCGGCTACGACGGCTTTTCCACGGCCGCAGGTTTCATCGGTTCAAAACGCCGGATCGATCACGACATCAGCCTGCTGATTCCCGAGATCTGGTCGCGCCTGCCGGTCACCCAGCGCGATCCGCAGTACATGATCGAACAGGGACAGCTGGAGAAACTGGAAGATTTCGAATACGAAGGCCGCACGGTTTATCAAAGCCGGCTGGGCTATCGCATTACCGAAAAGTTTGTGCATACCAACTTCGGCAAAATGTTCGATTACCCGACTGCGGTATTCGACGAAGCCATGCTGAAACCGGAAACCCAGGACATGCCCAGCTATGTCGACGGCATCGACAATGTCTACGAAGCGCAGCAGCGGGTGGCGCAACAATACTTTCAGGACGGTTCCATCAGTGACGCCTGCCCGCCATTAAAAGCATTGCTGCACATCATGGCCGAAGGCCACTATACGGGCAAAACCGCCAGCGACCCGGCTATTCGGGCGATGTTCACCCGCGACAGCTTACTGCAAAGCGACTGGTATCAACAGCGTCTTGAAATCAAACAGCAGCGCGAAAGCAAGCTTTGGCAACAACACAAAGCTTATATCCAGCAACAATTGGCGGCAACGGAACAGCACGACTCAGCCAACCGCGCCGAGTTAAACCAAAAACTCGAAGCGACCGAGCGCATGCTGGCGGAAATCAACGATCCGGCTTACCTGCAACAACTGCAAGGGACTTTAGGCGCGGATTGGGTGCATCATTCCTAGGACTGAAGCTTGTCGTTCCCACGCTCCGGCGTGGGAATGCAGTTCGGGACGCTTCACTAAACTTAGCCTAAAAAATCGCTGATAAACCCTGCAAAACAAATACGACACCATAAGGCCCAACAACCCTGCTTACAGCTTAAATCGCGACCTCGATAGTTCCGCCAAATTCCGCAACCATTCCCAGACTGCGCTGTCGCCGGTGATAGACGCTAACCCGCCCAACAATATCGGCATATTCATGTTCCCTGTTGACTGAAATCCCCCAATCAAGCCTCTCTCAACGCCATCAATAGCTCAACCCGGCCCTGACCGCTATTCTGGACGCATTTCGGGCAGGCAAATAAGCCGCCAGCACAGCCAGCATCAGCACAAAGCCTAACCAGGACCCGGCCGACAACAGCGAAAAAACAAAATCCAGATGTATGCCCAGCATGGTTGTTCCCAGTTTTTTGGCTAACGGTTCGGCGACCAGAAAGGCGGCCGGAATGCTGATTAGCCAGGCCAATAAACCATGAAACAAACCCTCGAGTATGAACAGTTTGAAAATGGCCGACGAACTTGCGCCGATGGCGCGCAGTACGCCTATCTCACGGGTGCGTTGCAATACGCCGATAGCCAGGGTTCCTGACAGACCGATCGCGCCGACAACGGCAATCATTACCGCCAGCCCCAACAGCATGCCGGTAATCGGTCGGAACTGGTTTTCGGCAAACTGGCGTTGTTCCAGTTTGGCCAGCGTAGTGTAAAAATCCAGTTTGATATGTTGCTGTTGGAATGCGGTTTTTAATGCATCAACATAGATTTTTTCTTCCGCCAGGGAATGAATATCCGCTGACAGCAGCGCAAACGAATGCCTGCGTTCGTTCAAGTTACCCGGCTGAATGGTGCTTAACGGCGCATAAACCGGTTCCACGGCATAGCCGGAACCGGCAAACCAGCGATATAGGCCGATGACCTGCCATTCGTGAGCCGGTTGTTGCATCAGCTTGGCGCTGAGCGTATCGCCGACGTGAATGCCGTTTAGTTCGGCGGTCTCGGCGTTGATAACCAGCCGGTTCTGACGGTCATCGGCTCGGTCGAGCCAGCGTCCGGCGACGATTAGCGGGCGATACATCGAGGTATCGGTGGGTAACGCGATCATTTGCACGCCCAAGCTGCCGGATTGCCGTATCAACTTGTCGTGCAGGAACAGCTCGGCAGGCAGGCGGTTCCAGAATTCCACGGCGGCGGTTGGCGGGATGTTGCGCACGATGTCTTTGACGATTTCGGCGGGCTGGTCTTGCGTAAATCCGACGCGGACGGCATAGCGGCTACGCGCCAATTCGTTGTCCAAGGTCAGGTTAATCGACGCAATCAGGCTCATGATGACGATGAACAGCACGCCGGCAATAATCAGCACGCTTTGCGTCCACAGCAATCGCGCTTTGCGGCGCAGCAAATTACCCAGCGCGACGGCGTAAAGCGTCGGCAACAAAGCCGCGGCGGCGCGTTCAAGCCAGCGGTCAAAGCCGCGACTGACAAAATCCGCGCCTAATCCGTAACTGGCAATGGCCTGCCTGACCGACATCGAGGCGCCTTTCCAGACCGGCCACAACGCCGCCAGCAACGGTGCGAGTAAACCGCCTGCAATCATCAGATACAAAGCTTGCGATGAATAGACAAAACCGTTCAACCCGATATTGAACACATCCAAAATCCAGCGGCTGCTGTAAAAAGCGCCTGCCCAACTCAACGGTACGGCGATCAGCAACGCGATCAACGACAGGATAAACACTTCGGACAAATAGAGGTTGGCGATTGTCCGGCGGCGCGCGCCCAACGATTTCATAATACCGATCTGGTCGGTTTGCTGGGTAATCAACGCGGCAACAGTGTTTAGGATCAATACCGAACTCAATGCCAGCGATGCCCATGCCATGACGGTCAACACCAGGTGAATGCCGGAAAAAATCGCCCGGCCCCAATGCCGGTCGGGATTTTGCAATAACGTGGCGTTGACGGCTATGCCCGATGCCGCCAGTTTTGCGCGGATTTCACCGGCGATATGACGGGTTTTTTCCTCGCTGTACGGCGGCTTTATCTGCACCAGCAACTGCCTGAAGGTATGCGCGGGTATGCCGAAAACCGGAGCCAGTTCCGGCGCGATAAAGAAATGCAACGGCCCGCCAAACGCAGGCGGCTTAACAAACGGATGCCGGATAATGCCGTTGATAGCCAGTTTTTCCGCGCCGTTCGCGGTGATAAATTCGATGTTGTCGCCGCTGTTAAGCCCGGCAAATCGCGCAGACAAGCGTTCGACGGCAATGCTTTTGCCGCGTGGAAAACTGCCCGACAATAACGTCATGCGGTCGTATTTTTGATCTTGATAATCGGTTCGGAACAATACTGTCCCGGTTTGCGATTGCGTCGCCCCAGGCGTTTTAAATTGCGCGGTAATCTGGGTCAAGGTATCGATATTGGCAACGCCGTCGATGTTTCTAACGGTTTCGGCGACGGCGATATCGGCGTCCTGCTTGAGCATCAGGCTGATGTGCGACGGTTGCGACTGCCGATGCGCGTTGTCCATGCCGCCCAGTTGCAGGTCCATCATGCCCAGCAGCGTGCCGATCACAAACAAGCCTGTCGCAATGCTGGAGATTGCCAGCAAAGTCCGGGATTTATGAGCGAGTAAATCGGCGCTGACTTTTTGCCGGAGATTGGCGTTGAAAATCATGCGGTTGACTGTTGTTTGGACAGGTACTGATCGTCGTGAATACGTCCGTCATGGATAGCGATGCGGCGCGAGGCGGATTGCGCCAGGTCTTCGTTGTGCGTCACCATCACCAGCGTTTTGCCTTGGCGCTGCAACGCTGAAAACAGTTCAAACACGCTGTCGGCGGTCGCGGAATCGAGATTGCCGGTCGGTTCGTCGGCGACAATCAAAGCCGGATCATTAGCCAAGGCGCGGGCAATGGCTGCGCGTTGTTGCTGTCCGCCCGACACTTGCCCCGGCAATTGTTTGGCTTGTTCGTCCAATCCCACCAAGTTAAGCAAATATCGCGCTCGTTCCAGGCGTTCCCGCTTCGGCAGTTTGCCGACAAAATCCATAGGCAGCAGGATGTTTTGCAATAGATTAAGCGAGGGCAATAATTGAAAAAACTGGAACACAATGCCGACATTCGTCCCGCGCCAAATCGACAATTGCTCTTCCCGCAAGCGGTGCAAAGCGCTGCCGTTGACCACGACTTCGCCCCGGCAAGGACGATCGATGCCGGTCAGCAGATTCAATAAAGTCGATTTGCCGTTCCCGGAAGGCCCGACGATCGCAACAAATTCCCCGGCGGTAATGGTCAAGGAAATGTCATGTAAAACAGGCTGCTTTAACTGTCCCAGCGTATAGGATTTATGAATGTGGGTGAGCTGGATGATATTTTGCACGGCAAAAGGCGTATTAATAATGATGTTATTCTGAAAAGATGGTAGATTCTACCATGTACCGACTTTTAAAGACTGACAACACGGGATGACTTCTATACAACAACTTTGGCTGCTGCTGGGCGGCAGTTGGGCGATGCTGGAAATGGCTATCGTTTATAAAACCCGTTTGCCTTGTCGCCGCTCAGACCGGCAAAAATACCGTTCGGAAAAGCTGATCTGGGTTGTTGTTATCGCCTCGCTGATCGCGGCATTGGCGTTTAAACAACTGCATCTGGCCGTATTGCCGATCGATTATTTCCAGCGGCAGGCCGTCGCGCTGATCTTGTTAACTATCGGGCTGACAGTACGATTTTATGCGGTGCTGAGCCTCGGTCGCTTTTTCAGCACCACCGCAACAACCCAGTCCGAGCATGTCTTGATAGACCGCGGCCCTTACCATTTGATCCGTCATCCGGCTTATACCGGATTGTTAATCGGTTTTTTTTCGGCGGGACTGGCGATGGGCGATCTCATTGCGATACTGTCCCTGCTGTGCCCGGTCGCTTATGTGTTAAATCAGCGAATTCGGGTTGAAGAACAGGTGCTCATAGAACATTTTGGGCCGGTTTACGATGATTACCGTTTTCGCACCAAGAAACTTATTCCCTGGCTTTACTAATACCCGCTTACAAACTTCCACCTATCCAACTTTAAGAAATCCTATCCATGTCTGAAAAAAAACATATCGTCATCATCGGTGCAGGCCCCGGCGGCCTCTGTGCGGGAATGCTGTTAAGCCGGCGCGGCTTTAACGTCACTATTTTGGATAAACACAGCGAAGCCGGCGGGCGTAACCGGCCGATTCGCCTGGGCGGGTTCGTCTTCGATACCGGCCCCACCTTTTTGCTGATGAAACATGTGCTCGATGAAATGTTCGAATTATGCGGTAAAAACAGCGCCGATTATCTGGACTTCGTCAAACTCGACCCGATGTACCGCTTGCTGTTTTCCGACCGGGCCGTCAACGTCTACTCCGACCGCGACAAAATGCGCGCGGAATTAACCCAAGCTTTCTCCGAAGGCAGCGCTGGCTACGATCTTTATCTGAAGCAGGAAGGCGAACGCTTTAAAAAACTTTACCCTTGCATTAAACGCGATTACAGCAGCCTGAAATCCTTTTTTTCGCTGGACTTGCTGCGCGCTTTGCCTGGTCTTGCGCTCAATCACAGCGTCTTTTCCAATCTGGGCAAATACTTTAAAGAAGAGAAAATGCGCTTGGTGTTTTCTTTTCAATCCAAATACTTGGGCATGTCGCCGTGGGATTGCCCGGCGCTATTTACGATGCTGTCTTATCTGGAGCATGAATACGGCATTTACCATGTCAAAGGCGGCTTGAATAAAATTGCCGCAGCAATGGCGAAAGTCATCGCCGAACAAGGCGGCGTTATTCATACCGGCACGGCGGTCGAATCGCTGATTATCGAAGACAAAACGGTAAAAGGCGTGCGCTTGCAGGACGGCGGCGAGATTGCTGCCGATGAAGTCATTGTCAATGCCGACTTTGCCTACGCAATGACCCAGCTGGTCAAGCCTACCGAATTAAAACAGTACAGTCCCGAGAAAGTGAAAAAACTCGAATATTCCTGCTCGACTTTTATGCTGTATCTGGGTTTGGACACCCGTTACGACTTGCCGCATCACTCGATCGCTTTTGCCGAAGACTACACCACCAACATCAAAAATATTTTCGGCAATAAAATCTTAAGCAAAGACTTCTCGTTTTATGTGCAAAACGCCTGCGTCAACGATGACACCCTGGCGCCTGCCGGGAAATCGGCCCTGTATGTGCTGGTGCCTATGCCCAACAACGACAGCAATGTCGACTGGGAAACCGTCTGCGCCGACATGCGCGAGCAAGTGCTGGATACCTTGGAAACGCGCCTGAATTTAACCGGCATTCGCGACCATATCGAATGCGAAAAAATCATCACGCCGCAGGATTGGGAAACTGACGAACATGTTTTCAAGGGCGCGACTTTCAGCTTATCGCATAAATTCAGCCAGCTTTTGTACTGGCGGCCGCACAATCGGTTTCAGGAACTTGACCACTGTTATCTGGTCGGCGGAGGCACTCATCCCGGCAGCGGCTTGCCGACGATTTATGAATCGGCGCATATTTCCTCGAAATTGATTTGCCAAAAACATGGGGTCAGCTTCGGATTGGAGTCATGAGCGGAGAAATAACCGCTATCTCGGCGCTCAATGACCAGGCATTAAAAACCTACCCGGTCAGCAGCAGCGCCGAAATCGGCGAGGCAATGGCAGCGGCCAGGCGCGCAGCGGCTGTCTGGGCTAAAATCGATGTCAAGCAGCGCGTTAAACAACTGGCGCAATTGGAAAGCGTCATCCTGGCCGAACTGGATGCGGTCACCGAGGTCATCATCGTAGCGACCGGCAAGGTGAAAACCGAAGTGATACTCGGCGAAATCTATCCGGTGCTGTCCTTGTTGCGCTATTACAAAAACAACGCCGCAAAGATACTCGCTCCCTGCCCCGTCTTCACCGCCCCCCTGGCCTTCCCGCAAGCCGAAGCCGGCTATGAACGCCGACCTTACGGCGTGGTTGCGGTCGTTTCGCCGTGGAATTTTCCTTTTCAACTGACCTTAAGCCCATTATTGACGGCGTTGATTAGCGGCAATGCCTGCATTTTTAAAATGTCCGAATTGAGCTTGCCGGTCGGCGAGTTGCTTATGCAATTGCTGTCCAAACTGGATTTACCGCAAGGCTTGGTGCAACAGGTCACAGGTTTCGCCGAAACAGGCGAACAATTAATCGACGCCAGGCCCGATCTGGTGTTTTTTACCGGCGGCGTAACCGCTGGCCGGGCGGTCATGGCAAGAGCCGCGCAACATCCGGTACCGGTTATCCTGGAGCTCGGCGGCAAAGACGCGATGATTGTATTTGCCGACGCCAACCTGGAACGCGCGGCAAAAGCGGCCATGTACGGCGCGTTCAGCAATAGCGGGCAAGTCTGCGTCGCCATCGAGCGCTGCTATGTCGAAGCCGGTTGTTATGCGGAATTTGTCGATATGCTGAAAGATGCGGCGGCGAATGTCGCCGTCGGTCACGGCGCGGTCGGCGACCTGGGCGGGCTGACCACCTTAAAGCAATTCGCCGTCATCGAAGCCCACTACAATGATGCGCTTGCCAAAGGCGCAAAAGCCTCGTCGCCGTTGCGTCTGGAAGGCCGCTACCTGCATCCGGTGGTGTTATGGGACGTCACCCACGACATGCGCATCATGCGCGAAGAAACGTTCGGACCGCTGTTGCCGGTGATGGCCTTCGGCTCCGAACAACAGGCCGTAGACTTGGCTAACGACAGCGATTACGGCCTGAACGCCAGCGTTTGGAGCAAGGACATCAGCAAAGCCGAGCGTGTCGCCGGACAATTACAGGTCGGCAACTGGGCGGTCAATGATGTGATCAAAAATATCGGTCACCCGGGTTTGCCGTTCGGCGGCGTTAAAAACAGCGGCTTTGGCCGCTATCACGGCGCCGAAGGCTTGCGCCATTTCACTTATACCGTTGCCGGATTAACCAGCCGCAGCCCGCTAAATGATGAGCCCAACTGGTTTCCGTATTCGGACGTCCGCTACCTGCAAATGCGCGGCTTTATTGATTTTGTGTTCGGCAGCGGCGGTTTATATCAAAGGATTGCCGGAAATTGGCGGCAATTGCAGGCATTCCGTGGCTATGCGTCGTTGAATTTGCGCCAGCATTGGCATAATTTGTCGATTTTAATATTTAAAAGATCTATCGGCTGAGCTGCGTAAACTCAGGTTTACGCTTTCTACAATGAACAGAGATAATTGAATGAACGACAACAATAAACCGCATATCGTAGTGATCGGCGCCGGTCTGGGCGGCCTGTCCGCCGCTATTTCCTTGGCAACGGAAGGCTTCAGCGTCGATTTACTGGAAAAGAACGACAAGGTCGGCGGCAAGTTGAATGTGCTGGAAAAAGACGGATTCACCTTTGATTTAGGCCCATCTATCCTGACCATGCCGCATATTTTCCGCAAGCTGTTTGAGCGCGCCGGTAAAAATATGGACGATTACGTCGCGATACAATCCGTCGAACCGCATTGGCGCAATTTCTTTGAAGACGGCGGCACACTGGATTTAAGCTCGGATCCGGTGCGCATGAAGCAGGAGCTGGACAAGCTCGGCCCGGATACCGCCGGGGAGTTCGACCGGTTTTTGGCGTATTCGAAAAGGCTTTGCGAAGTGACCGAGGAAGGCTATTTCGCGCAAGGCCTGGATTCATTCTGGGACTTGGTCAAGCACTATGGCCCGGTTAAAAGCTTGCAGGAATTTGATGTCTTCCGTTCGATGGATCAAGGCGTCAGGCGTTTTATCAAAGATCCGAAACTGGTCGACGTGCTGAATTATTTTATTAAATACGTCGGTTCCTCGCCTTACGATGCGCCCGCGTTGATGAACCTGCTGCCGTATATCCAGTTCGGCTACGGACTGTGGTACATCAAAGGCGGGATGTACGGCATGGCGCAAGGCTTGCAAAAGCTGGCTGTTGAGTTGGGCGTGAATATCCAGGTTAACGCCGAAGCTGCGGAAATCCAGCATAATGCCGGACGCGCATCCGCGGTGCGTCTAACCGACGGCAGGGTTATTCCGGCCGATATTGTCGTTTCCAATATGGAATTGATACCGGCTTACCAAACCCTGTTGAAAGGTCATGACAAAGAAATCCGGCGGATAGAAAAGTTCGCCCCGAGTTGTTCAGGGTTGGTTTTACATCTGGGCGTAGACCGCATTTACGAACAACTGGCGCATCATAATTTCTTTTATTCCGATCATCCGCGCGAGCATTTCAACGCGATATTTCACGAGCACCGCTTATCTGAAGACCCGACGATTTATCTGGTCGCACCGTGCAAGTCCGATCCGAATCAAGCGCCGGCGGGCTGTGAAATCATTAAAATCCTGCCTCATATCCCGCATCTTGACCCCGAGCGCCCGCTACAACCGAAAGATTACGCCGCGATGCGCGAGCGTGTATTGCTTAAACTGGAAAGAATGGGCTTGACCGACTTAAGAAAACATATCGTCTGCGAAGAAAGTTGGACGCCGGTTGATATACAGGAGAAATATTATTCAAACCAAGGCTCCATTTACGGCGTTGTTGCAGACCGCTTTAAAAACCTGGGCTTTAAGAACGCCCAGCGCAGCAAGGTGTTAAAAAACCTGTATTTTGTCGGCGGCAGCGTCAATCCGGGCGGCGGCATGCCGATGGTGACTTTGTCCGGGCAGTTGGTGCGGGATAAAATCCTGGCCGATCTGGGCAGCGGTTAAATAATTGCCGACGCTTCAAAAATTGAGTCCCGGCTGAATCTGACCATATCCTTAGCCCAAAACAGTTATTCAGCGTAAGTTGGGTTACGGCCTAGGGAAGCGCTGAATAAATTGATTTCGCTCATGATTCGACAAGCTCACCACGAACGAAATCAAAAACTTACCGTTCATCCTGAGCTTATCGAAGGACTAAATCAGCGCTTCCCCAGACATTCAGATTTTTTATCCGTTTGTTACAACCTCGGCTTGAAGCGCGTTTTGCAAAGACAAAATTGAGCCCCCGGTGCGATAACTAAAGGCCACACGAAGAGTATCACCAGACTGCACTCTGACCGGGCTAGCCAAAGGAAGAGCCATGTAACGATTTAACCAGTCGATAGTCGATTTTTCTTCTTCTAAAATAGCGAGAACATTTTTTGTAATAAAACGTAACGCGCTAACAGTGCCGTTTTCCGTAATGATGAAAAAACCTTCCCATGAAATGTCGCGTTCAGTATGCTGAGTGAAGTCAAGAACGCTGTAAACTAAAGGTTCCGCCAGTTCTATACACCCCTCCTGATCGCCGAAATCCTGAACCATGGAGATGGGGGCGTAGTAGCCCTCAAAAATAAATTCTTGTTGCAATGGCTGCACGGCTAATATGGCGGCTGTCGGCATCAAGAGCGGCAGAGTTGCGCCAAAGCGCTGCTGATAGCGATGCTTAAAAGACTCCACCACTTCAACTTGCTTTTCCCGAAGCATTGCAACGTGAATCATTTCGCAAATCATGACATCGACCGGCTCAGGGGGGAGGTAATCAAACGCATTGGCCTGCACAACTTCGACTTTATGGCCGTTGTGATTTTTTTCCAATATCCGGCGCGATACATTAACCAGGTCGGGATTGAATTCGACGCACCATACCTTGTCAGCCTTTGCCGCAGCAAACCATGACAATACGCCCGTTCCTCCGCCAAGCTCCAATACTTTACTTCCGGGAGCAACTGCATAATCGATAGCGGCTTTAAAGCTTTGCATCCGGTTTTTATCCTTGAGCATCGCCAAATGGTATTGAAGAGGGATAAACTGTCCTAAGTAATTATCATCATCTTCTTGTGTTGTCATTTATCGATTTTCTCATGGTTGCTGTGTAAGGGGTAACACCAAATATTATACCCGCGATCAATAACGGTTAGCGTCAAAAATGCCAAGCGCCATTCGCCATCACCGCACTCGCCTCAAGCCCGGAACCCCGTTCGTAGTTATACGTCAACGCGACTTCCGCGTTGTTTCTGCGCCCTGAAAAACCGAAACCCAGCTGCGTAAGGTCGGCTGGAGATCGCCAGCTAGCGGACTGGAAGGTTGCCGTCTGTCCCTCGAAACCGGCGGTGAGGGTTCCGTTATTGCTCCAGAGCCGGGGCGATGTCAACACGCTGCTATCCACCGACCAGTCCAGACTGGCGGCCTTGCCCAGCGCCACCTCCAGAGAAACACCGACACGGGCGCGCAGGTCGTCCAGGGTTTTTGATTGCACCGCCAAATTGATGCTGCCGGCTCCTTGTTCTGTAAATTTATCCCGGTCGAAACGCTGGTACTCAATGCCCACGAAAGGCGTCAGCTTAACCTTCTGCAAAGAAATCGCCCGCGCAATCTTGTCTATAGAAAAAGCCCGCGCAACATCAAAACGCGCGCCGCTGGCCAATGCATCGCTTGATCCGTCGGCGGTTCGGTTCACCTCGAACGAGTATCCGCGCCACAAACCTGCGTCGGGAATATTGATGTTTCGCTGAGTGTCGATACTGCTGTATCCCAAAAACACCTGCCCGGTCGCCATCAACGCATCCGCCCGATAGGCGCCGTAACCGCCGAGATAGCCGGACTGTAGTTTTCCCTGGCCGGGCGCGCTCGCCGCCCAATCAAGATCGGAAGTCAGGTAGCCTGCCGCCGCCCCGAAATTCCAATTCTCCCGGCGAACCGTTTCAATGCCTGCAACCACCATCGCGGTATTTTGGGTAAAGCCGGTGCGGTCCGAGTCGGATGACTGCCTGGCCCAGGTTCCTTGGGCATGCATCCAGGTCCGGCGTCCCTTGTCATCGGTTGCCGAGACAGCCCTGCCGCCAGGGGAAAAACTGCCGGAAGCCGCAGTCAACTGGTTCATGAACAGTCTCGATTGATGCAGACCGGCTCGCCCGAGCGCCCCAAGGCGTTCGGCGCCCATTTGGTTGATCGCTTGTTGCAGTTTTTGATCGCCTGCCGGTGCGGAAAGATTGATCAGGTCCAGCGAGGTCATCACCTTGTCCAGATCGCTGTAGGCTTGGACAGTCAGGCCGTCCATGTAACCACCCACCTTCAGCGCATTGCCGGTAAGCCGGGGGCTGTAAGCAAGCAGGTTGTTCTCCGGCATCGGAGAAGCGAGGACGTAATTCCCGATCGGAACCTGAAAGCCGGAGACGTCTCCGGCGTTTCGGCCGATATAATATTGGATGCCGCCGCCCGCCCCCCAGTAACTTCCGACAGGCGCCACGATAGAGCTTGTGATTGGACCGGCGGGTCCGCTCCAGAACGTAACCCCGGACGGAACCAGGGCCAGCGCGAAAGTGTTGTTCCGGGTGCCGTCGGGATAGATCGGCAAGGCCAGCCGATCCAGCAGCAGCGCACGGCTGAGGCCCCGGGTTTCGGCAATCGGCGATATCCAGCCCCCCGCCTGTCCCGCCTTGCTGGAATCCGTGGGGACATAGTAGGAACGGATGCCGATGAAGGGTTGCGTCGTCTGGACTTTATAAACGCTGGTGCCCGGCTCGAAGGGGGGGTTGCCGGTAGCGCCGACTGTTACGGTGTTCACGTGATCGGCTGAAACATTGGAATCCAGGATGATCAGCCCGGGGATGTCGATCGGCGTCGCCGTGCCGGTGGCGTAGGCATTGGCTGTGACGGCGCTGCATAGCAACAGAACCGCCGCGTGAATGCCGATGCCCGGTTTGCGTGGCGCTAAAGAGGAACTTTTTGCTTGAGGCACAGACTTGATATTGTTTTTTTGTTTCATGATGTAATTCCCATGTTTCCGATCTTGGGTTTGTTCGTTTTAGAGGCTGATGAAAGCCCCACGGTTACGCCGCACAATCATGTGTCAAATCCGGCAGGGTTCGCACAGCGAACCCAAGCAGATCAATTGCTTCGATGCTTCACGATCATATAGGGCATCAATACCCGGATCAAGACTTGATTCCATGCCCTGCGTCAATGCCGCAATACAAGCCGTGATAAATTTGCCGGCTCGTTCTTTTGGCTTCTGTTCCCCCGCCTGCAATGTTATAGTCAAAAAAAACTCACACGATATTCGCCCATGATCGGATTTATTCTTTGCAGCTTGTCGCTGGCGGTTCTGGTTCAGAACCCAAACTCTTTTTTGCAACTGCTTGCCACGCCTGAGGCTTTAGGTGTCGGCCTGGCGCTGACGGCTGTCAGCCTGCTGCTCGGCTATTTGAAAAAGGTCCCCACCACGGTCTGGCACGACGGCTTTTCGGCCAGCTGTCTGTTGGTCTGGTACGCATACTGGGAGCCTCAGTTTAACAACGATGCGCCGATGTTCTTTTTCTTCCCGCTGTATTATGCGCTGTTAACCTCGATCGTGACGGCGGCCCTAATCAACAAAAGCCAGTATTTCGATCAGGAGTCGGTGGCGAACCTGCGTTACCTGGAAAAAAACACCCGCGTCAACTCCGCTGCGATTGTCGCGATTGTGCTGATTAGCCTGCTGATCACTCGCCATTACACGCTTTACCCGATAGCGATGACTTTTTTTATACTCCGCCACACAATGGTTGTCTGTCTTGAAATTATCGACAGCTGACCGGCCCGTCATGCAACGCGGTGTCTGAGCAAAAACTCAGGTATCCGCCGTTCCAACCAATATTCCGGCCTAAACGGGATCAATCCCGAGATGAAGCCCACATGGCCGCCGTGTTCAGTGAATTCCAATTGCACCCGCGGCGAGACTTCATCCGGGCCGGGCAGGACTTCCCGAGTCATAAACGGATCGTCAACCGCCTGAATCACCAGCGTGGGTACCGCGATCGATTTGAGGTATTGCCTTGAGCTGGAGCGCCGGTAATAATCATGCACATCGTCAAAACCATGCAATTTGGCTACGACCCGGTCATCGTATTGCCAGAACGAACCGATTGCCGATAAATCGCCCAATTCCCTGACCTTCATCGCTTCCTGAGTTTGCCCTGTGCTGTCCAAATGTTGCAGCTTGTTATGCATGTAGGCTTTTAACTCGTCCAGCAACACGCCGCGATAGAGCCTTGAAAAGCCCTTATCCAGTTTTGTTGCGCAAACTCCCAACACTAAAGGCACGGAAACCGCGACGGCGGCGAACAGGTTCAACCGGCTGCCTTGCTCGCCCAACCACTTTAAAACAACATTGCCGCCTAATGAAAAACCGACGACGGCTAGAGGCGTATCGGGTTCGCGCCGGCGCAAGGTTTGATAGAGGAACTGAATATCCTCGGTCTCGCCTGAATGATAACTGCGCGCCCTGTTGTTGGACGATCCGCTACAGCCGCGAAAATTAAGCGCGGCACTGCGGAATCCGTGTTTGAGCAAAACGCTTTGCAAGCCTTTGATATAGCCCGATTGCGAACTGCCGGTTAAACCGTGTACCAGCATAACCAGCGGTTGCTTGCCTGTCCCGCAATAATCGATGTCGATAAAATCATGGTCGGGAGTCTCCAACCGTTCGCGGCGATAATCAGGCGGATTAGGCGCTTTCCTGAATAAGGACGGATAAATAGTCTGCAAATGCCTGTTCCTTAACCACCAGGCGGGCTTGAATGTTGTTTTGATGCGCATGTCTTATAGATTTCCGTAACAAGAATGGCTGATTGTAATACCATTCGCTAACAATCAATCTCTCCGGTTACCGATATGCAAAAATTAGTCATCTACAATCACGGAAAAGACAGCATACCTTGGGGCGAAAAGACTCTTCAATTTGCCGACGTTGCGAAGCATTACGGCTATGCGTTTGAAAGCCCGGATTACCGGGAACAATTGGATCCCGATAAGCGCGCCGGGCAACTGCTGGCGATGGATTTGTCCGGCTATGATGAAATCGTGTTAATCGGCTCCAGCATGGGCGCTTATGTTGCAACCGTGGCGTCGGCATCGATCAAACCCAAGGGGCTTTTCCTGTTGGCGCCCGCGTTTTACCTGCCCGGCTACCGGCAAACGGAATTTAAGCCGACCGCCGAGGAAATTAGGGTATTTCACGGCTGGCGGGACGATATTGTGCCGCCTGAAAATGCGTGGCGGTTTTGCCAAAGCTATCGCGTCCGATTGAATCTGTACGATACCGACCACCGGATGCTCAGCGTGATGCCCCAGTTAAGCGATGAATTCAGCCGGTTTTTGGCGGGGCTCAAAGGACAGGCAATTTAAAGTTGTGTTTTAGAGCCGGCGGCCTCATATTCTAAAAAACCAAACCTTAACACTAGAGGCGCCTTATGAGCACATTGCACATCGTCTGTCCCCACTGCGATACGATCAATCGCATACCCTCCGAACGCAAGTTCCAACATCCCCGATGCGGCCAATGCAAAGAGGCTTTGTTTACCGGGCATCCGCTGGAATTAACCGGCCGCAATTTCCAACGGAACATTGAACGCAACGATATTCCCGTTGTAGTCGATTTTTGGGCCGACTGGTGCGGGCCGTGCAAGACGATGGCGCCATCCTTCGCCCAAGCCGCGGCCACGCTTGAACCGCAGGTACGTTTAGCCAAAGTCAACACCGAACGGGAACAGGGTATTGCCGGACAATTCATCATTCGCAGCATCCCTACCCTGGTCATATTCAAATCCGGCCGCGAAGTCACCCGCAAGTCCGGCGCTATGAGCACTGCGGATATTGTCCGCTGGGTCAACAGCAGTATTTGAGCCTGCTGCAATCCGGCGGGAGACGAAATTGCCCGGCTATCTGCATCGCCCAACCCTGCTTAGCCATACGTCCTGAACCGATGCTTTTGCCAAAATAAGGCATTGTTTTTTATCACCTGATGTTTCGCACGGCTGGTATTTCTCCCGTTTGCCGCGCCGAGCACCGGAGCTTTTATCGAGAACAGCCCGGTAGGGGGGCGGCAGGGATGCCGCACGTCAACAGAGGGGCAGGAGCCCCTTCTGCTGACCCTCGATAAAAGCGAGGAACGCAGGAAGTAAGCGGCAACCGGGTCGCCTTTTCTTTGGTTACTTTCTTTTGGCGACGCAAAAGAAAGTAACTCGCCTTCGGGTGCGAGAACCCGATTCAATTAACTGTCGCGCTAGCGACACCTTAATGTTAAAACGGTCGAAATTCGACTAACTGCGTAACATCAGTTATCACTACAGAAATTTAGGAGTAAGACCATGCACGTAACCTATGAACAAGCGGAAATAGCGATAGCGGCGGCCATTGCCGAATCAAAAAGAATCGGCACGCAAATGTGTATCGCCGTTGTCGATTCCGGGGCCGATTTAAAGGCGTTTGTCCGCATGAACGGCGCTTGGGTCGGCAGCGTCGATATTGCGATCAAAAAAGCCAAGACCGCCTGCTTCTTCGGCATGAACACCGGACAAATCGGCCAACTATCGCAACCGGGCGGCCCGCTTTACGGGATCGAACATTCCAACGACGGCTTGATCACCTTTCCCGGCGGCATCCCCATTGTCGATAACGACGGCATCCTGATTGGCGCGATCGGCGTCAGCGGCAGCTCGGTCGAAAACGATCACCAGGTCGCAAAAGCCGGCGTTGAGGTCATCGGCGTGGCCGATTTGCCGTCCCACCCTTGGCGGACCTGAGTTCGACAGCTTCAGCTCTAGCATTTCTTTAACCAGCCGGAGGAGATCGGATGATGAATATACCTACCGCCGAACAATGGGTTTGCCTGCAATGCGGCTACAACATGATCGGCGAAATGCCCGATATTTGTCCGTTTTGCGGAGCCCGTCATGACCGCTTCATGGCTTGGGATCAGGCCGAAAAAACCTATCGCGTCACAAGCCACGCCGTCAACAATGTGGTCAGCCAACTGCTTTCGGCGCCCAAACTGGGCCTGGAGCATGCGGCTTATCGCGTCGAAACCGGACAGGGCGCGGTATGGATCGATTCGCCATCGGCATTCAACCGCGATCTGGCGCCGGTTGACGCCATTTTATTCACACACCATCATTTCATGGGCGCATCCAACCAATATCGCCGCATCTGGAATGCGGAAGTACGGTTGCATGAGCTGGACGCCAAACACCGCTTGTCCGCATTATTCGATATTGACCGGCGGTTTTCCGATGATTTTGTCGCCTACGGCATAGAGGCATACCATACTGGCGGGCATACGCCCGGCTTTACCTTTTATATCTACAAGGACACATTGTTTATCTGCGATTATGTATTTCTGACCGGCGCGGATATGCGCTTTAATCCCTACGGACCGGAACAGGAAACCATAAAACGGGCGCAACGGATACATGAAGTCGTCAAGGCCAGGCCGCTCAAAACGGTTTGCGGCTATAACTATGTTGCTGATTTTGCCGATTGGCTGGACGGATTTGAGCGCCTTATTCAGCACAGGTGAGACCTGCCTCCGGCTAGCTCGACGTTAAGCTTATTGCGCCTGTTGCGCGGGTTCCCAATCTCCAGATTGGGAATCCAGGAGGCGAAGCTCCAGCTTCGCGAGACAGGAAGCTGGAGCTTCCAAAACCAACTTCCCAAGCTTGAGGGACTGTGAAAGTATTATCAAAATTAATTTAAAAACCTATTCACCACGAAGGCACGAAGATCACGAAGGAAAAATAATTGTTTAAACTCAATACATTGAAAACTGCGTGTCCTTCGTGCCTTCGTGGTGAAGGTTTTTTGCTTTTGTTCTAAAACGAATACTTTCACAGTCTCTTCAGCTTGGGAACCAGCAAAAAATAGAAACGAGGTAAACACTTCATCCGCCATGTAAAATGCAACGTTTTTACCCTGAATTAATTATTTCTTTCGCTGATTTAGCGCCATAACCATGCCCCAAAATGTTGATGTACTGTGCGTAGGACACGCGTCTTACGATTTGATTTTTTCGGTAAGCCGCCACCCGGATGCCGATGAAAAAGTGGTTGCCGACAACCTGCTCGGCTGCGGCGGCGGCCCGGCTGCCAACGCCGCCGTTTGCATTGCCCGGCTGGGCCTCACTTCCGCCTTTGCCGGTTACCTGGGACGCGATCTTTACGGCGACAAACATTTTCAGGAACTGAATGATGAAGGCGTCGACACGCAGTTAATCATTCGCGGCGCGTCCCCTACCCCGTTATCGGCCATCTTGGTCAAGCCCGACGGCAAGCGCTGCTTGATCAATTACAAGGGCGACACCCAAGCGTTACCGGCCGATGCGCTAAACCTCGCCCCTATCCCGGCCAAGGTTGTATTGTTCGACGGGCACGAGCCTTTTATCTCGTTAGCGCTTGCCGAACAGGCGCGGCAAAGCAAGATCCCAACGGTGTTGGACGCAGGTTCGGTGCATGACGGCACGTTGGCGTTGATGAATCGCGTCGATTATCTGGTCTGTTCGGAAAAATTTGCCGTCCAATATGCAGGCGACGAACATAAAGCCTTAAGCCGACTGGCCGCACTTGCGCCGACCGTGGTTATCACACTGGGCGAGCGCGGGCTGGTTTGGCAACGCGGCAATGAACAGGGCGCACTATCCGCCTATCCTGTTACCGCGATCGATACCACCGGCGCTGGCGATGCGTTTCACGGCGCTTTCGCCGCCGCGCTGGCGGCGGGACTGGAGTGGCAGGCGCTGCTTCGATACGCGAGCGCCGCGGGCTCGTTGTGCTGTACGAAAATGGGAGCACGCTTGGGGCTACCCAGCCGACAAGAACATGCCCGATTGTTTAACCGGCCCCTGTTTTAACTACAATTGCCCCTACCGTCAGGGTGCGGCCGGAAGATGTTCGCACCATGCGGTAAATGATTTTTTAACCTGCTTAGGATGAAACTGATGAAAATCGGTATACAAACCTGGGGTTCCAACGGCGACATCCGCCCGATGCTGGCGTTGGCCGCCGGCCTGCAAAAAGCCGGTCACACTGTGACGCTGGTGGTCAGCAGCATCGACAACCACAGTTATCAAGAAATCTCCAGCCAGTTGGGAATCGCCTACCGGCAAGCGCCGGAGCATATCGATTTCGCTATGCAGGATTTTGCCCAGCGCTCGTTTCGGATGAATCCCCTGCAATGGCTACGGGCGCTGCTTGACGAGGCCTTCTTTCCCCATGAGCAAGCCGTGTATCAGGCCGCGCAACAATTAGTCGCCGATAACGACTATGTGATCGGCCATCATTTTCTCTACCCTTTAAAACTGGCGGCATTACTCAGGCAAAAACCGTTTTTCAGCGTTACGCTTTGCCATGCGGCGATCCCCAATCCCGCCGTTGCACCTTTCCGCTTTCCTGATTTGGGCTGTCATCTCAATACATTGAGCTGGAAGCTGCTCGATCTGGCGTTCAATTGGGCGCTGAAAAAACCGTTGAGCCGTTTATGGCTGGCGGCCGGACAGACGCCGCCGGCCAATGTACTGAGCGAACTTTTGACCTCGCAACAACTCAATTTGGTAGCGGTCGATCCGTTGTTTTGCCGCTCGTCCATGCACTGGCAGCCGCATCACCAGGCCTGCGGCTTTCTGAACTTAACCGAAGATGCCCGGCGTTGGGCGATTCCAACCGACCTTGCCGGCTTTCTCGATCATGGCCCGGCCCCGGTATATATGACTTTCGGCAGCCTGCAACAGGCTGTGCCCGACTGGAGCATGGCGCTGTTCTTGGAAGCGGTGAACTTGGCCGGTTGCCGCGCCATTATCCAGACCAGTTCAGCGCGTTATCCTGCGGGCAGCCAGACCGATAGGGTCTATTTCATCGGCAGGCATCCGCACCAACCGCTGTTCAAGCATTGCGCGGCGGTCGTACACCACGGCGGCGCAGGCACTACCCATGCGGCAACCCGGTCAGGCTGCCCGTCCGTGGTGGCGCCGTTTATGGATGAGCAATTGTTCTGGGCCAGGCAACTGCAAGCGCTGGGTTTGGCCGGAAACCCCCTGCCCGCAAAAAAAGTGACCGCCGCCGTTTTGGCCGAGGGCATACGCACAGTCTTAAGCTCAAAGACAATGCAAGACAACGCCAAACAAGCGAGCCAATCCATGCAAAGCAACGACGGAACGACTCGGGCGGTGCAACTGTTGGAAGCACAGTTTTAAAAACCTGCTTTCTCTTATTGCAGATTCGAGCCGTTGCACCGGCTTGCAAGATCCCATTAAATGAGGTTCACACCCCATGAAAACAATCATAATCCAATACTCATGGCTAACAGGGCTGATATTTAGCGCCTCGCTCGCCGCCGCCCAGGAAAACCGGCCTATGAAACTGCCACAACCCCGGCTCGAAACAGGAATGCCGCTGATGCAAGCCCTGCAGGGCCGCAAATCCACGCGGGAATTCAGCGCTGAAAAATTGCCTGAGCAAGTACTTTCCGACCTGCTTTGGGCCGCATTTGGCGTAAACCGGCCGGAAACAGGAGGCCGTACCGCCCCTTCAACGAGCAACTGGCAGGACATCGACATCTATATAGCAAGCGCGGACGGCCTTTACCTGTTCGATGCAAAAAACCATGCGTTGAACATGATTCAGGCTAAGGACATCCGGGCGCTGACCGGCACGCAGGATTTTGTCGGCAGCGCGCCGATTAACTTGATTTACGTTTCCGACTTCACCCGCATGGATTCGGACACCGGCGCGGAAGACAAAAAAATCGCCGCGGCCATCGACACCGGTTTTATCGCGCAGAACGTCTACCTGTACTCCGCGTCGATGGGGCTTGCAACCGTCGTTCGGGGTTCGATTGACGATGAAGCTTTGGCGAAAGCCATGTCGCTCAAGTCAACGCAATGGATAGTCGCGGCGCAAAGCGTGGGTTATCCGAAAAAGTAGAAAAGCTAAACTTTGATACCGGGCCGGCCACCTTTGCAGAATCCCTTCACTCCGTGGTATTGGCAATGATTTTATGAATCCGCTTGGTGCTGATAGCGATAATGATAAAAATGAAAGGTATTGAAATGCCTTCAACAAGCTCAGGACTGAGTTTCCAGCCGACCAGATGAAGCGCTTCGGCTATTTTGCCGATCAAGCTGGCCGCATAATAGGTAATCGCAACCATCGAAATGCCTTCGACCATTTGTTGCATCCGCAGCTGCATTTTTGCGCGTAAAGCCATCGACGTCAGCAAACCCTGATTTTGTTTCTCGATGATGATGTCGACGCGGGTGCGCAGCAACTGGCTCGCGTTACTGACCCGTTCGGAAAGCTGGGTGAAGCGTTGCGAGATCGATTCGCAGGTATTGATCGCCGGCTCCAGCCGCCGCTTGATAAATTCGCCCAAGGTCTGAATGCCTTGGATCCGAACCTCGCGTAAATCGTTGACCCGCTGTTGCACCAATTGGTAATAAGCGCTGGCGGCCGCAAAACGGAAATGATTGCTGGAGATGTAATTTTCGACTTCAGCCGCCAATGTAGTCAGCTCATCCAATAATTCGCCGTCATTATTGTCGGGCAGCGTCATTGCGTTGGTGATGCTGTACAGCTGCCGGTCGGACTTGTTTAATGCGGGCCTCAGCTGGCGCGCGATGGGGAAAGCCAGCAGCGCCATAACCCGGTACACCTCAATTTCAAACAGCCGTTGCAGCAAGCGCCCGGCCTGTTCCGTTCTTAAGTCATGGTTAACAATCAAAAAGCGGCTAAAACCGTCAACGTGAATGCGAAAGTCCGTGAATACCGAAGCCGCGCCGCCGGTTACTTTGGAACCGACGACCGGATTATTGGCAAAGTGAACCGACAAAGACGCCAAATCGGTACTCTCCTGGTAATGAATATCGGCAGCGGTGACAATAGTCGCATGCGCCGCAACAATGACTTGCCCGGACAAGTGCGACATCCAATCCACCGGCACTTTCTTTAGCGCCGAATCCGCAAAAGGCTCCTTAGGGGTGTCATGCACATAAAAACTGTAAGTGCTGAACTCGCCGTGCTGCTCCCAGCGTATCTGAAAGGAATTGAAGGTAGCGCTGAAGTGATCCACGTCTTTTTCAGGCGGGGCAACGCCGAATCTTTCGCAAAGCGCCGTCAAGTGCTTGCGTTCCTGCATTTTTTCGTCACTGGACAGCAATAACGCAAGATGGCTGGCCCTAACCGGCAAATGGCCGATAGACGGCGCTCGTGCATGGACTTCGTTATGCAGTACAAAACGTTGGGGATGGTTTTCAGGGATCGGGAATAAAGTCGTCACAGGTGTTTTTTATAATTTCTTAGCTGAATGAATTAAGTCAATTTTACCTAAAAAACGCGGTTGGGCTTGGCTATTATTGACGATTCCGCATAAATTAAATATCTAAGGAACGTGCATGGAATAACTTGAGCAAGTTTTATTTTTCATTTTTTAACCATGAAGGACATGAAGCGGCATGAAAGGTTTAAGTCTTCATGTCCTTCATGCTCTTCATGGTAATTGCCTAAATTAATTTATGCACGATCCTAAGCCCACTCCGCGCTCAAACTCTCCGCCTGCTCCAGCACCAGTTGAATAGCTTCTTCCTGCTTGGTGGGCGGGTATTTGTACTTACGCAATATCCGTTTCACCATCAATCTCAGGCTGGCGCGAACGCTTTCGCGCACCGACCAATCCACGCTGACGCTGTTGCGTAAATTTTCCGCCAGTTCATGGGCAATTTTCTTCAAGGTTTCATCGCCCAGTTCGCGCACGGAATCCTCGTTGTTGGCCAGCGCATCATAGAAGGCCAACTCGTCACTGTTAAGGCCGAGATCGACGCCGCGATTGACAGCCTCCTTGAATTTCTTCGCCATCTGGATCAGCTCTTCCATGACCTGTGCGGTTTCGATGGAGCGGTTCTGGTAACGCTTGATCACGTTGGCGAGCAGTTCTGAAAACTTGTTTTGCTGGACGACATTACCGGCGAAGCGGCTTTTAATTTCGCCTTCCAGCAAACGCTCCAGCAATTCCACGGCAAGATTGCGTTCCGGCAGATTGCGCACCTCGTTCAGGAAACCTTCGTCCAGAATGCCGATATTCGGTTTATCCAGGCCCACCGCATTGAAAATATCCACGACGTCTTCGGACACTACCGCCGAGCCGATGATCTGGCGGATCGCCAGTTCGCGTTCTTCATCGGTTTTCTTTTTGCCGCTGATGTCCTTCTTGGTCAGCAACACTTTGACCGCCTGGAAGAACGCGACTTGTTCGCGCACGGCCTTGGCTTCATCCAATGTGCAGCACAAAGTAAAGGCTTTGGACATCGCCAGCGCGGTATCGCAAAAGCGCTTCTTGCCGTCGTTAACGCCGAGCAGATGGTTGGCTGTTTTCGCCAGCATGCGGTGACCGCCGGTTAAAAATCCGCTGTAATCGAAACCGTGCAGCATCGCGCGCAACACATCGAGTTTTTCTTCCAGCACCGAATAAGCTTCATGGGCATCGACGGTCGGGCGTCCGCGTCCTTTGCTGGCGGTGTATTCCTTCAGGGCCTGTTTCAGGTCATTGGCGATGCCGATGTAATCGACCACCAGGCCGCCTTGTTTGTCGCGGAATACGCGATTGACCCTGGCAATCGCCTGCATCAGGTTGTGTCCCTTCATCGGCTTGTCCACGTACATCGTATGCACACACGGCGCATCAAAGCCGGTCAGCCACATATCGCGCACGATCACCAGACGCATCGGGTCTTCGGGATCTTTAAAACGCTTTTCCAGACGCTTTTTGACTTGCTTGGAATAGATATGCGGCCGCAGCAGGGCCTTGTCGCTGGCGGAACCCGTCATCACCACCTTGATTACACCCTTTTCCGGGTCTTCATCATGCCAGTCCGGTCGCAGCTCAATGATCGCATTGTACAAATGCGCGCAGATGTCGCGGCTCATCGCCACAACCATGGCCTTGCCGGATTGCGCCTTGTTGCGCTCTTCAAAGTGGGCGACCAGATCGGCTGCCACCTGCTGAATACGCGGCTCGGCGCCCACCACCTTTTCCAGAGCGGTCCATCGGCTTTTGAGCTTGGCTTGTTCGTTGTCTTCTTCGTCCTCTGCCAACTCGTCAACTTCGGCATCCAGGTCCGACAATAACTCTTCCTTTAATCCCAGTTTGGCAAGACGCGATTCATAATAAATCTCGACCGTCGCGCCGTCATCCCGCGCCTGCTGCATGTCGTAAATATGGATGTAATCGCCGAATACGGAACGGGTGTCGCGGTCTTCGGAGGATACCGGCGTGCCGGTAAAGGCGACAAACGTCGCATTCGGCAACGCATCGCGCAAATGCTGGGCGTAACCGACCTGATAGCGCTCAAGGTATTGATTGGAGGCTTCTTCGACAGCGTTCAAAGATACACCGGCAGGCAACTTCCTGGTTTTAAGTTTGGCCTCGAAACCGTACTGAGTGCGGTGCGCTTCATCGGCAATCACCACGATATTATGGCGGTCAGACAATACGGGAAAGCTGTCTTCATCCTCGCCGGGCATGAACTTCTGGATCGTCGCAAACACGATGCCGCCGGAAGGGCGATTAGCCAGCTTGGCCCGCAAATCCTGGCGGGTTTCGCCCTGTACCGGCTGCTCGCGCAATAAATCCTGCGACAGCGAGAACACGCCGAACAACTGCCCGTCCAGATCATTGCGGTCGGTAATCACTACGATGGTCGGGTTTTCCATCGCCGCTTCGCGCATCACGCGGGCGGCAAAGCAGGTCATCGTGATGCTCTTGCCGGAACCTTGGGTATGCCAGACCACGCCGCCCTTGTGACTGCCGCCGGGGCGGGATGCGGCGACCACCTGCGTGATCGCCGAACGCACCGCGTGGAACTGGTGATAACCGGCGATTTTCTTGACCAACGTGCCGTCATCTTCAAACAGCACAAAAAAGCGCAAAAAATCCAGCAGATAAATCGGAGCCAACACGCCGCGCACCAAGGTTTCCAACTCATTGAACTGGCCGAGCGGATCAAGCGCCACGCCGTCAATGGTGCGCCAGGCCATAAACCGCTCCTTGTCGGCGGAAAGCGAACCCATCAGCGCCTCCGTGCCGTCCGAGATCACCAGCACTTCGTTGTACTGGAATACATCGGGGATTTGTTCTTTGTAAGTATCGATCTGATCGTAGGCTTTCCAAATATCGGCAGTCGCGTCGGCAGGGTTCTTAAGCTCCAGCAACACCAACGGCAAGCCGTTGACGAACAGGATAATATCGGGGCGGCGGGTATATTTCGGGCCTTTGATCGAGAACTGATTGACCGCCAGCCATTCATTTTTCCCTTCTCCCTCTGGGAGAAGGTGGCCTGTAGGGCCGGATGAGGGGCTATCCCAGTCTATTAGTCGCACAAAATCGCCCCGAGTTTCGCCATCCTGTTGATATTGCACCGGCACGCCGTTGACCAGCAAACGGTGAAAATGGCGATTGGCCGCCAGCAATACCGGCGTATCCAGATTCAACACCTGCTGCAGCGCATCTTCGCGGGCGACCGGCGGCACCAGAGGATTGAGCCGGTTGATCGCCTGCCGTAAACGTTCGACCAACACCACCTGAGTGTAGTTGCCGCGCTCGGGCGCATTGCCGTCCATCGCAATATCCGGGCCGTAGGCTGAATTGTAGCCGACATCGGCCAGCCAGCTTAGAGTTTCTTGTTCCAGTTGGTCTTCGGTCATTTGTTCACTTCCATTTCGCAAAATATATTAGATGCTGTTGAGTGTAGAAAATGCGCTTATTTATACGTGCCGGTCTTGATATGCATAGAAAAAGGAATTTTTTATACATCAAAGCACGCAGAAAACTCTTTCCAGTTGGTTTTTGGTCACGTTCGTCACTGTAAAAAGCTTTACATGAGCCCCTTGTCATGTAAAAAATATCGGATATTTTTAACATGACAGCGGGACCATGTTAAAACCATCAACATGATGTCAGCGGGCGGAAAGACTGCTTCCACTTGCACCCTCGGCAATTTAGCGCTTACCCTCGATCATTTCAGCACCTCCCAATGGCCGCCTTTGGCAGGCCCGATGCGTGACAAACGGTTTTCATCTTGCAGCTTTTTGAGATTTCGTTCAACAGAACGCTCGGTTACACCAATCGAAAGCGCTAATTCCGGGATCGTGGACAAAGGATTTTCGCGAAGCAGCGCAAGAATTTTCCCCGACGTTTTCCCCGACGTTTTCCCCGACGTTTTCAACAGCACTTCTTTCATCGCATCCTGCAACGCTTGCAACATGAATTCGATGAAAGGAGTTGAATCCGCCAGCCTGTCCGCGTCCGCCAAGGCCTGATAATAAGTGTCTTGCCGGGTTCTGATCACCGATTCAACCGGCAAATACGCCAATAGCGGTTGCCACCGGCTCAATATCAGTGTTTGCCATAAACGCCCCATCCGGCCGTTACCATCCGCGAAAGGGTGGATAAACTCAAATTCGTAATGGAACACGCAACTGGCAATCAACGGATGTACAGGTGCCGATGCCAGCCAAGTCAGCAAATCCTCTATCAGCCCGGATACCCGGCCTGCGGGCGGCGCCATATACACCAAGCTCCGGTCATTGTATATGCCTACGCCGCCGCTGCGAAAACAACCTGCATCATCGACCAGTCCCGCCATCAGCAAGCTATGGACTGTTAATAAATCAGTTGCGGAATGCGTCTGCCAACGCGGCATCTGTTCATAAGCGGCAAAGGCGTTGCGCACCTCCTGGATTTCACGCGGCAAACCCAAAACCGGTTTGCCGTTCAGTACGGCGGTCACCTGTTCGATGCTCAAGGTGTTATTTTCGATAGCCAGCGAGGCCTGAATGGTGCGGATGCGATTGTTGCGCCGCAACTGCGGCGACAGGTCGCCGTCATCTGACACAGCCCAACGGGTTAACAGCTCGACGATGTCTGCGACCCGTTGCAGTATCAGCGGCGTGATAGTGTAGGGCGGCTGATAACTCATGCGCCGGCTTCCCCGGCGAGTGCTTCGGCATCCGGCAGGCGCAGCTGGCCGGAGATCAGGCGGGGGAGTAGGGTGTCGCGTAGGGTGGCTAGGGTTTGGGCTTGTTTAAGGTTGACTGCAAATCTTTGACGCAAAGGAAGTGCAACTTCATCAAATGCAAGCAAGGTTTCTTTAGGTGGAATGATTAGCTTCAAAGCAGCAAGTTTACTTCGATTTAATTCGGTTTGACCGGTCGATCCTTCTCCCAGACGTTCAATCTCAACTTGTCTTCGCATCATCGAAAGACCGAGATAATTCCATGTTAGATTTTCGCTTGCGCGTACAACCGTAACGTGTGAATCCACTATCATCAACTCGTCAGAGGACAGGACTTGAGCAACGCGGCCTAGTGTTCCGACGCCAGTTGAGTTTACCAAAATATCACCGATGGATAGTTCGCGCCCATCAATTTTTCTTTGCACGGGATCGTGCCGACGCGCTTTGCTGAGATCTAGGATAAAGTCGCGGATACACTTTTGATTAACAACCAGAACGCCACCTTCCTCTAAATACTTTGGTGAAATTCCACGGCTCAGATAAACCGTATTATCACCAATATTTCCAGCCCGCCATCCCTTCGGCACCAAGCCCAGTTCCGATTCCTCGAAGCTGTCGGGAAACAGCGCGGCGGTTTCGGCATCCAGGGCCGCTACCGACATCCTGCCTTCAGTGGCACTCGTACATCCCTGTACAGCGCCTTCCGGCTCGCGGCCTTGCTGTTTGGCGCGCACAGGGTCGAAGTCCACGAACCAGGATTTGAACAGGGCCTGGGCGATGGCTTCGAGGGTGGCGTTGGTTTCGCGTAGGAGAGCGATGCGGTCGTCGAGGGCTGAAACAAACCCTGCAACCTGCTTCTGAACAGAAGCTTGAGGAACGCGAATAGGAATGCCATACAGATTATTTCTATTCAAGGATGGTTGCGCGCTGCCAGAGTTATAGCCAGAGAAGTCGAACTCTTTGAAGAAGTAGAAAACAAACTTTGGGTCATTTCCTTTGAAGTCCGTAACGTATAAAGCGGTGTTCAGCGGCCAGTAGTCTTTGTCGGTGTAGGCGGCCACGCCAAATGATGCGCCGCTCCGTCCAATCGTTACGCCCGGCCCATTGGCTTTAACGGTGTCGTGAAAACCAGTCACACCGAACGAGCCAAGAATCGGAACATTTCCAGGACGTCGCTCTTGGTCTGGAAGGTCATGCCCCCGCTGAAGAGCCACGAAATCTCCGAATGCAATATCCCGCCACTCAAAACTCATAGCCCACACCTCCCGTCATTCAGCGCATCCAACCCCAGTTCCCGCTCGATTTCTTCAATACTAGGCAAACTGGCACTCAGATCTTCCGGTAAGGCGCGGGTCAATTGGGTGTCCCAGTCGGCCACGCTGATCGGCTGCGTGCTGCCGCCGAGGGCGTATTCGACCAGCAGCTGGTTCTTCTCGCGCACCAGCAGCAGCCCCAGGGCGGGCTTGTCGTCCGGGTGGTTGAGCAGACGATTGACGGCGGTCATGTACATGCCCAGTTGCGCGCCGTCGCCGGGTTGAAACGATCGCGCCTTCAGTTCGATGACGACATAACGCCGTAGCTTGAGGTGGTAGAACAGCAGGTCGAGGTAGAAGTCCTGATCGCCCAGTTCCAGATGCACTTGCCGGCCGACAAAGGCAAATCCCTGCCCGAGCTCGATCAGGAATTTCTGGAGATGGTCCATCAGGCCCTGTTCAAGTTCCTTTTCGCGCCGTGGGCCGGCCGTGCCCAGAAAATCAAAAAGGTAGGGGTCTTTGAACACCTGCGTCGCCATGTCGGAATCGGTCGGCGGCAGGGTGAGCGCAAAATTGCTTTGCGCCTTGCCGTGCCGGTCGATGGCCCGGGCTTCGATCTGCAGGGCGAGGATGTTGCGCGACCAGCCGTGTTGGAGGGTTTGCCGGGCGTACCAAAGCCTTTGGTCGGCATCGGGCAGTTTTTCCAGCAGCGCGATGTTGTGATACCAGGTCAATTGTGCAAGGACTGCTTGCACAATTTCGCGCTCGGGCCAAACCTCGGCAAAACGGCGCATGTATTTGAGGTTCCGCGGTGAGAAACCCTTCATGTCAGGAAAGGCTTCCTGCAGATCCGCCGACAGACGGTCAATGACCCGGGCGCCCCAGCCTTCGTGATGTTGCTTGTCGAGGATACGTTCGCCGATGTCCCAGTACAGCAGCACCATCGCCGCATTACTGGCCAGAACGACGCGCAAGCGTTCGCGACGGATACGTTCCTTGAACTCGCCCAGCACGGCAGCGTAACCGTCCGGCGCATCGTGCCGGGCGGGCGCCACTGGAAACATGGCGCTGCGATCGACCTTGCCGCGTTGTTTGCGCGGTTTTTGCTCAGAACTCATACCCCAGCCCTCCCAACTTCTGCCGGATCAGCGCATCCAGTTCCGCGCCTTTGGCCATTTGCTCGCCCAGCGTTTCGGTCAGTTTTTGCATTTTGTCGGCAAACGCTTCGTCATTGTCTTCAACCGCTTCTGCGCCGACGTAGCGGCCGGGGGTTAGGACGTGGCCGTGTTCGGCGATTTCCGCCAGGGTGACGCTACGGCAGTAGCCAGGGATGTCGGCGTAAAAGATTGCCCCCTTACCCGTGTGCGGTAATACTGTTGACTTAATAGCGGGCGCTCCTTCTCCCTCAGGGAGAAGGTTGGGATGAGGGGATTTAAATAAGTCTTCTTCCTTATTTTGCTTTCCCCTCACCCAACCCTCTCCCTCTGGAGAGGGCTTTAAACCGCTTAAGTCAGCAGCATTGCTTACGAAGGGAGATGAGGAATTACGCCATGCCTCGACAGTTTCGGCGATGCGCTCGATAACGTCATCGGTGAATTCGCATTGCACCCGGCTGATCATGCTGCCGAGTTTGCGGGCGTCGATGAACAGGACTTCGCCTTGGCGGGTGCGCTTTTCCTTGACCAGAAACCACAGGCAGGCGGGAATCTGGGTGTTAAAGAACAGCTGGCCGGGCAGCGCGATCATGACTTCGACTTTGTCGGCCTCGACCATCGCGCGGCGGATGTCGCCCTCTGAGTTCTGGCTGGACGACATCGAGCCGTTGGCGAGCACGATACCGGCGCGGCCTGTCGGTTTGAGGTGGTAGAGCATGTGTTGCAGCCACGCGTAGTTGGCGTTGCCTTGCGGCGGCGTGCCGTAAACCCAGCGCGGGTCGCCTTCCAGGCTGCCGTGCCACCAGTCGGAGATGTTGAACGGCGGATTGGCAAGCACGAAATCGGCGCGCAGGTCCGGGTGCTGGTCGCGCACGAAGCTGTCGGCGGGTTCCTTGCCCAGGTTGAAGTCGATGCCGCGTATCGCAAGGTTCATTGCCGCCAGCCGCCAGGTGGTCGGATTGGCTTCCTGGCCGTAAATCGATACATCGCCCAACTTGCCGCCGTGAGCTTCGATGAATTTTTCCGATTGCACAAACATGCCGCCGGAGCCGCAACACGGGTCGTACACCTGACCGTGATGCGGGGCGAGTACGGCGACCAGGGTTTTGACGATGGATGCTGGTGTATAGAACTGCCCGCCGCGCTTGCCTTCGGCGCTGGCGAACTGGCCGAGGAAATATTCGTAAACCTGACCGAGCAAATCGCGGGCGTTATTTTTAGCCCGGTCTTCGGCATTGCCGGATTCGCCGAAGCCGATTTGCGAGACCAGATCGACCAGTTCGCCGAGTTTGCCGTCGGGCAGCTGCACGCGGGCATAGCGTTTGTCGAGGATGCCTTTGAGTTTGGGGTTTTCGGTTTCGATCAGCGACAGCGCGTCGTCGATGCGTTTGCCGATGTCGGCTTGTTTGGCCCGGGCGCGCAGGGTTTCCCAGCGGGCGGCTTCGGGCACCCAGAATACGTTGACTTCCTTGTAGTAGTCGCGGTCTTCGAGTTCCGCATCGATCAGTTCCTGGTCGGCGTCTTCCAGGTAATAATCGTCCCGGCTGTCGGCAAACTTGCGCATCAGTTCTGCGCGGCGGGTCTGGAAGGTGTCGGAGATGTATTTGACGAAGATCAGGCCGAGTACGATGTGTTTGTATTCGGCGGCGTCCATGTTGGCGCGCAGTTTGTCGGCGGTGGCCCAGAGTGTTTTTTTGATGTCTTCGATCATGTGTTTTTGCTTAACAAATTTGAATGGCGAATCTTATAACAACTCCCTGCCTTATGATCGGCAAAACCGGTTGCGATAAACAATTGTTCCGTGGCCGGTGTGCACCCGTCCCGGTATTTGGGCCGTAGGTTATCCTACCTCGCCTATTTTTTCGAATGTATTTTCTCCTTCATGCGCTACGTCACTGCCTTAAGTTAAACCGTGTGTGCTGAGCACTTCGGCTACAGTCGGGAGAGCCTTGTCGAACCACGACTTTGTCAGATTTAATGGACGCAAAATTCCCCAATATCGTCATTCCGGCAGGGATTGCAGGACCCGTTAGAGCGCGTAGCGAATCCAGGTTCTATGGATGGATTTGTGCTTAGGATCGTGCATAAATTAATTTAGGCAATTACCATGAAGAACATGAAGGACATGAAGACTTAAACTTTTCATGTCCTTCATGTCCTTCATGGTTAAAAAATGAAAAATAAAACTTGCTCAAGTTATTTCATGCACGTTCCTTACCATCCATGTCACTGGATACCCGCTCCCAGCGGGTAAGACGAGCTTGCGTATAATCTGACAAAGTAGAATGAGTGGTGATCAATATTTCCTCTCAACGCTTTAAGCCGACCTTGTTTGGTTTTGCTGTCCAGGCGCCTTAGCTTTGATCCTTGGGTCGGCTTGGTTGCTTTGCGCTTTTGGGGCGTTATTGCCACACTTTGAATTAATGCCTGTAGTACGCTGAACATGGGTTTGCGCGAAACACCTTTCGACATGGCCTTTAGTCTTGAGTGCATACGAGATCTATGTCTCATCTTGCAGATAAGTCTTTTCCCGGTAATTCCGGCTATGCCAAACAAATCCCAAGGCCGTCGCCAGCATCAATGCGGCGAAAAACCAAAAATAGCTCGCCCCGGCAAGACGGCTGGAACCGTCCGGGTTTTCGATGAAAAAATTCACCGCGCTGGTGAACAGGTTGCCGAGCGCGACCGCCGCCATATACAGCGACATCACCAGTGATTTCATCGATCTTGGCGCTTGGGTATAGGAAAATTCCAGGCAGGTGATCGACACCATCACCTCGGCGGAAGTCAGCAGCAGGTAAGCCAATAACTGCCAGCCGATGCCGGGGTGAAACCCCGCATCGATGCGCATCTGGATAGCGGCGATCAATACAAACGACAAGACCGTGATAAACAAACCGATCGCGATTTTGTTCAGATAGCCCAAATGCAAATACCGGCCCAACGCCGGGTATAAAAACCGGTAAAACAACGGCGTGAGCAGCACGATCAGCAACGGATTGGCGGCTTGAATCTGCGAAGGCAATATCTCCACGCCGAAGACAATCCTATCCATCTGCTGCGATTGCAAAACCCAGGATGAGCCGTTTTGGTCGAACAAGGCCCAAAACATTGCAATGAACAAATAAATCCCGCTTAACCGGCCCAGACAGCGCAAGCCTTCTCCGCTCAAGGCCTCGCGCACGAAGCCCATACCGGCGGCGGGTATGTGTACAAACCGGTGTCGCCCCGACCAAAATATCGCCGTCGCCAACAGCATCAACACGCCCGGCAGCAAAAATGCGACCGATGCGCCGTAGGTTTTAAGCAGCCAAGGCACCAGCAACATGGAGATAAAGGCCCCGAAGTTAAGAGACAAATAAAACCAGCTGAATACCTTGCTTAGCCAATGTTGGTTGCTTGCCCCAAACTGGTCGCCGACATGCGCGGACACGCAAGGCTTAATGCCGCCTGCGCCCAGCGCAATCAACGATTGCCCCACCAGCAAGCCTGTTTTCGTATCGTCCAGCGCCAGGCAAAAATGGCCCAGGCAATAGACCGTAGACAACAGGATGATGGTCCGGTACTTGCCCAATAGGCCGTCGGCCAGCAACGCGCCAAAAAACGGCGTGAAATAGGTAATGGAGACGAATAAATGGAAATACGCCTTGGCCTCGCTGTCCGACATAGGCGCAAGGTTGCCCCCGGCATCCATCAGGTATTGGGTCATGAACACGACCAAAATCGCCCGCATGCCGTAATAGCTGAAACGTTCCGCCAGTTCATTGCCGATAATGAAAGGGATGCCTGACGGTATTTCCGTGGACGGGACTGGAGCGGTACGGTAGGGAGTTTTCACAAAATGACGCCTGTTAAATTTTGATTACGCTGACTATGCTGGTTCCCAAGCTCCAGCTTGGGAATTCAGTCCGGGAAGCTCAAGCTTACTGTATCGCGAAGCTTGAGCTGGGGGACCAGTGTCACTTATTTCGTGCTTTTCGTGGACAACACAGTTTTTCCGGCATCATCCGTCCGTTTGCCCCTCGGCTTCAAATTCCAGCCGGGTTTGTTCTCGAATCTGCCGGCGGCGCAACTCCCATAATTCGCGCAGCTTGTCGGAGTTCAAATCCCTCTCGTCGGCTTCGGAAATGAAATCGACCTCGCCGTTGCCTTCGGCTTCGGTGCGGGTAAAACTCCATTCCTTGGTGAACTCGGTTTTGATCGCCCCGGCATGCTTGGTCGGCATCGCGCAGATCAGCTGCATGCCGAGACTGTCGCGGATGAAGCGGATCACGTCGTGGGCGCGGCGCTCGTCCATTTTGGCGAACGATTCGTCGTTGACCAGCAATTTCAGGTTCATGCCTTTATCGAAATGCTTCAGGCGGTTGGTCACCACGGCGGCGCGGACGATATAGGCCGGGGTTTCCAGCTGTCCGCCGGAACCGGTGCCCCATTCCGACAATGCTACACGGGAGCCGCTGTCGGAATCCTTCCAGATTTCATAGCGGCGGTAATTGCGGTAATCGGCTACTCGTTGCAATTCCTTCAACGCGCGATCCTGGTCGTCCGAAAGCAGGAAGCCGACCAGCCGGTCGCGAATCTTGCACTGTTCGGGACTCAGCTCGTTGGTATCGAACAGGTCGCCGGACTCCTGAGATTCCGACATGTCGTAGGCCGCGCAAAAGAAATCGTAATATTCCTTAAACTCCGGCACCCACACCGACCAATCCAGCTGGAACCTATCGGTGCCGAATTTAAGCCGGTTCAGTTCGGTGTTTAAAATCTTCAGGGTCTTCACGCCCTGATCGACGGCGTTGCGGATTTCGTAGCAAAACTGCTTGGTGAACACATCCTTGAACGACGATTCGGCGGTGCGAAGTTTATCCAGGTTTTTGACGAAACCGATCTCCCGCTGTTCCCGGAGTTGCTCCTTAAGCCGCCCGAACAGCTGAACCAGCTGCCGGTATTGGCCGACAAAGTCGGCGTCGCGCGATTCGCTGTCGTGCTGCAAATGCAGCTGTTCATGGCTGCGGGCATGCTGGTTGTAGTCGGCGATGTTTTCGTGGATTAAACCGAAGGCGACCGTGGCTTCGATCAGTTTCTTGCCGTGCTTGTCCTGCAACTGGCCATTGGATAACGCGGTCGAATCGGCGATAGCGTCGACCGCTTGCTGCAACGCGGTCAACGACAGGCTTTCATTGACCGAAGCTATCCATTTCAGCGGTCCCAGGTCGGCCTCGATCTGGTGCCGCCTGTCGGCCAGGCCTTGTTCCAGCATGTCCGATTTTCTTTGTTGCTGCTCTTTGTCGCCCTGAAATTTGCCCACTTGGCGGTTGGCAAGATTCACCTGCTTTTCCAGGTCGGCAATCAGCTGGTCCAGGGTGTTTTTCTCGGCTTCCAACTGATCGACCTCGGTCAGGTCCAGACGCGCCAGGTCGGCATGCGCGGCCTGGCTGTCATGAACCGTCTGCTCCAGCTTGGCCGCATCGGCAAAATCCGGCGCATGCAAATTGCCAAGCGACCCTAGCAATCCGTTCAACTGGACGCGTTCGGCGTTTAATGCCTGCACTTCCTGCTCGGCCTTGGCGTGCATTTCCACCGCATTTTGCCGCGCCTGACGCTGGGCTTCCTTGCCGAACGCCAGCTCCACATCATCGCAGGTAAACAGGGTGCGCGATCCGGCCGCCTTGCCGTCTTTCATGACGCCGCGCGACGTGTGCCGCAACTGCTCGACATCGTCGACTTTAGCCACACTGCCGTATTGCTCGACCAAATAGGCATAAGCGATAGGATGTTCGGTGTGCAATTCATGGATGATCGAATCTTTCGGCACAAGTTCCGGTTTGGCTTTTCTTTTACACATCGAGCCTTGGACTACTTTAGCGCGTAGATGATGCCTTTTTACGAATTCAATGGCCCGCGACTCCCAGTCTTCATCGACCACGAAATTAAACCGCGCCCCGCCTAAATAACCTTCAATGGCCGGTTGCCAGGACAGGTCCTTGGGTTCGATCAAATCGCACAACACCTGGGCGCGGGCGGCGGGCAACTCGGCGCGAAACGCTTTTAACGCCAGCGTGACTTCGCGGGGATAATCCGCGCCGCCTTCGGCCAGGTTGGCCTTGCGTTCGGCCAACTTCTTTTCCTGGGCCTGGGCTGTTTCAAACCGTGTTTGCAACTGCCCTATCTGGCTTTGCACCGCAGCGACAAAACTGTTTTGGGTTCCGGCCAAGGCTTGGTAGAGCTTTTCAAAACCGTTATTCAAGCCTTCCAAGGCCCGCACCGTGACCAGCACGTCATGCGGTTCTTGTTCGGCCAGCAGTTGTTGTTCAAGCTGCCGGCACTGCGTTTGCCCGACTTTAGCCATCACTTCGGCCAGCAGCTCCGCCGCTGTCGATAATTCGTTTTTCGACGCGGGGAACTCCATGCCGATAATATTCCGCGCGGCGGCTTGCAAATGCCCGGCCTGTTGCAGCGCTTGTTGCAGATTGGCGATTGCCGCTTTCGCGTCCAACTGGATCGCGTCCAGACGCTCGCTTATACGGCGCTTTTGATCCGCCGCCGCGATGCCGCTCAAACGCGCGGCGAGCTGAATCTGGCTGTCGACATAGCCTTTCTTGTCGCGGTTTAAAGCGTCTATCCGAACATTGGCTTCCTGGATATTTTTGTCCAGTTCGGCGATTGCCGTCTTGGCTTGCTGTATCTGTATCCGGTCGCCCTGCAACAAGCGCTGCGAATGCGCCAACTGGTACTGGACAGCGGTTTCATAGGCCGCATTGGCTTTGATCAGCGCTTTTTCGATGCCCTCAAGACGGACCACATTGGCCTGCAAGCGGTCGCCTTCGATCCGCAATTGGTGCACCTGCCGCATCAAGCCGCTGATCTGGGTAATGCGCTGCGGCAATTGCTGGATGTCGTATTCCAGAATCTGCGTTTTGACCAGATCGTCGACGCTGCCGATCGGTTTATGGGCGATCGACCCGCTCCAGGCTTTGGCTGCCAGTTCCGCTTCCGAAAACGATACGTTGCGCTGGCCGCGAAATCGGCCGTACAGCTGGCACAGATATTCGCGCTTGGCGTCGCGAAGGTTCAGCACCTGCGGGTAGCGGGCTTTCAGGTGGTTTTCTATTTTTTCCACCTCGACGACGCACATATTGTCGTTGCCGTCGTAATTGACCAAATCGCCCAAGCCGAGCGTCGCGTCGTCGATCAGCAATAACGCCAACCGCTCCTGCACCGCCTGGCGGCGTTCGCCGGAACCGTCGACGCGCACCGCGGCGGCAATCAGCGCGGTAAACGGCTTGCCGTCTTCGCCCTCGTCCGGCTTGAACACCGCCGCCACATAACCGTGCGCGCCGTCGGGGCGGGCGAACAGGTTGTCCTCCGCGCCGACGATGTACGACCACAAGGTGCGCTTGCTTTTGCTGCCGCGCGAGGTTTGCGTGGTTTCGTCCTGGCCGGGGTTGTAGCTGTAGATATTCTGGTGCGCGGCGGTCATCACCGTTTGCAGCGCATCCAGCAGCGTCGATTTGCCGGAACCGGTCGGGCCGGTCAGCAGGGTCATGTTGCCCATCTCGTATTCGTCGCTGCGTAGCGCGCCCCAGTTAACCAGGATCAGTTTATCGAGCTTCATAGGTTTTGCTCCCCGCTTTCCGGCTCAACGGCTGTTTCGGTAAAACCTTCGGCCTCCAGCGCGGCAGCCAGCACGTCCTCGCCGATAATGCCGAGGATCGTCGGGCGTATCGCAATCAGCGCGTCTTCATCAAGCATCGAGAATAATGCGCCGTATTGAATCAAACGATGCCGTTTCAAGTCCTTCAACAGCCGGTCGCGGTCGCCTAGATTCTCCGGCAACGGCCGCTTTATCTGGACTTGCAGCGTGGTCGCCAGTTCCTCGAAACGGATCAATATATCGCCGTCGTCGCTCAAGCGACCGCCGCCTTCCGCCAACCCTTGCTGGTATAAAAAGCGCAAGGCCAATGCCGAGGCGACAAAATCGGCGGACAGCCGGGCGCGCAACGACGGCGTAGGGTCGTTATCGTCCTCGGCCAGACCCGGAATTTGCGCGCCGGGCGCATAGAGCCTGAAAAATTCGTTTTGCAGATCGTGGACCAAGCGAAAGCCCGACAGCGCAAAATATTCGGCCAGCAGGTTTTCGATCCGGCAGGCGTCGTCGTAGCATCGCTGTTCGACGCCGTCTTCGTCGCGGACGATGATGCCCCAGGCGAACAATCGCGCGGCGATTTCCTGGAAGCGTTGCAGTTTGAGATTTTCCGGCTCCAGCCGGTCAAGCAGGGTTTGGGTCAGAGTCATGATTGAATTCAATTTGATAGTCGCTGCCTGTGTAATAAGCGTTGTGTAATCGGCTGGGCAATTTTTTGGCGTTCAGCGTTTCGTCGCGGGAGGAGCGCACCGCCTCCACCATCTGCATGGCCTGCAACACATCGGTTGCGGTCTGCATCGGCAGGCTGGACAACCGCACCGAGCGCTGCTGCAAGCGCAATTCGCCGCGGATGTAATCGACGACATCCTGGTTCGACAGCGTGAAGGCAGCCGCCTCGCTACGCTGCATCGCCGCCTGCAAGCGCGCATCGCGGCTGACTTTGGGCAGCGCGGTGACGGTCAATGCTTTGCGCCGTTGCGACGCACTGCGCAATTTGAACGCCGCAGGGTCCAACAAGCGAATTTCGCTGACAGTGATGGCGGTGCCCAGTCGTTCAAGAAAACCGGTTTGCGCGTCGCCTTCAAGCGTTGAAGCCTGGGCGATGGCCCGGCTGTAGGCTTGCCGGCTTTGCCCGCCTTGCAGCATCAAAGCTTGCTGAACGATGCCGGCGGCGCGGCGCATGTAGATATTCATCGCCTTGATCAGTTCCGGGTGCTTCGCGGTGCAAGCGACTTCGACCCGGTCTTCGATGCGATCCAGCAGCCAGTTGAAAATCGCGGTATCGCCCCGCTCCTGATGGGTCCAGGCGGCAATGTCCTGCAACTGGCTTTCGAAAGCGTTGACCTTGTCGCCTTCCAGATTGCGCAAGCGGCTTAAACTGTCGCGTATCGCCTGCCGGTGGCGTTCGACATTGTCGGCAGTCAGCTGTTTTTTAAATTCCTTCTCGAAGCGGTCCAGGAAAGCGACGAACTCGTCCCAGGGCGTATGGGTCGCTTCCGACATCAGACGGCGCACCAGTTCCTGAAAATAATCGACGCCTTCCGACAAGTCGCTGATGATTTTTTCGGCATAATCGTAGGCATCGACCAGATCGTAGGCGTCGATATTCTTGCGCGCCGCTTCCAGCGCATTACGGCAGCTGCGCACGTTGCGCTGGCGGCTGCGGGAGCGCAGGCGGTCCAGCGACCACAAGGCCTCGGCGAACAGTTTTCCGGCGCGGGTTAGGCGATAGGCTGTCACCAAACCTGCGCGGTCGCCGAAGGTCTCCAGCCAGCCGTCTTTCAGCAGTGCGCGTATCAGCGCGTTGGTCAGTTGCTGGTCGTCGGCGTTATCCAGTCCCGACAGCTCGTCCTCGTCCAGGATGCTGTCGGCCGCAATGTTGTTGATCAAGCCCTGCACGGTCGGGGCCAGTAAATCCTTTAAGGCGTCGCGGGTCAGGTTCTGCGAATAATCGGCGCTGGGCCCGTGCAAGCTCTCATACAGGGAGCGCAGGCAAGCCACCACCAGTTCGCGGCGCTTTCCGTTCAACGGGCGGAAAAAATTCTGACGTTCAGCTTCGAAAAACACCGGATACCCACAAGTTTATTGTTTCAGCGGTTGCAGCAAGAACTCCCCAAAGCTGTTTGGAAAGCGTTAGAAGGATGCGGACATTATATCAAACATACGCGGCAACCGAAGAAAGACGCCGGGGATGTTGTTATATCAGTTGGGTTCCTCAGGGTTCTCTACATGTAATTCCTTCAGTGTTTTCCCGGCTAATTTCGATACATAAAACAAGATTCCCAGCGTAAACAACAATCCGGCAACCAGCAACGGATACGAAACCGTAGCTGGCGCCGAAGCGCCGCTAACCAATCCGGCAATGTGTTTGGTCGTGTAACCGATATAGACCAGGATCAGGTTGTAAATCAATATTCCGCTGGTCGCGGCCAGATAGGGCCAGAATCCGACCGGGGCAACGGCGAAAGCGTAACTGAGCAATGCAAAGGGCAGCGGGGTCAAGCGTAACAGCAGCATCAATTTGAAGGCTTGATTGCCCAGGGCTGCATCCAGCGCTGCCATTTTGGGGTGTTTTGCGATCAAGCCGAGTACTTTTTGCCTGAACAAATAGCGGCCCAACACAAAAATAAGCGCTGCGGCAAGATAGGTGGAAACAATAATGTAAAACTCGCCTGCACCGATTGGAAATAACAGCCCGGCAGCAAAACAAAGCGCATCGGCGGAAACAAAAAAAGGCGTCAGCACCAGGAATAAAACGATAAAACCCAGCGGCGCCCACGGGCCGAGGTTTTGAATCCAATGCTCGATACCCGGAAGGTGCAGTTCCAGCTCGTGCCCGATCAGAATTAAAATTCCCGCAGCCAATGCTAGAGGCAGCAGTTTTTCGGTGAGTTTGCTTGTTTTTGTTTTCATAAGTAGTTTCCAGAAACACAGAATCGTTTTTTGGCTGAAAATAAAACCGCTAAAAACCGCAGTTGGAGCGCACGAACGGGATGTTGGAATGCTCAACTACGACTTTTAAAATTAACGGACTTTGATCGCCGTTATCAGATAATTGCCGGTTGTAGCCGCAACAATGTCCGCACTGGCGGCATTGCCGGATATTCTGAAGCGCAATTTATCGGTATGGTAAATTTCAATCGCGCGCATATCGATAAAGTCATCCAGTTGAAACGACATGGCCTTTACCACCGACTCCTTGACGCTGAATAGCAGCAGCGCCGGGTCAACAGCGAGGTTAAATGCCGCCATCGCGCTCAGCTCATCGGCATTAGCCAAAAACATCGGCGCCAATTCATCCATCCTGCCGACTCGCTGCGGCAAGGAAACCAAGTCAATGCCGATGCCTGCCTCGCTGTGTTGCTGCTTTTGCATCAGCACGACGGCGCAGAGCTCGCCGTCGTGGCTGATTGTTCCGGCCACCGACTCCGGCCACAGCGGGTTTCTTAACCGGCCCATTTTAATCGGCTGGTCCGGCAAGCCGAAAGATTGCAAGCCCTGCCTGGACAGCCAGCGGCCGGTTGCAAACTCGCGCTGGCGGCTACTGACCGCATTCGCGACCAGCGCCTGTTCTTCCGGCAGAATCGGGTAATCCTGGATTTTGGCCGCCTTTACAAACGCCTGACTCGGAAACCATTGCCTCAAGCTATGCTCTATTTGTTCAACGTCCCGGCTTAACTGAGTGCTAATTCCAGAAAATGTCATTTATTTTTACCATGAAGCTCATGAAGGACTTGAAGAAATACGGTATTGACTTCATGCGTGAAATTTTGACGGTTCATAAAACAAAACTTCTTAACCCTTGCTTCAATAGCTTTACATTAAAGTTGATTAGGAAGCCTTGTTTAATGTTCGCCAGCTTCATATAGGTCAAAAGCTGTGCCTCGTGGATTCCTTTCAACTGTTCAACACTTTTTAATTCCAAAATAATTTCATTTTCAATTAACAAATCTAATCGATAACCACAATCCAAGTGCATGCCTTTGTATTTTACCGGCAAAGGGTACTCGATTTTGAATTCAATCTGATTAATGCCAAGTTCATGGGCAAGACATTGCTGATAAGTGGATTCCAATAATCCAGGACCGAGTGTTTTATGAACTTCAATGACGCAACCAATCACCTTGTTCGACAAATCACTAAATGCTCTTCCCTTCATTGTCTTCATGCCCTTCATGGTAAAAAAAAATAAGTTACCCTTCAGCACCCGCTTAACTCAATCATGGCGTCTGCATCCGGCTTAGCCCACCCATTCATATTGCCGGTAAAATTCTTTAATCTCCTTCAGAAAAATCCTTTTCGTTCCCTTGCCGGCGGTATTGTCGATGATCGATTGCCAGACATCCGGCAGCAAGCCGGTATTCAGGACAACATTGCGGGTGCCGAACTTGACCTCGTTGCTGCCTTCCAGCAAGGTTTCGTATTCGCCCATGCTTAACTGATACCGGCTATCCAGATTTTTTTCCAGTTGCATGGCTTTGAGTTTTTGCTGGCCGGACGCCATTGCCACGCCGCTGTAAAATTCCGAGCAGCAACCGGAACCGTAGGAAAAACAGCCGATTCTCTTAGGAACGTCAAACACGCCCTGCTCGATCGTGCTGGCCAGGGAAACCAATACGGTTGCGCCCATAATATTACCGACGCGCTGGCAATAAGTCAGTCCCGGCTGTACCCGCTGCTGAAAGTCCTGATTAATTTCATCGCGTTTTATATCGGTGTGCTTGCGCATCATATTACGGTGCGCGCCTTTTACCATGCCGCCGAATGGCGTATGAAAGCACAGGTATTGAAACGTCGTCCGGTAATCGGTTCCTGTCACCCGCTTTTGGTACTCCTGAAAGCTCTGGTCGCAACAATCCAGATACGACAACAGCGACAAATCGGCGTTGCCCGCCTCGCTGTCGGGAATCGGCCGACAGGTGTCGAACACTTCAAAACTGTAGTAACCGTTTGCGCCGACATCCAGCTGGAATATCTCCGGCTTTTCGCTGACCAGCAATGCCACCGCGCCCGCGCCGCCGCTGGGTTCGAAAAACGCCCAGTCCATAGTCAGCGCATCGCCGTCTTCAGTCACCAGAAAACGCGACAGATCCGTGGCAATGACCAGCGCCTTGGCTCCCGGCGAAGCCTGGGACAGAATAAAATTCACCGCCATTTGCAAACCGGCCGTACCCGAATAACAGGCCTGCTTCAGCTCAAACAACCGGCAATTGCGATTCAGTCCCAGATAATGATGGATGTAGGTGCTCATGGACTTGCCGAAGTCAATGCCCGACTCCGAGCAGGTAATCAGCAATTCAATACGGTCTTTTTCCGCTTCGGACAGTTGGTCGATAACCGGTTTGGCGGCGTTAATCGCGAAGCTCACCGGATCCTCATAAGGCAGCGCGACCGATTTATGTTTCATCAGCAGGTTATCGAAGCGTGCGGTATCGAGTTGCCTGTACGCGGCCAGCTCCATCACGTCTACAAACGTACTGCCGCCATAAAGATTCATTGCTTCAATTCCAACCGGCGTCATGATTTTCCTCACTGGGTCATGCTTAAAAGTTTTGATTCTACATTGTTTTCAGATGGTTTTGGCGGAAATAACCGCCCGGAAAACGTCATTTATTTTTACCATGAAGCTCATGAAGGACTTGAAGGACTTGAAGGACTTGAAGAAATACGGTATTGACTTCATGAGCGATATTGACAGTCTATAACAAATACGCAATTCGTCAGCTATTCGACAAATTACTCAATGCTCTTCCCTTCATTATCTTCATGTCCTTCATGGTAATAAAAAACAATTTTTAAGCCATATAGATTTAATCACCCTCCCTTGAACCGGCGCTTCAATTATAATGGCATTTACTCTAACAAACGGACACACACTTATGAGCCATACAAGAACCAAAGCCGAGGTTTTCGACGTCGTCAAAAACAATATTCTGGACATACTGCCGAAGGTGCAGCCTGAAATGGTTTCAATCGATAAATCCCTGAGCGATCTCGGCGCCAACTCCGTCGATAGAATGGAAGTGGTCACCCTGTCCATGGAGGATCTGGGCGTTAAAATCCCGTTACTGAGTTTTGCCGGCGTGACCAATATTGAAGGTTTGGTCGATGTCTTATTCAACAATGCGCAATGACGGAAAAAAAGCATTCGCCTAAATCCCCGCCATGCGTGCAAATCACCGGCATGGGCATCGTCTCGGCTATCGGCCATGATATAGCCGAGTTCACCCGGTCATTGGCCGACGGCAAATCGGGCGTCAGGCGGATAGCCCGAAGCACAACGCCGCCTTTAGCCGTCGCTATCGGCGCAGAAATTGACGGTTTCAATTTTGAGCAAATGCTCGGGCAGTTTTCGGATATGCCTGAAAGCCTGACTCAATCCGCACAGCACGTTACACGGCGCGCCCCGTTTACGATACAAACATCGGTTATTTCAGCGTTACAAGCCTGGCGGCAGGCCCGGCTGAATGACAAGCCCATTGAACCGGAGCGAATCGGGCTCGTTATCGCCGGACACAATACCACGCAAAATTATCAATACTCGCTCTGCTCCGATTTCCAACGCAACCCGGAATACCTGTCGCCGCGCTATGCGTTGCAGTTTATGGACAGCAACCAGATCGGCGTATTGAGCGAGATATTCAATATCCGGGGGGAAGGCTTCGTAACCGGCGGTGCTTCAGCCTCCGGCAATGTCGGCGTCATCCACGGCGCCCGGTTAATTCAGGCCGGACTGGTCGATGCCTGCCTCGTGGTCGGCGTGGTCGCCGATTTGTCGCCGATGGAGATTCAGGGGTTTTGTACGATCGGCGCTATGGGCAGCAAACAATTCCACGATCAGCCGGAGAAAGCCTGCCGGCCGTTCGATGCCTTGCACGAAGGCTTTATTTACGGCCAGGCTTCTGCCTGCCTGGTTCTGGAATCCGGTGACAGCGCCAACGCAAGGAAAGCACCCGGCCTGGCTAACATACTGGGCGGGGCGATCAATCTCCACGCCACCGCTTCAGCGCAACCCGACATCGACGGCGAAACGAAAGCCATGAATGCCGCGTTGCAACAAAGCGGCCTCGCCGCCTGCGAAATCGACTACCTGAATACACACGGCAGTTCGTCGCCCTTAGGCGATAAGGTCGAAATCCAGGCCATCGAACAGGTCTTCGGCGATCATTTCCCCCGTGTCCGGCTAAACGCCACCAAGGGCTTGACCGGCCATTGCCTGTACTCGGCCGGTGTTGTCGAAATCATCGCCACGGTCGTGCAAATGCAGCAAGGATTCATCCATCCGAACATCAACCTGGAAAACCCGATCAATGCCACAGCGAACTTTTGCGGCGCAACGGCCGCTTCGCAACAAATTCATAGCGCAATGAGCAACTCTTTCGGCTTTGGCGGCATCAATACCAGCATTGTGTTGCAGAAAATCCCAGCAGATACTGATTTTTAAATGGAACACAGATTAGACGGATTGAAACGGATTTGAAAAAAACGCTGCCGATAATTTAAGCAATTACCATGAAGAACATGAAGGACATGAAGACTTAAATCCTTCATGCCTTTCATGTTCTTCATGGTTTAAAAATAAAATTTTATCAGTGCTCATCCGTGTGCCATTTTTTAAGATATTGAAAGTTACAAATAATTAATCCCAACATTACAGGCCATTATGAATTACCAAACCATTCAGGTGCGCGTCGAACAGTCCGTCTGTTTCCTCAAACTTTACCGCCCGGAAGCCAACAACACCATCAACAAGACGATGGTTGACGAATGCCGGCATGCCTTGGCGGCCTGCGCAGACGCTGTCCATATCGTCGTGCTGGAAGGCTTGCCCGACGTGTTTTGTTTTGGCGCGGATTTTCAGGACAATACGGCGGAACCGGAAGCGCTTTATGATTTATGGGATCAACTCGCACGCGGCTCGTTTATCAGCATCGCCCATGTCCGGGGCAAGGTCAATGCCGGAGGCGTCGGCTTCGTCGCCGCGTGCGATATTGTGCTGGCCGACAACAGCGCCGAATTCAGCCTGTCGGAGCTGCTGTTCGATCTGTTTCCCGCCTGCGTGCTGCCTTTTTTGATCCGGCGCATCGGTTTTCAAAAAGCGCACTACTTGACCTTGACGACAAAGCCTGCGGCTATTCAACAGGCGCTGGACTGGGGGCTGGTTGACGCCTGCGAGGACAATAGCGAGGCGCTGCTGCGCAAACATTTGCTTCGCTTAAGACTCCTGTCCAAAACCGGCATTCAACGCTACAAGACCTATATAAACAGTCTTGACAACGTGCTGACCCAAGCAAGACCGGCCGCCATCGCAGCGAACCGCGAACTGTTTTCAGATCCCGGCAACCTGGAAAAAATCAATCGCTATGCCCAGACCGGGTTGTTTCCGTGGGAAAGCTAGTACACAAAAAAACACGAAAAAAATCGACAGTTGCTCCATTCGAAACATTGCATGTTAGACCTTCCAGGTTTTAAAAACCTGGAAGGTCTGCATATCGGCAAACGCTAAGGAACGCGCATTAATTAATTTAAGCAATTACCATGAAGAACATGAAGATTTAAATCCTTCATGTTCTTCATGTTCTTCATGGTTTAAAAATGAGCGTGGAAACGGCGACAATAGTCTTTCAAGCACGGAAAAGGCGCGCGCGGCTCGCCCTACAGCGACAAAAACTTTGTTCAACTTTGGCGAGAAGACCTGCGAGCTATGCAGGAGGTAGACTCACGTCAGAGACAGCGTTCGATAGCAACTTAGACACCCGCCCAATCTACGTTCTAATCCATGCATCTCTAAATCACTTCATCGGTTTTGCGGCCCACGGCTCAACCAGGTTATAGCCGATACCGTCCCAGAAATCGCAGACTTCACGGTAGGGATCGTTCTGTACGGACACCTCAGGCGCATTCAGACCCATATAATCCTTTTTGTGCCGGCTGAACTGCGGCCAGCGCACGCCGACCGGTGATGCCGCCGGATCGCCATTCGGGTTTAAATAGGTGGCAAAATTGACCCAGTAATCGATTATCGTATTTGAAAGCACCTCTTCCTCGGCGGTAAAGCGGCCGCCAATTTTATCGGCGCTATGGAACACAAATGGCAGCTCTGCGCCATGACAGACATTGTCGTCTGCCCGACAATCCGGGCCGCCCCAGACTTGAAACGACGGCTGGTGATTGAACAGATAGGCATAGACCGGCGCTGCGGCGTTGGCTGCGACATAACGCGAACTGCAACGCAGGAAATTGTCCGTCTGAATGCGCGCCCACAGCGCGCTGTTGCTGCTGTCGTTTTGTGCCGGATACTTGGCGATGGCTTTCTGGAAATCCAGGCCGAACAAGGACGCCGTCCAGGCGGAATAATCGGCCGGGGTAATCGACTGCCCGTTGACGAACAGCACAGACTCGTTTTTATTGGTTCCCAGCAGTATGGGCTTGTTTGCCCGGCGCTCAGCGGCGGCGACAACCGGCTGCCGGGTCAACAGTACGCCATCAATCACCGGCGTAAAGGGGATGTAATATTTGGCTCCTGAAAACACCGTGCTCATCTTGGGTATAAACGCATCCTGCGCCAGCAGAAGGTCGTTTACATTGGTATTTTGCAGGCATTTCAAATCCCGGCAATTCAGGCCCTGTTTAAAGACATTGCCGACATTGACCTGATCCTCAAGCCGTTTGTAAGGCAACGCCAGGAAATTGCTTTCCATAATCCCGGCCCGGAATAACTTGGCGCTGCCGGGCGCGGAAAACAGATGCAGGCCCACTGACATCGCGCCTGCGCTCTCGCCGAAAATCGTCACCTTGCCGGGGTCGCCACCGAAATCCCGGATACTGTTCTGCACCCAGGAAAGCGCTAGCTGTTGATCCATGAAACCGTAGTTCCCGGACAGCTCGTTCGTCGCCAAAAAGCCGAGTACGCCAAGCCGGTAGTTAAAGCTGACCAGAATGACATTCTTGTTTGCAGCCAAAAAACTGCCGTCATACAGCGGATCGGAACTTTCGCCCTCGCTAAAGCCACCGCCATAAATAAACACCATGACCGGGAGTTTTGCATCAGGCTTTATGCCTGGGGGTGTCCAGATATTCAGCGACAGGCAGTCCTCACTTTGGCCTGTTGTCTCGGATAACTTTCGGCTATCCGGTTTGGCGTGACGGTGATGAATTTGGCTGAGTTGCTTGCCCGCCTCCGCGGCAGAAGGCTGAACGGCATACTGCGGGCATACCGGGCCGTATTGCACAGCCTCCAGTGTTTCTGTCCACGCCTGCTTGGGCACCGGCGGCTTCCAGCGTCTATCCCCGGCGGTCGATTCGGCAAACGGAATGCCTAAAAATGCGTTGGCCTGTTTGCCTGAATCCGTAGTCACCGACTTGCCGCAGACCGGACCGGCCTTGCTTTCAACGAGCCCTGTCGTGCAGGCTGAAGCCGGAGCCGCCGTTACATTCGGCGCAGTCAAAACAAGCAACGCTACTGCTGCCGCTGTAGAGTGCAGCTTACCCGGTTTTTTTATTAACATAGTCCATCCATTTATCCGCTAGAAATTGTACATTCGGTTGCCGGAGGATGCTGTAATGATCTCCGGGTACGGCCTCGATACTCAGATCGCCGTTTATCAACTCCGCCCAGCCGCCTTCTTGATTCGCCCTGTCGGCATACAATAGCCTGACATCGCCCCGGTATTGGCCGGGGACATAGCGATTCATCGCCCGCACATTGGCTTCAAATACACTAAACAGCCGATGCAGCTGCGCCGAATCAATATCTTCCGGCAACAAACCGGCTTGTTTTGCCTGTTCGAACAGTTCATCCAGACGCCGGGTTAAATCGGATGCCGCCGTTGCCTGGTCCGACATTGCTTCAGCATCGTCCAGACCCAGTTCCCTGGCAAACATCATTAACAGCAGCGTTTCGCCGTCATCGCCGGGCAGGTGGTTTTTATCGAGATACTCCTGTTCAAACGCCTGTACTGCCTCGGGTGTATAACTTTCTATCAGCGCCAGCGTGCCGATGTGCTCGCCGGCCTGCTGCAACTGCCTGGCCATTTCATAGGCAATCACGCCGCCCATCGACCAGCCACCCAGATGGTAAGGCCCCTGCGCCTGGACGCTGCGTATCGCGGCGACATACAGCGCCGCCAGTCCTTCGATTCCGCCCGGATGCGCGCCGCTGTCGATGTCCGGGGCCTGCAGGCCGTAAAACGGACGCTGCTCCCCCATATGCCGGGACAGTTCCTGATAGCACAGCACATTTCCGGCCACCGCATGAATGCAGAACAGCGGCGCCATGTCTCCGTTGGGCTGCATACGCACCAGCGGCGTCCAGGGCTGCCGCTGGTGCTGCAGAAGCTTTGCCTGTCCGGCAATATCCGGAGCCTGGAACAGCGATGACAGCGGCAGCTCCTGACCCAGTTTTTTATGAATAACGGCCATCAGGCGGACTGACAGCAGCGAATGTCCGCCCAAATCGAAGAAATTGTCGTACACCCCTACCCGCTCGACATTCAGCACCTGACGCCAGATCTCAGCCAATTGCGCCTCGAGCTCTGTCCGCGGCGCAACATGGCTGCGGTTTTCAACAGAGCCTGAATCCAGCTGTATCAACGCGGCGCGATCCACCTTGCCGCCGGGCGTTACAGGAATTTGCGCCAGCGGCACAAAAACCGCCGGAATCATATAATCCGGCAGCCGGGCCGCTAGCGCTTGTTTCAAATCAGCGCTACTGAGCGGATTTTGATCTTCGGCCGGCACGATAAAGGCGACCAGCTGCGTATTGCCGTTGACCGGCCGTGCCAGCACCGCCGCCTGCCTGACCGTGTCCAGATCCTGTAACGCCGCCTCTATCTCGCCGCATTCGACGCGAAAGCCCCTGATCTTGACCTGATGGTCCAGGCGCCCCAGAAACGCTATCGTGCCGTCGTCCAGCCAGCGCGCCAAATCCCCGGTTTTGTATAACTTCAATCCGGGATTAACCGGATTGTCGATGAATTTTTGCCGGGTCAGCTCAGGCTGGTTCAGATAACCGATGGCCAGCCCCGCGCCGCCGATATGCAATTCGCCGGGCACGCCAACAGGAACCGGCTGGCCGTAAGCATCGAGAATATAGGCGCTTTCGCCGGGCAGCGGGCGGCCGATCGGAATATTGGCCGCAATAGCCGACTCGGGGGTTTCCGCGCCGATATCAAACACCGTGCTGGTGATCGTGGTCTCGGTCGGGCCATAGGCATTGACCAGACGGCAACCGCGAACCGGGCTGCTGCGCCACAGGCTCAGGGTTTCCGGCGTCAGCGCCTCGCCGCCTGTAATCACCAGCCTTAATGAACGTAGCGCAGCCCATTCGGCGTCAGTCCGCGTATCCAGCAGCAGTTCGTACAGATAGGACGGCGGCACATCGGCCACGCTGATGCCCAGTTCCAAAACATTGTTCCTGAATGCCTGCGGCGACCAGAGTTCGTCCGGCCGGATAATCACCGTTGCTCCGGCCAATAATCCCGGCAGCAGCTGTTCCAGCGACGCATCGACATTCACGGACGCAAATTGCAGCACCCTGTCTTCCGGCGTGAGCCGGTAGTAATCCCGCATGACCTGGCAATGATGGCTGATCGCCCCGTGAGCGATCACCACGCCTTTGGGCAGGCCGGTGGAACCCGAGGTGTAGATAACATACGCAGCCTGTTCCGGGCTTATCTGCGGCGTCAAATCGGCAGCGGATGCCAAAATTTCATCCCATACCTGATCGACGGCAACGCAGATGCAAGCAGAAGCAAGCGCCTGGATGTTGTCGCGCAGTCTTGCCTCCGTGATCAGCAGTTTGGTTTTGCTGTCATCCAAAAGATGACGAATACGCTGTTCGGGATAATCCGGCGCTATCGGCACATAAACTGCGCCCGCTTTGAATATAGCCAGCATAGCCACAACCATTTGCAGGCCGCGCCCCATGCAGACGCCAACCGGATCGCCCGCTGCCACGCCCTGATCCAGCAAATAGTTCGCCAGTTTCGAACTGTACAGGTCCAGCTCCCGGTAGCTTAAGGGTTGATGCTCAAACAGCAGCGCGGTGTTGTCGGGAGTCAGTTGCGCCTGCCGTTGAAACAGTTCGACTATAGAGCGGCTGCTGGCGTATTCGGGAGCATCGGCATTCCAATCAAAGACAATCCGCTGTTTCTCGTCCTCCGACAACAGCGCATGCTCCGCAATCGCCGTATCCGGGCTGGACGTTATCGAGCGCAACAGATTGATGTAATGCGCCATCGCCCGGCGGATCGTGTCGGCGCTGAATAAATCGGTGTTGTAATCGAGTTTCAGCTGAAAATTTTCTTTACCCTGGTACACTTCCAGCGCCAGATCATGGCTGCCTTCCTGGTTAATCCCCGATAGAAACTCTATCGGTAAAGGCGATTGCGCGCCGCCATGCAAATCGGTCAAATCATCCGGCTGAATAAAATTCTGATAGGCGTACATCACCTGGAATAACGGCGACCTTGACTGATCGCGACCGGCTTTTAATTCTTTCAGCAAGGCCGGAAACGAGTAATCGGCATTATCCAGTCCGTCGGCAACGATGAGTTGCAACTCGCTCAGAAACTCGGCAACGCTCTGCCGCCCCGAAACTCGGCTACGGATAACGATCATGTTGATGAAATAACCGACCACATCATCGAAACGGCTTTCCGGGCGGCCCGATGTCGGCATGCCGACCAAAATGTCATCGTCGCCGGAATAACGGTGCAGCAGCATGTTCAACACCCCCAGAAACAGCACCGACAAATTCACCCGTAGCGATTTTGCCAGTTCCCTGATTTTTTCGGTTAAGTCCGAAGTCAGCGCCAATTCATAACTGGCTCCGTTAAAACGTTGTTCCGCAGGGCGCGGATAGTCGCAAGGCAGCGACAACGCGGGAAGCTCGCCGGAAAGCCGGGCTTTCCAGTAATCCAATTGCATCTGTGCTTGTTCGCCGGCCATGAATTGCTGTTGCCAGCGAACGAAGTCGTTATAGCCGGTTTCCTGCGTATATTCGGGTTCTGTTCCGGCAAGCAACCGCCGGTAAGTATCCAATAAGGCTTTAACCAGCAACACGGCGGAGCTGCCGTCAAAAACGATATGGTGAACCGTGATCAGCACATAACTGTCTGCGGCGGAAACCGGCGACAGCAGATGCACCCGGAACAACGGCCCGCGCTCCAGATCGAACGGCTGTTTGCTCTTTTCCCTGAACAGCTCGATGACGTCGGCTTCGGAATTTTCATGCGTAAAGCACAGCCGCGCGTCACTCGGCAAAGTTTGGAACAGCTCGCCGTTGTGCCGGCGGAAAACCGAGCCCAGCACGGGATAGCGTTGCAGCATCAGTTCGCAGGCCCGCCTGAACAGGCCGATGTCCAGCCCGCTGCGAAACCGCAGCGCAACAGGGATGTTATACGCGCTCATTTGCGGGGCCAATTGATGCAGCAACCACAATCCTTTCTGGCCTTCGGATAGCGGCAACCTCTTTGGCTGAGACCCGCTTGCGCCATCTGCCGCCGCTAATTCACTGCCGTTTTTTTTTACCTGCTGCGCCTCGGCAAACCCGGCCAATGCAGCCAGCGTGGCATGCGTGGACAGATCCCTTGCCGATAGCTTTACCCCAAAGACCTGTTCAAAACCGCGCTGCAATTTGATTGAAAACATCGAGTCGACGCCATAATCCTGAAGGCTTTTGCTCATGCTGATGTCATTGCCCGGGATGTCAAGCGACCGGCTCAGGCTGTGCGCCAAATAGCGCTCCATGTTATCGCGCATCGATTGCTGCGTATCGATCACAAACGGCATCTCCAAATCGGACGCAGGCAGAGCCGCATCGGCGCTTGCCGTTTTACCGCCCAACCAATAGCTTTTCCGCTCGAACGGATAGGTCGGCAAGGCGATTCTGCTTAAGGTCTCGCTCTGATACATTCCCTGCCATACGATCTTGACGCCCTTGACCCAGTACAGCGCCAATTTTTCGAGATCCTTTTCAGCCAACAACATTTGCAGCATCGACTGCCCGGTTTTACCGGACAGCAGCTGCCTGACATCGGAATTGTCCTGCTCGTGATCGCCGGTAAAGATATTGTCCGCCGTTCCACGCAAATAAGCCTGCAAGCCCTGAATCAGTCGATCGCGTCCTTCGACTACCAGCGCCATCCGGTATTCCATGGCTTCCCGCCCCGTTTGCAGCGTATAGGCCAGATTCGCCAGCGACAGTTCCGGCTGCTGTTCGATAAACGCCAGCATCTGCCGGACAACCGCCCGGAGCTGCACGGCTGTCTTGGCCGAGAACAGCATCAGCTGCGGAGCGCCGGTTTCCCGGCTTTGTTGCTTGACCGCTTGATATTCCTCGACGATCAGGTGCGCGTTGGAGCCGCCCGCGCCGAATGAACTGACGGTCGCCCGCCTCGGATATTCGCGGCGTTGACCGCCATCCAGCGCAACTTCCGGCCTGCGCCATTGCTCAAGTTGCCGTTGCAGATGAAACGGGGTTTGCTCGAAGCTTATATTCGGGTTAAGCGGCTGCGCCTTGATAGTCGGCGCCAACTGCCGGTGTTGCAGTTGCAAAAGCACCTTGATCAGTTGCGACATGCCCGATGCCGCCTCGGCATGGCCGATATTGGACTTGACCGCGCCGATCGCACAGAACTGCCGCTCGTCCGTGTATTTGCGAAAACCCGCAGTCAACGCGCTAAGCTCGATCGCATCGCCCAGCGGCGAGCCGTTGGCCGCCGACTCGACATAACTGACGGTGCGCGGATCGATACCCGCCCTGGCGAAATTGCCCGCAATCAAATCGGCCTGGGCCGATGCGCTGGGCACCGAATAACCGTTGGACTGCCCGCTGTGATTGATCGCCGTCGATTTAATCACGGCCAGGATATTATCGTTGTCGGCAATCGCATCCTTCAGCGGTTTCAACAGCACCGCGCCGACCGCTTCGGCCGGAAGATAGCCGTCGCCGTCGCCGAAACTGCTGCTGTCCGGGTGGCTGCCGACAAGCTGTCCGGCGGACAAGCCGATATATTTTTTAGGATGAATGCTTAGGTTGACGCCGCCTGCAACGGCGATTTTGCACTCGCCTTTCAGCAAGCTGTCGCAGGCCATGTGTACCGCAACCAGCGAAGATGAGCACATCGTGTCGATCGCGATGCTGGGGCCCTGAAAATTGAAAAAATAGGAAACCCGGTTGGCGATGGAGCTGTGCGATGACAGCGCAACGACGGACTCGCGAACCAGATCCGATTCAAACGCGTGATACTGCTGCGTCATCGATCCGGCAAAAACGCCGACCCGCGACTGGCAAAGGCGCTGCAATGTCTCGCCCTGATACCCGGCGGATTCAAGCAGATTCCACACCGTTTCCAGAAACAGTCGCTCCTGAGGGTCCAGCAACTCGGCTTCCCTGGGCGATATTTTAAAAAACAGCGGGTCGAATCCGGCCACATCGTCCAGAAAACCACCCCATTTGCAGTAACTTTTACCGGGCTTGTTTCTGTCGGGATCGAAATACTGTCGGTGATCCCAGCGCTGCTCGGGAATCTCGGTAATGCAATCTTTGCCCACCGCCAAATTTTGCCAGAACTGATCCAGGTCGTTCGCCTGCGGAAAGCGCCCGGACATGCCGATCACGGCTATATCGTAGAGGCCGGTTTGCACTGCGCTTTCCGTAACGACGGCTTTGGCTGCCTCAGGCTGTTCGGCGACAGCCTCCTGTTTTTCAACGATTGCGGGCGTCGGCTCAATCATCGCCGTCAACTGCTGCGGAAACGTATCGACAAAATAAGCGCCGACGGCGTCAATGCTCGGGTATTCAAAAAACAGGGTTTTAGGCAACGGGCCGAAAACTTTTTCCAGTTCACCCGTCAATCTCATCATCGACACCGAATCGACGCCGTACTGCTCTATCGGCACATCGACTTCGACGCGGTGAGGCGGCAGCTTCAGCATGTCGGAAAGCAACGTCGCAATCAAGTCTTCAACTTTAGCCTGTAATTGCTGCGGATCGGATGGTTGAACCGCCTTAGCCGCAGTATCGTTGCTTGCCGGTTCGGGCTGCTGATCAAGAAAAAGCTGGCGTAGCCGAAGGAGATCGCCTTCCAGCGCCATGACCTGGTCTTTACCGGAAGCCAGACTCCGGTACAACGCGTCAATACCGGCCTGCGTCTGCATCGGTTTTAGCCCGACAGTTCGCCACATCATCTCTTTGCTCTGCGGATCGATGTCCATGCCGCCCTGTTGCCACAACGGCCAGTTGATCGACAACGTATGGCCTTTAGGCCGCATAGCGCCGGATTGTTCTGCCGCCAAGCGGTTGCGGTAGGCCGCATAGGCGTCCATGAACGCATTGGCGGTTGCATAATCGGACTGGCCGGGATTTCCGGCGGCCCCGGCCAGCGACGAAAACAGGATGAAAAAGTCCAGATTGACGAACCGGCTGGCCTGATCCAGGTTGACGACGCCGGAAACCTTCGCGGCAAGCACATCCTGCAATTCCGCAGCGGTTTTTTTGAAGATAAAATTATCCCGGATAATACCGGCGCTATGGATAATGCCGTTCAATGAACCTTCGCAAGACTGGACCAGTCCGGTCACCGCCTGTTTGTCGCTGACATCGACAATGCGGTATTCAACCTTCGCGCCCGAGGCTTGCAACGCTTCGATACTCTCCCGGCGCGCGTCATCCAGCTCAGAACGCCCGGTCAGTATCAAGCTTACATCATTGACCTGACGGACAATTTCCCGCGCAAAAATCAATCCCAATCCGCCCGCCCCGCCGGTAATCAGGTAAACGCCGCCCTGTTTCCACACCGGCATGGCTTGTTGTTGATCATCCAGCTCCGCCCAGGTCATTATCTGCCGTTTTCCCCGGCTGTAGCGGACATGCTGCTCTGCCGGGATCTGCCAGTTTTCGTGCAGCATAGCGGCCAGTTCAGCCGGTTGCAGCATAGCGCCGGACGCATCCAGCTCGATCAACTGACCGGTAAACTGCGGATTTTCCATCTGCGCCGTTTTCAGCATCGCCGCCAGAGCGCTCAACAACCGATCGGGGCAAGCGGACCGGTGCTCCCCGGTACCGGTCACAATCTGCAACAAGACCCGCCCTGCCGGTTTACGTCCGAACAGTTCCTTGACCTGCTCGAATACCTGAACGGCATAATCGTTAAAACAGCTATCCGTTTCGCGGCTGTCGGAATGCAGCGGCAAACAGACAGCGCCGGGGATTTCAATCACCGGGCCGCTGAATAAAATCCTGCGTTCGGCATATTCGGCTTCAACAGGCGTTTTCCGGGCGAATTGATCTTTCCAGACCGGGTATAGCATCAACGTATCGGCACTTCCTGCCGGACTGTCAACCGTTTCGACGGCTGCTTGTCGTCTCGACTTTTCGGGCAGTTCCAGCCAGTAACGCTCCCTGGCGAACGGATAGGTCGGCAAGCTGATCCGCGATGGACGCCTGGCATCTCCTGCATATAATTGACGCCAATCGACGCCAGCCCCCTTGACCCAATTCGCCAACAGCTCGGCCAAGGTTTGATGCGCCTGCCCGGCCAAAGATTCGGATTGGTTTCCATGCCCGGCGCGGCCAAGGTATAGCCCATCGTAATCACCCTGCAAAAACCGGTTCAGTTTTTCAATCAGTTCCTGCGCGGACCCGGCGATAAAGCCCAGCCGTTGCTGCATGGCCTCCCGCCCGATTTGCAGGGTAAAAGCCATATCCGGCAGCGACAGTTCGACATTCGCATCCGACTGCCGACGCACAAACTGCACAAGACTTTCGGCATATTGCCTGAGCTGCTGTTCTGTCTTGGCAGACAGCACAAAAGCGCAAGGCGCGTCAGACGGCCGCGCCGCAACGACGCTTTCCGGCCCGATATATTCTTCGATGACCATATGGGCATTGGAGCCGCCGGCGCCGTATGAAGAAACGCCGGCGGTACGATGTTGAATCCTGCCGTCGATCACCGGGCGTTGCCATTCGCGCAACTGCTGATTCACCTGGAACGGCGTAGCCGAAAAATCGATATTGGGATTCAGTGTTTCAGAGTGCAGCGAGGGCGCAATCCGGCCTTCGCGCATTTGCAGCAATACCTTGGTCAGTCCGGCTATACCGGCCGCCGATTCGGCATGGCCGATATTGGACTTGGCCGAACCGATCCAGCAACTGTAGCCCGGAGCGGTATATTTGCCGAATGCTTTGCTCAAGCCGGTAATTTCTATCGGGTCGCCGAGCTTGGTGCCGGTGCCGTGCGCTTCGATGTAATTGATCGCCCTGGGGTCTATGTCGGCTTCGCGCAAGGCCCGGCTGATCGCCATTTGCTGCGCATTGGGGTTCGGCACGCTGTAACCGTGGGTTTTGCCGCCGTGATTCAACGCGCTGCTCTTAATCACGCCGTAAATATGATCGCCGTCGCGTTCGGCATCGGCCAGCCGTTTCAGCACCACGACGCCGACGCCCTCGCCCGGAACATAGCCGTCGCCGCCGGAACCGAAGCTTTCGCACTGGCCGCGGCTGGAAATATACTGTCCCGTGCTGAGGATACTGTATTTATTCGGGTGAATGCTGATATTAACGCCACCGGCCAGCCCCATGTCGGTGCGGCCCAGCTTCAGGTCCTGGCAGGCCAGGTGTATTGCGGTCAGCGAGCTGGAACACATAGTGTCGACAGTCATGCTGGGGCCGTGAAGGTTCAAAAAATAGGACACCCGGTTGGCGACGCTGGCGTAAAAACTGGCCGACAGGGTGTTCTTGCCACTCAAACTACCTTCAAGCCCCAACAACTGGTACTCCCCGTACATGACCCCGGCATAAACGCCGACCTGAGCTGGCATATCGTCGTCATTCAACGAGCCTGTAAGCGGTTTTTGCAGATCCTCGCGCCGGTACCCGGCATCTTCCATCGCCATCCAGGCGTGTTCCAGAAACAGCCGTTCCTGAGGATCCATATATTCGGCTTCGCGCGGCGAAATATTGAAGAACAGCGGATCGAATTTATCGACATCGGCGATAAAGCCGCCCCATTTACTGGAATGCCGCCCCGGTTGGCTGCGATCCTCGCTGTAATAGGCGTGCCAGTCCCAGCGGTCTTCGGGCACTTCGGTAATGCAGTTCCTGCCGTCGCGCAGATTGCGCCAAAACTCCTCAATATCCCTCGCCTGGGGATAACGCCCTGACAGGCCGACAACCGCAATATCCAGAGCCCCGGCATTGGGTTTTGCCGGGGTAAGCGTAGCGGCATTTGCCGCAGGAGCGGGCTTGAATTCGGTTTTGACAGCTTTCGCAGGCGTATGATCGGCCAATGCGGCGACGTCCGGTTTATCGGCACCGAACAGTTTCAGTAAGTTCGACCGCTGCGCCTCCAGGAAATAATCGACCAACTCGGCCAGCGTCTGGTACTCGAAAAACAATGTCTTCGATAACGTGCCAAAAGGCTTTTCCAGCGCAGCAGTCAACTCCATCACCATCATCGAATCTATGCCGTAGAAATCCAACGATTCGTCCGTCCTGATCTCACTGACCGGATACTTGAGCGTCGACGAAAGCAGTTGCTTGAAATAGTCGATTGTTTGATTCCTGAGTTCGGCGGCGTCAACCGGCGCCGACGGTTTATGACCGGTTATTGGCGATATTGTGTCGGCAGGCTTCGCTGTCGAATCGGCTCCATCGGTGTCCAGCAGGCGCGAGGAAAAGCCCTTCATCTGCACGCAAACCTGTCCCTGATCGTTGCACAGGTCGATATCGAGCTTCTGCACCCGGTCACCGGCAGAGCTTCCATTGGAGCGGCGCACCCAGGCCCACATCGAACCGGCGCAGGCGCCGAACACATCGACCGTTTCCAGCGCAAACGGCAGCGCCGGTTTTAAGCGCTCGCCTGACGGCGCTGTTGTTTCGGCAGTCATGCCCAAGCCGATGGACGCTTGCAGCGCGGAATCCATCAGGCTGGGATGCAGCACATACTGATCCAGCGTATGCTGCACCGATTCAGGCAGCACGAGCCTAGCCAATACCTGACCGTTTCCTGCATACAGCTCAGCGATCCCCTGATGTCCGGGGCCGTAATCAAGCCCCAGCGCGCTGAACAGCGGGTAGCATTGCGCAGCATCAAACCGGCTCATACCCGCTTGCGCCAGCATTGCGCCCGGATCGAGCCTGGACGGATTGACTGCGGGCTTAAACGAAACGCTGCCCTGGCTGTGAACAAGCCTGCCCGGTTCAGCCGAGCCGTCGGTAAAAACCCTATAATTAATAGCGCCGTCCAAGCCGTTCGTCAGCTCGATCCCGATGCTCTGAGGCTGATTGACGACCACCGGCTTGAGCCAGACCACATCCTCTAGCCGGAATGGCGTTTTCGGCTCGCGTTCCCGCCCTGCCGCAATCGTCGCCGCCGCGCGCGCCATCTCAAGATAGGCCACGCCCGGCAGCACTTTTTGCCCCTGCACCCGGTGATCCGCCAGGAAAAACTCGTTTCCGGTCAATCCGGTGGCAAACCCTACCTGCTGCAACGTCGACACGTTTTGATGCACCAAAGGATGCAGGTGTGCGGAAGCGCCCGCCTGATTCGGCGCATTTCCGGGCCGCGCTTCTATCCAGTACCGTTGTTCGGCAAAAGGATAACCCGGAGCGGAAATCCTGCGGGGTTTGTTAGAATACGGTTTCGCTTCGCCGTACAGCTTTTCCCAGTCAAGGTTCAGCCCTTTGACCCACATGTCCAGCAATTTGGAGAATTTCCCACGTTGCATCCATTTTTCCAGCGCTTCCTGCAACTCCTCATCCGCTGTGAAGGCGGCCAAAATGTGCTTGTGCTGTTTAACTTGCCCCAAATACAGGTCATTGACCGCATCGGTCCGCCCTTCGATAAAGGCGCGCAGTTTGTCTTCAAGCTCTTCGATGGAGCCTGCGATAACGGCAAGGCGTTCTTCCATCGGCTCCCGACCGACCTGTAGCGTATAGGCAAGATCGGCCAGCCTGAAACCATACTGCTTCCCGCCTTCCGCACTCGTTTGCTCCGACTCTAACGCCGCTTCCCGGTTCAGCCGGTCATGCAACACAGGATGTTTTTCCAGAACGCCCGCAGCCATTGCAGCAACGGAGTGGTTATCGAGAACCGTCCCAGCCTCGATTTCAAGCCCGAACGCCTGTTGCAGCCTCGCCAGCAGCATCGTTCTATGCACAGGGTCGAAGCCGTAATCGTCCAGCGCCTGCGCCGGTTCGATCTCGTTCGGGTCTGTCTGCAATATGTCCGCAACCAGGGCGCGAACGGTGTGCGACAGAACTTGCCGCGCGTGGCCTGAGTTTCGATTATCCGCTACGGTGCCTGCCTCTATAAAGCCCAGCAATTCTTCGGCGTAAGCTTTCAGCCTGTCCTGATTTTTCGCCGACAGCAGCACCAGACTGGGCGGCTCCGACTCTGCGGCATCCGCCGCGTCCGCGCCCTGCCGATATTCCTCGATCACGATATGCGCATTGACGCCGCCGAAACCGAACGAGCTGACGCCCGCACGCCTTGGCAGTTCGAGCCCGTCCGGGTCGCGCAGCGGCGTCCAGTCCCGGTTATCCCGGACCAGGTAAAACGGGCTGTCCTGCAATTGGATATAGGGGTTCACTTCATCGCAATGCAGACTCTTGACCAGCGTTTTGTGTTTAAGTTGCAGCAGCACCTTGATGACCCCGGCAACCCCGGCCGCCAGCTCCAAGTGACCGATATTGGTCTTGACCGATCCCAGCCCGCAATGCGCGGCGGCAATTTCAGGCGTGCCGGTGGCCTGATACAAGTCCCTGAATGCCGTTTTCAGCCCGTTGATTTCGATCGGATCGCCAAGCTCCGTGCCGGTGCCGTGCGCCTCGATATAGCTGACCGTGCGCGGATCGATGCCCGCTCTGGCGTAGGCCGCCTTCAGCAGTTCCGCCTGCGCTTTCGGGTTCGGCGCGGTCAGCGAATTACCCCGGCCGCCGTGGTTCTCGGCGCTGCCGCGAATGACCCCGTAAATATGATCGCCCGCCTGCTCCGCCGCTGTCAGTTTCTTCAAAAACAGCATGCCGACGCCTTCGCCGCGCACATAACCGTTGGCCTGGCTGGAAAAAGTTTTGCAGCGCCCATCTTCACAAAGCATGCCCGCCTTGTTGAAACTGATCTGCGTTTCCGGGCTGATGATCAGGTTAATGCCGCCGACGATGGCTTGGTCGCAGTCGCCGTTCGCGATGGCCGCAAGTGCGCGGTGAATCGCCACCAATGAGCTCGAACACGCGGTCTCGACCGGCTCGCTCGGGCCGTGAAGATTCAGAAAGTAACTCATCCGGTTCGGCCCTACCGAGCCGACCACGCCGGTCGAGCTGTAGCTTTCGATGGCCGAACCGCTTTTGGCCATCAGTTCGCCATAGCCGCTGGACGCCGTGCCGATGAATATCGCGGTATTGCTGCCGGACAGACTGGCGGCCGAATAGCCCGCATCTTCTATCGCTTTCCAGACATATTGCATCAACAACCGTTGCTGCGGGTCCATCAATTCGGCTTCCCTCGGCGAAATACCGAAAAACCGCGCGTCAAAATTGCCGACGCCGTCGATAAAACCGCCCCATTTGATATTGGTTTTGTTCGCCTCGGTTGCAGGATCACCGTATAGCGCCCGCCAGTCCCAACGGTCTTCCGGGATCTCGCTGATACAGTCCTTGCCGTCCAGCAGGTTGTTCCAGAACTGGTCGAGATCGTTCGCCATCGGAAAGCGGCCGCTGATGCCGATGACCGCAACCGCTTTGTCGGTGTCTTTTTGCGGTTCGGCTACCGTTTCGGCATTTGCAAAACGCGCATGCGGCTGGAAAAGTGTTTCAACCGGATCGGCTAAAGGTTTTTGATCAGCTTCGCCGCGCCTGATTTGCCCAGGTCTCGCCTGCAAGCCGAACGTCTCTGCAAACACGGATGGATATTCCGAAGCCAGCCAGTCGGCAAAATCGGCGATGGTCGGATATTCAAAGAAAATCGTCGGCGTCAGTTCCAGCTGGTATTGCTGGTTCAGCCTGTTGGAAAAATCGGTCAGCGTGATCGAGTCAAAGCCGTAATCGCTGAACTCGGCATCCGCGTCCAGATCGTCCGGCTCAAACTTCATCAGTTTCGCTACCGCCTGCAACAGCATTTGCCGGATTTTGGCTTGCAGTTCGCCGGTATCGATTTGCGGGCCGGTCGCAATGCCATCATTCCTGTCCGGCGTAATCTTTGTGACAGTTTTTTCCGGCGTGACTAACAGCCGCCGGATGCGCGTCGGCGAACCCTGCATGACCATCATCTGTGCTGCGCCGGACGCCATAATCCGGTTGAATGCGTCAATGCCGTTTTCGGCCGGTAACGCGACCATGCCCGTGGTCTGCTGCATCATGGCTTCCGCAGACGCTTCCATGCGCATGCCGCCGTCCGCCCACAGCGGCCAGTTGATTGAAAGCGTATGGCCGCGCCGCTGCCCGCTGCCGACCTGCGCGTTGCGATACTCTGCAAAAACGTCCATAAACGCATTGGCGGCCGCATAGTCGGCCTGCCCGGCGCTGCCCCAGGCTCCGGCAGCCGATGAAAATAAAGCCAAGAAATCCAGGTCGATATTTTCAGTGGCCTTATCCAGATGCAGGGTTCCGGCCACTTTCGGAGCCAGGACTTCGGTAAATTCCTGCGCCGATTTTTTTTGAATGAAATTGTCCCGAAGCAAGCCCGCGCAGTGCAAAATGCCGTCGATACGGCCGTGCGCATCGAGCAGCCTAGCGACCAAATCATCCACGTCCTGCCGCCTGCCGACATCCAGTTGCCGGTATTCGGCCTTGACGCCGGATGAGGACAACCGGTCCAACTGCGCCTGTTTTTGCGGACTTAATGCCGAACGCCCGCACAAAACCACCGTCGCGTTTTTGGCATGTTGGGCAATTTGCTTTGCAAACAAAAGCCCCAACCCGCCGCTGCCGCCGGTAATCAGGTAGATGCCGTTATCTTTCCACGGCACGACAGACGACGTTGCAATATCCGCTTCCTGCCAGCTCAGCACCTGAGGCACTCTGCCGCTGTAGCGAATTTGGGCCTGCTCCGCCATCCGGCTGCCTTCGATGATTTTTGCCGCCAGCCCGTTCCCGGTTTCACCGGCGTCCAGCTCTATCAGTTGCCCGAAAAATCTTGCATTCTCCCGGCTTGCGGTTTTCAGCAGCCCGGACAAGCCGCCCAGCAGCATGCCTTTCCCGCGTCCCGGAACCAGCACCTGAAGCAACGTATTACCGGTAGTTTTCCGGGCAAAAGCCTGCTTGATCATCTCGAAAACCTGAATAGCAGCATCCTTGTAGCTGTCCTCGATAGCGCCGTTCAGATTCAGCCGCGTACAGGACGCTCCTGGAATCCGTGCCGCAATGTCCTGCTCAGTTGAGTCGGCAAAGCACCTATCCAAATCGCACAGTACGACCAGATGCTGAGCCCAGACCAAGCTGGTGGCATCGTGAACTACAGTCTGATCCGTCCACACCGGCCGGCACATCAGCATCGCGCTGGTTTCGGCCGCTTGTTTTTGTTCCAGGCTGCGGGAGGAAAACCCCTTCATGCGGACGCAAATACGCCCTTGCTCGTCGCACAAGTCGATATTCAGTTTTTGCACTTTGCCGGTCGGCGAACTGCCGTCGGCGTAGCGTATCCACGCCCACATCGTTGCCGACGGCTGGGCCGGCAAGATGAGTTCATCCAGCGCAAAAGGCAGCGATGCAGCTGTCTTTGACGCGCCGCTTGCCGCGCCTGTCGGCAGCATATGGCCGGAACCGGCCATCAGTCCGATACAGGCTTGCAGGCCGGAGTCTATCAAGCCCGGATGAAGCACGAATTGCGCCGCGCCGCTCTCCACGCAGGCGGGCAAGGCCAGTTTTGCCAGCACCTGGGGCGTTGCCGCGTTGCTTTCGGGAGCGGAATAATAAACCGTTTCCAGCCCCTGATGCCCCGGCCCGTATGCTATGCCCATGACCCTGAACGCGTCATAGCATTGCTTGGCGTCGAGACTGTTCCGCTCGGTCATTTTTTCCCGCAACGCGGACAAGTCGAGCTTTTCCGCAGCAGCGTCGGAAGACGGTTCCGCTTGCACCACCGCCGTGCCCTGGCTGTGCAAAACAACCGAGTCACCGGCCTTGCTGTAAATCCGGTAGGCGATTTGATTATGTTGCTCGGGATAAAGGCCGATATGCAGCGGCGTCGGTTGATTGCCGAGTACGAACGGTCTGGCCCAGACCATGTTTTTCAGCCGAATATTCACCGGGTTGCCGTCCGCCTCCGCGCTGACCTGCTTTATCGCCGCACGCGCCATTTCCAGGTAGGCGACGCCGGGCAGCACCTTCTCGCCCATCACCACATGGTCGGCCAGAAAAAATTCGTTGCCGCTAAACACGGAACTGAAGCGCTGCTCGGACAGGTCCGAAGTGTTCTGGTGCAGCAACGGATGCAGTTGCGCGGGAGCCTGGCCGATGCGCCTGTTGCCGCCGGTTTCCGGCAGCCAGTAACGCTGTCTGGCGAACGGGTACGAAGGCAGAGTAACCCGGCGCGGCCGTCTACCGGCAAGCGCTGTTTCGGCATACAGCGCTTGCCAGTCGATATTGACGCCCTTGGCCCACAGCTCGGCCAGTTGCCGGACATCGCCCTCGGCAAAGCATTGTCTAAGCGTTGGCGCTAAGGTGTCATCCTCATGCAACGCCTTGTTGCGTTTGACCGTGCCTTTGCAGCAATCGGCGGCTTCTCTGCTTTGGACAATCGGGCCGAGCTTTGCCTTCAATTCGGCAACCGAATCCGCGATAACAGCCAGCCGTTCAGCCATGGCCTCGCGCCCAACCTGCAAGGTAAAGGCGATATCCGCTATATCCGGCGTTTCCGACTCCGGCATCCCGTTCAGGAAGCCAAGCAGGTTTTCGACAACATCGCCAAGCCGGGCTTCGTTCTTGGCCGACAACAGGATCAGCGCAGGTGCCGATCTTTGCACCGGCGGCAACGGTTTTTCGCTATATTCCTCAATCACCACATGCGCATTGGAGCCGCCTGCGCCGAATGAACTGACGCCTGCGCGTCTTGGCTGCTCGTTGCCGTCGATGACTGATCGCTGCCAGGGCCGCCCCTGCTGCAAGATGAAAAACGGCGACTGCTCCAGCTCTATCATCGGGTTGACGGCCTCGCAGTGCAGACTCCGGTACAGCCTCTTATTCCTGAGCGCCAGCACCGCCTTGATAACCCCGGCGATACCGGCTGCGGTTTCGGCATGGCCGATATTCGACTTGACCGAACCCAGGCCGCAATAGGCAGTATCCGGCATCGCAACGCCGGAGCTTCGGTGCAGCTGCTCGAACGCCATTTTCAGGCCGTTTATCTCGATCGGGTCGCCCAGCGAAGTGCCGGTGCCGTGGCATTCGATATAGCCGATGCTGCGCGGATCGATGTTGGCCTTTTGATGCGCCTCGACAATCAGGCTGGCCTGCGCTTTCGGATTCGGCGCGGTCAGCGAGGTGGACATGCCGCCGTGATTTTCGGCGGACCCCCGGATCACGGCCAGGATGGTGTCGCCGTCCCGCTCGGCCCGTTTCAACGATTTCAGCAGCACCGCGCCGACGCCGTCGCTGCGCACATAGCCGTTGGCCTGCCCGGAAAAGGTTTTGCAGCGGCCGTCCTCGCAGATCATGCCGACCTTGCTGTACATGATGTGCATGTCCGGCGAAATCAACAGGTTCGCCCCGCCCGCTATCGCCATTTCGCAGCCTTCGTGCTGAATGCTCAACACCGCCCGGTGCAGCGCCACCAGCGAACTCGAGCAGGCGGTGTCGATGACCTGGCTAGGGCCGTGTATGTCGAGGAAGAAGGACAGCCGGTTGGGGCAGAACATGTGTCCGAGACTGGTCAGGTGCAGCGCCTCCATCGCGCCAGCACGGTCGATCAGGTGCGCATAATCCTGTAAATTGATGCCCATGAACAGGCCGATTTTGCGGCCGGAAAGGGATTTCGGCGCGTAACCGGCCGACTCGATCAGTTTCCACACGCACTGGATAAACAGGCGGTGTTGCGGGTCCATCAATTCCGCTTCCCTGGGCGACATGCCGAAAAACAGCGGATCGAACTTGTCGATATCCGGCGCAAAACCGCCGTATTTGACCTTGGTGAATTCGCCCTGTTTGGGGTCGCCGTAAACCTGCTGCCAATCCCATCGGTCGGCGGGGATTTCGCTGATGCAGTCGTCGCCATCGCGCAAGTGTTTTTCGAATTCCTGCAAATTCGCGCTGTCCGGGAATATGCCTTCCATTGCGATAATAGCGACCGGTTCGTAGCCGGTTTCGCCGGAGCTGCGAACATTTTCCGGCGTTTCCCGGTATTCCGTTTCTTCAACGGCAGGAGCATGCGACCCAACGCTGGCCCGGAATTTGCTGATCCAGCTTTTAACCTCGGAATCGATTTCGGCGCTGCCGATGTCGGCCGCGCCAACCGACCGAACAGAACCGGCATCGTGCGACACCATATCGACCGGCTGAACATCTTCGTTCAGCAACCGCTTCTCGATCGTCTTGCGGTAACGCTGATACAAAATGTCGGCCAATTCGTCCAGATGCCGGGCCTCGAAAAAAACAGTCGGCGCAATCGGCAAGTCCAGCAGGTCTGAAATGCGCTTCATGATTTCGGTGACGATGATCGAATCGACGCCGTAGCGGGACATGTTTTCCCTGACATCCAGCCTGTCCGGCGGAATCTTCAGCACCGTTGACGCAATGTGGGCAATTTCCTGCCTGAATTGAAGCGGCGTTGCATTGGCGGTATCGGGCGATCCGGTTTGCCGAAGGGTGGCTGCGTCTACCGCGCTCACAGGTGCAGGCCCAGGCTGTTTCTGCCTGTCGGCATTAGATGGTTGCGGTTGCCGGCGCGCGCGCGAACACTCCGGCTGCGCCTGCTCTTTTGCGGCCTCTACCAGCTCGTCATCCAGAAACTGCTGCATTAGAGCGTCCAGGTCTTGCGAACTCTTGTCCGTCATTCGTCGCCTCGGTCAGACAATTTCAGAAATCCCATCATATCAATCAGCGTCCTATTTTTTGCCGGGTAGTTACAAACAATTTCAAATGGTAAGGATTAGAGCACTAATGAAGGATTGCCGCAACACCCTGTAACCGCGTTCGTCCGATCGTTAGCGAGCCATTATCCGGTCTTATCTTTGTTGCAACGAAAATAAGACAGCCCAATTGAAATGCTCAACCGAATTTTCCGGGGAACGCTGATTTTAGATAACGAAGTTAATAGAGAAGCACAAAGCCAAGCTGGGAGTACCGCACCCGTTTCCGGTGCTAATGAAATACTGAAAACTGCAAATGGTGGAAGAAGTGGATTGCGCTGATGTCGTATTTGTTTGCATGATATGTCGCCTTACCTTACAATCTAATCATTGAAAACAATAAGATAACTTTAATCAAAAATGATTATACGACAATACGATTTTTTTATACGACAAATGGTGTCGTATATATTACGTTAGCCAACATTTATACCCCATAGATACGTTAATCGATTGAAACAAAAGAGGTTTTATGTTGTTGTTTCTTCTTAAAAGTGATACCCTCGCCCCGTCGTATAACTGCGTTGATACGACGGGGCGAGGGTATCACTTTCTAAAGTCAACACACCCCCACTTTCGTCCCAACGATTAACAACTGTGCAGTATAAATATCGGCTAACGCGTCGTTAGAGCGTACACGATGCGCAAAAAGCGCGCATCGCGACGCTCAACTCAAAACGTTA